>Ga0255338_1000078_pt1 | contig 420536 bp, 421 predicted proteins | sample MeOH1_35cm_T4_19_FD_203715 | JGI IMG/M metagenome (GOLD analysis project Ga0255338, IMG submission 203715) | Sandy soil microbial communities from University of British Columbia, Vancouver, Canada - MeOH1_35cm_T4_195 | ecosystem: Engineered > Artificial ecosystem > Sand microcosm >... | reverse complement strand
TCGTCACCTGGCTGTGGGGCGGCTTCTCGGTCGACAACCCGACGCTGAACCGCTTCTTCAGCCTGCATTACCTGCTGCCCTTCGTCATCGTCGGCGTGGTCATGCTGCATCTCGTCGCCCTGCACACCCACGGCTCGAACAACCCGCTCGGCATCGACACCAAGAAGAATCCCAAGGATTCGATCCCGTTCCACCCGTATTACACGGTGAAGGACATGTTCGGCCTCGGCGTTTTCCTGGTGATTTACGCCGGATTCGTGTTCTTCGCGCCCAACTTTTTCGGCGAACCGGTCAACTACGTGCCGGCTAACCCCTTGCAAACCCCGTCGGAAATCGTCCCCGAATGGTACCTGCTGCCGTTCTACGCCATCCTCCGCTCCATCCCCGACAAGCTGGCCGGCGTCATCGCCATGTTCGGCGCCATTTTCATCCTGTTCCTGCTGCCCTGGCTCGACAGCTCGAAGGTGCGCAGCGCGACCTTCCGCCCGATCTACAAGCAGCTGTTCTGGATCTTCCTGCTCGACTGCATCGTGCTCGGCTGGGCCGGCGCGCAGCATCCGGAAGGCGCGCCGCTGCTGATCGGCCGCCTGGCGACCGCTTACTACTTCATCCACTTCCTGTTTTTGCTCCCGGCTGTCAGCCGGTGGGAGAAGCCGCGGCCGCTGCCCGAAAGCATCAGCACGCCGGTGCTCAAGACGGAGAAAGCGTAATGTCGATCAATCTTCGTCGCAGCCTCCTGCCGGCGCTCGGCCTGCTCGCCGCGCTCAGCGCTCCGGCGTTCGCCGCCGAAGGCGAAATCAAGATCCCGAAGCAGTCCTGGTCGTTCTCCGGCCCGCTCGGCACCTACGACCGCGCGGCGCTGCAGCGCGGCTTCCAGGTCTACAAGGAAGTCTGCTCGGCCTGCCATGCCATGAGCCTGGTCGCCTACCGCAACCTGACGGCGCTCGGCTTCTCCGACGCCGAAGTGAAGGCGATCGCCGCCAGCGTCGAGGTGCAGGACAAGGAGCCCAACGATCAGGGCGAATATGTCATGCGTCCCGGCCGCCCCGCCGACCACTTCAAGGCGCCCTTCGCCAACGAGCAGGCGTCTCGCGCCGCCAACAACGGCGCCTATCCGCCCGATCTGTCGCTGATCACCAAGGCGCGCGTCGGCGGCACCGACTACATCTACGCGCTGCTCACCGGCTACAAGCCGGCGCCCGCCGGCATGGCCGTGCCGGAAGGCATGAACTACAACGATTCGTTCCTCGGCCATCTGATCGCCATGGCGCCGCCGCTGTCCGACGGTGCGGTGACCTATGCCGACAACACGCCGACGACCGTGCCGCAGCTCGCCAAGGACGTCTCGACCTTCCTGACCTGGGCCGCCGAGCCCGAGATGGAAGAGCGCAAGCGCCTCGGCGTGAAGGTCGTGCTGTTCCTGCTGCTGATGACCGGCGTGATCTTTGCCTGGAAGCGCAAGGTCTGGAAAGACCTGCACTAACAGCGTTACCGCACCGACCCCGATAAAAAACGCCCCGTCGATGAGACGGGGCGTTTTGCGTTTCGGGGATCGCTCTAAGGCGTAGCCATCAAAAAGATCGTCATGCTCGGGCTTGACCCGAGCATCCATCTCTACGTTCGTTCGGCGCTCGACATGGACCGGCTCGGCCGAAGGCCGACCTTCGGTCGGTTGGTCAAGCCCGAGGGTGACGGCTTGTTATGCGGTCCTCACCACTTCTCGTATTCGAGGATGTCGAGGCCGATGTTGCGGTCGAGCACATAGACCAAGCCGCGGTCGTCCAGCGTCGCGTCGTTGCTCTGCACGTTGACGTTGGGCTTGGCCTTGTCCGGAATGAAAAAGCCGGTCTCCTTGGGCTTCAGCGGATCGGAGAAATCCACCGCGCGCAGGCCGCCGGAGAACCAGGTGGCGAACAGCACCGGCTGGGGGAATTTCTCCTGGTACTGGTGGGCGCCGAAACGGCCGCCGTCGCCCAGCAGCGGCGTGTCGCTCTCGCTCATGCTGAAGGTCGAGATCGGCACCAGCTGCTTTTTCGCCGTCAGCTCGAAGAACCAGACGAAGGCGTGGATGCGGCCTTTCACATGGCGTTCCTCCTCGTCGATCACCGCGACGATGTCCTTGCCGCCGACCTTGTAGGGCACGCGCATGGCGGTGTGGGTCGGATGGGCGAAGGCCGGGTGGTAGTCGTAGGCCGTGATGGTCTTGGGCTTGCGGATGTCCGACACGTCGATGCCGGCGACGCCGCCGTGCCAGCAGCCGGCCCATAATTCGTCGCCGAGGCGCATGGCGTGATGTAGCTGCTTGTCGGAGCCGTGCCAGTCGGGCGTCTCGCCGCCGGCGGTGTGCTGGCCGGGAATCCACCAGCGGCCGACTTCCTCCAGTTTCAGCGGATTGGAAAAATCGTAAATCACGAGGATATTGCCCTCGTAGCCTTCCATGCCGCTGGAGATGTAGGCGTAGCGGTCGTCGACGTCGAAGCGATGCACGCCCTCGCGCCCGGTGCGCTGATGGTTGATCAGCTTGGGCTTCGTCTTGTCGGAGATGTCCCAGATCTTAAAGCCGCCGTCGGTATATTCGATCTTCGAGGCTTCCAGCAGGTCGTTGACGATCTCGGGATCGAAGCCGGTCGCCTTGGCCAGGTCCTGCTTGCTCGGCTCCCGGCCGGTCTTGGCCATCAAGACCTGGCGGGCGTCGGCCGTGGTGCGGGCGCGGCGCCAGAAGGAGCGGCGCGGCCGCTCGCAATTGGTGAACATCAAGTCGCCGACGACGCGCACCTTGTGGCTGTGCGTCGCGTCGCCCTCGAGCGGGATGGTCGACAGCATCTTCGGCTTGCGCGGATCCGCCACGTCGAAAATGCTGGTGCCGTGCGGCGGGTCCATATGGCCGACATAGGCGGTGGTGCCGACGACGGTGATCTGGCCGCCGCCGGGGATGTCCAGGCGCGACAGCGGCTTGAAGTTCTCGCTCAACATAGGAAACGGTCCTTATGCGTAGAAATTGTATCTCGATGGATTATTTCTTCATGGCGTCCACGGCGCGCGCGACGATCTCGGGCGGCGACTTCATCAGCTCGCCGAGCAGCTTGTCCATGGTCTCGCCGGTGACCAGCGAGACGTCGAGGCTCTGCTTGGCGAGGTCGGCGACCAGGCGCGGGTCGCGCGCCGCCTTGTTGAAGGCCTCGCGCACGGCGGCGACGCGGTCTTTCGGCACGTCGGGCGGCATGACGAAGGGACGGCCCAAGGCGAGCGAGGCGAAGATCAGATTGAGCGTCTGCTTGTCGGCCTCGCTCTTGGCGAAGTCGAGAATGAAGGGCACGCCCTTCAGCTCTTCATGGGGCTCGCCGGACAGCTGAATCAGGATGTTCAGCTTCTTGTCGCGCAGCCAGTCGGGTTTCTGGTTCTTGAGCGACGACCAGGACCAGCCGCAGCGGCCCTCGACCTCGCGCCGTTCGATGGCGATGTCGATGTTGGCGCCGACATAGCCGGAGATGATCTTGAACTTGGTGCCGAGCATGTTGTTCAGCACGGCGGGAAACTTCTCGGTGTCGTTGGCGCCGGCGCCGCCGATGATGGTTTCGCGGCTCATGGCGTCCTGGATCGTCTTGGTCTTCGATTCGTGCCAGGTGGCGCAGACGCTGGTCTCGTTGTTGAGGTTGCCGATCCAGTTGAACTTCAGCGTTTCGTATTGCAGCGTCTCTTGCGCCTCGCCATAGAGCGGCAGCATGGGAATCTCGCGCTGAACCATGCCGATCACCGTGCCGTCCTTCGGCGCGACGGCATAGACGTAATTGGCGGCGCGGATGCTGGCGGCGCCCTGCATATTCTGCACGACGGGCGTCGGCTTGCCGGGAATCTCGTCGGCGAAGTAGCGCGAGAAGGCGCGGGCGTAGATGTCGTAGCCGCCGCCGGTGGCGCCGCCGACGATGATGCGCAGCTGCTTGCCCTTGTAGAACTCGGCGACCGATTGGGCGTTCGCCGCGGCGCCGGCGGCAAAGGTCAGGCAGAGGCCCGCGAGCGCGAGCCGGAAGGTCTTGAGCATGTCGTCTCCCCATCGTGGCCGATCCTTGAAATCGAGGCGGCCGCGTTCTTCGTTCGGCAGCCCGGAGACTGCGTTTGGCGGTGGTCGTCCGGACGTTGCCGGACCGCCAAGCTATAACGCCTCCGCATGGAGCTTTCCACCGTGCGGAGGCGCGTCAGGGGCCTCAAGTCTTGTGCAAGACTCGCTATATCAGCGCACTGTCTCCTTGGCCTTCTCGATCAGGCGCGGCGGCGCGTTATAGATCTCGTCGATGATCTTCGCCGAGGTCGCGCCGTCGAGGCTGCCGACCAGGGGCAAATCGGCCTTGGCGGCTTCGGCGACGAACTGCGGATCCTTGATCGCCGCGTCGAACCCTTTGCGCAGCAGCGCGAGGCGGTCGGCCGGCACGCTCTTCGAGGCGATATAGGGCCGGCCGACCCGGTCGGCGGCGGTGAGCAGATTGAGCACGGTCTTGTCGTCGTCGTTCTTCAGGAGATCGCCGGCGAAGGGCACGCCGGCCTGCAGGTTGGGAATCGCGTCGGGCGTGAATTTCACGATCGGCGTGATCTTGTTCTCGGCCAGCCAGCTCGGCGGATTGCTGCTCCAGGCGCCGCAGCCGCCGTCCAGCTCGCCGCGCTCGATGGCGAGCCGTTCCTCGGCGCTGCCGGGATAGCCGGTGATGATCTTGATCTTGGCGCCGTAGAGATTCTTCAGGGTCGCGGCGTTGTTGTAGCTCGAGCTGCCGGTCTGCTGCGTGCCGATGTTGAAGACGTCGCGCTTCATCAGGTCGGCCCAGGTCTTCACGCCGGTCGCATGCCAGGCGTAGCAGACGCGCAGGTCCGCCGTGATGCTGCCGATCCAGGCGACGTCGGACAGCTTGAAGTTGATCTTCTCGGGCGTCACCAGGGATTCGACGATCACGCCAGGATTGAAGGCGGTGATCACGCTGCCGTCCTTCGGCGCCGTGGTGTCGAGATAGAGCACCGCCTTGAGGCTGCCGCTGCCCGGCATGTTCTGCACGATGATGGTCGGGTTGCCCGGCAGGTGCTTGGGATAGGTGCGGGCGAGCAGGCGCGTATAGGCGTCGTAGCCGCCGCCCGGCGTCGCGCCGACGACCAGGTTGACCGTCTTGAACTCGTAACCCTGCGCGGCCACTGGCAAGGCAACGGCGGCGAGGCTGGCGGCCAGCAGGCCGCGAATGGCGTGACGCATGGGCGAGATCCCCCTGTGATGTGAAGCCCTGAGACGAGAACCGGGCCGTCTCGCAAATTTGCGCGAGCGGCCCGTTATTATTGTTGGCGGCGAACGCCGAGAGCGGCGCTTAGGCGGTCAATTCGTAGGGAATCTGCGTCGGGCCGAAGCGCTCGACGACCGTGTTGGTCTTGGGATCGAAGCCCTTCTGCAGCACGGTGCCTTCGCCGAGCCGCTGACTGCGCAGGATGACGGCGACGGAGCGCGTCGGGCCGCCCTGTTCGGCGTGGATGTCGTAAGGCGGCACGAGATCGACCTTGCCCTGCGTCCCGGTGGTGACCGAAGACATCTTGACCTCGGCGTAGCCGGCCTTGCTGCCGTCGTCGACGCGGTCGAAGCGTTCGAGCGATTCGGTGCCGTCGAGCACGCCGTAGAGCACCCAGGCATTGGCATGGTCATGGACGCTGCCGAAGCGGCCCGGCATGCGCACCACGCCGTTGATGGCGAAGCCCAAGTCGTCGTCGACGTAGAACAGCAGGTTCTTGCCGCCGTCGGTGCAGGGCCAGGCGGCGGAGCGGGCTTTCAGTTCGTCGTTCATGACGAGCTTCTCCAAGAGAGGCTTGGCTTTTTCCATGCGCGTCTGGGTGTCGGGCTCGGCGGCCCACAGGGCGCGCAGATCGTCGATGAAGCGCTGGAACACCGGCAGGCGGGCGGCCTCGTTCTTGGCGGGAGTCTGCGGCGACATCTTATTCATGGATCGGCGCTCCCTCGATGGCGCAGCGGCGCAGCAGGCGGCGCTCCTCCGGCGGGAACCAGGTGCGCGCATGAATGGCGCAGCGGTTGTCCCACATGACGAAGTCGTCGAGCTGCCATTTATGCTCGTAGATGAATTCGGGGCGCTCGCCGATCTCGTAGAGCTGTTCGAGCAGCACTTCGTTCTCTTCCTTGCTGTAGCCTTCGATGCGGGCCGTCATCAGGCGGTCGACGAAGAGCGACTTGCGGCCGGTCTCGGCATGGGTCGAGAACAGCGGGTGGAAATAGTGCGCCGTCTGGCTGAGATCTTCTTTGACCTCGACCTTGGCGCTGCGCTCGTATTCGTGGATATGCAGGGCCTTCTTGCCGGCGAGCTCGGTCTTGAGCTTGTCGGGTAGGGCGTCGTAGGCCTTGTACATGTTGGAGAACTGGGTGTTGCCGCCGGTCGAGGGCAGTTCCAGGGCATAGAGGAAGGTGTAGTTGTAGGGCTTCTCGGCATAACCCGAATCGATGTGGAACCACATCTCGCCTTCGCCGAAGGCGCCGATCGGCTCGCCGTTCTCCTTGATGTTGCTGACCAGCAGCACGTTGGGATCGGTCTGCTTGGTGCCGTGGGTGCGCTGCTGCAACTCCTGGCGGAACATGGCGTTCTTGCGCTTGCCGAGATTGCCGAAGTAGCTGGCGAAGCGCAGCTGCTGCTCCTGGGTGATCTTCTGGCCGCGGAAGACCAGCACGATATGGTCGTTCCAGGCCTGGCGGATGGCGGCGACCGTCGCGGGCGACAGCTCCTGGGTCAGATCCACGCCGGTGATCTCCGCGCCGCAGGCGGCGGACAGGGGCGTGATTTTCATGGTCTCCAGAACGGTGGCCATGGCGTTTCTCCCTCGAAAAACGTGAAAGTGAAAAATAATGAAACGATGTATCGTTTTTTCTTGAAAGGGATGATATAAAGCCGGGAAGGGGCCGTCAAGCGCTCCGCCCGTCATCATCCGTTTCAGAATCCTCACGCGCAGACATCATCTTGGCCAGTCCCGCTTTGCAATCGCCGCCGACGCCTTCCGGCGAGAACCGCTACGCCGTCGAAGCCGTCACCCGCGCGGCGCGCGTGCTCGCGTTGTTCGACCGCGCGAGGCCGCGCCAGAGTCTCGCCGAGCTCGCCGAGCAGAGCGGCGTGCCCAAGCTCACCCTGCGCGGCATCCTCGATACCTTGGCGGCGCACGACCTGCTGATCGACGACGGCGGCGGCTTCTATCGTCTCGGTTATGCCTGGCTGCGCTTCGCCGACGTGCGGCGCAATCAGTTCGACATCCGCGGCGCCGCCGTGCCGATCATGCGCGCCATCCGCGATTCGGTGAACGAGACGGTGATCCTCTCCTTGCGCATCGGCGACCGCCGCGTGCATCTCGATTACGTCGAGAGCACGCAGCCGATCCGCCGCATCACCCAGCCGGGACATGAAGGGCCGCTGCATGTCGGCGCTGCCGGCCTGGTGCTGATGTCGGGCCTGACCGAGCCGGAGCTCGCCGCCTACCGCGCGCGCAATCCCGGCGCGACCATGGACGGCATGGCGCCGGGCGAGGCCGGCTGGCAGGCGATGCTCGCCGAGATCGCCACCGTGCGCGGCGCCGGCCATGCCATCGTCGTCGGCAAGGTCAACGTCCATACCGCCGCCGTCGCCGCGCCGGTGCGCAGCTATAGCGGCGAGATCATCGCCACGCTGACGATTTCCTGCCCGACCGACCGTTTCACGCAGGAATTGAGCGACCGCTGCGTCGCCCTCGTCACCGACGCCGCCGCCAAGCTGTCGCGCAGCCTGGGCTACGCGCCATGAACCGCATCACCCCGCCGCCGCAGAAAACCTCCGCCGCCAAGCCGGTGCGGGTCGTCGACCGCGCCGGCCGCATCATGTCCTGCTTCGGGCGCGACGCGGCGGAACTGTCCCTGCCGCAGCTCTGCGCGCGCCTGTCGCTGCCGAAGGCCACGGTGTTCCGCATCCTGACGACCTTGGTCGATCAGGGATGGCTCGCCTACAATTCATCGACCGCCATCTATACGCTGGGCTTCGCGGCGCTGCGCCATGCCGACAGCCTGCTGCGCGGGCTCGACATCCGCCTCCAGGCGCGGCCCTTCATGCGCGCCGTGCGCGACGCGGTGAACGAGACGGTGATCTTAAGTCTGCGCGACGGCGATCAGCGCATCAACATCGACAGCATGGACAGCGGCCAGGCCATCGCCCAGACGCTGCAGCTCGGCGTGCGCGCGCCGCTGTATACCGGCGCCGCCAGCCAGGTCTTCCTGGCCGCGATGGACGACGCCGCCCTCGCGGACTATCTCGCGCGCACCGAACTGGTGGCCTACAACCCGGCGACTTTGACGACGGTGGAGGCGGTGCGGGCCCGCGTGGCGCAGGTGCGCGCCCAGGGCTTCGCGCGGACCTTCGGCGAGTTCACGCTCAGCGCCTCGCAGACGGTGGCGATCGCCGTGCCGGTGCGCGATCCGTCCGGCGCGGTGATCGCCGCGCTGCATGTTTCGGCGCCGCTGAACCGGATGAACGAGCAGGCGGAAACCGCCTGCCGCGACGTGCTGTTGCGCGAAAGCGCGGCCCTGACGGGATCGCTCGCCGCGTCTTAGTGGGCGCCGCCCTGGCTGCGGGTGCCGAAACGCAGGCTGACGACGCGGAGCAGGATCGTCAGCAGCAGCAAGGCCAGGATCATCAGGGTGCCGATGGCGCCGACGATGACCGCGTCGCCCTCGCCCCACAGGTTCCAGATCGTCACCGCGAGCAGTTCGTTCTTTTCGCCTTCCGTCATGATCAAGGGCTGGCTCGCCATGCGCACGGCATGCAACGCCGTCCAGATCCAGATGCCGACGAAGGCGGGAATCAGCAGCGGCACGAAGACGCGCCACATGACGCGCCATTGCGGCGCGCCGGAGACCTGCGCGGCTTCCTCCAAATCTTTATGAATCTGCAGGATGGCGGCGTTCATGGCGCGCGTGCCGTAGGACATGAAGCCGATGGTGAAGACGATGCAGACCGACCAGATGGTGCCGAACATCTGAAAGCCCATCTTGTCGACCTTGAGGAAGACCCAGAGCATGGCGAGGCCGATGACGATGCCGGGAATGGCGTGCGGCAGAAAGACCAATTGATCGAGCAGCTTACGGCCCCAAAACTTGCTGCGCACGACGACCAGCGAAATGCAGAACGACACGGCGACGGTGGCGGTGGAGGTCACCAGCACCATCACCACCGTGTTCCACAGCACGGTGCGCATATGCTCCATCTCGAAGACTTTGCTGTAGTTGGACAGCGTGAAGCGCGAGAAGGAGGCGAGCGTCGGCGTCTGCAGGAAGGGCATGAAGGAGATATAGGCCAGCACCAGCGTCGGCAGGACGACCGAAAGCAGCAGATAGACGCCGATCAACGCGAGCGCCGGGTAGCGCCAGCGTCCCAGCGCCTGAATGCGCGGGCGGTAGCCCTTGCCCGTGACGATGCTGAAACGCTCCGCCTTGGCGATGACCTTGCTGTAGAGCACGGTCGAGACGACGGCGACGGCGAGATAGAGCAGCGCCAGGGAATTCGCTTCGCCGTAGTTGGGGATGAAATTGGCGCTGTTCAGCACGGCGAAGATCTTGGTCGAGAACACATAGATGCCGGCCGGCAGGCCGAGGATGCCGGGCACCTCGAAGACCTCGAGGGCGGTGATGAACTGGTAGATCGACACGGCGAGCAGGCCGGGCAGCATCAGGCGCAGGGTGATCTTGCGCAGCGTGCGCAGCCCGTTGGCGCCCGACATGGCGGCGGCCTCTTCCAGCGAGGGATCCATGCTTTTCAGCAGCGGCACCAGCATGAGAAAGGCGGTCGGCACCAGGCGCAGGCCTTCGACGAACACCATGCCGCCGAGCGAATAGATGTTGAGCGGCGCTTCGGTCAGGCCGAAGCCGGTCATCAGGGTCTTGTTGATGAAGCCGATCTTCGGGCTGAGCATCAGCACCCAGGCCATCGACTGCAGCATGCCCGGCATCGCCAGGGTCATCGGCACGGCGGCATAGATCCAGATCTTGCCGGGAATGTCGGTGCGCTCGACGAGCCAGGCGAGCAGCACGGCCAGCGACAGGCCGACCGCGGTGCTGCCCACGACGTACCAGGCCGTGTTGACGAAGACGGCGAAGGTGGTCGGATCGGTCCAGACCTTGACGTGGTTCTGCATGCCGAGCGTGGCGAGGGAGAACTCGCCGGGCATGCGGGCGGTGGAGAAACTGCCGAGCACGAGGAAGACGAGCGGCAGGATGACCGCCGCGGCGACCACGATCAGCAGGACATAGGGCCATGGATTGAAGCGCGCCGGGCGACGCAAAAATGCGCCGCGCGGGGCGGACCAATCGGCCGGCCTAGCGGTATCCGCCGTCATCTCTCTCTTCCCTGTTCGCCGCCGGCCTTATAGCCGCGGCCGCTTCCCTTGCGGCGTCAGACCAATTCGCGCGACGAATCGGCCTTTTTCCCCGAGAAGTCTTTGTCGGTATCGGCGAAGTTTTTCTGCGCGTCGAAGGCGACGATATTGTTCTGGGCCGGATCGCGCAAGAGACCGAAGGGATCCTTGCCCTGCTCGACCGCGTCGACCGATTCGATCAGCATCTTGCGCAGCATGACGATGCCGCGGTCGGAGGTGGCGAGGAATTCCTTGGTGCGGTCGGTGATGAGGCCCTGGCTTTCCTGGGCGGCGCGATCCTGCTCGTGCGACGTCAGACGCCACCAGCCGTCCTCGACATGCTCATAGACGCCGCGCGGCAGGTTCTCGTGGCCTTTCACGGTGACCTTGCCCGGGCGGCCGTCCTCGGTTTCCTGCGCCCGCACGAAGAAGGTGATCGTCTCGACGTCGTCGACCGGCACGCGCAGGTGCAGATAGTGCGAGGGGCGCTCGCCGACGCGCGCGCCGTAGCGCCGCGTGTGCGACGGGAAGATGCAGTGGCTGACGTTTTCGGCCTTGCTCGGATATTTCGCGGTCATGCGAAAGCCGTACCAGGTCGGTTGCCATTGCACGTCTTCGGGGCGCTTGAGCGCGATGGTGGGATAGACCGGCGCATGCAGCGCCATGCTGTGATATTTGTCGACGCCATTCTCGGCGCGCTGCAGCCAGTTGCAATGCTCGCGCGCCGAGCTGAGATGGCGGTCGAGGTCGTCGCGCACCAGCAGGTCGTAATTGGGCAGCAGCGGCGCCGGCTCGGGGCCCATGTAGGCGAAGATCAGCCCGCCCATCTCCTGCGTCCGGTAGGCGGCGATCTTCACGTCCTTGCACAGCTGGTTGTCCGCCGGCTCGCAGGGCATCTCGGTGCATTGGCCGTTCATGTCGTAGAGCCAGCCGTGGTAGCAGCAGCGGATGCCGTTTTCCTCGACGCGGCCATGTTCGAGCGAGGCGAGGCGATGGGCGCAGGACTGGGCGACCAGGCCGACCTTGCCGCTGCCGGCGCGGAACAGGACGAGGTCCTCGCCGAGCACGCGCACGGGCACCGGGATTTTGTCGACCTCCTGGCTGAAGCCGACCGGCCACCAATAGCGCCGCATCACGGCGCCCATGCGGCTGCCCGGTCCGATACGGGTCAAGAGTTCGTTGTCTTGCGGCGTCATGGCGGTCTCCCTGTCGCGTGCGTTTTCGCTGTTCTTGGCGCGAGACTAGGAGCGCGGGGCCGGGGGCGTAAACCGCGAAGAATGAATAATACTTATTCCCGCAACGCGGGAGCGGCCGAGTCAGCCCTGGATCCGCGCGGCGCCCACCTGCTTGCGCTCGAGATAGCCGGCGAGGAAATCGAGGAAGAGCTGGATGCGCGTCGGCACCACGTTGCTGCGCGGGTAGAAGGCGAGGATGAAGCGCTGGGCGCGCGCCGCATCGTTGAAGATCGCCTGCAGGCGCCCGTCGGCGAGCGCGTCCGTCGCGGCATATTCGAGCACCTGGGCGATGCCGCAGCCTTGCAGCAACGCGTCGTACAGCGCGGCGCCGCTGTTGCTGCTGTAATTGCCCGACACGCGCACCGTGTAGGTGCCCTTGGGGCCGGTGAAATGCCATTGCTCGGCGGAGGGCGGGATGGCGAGGATCAGGCAATTGTGCTGCGTCAGGTCCTGCGGCGTCTGGGGAATGCCGGCGCGGCCGAAATAGCTCGGCGCGGCGCAGATCAGGTAGCGTACCGAGCCGATGATGCGATGGTCGATGCTGCTGTGATGCTGCAGCGCTTCGCGCTCATTCGACAGGCGAATCGTGAGGTCGACGTCCTGCTGGATCAGGTTGATCGTGGCGCTCGGCGCCAGCACCAGGTCGACGGAAATGTCGGGGTGCCGGGTGATGAATTCGGCGATCGCCGGGGCCATCAGGCTCTGGCCGAGGCCGAGCGTCGAATGGACGCGCAAGCGTCCGCTGACGGTGGCCTGCGCGGCCGCGGTCGAGCGCTGGGCTTCGTCGAGCGCGGCGAGGATGCGCTCGGCATGGGCGTGAAATTCCGCGCCGGCTTCCGTCACCGAAATATGCCGCGTCGAGCGTTTGAGCAGCTGCACGCCGAGGCTGGCTTCCAAGCGCGAGATGCGCTTGCTGACCGCCGATTGCGACATGCCGAGGGCGCTCGCCGCGCCGCTGAAGTTCTGCTTCTCGACGACCTTGAGAAAGGCCCGCAGATCGCTGATATATTCCATGACGGCGTCGCATCCCTCGGCCCTCGGGGCCCGTTCTTATATTTTCTCCGCCGGTCTTCGCCGGCGCGGCCGCGCCATTGCAGAATATCAGTTATTCTCAATCTGCAGGTAGACGGCTGTAAAAGATTTGCCTCATGCTCGCCGAAAGGCCAAGCGCGAAATCGTCGCGTTCGCAAAATGCCATCAAGGCAACGCCGTCAGGGAGGACGTCACAATGCCAAGTCCACACGCATGGACTTTTCGCCGCTGCTCGCTCGCCATCGCCGCTGCCGGCGGCCTGCTGGCCCTGGCCGGCGCCGCCGGCGCGGCCGATCTGCCGAAAAGCACCCAGGCCTTCCTCAAGCAGCTCAATTTCTCGGAAGACAAGCTCGACGGTCTCGACAAGGAATTGGCCGTGCCCCAGGCCTGGATCGACGCCGCCAAGAAAGCGCCGGTCGTGCGCGTCGGCGGCGCCGAGGAGCCGCCGCAACATGCGCAGATGATGAAGGCGTTCCTCGAACGCTATCCCTTTCTCAAGGTCGAATATTCGCGCGGCAGCGCCAACGAGCGCGTCATCCGGCCGCTGCTCGCCTTCCGCGAGGGCCGCTACCTGATGGACGTGGTGCGCAGCATGGACGGCTCGATGGGCGAGTTCATCGCCGCCGACGCCGCCGAGAACCTGTCCGACCTGCCGACCTATAACAGCACGGTGCCCAACGCCCATGAGAAGAACGGCATCGCCGTCGCCTTCCGCGCGCGGCCCTATTGCATGTCCTACAATCCGAAACTGGTGAAGCGCGAGGACCTGCCGAAGACCTGGGCCGACCTGCCCAATTCCAAGGTGCTGGCGAACGGCCGCATCGGCGCGGTGATGCTGCCGCATCTCTGGTTCATGCCGCTGTGGGGCAAGTACGGCGAGGAATGGGCCGTCAAATATATCGACGACTATTTCACCAAGCTGAAGCCGCAGATCCGCCGCGAAGGCATCAACGCCGCCATCGGCCTGGTCGGCGCCGGCGAAAACTACGTCTCGATGCCGGCCTATCCGGAGCGCGTGAAGGAACTGCAGGACAAGGGCGCCGACGTGTCCTGGTTCTGTCCCGACATGGTGCCGCTGGAAATGCCCAAGCTGGCGATCTTCAAGGGCAGCCCGAACATCGCGGCGGCCAAGCTCTACGTGAATTGGCTGCTCAGCAAGGAGGGCCAGATCGCCCAACTCGCCGTGTTCAACACCCTGCCGGTCCACAAGGACCTGCAGACGAAGGACTTCTACCTCTACCCGGAGGAGATGATCGGCAAGGAGTTCGTCTCCTACAACGACCAGCCGGCGACCGAGAAGTTTCTGGCGATCTGGAACAAATACGCGATCGGCGGCGCGGCGAAGTAACGCCGCGTTTCACGACAACAAGGAGATCATCATGGGCGCGCAAATCATCAATATCTGGGACAAGGTCGACATGGACCATCCGTCGGGCCCGCGCGAGCGCATCTCGCTCTCGCGCCAGAACGACCTGCAGATGGCGTTGAACCTCTATGTGCCTGGGGCGAAGAACGAGTTCCACTATCACAAGGGCACGTCGCAATCGTTCCTCTGCTTCAAGGGCAAGCTGACGCTGCGCACCAAGGAGCATGAGAACGCCGAGCCGGTGACGCATTACCTGACCGAAGGCATGTGCGCGATGGTCCCGGCCGACCAATATTACCAGCTGCACAACGAGAGCGACGCGCCCGTGCTGCTCTATCAGGTGAAGCCGCCGGGCGATCAGATCGTCATCGAGGGCAAGGGCGTGATGAACAACAAAGATTATTTCACCAAGCAGCGCGCCGAAAAGGCCGACGCCGGCGCGGTTCGCTAACGAGCCCGGTCCCACAGGAAAACGGCGGCGCCCGAAGGTGCCGCCGTTTCTATTCGAGCGCCGCGTCGCTCAGCCGATATGCTTGGCGAGGAAGTCGAGGGTGCGCTGGCGGGCGAGCTTGGCCGAGGCTTCGTGCCAGCTGCCGCGCTCGTCGCAATTGAAACCGTGGCCGGCGCCTTCGTAGGTGTAGACGGTCACTTCCGGCCGGGCGGCCTTGATCTTCTCGACCTTCTCCATCGGGATGCCCTTGTCCTCGGTGCCGTTGTGCAGGATCGTCGGGCACTTCGGCTTCTCTTCGGCGAAGTCGGCGATGTTGCCGCCGTAGTAGCAGACCGAGGCGTCGAAGTTCTGGCGCGTGGCGCCGAGCCAGGCGACCGAGCCGCCGAAGCAATAGCCGATGATCGCCACTTTGCCGGCCGGTTTGGCCGCTTCATAGGCGGCCTGGGTGTCGGCCAGCACCGCGTCCCACTTCAGCTGGCCGCGCGTCGCCTTGCCCTTCTCCTGGTCTTCCGGGCCGTAGCCGAGCTGCATGTCGGGCGAGACGCGGTCGAACAGGGCCGGCGCGATCACCAGATAGCCGTCCTTGGCATAGCCGTCGGCCAGGGCGCGGATATGCTTGTTGGCGCCGAAAATCTCCTGGATCAGGACGATGCCGCCCTTGGCCTTGCCCGACGGCTCGGCCTTGTAGGCGCCGAACTTATGCCCGTCCGACGCCGTCAATTGAATCATGCTGCCCATCGCTTTGGTCCTTTCCTGAATAATCCCTGTGCCCGCCGTGAAGCGGCGGACGATTTTGTAATTTCATGGCGCCGAACGCGCCGCCTGGCGGTTTTTCCGCGCGCGGGCGAGCAGACTACCCGAAACCTCTTAGGCGGCAACAGTCCGTCGCGCCGCGGCGGCGATTTTTTCCGCGTCAGGCGTCAGAAAGGCTTCCATTTCGGGGCTGAACGGCACCGGCGTATGGGGCCGCATCACCCGCGCGATCGGCGCCTTGAGGAACCGGAAGCCCTTCTCGGCGACCATGGCGGCGATCTCCGAGGCGCTGCCGAAGCTCGGCCCTTCGTCGGCGACGACGAGCCGGCCGGTCTTCTGCACCGAGGCGAGAATGCCGGTTTCATCCAACGGCACGAGCGTGCGCGGATCGACCACTTCGGCGTCGATGCCGTCCTGCGCCAGCAGCTCGGCGGCCTTGAGCGATTCGGTGACCTGGCGCGACAGGGCGACGATGGTGACGTCCTTGCCCTGGCGGTGGACGGCGGCCTTGCCGAAGGGCACGCGATAGTCGCCGCCCGGCACCTCGGCGCGCAAGGCGAGCAGCGTCGGATGGACCAGCATGACGGTGGCGTTGTCGCTGTAGATCGCGCTCAGTACCAGGCCCTTGGCGTCGGCCGGCGTCGCCGGCATGACGACTTCGAGGCCGGGATTATGCGCATAGCCGCCGTGCAGGCTGGCCGAATGCTGCGGCCCGCCGCCCTGGCGCAGGCCGTGGAACATGCAATAGGTCACGGGAGATTTGAGCCGGCCGCCCGACATGTAGCGGACGTTGGCCGCCTCGTTGACCAGCTGATTCCACGCCTCGAAGGCGAAGACGCCGCTGCCGAAGTGGTGGAACATGCGCAGGCCCGTCATCGAGGCGCCGAGCGACAGCATGGCGACGGCGGCTTCCGAAGTCGGCGGATCGAGCACGCGGTCGCCATAGGGCGCGAGTCTTTTATCGGCGGAGGCTTCCGCGCCGTGGCCAGAAATGCCGCGGCCGATGATCGAGACCTTGGGATCGGCGTCCATCGCGACGCAGAGCGCATCGACCAGGGCTTCGGCGAAATTCATTTGGGTCATATTGCCGGCTCCTCAGGCGAACTGCTTGGCGGCGTCGCTCGCCACGGGGAAGGGGGACTTCTCGGCGGTTTCGCGCGCCTTTCTCGTGTCGTCCGTCACCCGTTTGTCGAGGGCGAGCAGTTCCTCCTGCGTCGCGGCCTTTTCGGCCAGCAGCGTCTTGGCCTGCAGCAGGATCGGATCGTAGGTCTTGATCCAGTCGGCGTGCTGACCCGCGATCTTGCCCGGTTCCCAGGCCATCGAGATATCGGTGACGCCGGTCGGGAAGGCGGCATGGACCTGATGCGAGCCGGGCCAGCGTTCGAGATCGGCCTGCAGGAAGATCGGCCCTTTGCCCGAGCGGACATGGGCGACGGCTTTCTTCGCCGCCTCATGCACCTCTTCGACGTTCGCGCCGTTGACCACCACGGTCGGAATGTCGAGCGCGGCGGGCACATGGGACAGATGCTTGGCCGCCAGCATGGAGGAGGGGCGCTGGCCCGGCTTGGCGTTGTTCTCGCACATGAAGAGCACCGGCAGCTTGAGCAGCGAGGCGAGGTTCAGCGATTCGTAGCCGATGCCTTCGTCGAGCGTGCCGTCGCCGAAATGCGCCACCGCGATGGCCGGGCTCTTCTGCTTCATCAAGCCGTAGGCCGAGCCGACGGCGAGGGCGATCGAGCCGCCGACCATGGCGGAGGTCGAATGGAATCCGACGTCGGGATCGCAGATATGCCAGGGGCCGCCGCGCCCCTTGTTGGTGCCGCCTTCGCGTCCCAAAACTTCGGCAAACATGCGCATACGGTCCGAGCCGCGCGCCACGAGATAGCCGTGGTTGCGGTGCGTCGTGTGCGCGATATCGTCCTTGTGCAAGGCGAGGCAGGCGCCGGCACCGGCACCCTCGGCGCCGATATAGAGATGCTGGCGGCCGACATAGTCGTAGGCCATGGCGAGGCGGATGACGTCTTCCTCGAAACGGCGAATGCGCAGCATGCATTCGAACAGCGCCAAGCGCTCTTGCTTGTTCAAGCGGTCCTCCCTGGGAGCTTCATTTTCTTGTCGGCGCGTTTCATTATCGCGCCGCTTCTGCGTTGCCTGCGCTCACAGTAGAAGCGGGAAAATTCGCCATCAAGGGCAAAACGACCGCTGCCGCATCATCGCGGCCTAACGAAACGGCGCGAAAAAATATGGGACGGGAAAGGCCCATATTTACTCATCGAATCGTCGGCTGGCCTGATGCGGCGAAAGCCGTTAGGCTGACCGCGCTCACGACCAGCGAGCCGACAAGAAAAGTAAGCGCATGGGAGGCGCGGACGACCGATGGCGCGTGCGACAGCCGTCAAATCGCAAAAATCCGCATCGAGAAAAAATGATGCGGGCTCGCCGCTCGCGCTTTATCGCACGATGGCGACGATTCGCGCTTTCGAGGAGACGGTGCAGCGCCTGTTCCTCGGCGGCCATATTCCCGGCCTCGTCCATCTCTACATGGGCCAGGAGGCGGTCGCCGCCGGCGTCATCGCCGAGCTGGACCGCACCGACTTCATCGGCAGCCATCATCGCGGCCACGGCCATTGCGTCGCCAAGGGCGGCGACCTCGAAAAGCTGTTCGCCGAGCTGCTCGGCAAGCGCGCCGGCTACGGCCTCGGGCGCGGCGGCTCCATGCATATCTTCGATCCGGCGAACGGCAATCTCGGCACCACCGGCATCGTCGGCGGTTCGGTGCCGCTCGCGGCCGGCGCGGCGCTCACCGCCAAGCTGCGCAAGACCGGGCAGGTCGCCGTCAGCTTCTTCGGCGACGGCGTGCTCAACCAGGGCATCATGTTCGAAGCCATGAACATGGCGGCGATCTGGCATCTGCCGGTGCTGTTCGTCTGCGAAAACAACGGTTTCGGCGAATTCACCAGCATCGACGACGTGACGGCGGGCAAGGACATCGCCGACCGCGGCAAGGCCTTCGCCATCCCCTCCGAGCATGTCGACGGCATGGATGTGCTGGCGGTACAGAAGGCGGCGCGCAAGGCCGTGGCGCGGGCGCGCGACGGAAAAGGCCCGAGCTTCCTGATCTGCAGCACCTGGCGCTTCAGCGGCCATCATGTCGGCGACAAGCAGGATTACAAGGAAGACGCCGAGACGAAAGCCTGGCGCAAGCGCGATCCCATCGCCCAACTGGCGCGCAAGCTCGTGGCGTCGAAACGGGCGACGCAAAAGCAGCTCGACGCCATCGCCGAAGAGGCCCAGGCGGCGGTGACCAGGGCGGCCGACGCGGCGCGCAAACTGGATGCGCCGACGCCGGCCGATCTCATGGAGCATCTCTATGCCCAATGAGAAGATGCTCACCGTGAAGGAGGCCATCCTCGAAGCGCTGTTCGAGGAGATGGCGCGCGACGATCGCGTCTGCATCATCGGCGAGGATGTCGGCGTCGCCGGTGGCGTGTTCGGCCAGACCAAGGGCCTGTTCGAGAAATTCGGCGACAGCCGCGTGGTCGATACGCCGATCTCCGAGCCCGCCATCTTCGGCATGACGGTGGGCGCCGCCATGGCCGGCCTGCGCCCGGTGGTCGAGGTGATGTTCGGCGATTTCATCACCCTGGTGATGGACCAATTGGTCAACCAGGCGGCGAAGATCCATTACATGTCGGCGGGCGGCTATCGCGTGCCGCTGGTGCTGCGTACGGCGGTCGGCGTCGGCGGCAACCTCGGCCCGCAGCATTCGCAGAGCTTCCATGCCTGGCTCGCCCATGTTCCGGGCCTCGAGGTCGTCATGCCGCAATCGCCGGCCGACGCCAAGGGCCTGATGAAAGCGGCGATCCGCGACGACAATCCGGTGGTCTTCATCGAGGACCGCACGACCTACAATATCAAGGGACCCGTGCCGGACGGCGACGTGACCGTGCCTCTCGGCAAAGCGAACATCGTGCGCCAGGGGCGCGACGTCACCATCGTCGCCGTGTCGCGCATGGTGCAGATCGCCGCCAAGGCCGCCGAGATTCTGGCCGCCGAAGGCATCGAGGCCGAGATCGTCGATCCGCGCAGCATCGTCCCGCTCGACCGCGAAACCATTCTCGCCTCGGTGCGCAAGACCTCGCGCGCCCTGGTGTGCGATGCCGGCCATCTCGATTACGGCGTCACCGGCGAGATCGCCGCCACCATTTCCGAACAGGCCTTCGATTATCTCGATGCGCCGGTCGCGCGGCTCGCCGCGCCCGCCGTGCTCATTCCCTGCAACACGGCGCTCGAGCCGTTGATCGTGCCGAACGAACAGCAGATCGCCCAAAAAATCCGCGAGATGCTGAATGCCTGACGATAAAAAAATCCCTGGGAGGAATCATGCCGGAAACATTGAGCCGGGAGGCGCGCCTCTCGCTGCTTGAGCGCATGCTGCTGATGCGGCGCTTCGAGGAGGCGGTGATCCATGCCGCGGCCGCGCATAAATATATCGGCCGCAACCACCTTTACATCGGCCATGAGGGCACCGGCGCCGCCGTCATGGCGCTGCTGAGGCCCGGCGATCTCGCGCATACGACGCACCGCAACCACGGCCATATCGTCGGGCGCGGCGCCGATCCGGGCAAGGCGCTGGCCGAGATCATGGGCCGCGAGGGCGGCCTCTGCGGCGGGCGCGGCGGCACCTGGCACATGACGGATCGGTCGGTCGGCTTCCAATCGACCTCGGCGATGGTCGGCGGTTCCATCGGCCTCGCCACCGGCGGCGGCTTCGCTTGCAAGCAGTTGGGGCAGGGCAACGTCTCGGTCGCCCTGTTCGGCGACGGCGTGCTGGACGAGGGCATCAGCTACGAGGCCTTCAACTTCGCCTCGCAATACAGCCTGCCGATCCTCTTCATGTGCGAGAACAACGAAAAGCCCGGCCGGCGCGAAACCTCGATGCTCGCCGCCGACCGCCTGCTCGACATCCCCAAGGCGCTGAAGATTCACACCATGACGGTGGACGGCGGCGACGTCGAAGCCGTCCATGCCGGCGTGTCGGAGGCCTTGGCGCGCATCCGCAAGGACCAAGTGCCGGTCTTCGTCGAGTCGCAGATCGAAGCCTGGCCCGGCTCGCACCAGCACAAGCCGGAATTCACCACCGGCGTCACCGATGTGACGATGGCCTGGGACGCGGGCAAGATCTCCGGCCCGCACGCCGACTGGATCGGGCAGGAGCCGATCCTGCGCTACATCCGCAAGCTCATGGCCGAGAAGGTCCTGAGCCAGGCGGATGTCGCGGCCCTCGACAAGAAAGTGAACGACAAGATGGACAAGGCGCGCGCCTTCGCCGAAGCCAGCCCATTCCCCAAAGCGGAAGGCGCCCTGCTCGGCGCCTTCGCCTGACCGGAGGAGACATCCATGACGGAAAAAACCTTCGCCCAGGCGATGTTCGAGGCGCTCTCCATCAGCATGGAGCAGGACCCGACGATCTCGGTGTTCGGCGCCAGCAGCTTCGTGTTGGGTCGCGGCCTGCCGCCGGCCGATGAGAAAGCCTTCGTCGCCAAATACGAGAAACGGCTGATCGATCCGCCGGTGTCGGAAAGCGTGCTCGCCGCCGTCGGCGTCGGCTCGGCCACGGCAGGCCTGCGGCCCTTCATCAATTTCGGCACGTCGAGCTTCGCCTTCGAGGCGCATAACCAGATCGTCAACGAGGCGGGCAACGCGCGCTACATGTCGGGCGGCCAGATCAAGGTGCCGCTGGTCTATCACATGTTCCACGGCATCCGCGGCATCGGCGGCGCCCAGCACAGCCAGAGCCCGCAATCGATGTACGCCAATTGCCCCGGCCTCGAAGTGATCCTGCCGGCGACCCCGGCCGATGCCAAGGGCCTGATGCGCACGGCGATCCAGAGCGACAATCCGACGCTCTTCATCACCCACACCAAGCTGCTCGCCACCAAGGGCGAGGTGCCGGACGGCGACTATGCCATCCCCTTCGCCCAGGGCGAGGTCAAGCGTCCGGGCAAGGACGTCACCATCGTCGCCATGTCGCTGATGGTGCTGGAGGCGCTCAAGGCGGCGGATCAGCTCAAGGCGCTCGGCATCGACGCCGAAGTGGTCGATCCGCGCACCGTCGTGCCGTTCGATGCCAAGATCGTCATCGAGTCGGTCAAGAAGACCGGCCGCCTGGTGATCCTGGAGGAAGCCAGCCTGGTCTGCTCGGTGGCCTCCGAGATCGCCGCCACTGTGGCGCAAGAAGCCTTCGAGGCGCTGAAGGGGCCGATCGTCCGCGTCGGCCGCCCGCATGTGCCGATGCCTTATAGCCCGTCGCTGGAGGCCTTCTGCACGCCGGATGCGGCGAAGCTGGTCGATGCGGTGCGCAAGCTGCTGAAAAGGTGAGAGAGTAACCGCCCACTGCGTCATGCCCGCACTTGTTGCGGGCATCCACGCCTTGCGCTGCGGATATGAGGTAAGTCGTGGATGGCCGGAAGTCATGCGAAGGCGTGCAAAGCATGACGTCAGGCCATGACGGATGAAAAACGGCCGGCGGGAGTGATCCGCCGGCCGTTTGTTTTCGGCGTGCGCCGCTTCAGTAGCCCCGGTTCGCCCGTGCCTTTTCCAGCACGGCCTTCGGCGTATCCAGCGTCTGGTCGATCAGGCTGGCGACCTTGGCGCCGTCCATCGGGCCGAGGGCGACCTTGGTCTTTTCCGCCTCGGCCTTCATCTGCGGCGAGGTCATCGCCGCCATGAAGGCCTGGCGCAGCAGGGCGACGCGGTCGGACGGCACGCCGGGGGTCGTCATGAAGGCGCGGCCCAGTTCGTTGCCGAAGGCATAGAGCTTGAGCGCGGCCTTGTCCTCCGGCGTCTTGCCGAGGTCGGAGAACAGCGGCACGCCCGGCAGGTCGGGCGCCGGCTCGGTGGCATATTGCAGCAGGATGTTGACCTTCTTGTCGCGCAGCCAGTCGGCATTGTCGACTTTCACCGATTCCCAGGCCTTGCTGCCGCCCTCGATCTCGCCGCGTTCGATGCCGAGCTGCACTTCCGAGGTGCCGGAATAGCTGGCGATGATCTTGAAGTTGGTGCCGGCCAGGTTGTTCAGCAGCTTGAGATAGAACACCGTCGGCGAGGTCGGGCCCGAGCCGCCCATGATCGTTTCGCGTTTGCGCGCGTCTTCCAGGGTCTTGGTCGGCGAGCTGTGCCAGGTGTAGGTCACCTCGACGACAGGGGCGGCGCGCCCGATCCAGCCGAACTTGGCGGCGTCGTACTGGATGCCGTCGGATTCGAGCGCCTGCTCGATGGCGATGGCCTGCGGCGCGCCGCCGATCACCGAGCCGTCCTTGGGCGCGGCGTTGTACAGCCAATTGACCATCTTGAGATGGCCGGCGCCCGGCATGTTCTTAACCACGACGGTGGGCTTGCCCGGCAGATGATCGCCGAGATGGCGCGCGACGATGCGACCGTAGAGATCGTAGCCGCCGCCCGGATTGGTGCCGATCATCATGTCGATGCTGTTGCGGCCCTTGTAGAAGGCCTCGGCGCTCTGCGCCCCTGCATCCGGCGCGGCGAAGGCGAACGCGAAAAACGCGGATGCGACTAGGACCGCGCGCGGTCCTCCCTTGCACATGGACGGCATGTTTCCTCCCAGATCGTCGTTTTTATGATGTGACGACTCATGTTCCCTGTACGCGTTTCTTGGTTTGATGCGCGGCTATGCGGGCCGCGTTTTTATGATCGGGGAAAGGATAGGCCCGCGCTCCGTGATGGTCCAGGCCAAGCGCGTCCAGCCGCGCAAAGGCGCGGGGAAAATGAAACGGGCGCGCCTTTTTCGAGGCGCGCCCGTCTTATGGAAGAATGGGAGGCGTTAGACGTTAAAGCGGAAATGCACCACGTCGCCGTCGGCGAAGACATATTCCTTGCCTTCGATGCGCGCCTTGCCGGCTTCCTTGGCGCCCTGTTCGCCGCCGAGCGCGACGAAATCGGCATAGGCGATCACTTCGGCGGCGATGAAGCCGCGCTCGAAATCGTTGTGGATCACGGCGGCGGCCTGCGGCGCCTTGGTGCCCTTCAGGATCGTCCAGGCGCGCGCTTCCTTGGGGCCGACGGTGAAATAGGTGATCAGGCCGAGCAATTCATAGCCGGCGCGGATGACGCGGTTGAGGCCGGTCTCCGCCAGGCCGAGGCCGGCGAGGAATTCCTGGCGTTCGGCCGGGTCCAGCGTCACGACCTCCGCCTCGATGGCGGCGGAGATGACGACGCTACGCGCACCGGTGCGCTTGGCCATCTCGTCGACGCGGGCCGAAAAGACGTTGCCGGTGGCGGCGGAGGCTTCCTCGACGTTGCAGGCATAGAGCACCGGCTTGCCGGTCAAGAGCTGTAGCAGCTTGAAGGTCGGCAACTCGTCGGGCGTGAGGACCGCCGTGCGCGCCGGCTTGCCGTCGCGCAGGACCGCCAGCGCCTTCTCGACGACGGGCAGCAGCGTCTTGGCCTCCTTGTCGCCGGTCTTGGCCTTCTTCGTCAGGTTGTCGACGCGCTTTTCCAGGCTCTCCATGTCGGCGAGCATCAGCTCGGTCTCGACCGTCTCGGCGTCGGCGATCGGGTCGATGCGGCCTTCGACATGGGTGATGTCGTCGTCCTCGAAGCAGCGCAGCACATGGACGATCGCGTCCACTTCGCGGATGTGCGACAGGAACTTGTTGCCGAGGCCTTCGCCCTTGCTGGCGCCGCGCACCAGGCCGGCGATGTCGACGAATTCGAGCTGCGTCGGGATGATCTTGCCCGACTTGCCGATCTCGGCCAGCTTGTCGAGGCGCGGGTCGGGCACGCCGACGCGGCCGACGTTCGGCTCGATGGTGCAGAACGGATAGTTCGCCGCCTGGGCCGCGGCGGTCGCCGTCAGCGCGTTGAAGAGCGTGGACTTGCCGACGTTGGGCAGGCCGACGATGCCGCAATTGAAACCCATGGCGTTACTCTTTCTTCGTTGCCGCGCGCGGCGCCGGATCTTCCGGCGCGGGCGCGAGCAGGTGGACTTTGTTCATGAAGCCGGCCTCGTCGCCTTTGACGAGGATCGGCAGGGCATCGGCGATGGCGTCGCACCAGGTCTCGACGAAGGCGCGTTCGCTCTTGGCGAAATTGCCGAGCACGTAATTGGTCACCAGATGCTTCTCGCCGGGATGGTCGATGCCCATGCGTAGGCGCAGGTAATCCTGGCCGAGATGCTGATCGAGGCTGCGCAGGCCGTTGTGGCCGGCGGCGCCGCCGCCGCGCTTGACGCGCAGCTTGCCGAACTTGAGGTCGAGTTCGTCGTGGATGGCGATCACGCCCTGCAGATCGATCTTGTAGAACTGCGCCGCCGCCGCCGCCGACTGGCCCGAGAGGTTCATGTAGGTCGCCGGCTTGAGCACGACGACCTTCACGCCGCCGATCGTGCCTTCGGCGACATCGCCTTGGAATTTTTTCCGCCAGGGAGAAAAGCCATGGCGGCGGACGATTGCGTCCGCCGCCATGAACCCGACATTGTGCCGTTGTCCGGCATGTTCCGGCCCCGGATTGCCGAGGCCCACCAGAAGAAGCATATCGCCTCCCAACAGGCCGTGCGGACCGGGACCAGGCCGTTACTTCTTGGCCGGCGCCTTGGCAGCGGGAGCCGCCGCCTTCGGCGCGGCAGCGCCGCCAGGCGCGGCCGGCACGGCTTTGCGCTCGACCGGCGCGGCTTCGGCAGCCGCGGTCGGACGCACTTCTTCTTCCGTCTGGACGGTCGGCGCGGCCACCGTGGCGATGGTGAAGTCGCGGTCGGCGATGACAGGACGCACGCCCTCGGGCAGGGTGATCATGCTGATGTGGATCGAATCGCCGATGTCGCGGCCGGCGAGGTCCACGGTGATGTGCTGCGGGATCGCGGCCACCGGGCAGACCAAGTCGACTTCGTGACGGACGATGTTCAGCACGCCGCCCTTCTTGAGGCCGGGCGACTGCGTCTCGTTGATGAACTGCACCGGCACGGCGACGGTCACGGTGGCGTTGGCGGCCACGCGCATGAAGTCGACATGGATCGGCTGGTCGGTCACCGGGTGATACTGCACGTCGCGCGGCAGCACGCGCTGCTTCTTGCCGTCGACGTCGATGTCGACGAGGCGGGTGAAGAAGCCCGAGTGGCTCAGCTGCTGCTTGAGCAGCTTCGGCTCGACCGAGATCAGAGTGGGGGACTCTTTATTGCCGTAAACGACGGCCGGAATATGTCCGGCACGACGCGTGGCACGGGCGGCCCCCTTTCCGCTCCGCTCCCGCGCGCTGGCGGGAAGACTGACGATATCAGCCATAGAACTCTCCTATCATGCGGGCAGGCTGTCAGGGGCGCTGCGCGCAATATAAAGCGCCGGCCTCCAGGGGTGCCGGCGCGGTTTTGGGAACGGCGGAATGTAAGGGTTTCCGGCCGGCAGATCAACCGGTCAGCCGGGCCACCGCCGGAATCGGTAAAATCCGGAAAAGCCTATTTAAATCAATCGAATAGGCTGGAAACCGAGCTTTCCTCGCTGATCCGCTTGATCGCCTCGGCGAGCAGCGGGGCGACGGTCAGCTGGTCGACGCGGTCGGAAACCCGCACCGCTTGGGTCGCCATGATGCTGTCGGTGACCACCAGGCGCTGCAGCGGCGAGGCCGCCACGCGGGCCACCGCGTCGCCCGACAGCACGCCGTGGGTGACGTAGGCGGCGACGCTTTTGGCGCCGGCCTTGGTCAGGGCGACGGCGGCGTTGCACAGGGTGCCGGCCGAATCGACGATGTCGTCGACCAGGATGCAATGGCGGCCGGAGACGTCGCCGATGATGTTCATCACCTCGGAGACGCCGGCGCGTTCGCGGCGCTTGTCGATGATGGCGAGGTCGGCGTCGAGCCGGCTGGCCATGGCGCGGGCGCGCACCACGCCGCCGACGTCGGGCGACACGATCATCAGATCCTGGGTGGATTTGTATTTGGCGCGCACGTCGTCGATCAGCACCGGCTGGGCGTAGAGATTGTCGACCGGAATGTCGAAGAAGCCCTGAATCTGGCCGGCGTGCAGATCGATGGTCAGCACGCGGTCGGCGCCGGCGGTGGTGATGAGGTTGGCGACCAGCTTGGCCGAGATCGGCGAGCGCGGGCTGGTCTTGCGGTCCTGGCGGGCATAGCCGAAATAGGGCAGCACGGCGGTGATACGGCGCGCCGAGCCGCGTTTCAGCGCGTCGAGCGTGACGAGCAACTCCATCAGATTGTCGTTCGCCGGGAAGGAGGTCGGCTGGACGACGAAGACGTCCTCGCCGCGCACGTTCTCCTGAATCTCGACGAACACCTCGAGATCGGAGAAGCGGCGGATGACGGCTTTGGTCAGCGGCAGGTTGAGGCAGGCGGCGATAGCTTCCGCGAGCGGCCGATTGCTGTTGCCGCTGAGTACCTTCATGGACTTGCCCCTTGCAGATGGAGCGCCGGGAGCCCGGCGCGCGCGGACTTTATCAACGTGACAGGAATGTGTAAACGCCCGCGCAAAAGCCTTTTGGCGAAGGGGTTCGCCTGTTGCAAGCCGGTCGCAGAGGCGCGGAAAACAGGGTTAAAACGCCTTATGGCGTGACCGGTTTTCCCGATTTCGCCGCCGCGTCGGCGTCGGCCATCACCGCCTGTTCCAAAAGATCGATGATTCCCGGCGTCGCCGCCTCGGCGATCAGGAAGGCGAGATCGCCCCAGGCGCCGGTCAGCGCGCCGCGCGGCACGTCGTTGGCCTGGGAAATGACGCCCAGCTCGCGCCCGTCGGGCCGCAGCACGGTCCAGGAGACCTTGAGATTGTCCTGCGGTTGGCCGCCACGCGCGGCGGCCGGCTTGATCTCGATGGCGCCCATGACGATGGCGCCGTCGTCGGCCAGGGCGTCGCCGACCGTCAGGCCGGCCTGCTTGAGATGATATTCGAGCGCACGCGCCATGGCCTGCGGTCCCGCGCCGGTGACGCCGTCGACGCCGGCGATGGTGACCTTGGGCAGCGCCTTGATGTCGGGCGGCAGGCCTTCGGCCTCGTCGAGATAGCGCTCGACGCCGCGCACGACATCGCCGGCGATGGCGGCGCGCAGGACCGGCGACAGGCTTTGCCAGTCGGCGGCCGAGGCGCGCGGCTCGCTGACGAAATTGGCGATCTCGCGGCCGTCGGTGGCGACGAGCCGCCAAGTCAGGCGCAGCGGACCGTTGGCGCCCGAGGAATTTGCCGGGGCCTGGCCGAGTTCGCCGCGCAAGGTCGGGCGGATCGGCGCGCGCGCCGGCCGCGCCGGCACCGCGCCGCTGGTCGAGGTCGGCGGCAGGGCGGGGCGCGCCGTGCTGGCGATCGGCGCGGCTTCGGCTTGCGTCATGGCCGGGATCTCGGCGTCGCGCAGCGCCAGGACCACGGCGTCGGTGATGACGTCGCCCGGCACCTCGTCATGGTTCGGCGTCGTCACCGGCGCGACGATCACGCCTCCGCGCAGGCCGGGGCGCAGCAGCGGATTGCTGAACGGCGTCTGATGCTGGAACGGCGACGGCGGATCGCCGCAGCCGGCCAGCAGGCCGAGCATGAGTATCGCCGCAAGGGCGCGCTTCGCCGCTGACGGCTTACCCGATGACACAGGCCACCATCATGCCGAGGATCAAGAGGAAGGTGAAGATGATGAGATGCGGCATGGCCTTCTTGGTTTCAGGGCGTCAGGCGAGCGCGATGGCCGATAAGCCGCGGCCATAGTCGGGCTCGCGGCGCAGGCAGCTGCGGCGGTAGCTGAAGAAGCGCGCTTCGTCGGCGCAGGTGTCGTAAGGCAGCGCCTCCGCGCCGCCGACGCCGAGCGTCTTCAGTTTCGCCACGACATAGCCCGGCAGATCGAAGCGGTAGCGGCCCTCGCTCGTCGGATCGGGCAGGAAGAAGCGCGCGTTGGCGTCCGTCTCGGCGAGGAAGGGCGCGGGAAATTCCGGCCCCACCTGATAGGACATGCGGCCGATGCAGGGGCCGACGGCGGCGGCGATGCGGCCGCGCGTGGCGCCGAGTTTTTCCATTTCGGCCAGCGTCGCGTCGAGCACGCCGCCGACCGCGCCGCGCCAGCCGGCATGGGCCGCGCCGATCACGCCGCCGCGCGCGTCGGCGAACAGCACCGGCGCGCAATCGGCGGTGAGAATGCCGAGGGCGATGCCGGGCTTGTCGGTGACGAGCCCGTCGACCTTGGGGCCTTGGCCGGCCGCCCACGGCGCCTCGACCACGGCGACGTCGGCGCTATGCACCTGATAGGCGGTGACCAGCGCGCTCTCCGGCAGATCGAGCGCGGCGGCCGCGCGCCGGCGGTTTTCGCGCACATGGGCGGGATCGTCGCTCGAGCCGATGCCGACATTGAGCGCGGCGAAAATGCCTTCGCTCACGCCGCCCTGCCGCGTGAAGAAGGCATGCTTCACCTTTCCCGCGTTGAAGGGATCATCGAGCAGGCCGGAACTCAGAATAGGGAGCGTCATCACGTCTCCGCAAACCCCGGCGGCGTCGGTTGCCGCGGGCCGGTGAGGGCCAGCGCCTTGAACAGGGTGCCCATCTCGGTCGGCGCGATCAAGCGTTTGACGGCGAGGCCGATCTTGCCCGCCTGGTCGGGCGAGGATTTGCTCAGCACCGCCGCGCGTTGGGCGATGCCGAGCGTTTCCAGGAACGGGCCCTGCTCGACCGGGCCGAAGGCTTTCGCGCCGGCCTGGCGCGCGGCGGCGGCAAGACTCGCGAAATCCACATGGGCGGTGAGATCGGCGCTGCCCGGCTCGGCCAAGGGGTCGTGACGCGCATGGCCGCGTATGGCCTGAAAACTGTCGCCGGTTTCGCCGTTCGCCGTGCCGTAATCGACGATCAGCGCCGCGCCGCCGTAAGTCGCGAGGCGTTCGCCGATCTGGCGCGCGATGGCATGCGCCAGCGGGCAGTCCTCGCGGATGTCGCCCTCCAAGCCGGGCGGGAACAGGCGGTCGGTGGCATGGCCGACGGTGAAGACGAAGTCCTCGTTGCCGTCCTGGTTTTTGGCAAGGCCGACGCGCCGTTCGTGCCAGGCGCCCTTGGCGAAGATATATTGGTCGATCGGCAGAGCGTCGAAAAACTCGTTGGCGACCAGCAGCAGCGGGCCGGGCGGCAGATTGGCGACGCGGTCGTGCCACATCGGCTGGAACGCGCCGAGCGCCGCATGCTGCGCCCGGCGCAGCACCGGGTTGGTCTCGACGAGATGTAAGGTGACCGCTTCGTGAAAGCCGGGCACGCGCTGCGTCGCGCGCAGGGCGTCGCCCATCAGCGTGCCGCGGCCGGGGCCGAGCTCGACGAGCTGCGCCTCTTCGGGCGAGCCCATCTGTTGCCACGTATAGGCTAGCCAGACGCCGGCCAGTTCGCCGAACATCTGGCTGATCTCCGGCGCGGTGACGAAGTCGCCCTGCGCGCCGAGCGGATCGCGCGTGCGGTAATAGCCATGCGTCGGATCGTTGAGCGCCGCGTCCATGAAGCGGGCGAGCGGCAGCGGGCCGGAGCGGCGGATTTCGGCCCGCAGCGCGTCGGCCAGCGCAGTCATTTTGCGACCGGCGCGAGAGGCTTGGCGGCGGCGATCAGCCAGGCGCCGGCCAGGATCAGCGGCAGCGACAGCAATTGGCCCATGGTCGCGCCGGCATAGAGGAAGCCGAGCTGCGGATCGGGCTGGCGCACGAATTCGACGCCGAAGCGCGCCAGGCCGTAACCGGTCAAGAAGAGCCCGGCGAGCAGGCCGGGGCGCTGGATGGCGCGCGTGCGGTGGGCGAGCCAGGCGAGCAGCAGGAACAGCAGCAGCCCCTCGAAGACAGCCTCATAGATCTGACTCGGGTGGCGCGGCAGCCCGTCGCTATGGGGAAAGACCATGGCCCAGGGCACGTCGGTGACGCGGCCCCACAGCTCGCCGTTGATGAAATTGGCGATCCGGCCGAGCAGCAGGCCGATCGGCACGGCGCAGCACAGGATGTCGCCGACCCGCTTGATCGCCAGCTTGCGGGCCAGGCAGAAGACGATCAGCGCGACGATGACGCCGGCGAGGCCGCCATGGAACGACATGCCGCCGCGCCAGACGGCGACCAGCGTCAGCGGGTCGTTGGCGAGCCCGCCCGGCAGGTAGAACAGCACATAGCCGATGCGGCCGCCGAGGATGACGCCGAGCGTCGCCCACAGCAGGAAATCGTCGACGTCCTTGCCCGACATGATCTCGGGAAAGCGCCGCGCCAGATGCAGCATGTAGCGCCAGCCGAGGATCAGGCCGACGACATAGGCGAGCGCGTACCAGCGAATCGCGAGCGGGCCGATCTCGATCAGCACCGGGTCGATGACGGGAAAGGGAATGACGAACATCGCGGGCACTCGCGCTGGGGGAAGGGGGCTCGGTTCGGCGAAGAATATTAGCGGTAAGGGTCAGCGGTAAGGATCGGCGGTCCGCAGCGATCCGCGCACATAACGTTCGACGCCGTCTTCCAGGCTGATGAAGGGCTTGGCATAGCCGGCGGCGCGCAGCCGGTCCATCTTGGCCTCGGTGAAATACTGGTACTTGTCGCGGATTTCGATGGGCGTGTCGACGAAGCGGATATCGACCGGTTTGTCGTTGGCGGCGAAGACCGCCTTGGCGAGGTCGGCGAAGCTGCGCGCCTGGCCGGTGCCCATGTTGAACAGGCCGTTGACGTTCTGGTTGTCGCGCAGCCACAGCATGACGTCGACGCAATCGTCGACATGGACGAAGTCGCGCATCTGGCCGCCGTCGGGATAGGCCGGATTGTGCGACTTGAACAGGGTGGCGGGCGCGCCGGCGGCGATCTTCGGCGAGATCTGCGCCACGACGCTCTTCATGCTGCCCTTGTGATACTCGTTCGGGCCGTAGACGTTGAAGAACTTGAGGCCGGCCCATTGGCGCGGGCGCGGGCCGTTGGTCTCGATGGTCTTGGCGACGCGGCGGTCGAACAGATGCTTCGACCAGCCGTAGCCGTTGAGCGGCCGGAGCTTGGCGAGCGCCGCGCTGGAAAATTCGTCGTCGAAGCCGGCGGCGCCGTCGCCGTAGGTGGCGGCGGAGGAGGCATAGATGAAGCGCTTGCCGTGCGCGGCGCACCAGGCCCAGAGATCTTGCGATAGGCCGAAGTTGTTGCGCGCCAGCTTGTCGGCGTCGGTCTCGGTCGTCGAGGAGATGGCGCCCATGTGGAAGATGACGTGGATCGCCGTCACGTTGCGGTCGAGATAGCGCATCAGATCTTCCGGCGGCACGATGGCGGCCAGGTTGCGCTTGGCGATGTTGCGCCATTTGTCGTCGCTGCCGAGCCAGTCGCAGACGACGATGTCCTCGCCGGCCCGCGCTTCGAGCGCGGCGGTCAGGTTGGAGCCGATAAAGCCGGCGCCGCCGGTGATCACGATCATGGGGCGATGTCCTTCGTCGCGCCGGGATGATGCGGGCTTTTATAAGCTCCGGGGCAGGGTCCGGCAAGCCGAGCGACCGGTGGATTGGATATTGTCGATCCAAATGCTACGACTTGGCGGTAGAAATGCTTCGGGGGAAACGCTGAGCCCGGTTTTGTCGTCGGCGTCGCGTTGACGGGGGCGGTCTGCGGCCGGCATGTTATCGGCCGGCGCATGAAGGTCGGGGGGCATTGATGCTGGATGGTCTGCGTTTGGGCATCGGCCGCAAGCTGGACGGTATGCGTTATCGCCGGCGCGATCGGCATCTGTCCGGTTTCGCCCTGGATGAGAGCGTGCTGCGAACGAGGATTCTGTCCGCCGTTACGGAGAGAAACGGCCACGTCTTCCTCTGCGTGCGCGATCTGTTGCCGGCGCCGCTTTACGAAGCGGCGCTCGCGCATTGGCCGATCTATGAGGAGTTGCCGCAGAAGACTCCCGGCCGCGCACGCTTGACGCTCGGCCAACTCGGCCGCGCGGAGCTTCCGCCGGACGTCCGCGCCTTCTGGGGCGGCTTCATGGGCCTCGTCAACGGGACGATCAAGCCGCTCCTGGCGGAAGCCTTCCTGCCCTATTTGGATCGGAAGCTGGACTGGGCCGACGGCGACATAAGGGATTGGGCGCGGGCGAACATCCGCTTCTTCGACCACCTGTACGAAGGGCTCAATGAGGATTGGAACTTTGCCATCCCGCCGCATGTCGACCAGAAGTACATCTTGGCGTCGGCCCTGTATTATCTGCCCACCGATGACCGGCAGATGGACATGGGCACACGCCTCTATCGGCCCAAGTCGCGCGAAACCCGGACGGTCGATATCGAGTACATCGATCCCTCCCTTGTCGAGGAATGCGAAGTCCTGCCCTTCGCGCCCAATACACTGGTGGCCTTCCTGCAATCGCCCGTGGCGTTCCATGGGCTGCCCCGCCGGCGCTTCAGCCGCGTCCGGCGGTCTTATCAATTCAACCTTGTCATGACTCCCGATGTGGTGACGCGCATCTACGGCGACGACAGCCTGTACTGAGGGGCAAGCCGACCCCGCGCCGGCGGGGGATGGGCTTATCGGCGGTTTTGGGGCATATTGCAGCAAAGGTCCCGCCGGCAAGAGCTCGGGGCCGTTCCCGTTCGAGAGGTGCCCCATGCAGACCAACAACAAGCTGCTCGACGATCTCGCCCGCGTTGCCTCCGGCGCGCTCGGCGTCGCCTCCGGCATGCGCGACGAGTTGGAGGGCGTGCTGCGCCAGCGCTTCGCCCGCGTCGTCGGCGATCTCAACGTCGTTGACCGCGAGGAATTCGAGGCCGTCAAGGCCATGGCGGCCAAGGCGCGCGGCGAGCAGGAGGCCTTGGCCCTGCGCGTCGCCGCGCTCGAAGCGCAGCTCGCCAAGCTCTCGACCGGCGGCAGCGACGGCACGCCGGTCGGCGAGCCGCCGTTGGTCGGTTGATGGCGGTCGGTTGAGGCGAGAAGACGAGTCGAATCAGAGTCTTCGATTCTTTTCTTGCGCGCGCGAGTCATCGCGCCGACTCGCGCGCGCGGTTATCCACAAAAAACTTTGACGAAAACGACTCGCGCCGGTCATTGCGGCCTTGCGCGCGGAGTCCTGTTCGTCAATACTTCTTCTTGTGGGTGTCAGCCATTCTCCCACAAGCCCTCGTGGTGGGGGTCCGCGTGTCGGAGAGCGAAAATGGCTGCGGGTCCGGCCATTGCGGCATCTCCCGCGACCGGCCCCGGGTGCGCTCACATAGTGGAGGAGCCCAATGCCGCTTGCCGTTCTCGAGAGCGACTCGTCTTCCGCCGATAATCCCATCGACCTCGTCGAACAAATCGTCGCCGCGAACGAATGGACCTTCGAACGCGCCGCCGACGACGAATTGGCCGTGGAGATCGCCGGTCGGTGGTGCGATTACCGGCTCTTTTTCGCCTGGCGCGAAGACGCCTCGGCGCTGCATTTCTCCTGCGCCTTCGACATGCGCGTGCCCAAGCAGAAGCGCGCGCCGGTTCACGGCCTGCTCGCCATGGTGAACGAGAAGATGTGGCTCGGCCATTTCGACCTCTGGTCGGAAGACGGCCTGCCGATCTTCCGCCACGCCATGCTGCTGCGCGGCACCAGCGGGGCGACCTCGGAACAGATCGAAGACCTGGTCAATGTGGCGCTCAGCGAGTCCGAGCGCTTCTATCCCGCCTTTCAATTCGTCATCTGGGGCGGCAAATCGCCCGAGGATGCCGTGGCGATGGCGTTGATCGACCCGGTCGGCGAGGCGTAACCTCCCGTCCATGACGAATGCGGACACCAACCGCCGCGGCCCCATCGTTCTGGTGGGCGGCGGCAAGATGGGCGCTGCCCTGCTGGCGGGCTGGCTCGCCGAAGGCGTGGCCGCCGAGGACATCGTCGTCGTCGAGCCCCATCCCGCGACCATGCAGGCGCTGAAAGCGCGCTTCAAAATCCAAGTGGTGGATGACGTGCCGGCGATTTTCGCGCGCCCGCCGAGCCTGGTGCTGTTCGCCGTCAAGCCGCAGGGCCTCGATGCCGTCGTGCCGCTCTACAAATCGCTCGTCGCGCCCGATAGCTGTTTCCTCTCCATCGCCGCCGGCAAGACGCTGGGCTATTTCGAGAGGCATCTCGGCAAGGACGCCGCCATCGTGCGCGCCATGCCCAACACGCCGGCCGCCGTCGGCCGCGGCATGACCGTGCTGATCGCCAACGGCGCGGCCAGCGAGGAACAGCGGGATTTCTGCGAGACATTGCTGCGCGCCGTCGGCGAGGTGCGCTGGGCCGTCGAGGAAGCGCAGTTCGACGCCGTCACCGCCGTCTCGGGCTCGGGCCCGGCCTATGTGTTCCTGCTGATCGAATGTTTGGCGCAGGCCGGCGTCGAGGCGGGTCTGCCGGCCGATCTGGCGATGGATCTGGCGCGCGCCACCGTCGCCGGTTCGGGCGAGCTGGCGCGCCAGTCGGACGAGCCGGCCGCCACCCTGCGCCAGAACGTCACCAGTCCCGGCGGCACCACGGCGGCCGCGCTCGCCGTGCTGATGGGCGAGGGCGGCTTGCAGCCCTTGATGACCAAGGCGATCGCCGCCGCCGCCAGGCGCTCGAAAGAGTTGGCCGGGTGATCAAAAAAATCATCCTCGTCCTGGCCTTCCTCGTGGTCGGCTACGGCCTCTACGGCTACTTGACCTCGCCGCTGCGCATCGAGATGTCCGCCAATGTCGAACCGGCGGCGCCGCAGACCCTGCCCGGCGTCTATACCGCGAACCGCGACGACGCCACCGACATCCTCGAATTGAAGGACGACGGCTCCTACGCGCGCAATTACCGCCGGCCGGGCGGCACGACGCTGATCCATCAGGGCCAATGGACGCGCGACGGCGACCGCATCAGCTTCACCAACTTCGCCGTGGCGCCCGACGAGGATGCCGACGCGACCGACGCCTGGCGCACCTCGCGCCGCAGCTGGACGACGCGCCTGGTGATGGGCCGCAGCGAGGTGCAGATCGTCATCAACGCCGACAAGGCGCTGCTCTACACCAAGCGCGACTTGTAGGCGGCGACCCTGTTGTAAACCGTCATGCCCGCACTTGTTGCGGGCATCCACGCCTTGCAACACGGATAAATCGAAAGTCGTGGATGGCCGGAACAAGTCCGGCCATGACGGCTGTATAGATTGTCGCTATACCGGCAATCTGAGCCGGGCGCGCAGGCCGCCGAGCGGCGAGTCTTCCAGCAGGATGGCGCCGCCGTGGGCATGGACCACGTCGCGCGCGATGGTCAGGCCGAGGCCGACGCCGCCGGTCTCGATGTTGCGCGATTCCTCCAGGCGGCGGAACGGACGGAACACCTCTTCGCGCTGGCCCGGCGCGATGCCGGGGCCGTCGTCGTCCACCGTCACCTCGATGCTGTCGCCCTGGCGCGCCGCTTTCACCATGACGGTCTTGCCGTAGCGCATGGCATTGCCGATCAAATTGGCGAGGCAGCGCTTGAACGCCGCCGGGCGCAGCGGCAGCGTGAGATCGCCTTCGGTGAACAGGCCGACCTTGCCGCCGGCGCGCTGGGCGCCGCTCACCGCGTCGGCCAGCAGCTCGCCGAGATCGCTGCGCACCGGCTCCTCCGGACCTTCTCCCCTGGCAAAGGCGAGATAGCCGTCGATCATGGTTTCCATCTCGGCCAGGTCATTGTTGAGCTCGGCCTTCAGCTCGGCGACGTCGGGCCCGTCCTTGAGCATGGCGAGCTGCAATTTCATCCGGGTCAAAGGCGTGCGCAGGTCGTGCGACACGCCGGCGAGCATCTCGGTGCGCTGGCTGATCTGGCGCAGCAGGCGGTCGCGCATCAGGTTGAAGGCGGTGGCGGCCTGGCGCACTTCGGTGGCGCCCTGCAGCTTGAAGGTCGGCACGTCGCGGCCCTTGCCGAGCGCGTCGGCGGCGGCGGCGAGGCGGCGGATCGGCCGCACCTGGTTGCGCATGAAGATCATGGCGACGCCGAACAGCACGAGCGACGAGCCGACCATCCACATGACGAAGATGTAGGTCGTCGAGGTATAGAGGCGCTTGCGCGGCGCCAGCACGTCGAGCACGCCGTCGGGCAGTTGCACATGGATGGCGATGTCGCCGTTGGCGCCTGTCAGCTCGAAGGTGAAGGGCCGCGCCAGCGTGTCGGTCAGCGTGCGCAGCAGGATCTCGTCGCCCTCGATCATCTTCTCGGGCGCCATGTTGGGCAGGATGGCGCCGTCGCGGAACGACAGGCCGAGCCCCATGTTGACGGCGGCGATGGTCAGGGCGCGCTCGCGCGCCTCGGGCGAGGGAGTCTCGCGGAAGGCGTCGACCACGGCGCCGATGTCGCCGGCCAGCACCGAGGCGAGGCGGCGCGCCACATTGTCCCAATGGCGCTCGTAGAACACCGTGGCGGAGATCAGCTGCAGCAGGATCAGCGGCATGACGATGATCAGCAGCGAGCGGCCGAACAGGCCGTGCGGCAGCAGCTGCTTGATCGCGCGGGTGACGCGGTTCATCTCGCTTGCCCCATCAATCGGGCCTCAGCACATAGCCCTGGCCGCGCACGGTCTGCAGATAGCGCGGCTCCTTGGGGTCGGGTTCGATCTTGCGGCGCAGGCGCGTCACCTGCACGTCGACCGCGCGGGTCGCGCCGGCGTCTTCGCCATCATTTCCGGCGCGGCGCGACAATTCCTCGCGGCTGACCGGCTCGCCGGGCTTTTCCGCCAGGGCGCGCAGCAGCGCCGCCTCGCCGGTCGTCAGGCGGACGACGATGGCGCCGCGGCGCAATTCGTCGCGCGCCGGCATGAACACATAGTCGCCGAGGCGCAGCAGCTTGGGCGCCGTCGGCTGCGGCGCCGGCTCGCGCACGCGCGCCAGGATCGTCTTGATGCGCAGCACCAGCTCGCGCGGCTCGAACGGCTTGGGCAGATAGTCGTCCGCCCCGCGCTCGAGGCCGCGGATGCGGTCTTCCGCCTCGCCCATGGCGGTCAGCAGCAGGATCGGCACGCGGCTGTGCTTCGGCATGGAAGCGGCGCGCAGGCTCGCCGTGAGATCGAGGCCGCTCTCGCCCGGCATCATCACGTCGAGCACGATGAGGTCGAAGGCGAGGCTGGCGAGCTTGGCGCGCGCCAGGGCGGCGTCGCCGGCGGTGGTGACGCGAAAGCCGTTTTCCGACAGGTAACGCTGCAGCAGATCGCGCAGGCGGCGGTCGTCGTCGACCACCAGCACATGGGGATGGTCGGCCGGCGCGGCGGTCTCGGCGGCGGTCTGGGGCTGCTCGTTCATGTCCCGATTATAAGGCGCTAGGGCCGTTTCGGCGTCGGCAAAGTCGCCCCCGCGGCGCCCCGTTCGTTGGCGGCCGGCGGCTGCAGCAGGCGGCGGTCATGCTCGTTGACGATGCCGAGCAGCACCTTGCGGAAGCCCTCGACCGCCTCGGCGCCGGCCTGGCGGTAGGCCCGCGCGATGCGCGTGCGCTGCTTCTCGGTGATCTGCCGTTCGAGGTCGAGGCCCTTGGGCGTCAGCTCCAAATGGCGGCGGCGGCGGTCGCTCATGCCGGCGGTCTGGGTGATGAAGCCCTGGCGCACCAGGTCGTTCAGCACGCGGGCCAGGCTCTGCTTGGTGATGCGCAGGATGGCGAGCAGTTCGGAGACGCTGATGCCCGGGTGGCGGCCGACGAAATAGAGCGCGCGGTGATGGGCGCGGCCGAGCTTGTAGCGCACCAGCATGGCGTCGGCTTCGTCGGTGAAGTCGCGATAGGCGTAGAACAGCAGTTCCATGCCTTGGCGAAGTTCTTCTTCGCGCAGGAAGAGCGGGTTTACGCCGGATTTTATGTCAGCCATGTTGACTTATATGCCCGAGGATGCTAGTTGACGCAATAGGCTTACATATCCCCCGACGACTGCGAAAGAAAATTATCATGGCGGCTCCCTTCGACGATCGCGACGGCCTTATCTGGTTCGACGGCAAGATGGTGGATTGGCGCGACGCCAACATCCATGTCCTCAGCCACGGCCTGCATTACGGCAGCGTCGTCTTCGAGGGCGAGCGCGCCTATTCGGGCAAGATCTTCAAGCTGCACGACCATACCCTGCGCCTGTTCAAGTCGGCGGAAACGCTCGGCATGAAGATCCCCTACAGCGTCGAGGAGATCGACAAGGCCTGCGAGGAGATGGTGCGGATCTCGGGCTTCGCCAACGCCTATGTCCGCCCGGTCGCCTGGCGCGGCACCGAGATGATGGCCGTTTCGGCCCAGGCCACCAAGATCCACGTCTCGATCGCCGTGTGGGAATGGCCGTCCTACTTCACGCCGGAAGCGCGCCTGCGCGGCCTGCGCCTGACCCGCGCCATCTACAAGCGCCCGTCGCCCGAGACCGAGCCGGTCCATGCCAAGGCCGCCGGCCTCTACATGATCTGCACGCTCAGCAAGCATGCCGCCGAGGCCAAGGGCTACGACGACGCGCTGATGCTCGATTATCGCGGCCAGCTCGCCGAATCGACCGGCGCCAACATCTTCCTGGTGCAGAACGGCGAGATCCACACGCCGCTGCCCGACTGCTTCCTCAACGGCATCACCCGCCAGACGGTGATCGAGCTGGCGCGCAAGCGCGGCATCAAGGTGCACGAGCGCGCCATCATGCCGGACGAGCTCGCCACGTCGCAGGAGATGTTCCTCACCGGCACCGCCGCCGAGGTGACGCCGGTCTCCGAAGTCGACGAATATAAGTTCACCGTCGGCCCGATCACCCGCGCGCTGATGGACGACTACGACAAGCTGGTGAACGGCAAGGCGCCCGTCGCGGCGTAAGTCTCACGTTTAGTAGGAAACGAAAAGGGCGCTCATTCGAGCGCCCTTTTGTTAGTCGATTTTTCGCGCAAGCCTTTTGCCGGACATCATGAAGTAAGACAAGGCATGCAAGGTGTTTGTCAAATTATCAAAATCAGAAATTAATCTGCGCAGCTTGGGTGTGTCGTAGGTCTCAGGGTTCTGTTTCTGGAGGCGCCCCATTTTAAAATGCGGCTCTAGTGTAGGGCCATAGACCACGCTGTCTGAGTTCGTCATTTCGATAACTTGATAATGAGCGAGCCGATTCCTATCGTCGACTGCTCGGCGAAGAGACGGAAGTAATTTTTCCCAATCTTCAAGAGCATCGTCACGAAAATCAGAGACGCGAAAAAGCTTCTCAAGCAATTTAATCTTGGAATGCATACTGGTGATATGCATAAAAACTTCAGAGGCTATGCCCTGTTCGGTTTTCATGGTTAGCATCATTAGTAAATGAAGTTGAGACTCTGCCCGAGCCCAAGCTCCCATTGCCGTGCCGTATAGGGCCATAAACTCTGCAGTCTCAGGGCGGGCTGAAATAGGCATTGTTGGGGTGCGACCTACTTTTTCCAGCGCGCCGCAAGTTGATCGTCGCGTGCGTCGGCTTCGACCCAACGCGGGCCGTTCTCCGTGTCTTCCTGTTTCCAGAACGGCGCGCTGGTCTTGAGCCAGTCCATCAGGAATTGGCAGGCGGCGAAGGCGTCCTCGCGATGCGCGCTAGCGCAGGCGACCAACACGATGCGCTCGCCCGCCGTCAATGTGCCGTAGCGGTGGATGATGAGGCTGGCGTCGAGCGGCCAGCGCTTGTTGGCCTCGGCCTCGATCTCGGCCAGGCGCTTCTCGGTCATGCCGGGATAATGCTCCAGCGTCATGGCCGAGACCTCGCCGCCGCCAGCTTTGTCCTTGCCGACGAAGTCGCGCACCAGGCCGGCGAACATAGCGAGGCCGCCGATGTCGCTGCGGCCCTGGGTCAGCGCGTCCAATTCGGCGCCGATGTCGAAATCCTCGCGCTGCACGCGGATCATGAAATTGCCTGTGATGACGTGAGGCGTTGCAACAACTCAAGCCGTCACCCTCGGGCTTGACCCGAGGGTCCATTTCAACGCCGCTACTGCACTCGACATGGATGCTCGGGTCAAGCCCGAGCATGACGATGGAGGAGCGGCGGCGTTCTGCGTCCTACCCGCCGGTGACCGGCGGAAACAGCGCCACTTCGTCGCCGGGCTTCACCGGATCGCCGGCTTGCGCGAATTCCTGGTTTACCGCGACGCGCACCACCGACAGATCCTTCAATGCCTCGGCATAGCCCGGGCCGCGCGTCTGCAGCCAAGCGAGCAGCGCGCCGACCGTCGTCACTTCGGGCGGCGGCGCGACGCTTTCCTCGGCGCTGCCGATCTTTTGCCGCAGCCAGGCGAAATAGAGCAGCTTCATGGATGGGTCCGATGACTCGGCCAAGTTATTCGGCGGGCCCGGAGGCCGGGTCTTCGCGCATATGGCGCAGGCCGGCGCGCAGGTAATCGTAGCCGGTGATCAGCGTCAGGGCGGCGGCGAGCCACAGGGCGATGTCGCCGAGCGCGACGATCGGCAGCCAGGCGGGTCCGGCGTCGCCGAGCAGCAGCAGCGTCAGGGCGATCATCTGGATCGCCGTCTTCCATTTGGCCAGCTTGCTGACCGGCAGGCCGACGCGCAGCTCGGCGAGGAACTCGCGCAGGCCCGAGACGAGAATTTCGCGGCAGAGGATGACCAGGGCGGCGAGGATCGACCAGCCCGAAATCATCTCGAAGGCGACCATCATCAGGATGGCGGCGGCGACCATCAGCTTGTCGGCGACCGGATCGAGGAAGCGCCCGAGATTCGATTGCTGGCTCCAGGCGCGGGCGAGATAGCCGTCGAGATAATCGGTGACGGCGGCCAGCGCGAACAGGGCGCAGGCGACGATGTTGCCCATCGGGTCGCGCAGGTAGAAGGCGGCGACCAGCAGCGGGATCACCGCAATGCGCGAAAAGGTCAGCAGGTTCGGGAGCTTGAACATGGCGGCCATTTTAACCAGCCGGCGGTGGAACGGCCACAGGCAATCGGCAGGGTCACGAAGCTGTCAGGACGAAAGGGGCTGCTCTTGGCCATAAACCATCAATTCACGTCATGCCCGCACTTGTTGCGGGCATCCACGACTTGAAACCAATCCGCCAAAGGAAGTCGTGGATGGCCGGAACAAGTCCGGCCATGACGATTGGGGGTGCGATCACTTCTCGCTATGAAAATGATCGTAAATCTTCCGGGCGACCGCCTTGGAGATGCCCTCCACCGCTTCCAGGTCGGGCAGGCCGGCTTCGGCGACGCCGCGGGCCGAGCCGAAATGATGCAGCAGGGCGCGCTTGCGCGTCGCGCCGATGCCGGCGATCTCGTCGAGCTGCGATTTGCCGATGGCGGCCGAGCGCTTGGCGCGGTGGCCGCCGATGGCGAAGCGGTGGGCCTCGTCGCGCAGGCGCTGCAGGAAATAGAGCACCGGGTCCTGCATCTCCAGGCTGAAGGGCTCGCGCCCCGGCATGAAGAAGCGTTCGCGTCCGGCGTTGCGGTCGGGGCCTTTCGCCACGCCGACCAGCGCCACGTCGGTGACGCCGAGATCGGCGAACACCTCGCAGGCGATCTTGAGCTGGCCGGCGCCGCCGTCGATCAGCACCAGGTCGGGCCATTGGCCCTTGGTCCGCTCGGGGTCTTCTTTCAGGGCGCGGGCGAAACGGCGCGTCAGCACCTCGCGCATCATGGCGTAATCGTCGCCGCCCTGCGAAGTCTCGCTATGGCCGGTCGGCGCGACCGTGCGGATGTTGAACTTGCGCCAGGCGTTCTTCATCAGCCCGTCCGGCCCGGCGACGATCATGGCGCCGATCGCGTTGGTGCCGGAGATATGGCTGTTGTCGTAGACCTCGATGCGCTCGGGCGTGCCGTCGAGGCCGAAAACCTCGCCGACGCCTTCGAGCAATTTGCGCTGGGTCGCGCTTTCCGCCATGCGCCGCGCCAGGGCCTGGGCGGCGTTGGCCAGGGCATGCTCGATCAGTTTGCGCTTGCTGCCGCGCTCGGGCGTGCCGATGGCGACCCGGCGGTCGGCCTTGAGGGCGAGCGCCTCGGCCATCAGCTCGGCGCCCGGCAGCTTGTGGCTGGTCAGGATCAGGCCGGGCGGCGGATGGCCGGCGTAGAACTGGCCGACGAAGGCCTCGAGAATGTCCTCGGGGGACAGGTTCGCCGTCTGGCTCGGGAAATAGCTGCGGTTGCCGAGATTCTGCCCGGCGCGGAAGAAGAACACCTGGATGCAGCATTGCCCGCCGTCGACATGGACGGCCATCACGTCGGCCTCGCCGAGCCCCTGGACATGGATGTCCTGGCGCGACTGGATCTGGCTCAGGGCGCGGATGCGGTCGCGCAGGATGGCGGCGCCCTCGTAGTCGAGGGCCTCGGCGGCGGCGGTCATGTCGGTCGACAGCGCCTTCTGGATGTCGTGGCTGCGGCCGTTGAGGAAGCGCCGCGCCTGGCCGACGATGGCGTCATAGGCCGGCTTGTCGATGCGGCCGACGCAGGGCGCGGTGCAGCGCTTGATCTGATATTGCAGGCAGGGCCGCGTGCGCGTCGAAAACACGCTGTCCGAGCAGGAGCGCAAGGGAAAGGCGCGCTCCAGCGTGGCGAGCGTGTGGTTGACCGCGCCGGCCGAGGCGAAGGGCCCGAAATATTCGCCGGGCTGATTTTGCGCGCCGCGATATTTGGTGATACGCGGCCATTCCGTGTCGCCGGTGATCAAGATGTAAGGGAACGACTTGTCGTCGCGCAGCAGCACGTTGTAGCGCGGCTTCAGCTTCTTGATCAGGTTGTTCTCGAGCAGCAGCGCTTCGGCCTCGGTGTGCGTCGTCACCACCTCCATGCTGGCGGTGGCGGCGACGACGCGGGCGATGCGGATGCTCAGGCGCTCGGGATGGGTGTAGCTGGTGACGCGGTTCTTGAGGTTCTTCGCCTTGCCGACATAGAGCACGTCGCCGGCGGCGTTCATCATGCGATAGACGCCGGGCGACGTGCCGATCGTCTTGATGACGTTTTTGATCACCGAAACGCCGATCTCCTTGGCGTCGCCTGGGCGGGCGCCGGCCGACGCGCCGACCGCCTCATCGTCGGCGAGGAAGGGCTGTGGCGCTTCTGCCATACCCTTTTGAGTAAGTTCCCGCGCGCCATCCGTCGCCGACGCGGACTCGTCGGGCAGCTCGGCATCGCTCTTGGTCGGATCGCGGGGCGGTTGGGTCGTCATGCGGTATCTATTTCGGCGTAAGGCGCGGCAACATCAAGCGCCCATTGGGCGTCCTCGCGCGCTCTTCGGGCGACATCACGCGCGCTTTGGCGAAGGAACGGAAGAGACGAAGACGGCGGTGTGCTTGGCCTTGGCGGCCGTCAGTTGATGTGACGGATGAGAAAGCGGGCGATTCCTTAACGCCGAAAGCCATCGAGAAGGTCTCCTGTCACGCGTTTGAAAACTATCCACGAAACCTGTGGACAAGTTTGTGGAGAGCCGGCCTGGCGGCAGGCTTCGCGCTACGGACTCCTGAAGGTCGACGTGATTGCATGAAAATTGGGCAAACAAAGCAAACGCCTGAAATTCATATAAAAATTCAAAGTCAATATGGATTCACCGGGGTAAATGTTTTTTGCAGAGCAGCGGAACTGGCACTTGACGGGCTTTTCGCCTCCCTGTGCAAAACTCCGCCGTCCGGCCCGGCCAGAATGGCGGATTTCCGCCGTTTCCGCCTTATTTTGGGGCGTTGCCGCGAATCCTGAGGAGCCCGTTCAGGGGGCGCGGTGACGGGTGATCTCGACCCCGGCGCCGGCGGCGTCGGCGAAGACGTCGAGTTTCTCGACCCGCACCTGGGCCGAGGCGACGCGGGCATCGCGCAGGCAGAAGCTGGCGATGCGCTCGGCCAGGGTCTCCACCAGGTTGACATGGCCGCCGCCGACGATGGCGCGCACGCCCTCGGCGATGGTGGCGTAATCGACGATATTGGCGACGTCGTCCGACAGCGCGACGTCGCCTTCGCGCACGGCGAGGTCGAGATTGATCCGCACGCGCTGCGGCGCGTCCTTCTCATGGCGGTAGATGCCGATGCTGCAGGGCAGGATCATGTCGCGCAGGAAGACGCGGCGCAGGCCGGACAGGGAAATGCCCGGCGCATCCTTCGGCGCTTCAGCCGGTTTGGGCTGGCCGAGGCCGCCCTGCCCCGAGGGCTGGGACAGCCCGCCTTGACCCGAGGGCTGGGACAGCCCGCCTTGACCCGAGGGCTGGGACAGCCCGCCTTGAATAGCTTGCAGTTTGGGATCGTTGGCCATGGGACATCACTCCTAAAGCGGGACATGGGCCCCGCTGGAAACTCAGTGCGCGGGTTCACCGGAGGGCTGGCTCCAGCCGAGATGCTGGCCGCCGTCGAGCAGCAGCACCTGGCCGGTCATCGACGGCGTCGCCAGGATGAAGCGCACCGCATTGGCGATCTCCTCCGGCGAGGACGGGCGCTGCAGCGGCATGGCGCGATATTGCTCGACGAACTGCTCGTCGCTTTGATGCGGGCTCGGCAGCACCGGGCCGGGGCCGATGCCGACGACGCGGATGCGCGGCGCCAGGGCCTGGGCCAGCGTCTGCGTCAGGGTCCACAGCCCCGCCTTGCTCAAGGTGTAGGTGGTGAAATGCGGCGTCAGGTTCAACACGCGCTCGTCGAGCAGGTTGACGATCACGCCGTCTTTTCCGGCCGGCAGCTGCTTGGCGAAATCCTGCGACAGCTTGAAGGGCGCGCGGAGATTGGTCTCCATATGGTCGTCCCAGCCCTCGCGCGTCGCGGTCAGGGCCTCGTCGCGCTCGAAGATCGAGGCGTTGTTGACCAGCACGCCGAGCGGGCCGAGCGCCTGCGCGGCTTTCGCGACGAGCGTCGCGACCTCGGCCTCGACCGAGAGATCGCCCTGCAAGGTGACGGCCTTGCCGCCGGCCTCGCGGATCTCGTTGGCCACGGCCTCGGCCGGCGCGGCGGAGGTCTTGTAATGCACGGCGACCGCATAGCCGTCCGCCGCCAGGGCGAGCGCCGTGGCGCGCCCGATGCGCGCGGCGGCGCCGGTGACGAGAGCGGCCTTCGGAACGGCCGGAACGGGGAGCGGCGGCAAGGTCATGGGCGCGGACAATGGCGGAAGGGAAGTTTCAGTTCAAGCGTCACACAGTGACGTCATGCCCGGGCTTGGCCCGGGCATCCACGCCTTAAGATGCGGCAATTAAGAAAGGCGTGGATGGCCGGACCAAGTCCGGCCATGACGATGTTTTCCAGGCTTACGGCCCCTTGCGTTTCGCCGTCGGCCGGCCGGTCTTCTTGCCGCCGCCGCGAGCGTAGCCTTTCGGGGTTTCCTTGAAGCTGCGCGCCAGGCCCTTGGTGACGCCGGCCTGGCCGTAGGTGACGCGGCGCTCCTCGGCGGTGACGGTGAGGCCGAGCTCGGCCGCTTCCAGGCGGCGCAACTCGTCGCGCAGGCGCGCGGCCTCCTCGAATTCCAGGTCGGCCGCGGCCTTGCGCATGCGTTTGTCGAGCGCCTCGATATGGTCGCGCAGCTTCTGGCCGGTGAGATGGGCGACGCCGTCGTCGCCGGTATCGACCGTCACATAGTCTTGCTCGTAGACCGAGCCCATGGCGTCGCCGATGGTCTTGCGCACGCTTTCCGGCGTGATGCCGTTGGCCTCGTTATAGGCGGTTTGCTTGGCGCGGCGGCGATTGGTCTCGTCGATGGCGTAGGTCAGCGACTCGGTCATCACGTCGGCGTAGAGCAGCACGCGGCCGTCGATGTTGCGCGCGGCGCGGCCGATGGTCTGGACCAAGGAGGTGCGCGAGCGCAGGAAGCCTTCCTTGTCGGCGTCGAGAATGGCGACCAGGGCGCATTCGGGAATGTCGAGGCCCTCGCGCAAGAGGTTGATGCCGATCAGCACGTCGTAGGCGCCGAGCCTGAGGTCGCGGATGATCTCGATGCGCTCCAGCGTCTCGATGTCGCTGTGGAGATAGCGCACGCGCAGGCCGGCCTCGGCCATATATTCGGTGAGGTCTTCGGCCATGCGCTTGGTCAGCGTGGTGACCAGCACGCGCTGGCCCTTCTTGGCGGCCTCGCGGCATTCGGCGAGCAGGTCGTCGACCTGATGCTCGACCGGGCGAACGATGGTCACCGGATCGATCAGGCCGGTCGGGCGGATGACCTGTTCGGTGAAGACGCCGCCGGTGCGCTCCATCTCCCATTTGCCCGGCGTCGCCGAGACGAACACCGAATCGGGCCGCATCTGCTCCCATTCCTCGAATTTGAGCGGGCGGTTGTCGATGCAGGACGGCAGGCGGAAGCCGAAATCGGCCAGCGTCTTCTTGCGCGCATAGTCGCCTTTGAACATGGCGCCGATCTGCGGCACGGTGACGTGGCTTTCGTCGACGATCAGCAGGGCGTTCTTCGGAATATATTCGAACAGCGTCGGCGGCGGCGCGCCGGGCGGGCGGCCGGTCAGGTAGCGCGAATAGTTTTCGATGCCGGCGCAATGGCCGGTGGTTTCCAGCATTTCGAGATCGAAGGTGACGCGTTCTTCCAGGCGCTGCGCCTCGATCAGCTTGTTCTCGCGGCGCAGTTCTTCCAGGCGCGGCTTGAGCTCGGCCTTGATGCCCTTGGTCGCCTGCTGCAGCGTCGGGCGCGGCGTCACATAGTGGCTGTTCGGGTAGATCGTGATGTCGTCGAGCGGCTTGCCCTTCTCGCCGGTCAGCGGATCGAATTCGACGATGCTCTCGATCTCGTCGCCGAACAGGCCGACGCGCCAGGCGCGGTCCTCGTAGTGGGCCGGGAAGATTTCGACCGAATCGCCGCGCACGCGGAAATCGCCGCGGGCGAAGGCCATGTCGTTGCGGCGATATTGCAGGTCGACGAATTTGCGCAGCAGATCGGAGCGCTCGATCGTGTCGCCGACCTTGAGCGGCACGGTCATCGCCGAATAGGTCTCGACCGAACCGATACCGTAGATGCAGGACACCGAGGCGACGATGATGACGTCCTCGCGCTCGAGCAGGGAGCGCGTCGCCGAGTGGCGCATGCGGTCGATCTCCTCGTTGATCGAGGCGTCCTTCTCGATATAGGTGTCGGTGCGCGCGACGTAGGCTTCCGGCTGGTAGTAATCGTAGTAGGAGACGAAATACTCGACCGCGTTGTCGGGGAAGAAGCTCTTCATCTCGGCATAGAGCTGCGCCGCCAGCGTCTTGTTGGGCGCCAGCACCACGGTCGGGCGCTGCACGTTCTGGATGACATGGGCCATGGTGAAGGTCTTGCCCGAGCCGGTGACGCCGAGCAGCACCTGGTCGCGCTCGCCGGCGAGCAGGCCCTGGGTGAGTTCCGCGATGGCGGCGGGCTGGTCGCCGGCCGGCTTGTAGTCGGAGACGACGCGGAACGCGCCCTTTTTCTTCGGCGTGTCCTTGGCCGGGTTCATCAGCATGGGCGACAGATCGGGCGTCGGGCTCATATGGCTTCCTGGGGGACTCGCGGAATCGGCGGGGGAGGGCCCCCATTAGATAGGAAGCCGGGGTGAAAAGGCTAGAGCCCGTCCGAACGGCTTGACCGGCGGGCGATTCGGCCTAAATAGTTCAACATCGAACAATTGGTCTTTTAGGACAGAGGGGGCAGGTGCCATGCCGACCCATTATCAAGGCGCGCCCGAGGAAGTGCGGGCGTTCGATGCCCTGGTCAAGCTGACGCGCGCCGCCAATGCGGTGAACGGCCGGCTCGACCGGCTCTTCGCCGAGGCCAATCTCAGCACCAGCCAGTTCGGCGTGCTTGAGGCGCTGCTCCATCTCGGGCCGCTGTGCCAAAAGGATCTCGCCGCCAAACTGCTCAAGAGCGACGGCAACCTGACCATGGTGGTGGGCAACCTGGAGAAGCGCGGCCTGGTCTCCCGCACGCGCGATCCGCAGGACAAACGCCTGCTCAATGTGCAACTCACCGTCGCCGGTCGCCGGCTGATCCGCGCGCTCTTTCCGCGCCATGCCGCCAACGTCGCGGTGGCCTTTGCCGCCCTGAGTCCGAGCGAGCAGGAAAGCCTCGGCAAATTGTGCAAGAAGCTCGGCCGCGCCCAGGCCGACGCGTGATGGACCTGTCGTTCGACGTCATCGCGCTGCTCGCCCTGGTCGCCGTGGTCGCCGGCTTCATCGACGCCATCGCCGGCGGCGGCGGACTGATCGTGCTGCCGGCCCTGCTCGCCGCCGGGGTGCCGCCGGTGGCGGCGCTCGCCACCAACAAGGTCCAGGGCAGTTTCGGCACCGCCTCGGCGACCTGGAGCTTCTGGCGCGCCGGGCGCATCGATTTCGCGCTGCTGCGCTGGCCGCTCGCCGCGACCTTGGTCGGCGCCTGCCTCGGTGCGCAGGCCGTCACGCTGATCGACGGCGCTTGGCTGCTGCTGGCGCTGCCGATCCTGCTGATCGCCGTCGCGCTCTATTTCCTGCTCGGGCCCAAGGCGAGCGACGAGGAGTCGCGCCGGCGTCTCGGCGTTGCGGCTTACGCGCCGGTCGCCGGCGGCATCGGCTTTTACGACGGTTTTTTCGGTCCCGGTACCGGCTCGTTCTTCGCTTTGAGCCTGGTGACGCTGCTCGGCATGGGGCTGACGCGCGCCACCGCGCACACCAAGGCCTTGAATTTCACCAGCAATGTCGTTTCGGTCGTCGTCCTGGCGCTCGGCGGCCACGTCCTCTGGACCCTCGGCGCGGCCATGGCGGTCGGTCAGATCATCGGCGGCCGCTTGGGCTCCCATGCCGCCATGCGCTTCGGGCCGCGGCTGATTCGCCCGCTTTTGGTCGTGATTTCGCTGGCTATCGTCTTGAAATTGCTCAGCGATCCGGCCAATCCCTTGCGCGCAGCGGTGGCCGGCTGGCTCGCCTCTTGAAAGTTTAATATTAAACTATTATCTAAGCCTCAACGGTTCAATATTGAACGAATTGCCGGTTCGCCCACCGTGAGACAAGCACAGGGCGCCTGGCCGAGGAGGACGAGATCATGATGCAGCTCTTTCCCGCGAACGACCGCTTCGCCACCAAGATCAATTGGCTCAACAGCAAGCACAGCTTCTCGTTCGGCCATCACTACGACCCCAACCGCATGGGCTTCCGCAACCTGCGGGTGATCAACGACGACATCGTCGCGCCCGCGTCGGGCTTTCCGATGCACGGTCATGCCGACATGGAGATCGTCACCTACATCCTCGACGGCTCCCTGGAGCATAAGGACAGCATCGGCACCGGCTCGGTGATCCGCCCGGGCGACGCCCAGCGCATGTCCGCCGGCACCGGCATTCGCCACAGCGAGTTCAATCCCTCGCGCGACGAGGGCGTGCATTTGCTGCAGATCTGGATCGAGCCGGCCAAAGACGGGATCGCCCCGAGCTACGAGCAGAAGGCCTTGCAGCCGGCCGACGGCCGCCTGGTGCCGGTGGCGACGCCGGATGGCCGCGACGGCTCGGTGACGATCCATGCCAACGCCGCCATCCACGCCGCCAAGCTCAAGGCGGGCGAAACGGTCACGCACAAGCTGGCCACCGGCAACGGCTGGATCCATGTGGCACGCGGCGGCCAGGTGACCGTCAACGGCCAGACCCTCTCGGCGGGCGACGGCCTGGCGCTCGAAGGCGTCGCCGAGGTGACCCTTACGGGCGCCGGTGAGGGCGATCAGCAGACCGAGGTGCTGGTCTTCGATTTGGACTAAGTCTGTCGCGAGGCCCCCACCCTAACCCTCCCCCGCAAGGGGGGAGGGAATGGCGCCCTCACTTCTCCCTCCCCCTCGATGGGGGAGGGCCGGGGTGGGGGTGCTGTTTCAACTGCCGAACAGCTTGCCGATTCAATCGGATAGGTTAGCGGTGGAAAACTTGCCGATTTGACGAGCGGCGCGGTTGCGAAGGGCCGGGGGCGGGGTTAGCTTTCGCCCTCCCGCATCGCCCCATTCGGGCGGTTATTCCCCTTCAGTCCGCACAGGCCCCCATGTCGTCTGCCGTCACCGCCAAGAGCATCCTCGCCCGCCGCCTCAGCCAGATTAAGCCGTCGCCGACCATGGCGATCACCGCGCTTGCCGCCGAGATGAAGGCGGCCGGGCGCGACGTCATCGGCCTGTCGGCCGGCGAGCCGGATTTCGACACGCCGGACCACATCAAGGCCGAGGCCATCGCGGCGATCAACCGCGGCGAGACGAAATACACCGCCGCCGACGGCACGCCGCTGCTGAAGAAGGCGGTCGCCGCCAAGTTCGCGCGCGAGAACGGCCTGACCTACGCGCCGAACCAGATCACCATCGCCGCCGGCGGCAAGCATGTGATCTACAACGCGATGGCCGCGACGCTGAACGCCGGCGACGAGGTCATCATCCCGGCGCCTTACTGGGTGTCCTACCCCGACATCGTGCTGTTGATGGACGCGACGCCGGTGTTCGTGCGCTGCGCCCAGAACCAGGGCTTCAAGATGCGCCCCGAGGAGCTGGAAGCGGCGATCACGCCGAAGACCAAGTGGCTCATCCTCAATTCGCCGTCCAACCCGACCGGCGCCGCCTATAGCAAGGCCGAGCTGAAGGGCTTGGCCGAGGTGCTGCTGCGCCATCCGCATGTCTTCGTGCTGTCGGACGACATCTACGAGCATCTCGTCTATGACGGTTTCGAGTTCGCCACCATCGCCCAGGTCGAGCCCAAGCTCTACGACCGCACCTTGACGATGAACGGCGTGTCGAAGGCCTATTCGATGACCGGCTGGCGCATCGGCTATGCCGGCGGTCCCGCCGATCTCATCAAGGCGATGGGCACCATCCAGTCGCAGAGCACGTCGAACCCGTCGTCGATCAGCCAGGCGGCCTCGGTCGTCGCGCTCAACGGACCTCAAGAGTTTTTGGGCGAATGGCGCAAGTCGTTCAAGGAGCGCCGCGACGTCGTCGTGCAGTTGCTGAACCAGGCCAAGGGCTTGCAATGCCCGACGCCGGAAGGCGCCTTCTACGTCTATCCGTCCTGCGCCGGCACGATCGGCAAGACCACGCCGGGCGGCAAGGTGATCGAGAGCGACACGATCTTCGCCACCGAGCTGCTCGCCGCCGAAGGCATCGCGGTGGTGCAGGGCGAGGCCTTCGGCCTGTCGCCGCACTTCCGCATTTCCTACGCCGCTTCGATGGCGTCGTTGAAGGACGCCTGCGGCCGCATCATCCGCTTCTGCGAATCGCTGCAGTAAAAACTGGGCGTAAAACGAAAAAGGCCGCTGCCCGAAAGCAGCGGCCCTTTTCGTTTAGGGACGAAATTACGGCGAGACGGCGAAGGCGCGCGGTGGCTCGCCGGCCAGCGCGATCTCCTGCATCTGGCGATAGGCCGCTTCGAGGTTGCGGGCGAAGCCGGCGGTGTCGAACAGCGGGTTGCCGTCTCGACTTTCGGTCAGGCGGCGGCGCAAGGCGGCGAGCGCGTCCGGCTGTGCCGCCAGGCGCGCGGCGATGTTTTCGTAATCGGCGAGGCTTTCGGCAATCAATTCGGGCAAGCCGCTGGTCGTCAGCAGGCTGGCGGCGACGCGCGCGGCGAAGCTGCGGCCCTTGCAGGTCAGCACCGGCAGGCAGACCCACAGCGCGTCGCTCGTCGTCGTGTGGGCGTTGTAAGGCAGATTGTCGAGGAACAGGTCGGCGAGCCGCATGCGCGCGAGATGCTCGGCGACGGGCAACGGCTTGGCGAAGACGAGGCGCGCCTGATCGACTCCGCGCGCGGCGGCTTCGCGGCGCAGGTTGTCTGCGACGCCGGCATGGCTGTCGAGCAGCCACAGCAGGCTACCGGGGACGCGGCCAAGTAGGCGCATCCAGCTGTCGAACATCTGCGGCCCGAGCTTGTAGCTGGCGTTGAAGCTGCAAAAAACGAAGGCGTCGTCGGCCAGGCCGCAGGCGGCGCGGGTCGGCGCTTGCGACGCGACGGCGCGCGCGCGGTCGTTGACTTGATAGCTGCCGGGCAGCCAGACGAGCTTCTCGTCGTAGAGCGGCTGGTCTTCGGCCGGGGCGACGACGGCATCGACGATGACGTAATCGATCACATCGGCGCCCATGCTGCCCGGGTAGCCGATATAGGCGGCCTGCACCGGCGCGGGGCGGCGCGCGAGGATGCCGGGGCGCGCACCTTGCGTATAGCCTTTGAGGTCGACGGCGATATCGATGCCCTGGTCGCGGATCAGCGCAGCGACGGCCGCATCGTCCATGTCATGCACATCGATGAAGCGATCGAAGACGCGGCGCAGGCGCGCCTCCATGGCGCTGCCGTCCCGCGGGCTCCAGGAGATCGCCGTGATCTCGAAACCGGCGCGGTCATGCGCCTCGAACAGGCCGGCCATCAAATTGGCGGTGGCGTGATCGCAAAAATCCGCCGAGAGATAGGCGATGCGCAGTTTGTCGTGCCGCGTCGCCGCCGGTCGCGTGGGAAGCGGCGCCGCCATAGCGTTGCGCGCGTAGCCGCGCGCAGCGGCGAGATGCAGCGTTGGATCGTCGCTCATAGCGAGCAGCATGAAAGGATGCAGGCGCCAGTCGGGCCCGCGCGCGGCGGCACTCAACTTATCCAGGCGCGCCGCGCGATTCGTCCAATCGCAGAGATGATTGGCGAGATAGACCGCCTGATGGAGCATCTCGCGGTCGTCGGGCTTCACGGCGGTCGCCCGTTCCGCGGCGTCATGGGCGCCTTGCCAATCGCCGGCTTGCAGTAGCGCTTGGCCGAGATTGTGCCATGCTTCGGCGAAGGCCGGTTTGAGCGCGACGGCGCGGCGCAGGGCGGCGACGGCTTCGTCGCGGCGCTTGAGCAAGATGAGGCAATTGCCGAGATTGAAGCAGGCCTCGGCATAATCGGGTTTGAGCTGCAGCGTCTTGCGGAAGGCAGCGACGGCCTCGTCGTGGCGCCCGAGCATTTTCAGCGCGTTGCCGAGATTGTTGTGGATCGCTTCGTCTTTCGGCGCGGCGCGCGCCGCCTGGCGGATGAAGTCGATGCCGCTATCGGCCTGGTTGGTTTGGCAGAGCAGCACACCGAGCAGGTGCAGCGCCGCGGCATGTCCCGGCGCGGCGCTCAGCGCGGCGCGATAGCCGCTTTCTGCCTCCGCCAAGCGCCCGGCGCGATGATCGGTCCAGGCGGCGCCGAGCAGTGCATCAACGGCGGATGAGGGCGGGGCAGGCGGCATGAACCGACGAATCGAGGGGGATGGGCGGCGCAGTCTGGCTTGAGCGGTGCCTGAAAGGCAAGCGAGCGATGCGCCAGGCTATCGCCCGGACCTGGCGATCGCCGCTGATCGCCTGCTACGCCCGCGCCGCCCGCTTGCGTCCGCCGCTCTTGCTGGTGAGCGGTTCGGCGGCGCGCGTCAGGCCGGGAATGCTGACGCGCGGGCCGCCGAGGATGGCGGCGGCCGGCGTCATCTGGGTGGCGGTGCCGGTGGGATCCCAACTCGCGCCCTTGAAACCTTCGACCAGGCTGTCGACGAAGGTGCGCACCTTGGCGGCGAGATGGCGGTTGTGCGGATAGACCGCGTGGATCGGATATTCCGCCGTGGCATATTCGTTGAGCAGGGTGACGAGGCGGCCGGCGGCCAGCTCGTCGAGAATGTCGATTTCCGGCAAGAGCGCGATGCCGAGGCCTTCGGCCGCGGCGCGGCGCAGGAACAGCACGCTGTTGCCGCTCGGGCCGCCGCCGATCTTCACGCTCATGTCGCCGTTCGGGCCGCGGAAGCGCCAGATGCCGTCGCGCGTCTGGTTCACATGGATGATGCAGTTGTGCTTTTCCAGCTCCTGCGGCGTCTGCGGCGTGCCGTGCTCGGCGAGATAGCCGGGCGAGGCGCAGGGCACCAGGCGCGTGGTGCCGAGCCGGCGCGCGACCAGGCTGGAATCGCCGAGATCGCCGAGCTTGATGGCGAGGTCGAAACCGTTGTCGATCAGGTCGACGAAATTGTCGCTGAGGATCAGCGTGATGCGGATGTCGGGATAGCGCTTCGAGAAGGCGTTGACGATGGGCGTGACATGCAGCACGCCGAAGGTCTTGGGCGCCAGCACCTTGAGCGCGCCGCGCGGCTCCTTGTGCAGCTTGGTCACCGACAGTTCGGCTTCTTCCACGTCGTTGATGATGCGGGCGCAGAATTCGTAATAGGCCGTGCCGCTCTCGGTCAGGCTGACGCGCCGGGTGGTGCGGTTGAGCAGCCGCACGCCGAGCAGGTTCTCGAGCTGCGAGACATGCTTGCTGACGATCGTGCGCGAGACGCCGAGCTGGCTCGCCGCGGCGGAGAAGCTGCCGGCGCGCACGACGCGCGTGAAGGTTTCCATCGCCCGGAGACGATCCATGTGACGACACTCCCTGTTGGCTAGGCTCAATGAAGGCCGGCGTCTTCGAGGTCGCGCGTTGGCCGCGGAACCCGCCTGCGGCGCATGTCGAAGAACGAAATGCGCGGCGCGATTGGCTTATTAATGATGGACAATCATATTCGCTTATTTTCGGTTATCAACTATTTCGTTTCAAATTATGGTTTTCGGACTGCGCCGGCCAAGTCCGGAGCTCCGCCCGGCGGGCGCTCTAACCTCTTCATAACGGCCGGTTTTCTGCACGCGGCGCGCGCCGCGAAAGCCGCCGGCTTCACCGTCACCCCAGGAAAAAGGAGCGTCCCATGGCGCGCGAACAATTGCCCGAGGGCAGCTACAAGACCTTCAAATACGAGAAGCCGGCCGAGCTCAAGGGCGGCAAGGGCATCGTCCAACTGGCGGAGAGCGACATCATTCGCGGGCGCGTGCAGATCGTGCGCGAAGGCGGCGAGAACAATCTCCATTCGCACAAGGGGATGGACGGCTTCTGGTTCGTGCTCAACGGCCGCGTGAAGTTCTACGGGCCGGGCGACGAGTTGATCGGCGAATTCAGCAAGCATGAGGGAATTCTGTTGCCGCGCGGCACGCAATATTGGTTCGAAAGCTCGGGCGAGGACGAGCTGGAGCTGTTGCAGATGGCCGGTTTCGAGAAGGGCGTGAAGGTCGAGCGCGTCGACATGGAAGCGCAGAAGTTCGCCATCGGCAGCATCAAGGTCTTGCAGGCCGCCGAGCGCTAAGGCGGACTGGCGGAGCGGGACGGGAATACCCATATGGGAAATGCGCGTTTAGCCTGCAAAAACGGGCTCAAACGCCGTTTCGCCGTCTAGCCAAGGGCAGGACCGTCGTGTAGGTTCGCCGCCATCAAATCCGCGGGATGCCTGCCGACCGGTTCGGCGTCTTGTTGCGCCAACCGCCCCATCGTCCATTGGGGGCCGATTGCCTGTAAGGGAGAGAGAGTCATGAAAAAGTACATGTGCGGCGACTGCGATTACATCTACGACCCGGCCAAGGGCGATCCCGAGCGCGGCGTCGCGCCGGGCACGGCGTTCGAGGACATTCCCGAGGACTGGGAATGCCCGGAATGCGGCGTCGGCAAGGACGAGTTCTTCCCGCTCGAAGAGTAGTCGCACCCGCCCCTGCAAAAGGCCGCTCCCGCATCGGGACGCGGCCTTTTTCACGCGCCCGACATTTTTTAGAATAATTCAAAAAAATGCTTGGGAAGGTTGATTTAGAGCCTATCTCTAGCAATAGTCAGAGGCTGGAGCGGAGGGCGGCGCGTGCGGCCGCGACGCATTTGCTCCAGATCATTGGTTTCCTTTCCGTTTCCCGCTTTGATCAACGTCTCACAGGAGGATCGCATGAACATCGGAATCCCCGACAAAGACCGCAAGAAAATCGCCGAAGGCCTGTCGCATCTGCTCGCCGACACCTACACGCTCTATCTCAAGACGCACAACTACCACTGGAACGTCACCGGCCCGATGTTCAACACGCTGCACCTGATGTTCGAGGGGCAGTACACCGAACTGGCCTTGGCGGTCGATCTCGTCGCCGAGCGCATCCGCGCGCTGGGCGAATTCGCGCCGGGCTCCTACGCGGCTTACTCCAAGCTCAGCGTGATCAAGGAAGCCAAGACGGTGCCGAACGCCAACGCCATGATCAAGGATCTGGCCGAGGGCCAGGAGGCCGTGGTGCGCACGGCGCGCGCGCTCTTCCCGCTGGTCGACAAGGTCGGCGACGAGCCGACGGCCGATCTTTTGACGCAGCGCATGCAGCTCCATGAGAAGAACGCCTGGATGCTGCGTTCCATGCTGGAGAAGTAAGAGGCCCGCGAGGGAATTCCTCGCGTCGAACCGCGCCCCGGCTCGCCCGAGCCGGGGCGTTTTTCATGGCGGGCCGGCCTTTTCACGAAACTGTGACGCCGCGGCCTGCAACCTTCCGCCGCCCGCTTGCGAACCAAGCAAGACCGTTCACGCCCGGATCGCCTAGACTGGGCCGACGCAACGTTTGGGAGGCGCGCCATGCTCATCAAGATTCTCCGCGGCTGGGAGCTGCCCGACAAGGCGGCGACGCCGGAGACCCTGTTCCGCCAGCGCCGCAGCCTGATGAAGGCGATCGCCGCCGGGCCGATCCTCGCGGCCGGCTCCACCTTGCTGCCGCGCGGCGCCTTCGCGCAGAGCGCCAAGGATCCCGATCCCACCGCCGATCTCTATCCCGTGCCGCAGAACATGCGCTATCGCGCCGAACGCGCGATCACGGCCGAGAAGGAGGCGACGAGCTACAACAACTATTACGAGTTCGGCACCCAGAAGACGATCGCCGCGACGGCGCAGGATCTGCAGATCCGCCCGTGGACGATCAGCTTCGGCGGCATGATCGAGAAACCCTTCACCATCGGCTTCGACGATCTGGTGCGCAAGATGCCGCTCGAAGAGCGCGTCACCCGCATGCGTTGCGTCGAAGCCTGGGCGATGACCGTGCCGTGGAGCGGCTTCCCGCTCAAAGCCATGATCGAGATGGCCAAACCGGCCTCGGGCGCCAAGTACGTCCATTTCGAGACCTTCAAGGACGCCAAGAACGCGCCGGGCCTGCGCCAGTTCTGGTTCCCCTGGCCCTATGTCGAGGGCCTCACCATGGAAGAGGCCACCAACGAGATGGCCTTCATCGCCACCGGCCTTTACGGCAAGCCGATCCCCAAGCAGAACGGCGCGCCGCTGCGCCTGGTGACGCCGTGGAAATACGGCTTCAAGGGCATCAAGGGCATCGTCAAGGTGACCTTCTCCGACAAGCGGCCGACGACCTTCTGGGAAAAGAGCGGCCCGACCGAATACGGCTTCTGGGCCAACGTCAATCCGGCGGTGGCGCATCCGCGCTGGAGCCAGGCGACCGAACGCCTGCTCGGGCAGGATGAGCGCGTGCCGACGCAGATCTACAACGGCTACGGCGAATTCGTCGCGGGTCTCTACAAGGGCCTGGAGAAGGAAAAGCTGTTCATGTGAGAAGCGCGCGTCCTGCGCGACTCGAAAGGGCCGGCGAGAAATCGCCGGCCCTTTTATTTCGGTCAATCGTCATGCCCGCACTTATTGCGGGCATCCACGCTTGACGATATTTCCGCGCCGCAAGTCGTGGATGGCCGGACCAAGTCCGGCCATGACGGCGGAATGGCGGCTTTCGCTACTTCTTCCCATCCTCCGGCGGGTTCATCGCCACGCGCGCCAGTTCGATGGCGGCGGGCGGCAGCGCGTAGAGCTGCATGACGATCTTCTGGATCGCCTCGCCGTCGAGCGGGTCGAGTTCGAGCTGCTGCTTGTCGGCGCCCGCGACGAAATCCTTGTCGGTCATCGTCTTCATGTAGGCGGCGCGCACCGCGGCGACGCGGTCGGCCGGCACGCCCGGCGGCATCACCGACGGCCAGCCGATGTAGGTCGGCGAGAAAATGAGCTGCATGGCGGCGCGGTCCTCCGGCGTCTTGGCGAGATCGAGCGCCAGCGGCACGTCGGGTAGGTCGTCGGCCTTGCCGACGCCCATCTGCACCAGGATGGTGATTTTCTTGCTGTCGAGCCATTCGGAGCCGCGGCTTTTCACGCTGCCCCAGGACCAGCCGACGCGGCCCTGCACCTCGCCGCGCTCGAAGGCGAGCGTGATCTCCGAGCCGCTCTTGTAGCCGTGGATCGGCTTGAACTGGGTGCCGAGAAAGCGGTTGAGCACGAGCGGGAAGGCGCCGGTGTCGTTGCCGACGCCGCTCGAGCCGACGATCACCTCTTTCTTCATGGCGTCCTGGAGGGTGCGCACGTCGGTCGAGGCGGTCCACACCACGCCGACCGACACCTCGCGCGCCGTGCTGCCGATCCAGTTGAACTTCGAGCCATCGTAATTGGCCGACTGGATGTCGACGAGCGGCTGGATGATGGTGCCGCGCTGCAGGACGCCGTAGGCGGTGCCGTCCTTCGGCGCCACGTCGTAGAGGAAGTTGGCGGCCTTCAGGCCGCCGGCGCCGGGCAGATTGCGCGGCACGACGAGCGGATTGCCGGGAATGTGGCGGCCGATATAGTTGGCGATCAGCCGGGCATAGGCGTCGTTGGTGCCGCCCTCGCCGGAGCTGATGTAGATCGACAGCGTCTTGCCCTTGTAGAAATCGGCGACCGACTGCGCATAGGCGGGTTGGGCGGCGGGCGTCGCGGCGAGCGCGGCGCCGACGAGGATGGCTGTCGAGGCGAGGGCAGGCAGACTCCGAGCGGCTAGATCCGAAAGCTTCATCGCTTCACTCCCTGTGGTGCCGTCGTCTTTGCGACGCGGCGTTTTTGTCGGCGGATGGGGACGCGTCTTCCTCGGGCGGCGAACGAACGCGACGCAACGGGTACGGAGGGACAACGCGGACGCCAGGACGCTGAGGCCTGGCGCAAGGCAAAAAAAAGCCGGACCCGAGGGTCCGGCAAGTTTAACAGGGAGGCTTCACGTCTGGGAGACGTAGGGTTCCGAAGAACCCTTTTCCGGGCCTTGCACCCGGAACTCGGTGATTTCGCTTCGATCCCGCGTCTTGCGATCTGGGGCCGTCCGGCGAAACCGGAAACTTGGACTGAGTATGCTGCAGTGCAATATCGCAATGCAACATCTCAATGGAGATAAATCTAAACTTTTCGCCGGCGATCGCCAGACCCGATTCCGGAGGTCAGCTATGCGTTGAGCGCATAGATGCCGTCCGAACGCGTGCTTTTTAGATCACGCCCGACAACAGATCAAGGGCTTAATGGCCTAGTCTTATATATGAGTAGGGCAGGCCATGATTTCTTTGCGAGAATTACTCGCAATAATGCCGATTCGTGAATGTCGGCAAATACTTATCGGTCCCGATGGAACCTGCCGCGGATATGGGCAGCCGGGCGGACGGCTCAAAAAAACAGCGTTCTTGCGGCGGCGCCAAACGGGCCCAAGCCCGTCGGGTCCTCAGAAATCCGTCTCGGCGATCTTGCGGATGAGGAAGTCGCGGAACACCGAGATGCGCTTGGAGTGCCGCAGTTCCTCCGGATAGACGAAATAGGTGTCGAAGCTCGGTCCTTCCAACTCGGGCAGGATGCGCACCAGGTTGCTGGAATATTGCTTCACCGTGTAGTCCGGCAGGCTGGCGATGCCGACGCCGGTGACCACCGCGCGGTATTGCGCGTAGATGCTGTTCACCTTGAGGATCGAGGTCGGCTTGATGTGCCGGCTGCGCACCAGGTCGTGCAGCCAGTTGATGTTGGTGATCGGCGGGCGCATGTCGTCGCCGTAGACGGCCAGCACATGGTTGGCGAGATCCTCCGGCGTTTGCGGCATCGGATGGTCTTTGAGGTAATCGGGCGAGGCATAGACATGCAGATGCATGGTCGTCAGCTTGCGCTGGATCAGGTCGGGCTGCTGCGGCGGATGCAGGCGGATCGCCACGTCCGCCTCGCGCATGGCGAGGTCGACCTCGCCCTCGTCGAGCAGAATCGTCACCGAGATGTCGGGATAGAGCTCGAGAAATTCCTTCATGCGCGGCGTCAGCCAGATCGAGCCGAAGGCGACGGTGGTGGCGATCTTGAGCGGGCCCTTGGGCCGGTCGGTGCTTTCGGTGAGCAGCGCCTGGGTGGTGGCGAGCTTGGCGAAGACGTCGCGCGTCGTCTTGAACAGCAGCTCGCCCTGCTCGGTCAGGATCAGGCCGCGCGCATGGCGGTGGAACAGCGGGACTTTCAGGGTGTCTTCGAGGGCGCCGATCTGGCGGCTGACGGCCGACTGGCTGAGGTTCAGCGATTCGCCGGCATGGGTGAAGCTGCCGGCTTCGGCGACGGCATGAAAGACGCGAAGCTTGTCCCAATCCATGCGCCGGCGGCATCCCTGTCGTTGAAACTTGCCGCCAGTGTAAGGCGCGGTGGTGCCGCGCCCAAGCCTTTATCGCGGCAAGTGCTTACGTTAATTCGGCTTTCGCGGGTGCGGGAGGGCGGGGCAGAAGCTTCGCCATTTCCCAATGCGTCATGCCCGCGCTTGTTGCGGGCAGCCACGCCTTAGGATGCGGATGGAAGAAAAGTCGTGGATGGCCCGTCGGCGATTAGCCGACCTTCGGTCGGACACAAGCCCGGCCATGACGGTTCGGGGTAAGGCGCGGGCCGCCTACTCCGCCGCGCTCGCCAGTTGGTTGTGGATGGTCAGGAAACGCTCGACCTCGATGGCGGCCATGCAGCCGGTGCCGGCGGCGGTGACGGCCTGGCGGAAGATCTTGTCCTGCACGTCGCCGGCGGCATAGACGCCGGGGATGTTGGTCTGCGTCGTGCCGGCCTTGGTGACGAGATAGCCTTCCTCGTCCATGTCGAGCACGCCCTTGAACAAGGACGTGTTCGGCGTGTGGCCGATGGCGACGAACAGGCCGTCGACCGGCAGGGTGCTGGTGGCGCCGGTCTTGACGTTGCGCAGCTTCACGCCGGTGACGCCGGCCGGCTCGGCGCCGAGCACCTCGTCGACGACGCTGTCCCAGATCACCTCGATCTTGGGATTGGCGAACAGGCGCTCCTGCATGATCTTCTCGGCGCGGAAGCTGTCGCGGCGATGGATCAGCGTCACCTTGTCGGCGTGATTGGTCAGATAGATCGCCTCTTCCACGGCGGTATTGCCGCCGCCGACGACGGCGACGGTCTTGCTGCGGAAGAAGAAGCCGTCGCAGGTGGCGCAGGCCGAGACGCCGAAGCCCTTGTACTTCTGCTCGCTCTCGAGGCCGAGCCAGCGCGCCTGGGCGCCGGTGCAGACGATCAGCGTGTCGGCCGTGTAAGTGTCGCCCGAGTCGCCGACGGCGGTGAAGGGGCGCTTTTTCAGGTCGAGCGAGACGATGGTATCGTGGATGAACTGCGTGCCGACATGCTCGGCCTGCTTCTGCATCTGGTCCATCAGCCAGGGGCCCTGGATCACCTGGGCGAAGCCGGGATAGTTCTCGACCTCATGGGTGATCGTCATCTGGCCGCCGGGCTGCAGGCCGGCGACGAGAATCGGCTTCAGATTGGCGCGCGCCGTATAGATCGCGGCGGTCAGGCCGGCGGGGCCGGAGCCGAGGATGAGGACTTTGCTGTGATGGGTCTGCGCCATGATGCTTCTTCGTCGGTTGCGGCGCGCCCCCGCGGAAGGGGGAGAGGGCGCTACGGGTGTCGGGAAATCCGAGACTTAAGATAGAAACGCCGCCGCACCGCCGCAAGCACCGGCTGGGGTAACCACCCCGCGCCGCACCCCATATCCTGTGGGCGAAACTGACGCATTGAAATAATATTACGTCTGCCGTTATATGAGGGACAGGACCGGTGGCGCCCGGCGCGACAAGCGGCGGCCGACGGCCTGAAGACTTTGCGGCCCTTGGGCCATCCGCGTTCGCGCCCTTCGGGGCGACCCCTGCCTTTCGTTTCCTCTCGGCCCGGCTGTCCGGGCCCTTCTTGGCCCTCGGAGTGCCGCCATGCAGCGCGTGAAGCTCGACCGCATCGACCGCCAGATCCTGCGCGATTTGCAGGAGGACGGGCGCATGACCAACGTGGAACTGGCGCGCCGCGCCGGCATCTCGGCGCCGCCCTGCCTGCGCCGCGTGCGGGCGCTGGAAAAGTCCGGCTATATCCGCGGCTATCACGCCGAGGTCGCGGCGCGCGAGCTGGGCTACAAGGAAATGTTCTTCGCGCTGGTCGGGCTCGACAGCCAGGCGCAGGAAGTGCTCTCGGGCTTCGAGGCGGCGATGACCGATTGGGCCGAAGTGCGCGAATGCCACATGATCCGCGGCGGCGGCGATTTCCTGCTCAAGGTCGTCGCCAAGGACAAGGAACATCGCGACGCGCTGACCATGCGCATCACCTCCACGGCCCATGTCAGCCGCGTCACCACGCTGGAATCGATCCGCTCGTCGAAGGTCCAGCCCGGCGTGCCGGTCGATTTGGATGTGACGGAGGAATAGGCGCTCGCGTCTTACCCCGCGCGTCATGGCCGGACGTGTTCCGGCCATCCGAAACAAGTGCGGGCATGACGATGGATAGACATCTGTGGTCGCCACAACGAAAAAGGCCCGCCGGTTTGGCGGGCCTTTCGATTCATGGATGAAGCGCCAGCTTACTTGTACTTCACCTTCATGATCTCGTAGGACTTCGAGCCGCCCGGCGTGGTGACTTCCACCGTGTCGCCCGGCTCCTTGCCGATCAGCGCGCGCGCCAAGGGCGCCGCGACCGAGAGCAGGCCGCCGCCGATGTCGCTCTCGTCGGCGCCGACGATGCGGTAGGTCGATTCCTCGTCGGTGTCCTCGTCGGCCAGCGTCACCGTCGCGCCGAAGCGGATGGTCTTGCCGGTCATCTTCGACGAATCGATCACCTCGGCGCGGCTGATCTTGTCCTCGAGTTCGAGCACGCGGCCCTCGATGAAGCTCTGCTTCTCGCGGGCGGCGTGATACTCGGCGTTTTCCGACAGATCGCCGTGCTCGCGCGCTTCGGCGATGGCGCGAATCACCGCCGGCCGCTGCACGTCCTTCAAATTCTTCAGTTCGGCGACCAACCGGTCATAGCCGACCGGCGTCATTGGCATCTTTTCCATTTTCAGAAACCGCTCGAAAACTTAACGACCGCGAATATCCCGCCTGTCAAAATTTCGCTGCCCCGGCGCGCCAATGACGGGCACGCAGAATGGGCAGCTTAACTTTGCGGAAGGCCCCAACATGTGACGGAGGGCCGCAGGTCCGGGTTGGAACCCAGCCTTTGAACCGTAAGGGTGCCGACTCCTCGGCCCCCCTGTCAATTGGAAGGTGATTTATAGACCAGACTTATGCACAGGGACGGCGCGGCGATGGTTAAAAGGCTGTCTTGAAGCCCGCGACGTTAAAACGTCGATTTGAAGTAGGACTGCAGCGGCGCGACTTCAAGGCTGCCCGACTTCACGGCGGCAATGCCTTCGACCGCCGCCAGGGCGCCGGCCACCGTCGTGTAATAGGGGATCTTGTTCATCAAGGCGGTGCGGCGCAGATCGAAGCTGTCGGACACCGCCTGCTTGCCTTCGGTGGTGTTGAAGACGAGCTGCACTTCGCCGTTCTTCATGGCGTCGACGATATGCGGCCGGCCTTCCAGCACCTTGTTGATGATGCCGCAGGGCACGTTCTGCTCGGCGAGGTAGCGCGCGGTGCCGCGCGTGGCGATCAGCGTGAAACCCATCTCCACCAGCTTGCGCCCGGCCTTGGCGATCGGCGCCTTGTCGCGGTCCTTCACCGAGATGAAGACGGTCCCGGCGATGGGAACCTTGGTGCCGCCGCCGAGTTGCGACTTGGCCCAGGCGCGGCCGAAGTCGGCGTCGATGCCCATGACCTCGCCGGTCGATTTCATCTCCGGCCCGAGGATGATGTCGACGCCGGGGAAGCGCGCGAAGGGGAACACGGCTTCCTTCACCGCGATATGTTTCGGCTTCCAGGCGCCGTCGGACAGCTTGAAGCTGGCCAGCGATTCGCCGGCCATGACGCGCGCGGCGATCTTGGCGACGGGAACGCCGGTCGCCTTGGCGACGAAGGGCACGGTGCGCGAGGCGCGCGGATTGACCTCGAGGATGTAGACCTCGCCGTCCTTGACCGCGAATTGCACGTTCATCAGGCCCTTCACCTTGAGCGCCTTGGCGAGGATGACGGTCTGGGCGCGGATTTCGTCGATGATCGCCTTGGAGAGCGAGCGCGGCGGCAGCGAACAGGCCGAGTCGCCGGAATGCACGCCGGCCTCCTCGATATGCTCCATGATGCCGGCGACATAGACGTCCTTGCGGTCGGAGATGGCGTCGACGTCGACCTCGGTGGCGTCCTGCAGATAGCTGTCGATCAGCACCGGATTGCCGGCGGAGACCTTCACGGCGGTCGTCATGTAGCGGTCGAGCTGCTCGCGCTCATGGACGATCTCCATGGCGCGGCCGCCGAGCACGTAGGACGGGCGCACCAGGATCGGATAGCCGATCTTGGCGGCGACCTTCACCGCGTCGGGGATCGAGCGGGCGATGCCGTTGGTCGGCTGGCGCAGTTTCAGGCGCTTGAGCAGGCGCTGGAAGCGCTCGCGGTCCTCGGCGATGTCGATGGCGTCCTGCGAGGTGCCGAGGATCGGCACGCCGGCCTTCTGCAGGGCGGCGGCGAGCTTCAGCGGCGTCTGGCCGCCGAACTGGACGATGACGCCGAGCAGCTTGCCCGACGACATTTCGAGGCGGGCGATCTCCAGCACGTCCTCGGCGGTCAGCGGCTCGAAATATAAACGGTCGGAGGTGTCGTAGTCGGTCGACACGGTCTCCGGGTTGCAGTTGACCATGATCGATTCGATGCCGACGTCCTTCAGGGCATAGGCGGCGTGGACGCAGCAGTAATCGAACTCGATGCCCTGGCCGATGCGGTTGGGGCCGCCGCCGAGGATCATGACCTTCCGGCGAGAGGTCGGCTCCGACTCGTTCTCGGCGGGCGCCAGGCCGTCGCCCTCGTAGGTCGAATACATGTAGGGCGTGCGCGAGGCGAATTCGCCGGCGCAGGTGTCGATCTGCTTGTAGACCGGATGGACGCCGAGCGATTTGCGGCGCGCCGCGACCTTGTCTTCGCTCAAACCGGTCAATTCGGCGAGCCGCATGTCGGAGAAGCCCTGGCGCTTGAGCGCATGGAGCGCGAAGGCGTCCTTCGGCAGGCCGTTCTTGCGCACGTCCGCCTCGACCTTTACCAGGGCCTCGATCTGCGCCAGGAACCACGGATCGTACGAGCAAGCGGCCTGGATTTCCTCCAGCGTCATGCCGAAGCGGAAGGCTTGCGCGATGGTGAGCAGGCGGTCCGGCGTCGGGCGGGCGAGCGCCTTGCGGATGGCGTCCTTGTCGGGCGCGCCGTCGATGACGACTTCGTTGAGGCCGGTGAGGCCCGTCTCCATCGAGCGCAGCGCCTTCTGCAGGCTCTCGGCGAAGCTGCGGCCGACCGACATGGCCTCGCCGACCGACTTCATCGAAGTGGTGAGCAGCGCATTGGTGCCGGGGAACTTCTCGAAGGTGAAGCGCGGCATCTTGGTGACGACGTAATCGATGGTCGGCTCGAACGAGGCCGGCGTCGCGCCGCCGGTGATGTCGTTGCTCAGCTCGTCGAGCGTGTAGCCGACGGCGAGCTTGGCGGCGATCTTGGCGATGGGAAAGCCGGTGGCCTTCGACGCCAAGGCAGACGAGCGCGAGACGCGCGGATTCATTTCGATGACGACCATGCGGCCGGTCTTGGGATCGACGGCGAACTGCACGTTCGAGCCGCCGGTCTCGACGCCGATCTCGCGCAGCACCGCGATCGAGGCGTTGCGCATGATCTGGTATTCTTTGTCGGTCAGCGTCAGCGCCGGGGCGACCGTCACCGAATCGCCGGTGTGGATGCCCATCGGATCGATGTTCTCGATCGAGCAGATGATGATGCAATTGTCCGCCTTGTCGCGGACGACTTCCATCTCATATTCCTTCCAGCCGAGCACCGATTCCTCGACCAGCACTTCGCTGGTCGGCGAGGCGTCGAGGCCGCCGGCGACGATGGCTTCGAATTCGTCGCGGTTATAGGCGATGCCGCCGCCGGTGCCGGCGAGCGTGAAGGACGGCCGGATGATGGCGGGCAGGCCGGTGAGCTTCAGCGCCTCGCGCGCCTCGTCCATATTGTGGGCGATGGCGCTCCTGGGGCTTTCCAGGCCGATGCGGTCCATGGCGTCGCGGAACAGCAGGCGGTCCTCGGCCATGTCGATGGCGGCCTTGTTGGCGCCGATCATCTCGACCTTGAATTTTTTCAGCACGCCCATCTTGTCGAGCGACAGGGCGGTGTTGAGCGCGGTCTGGCCGCCCATGGTCGGCAGCAGCGCGTCGGGGCGCTCCTTCTCGATGATCTTGGCGACGATCTCCGGCGTGATCGGCTCGATGTAGGTGGCGTCGGCCAGACCGGGATCGGTCATGATCGTCGCCGGGTTCGAGTTGACCAGGATGACGCGGTAGCCTTCCTCCTTCAGCGCCTTGCAAGCTTGCGCGCCCGAATAATCGAACTCGCAAGCCTGGCCGATGACGATCGGGCCGGCGCCGATGATGAGGATGGATTTGAGATCAGTGCGCTTGGGCATTACAGGGATCCAAGAAATAAGTCTTTAAGTTGATGCAAGAGATTTTCGATCAGCCCAACGACCTTATTTGAATTGCTGGAAATTAAGCTGCTAGCGATAGCCTGCTTGTATTGAGTCGCAATTTCTTGAAGTGGCTCGATCGTAAGAACAATGCCGACTCGAATTTTGATGCGAGTGTCTTCGAATAACTCGCGTACCGCTTCGATAGTTTTAACAAACGCATTTTTTGTGGGGCCTAATTGATTATCTAAATTCGTATCAGCTTTTATATCCGCAGCGACCTCTTCGAGCGCATCGGCAATGTCTTGCCAGGCCTTCTGGTTATCCTTTTTTGATACGTAGCGATCTGAAGCGGGCGTTATTACGCGAGATGTAATGCCAATTTGCTCAATTAAATTTTGATCAAGCTCTTCTGCTCTCTCCAAACCTTTAGCCGTTAATGCAGCTTCATATCCCTCGTCAAGACCGCCGCTACCGAAAGCTTCCTTTAGGTATCCATACTGATTTAAATCTTCCCCGGCTTTCCCGATCCAGCCGGGGTTGTATTTAAGTCCGTCATCATCTGCGACGCTCTTTAAATCAAAGTATGCGGAAGGATTCTTTGCATCTGCACGGGCTAGAGATACCAAAAGTGCATTTTTAAAATCAGAAAACTTTGAAGATTTTGCGCGTTGTTCGTAAACAGGTTCGGGAATTGGATTTTTTAAATCTTCAGCGTATTCAAATCCCTTCGCAGTCAGTCGAATAAAGGTATTTTCACTGGGTGGGTCGTTGTGAAACGCATTAACAGTCTCAACAAATTTATCCTCAATAAGCCCTTTTACTGCGGTGATAAGCCAAGTTGGTTTAGTTTTAATTGTTTCAAATTTTTCCAACGTAGAGATTCGAAAAAACTCTTCCGAGATCGCTTCATGCAAATCATAACAAGCAATTAGCGTCGCCTTCTTGAAATCTCGGAAGCTTGTTGCTGCCACTACTCCTTCTCCATCAGCTTCACGAAGCGTTCGAAGAGATAGTGGCTGTCCTGCGGGCCGGGCGAGGCTTCGGGATGGTACTGCACGGAGAACACCGGCTTGCCTTCGACGCGCAGGCCTTCGAGCACGCCGTCGAACAGCGAGACATGGGTCGCCTTGACGCCCTTGGGCAGGCTCTCCGGCGTCACCGCGAAGCCGTGGTTCTGGCTGGTGATCTCGACCTTGCCGGTCTCCAGGTCCTTCACCGGCTGGTTGGCGCCGCGATGGCCGAGGGCGAGCTTCTTGGTCTTGGCGCCGAGCGCCAGGCCGAGCATCTGGTGACCGAGGCAGATGCCGAACAGCGGCTTGCCGGTCTCGAGAATTTTCTGAATGACCGGCACGGCATAAACGCCGGTCGCCGCCGGATCGCCCGGGCCGTTCGACAGGAACACGCCGTCGGGCTTGTGGCGCAGAATGTCTTCGGCGGTCGCGGTGGCGGGCACGACGGTGACCTTGCAGCCGGCAGCGGCCAGGCAGCGCAGGATGTTGCGCTTGGCGCCGTAATCGACGGCGACGACATGATGCTTGGGCTTGTCCTGCTTGGCGTAGCCTTTGCCGAGCGTCCAGGCGGCTTCGTCCCAGCTGTAGGTCTGGCGGCAGGAGACGTCCTTGGCCAGGTCCATGCCTTCGAGGCCGGGCCAGGCGCGCGCCTGTTCGAGCAGCGCCGGGATGTCGATCAGCTCGGGCTTCTTCGGCGCGTTCGGCTGATGGACGATGACGCCGTTGGGCGCGCCATGGTCGCGGATCAGCCGGGTCAGGCGGCGGGTGTCGACGCCGGCGATGCCGACCATGTCGTAGGACTTGAGCCAGGCGTCCAAATGCTGCGCGGCGCGCCAGTTGGCCGGTTCGGTGATCGAGGCCTTGATGACCAGGCCGCGCGCCGCCGGAGTCGTCGTCTCGATGTCTTCGAGATTGGCGCCGACATTGCCGATATGCGGGAAGGTGAAGGTGATGATCTGGCCGGCGTAGGACGGATCGGTGAGGATCTCCTGATAGCCCGTCATCGAGGTGTTGAAACAGACCTCGCCGACGCGGCTGCCGGCGGCGCCGATGCCCTGGCCCCAGATGACCGTGCCGTCGGCCAGGACGATCGCGGCCGTGGCATTGGCGGGGCGCGGCGCGGCGGTGCCGTTAACGAGGACGGGGAGGGCCTTCTTCTTGGCGGGAGCCTTCTTGGCCGGAGCTTTGCGCGCGCCGGAAACGCCGCCTCCCGCTTTTTTCTGCGGGGAAGGGCGGGCTTTGCGGGCGGTCGGCGGCATGGCGGGCTCCTGGCGGCCAGCCTCGGGCTCCGCGGCCCCGCCATCAGTCCGAGGGGCTGAGGTCGGGTCGCGTGGGGTCCGGAAGGCGGGCCAAACGACTGTACGGCGAAAGCCACCTATCGGGCGCGGGGGCGCACGCGGCCGGGTGGCAGCAAATTGGCGGTTAGATAAGCAAACGGGCGCGCCGCGTCAAGCCTCATGACCGTAAAAAGACATATTAAATTCAAGGGCTTGAGAATCATTCGGGCGTTGCCAAAGCGGTCGCTTTCCTGTAGCTTGATCGTTTCCCGACAGACCGGTTGCAAAAGCCTCCATGCTTCGTCCTGCTCTCAACGACGCGCTGAAAAACGCCATGAAGGCGAAGGATCAGCGGGCGCTCTCGACCGTGCGCCTCATCCTCGCCGCCCTCAAGGACCGCGACATCGCGGCGCGCGGCACCGGCAGCTCCGACCCGATCCCCGATTCGGCGATCCTCGAAATGCTGCAGAAAATGGTCAAGCAGCGCCACGAGAGCATCGACATGTACATGAAGGGCGGCCGTCCGGAGCTGGCGCAGCAGGAGCGCGAGGAAATCGCCGTCATCGAGAGTTTCCTGCCCAAGCAGATGGGCGAGGCCGAGATGAGCGCCGCGGTCGAGGTCGCCATCGCCGCCACCGGCGCCGCCGGCATCAAGGATATGGGCAAGGTCATGGCGGCGCTGAAGCAGGATCATGCCGGCGTGATGGATTTCGCCAAGGCCGGCGGCCTGGTGAAGCAGAAGCTGTCCGCGTAACGCGTTGCGCCCGCATGCTGGCTCGGCATGCGCAGGGGGGCGGTTGAGAGCGCTAGTGTTTCATGGACGCGCGGCGAGGCGCCCTTAAGATTTTCGGCCGGACAATATTCCGGGCGTTGGCAGGCGTTTCAGCGCGGGAGTTTGACAGCCGTTCATGGCGTTCGATCCGTCCTTTCTCGATGAGTTGCGCAATCGGCTGAATATCGCCGACGTGGTGGCGCGTCGCGTCAAATTGGTCAAACGCGGCCGCGAACATACCGGCCTCTGCCCGTTCCACAACGAAAAGAGCCCGTCCTTCACGGTCAGCGAGGACAAGGGCTTCTTCCATTGCTTCGGCTGCGGCGCGCACGGCGACGTCATCGGCTTCGTCATGCGCACCGAGAACATGTCGTTCCCGGAAGCGGTCGAGCGCCTGGCCGGCGAAGCCGGCCTGCAAATTCCCAACATGACGCGCGAAGAGCGCGAGGACGGCCAGAAGCGCCAGACGCTGCATGCCGTGGTCGAGGCCGCGGCGCAGTGGTTCATGGCCGAACTGGCCGGTGCGCGCGGCCGCAACGGGCGCGATTATCTCGCCAAGCGCGGCATGAGCCTCGGCGTGATCGAGCGCTTCCGCATCGGCTTCGCGCCCGAATCGCGCGGCGCGCTGAAGGCGGCGCTGCTCAAGCAGGGCTTTCCCGAGGAGCTGATTCTCGAAGCCGGCTTGATCCGCCGGCGCGAGGGCGACAGCGAGACCTACGATCTGTTCCGCAACCGCATCATCTTCCCGATCACCGACCGGCGCGGCCGCGTCATCGCCTTCGGCGGCCGCGTGCTCGATCCGGCGCCCGAGGGCGCGCCGAAATATCTCAATTCGCCGGAGACGCCGCTCTTTCACAAGGGGCGCAATCTCTACGGCTACGCCCAGGCGATGGAAGGGGCGCGCAAGGAAAACTTGCTCGTCGTCACCGAAGGCTACATGGACGCGATCGCCGCGCTTGCCGCCGGCGTGCCCGCCGTCGCGCCGCTCGGCACGGCGCTGACGGAAGATCAGATGCGCGAGCTGTGGCGGCTGGTGCCCGAGCCGGTGCTCAGCTTCGACGGCGATTCCGCCGGCCTGCGCGCCGCCGCGCGCGCCGCCGACCGCGCCCTGCCGCTGATCGTGCCGGGCCGGTCCTTGCGCTTCGTCGGCCTGCCGGCGGGCGAGGATCCCGACAGCCTGATCGGCAAGCAGGGCGTGACCGCTTTCCGGGCGCTGCTCGGCGGCGCCAAGCCTTTGTCGCAATTGCTGTGGGACTTGGCGACGAGTGGCGGCGCGGCCGACACGCCGGAAAAGGTCGCTGTCATCGAAAAGACGCTGATGGACCAGGCGGCCAAGATCGCCGACCCGACCCTGAAGAAACATTATCAGGACCATTTCCGCGACCGCGTGCGCCAGGAGCTGCGGCCTGCGAACCGGGCGGCGCGCGCCACAGGCATGATGGGGGGCGGCGCGGCGGCCGGCCCCGGCCGCGGCGGCAATTGGGCGGGCGGCTATGGTGCGGCGCAGCGCGGCTTTGGCGGCCGGCCGGGCCCCGGCGGCTTCGGCGGCGGCTCTCCGGGCCGTTTCGGACGCCCGAGCAACGCTTATGGGGCATCGTCCCTGGGGCTCGGGCCGGGCCATCTGGTGGCCCCGCCGGACCCTCTGGGGCGCGGCGATCAGGGCCAGGCGGCCCGCCGCGAGCGCACGCTGCTGGCCGTGATCCTCAACCATCCCGAAATTTTATCGGAGGTGATGGAGGAGTTGGCGCATATTTTGCTTGAGTCTCATGACCTTGACAGTCTGCGTCTGGCGATCTTAGAAGTGGCCGCCGCAGGTGCCGGGGGCGGGTTCCCCGAGGCGCCGGCGGAGCCGGTTGTCCTTGAAGCGCAGGCCTTGCGCGACCATCTGACAGAGCGAGGGTTTGGGTCCCTGATCGAGCGTCTGTGCGATGTCCAGGCGAGTGCGGGCGATGCCTTCGTCCGTCCCGACGCCGACGCGCAGGAAGCCCTTCAGGGGTGGCGTTATGTGCTCGACCGGCATCGGTTGGCGGAACTGCAGGCGGAGATCAGGGCGGCGGAAGCGGCATACGCGAGCGATCCTTGCCATGAGAATTGGACGCGGCTGGAAGCGCTGATCAACGAAAAAAATCGCGGCGCCAGCGACGAGGCCGATTTGGAGCGACACGGATAATTCTAAACGCGCCAAGCGCGACGCTACGGCAACGGATCGGCTCCGTTGGCGCGTTTGAGATTTTGACCCTGCGCGCCGGCGCGAGCCGGGGCCTTTTGGAAATTCCGCCGGCGGCCGCGGCCGTTGGCACGACGATTGAATGCCCAGGCGACTGAGTACATTGAGTAACGCGACGGATCGTCCCGAGGCGCGAGCGCATATCGCGGGTCTGGGCGGACATACAAGCACCCTTCGGGTGATGAAACGGAACGGATAATGGCGACGAAGCAACAGACGCAGCAGCCCACCCCGAAGGCGACGGCCAAGCCGGCCGGCAAGCCGGTCGAGGCCGAAGAGGCGACGGAGACCACGCCCGACGCCGTGCCGGTGCTCGATCTGACCGGCGCCGCCATCAAGAAGATGCTCGCCAAGGGCAAGGACCGCGGCTACGTCACCTACGACGAGTTGAACGCCGCGCTGCCGCAGGAGCAGTTCACCTCCGAGCAGATCGAAGACACGATGGCCACGCTCAACGAGATGGGCATCAACGTCGTCGAATCGGAAGAGACCGACGAGGCCGACGGCGAAGAGAAGCCGGACGCCGAGGAGACGCCGGACGGCGCCGAGGCCCCGGTCGCCAAGGAAACCGAATATGGCCGCACCGACGATCCGGTGCGCATGTACTTGCGCGAGATGGGCTCGGTCGAGCTGTTGTCGCGCGAGGGCGAAATCGCCATCGCCAAGCGTATCGAGGCCGGCCGCGAGAAGATGATCAGCGGCATCTGCGAGAGCCCGCTGACCATGCGCGCCATCATCCAATGGCGCGACGCGCTCAAAGACGACAAGATGCTGCTGCGCGACATCATCGACCTCGACGCCACCAACGGCGGTACCCCCGAGGACAACAGCGCCAAGCCCGCGCTCACCGGCGACGCCGTCGCCGCGGTTGCGGCGCCGGCGCCCGCGCCGGCGGCGCCCGAGAAGGCCAAGCGTAAGCTCGACGACGAAGAGGACACGCCCGCCCCCGAGCCGGTCGCCGACGACGACGAGGACGAAGGCGAGGAAGCCGGCCTGTCGCTCGCGGCCATGGAGCTCAAGCTCAAGCCGCAGACGCTCGAGACCTTCGACGCCATCGCCAAGGTCTACAAGAAGCTCAACAAGCACCAGGAAGAGCGCCTCGAAGCGCGCCGCCAGGGCGAGGCGCTGACGCCGCAGTCCGACAAGCGCTACGAGAAGCTGAAGAACGAGTTGATCGGCCTGATGAGCCAGGTGCAGCTCAACAACAGCCGCATCGAAGCGCTGATGGACGAGCTCTACGGCCTCAACAAGCGCCTGATGACCTTCGAAGGCTCCATGCTGCGCATGGCGGAGAAGGTCAAGATCAAGCGCGAAGACTTCCTGGAAAAGTATTTCGGCTCGGAGCTCGACCCCAAGTGGCTGCAGCGCGTCGGCCGCCTCAAGGCGAAGTCGTGGCAGACCTATGCCACCAAGCACAAGGACGAGATCCGCGACATCCGCCAGAACATCGCCGACATCGCCGATCACGCCGGCCTCGACATCGCCGAATTCCGCCGCGTCGTCTCGACGGTGCAGCGCGGCGAGCGCGAAGCGGCGCGTGCCAAGAAGGAAATGGTCGAGGCCAACCTGCGCCTCGTCATTTCCATCGCCAAGAAATACACCAACCGCGGCCTGCAGTTCCTCGATCTCATCCAGGAAGGCAACATCGGCCTGATGAAAGCGGTCGATAAGTTCGAATACCGCCGCGGCTACAAGTTCTCGACCTACGCCACCTGGTGGATCCGCCAGGCGATTACCCGTTCGATCGCCGACCAGGCGCGCACCATCCGCATCCCGGTGCATATGATCGAGACGATCAACAAGCTGGTGCGCACCAGCCGCCAGATGCTGCACGAGTTCGGCCGCGAGCCGACGCCGGAGGAATTGGCCGAGCGTCTCGGCATGCCGCTGGAAAAGGTCCGCAAGGTGCTCAAGATCGCCAAGGAGCCGATCAGCCTCGAAACGCCGATCGGCGACGAGGAGGATTCGCATCTCGGCGACTTCATCGAGGACAAGAACGCCGTCCTGCCGCTCGACGCCGCCATCCAGTCGAACCTGCGCGAGACGACGACGCGCGTGCTGGCCTCCCTCACGCCGCGCGAAGAGCGCGTGCTGCGCATGCGCTTCGGCATCGGCATGAACACCGACCACACGCTGGAAGAAGTCGGCCAGCAGTTCTCCGTCACCCGCGAGCGCATACGTCAGATCGAGGCGAAGGCGCTCCGCAAGCTCAAGCATCCCAGCCGGTCGCGGCTGCTGCGCAGCTTCCTGGATACCTAGGCCCCTCTTGGCCTAATGAGATCGGGCGGGCCCATTCGGGTCCGCCCATTTCCCCCAGCCTTCGCCTCGGCCGCGTTGCCATCGGACCCTCCGCATGGCAGCGTAGGGCCGCGTTCGCGCGCGAGTTAGTGGGCCTGTAGCTCAATTGGTTAGAGCCGACCGCTCATAACGGTCTGGTTGCAGGTTCAAGTCCTGCCGGGCCCACCATTCTTTTTTCGAGGGAGGATAAAACATGAAAACCCTGGGCTTCATCGGCACCGGCGGCATGGGCAATGGCATGGCGGCCAATCTGATCAAGACGGGCTATGCCTTGGTCGTCACCGATCTCAATCGCGCGCAGGCCGGGAAGCTGGAGGCGCAGGGCGCCAAGTTCGTCGAGAGCCCGAAGGCCGTCGCCGAATCCTGCGAGCTCGTGCTGTCGATGTTGCCGCACAACGACGCGGTCACCGCCGTCGGCCTCGGCAAGGGCGGGCTGATCGAGGCGGCGCGCGGCGCCAAGACCTGGATCGATTTCAGCAGCATCGACAAGGCGACCATCGTCGGCGTCGCGGACGCGCTCGCCAAAAAGGGCTGGGCCGTGGCGGACGCCTCGGCCGGTGGCGTCGAGGAGGTGGCGGCGGCCGGCGAGCTGGCGCTGTGGGTCTCCGGCTCCAAGGCGTTGTTCGACGCGCATCAGCCGATCTTCCAGGCGATGGGCAAGTCGATCCTGCAGGTCGGCGAGCTGGGCAACGCCAAGATGGTCAAGAACGCCATGGCGATGATCGCCGCCGTGCAGCACATGAGCTACGTCGAGGTGACGCGCTGGCTGGAGAAGGGCGGCCTCGACGCGGCCACCTTCCAGACGGTGGTGAAGAACTCGCAGCAGGATTGCGTCGGCACCCGGCGCATCATGGAGACGGTGGCGAGCCGCAAATACAAGCCGCGCAAATCCTGGATGCCGAAGGACATCAACTTCGGCCTCGACATGGCGCGCGAGATGGAAGTGCCGATGCCCTTCGTCAACCTCGCCTCGCAGATGTTCGCCGTCGCCCAGGCGACCGGGCTCGACGGCTACGAGGCGACCGGCATCGCCTGCAACGTCTACGACGTGCTCAACGGCAAGCCGCCGCAAAAAGGCTGATGCAGGGCTGAGCCGCTGCGCGCCGCGCCGCGCCGGCTTGATCCTCGTCAAGCTGCGGTCGGCGCATTTCTGGCAGACTGCCGGGGCATAGACGCCGTGCCGCAGAAAGGACGCGCCGATGACGGACAGCCAGGACGAAGCTCTGACCTTCATGCGCGGCCTGCTCGCCCGGGATGGCGCGGAGGTCGAGCGCGTCGAGACGCATCTCTCGATCCTGCTGCTGGGCGATGAGCTGGCGCTGAAGCTCAAGCGCGCGGTGAAGCTGCCCTTCGTCGATTTCACCGAGGCCGCGCATCGGCTGGCGATCTGCGAGCGCGAGCTCGCGCTCAACCGGCGCACCGCGCCGGGCCTCTACCGGACGGTGCGGCGGCTGACGCGCCGGCCGGACGGCGCGCTCGAATTGGACGGCGGCGGTCCGCTCGTCGACAGCTATGTCGAAATGCGCCGCTTCAAGGACGACGAGCTGTTCGCCAAGATGGCGGCGGCGGGCCGGCTCACGCCCGCCCTGATGGATCGGCTCGCCAGGCAGATCGCCGCGTTCCATGGCCATGCCGAAATCGGCCCGATGGCGGGCGGCGCCGAGCGGCTGCGCGCCGTGCTGGAGTTGAACCGGCAGGGCCTGGCCGAGACGGGTGTCTTCGCCGCGGCCGATTGCGCCGCCTTGCAGGAGCGCCTGCTGGCGCGCTGGCGGACGCAGCAGGACGCGCTGGACGCAAGGGCCGGGCAGGGCAAGGTCCGGCGCTGCCATGGCGATCTGCATCTGGGGAATATCTGCCTGTTCGAGGGCCAGCCGACGCTCTTCGACTGCCTCGAATTCGACGAGGAGCTGGCGACCACCGACGTGCTGTACGATCTCGCCTTCCTATTGATGGATCTGTGGCATCGCGGCCTCGCCCGGCTCGCCAATCTCTGCCTCAACCGCTATCTCGACGAAACGAACGACGAAGCCGGCCTGGCGCTGCTGCCCTTCTTCATGTCGCTGCGCGCGGTGATCCGCGCCCAGGTGCTGGCCTTGCAGGCGAAGGGCGGAACGAACCAGGCGGCGACCGACGCCCGCGCCTATTTCGACTTGGCGCAGCGGTTGCTGGACGGTGGCGCGCCGCGCCTGGTTGCCGTAGGCGGCCTGTCGGGCTCGGGAAAGTCGACCCTCGCCGGCCTGCTGGCGCCGCTGGTCGGGCCGCCGCCGGGCGCCCGCGTGCTGTCGAGCGACCGCCTGCGCAAGGGGCATTTCGGCGTGGCGGCGGAAACGCGTTTGCCGGAGAGCGCCTATGCGACCGAGGTTTCGCAGGCGATCTATCGGCAGCTCATGGAGCGGGCGGCGGCGCTGCTGCAAGGCGGCTGGAGCGTGGTCGCCGACGCGGTGTTCGACCGTCCCGCCGACCGGGCGGCGATCGCGGCCGCGGCGCCGGACGGCATCCGTTTCAGCGGCCTGTGGCTGCAGGCGCCGGCCGAGCTCTTGGCGCAGCGCGTTGCGGCGCGGCGCGACGATCCCTCCGATGCCACGGAAGCCGTCGTCCGCGACCAGGCCCGCCGCCTGGCGGGCGAGATCGACTGGCCGCGCATTCCGGCCGCCGGCGACGTGGAAGATGTGTTGGCGGCGGCGCGGGACGCGCTCGGCTCGTCCCCCGCTTCTCCCGGCGGCGCGGCTTGACCTTCCCCTAGTGGGAAGCTTCATGCTGGGATTTCCCTGCACCCCCCTTGTGAGGATTGCCATGCATAAATTTTCGCTTTACGCCGCCAGCGCCCTGTTCGCCGCCGCTTCGCTGGGGACCGCCTTGCCGGCCGCCGCGCAGGCGGATCACGGCATGAGCCATGGCGCCATGAGCGGCGCCAGCGACGCCTCCAAAGCCTATGTCATGTCCATGGACAAGATGGACGCCGAGATGAAGCGCATGACCATGACGGGCAAGCCCGGCGTCGATTTCGCCGCCATGATGATCCCGCATCATCAGGCCGCCATCGACATGGCCAAGGCCTATCTCGCCAGCAGCGAGAAGGACGCGGAACTCGTCAAGCTGTCGCAGGACATCATCGCCGCGCAGGAACGCGAGATCGCCTTCCTGCGCAAATGGCTCGCCGCGCCGGGCCGCTAAACGGCGAACGTTCGTCCGCGCCGAGTCTTTTTCGTCTCATCTGGACAGGCGCCGCGTTCCCAAGGAACAGCGGCGCCTGACTCACGTTGGCACAGTACTCCGCATGCCGCGGCGCGCGCCGCGCCGCCGGCCTTCCGCGGACACACCATCGAAGGAGACTGCCATGACGGAGATCACCCAGATCACCAGCGGCTCGGCCATTCCCGCCGAGAAGGTCATCGACACCACCGTCTACAATGCGGCGGGCGACAAGCTCGGCAGCATCGAGGACATCATCATCGACAAGGTGAGCGGCCGTTCGCTCTACGCCATCATGGCGTTCGGCGGGTTCCTCGGCCTTGGCCACAAGCATCATCCCTTGCCCTGGTCGGTGTTGACCTACGACAAGCAGAAGGAAGGCTATGTCGTGAACCTCGACAAGAAGCAGCTCGAGAACGCGCCGGGCTACGACGACGACGTCGAGTGGACCCCGACCTACGGACGCGGCGTCGACAGCTATTACAAGGTGCCGACGTACTGGATGGAATAAGCCGGCAAGTCCGAGGCGAGATGCGGCGCGCGGGACCCGGTTCCGCGCGCCGTTGCATTTGGCCGCCTATGGTGCCGTTCCTTCCTCCTTGTGGTCGATTGACCCGTTCGAGGCCTCTCGCCATAGTTGCCGCCTAACGAGATCGGACCGGGATCGCATAGACATCCCGGCCGTTCCAACAGGGAGACGTCCATGACCTTCTTTCGCCCCGCCCGGAATCTGGCTGCCGCGATCTGTGCCGCGGCGCTGTGCGTTGCGGCCGGCGCTTCGGCGCAAACCAAACTCGACATGACCGCCTTCGGCGGCGCGTCCAATCTGCCGATCTGGATCGCCCAGGACAAAGGGCTGTTCGCCAAGGAAGGCCTGGAGATCAAGCTCGACCGCACGACGGGCTCGACGCCGCAGATGGACGACATCATGGCGGGCAAATATCCCATCGCCACGACCTCGATCGACAATGTCGTCGCCTTTCACGAAGGCCAGGGCGCCAAGGCGTTCGACAGATATGACGTCATCGGCGTCGGCGGCGTCCATTCGGGGCTTAACACGGTGATTGCGCGTCCCGAGATCAAGAGCTACGCCGACATCAAGGGCAAGACCATCGCCGTCGATTCGGCGAATAGCGGCTATGCTTTCGTGCTTTACAAGATTCTCGCCAATAAAGGCCTCAAGTTCGGCCAGGACTATCAACTGGTCTCGGTCGGCGGCGGTCCGGAGCGACTGGCGGCGATGAAGGAAAACAAAGCTGTTGCCGCCATCGTCAGCGCGCCGAACGACACCGACGGCAAGAACATGGGCTACACCATCCTTGACGATGCGGCCGCCGCGCTCGGCGGCTATCAGGGTTCGGCCTATGTGGCGCGGCGCGATTGGGCGAAGACGCACGAGAAGGAGGTCGTCGCCTGGCTCAGGGCGATCATCGCCGCGCATGACTATGTTTACGCCAATAAGGCCGATTCGATCAAAGTGCTGCAGGCGCGCATCAAGGATCTGTCGGATGGCGACGCCCAGATCATTTATGCCAGCCTGACGACCGGCGCGGGCGGCCTCAACAAGAAGGCGGACATCAACATGGCGGGGATGAAGGCGGTGCTGGACCTGCGCGGCGAATATGGCACGCCAAAAAAGACGCTGACCGACCCCGGCAAATATATCGACATGAGCTATCACAAGAAGGCGTTGGGGGGACGGTAACGCGCCCATCGGATCCGTTCGCGGCCGGCAAGGCTTTGCGGCCCGCTCCGACAGGGGCGGGCCGTTCTTTTTCGCCCAGCATTGCGAACGCGCCGCATCGGCAGCCGCTCGGCCCGCCTTCTTGCCCTCTGACTGACGGCAGGCAATCGGCTATCATGCCGCCCTGCCGGTTTTAACGGGACGTTCAGTATCGTCTGTTAAGACCCGCCGGGGACGCTTCGCATGAAAAACTGGAAAACCTACTATCTCTCCGCCGCGCCTTACCTGGTGCTGGCCTTGGCTCTGCTGGCGACCTATTTCGGCTGGTCCGTGCTCGACCGCGCCGTCGATGAACGCATCGGCCAGCGCTTTCGCGAAGAGGCGGACGACACCACTCGCCTCGTCGAGACCCGGCTGCGCGCCTATGAATTGATGCTGCGCGGCGGACTCGGCCTGTTCCTCGCCTCGGACGGCGTCTCGCGCGCCGAGTTCAAGTCTTATGTCGATACGCTCAGCCTGAAGCGGAATTATCCCGGCATTCAGGCGTTCGGCTATGCCGAGATCGTTCCCGGCGCGGCCCGCGCAGCCCACGAGCGGCGGTTGCACGAGGAAGGCTTCCCGCAATATGCGACTTATCCCGCCGGCGAGCGCGAGAGCTACGTCAACATCGTCTACATCGAACCGCTCGATGCGCGGACGCGGCGCGCCATGGGCTTCGACGTGTCGTCGGAAGCGCTGCGCCGCGCGGCGCTCGACCGCGCGCGCGACAGCGGCGAGGCGGCGATCACCGGAAAAATTCGGCTCGTGCAGGAACCGCAGGAGGAGGTGCAGCCTGGCTTCTCGATGTTCCTGCCCTTCTACAAGGGCGACGTCCTGCCGGCCAGCCTCGAGGATCGTCGCGCGCGGATCGCCGGTTACGTCTATGCGCCGTTCCGCATGTACGATTTGATGCGCGGCATCCTCGCCGATCGCCGGAGCATCGTCAGCTTCGCGATCTATGATGGCGGCGTGCCGTCGGCCGAAAATTTAATGTACGACAGCGCCTTGGTCGGCGCGGGCGAAGGCCGCCGCCGCACGCAGAACACGCTCGATATCGGCGGCCGGCGCTGGACTCTGCAGTTCACCGATTCGGCGGCTTTTCGCGCCGCCAACAATTCCTTCGACCCGCAGGCGGCCGCCATCGGCGGCATTCTCGTCAGCTTCATCCTGTTCGCCTTGACGTTGCTGCTGCGTCGCATGCTGTTCGAGCGCCGGCAATCGGCCGAGGCCATGGTTGAGGCGGAACGCAAGCTCGCCCAGGCGCAGAAGATGGAATCGATCGGCCACCTGACCGGCGGCGTCGCGCATGATTTCAACAATTTGTTGCAGGTCATCCTCGGCAACAACGATCTGCTGGTCGAAGAACTGGCGGACCGGCCAACCCTGCGCGCCATGGCGGAGATGTCGCGGGCGGCGGCCGAGCGCGGCGCCGAGCTGACCCATCGGCTGCTGTCGTTCGCGCGCAAGCAACCGCTCGATCCGCGGCCCACCGATGTGAATAAGCTGGTGATCGGAATGGATGCGCTGTTGCGCCGCACGCTCGGCGCCCAGATCGAGATCGTCAGCGTGCTCGGCGGCAGTTGGCATGGGCTGCTCGACGCGCCCCAGATGGAAAGCGCCATCCTCAATCTTTGCCTGAATGCGCGCGATGCCATGCCGGGCAGCGGGCGCGTTACCATCGAGACGGCGAACGCCGTGCTCGACGAAAGTCCGACGACGGACAATGCCGAGTTCGTGCCTGGCGATTATGTCATGGTCGCGGTGTCGGACAACGGCGTCGGCATGGATGCCGACACGCTGGCCCGCGCCTTCGAGCCCTTCTTCACCACCAAGGATGTGGGCCAAGGCAGCGGCCTCGGCCTCAGCATGGTCTACGGTTTCGTCAAGCAGTCTAAGGGCCATGTGAAGATCGAGTCGGCGCCGGGTCAGGGCACGACGGTGAAGCTCTATTTGCCGCGTGCCTGGCAGGCGGAAGCGGCGGCGCCGGCGGCGGAAAACGCCGATCTGCCGGTCGGCACGGAAAAAATTCTTCTGGTCGAGGATGACGATCTGGTGCGCGAGCATGTCTGCGGGCAATTGCGCGGTCTCGGCTATCGGGTCGTGAGCGTCTCCAGTGGAGCCGCCGCGATGGAGGCGTTGTCCCGGTTCGCCGACATTGATTTGCTCTTCACCGATATCCTGATGCCGGGCGGCATGAACGGCCGGGAACTGGCCGAGAAGGCCCGCGTCCTGCGGCCCGGCCTGCGCGTGCTGTTCACCTCCGGCTATAGCGAGGTCGCCTGGCCCGGCGGCGCCACGCGCGACGCCGGCGAAGCCCTGTTGCAAAAGCCCTATCGCCGGCATGACCTGGCGCGGCGGCTGCGCGAGGCGTTCGCCTCTCCGTAAGGACCGCCGGATTGGGAAAATAAGCGGAGGCGACCCCGGCCGCGATCCCTGGGCGCGGAACGACTGCCGGCCTTGGGGGTTTACATCCTGTAGCGGATTTCTTTCCACAGACAGGAGGCGCCTCATGTCCCGCAACAACACCCGTCTTTCGCAGAAATTCATCGGTCTGGCCGCCATGGCGGCGGTGAGCCTGCCGCTGACGGCTTGGGCTCAGTCGCAAATGCCCGACCGCATGCCGAACGATCCTCCCGCGACGGTCCCAGGCGACGGGACGATGCCGAGCCCGCGCAGCGACATGCCGGGCGCGTCCGAACGCGGCGGCATGCCCGATCTGCGGGGCGCAATGCCGGGCGCGTCCGATCAAACCGCGAGCAACGCGCCCGGCCCGGTCGATACGCTGAGCGCCATGAACAGCGATGATCTCATCGGCGCCAACGTCCGCAATAGCGCCAACGAGGTCATCGGCAAGATCGACTCCCTGCTTTTGACGCCGGACGCACGCGTCGTCGGCGCGGTGATCGACGTCGGCGGCTTTCTCGGCATCGGTGCCCATCGGGTCGTCGTGCCGATGGCGCAGCTCAGCATGATCGACGCGGGCAACGTCAGCCTGCCGGCGGCGACGAAAGAGAGCCTGAAGGCGGTGCCGGCTTACGAAAAACCCAAGGCCCGTTAGCAGAGAAACAGTGAGGCGGGACGCGTAGCGGCGATGCGCCGTGCGTTCCGCCGCGTTTGGGAGGACAGCAGAATGAACGACCCGCGACATGTGCCGCCGACCGAGGTCCGCGCCGGGATCAAGCTCGGCGTGATGCGCTATGTGCTTGGCATTTCCCTGGCGGCTGTCATCGTCGCCCTGCTTGTCGCCTATTTCGTGGTTTGACGAAGGTTACGCGGTGGCGGCGCAGCCGGCGAATCTGCGGCCGGCGCGAACCTTATAGTTGCCCTACGGCTTGTTTTGGCGCTCCTGGAGGCGCCGTTCGCCTTCGGCGATCTGCTTGGCGCTCATCGCGGGGATCAGTTCGGTCAATGAGCGTTGCCCTCGCTCTTGTCCGGCCTTCGCCACGAGGGAAAACCAGACATAAGCCGCGACGAGATCGACCGGTCCCCCCAATCCCTTGGCGCGCATGAAGCCGAGATTATATCGCGCGGCGAGGTTCCCGGCTTCGGCCAAGTTTTCGAACTCCGCCAACGCCGTGGCGTAATTGCCGAGCTTGAAGTCGGCATAGGCCTGGTCGAACTGTTTACGCTCCTCGACCGTCTCCGCGCGGGCGCCGGCGATGGCCATGCAGAGAAAGCCGCAGAGCAGGAGAAGAACTTGCAGGCGGCGAGGGGGTCGGCAAGACTGTTCCGGCGCAGCTTGCCGCCACAGGGCTTTTGGGAAGGGGCGGTTCGACCGCCGCGAGGATAAAAACATGCCGTTGTTCTTTCGCTTGGCGCTGGCGCTCTGGACGATTCTCACGGCCTCCGCCGCCCAGGCTCAGCAATCCGAGCGACCCTCCTCCTCGCCGAGCGGCGCCGCCATCTATAGCCGAAATTGCGCGATCTGCCACGGCCTGGATATGAAAGGCCGCGATGCCGGCTGGTCCGGCGCCACGTCTTATGTGCCGCCGCTCGACGCTAGCGGCAAAGTCTGGCGATTGAGCGACTTGCAGTTCTATCTCGCGCTGCAGGCAGGATCGCACATGATGGCCATGCGGCTGTCGGACGTCGAGATGCCGCCCTTTGCCGAGCGTTTGAGCGCGGCGGATATCGCCAGCCTGTTCGACTATGTCAAAGCGAGTTGGAGCAAGCAGCAGCTCGACTATCAGGCCGAAGTCACCCGTCAGCAGGAGGGGCCGCGGCCGAACAGGATGACGGCGGGGCGCGATCTCTACATGGCGAGATGCGCGATCTGTCATGGCGCGGAGATGGAAGGGCAGTCGCAAAGCGTCGGCGAGGGGAATCGCGCTCGCCCCGTCGTCATTCCCGCGCTGAAAGGCAATGGGTTGGCGCAGGGGATATCGGATGCCGATCTGCGTCAGTTGATCCTGGGCGGCGAGACATACCATCCGGCGCCGCATTCGGAATATCGCATGCCGAATGCGAATCTGAGCGACGAAGACGTGCGGGCGCTCATCGGATATTTGCGCCGGGCTTGGGTGGAGCCGCCGCGCTGATATTCCGCGCGCGCAGGCCGGCCGAAAGCCGAGACCAAAGAGAAAGGCCGGGGCGATGCCCCGGCCTTTCGATCTGGCTGCTTGCGCGAGAGCCGCCTAGGCGACCTTGCTCTTCTTGTCGCTGGCGTCGAAGTGGCTGGCGCCGGCCATGATGTCGTAGTCGCGCGGGGCGGCGTCGATGCGCTTATCCTTGCCGCGGCCCTTGGTGTAGGTCTTGATCTGCAGCAGTTCGAGGTCGTCCTCGCCGCAGCTCTCGAACCAGTAGCGCGCGCCGGCCGGGATCACCAAGCCTTCGATCGGGCCGAATTCGCCGCGAATCTCGTCGCCCGGACCGTAGAAGCGGGCGCGGCCCTTGAGCACCATCCAGGTGATGTCGACGCCGGAATGGAAATGCAGGTTGTTCTCGCCGCCCTGGCCGAGGCAATGCACGGCGACGGCCGAGCGCTCGTTGCTGGTCAGCTTCACGATGGCCTTGCGGCCGCTATAGGTCTCGGGCGCCTTGAAGTGAAACTGCTGGATCGCGGCTTCAGCGGCGTCGTGGTCGATGACTTCCTTTTCGGGCGTATCGGACATGGCGGGCCTCCCTAAATAAAAACCAATGGGTTTGTGCGTATGGGCAAATTTTACAAGGCGGGGCCCAGGCTGTCCATCGCCCCGGCCCCGGCCGAAGGCGCGATTGCCCTTAGTTTTATTGCGGAAAACTCTATAAGAGTTCCGCGTGGCGCCTGGCGAGCCCTGTTTTGCTGGGTTTTTCGCCGCCTGATCAATTGTGCAGCGCGGGGCTGCGCAGTCCTGGCGTCAGATTGATGCCGGCTTGCGACAGGTCAGCTTGATGCCGGGCTTGAACGACCAGCGCCGTTCGACGCCGACGAAGCCGGCGCGGCGGAGCAGGGCGGTCAGGCTTCGCGGGGTGAAATAGACGCAGTGCGACGGCGGACAGAAGCCGTCCCAGCGCGTCACGTCGCGGGCGCGCCGCCAATGGCTGATGTCGGGCGTGGTCAGGAACAGCAGGCCGCCGGGCGCGAGCAGCTCGAACACCTTGTCGATGAAGCCGCTCGGATCGGCGAGGTGCTCGATCACTTCCGAGCAATAGATCAGGTCGAAGCGCGGCGCATGCGGCGCGTACTCCTCGAGCGGCGCGAGGACGAAGCGATTGGCCGGATAATGTTTGCGCGCATAGTCGATCGACACCGGATCGATATCGAGGCCATAGGCCTCGAATCCCCGTTCGCGGGCCGCTTCGACCATGAAGCCGCCGTTGCAGCCGATATCGAGAAAGCGCCCGCCGGATTTGACGCGCGCCAGCGCCGCCATGCGCCGGCGCGAGCGGCGCAGCTTCTTCTCGACCTTGGCGAAATAGCTCTCGCTGGCGTTGCCGTAGGCGTCGCTGTAGAGGGCCGTCACGTCGGCCGGCGTCGGGCGCGGATGCAGATGCACCGTGCGGCAGGCGCGGCAGCTGAGCAGCGTCAGGCCGTGATGGACGATGAAGGGATCGTGGCCGCGGCCGCCGCAAGCCGGGCAGACCGCCGGCGCGCTCTCGCCCGGCGTGCCGCGTGGTATGTTGGCCGCGCTTAGGGTCTCGGTGGTGATGCCGCCGACCTCGCGATTGATCATGTGCCCCCCAGCGTCAGATCAATTATATATGACTTTAGTTCATACCCCTTTTGAGCAGGTTTTGCCAAGGCGGAATGGTCGGCGCGGCCAGACCGTTTTACATTGGGGGATAGGATTGTTTGGAATGAGCCGCGAGCGCGCGGCTGGTCGAGGGGAGTGAGGCGCGTGCTCGCACGGTTGAAAGAGTGGCTGGAACAAAAGATCTGGGAGCGCAGCGCCGAGGGCGGCTGGCGCCGCCCGACCTTCACCGCGCTGCAAATCGCCTATGCCCTGGTGCGCGATCTGATGGAAGGGCAGATCAGCCTGCGCGCCATGAGCTTGGTCTATACGACCCTGTTGTCGCTGGTGCCGCTGCTCGCCATCACCTTTTCGGTGCTCAAGGGCTTCGGCGTCCATAACCAGATCGAGCCTTTCCTGCTCAACGCCTTGGCGCCGCTCGGCGAGCAGGGCAAGGACGTCGCCGAGCGCATCATCGGATTCGTCAACAACATGCAGGTCGGCGTGCTCGGCTCGGTCGGCCTGGTCATGCTGATCTACACGGTGGTCTCGCTGATCCAGAAGGTCGAGATGGCCTTCAACGCGATCTGGAACGTCGGCCAGAACCGCTCGCTGGCGGCGCGCTTCTCCGGCTACATCAGCATTCTCGTGCTCGGACCGATCCTGGTGTTCTCGTCGCTCGGCATTTCGGCGACGGTCAGCAGCTCCTCGGCGATGGCGGCGATCGCGACGGTGCCCGGCGTCGGCTTCGTGCTGCACGAGGCGGGTCGGCTGATCCCTTATCTGATCATCATCAGCGCCTTCACCCTACTATATCGCTTCCTGCCCAACACGCGGGTGAAGATCCTGTCGGCCTTCATCGGCGGCGCCGTCGCCGGCGTGCTGTGGGAAAGCGTCGGCTGGGCCTTCGCCGCCTATGTCGTCAAGTCGAGCAACTATTCGGCGATCTATTCGGCCTTCGCCACGCTGATCCTGTTCATGATCTGGCTCTATGTGGCCTGGCTGATCCTGCTCGTCGGCTGCTCGGTCGCCTACTATCACCAGCATCCCGAATGCGTCGTCGCCAAGCGGCGCGACTTGCAGCTCAGCTTGCGCGGCCAGGAGCATCTGGCGCTGGCGATTGCCGCCTGGATCGCCAAATGTTTCCAGGACGGCGCCCCGCCTCCCGACAGTGAACAACTGGTGCAGCGCTACGAAGTGCCGGCCGGCACCGTCGATGCGGTGCTCGCCATGCTCGAACAGGCCGGCTTCATCCGCTGCCTGGAGGGTAAGCGCGCCGGCTATGTGCCCGCCCGGCCGCCGGAAGCGACCGAGGCGATCGCCGTGCTGACGGCGGCGCGCGGCGCGGGGCCCGGGCGCATGCGCCTCAGCGCGACGCTAGAGGGCCAGCCCGGCGTGCTCGCCGCCGCCAAGTCGGTCGAGGGGGCGATCGAGCGGGCCCTGGCCGGGGTGACGCTGAAAGACCTCGCCGAGGGACGCGGCCAGGCCGCCGGGGCGGCGGCAGGGGACGGCGCGACCGACGCCAATTCGGCCCGCAAAGGGCCGCGCGCCGCGCTATAATCCGCCCGACAAACCCTTTCGGGAGGCCCTGGCCATGACCGTCCGCCGTTTCCTGCCCGTCGCCGCCTTGCTCCTTTTGACAGCGACCGCCGCGCCGGCCTTGGCCGAAGCGCCGCAATCTGGCCGGGCCAGCCGGCCCGGCCAGATTGCCCGCCAGGGCGTCGATAACCTGCTGCGCGCCTTCGACCGGTTCGTCGCCGAACTGCCGCAATACGCCTTGCCGGAGTTGAACGCGAAGGGCGATATCATCATCCGGCGCAAGAACCCGCCGCGCGGCGCCGGCCAGCCTACCGGATTTGACGACAGCCAGGAAATCTGACGCAGCGGCGCGTGCCTTCCCTGTGGCCCGATCCGGGCATCGCGAAACTGGCTGCCGGGACGGAATTGATTTAAAAGACGGCACCGCTCCCGCCGTCGGCGCGGCCCACAGTTGAGAAAGTTGACGATGACAAGCGAAGCCGAAAACTGGGACGAAGTCCGCAAGCTGATCGCCGGCAAAGGCATCGAAATCGGTCCCTATTTCGGTCATCAAATCCAAGACGCGACGCGCCACGTCCTGTTCACCCTCGCGCGTTACAAATTCGCGGCGCGCATGCTGCCGCAGGACCGCACCATCAAGCTGCTCGAGGTCGGCTGCTCCGAAGGCATCGGCACGCTACTCCTCGCCGAGCGCGGCCATGAGGTGCTCGGCATCGATTTGGACGCCGAGGCTGTCGCCCACGCCAATAAGGTTCTGAAGAAGCCGAACGTCAAATTCGAATCGCGCGACTTCATCGGCCAGCAGCTCGGCAAGTTCGACGCGCTGGTCAGCCTCGACGTCATCGAACATATCGAGCCGAAGGACGAAGATGCCTTCATGGATAGCATCCGGGCGAACTTGACGCCCGAAGGCATGTGCATCATCGGCACGCCGAACGACACGGCGAGCAAGTACGCCTCGCCGGCGAGCCAGATCGGCCATATCAACATGTACACGGCGGAGCGCCTGACCGCGACGCTGCGCCGCCACTTCGTCCATGTCTTCCCGTTCGGCATGAACGACGAAGTCGTCCATACCGGCTTCTATCCGATGTGCCATTACCTGGTGTTCATCGCCTGCATGCCGCGTCGCGCGTGATCGGCTGAGCCTCATGACGTCGAGCCGCCATCCCTGCCACGTTTGCGGCGCGATCACCTTGGCGCTGCTGCCGGGCTTCGAAAGCCTTGGCCGCGCCACCTCCGATTGCCGTCCCTGGCCGGCCGGCGGCACTATCGGCCTGTGCGAAACCTGCGGCACGGTGCAACACCGCCTCGACGCGACTTGGCGTTCGGATGCTGCCAAAATTTATGGCCAATATGAGGCCTATCGGCAAAGCCGCGCCGGCCAGGAGCAGGCGGTGTTCAACCCCGACAGCGGCGCGCCGACGACGCGCTCGCGCAGCATTCTCGAACGGCTGCAGGCCGAGGGGCGTCTGCCGCCGACCGGCCGCATGGTCGACGTCGGCTGCGGCAATGGCGCCATGCTGCGCGCCTTTTCTGCGGTCCTGCCCGGCTGGCAACTCAACGGCTATGAGCCTTATGGCGGCGTACCAGAGCGCTTGCGCGCCATTCCCGGATTCGCGGAGTTCTGGGACGGCGCGCCGGGCGACATGTCGGGCGTCTTCGACTTGATGACCATGAGTCACAGCCTCGAACATATCGAGAATCCCATCGCCTACCTCGCCACCTTGCGGGACAAGCTCGCGCCCGCGGGCCGGTTGTTGATCGAAGTGCCCTATTATCCGGACAATCCCTTCGACCTGCTGGTCGCGGACCATTGCAGCCATTTCACGCTGGCCAGTTTGACCGGCGTGTTGCGCACCGCCGGCTACGACGTGGAACTGGGCCGCACGGATATCGTCGCCAAAGAGATCACGCTGCTGGCGCGCAAGGCGGGGGCCGCGCCGAGCCTGCGCATGGCGCCGGCGGCGGATGTTGCCTCCGCGCGCGCGGTGCTGGCGATGGCAGTGGACTGGCTGCAAAGCGTCAAGGTGGCCGCGCAGGACGCCGCCCGCGCTCCGTCTTTCGGCCTGTTCGGTACCTCCGTCGCCGGCAATTGGCTGCTCGGCGAGCTTGGCGAGCGCATCGGCTTTTTCGTCGACGAGGATCCGGCGCGTATCGACACGATCTACGAAAACCGGCCGGTTTTGCCGCCATCTCGTGTGACGTCCGGCGCGACCGTGTTCATGGTTCTGCCGCACGCCATCGCCCGGCGCATCGTCGCCCGTTTGGGGCGGACTGATGTGGATTTTCGCCTGCCGCCCGCTTATACGAATATGGCTCCCGAACCGGCCGTGACCGCTTAAACGGGCGCGCCGGACCGCTATCGCACAAGAAGGAACGTGTCCATGATGGACGAAGTCAGCAAGAACCTGTACCGCCACAAGATCAAGACCGTCGAAGAACTGGTCGAGGCGATCGGGCAACGTCCGCGGGCCAAGAAAGTCATCATGTGCCACGGCACCTTCGACGTGGTGCATCCGGGTCATGTGCGCCATCTGCTCTACGCCAAAAGCAAGGGCGACATCCTCATCGCGAGCCTGACGAGCGACCAACATATCGTCAAAGCCAACTTCCGCCCTTACGTTCCGGAGGAATTGCGCGCGGTCAATCTCGCGGCGCTCGAAATGGTCGATTACGTGATCATCGACCGCGAGGCGACGCCGCTTAGCAACCTCGCCAAGATCCAGCCGGACTATTTTGCCAAGGGCTACGAATATGTCGGCGGCGGCCTACATCCCAAGACGCAAGAAGAGGTCAACGTCCTCGACAGCTACGGCGGTGAAGTGATATTTACGCCCGGCGACATCGTCTATTCCTCGTCGCATCTGATCGATTTGGCCCCGCCAAGCATCGCCATCGACAAGCTGCTCACGCTGCTCGAAGCCGAGAAGCTGACGTTCGGCGACCTGCGCGGCGCGCTCGACAAGTTCTCCGACAAGCATGTCCATGTGGTCGGCGACACCATTGTCGACAGCTACACCTATTGCAGCATGATCGGCGGCATGACCAAGACGCCGACGATGAGCGTGCGCTTCGAACGCAAGGAAGACTACGTCGGCGGCGCCGGCATCGTCGCTAAGCATCTGCGCGCCGCCGGCGCGCGCGTGACCTTCTCGACGGTGCTCGGCCAGGACCCTTACGCGGAATATGTCATCAATGACCTGAAGGCCGCCGGCGTCGACTGCCTGCCGGTGATGGACAGCTCGCGCCCGACGACCAACAAGAACGCGATCATCGCCGAGACTTATCGCTTGCTGAAGGTCGATACGGTCGACAATCGCGCGATCTCCGACAAGGTGCTCGGCAAGCTGGCCAAGGCGATCGCCGAGACCCCGGCCGACGCCGTCGTGTGCAGCGATTTCCGCCACGGTATTTTCAACCGCGGGACGATTCCTAAGCTGGTCGAAGCGATTCCGGCGGGCGCGTTCCGCGTCGCCGACAGCCAGGTGGCGAGCCGCTGGGGCAACATTCTGGAGTTCGAGGGTTTCGACCTGATCACGCCGAACGAGCGCGAGGCGCGCTTCGCGCTGGGCGATCAGGATTCGGTGGTGCGCCCGCTCGCCCTGGAACTGCACCAGAAATCCAAGTGCAAGACGCTGATCCTCAAGCTCGGCGATCGCGGCACCATCACTTACCGCTCCAATTCGCCGGACGATTACCGGGCCTTCTTCGCCGTCGACAGCTTCGCCGAAAACGTGCGTGACGCCGTCGGCGCCGGCGATGCATTGATGAGCTACGCCACGCTGGCCATGCTGGCGACCGGCAACGAAGTGATCGCCTCGATCCTGGGATCGATCGCCGCCGGCGTCGAATGCGACCATGACGGCAACATCCCGGTTACGCCGGACTTGGTGCGCAAGCGCATCGATTCGCTCGAGCGCGAGGCGCGCTACGGCCAATAAGCGCGGCGCCGCCCTGCCGGATTAGTAACGGCCGCGCAGGCGCGGATAGGGCGAGTGGCGGTTGCCGATATGCAGGTTGATGCCCAGGCGGAACGACAGCTGCGCGATGGCGCGCAGCGCCGACCGCAGGCCGGGCACGCGCCGGGCGATGGCCCGCAACCGCTGTTGCCGCGGTGGATAGATCGAGGCTTGTGTGAGCGCGGGCTGTTCGCTGGCCGCCATGCCGGCAACGGGTTCGTCCTGGCGTGCGGCCAGGCGAGAGCCGGCATAATGCTGCGACGTGTCGGCGTAGAAACCCTGCTGCGGGATGACGTCGTGGCGCGATGTCGCGGTTTTCGTCGCGACCAGGAATATCGCATAAGGCCGGCTGTCGAGCCCGCCGATCTGGAATTGCTCCCAGGCAGAGGGTGAATATTCGTATACATGCCACGGTCCGCCGTCGGGGTGGTAGCGCACCACGTAGATCGCCTCGATTTTGAAGCCGTTCGCCCGGTAGTAATCGTAAAAGAACGTCGGCGAGAACATATAGAAGCCGTGATCGAGATGGTTCGACGACGGCGCGATGAAAATCACTCGGCCGCCGACCTTGATCAGGTTGTGAATGTTCGCCAGTACGTTCGGAATATGGAACACATGCTCGATCGTGCCGCTATCGAGCAGCACATCGTAACGTTCGCGAAGCCCGTCCGGGATCGTCGGCTGGTTCAAGTCGAGAACGTGCGTCGCGCCTTCGTAGTCGCTGTAATCCAGCGATTCCACGGTATCGAACCCCATCGCTTCCAGCAGCGCGGTGTCCGTTACGATCTGGTCGTTGCGCGGTAGCGGCGTTTGCGGCGCGGCGCCGGCGCGGCGGAATGTGTTGCTCAACTGCTGGTTGGTGGCGAAAACCCGCTGTTTTCCCAAGGTGCCGATGGTGCCGCGAAAGGGGCGTTCGGCGCCTTCTTCAAGCAAAAGCGCGACGGCGTTGAGGCTAAGTCCCATATCGGTACGTTCAATCCGGTCTGTTAGGGCGCCGCGGGCCCGGAGGATTCGATCACGGCACAGAGGGCGTCGAATTCCCGGCGGATAATATCGAAACTATCCGGCTCCCACACCCATTTCTGCTCCGGCGTGGCGAAGCGGGGGCTGTGTCCGGGAGGAAAACCTTGGTTGCGGATAGTCGCTTCGGACGCCAGATGGACGTTGGGGACCAGCAGCTTGAACATCAGATAACGGCATTTCGCATTTAAGGCGCAGAGCATGCCGGTGCCGCTGTTGACCATGAGGTTGACGTAAGCCAGTTCGTAGATCGCCATGCGCAATTCGACGTTCCAGGCGGCCGCCTCGAAAACCAGGAATTCGTTCAGGCGGCTGCGCGACGCGTCGAAGACATAGTCCGTGTCGGGAATGAACACCGGCGCGTATATCGCGCTGTCGAGGCTGCGGGCGAAGGCGATCCAGGCATCGAGGTCGCTGTTGCGTTCGGGATCGATCTGATACTGCCGCAAAGTGATGACGACCAATTTGCGGCCGTTGCCGTACTGGTCGACCCATTGTTGCGCGTAGCGCAGGGCTTGGCGCGGTGCGTGCAGGCCGTCGCCATCCGCAAACTTCAAGCTTTCGACGACCTGGCGATAGATCGCCGGTAGATTTTCCCGCTGCCAAAGCGACGACGCCATCGATGGATAAAGATGATGACTGCGCACCAGCCATTCTTTCGCCTGGGCGCGCGTCACGCAGACCGTCACGCCGCTCGTGGCGTGGATGAGCGCCGGTAGCGGCAGCGCCAGATTGCGGAAGCGCCAATCGCGCGAATAGAAATCGATGACGCTGTTGGTGCCAGAACTAAGGTCGCCATATTCCTCGGCGCTCAGCTTGGCGAACACCACATGGAGCTTGCCGAGTCCGAGACGGCGACGTTCGAGATCGGCGGCAACGAGAAAATACGCGACATCGTAGGAGATCGGGTAGAGGTCCAGATCGTAGTAAACGTTAAGGACATCCTTGTTGTAGTCGTTGAATCCCGACCAGATGAAAAACCGGTTGCAGAAGGGAATCCAAAAACGGCTGACACCGCTCATTTGACCGACGCGCACGAAGAACCAGCGCAGGCCTTTCTGGCGCAGTTTTCGCGGGATGAGGAGGACGCGTTGCCATAAGCTCGGCTGCGGCTGGACCGCGACGATGCGATGGCTGGTATGCTTGTCGCCGCTCATCACACAAGGGCTCCGGCGTTCAGGGCCGCGTCGATTTTTGCGGATATCGCTTCAAATTCTCGGTGCAGTGTCGATGTTTGATCGTCTTCCCAGACCCATTTCTGGAAAGCGGTGGCGAAGGCGGGCGTCGTGTCCTTGGGAAAGCCTTGGGCCGCGAGATGCTCGGCCGAGGTCAAATGCAGGCCGGGCACGAGAATCTTAAACATCAAGTAGCGGCTGGCTTCATCCAGAACGGATAGATAGGCCGGCCCGTTGCTGACCGACAAATTGAGATAAGCCGCCTCATGCAGCGCAAGACGCAATCCCATATTGTGAGCGGCGGGGGCGAACAGGACGTGGCCATGATAGTCGACCGGATCGGCACTGAGCGCGTGCAGCGTGTCAGGTACGAAAATGGCTAGGAAGCGCGCGCGGTCCAGCGAATCGGCGAAGGCGAGCCAGCTCGCAAGGTCGCTGTTGCGCGCCGGTCCGCCATGATGGTTGCGCAGCGTGATGACGACGAGTGAGCGGCCACCGGCGGTTTTTTCGATCCAGTCGCGGACATAGCCGCGGCCGCGGGTGGGCGCGCGCAACGGTCCGCCAATTTTCAGCCGATTCAAGCCGGAAATGGCATGGTTGTAAATCTGCGTCAGCGTCGGCCGCCGGTTGGGCGACTGCCATTGCTCCGGCCAGAGATGTCGCACTTGCGACAATAGGCGCGCAGTAGCCAGCGGCGACGGCATCAGGCTGTAGGACGCACAGCTCGGCAGCAGACTGCAACAGGGAACGATAATGTTTTCGACGCGCCACAGCATATCGGCTTCGTCGACATGATCCTCATGGCCGGCCGGCTTGGCATGGCGGAACGGGCGGTCAAACAGGCTGATGACGACATGGACGCCCGCCAGGCCGCGATCGCGGCGCTCGACTTCGGCAGCCGCAAGAAACCATGCGATGTCGTAAGAGGTCGGCATCGCGTTGAGGTCGTAGACGGCATAAAGGAGTTCGTTGTCGTATGCGCCCGGTATCTGCCGCAACGTATGACGAGCGATGCGATGCGACAGACCCGCAAGGCGCATGCCGAGACGGCCTAACCGATAGCGCGCCGAACGGCCCGCGCGCTGCGCAAGGCGGCCGATGTGCGAGGAGATGCTGGCGCTCATGGGATTCGCCCGACGGATTGCGGCTCAGCGACGTCTGGTAACAGGTCGCGATGTTGCTCAATGAAGAAAGCGCCGACACGCGCTTTCGTCACGGACAGCAGGCCGCGGTCATCGACTTTCAAGTAGGCCTGCTGCAAGGCGTTTTGCGGCGGCATCGCTTCCTTCAGGATCAATGCCTCTTTGACGGCTTCGCAGATCTCTTTCGCCGTGGCATTGACGGCCAGGTAGCGCTCTTGCGGAAAGGATTCATGGCCGTCATCCGGCATGGACCAATAGAGATCGGCTTGTTCCCGCAATCCGAGAATGCGTCCCGTCGACCGTTCTTGCGCGAGGCTTGGAACAATGACGCAATAGCGCGAACACATGGGCATGCCGATATGCCAGGAATTGGCATAAACATAGGGGATATTCAGGCAATCGGGTAGATAGGCGATCCCCGAACCGCCTGTGACGGCGACTGCGGCTGCTTTGAAAAGCTGCACGTCGTGGCGGTAGGACGCAACCGGCGATTCCGCATAATTTAGGACGCCGAAAGCGGCAAATTCCTCCGGCATTTTCTCGCGCCCGACGAACACGGATCTGTATCCCTGCTCACGCAGATAGGTCATGACAGGGAGGTAGTCGGCCGCGGCCGTCGGTGCGCCGGTAGCGTTCGAAAGGCTCGACTTGATATGAAACAACGCGAGTTTCCCGACGCTGCCGCCGAGAAATTGCAGCAGGTCGCTATCGAGGCCGACGCCATCCGCGAGCGGTCGCAGGTCCGGGGTGCGCGCGCGCAAGGCAAAATAGGATTTCCAATTCTCCAACCCGGCTTCTTTGGAAACTTGATAGAGGTAAGTCTGCCCAGCGACTGGCGGCGAATAGCTCAGGTCTTCGCGCAATTGCCATTTCAGCCGCGACATACCGCCGTCGATCGTAAGGTCGCGGAAACGCATCACCATCGGCAACAAGGCGCAATAGAGAAAGCGGCTCGTTGGCGCCCACCAAAAATGGCTGCGGTAAAGCCCAACGCTATCGCGATGTATGCGGTTGGGGTCGCGAAAGAGGACGATTCGCTCGTCCTTGCCGATGGCGCCGATCTCGCGCTGCCGCAGATAGCTGTCGAGTTCCGATGTGTTGTGGCCCATGCCGGCGGGCATATTGATCAGGAAGCGGATGTTGGCAGTCCGGCAAAAGGCGGCGAGCGGCCAATAAAGCCATCCTGCGTGTCGGGCGATGCGCGGCGCGAGCGCCGACTGATAGGACGTGATAAGCGTGATGATCTTGGCTCGCGAAAAATCGCTGAGATTCTGACGACGGCAGCGCACGTAAAAACGGATGCCCTGTCGCGCGGATTTGACGGCGGCTTCATAACACCGCGGCGCCCGCAACGACCAGTGGATGATTTTTTCCAAAGCGGCGATCGGTTTGAGCGCGCGGGGGCCGGCGAGCCGCCAGTCCGCGCCGCGTGTTCCGATGAAGCGCATATTGTAGTCGAGAAAATTTCGGCGATGGTCAGGCTCGGCGCTCTCGAGCATCCAGTTCGCCGTTCGCCATGTTGGCGACAGCGTCTCCGACCCGCCCATCCAATCGTGGACCTTGCGGCTAATTTCGATGATCGCGATATCGTCGGAATTGGTGACCACATAGGTCGCCTGGTTGTCGATGCCGGCTAAACGCAGGAGCGGCCCATCGACGGTGCCGGCATTATCTTCCGCTGATTCGGGCGCGTCCGACAAGTCGATGAACAAAGGATGCAGATGGAAGTGCTTGGCGAGGATGCCGCCCGGGCCGACGTGAAAATAAATGGCGCTTGGAATCGCAGTGAATTGCTCCGCATCCCAGAATAGGCGCTGGGAAATCGGATGCGGATGATCGATCAACAACTGCATGAGTTCGCGGTTGGGGATGCTGATCGCGGCGCTGCCGGATAGGCGCCATTGCGTCGTGACCACGGGCGCGATCGGTTCCATTTCGCCGCGCGGGCCCGTCACCATGACGGCCTTGAAGCCGCGATCGATTAGCCGGACGCCAAAGCCGAGTCCGCCGTCGGCGATGATGCAATCGGGGCCGAGTAAGGAGAGAACCGCGCCTGCGCGACGCGCTGTGCGGATGGCGATTTGGTGGCAGTAGGACATGACGGCGTAGCGATTCTGTCGCTTGAACTGCTCTTCCGTCAGCACCGGATGGATCAGGCAGCGGCAATGTGTCGCAAGTTCCAGCCAAGCGGGATGCGCTGCGATGCGCGCTTCGTCTTGAGGCGTCGTATAGATGTGGAATTCGACATGATGATCGCGCGCGCAGGCTGGAAGATTGCCGGGAGCGAGAAAGCTGGGCAGCGCGATGTCGAGGAGGGTGTCGATATAGCTATCGCCCCAGACCGCGAGAACGAAGTGGAATGATTTTGTCGTCGCTGGCATCTAGGACCCGTCGCGCACGGAGGCCGAATGAGCGATGGAGATCATGCCACCGGTCATCTGTCCGATGCCGTGATAGTCGCCGTGATCGACGGTCAAGGGGAGGGCGTGCTCCAGCATGTCCTCGATCTCGAAGGCGCCACCGTAGCTTCTGATCACGCAGTGCATGCTGAACTGTCCGGCGTTGAGCGGCAGGCGGGAGATCGCGATCTCGATGCGGGCCTCTTTGTCGACGGAAAAGGGCGCCGCGCCGCTTTCCCAGGTGCCGACGTCGGCGACGTGGACCTCGCCATGGGCAAGGATGAACACGCTGGTCTTGAGATTGTGAATCGGTTGACCGCTCAGGTTCTTGACCAAGAGGACGATCTTGATGTCCTCGCCGGTGTTGACGGTTTGCACCCGCTCGCCCACGCCGTTTTCGATCCAGCCAGCGGTGAAGCGGATGCGCCCGCGGCCTTCGCGCTCGGTTCTGTGCTCGAGCGAAACGGACTGCTGCTCCTCGAACATGGAGTAATAGCGGCGCACGCCGGCGGCGGTGTCGCCGTCGTGGACGATGCGGCCGCGGTCGAACACCAGCGTGCGCGAGCACATGGCGGCAATGTGATCCATGCGGTGGCTGACGAACAGGACCGTGCGGCCGCTGTTGGCGGCGTCGCCCATCTTGCCGAGACATTTCTTCTGAAAGCCGACGTCGCCGACGGCCAGCACCTCGTCGACGACGAGAATTTCGGTTTCCAGATGTGCGGCGACGCCGAAGGCGAGGCGCACGTACATGCCGCTCGAATAGCGCTTTACCGGCGTGTCGATGTAATCACCGATCTCGGCGAATTCGACGATCTCGTCGAACCGCTGGCGGATCTCGCGCTGCGACATGCCGAGGATGCTGGCGTTGAGATAGATGTTCTCGCGTCCGGTCAGCTCGGCGTGAAAGCCGGTGCCGACTTCCAGCAGGCTCGACAGGCGTCCGCGCACCTTGATCTGGCCGGTGGTCGGCCCGGTGATGCGCGAGAGAATTTTCAGGATCGTCGATTTGCCGGCGCCGTTGCGCCCGATGATGCCGAGCACCTCGCCCTGGCGTACGGAGAAATTAACGTCGTTCAGCGCCCAAATGCGGTCACCCTGCCGATTGCCGTGGTCGATATCGCCGATCTTCGTGAGCGGATCGGCCTTGCCGAGAACGCGGGTATGCCAGAGACGCAGGAGATCGTCGCGCAGCGTGCCGGTACCGATGACCCCGAGACGGTAGACCTTGCTGATGTTCTCGGCGGAGATGACGGTCGTCATCAAATGGTATCCATCGCGTATTTCTCGATTCGATTGAAGGCGACGGCGGCGACGAACAGCACGACGACAGCGACCGCGGCGCTATAGGCGAGGCCCCAATAGGGCACGCTGCCGGACCCGAGCACCGCGTTGCGGAACGTCGTGATGATCGACGCCATCGGATTCAACAGCGCGATCCATTGGTATTTCTCGGGAATCGACGACAGCGGATAGATCACCGGCGTCGCGTACATCCAGAGGCTCATGCCGAAGGTGATGAGAAACGACAGGTCGCGATAACGCGTCGTCAAAGCCGAGGCGATGATGCCGACGCCGAGCCCGAGCGCACCCGTGATGAGAATCAGAACGGGAAACAGCAGGAGAGTCCATTGCGGCTGGATCGCGCTGCCGGACAGCAGGTAGTAGAGCGTGAAGGCGGCCAGCAGGCCGATCTGGATGGCTAGGTGGAACAGGCCGGACAGGAAATTCGTGACGGGGACGATCAGTCGCGGAAAATAGACTTTGCTGAACAGGCCAGATTGCGCGGTGAAGATCGCCGAGTTGCCGGTCACCGTGAGGTTGAAATAGCCCCAGAGCACGACGCCCGACATGTAGAACAGGAACTGCGGCTGGCCATCCGTCGAGATGTTGGCGATTTGGCCGAAGACGACCGTGAAGGTGATCGAACTCAGGATCGGCGGAATGATGAACCACAGCGGACCGAGGATGGTCTGTTTGTAGGCGGCCACGAAATCGCGCCGAACGAACATCGAGATCAGGTAGCGGTAGCGCCATAGTTCGCCGATCTTGAGATCGAACAGGGGCGGGTTCGACGTGATGACGAGATCCCATGTCTCGTCGCTCGCATGGGTGGGCTGCGTACTTTTTGTGGTCTGGGCGCGCATGTCGATCAAGGTTTGATCAGAAAGGCGGCGGGGGCATTGGTCCAATCGAAGGTTTCCAGCCGCAGGCCGGGCTTGTCGGCGAGAAACTCATCGACCGCCCGCGTTTCGCCGGGCCAATCGGGAATGGAATATTCGTCGAAGATGAAGATGCCGCCGCGCGATAGGCGCGGCCAGAGCGCCTCCAGGGCGGCCTTGGTCGGCGCATACAGGTCGCAATCGAAATGGACCAAGCTGAAGCGTACGCCGGGGTGTTCGGCAACGAACTTGGGCACACTCTCCTCGATTTCGCCGTCGACGAGCTTGATCCGCGGCTTCCAGGGCACGAAGCGGTCGGCGTCGTAGATCGCGATAGCGGATTCGAGCTCTTCGCGAAAGCGGGTCGGCGAGAATCCGCCCTCGACTTTGCCGACGCTGTCGTCGGCCTTACCGTCCGCCGCACTGAAGCTGCCGAAGCCATGCCAGTTGTCGAAACCCCAGACCGTTTTGGTGCGATCGCCGATGCAGTGAGCTTCCAGGAAATTCGCCCAACCCATTAGGCCCAGGCCGCGGAAGACGCCGAGCTCGGCGATGTCGCCCGGCACGTTGAGCGTGCGCAGGAACAGGCCGTGATGCGCCAAAAAGCGCTTGAGCGATTGGCGCCGGCTCAGGATCGGGAAATGCTTCACCGCCTCGAGCGGCGTGATCGCGAAGCGTGTCATGTGATCGAGCAGCGCCTGTTCGATCTGGCTGTCGTGAGACGTCTTCTTCGCCCCGTCGGTGGCGTCATAGGTTGTCTGCGGATTGCCCGAGGCGTTCAGGCCGGTCTTCGTCATGGGTCGAATGCCTTCAATGGAAAAAGCGGGTCAAGATCAGTTGGGGGCCGTCGCCGGTTCGAGGACCTGCCAGCTTTGCATGTCGAGCGCATGCTTGCCGGAAGTGCCGTCGGCGAAGAAGCGGAAATCGATACTAAGGCGGACCCGGTCGGACCGGTTCGCCATGGAGCCATGGGCCAGATTGGGGCCGAACAACAGGCAATCGCCGGGCGCCATCGGTTGACAATCGATCCTGTTATAGGCGGAGACGTCGATCGGTGACAGCCACCCGTCCGCATTGAGCGTGGCCGGCTGGGGCGGAAGGTCCTTGGTGCCCTGGTAGACGGCCATGCCGCCGCATGCGGCATCGATCTCGACCAGCGGGACCCATAGGACGACGAAGGGTGGCATATGGCCGTTGTAGCTGATGTCTTGATGGGGTGGGACGCCGGCGGACGTATTGCCCGGAAGAATGAAACGGGCGGTCGGAGGCATATGCATGAACAGCCGGTCGGAGCCGAGCAGATCGGCCAGCACGGCCCGCAGAGCCGGAATCCGGGGAATGGTCCACAGTTCCCGCGCCAGGCGGTCGCGCAGCGGAAAATGCCCCATCAAAGTGATGCGCGTAGCGACGTCGAGGTCCGGGCGCGTCTCGGCGAGATGCTGGGCGGTGCGGGACGAGCCGGCGTGGTCGTCGGGATCGAGTCCCAGATAGGCGAGGTCGCTCAGGCTCCGCCGCATGGCCGCCGCGAGAAAATCGTGGACTCCAGAAATCACGGGTTTCGGGAGGAGGCCGCGGAAAATTTGATAGCCTTCGGCTCGGAAGAACGAACAGTCCTGCATGGGCTATTACATAGCCTGAAGATCGCCGAAAGCCTAGAGCGACGCGTGGTGCGGATCCGCTGGTCGCGGCGGCTGTGTTGGCAGGAAATAGCGCTCAATACAGTCATAAAGGACGGGCTATCTTGCCGGCGATCGGGTTTATTATTCGGTCCGAAGTCTTTATGCTGAGTTTAAATTACAAGATAGCGCGATAGCATGTGCGGAATTACAGGAGTTTGGGATTATCGCGGTACGGATCTCGGATATGAGCCGTTCCGCCGTTTTAACGATTCCCTGACCCATCGCGGTCCCGACGGCGTCGGAATCGAGCACTTTCCCGACAGCCGGCTCTATCTGGGGCACCGCCGCCTGGCCATTCTCGACCTGTCCGAACGCGGCCGTCAGCCGATGTCCTTCGCGGACGGTCGGTTCTGGCTGACGTTCAACGGCGAAATCTACAATTTCATCGAATTGCGTGACGAGCTGCGGGGGCTCGGCCATCGCTTCGTTTCCGAATCCGACAGCGAGGTCATCATGGCGGCCTACGCGCAGTGGGGCGAAGACTGCCAATTGCGCTTCAACGGCATGTGGGCCTTCGCCATTTGGGACGTCCGGCGGCGCGAGCTGTTTTTGTCGCGCGACCGTTTCGGCGTCAAGCCGCTCCATTACGGCAACGCCTCTGGCCGCTTCATTTTCGCTTCCGAATTGAAAGCCTTTCTGGCGTTGCCGGGAGCCGACGGCCGCTTGGACGAGGCGGTGCTCGCCGAGACGCTGGGCAACATCAACGGCTATGAGAACTCCGAAGCCACCTTGCTGCCCGGCGTCCACCGCTTGCGCGGCGGCCATTGCCTGCGGGTGACGGCCGGCGGCGACATGGTGCTGCGGCGCTGGTGGGATACGCAGGCCCATATCGCGGCGTCGCCGGGCGATTTCGCGGCACAATCGGCGGCCTTTCGCGACCTGTTTTTCGATGCATGCCGCCTCCGGCTGCGCAGCGACGTGCCCGTCGGGACATCGTTGAGCGGCGGGCTCGATTCGAGCGCCGTGGCGGCGACCGTCGCGACGATCGGCCAATCGTCGCGCGGCGATCATGCGGCGACCGATTGGCAGCGGGCCTTCGTCGCCTGTTTTCCCGGTACGAACCTCGATGAAGAGCGTTATGCGAGAACCGTCGTCGATGCGTTCAAGCTAAAGCCGCATTATTATGTCGTCGATGAAGCTGAAGCCCTCCGCAACATCGAAGACGTGGTTTTCACCTATGAATCCATCTATTGGGTGCCTTTGGTGGGGCCCTGGTCGATCTATCGCGAGATGCGGCGCGATGGTGTGGTGGTCAGCCTCGACGGCCATGGCGCCGACGAACTGCTCGGCGGCTATCATTTTTTCATCGAGCGCGAGCTGCAGGCGATGCTGACCGGGCGCTTCCGTTACGGCCGCTATCGCGACCTCAAGCGGACCTTGGCGGGCCTCTCGGGCGGCAGCGCCGAAAACCTCAAGCTCGGGTTGCTCGGCGATATGGAGTTGATGGCGCGGCATGCCCTGGGGCGCACGCGCTTGTGGCAATTGGCTTCGCGGTTGCGGGCGCGCGGCGCCGGTCTGCTGTCGCATGGCGCCGCGGCAGTCGCCCAAGGGGCGGCGCCGCTAGTGGCGCCCTTCGAAGGAACGCGCCAGCTTTACGCCGAAGACCGGGACGAACGTTACAGGGACATGACAGCGCTGGGCCGCGCGCTGCAGTTATGGTTTCACGATAGCGTTCTGCCGACGTTGCTGCGCAATTACGACCGCGCCTCGATGGCGCATGGCGTTGAGGTGCGGATGCCCTTCATGGATTGGCGCCTGGTGACGCTGGCATTCGGCTTGCCCGACGACAGCAAGATCGGGAATGGTTACACCAAGCGCATTCTGCGCGAGGCGATGGCCGGATTGTTGCCGGAATCGATCCGCTTGCGGACGAACAAGATCGGCTTCACCTCGCCGCTGGATCTTTGGATGCGCGGCGCGTTACGCGAATGGGTGATGGATACCGTGTCGGGCCAGGAGTTTCAGCAGTCGAGCGTTTGGAACGGCCCGAGCGTACGCGCCGCGACCGAGCGCGCAATGGCCGGCCAGGGCGGCTTCCAGGCGATTTGGCCGATATTGAACGCCCATATCCTGCAGCGCGGCTTCGCTCGCGCCGCCCGGGCTCACGCGTAATTCGAGGACTTCATGGCGACGTTTCGCATCTTCCGCGTTTGTTCTACAGGTCCCTATCAGGACATGTTCCAGGCGTTCGTTGCCGGCCTTGGCCCCGTCTCGTTCGACGCCAAGCTCGAAGCCTGCCGCCGCAACGGCTTTCTATATCCGGCCGACTTCAAGAGCGCGATGGAGCGGGCCGGCGCACAGGTGATGGAAGCGATTATCGATCAAGAGGCCCTGCAGCGCCAATGGCTGCGCGAAACCGGCGACGGCGCGGCCTACGACAAGGCCGAAACGTTCTTCAGGCAATTGCAGGCCTTCAAGCCGGATGTCGTGCATTTCCAGACCTTCTCGGGGCTGTCGCACGAACTGCGCAAGCAGATCAAGGCGCGTTGCCCGAGCGTGAAGCTGGTGACCGGCCATCGCGGCTTTCCCTGTTTCGACTGCGCGGGATATGAGGATGTCGATGCGGTGTTTCTCGGCTACCCGCGCCATCACGACTATTGGCGGGCCGTCGGCGTGCGTCACACCTTCCATCAGGATCACGGGTTCGATGCGAGCCTGCTGCCTGCGGTCGAGGCCGGCGCAGCGACTCGGGCTATGCACGACTTCACCTTCATCGGCACAACCGGTTGGGGCTTTGGTCCCCATGACGGACGCTATTACGATATGCGGAAGCTGTTGAAGCAGACCAATCTCGAGATTTGGGGCAACGAGCCGGCGCAGGTGCAGAGTCTGTTGCGCACCAAGGCGCGTGAGAGCACTCTAGCAGTCCTGCAATACATGCCGATGGTCTCGATCAAGGCGCTGTCGAAAGTCGGTCAGTGGGGCGGACCGGATATCTGCATCCGCGCAGCCAACGCGGCCTTTCAACGAAAGGCGATGTTGGCGCAAAGCCGGGAGGCGAAGTCCATGCCGGCTCCACCGCCCGCCAACGACTATTGGTATCTGCGCGAGAAGCCGATCCGCGCGCTCTACCCCACGCGCATCCACGCCCCGGTTTTCGGCCTGGATTATCTGCGTCTCCTCGCTGCGTCGCGCGTGAGCTGGAACCGGCAATTGGAGATGGACGGTGCCGGCGCCAACATGCGGCTGTTTGAGGCCTGCGGCGTCGGATCCTGCCAGATGAGCGATGTGCGGCCGGAAGTCACCGCAGCCTATGTGCCCGACGAAGAGATCGTCGTCTATACCAGCATCGAGGAATGCGTCGATAAAGCGAAGTATTTGCTAAACAACGAGAACGCACGCAGGAAGATCGCCCTGGCCGGCCAAGCGCGCACTTTGCGCGATCATACGACGGCGCAACGAGCGGCCGAGATGCATGGGCAGATCGTCGGGATGCTGGCCTGAACGGCCGAGCTCACAGCTTCGCGTAAACCTGCTCGACGCTGAGGCCATGTGCCCTCAGCAGGTCGGCATGGTCGCCGTAGCAGTGAATGAACTTCTCCTGCAGCGAGAATGTCTGCAGTTTGCAGGGCACCTGGATGTCCCAGGCGATCTCCTTGACGCGCGAGCCGAGGCCGCCGTGCGGCACATGTTCTTCCATGACGATGACGCGCTTGTGGCTGCGCAGCGCCTTGGCGACGCCGTCGGCATCGAGCGGCTTGACGGTGTGGCAGGACACGACCGAGACGCTCTCGCCCTTTTCGGCGGTCAGCTTGGCGGCCAGCTCCACGGCCATCTTCACCGTCGTGCCGTAGGACAAGATGCAGGTGTCGCTGCCGCGCGTGAGATAGCGGATCTTGCCGATCTCGAACGGGTCGACGGCTTTGTCGGTTAGGTTCGGCTCGCCGGCCTTGCCGAGGCGCAAGTAGACCGGGCCCTTCATGTTCTCGAGCGCGCACCAACGCGTCGCCAAGCGCACTTCGGCCGGATCGCAGGGCGCGATGATCGACATGGTCGGGATGGCGCTCGCCACCGCGATGTCTTCCATGGCGTGGTGCGTGCTGCCGAGCGTCGAGTAGGTGACGCCGCCGCCGATGCCGACGATGGTGACGGGCAGTTCCTGGTAGCCCAGATCGTCGCGCACGAATTCGAACGGACGATAGAGCGTGAAGGTGGCGATGGTATAAGCGAAGGGCCGCATGCCGCGCAGCGACATCCCGGCGACCATGCCGATCATGATCTGCTCGGAGACACCGGTGTTGACGAAGCGGTCGGGAAATTCCTCGCGGAATTTGGCGATCGAGCCGGCCGGCGAGATGTCGGCGACGACGATGGCCAGGCGCGGATCGACCTTGCCCATCTCGTAGAAAGTGTCGGCGAACATGTTTCTCACGACGCGATCTCCGTCAACTCGCGCAGGGCCTGCTCGTATTCCTGCTTGCTGGGCGAGCGGTAATGCCAAATCGGCACATGTTCCATGAAGGAGACGCCGCGCCCCTTCACCGTCTTGCACACGACCAGCAACGGCTTGCCGGCGACGCGCCTCTGCGACGCTTCGTAGACGGCTTCGGCATTGTGGCCGTTGACTTCGTGGGCTTCCCAGCCGAAGGCGCGCAGCTTCTCGACCACGGGATAGAAGGCCGGATGCGTGACGCTCATGCGATCCATGCCGGAGAAGTCGTTGAGGTCGAGAAAGGCGGTGAGGTTGTCGACCTTCAGGTTGGCGGCCATCATGATGGCCTCCCAGGTCGAGCCTTCCTGAAACTCGCCGTCGGAGACGACGACATAAGTATGGGCGGGATCCTTCTGCAGCCGGTTGGCGTAGGCCATGCCGACAGCCATGCCCATGCCGTGGCCGAGCGAACCGGTCGAGGCAGCGATGCCGGGCGTGCCGTAATCAGGATGCGCGCCGAGGCGCCCTTCCGGCTTGCAATAGAGCGCGAGGTCTTCGGCGGAGAGGATGCCGAGCGCTTCCAGGATCACGTACTGCGGCATGCAGCCATGCCCCTTCGACATCAGGAAGGTATCGAGCAATTCGCCCTTGGCGCCGCGACGCATCAAACCGTTGTAGATGACGTCGACGGCTTCCATCGCCGAAAAAGCCGGCGCGATATGCAGCGCCGTGACGTTCTGCGAGATATCGAGAATGCGCTTGCGATAGGCTTTGCAGCGCTGGCGCGCGGCGGCGGCATCGAAGCTGTTGCTCAGCGCGTTCATGTTGAGGGATTACCCGCGCAAAACGTAATCGGTGGAGACGCCTTTGATTTGCGGCAGGTATTGTTTGCCCCAGGCGACCATCTCCTTCAGGCCGTCTTCAAGCGTGATCTGCGGCTCCCAGCCGAGGTCGCGTTTGATCGCCGAGGAATCGAGCCAATAGCGCGAGTCCTGACCGAGACGGTCGCCGGACATTTCGCAAAGCTGCTCGAACGGCATGCCGAGCGCGTCGGCGGTCTTGGCGACGAGATCGCGGATCGAGGTCGGCAAGGCCGGTCCGACGTTATAGACCTTGCCGAGTTCGCCTTTCTCCGCCGTCATGTGGATGGCGCGTGCCAGATCGCGGGCGTGAATGTAGGACTTCTCGGCGCGACCGCCGCCGTGCAGCGGCAATTTCTGGCCGGTCAGGCCGCAGAGTACGGCTTTCGGGATCACGCGGTGCAGCAGTTGGCCTGGGCAGTAGGCATTCGACGGGCGCAGAATGTTCATCGGGAATTTGAGGAACTTATGCACCGACATCAGATACATGTCGAAGGCGACTTTCGAAGCGGCATAGGGGCTCGACGGTTTGATCGGCTCGTCTTCAGCAGTGGCGTGATCGACCGAGCCGTACATCTCGGAGGTGCCGATCTGGATGAAGCGCTCGAGCCAGTCGCGCTTCATCAGCTCTTCGCTGAGGCGCGCCAGGGCCATCGAGTTGGTCTCGAAGAAGCGCCAGGAATGCTTCCACGAGACGGCGCCTTCGCCCTGCGCCGCGTAGTTGATGATGACGTCGGGCTTCTCCTTGTCGAGCAATTCGAGCAGGAGGTCGAGTTCGTAGGTGATGTGCCTGGCGTGATATTCGTAGCCGGGGCGCTTGTCGACGTTGAGCGTGAAGGGCTCGTCGCGCAGCGGGTTGCGACCGATGCCGATCACCTTCTTCGGATTGGCGTGGTCGAGCAGATAGAGCGCGGTGTGGATGCCGAACGAACCGCCGCCGCCGATGATCGCGTAAGTCTTGCCCATAAGTCCTATTTCCTTAATTTTCTCAGCTATCTAAGGTTCTACTCGATGATTGTCCAGTAATAGTCGCCGGTGTAGCCGGCTTCCTTGAAGAGCGAAATCCAGCCAGCGGGATAATCGTAGAACTTGGCGGTCAGCACCCAGCTTTCGAACAGTTCTTTCTGCTCGGGCGTGTGGTAGCTGTCGACCTGGATGAAGCCCTTGCCGGGTGCCAGGCGCTCGATCTCGCGCACGGCGACGATGGCGTCGTCGCGGGTGAAATTGTGGATCGTATTGAGCGAGATCACCGCGTCGAAACTGCCGTCGGGGAAGGGCAGCTTGAGACCGCTGCCGAGATGCAAGCGGCCGACGACTTCCGGCTCGCAATGCATCAGCGCATATTCCGAGATGTCGAGGCCGAAGACCTCGAGACCAGGGCAGACCGTCATCAGGTCTTTCACGAGAAAGCCCTTGGCGCAGCCGACGTCGAGCACGCGATCGCCTGCCTTGAGGCCGAAATGCTGCACCATGTCGCGCGCCACCGGAATCCAGCGCCCGTCGTAGCGGTAGCCGCCATAGCCGAATTCGCGCGGGCCGTCGAAATAGACCTCGCCATATTGCCGGGCGATGGCGATGTTTTCCGGCGTTTGCGCTTCCTGGCGCTTCTGGATGTTGCGCTTGCTCTTGGGCAGGCTGGCCAGAAGGTTGACTTCCTTCATGTCGTCACGATCCGATACTGGAAATGGGCGGAAGGGCTGCGCGCAGGGCGCCGGGCCACCGGGATGGGGCGATGGAGCGTAAGTATATTCAACGATCGATGGTCCGCAAAGTCCGGCCGTTGGCCGGGCGTGCGGCGAATTTCAGCGCGAGACGGCGCGCGAAGACCGGCCAGAGATCATATGGGCGCAGGCGCAGGAATCCATAGGCGAGCACTAGACCACGCAGGCGCAGGAGATCGAGCAGCGGCAGCATCAGGCGGTCGATCAGGCGCGTTTCCGCCAGGCAGCGGCGCAGGCTGGCGGTGAAGGGCCGATCCTGCTGCATGGCTTGTTGGCCGAGCGCGCCGAACAGCCAGCGCCCGCGCCAACGCGTCGGATAGGCCGGCGGAAAGAGCGCGGCATGTTCGCCGGCCATCAGGCCGGTGGCGACGCGGGCCACGTCGAGCGATCTATCGAGGCTGGCGGCGGTGCGCCCGGCCAGGCCGAGATCGTCGCGGCGCCAGCAGGCCAGCTCGCGCGGGTTGAAACAAGCGCCGTTACAGAGCGCGATCGCACGGCTGGCGTAACCGTCGGTCAGCGACGAGAGCGCGGCGCGGAAACCGCCGACGGCGACCAGTGCCGTCCGTCGGTAGATGGTGGTGTTGCCGATCATCCAGCTGTCGTCGCGCAGCAGGATGTCGCGGGCCGTTGCCGGCGCGATATAGCCCGGCGTCTTCAGCGGCCGCGGCGTCGGGAAGGGGCCGATGTCGGTTCCGGTCTCGTCAATCAGCCGCGCCGGCGCCGAGAACAAACCAGCCTGCGGATGAGCCGAGAGCAGGTCGAGCGCCTCGGCGAACAGGCCGGGCAGCACTTGGTCGTCGGCGGCGGCGAAGAACACGAACTCGTCGTTGGATTCGGCAAGCCAATCGGCGAGGTTGCGCAGCACGCCGCGATTTTCCGTAAGATAGATCGGGCGGATATGCGGATGCCGCGCGGCATAGCGGGCAATGACGGTGCGGCTGTCATCGGTCGAGGCGTCGTCCATCACGCAGATTTCGCGCGGCTGCGGATTCTGGGCGAGCAGGGCATCGAGCGCGGTCGGTAGATAACGCGCGTGATTGAAGTTGGGGACGAAAACGGCGAAGCGCTGCGCCGCCTCATTCGCGCGTGTCGTCATGTCGCACCGCCATAGGAGAACGGCGTGTCGAACGCTGAAAAGCGCGGCCGGTTGAGATCGCGCGCCAGCACGATAGCCTGATTCACGGGGAAGGGCCAAGCGATGGCGAGGTCGGGATCGTTCCACGCCAGGCCGCCGGCGTGATCGGGCGCGTAGGCGCAACCCAGCTTGAAGATCACTTCGCAGTCATCTTCGAGCGCCGCGTAGCAATGGGCGAAGCCGACGGGCACGTAGATCTGATTCCATTCAGTCGGCGACAATTCGGCCATGACAGCACGACCGAAGGTCGGCGAGCCGCGCCGCAGATCGACATTGACGTCGAGGATGCGGCCGCGCGTCACGCGGATCAGCTTCGATTGACCGAAGGGTGGCGTTTGAAAGTGAAACCCACGCACCGTGTAGCGCCGCGCCGTGGTGCAGTGATTCTCCTGCACGACATCGTCGGTGATGCCGACCGACTGGAAATAGGCGCGATTGTAGACCGAGGTGACGCTGCCGCGATCGTCGCGCGCCGCCTCAGCGCGAAACAGGCAGAGGCCGGGACTTTCGAGCCGGCGCATCGTCAGCCCTTCGACCACGGTGCCCTCCGCGGTCGTGATGCGCGTGCCGGTCGAAGGGGCGGGGGCGGCCATGACAGAATCTTTTCGGCTAAAGAGCGTCACCAACGCCGCGGCGCCATGCCGACGGGCGCTTCCTCGATGTAAAGGCCGAGGGCATGGCCATCATAGGGCGCCAGGCGCGGCAGGCGTAAGACCTCTTCGGCCCCGAACAGCCGCATTTCCTGGCCCTCCCCGAGCGTCAGGCCGGCCTGCTCGGCGGCGTCCAACGGCACGATGAAGCTGTAGCGCAGCTTGATGCCGAGGCCCCAGGCGGCGAAGTCCCAGGCGACTTGGGTGAAATAGCGGATTTCGCGCGGGCGCAAGCGGAGTTCTTCCTCGAGCTCGCGCAGCAGGGCGCCGGCCGGCGTCTCTCCCGGTTCGATGGCGCCGCCGAACAGGCTCCAGCTGTTGGGATACCAGATGCCGGGCTTGTCGTCGCGCAGCTGCATCAGGAAGCGCTTATCGGGCGTGACGATAATCGCCGCCACGGCACCGAGCGAGGGTTCGGCGACGCTGCTGATCGGCGCCGGCGCGTCGATAATGCGGGTCATGGGGCGGATGCCGCGCGATGCGCGACGGCGAGGCCCGTTTCCAGCGGCGTGAAGGCGAAAGTCGGGAAGGCCTTGCGGCAGGCGGTGATGTCGAAGCTGCGGTGGGTGACCGGCAGGGCGCGCGGCGTGGTGACGATCTCGATCGGCGTCGGAAAATAGTTGGCGATGAGCGTCGCCAGCGCATGGGCCGACAGCGAGCGGCCGCTCGCCAGGTTGAGCTTGCCGCTGGCGCGGTGCAGCAGCGTCAGTTCGATCAGCCGCACGGCATCGTCGATATAGATATTGTCGCGCGTTTCCTCGCCGCCGCCGCCGAGGGTGATCTTGCCGTCCTGCGCCGCTTGGCGGCGGAATCGGTTGGGGCCGTAGGAATTGTGCGTGTCGTCGGCGCCGTAGACCATGGTCGGCCGCAGGATGGCGAGCGGCGCCTTCACGGCGGCCTCGAACATCAGCTCGCGCATGCGGTGCATGCTGCCGTAAAGGTCCATCGGCGCGGCCGGCGTGCGCTCGCTCACCAGGCCGGTGGTGAAGGGATAAACGGCGTCCGAGCTGATGTAGACGACATGGGCACAGGGCGTCTCGGCCAGGGCGGCGCAGACGTTGCGGCCCATGGCGAGGTTGCGCAGGCTGACATCGACGTCGCGGCCTTTGTCGGGGGTGACGGCGCTGAGCATGACGAGCGCGTCGTCGGGTTGAAGTCGGGCGGCGAGGGCCTTGGCGGCGCCGTCGGCGGTCAGGTCGATGTCGGCCGAGCCGATGACGAGTTGCGGCAGACCGGCGGCGGCCAATTTGGCGGCCAGCGCCCGGCCGAGAAAGCCGCGCGCGCCGAGGATGACGACGCGCGCCGGACGCCCGGCGGTTGTCCACTGCAGCTGCATCATGCCGGCACGCCGAGGGTGATGTGGCGCAGGCCGGCGGCCCGCGCCTTGGCCGGATCGAGCATGCGGAACGGATCGATCACCGTCTTGCCGCGCAGGGCGGCGGCGACCGCAGCAGGGTCGAGGGCGCGAAATTGCGGCCAAGCCGTCATGATCAGCAGCGCGTCGGCGTCCTGGCAGGCGGCGAGTTCTGAGACGGCGCCGACTGCCTTCGGATGGGGCGCGGCGCTCGCCGGCACGACGGGATCGTAGACGGCAAGGTCATAGGGGCCGAGCTGCTCGATCAGCGCGAAGGACGGCGAGTTTTTCGTCGAGTGGGTGTCTTCCTTATAGGCGAGACCGAGCACGGCGAGCTTTGGCGTCCTGACTCGCGAGATCACTTCCTCATGCAGCGTGCGCAGCGCCCAGTCCTTGCGGTACTGGCTGTTGGCAATCCAGGCGCGCACCACGCCGGCGTCGGTGCCGTTCTCGTCGGCCATGCGGCAGACGGTGGCGAGGTCGCGCTCGAGATTACCGCCGGAAATGCCGAGACCGGGCGACAGATAGGAATAGGGACCGATGCGGCGGTCGAGCTTCAGCGACGGCGCGATCTCCGACCAGTCGGCGCCGATGCGTTCGCAGAGTTCGGCCAGGGTGTTGGCGACGCTGACCGAGGCGACGAGGCAGCAGTTGATCGAGATTTTCGCCAGTTCGGCGCTTTCGTAGCGCATCGGCAGCAACGGGCAATTGAAGCCGTCGAGGAAGGCCTTGAAGGGCGCGGGCAGGGCTTGCACCGGGTCGGCGCAGCCGAGGATGAAGCGCTCCGGATTCAGCGCGCGGTCGACGGCGCGGCCGAAGACCAGGGTCTCGACCTGATAGAACAGTTGATCGGTGCGGCGCGTCAATGTCGGCGCCAGCTTGCGCGTGAAGCCCGGCGGCACCTGGCTGAGCAGGACGAGAATGCCGTCCCTGGACAGGGCGGCGTCGACCAGGCCGATCAGCGCGGTCAGCGGCGCCAGATCGCTGCCGCCGGCGTCGTCGGTCGGCACGTCGGGCGCAACGTAGACGAGGTCGCAGTCGGCGAGTTTGGCCGGATCGCTGGTGAAGCCGATGCGTGCGGCGTTGCGCGCCAGCATCTCGGACAGGTCGGGCTCGACGACCGGTAGCTTACCGGCGGCTAATTCTTGAATGCGCGCGCTGTCGGGATCGAAGCAGACCATCTGGAAGCCGCGCTCGGCGGCGGCGACGGCGGAATTGAGCCCCAGATGGGTCATGCCGGCGTAGCCGACGATGGGAGGCTTGCCGGTCATGGGCTGGGCGGACTCAAGCGCAACGCCTCGGCGGCGAGGCCGTTCAGCGCGTCGTTGATCCAGATGTCGTTGTCGATGTTGCTGGTGCCGCTGCGGCACAGGCCGAGGAAATGGTCGTATTCGAGCTGCCAGGTGGGATCGGGCTGGACCAGCGTCACGGCGTTCTCGTCGGGACGGCCGCTCGGCAGCTTGCGGTCGCGCAGCGTGAAGCTGCTCGGGCCCCATTTGCACAGCGAGTCGATATGGGCGCTGCCCTTTTCGGCCAGCACGTCGGCATAGAAATGGTTGCGCCAGGACAGCAGCGTCATTTCCAGCTGCAGCAGCGGCTTGCCGGTCGCACCGAAGGCGATGTGGTCGAAGGCGCGGTTCTCGAAGCGGCTGCAGGATTGGATCTTGAACGGCGCGGCCGGCTTGCCGAACCAGAACAGGATGGTATCGAGGAGATGCGAGCCGAGGTCGGGCAGCACGCCGGCGCCCTGGTCGCGCCAGGCCGAATCGCGCACCAACCGCGCCGTGCCGTTGCCGTAGAACATGCGCAAGCTATAGACGTCGCCGAGCGCGCCGGAATCGATCGCCTGCTTCATGCGCACGAAATGCGGCTCGAAGCGGTGATTGTAGGCGGTGTAGCAGGTGGCGGACTTCTGCCGCGCCAGGGCGCCGAGCTTGCGCAGGTCGTCGCTGCTTGCGGCGAACAGCGGCTTTTCGACCAGCACATGCTTGCCGTTGCCGAGCAGGTAGGTCAGCAGGTCGATCTTGACCTCGTCGGGCGTGCAAACTAGCGCCGCGTCGTAATCGGCCAGCGGCACGTCCTCGATGCTTCTTTTGTCGGCTTGCGCGTTGACCGGATCGACGGTGGCGGCCACCGCCGTGCCGGCGATGGCGCGGCGCTTGTGGCCCTGAACGCCCATGCCGATGACGACGACGCGCATGACCGCGGCCCTCCTCAAGCCTTGGGGCTGTCGGACAGGGCCTTGAACCAGCCTGCCGTCGCCTTGGCGATCGAATCGGGCTCCCACAGGGGCGCCTCGCGCCAATAGTCGATATTCGCGAGGATGCGGCCGACGCCTTCCTCGAAGCTGACCTGCTGTTTCCAGCCGAGGTCGCGCGTGATCTTGGCGATGTCGGCCCAGGTGCAATCGGGCTCGCCGGGGCGCTTGGGAATGTAGGTCACCTCGCCGCCGAGCAGTTCGACCAGCTTGTTCACCGACTGCGGATTGCCGGCGCCAAGATTCCAAATCTCGCCCGTCTTGTCCGTCTCGGCGGCAAGGCGGAAGGCCTCGGCGACGTCGGTGGCGTAGAGGAAGTCGCGCGTTTGCGTGCCGTCGCCGACGACGGTGAAGGGCTTGCCGGCGAGCTTCTGTTTAAGAAACACGCCGAACACGGCGCCGTAGGCGCCCGAGGTGCGCGAGCGCGTGCCGTAGGCGTTGAAGATGCGGATGACATTGACCGGCAGCTTGTAGAGCTTGCCCCAATGCAGCGTCGCCTGCTCGCCCTGGTACTTGCTCAGCGCATAGGGGTAGAGCGTCGCGATCGGGTGGTCCTCGCGCGTCGGCGTCTGCGCCAGGCCGTAGCAAGAGGAGGACGCCGCATAGACGAACTTCTTCACGCCGCGGCCGCCATGCGCCGCGCGGGCGCATTCGAGCATATGCACGGTGCCCTGCACGTTGGTCGACATGTATTCCATCGGCTTTTCGATGGACGGCACGATGTCGCCGATGCCGGCGAAGTGGATCACGTAGTCGGCGTCGGCGAACAGCTTGTCGCCGGGCTGATAGTCGCGGATATCGGATTCGGCGAATTCGAAATCCGGATTCGACGCGTGATGGGCGACGTTGGCTGCGCGGCCGCCGATCAGGCTGTCGATTGCTCGCACGCGGTAGCCGCGCGCGAGCAGGATATCGACCATATGGCTGCCGATGAAGCCGGCGCCGCCGGTGACGATGGCCGTCGGCTTGGGCTGGCTCATTTGGCGCCGAGCTTCTTCATGGTGCGGACGTTGTAGTACCAGTCGTCGTCGAAGCTGTTCGGCAGCAGGTGGTTCTTGAAGGCGCGGGCGACGTCGCGCACGGCGTCCTCGATGTTGCGCTTGGGCTCGAAGCCGAGCACGCGCTTCACCTTGTCGGAATTGACGTGATAGGAGCGGTTGTCGTTCGACGGCGTGGTCTCGATCGGAATCTCGCCCTTCTCGGGGAATTCTTCCTTCACCACCTTCTGCACCATCAGCGCGATGTCGGCGATCGAATGGTTCTCGAAGCCGATATTGAACACCTCGCCATGCACCTTTTCATGGGGCGCGTCGAGCAGCAGCTCGTAGGCGTCGACCATGTCTTCGATGTGCAGGTTCGGGCGCATCTGGCTGCCGCCGAACACGGTGATCTTGCCCTTGTTGATCGCGTGGTTGGTCAGGATATTGACCGACAGATCGAGGCGCGTGCGCGGGCTGTAGCCGCAGACGGTCGCCGGGCGGAGCGCGGTGCAGGTGAAGTCGTCGGCCTTGTGCTTCCACAGGATCGGCTCGCACATGCCCTTGAACTTGTTGTAGAGGCTGACCGGCAGCAGCGGATGCTCTTCGGTCACGTCCGGCGAGTCGGAGATGCCGTAGACGGAACTCGACGAGCAATAGATGAAACGCTTCACGCCGGCCTTCTTGGCCGAAACGACGATGTCCTCGAAGCAGTCGAAATTGATCGTCTGCGAGAGGTTCTCGTCGAGCTCGAAGCTGGCGTCGTTCGAGATGCAGGCGAGATGCAGGACGGCGTCCTGGCCTTCCATCGCCTTGGCGAGCTTCGCGGTGTCGCGGATGTCGCCCTGGATAACGGTCAGGTTCGGATGATTCGGCAGACGGCAGCCGAAATAGAGGATGTCGTAAACGGTGACCTTCAGGCCGCGGTCGAGGAAACGGGGGGTCAGGATATGACCGACATAGCCGGCGCCGCCGGTGATCAGCACGTTTTGCATGGGGTTTTGCACATCCTTGGCAAAGAGACGCGCCGGAATAGAGATGCGGCGCTCATAAAGGGGGATTTCCTCGGCCGGAAAGGCCAAGCCAGCCCACGGTCTTGGGCTGTTTTCTAGAGGTTTTGGCAGGTCCGGTAAAGGGTGGCGTCAGGTGCAAATGAGGTGCCGAAAACGACCGCGGCCGGCCAGGGAGATCCTGGCCGGCCGCGCCGCGTCTTGCCCTGCGAGGGGACTATTTCGTGGCGATCTGGTAACCCGCCGCCGAGGCGTCTTTGTAGAACATGGCCACGGTTTCCAGCGAATAACCGCTGAGATCCTTGCCGACCAGCGACAGCTTTTTGAGCAGGTCGTTGGTCACCGTGATGACCTGGCAGCCGATGTCGTCGGCCTGGAAGATGTTCAGCAGTTCGCGCGGGCTGGCCCACAGCAGTTCCGCCAGGGGCTTGCTCTTGAGGATCTTGACGCCCTCGGCCATCAACGGAACCGGATCGCGGCCGGTGTCGGCGATGCGGCCGGCGAATACCGAGACGACCGCAGGGGTCTTGGCGTCGAGCGCGTCGCCGACCGCCTTGATCTGCTCGATCGGCATGATCGCCGTCACGTTCAGCTTCACGCCCGCCTTCGACAGTTCGGCGATCAGCGGACCGGCGAATTCGCCCTTGGTGTTGGTCACGGGGATCTTGACGTAGACGTTGGCGCCCCAGGAGGCGATCTCCAGGGCCTGCGCCTTCATGGTCGGGAAGTCGTCGGCGAACACCTCGAAGGAGACCGGGCGGTCGGTGACGACCTTGAGCATGTCGAGCGCGAAGGCCTTGTAGTCCGAGATGCCGGCGTTGCGCATCAGCGTGGGGTTGGTCGTGAAGCCCTTGATCAGAGGGTTGCCGTGCATTTCCTTGATGCCGGCGATATCGGCGCCGTCGGCATAAATCTTGATTTTCAGCTTCGCCACGCTCGGCATGTCCCCAGATGCGGTCACTTCATTTCCCCTTGTTCGCGGCGTAAAATCCAGTCGGCCGCTTCGCTTAAACTGGCGACGACCGCATCCGGCGAATCCGGCTCCGGCTCGTCGTAGTCATATTCCACCAGGATGGTGGCGCAGCCGGCGGTCTTGCCTGCGGCCACGTCGCGCCAGCGGTCGCCCACCATGTAGCTGCGCGCCAGGTCGATCCCGTGGTCGGCGGCGGCGGCCAGCAGCATGCCCGGTTTAGGCTTGCGGCAGTCGCATCCGTCGGCGTCGGTGTGGTAGCAGATTCTGATGTCGTCGACGGGGAGTTTTTTTCGCAACAGCGCGTGCATGGCATCGAGCGTGTCCTGGCGCGTGATGCCGTTGGCGACGTCGGGCTGGTTGGTGACCACGACGAGCAGGAATCCGGCGTCTTTCAGGCGGCGCGTCGCCTCCTCTACGCCGGGCAGGAACTGGAAATCTTCCAGCCGGGTCGGCGCGTAGGGCTTGCCGCCCCGGACTTCGTTGACGTTGATGACGCCGTCGCGGTCGAGAAAAACAGCGGCGACGGCCATTAGCGCGTCACCACTTGGTGGCCATCTGCTGCAGCACCGGGTGCGACACGAGGCAATGCCAGACGACGCCCTGGAAGGCTTCCGAATGGGGCGTGATGCGGTCGTCCGCCACGGTCGGGATCACGATGACCTGATCGCCGACCTCCTTCGTATAGCCGCCGTCGCGGCCGACCACGCCGAACACCTTCAAGCCGCGCGCTTTGGCTTCCTTTAGGCCGGCGACGATGTTGGGGCTGACGTTCTTTTCCAGGTTGCCGCCGCCCACCGAGAACACGAAGACCGCGTCCTTGGCGTTGGCGCGGCTGACTTTGAGCCATTCGGAAAAGACGGTGTGCCAGCCTTCGTCGTTGGTGCGTGCGGTCAGTTCCGAGACGTTGTCGGTCGGCGCATAAGCCTCGATGCCGCACAACTTGCGGAAATCGTTGACCGCATGTCCGCAGTTGCCGGCGCTGCCGCCGACGCCGATGAAAAACAGGCGGCCTTCGCGCGCGCGCAAAGCGGCGAGTTCGCTCGCCAGCTTTTCGATGGCGGCATGGTCGAGGGAGGCGGCGATTTGGCCGACTTCGGCGAAAAACTGCTGAACGTGGGTGGTCATGGACTTCGATGAGAGCCTGTATTGGAGGACCGACGCGGCGGCGGGCGCCTGCAACATAAGTGAAACTCTGTTGATGGCAAACGCCCTTTATCTATGCTCATATGCGGCGCAATTTCGCCCCGGCGATTCCGCCTCACTCGGCTTGTAACGCATTGAATTTTTTATCGAATCTAATTACCAAAGCGAGAAATAACCCGGATTACGCGGCGGCCGTGGCGACCGGCTACGGCCTAATGGCGCTGCAGCTGATCATCCAGGTTCTGCTGATCCCGCTCTACCTGCGTACGCTCGGCACATACACCTTCGGCGTCCTCATGATCCTCATGGCGCAGGTCGCCTTCGGTTATGTGTTCGCCGGCTGGCTCTACAACCTTTTGCTGCGCCGATTCGGCGAAAGCCTGGCGGCGGGCGACACGGCGGGCTTTTCGCGCCTCTATGTCGGCGGCAAGGTGCTGCTCGTCGGCATCGGCTTGGCCTGGGGGCTCGGCTTGCTGGCTCTTGAGGTCTTTCATCCGATCTTCTTCGAGGATGCGCCGCCGGAGATGCACCGGGAAATCCTCTGGGCGATGTGCCTGTCGGCGCTGCATCTTCTGTTGATGTACGAGGTCGTCGTCGAGCACACGATCTTCGCGGCCACCAAGCGTCAACTGGTGTCCAACAGCGTCACTATCGTCTCGCTGCTCGGCTTCGCGCTGTGCGTCGTGCCCTGGCTTTTATTCGGCGGCGGCTTGATTGGCGTCGTCGGCTGCTTTCTCGTCGGCGATGTGGCGGCGCGCATCGTCGCCTTCGTCGCGCTGCGTCGTACCGGCTTGCATATCAATATCCGCAGCGCCATCGGCGCCAAGACCAAACTATGGGCCGACATGCTGGCGCCGCACGGCCGCCGCTATTTCGTCTATGCCCTGTTGGCGATGGCCTTGCAGGCCGACCTTCTCGTCGTCGGCTTTTTCGGCGACCCCAACGTGGTGGCGCAGTTCGCACTGGTGTGGAAGATCGCCGAAATCATGATTCTGCTGCTGGCCCGCATCGCACAGCATCTGCAGCCGGAATTCGTTAGCATGGACGTTACCGGAGATCGCAAGCGGCTGCAGCGCGTCTATGGCGAGGCCTATCTGTGGATGGGACTGGCCGCCGTTATACTGGCCGTGATTTATGCCGCCGTCGGTGCCCAAGTGGTGGAGCTATGGGTTGGCGCCGAGCGGGTGCCGCATGAAACTTGGCTTTATCCGCTCGCCGGCGCGGCGATCTTCTGGCTCGGCATTTCGCGGTTGCCTGCCATTCTCGCGCAGGCTCTTTCGCGCATGCGGCCGTTGATGTGGATTGCCATCATGGAGTTGTCCGGCAAGCTTGTCTTCATCGGTTATTACTTCGATGAGCTCGGGACCAAAACGACTTTGCTGGCGATCAGCCTGGTTCACGTCTGCGGCATCGCACTGGCCTATTGGCTACTCGGGCGGCGTCTGCTCGGCCTGTGGCCGTTCTCGCCGGCGCTGGGCGTGACCGTTTCGGCCTCCGCGGAAGCCGCCGCGCGCGACCGTGCCAGCGCAGCTGAGCAGCGCGTCAAGCGCAGGCGCTGAAGAAAGGCTAGCCGCCCAGGGCCATGTCCGCGAGCAGTTTCACGTTGATCGTCACCACCAGCGCCGCCGAGGTCCAGCCCAGGACGATCATCCAGGCCGGCGGGCGGAAATCGCCCATCAGCTTTTTGTCGCCGACGAACAGCATCAGCGGGATGACCGCGAAGGGCAGCTGCAGGCTGAGGATGACCTGCGACAGGATCAGCAGTTCGCCGGTGCCGGTCTCCTGGTAGAGCCAGGTGACCGCGATGGCGGGCACGATGGCGACCAGGCGGGTCAACAGGCGGGTCAGCCACATCGGCAGCTTGAAGCGCAAAAAGCCCTGCATCACCACCTGGCCGGCGATGGTCGCCGTCACCGTCGAATTGAGGCCGGAGGCCAGCAGCGCCACGGCGAACAGCGTGGCGGCGAAGCCGGCGCCGAGCATCGGCGCCAGCAGCTGGTAGGCCTCCTGAATCTCGGCGACCTCGGTGCGGCCGGCGGTGTGGAAGGTGGCGGCGGCCAGGATCAGGATCGACGAGTTGATCAGCAGCGCGATGGTCAGCGCGATGGTCGAATCGAGCGAGGCGTAGCGGATCGCCTCGCGCTTTTGTTCGGGCGCCGGGCCGACGGCGCGGCTCTGCACCACGGCGGTGTGCAGATAGAGGTTATGCGGCATCACCGTGGCGCCGAGAATGCCGATGGCGAGATAGAGCATGTCGGGATTGCCGACGATCTCGACCGACGGCACATAGCCGCGCAGCACGGCGCCGATCTCGGGCGCCGACAGCGCGATGTTCACGGCGAAGCAGGCGAGGATCAGCAGGATCATGGCGATGATCACCGCTTCGAGCCAGCGCACGCCCTTGTTCTGCAGCCAGAGGATGAGGAAGGCGTCGAGCGCGGTGAGCAGAACGCCGATCAGCAGGGGCACGCCGAACAGCAGCTGCAGGGCGATGGCGGTGCCGATCAGTTCGGCAAGGTCGGTAGCGACGATCGCCACCTCCGCCAGCACCCAGAGCGCATAGGCGACGGGCTTGGGGAAGCGCTCGCGGCAGAGTTGCGCCAGGTCGCGGCCGACGACGATGCCGAGCCGCGCGCAGAGCACCTGCAGCAGCATGGCCATCAGGCTGGAGGTCAGGGCGACGGCGAGCAGGGTATAGCCGTAGGCCGAGCCGCCGGCGAGCGCGGTCGCCCAGTTGCCGGGATCCATGTAGCCGACGGCGACCAGATAGCCAGGCCCGGCGAAGGCCAGGAGCTTGCGTAGAGCCCCCGCCGTGGCCGGAATCCGCACGCTGTGGTGGATTTCCGGCAGGCTGGCCAGGAGGCGAGGGCGGGGGCGGTCGGAATCGGCCACGGTCATGTCCATGGAGCGGGAAAAGGAGGGGGATGAGGCCGGCGCGGCCCCGATTCGTGAGTCTTCTATAAAGTGTAGCCTTGGTTACACTTATCGCAAGTCCAAAGCCCGGCCTGCCGGCCAGCGCTGCCCCTTATCGGCCGGCCGGTTGTTGCAAGTAATTGTCAAAACGCGCGCGCCCGGCTTAATGTCGTTCCATGATGACCAGCGCCTCTCCCGTCCCCCGCAAGCCGGCCCCCGCCAAGTCTCGGGCCAAGCCTGGCGCCAAAGCGGCCAAAACCCAGGCCGCTGCGCCCGTGGCGGCCGCCAACGGCGCCAGCGCGCGCGATCTGAACGATCTGGCGGCCGGCGAGCGCGCGGCGAATTTCCGCCACACCCGCGCCAATCGGCGCACCGAGGTCACCGAAGACTATGTCGAGATGATCGCCGACCTGATCGAACAGGACGGCGAGGCGCGCGCGGTGGATATCGCCCGCCGGCTCGGCGTGTCGCACGCCACGGTGGTCAAGACGGTGACCCGCCTGCAGGAGGTCGGCCTGGTGCAGAGCCGGCCCTATCGCGCCATTTTCCTGACCGACAAGGGCCGCCAGATGGCGGAGGAGTCGCGCAAGCGCCACGAGGTGGTGCTGGCCTTCCTGCGCGCCATCGGCGTCAGCGAGGACACCGCCCATGCCGATGCCGAAGGCATGGAGCATCATTGCAGCCGCGAAACCCTGGCGGCCTTCCAGCGCTTGATCGACAGCCGCAAGGCCTGAATCGTTAACCGCACGATCTTCGCGCGACCGTCAAAACACCTTAGAAAAGCCTAAATTCGCGGCAATCCTCTGCATTGTGAGGGCGGTGCGGCGATGTTATGGTCCGCGCCAATTCGCAAGAAAACCGGCCGCCAAGACCGGGTCACAGGGCTTAACGCACGGGGCAACCCCGGCACAATTGGGAGACTTCTGAGATGACCCCACGCTCCAATTCCGTCCTGACTTTGGGCGTCGCGCTCCTCGCCGCGACCGCGATCACGTCGGTCGCCAGCGCCCAGTCGGTCGAGAGCTTCTACAAAGGCAAGGAAATCCGCCTCACGTCGAGCTCCGACGTCGGCGGCGGCTACGACGCCACGGCCCGCCTGCTCGCGCGCTTCATGCCGAACCACCTGCCGGGCAACCCGCGCATGATCGTGCAGAACATGCCCGGCGCCGGCGGCATCAAGGCGGCGAACTATCTCTATAACGTCGCGGCCAAGGACGGCACCGCCATCGGCGGCGTGCATCGCACGGTGCCGCAGGCGCCGCAGCTCGGCCTGCCCGGCACGCAGTTCGAGGCGGACAAATTCTTCTGGCTCGGCAGCATGGCCAACGAGGTCAGCGTCTGCGTCGCGTGGCATGAAGCGCCGGTCAAGACGATGAAGGACGCGCTCGAGAAGGAGCTGATCGTCGGCGGCTCGGGCGCCAACGACACCGAACAATTCCCGGCGGTGCTCAACAACATCATCGGCACCAAGTTCAAGATCATCTCGGGCTATCCGAGCGGCACCGCGGTCAACCTCGCCATGGAGCGCCGCGAAGTCGACGCCCGTTGCGGCTGGTCGTGGTCCTCGCTCGTCCAGCAGCAGTCGGACTGGCTCAAGGACAAGAAGATCAACATTCTCGCCCAGGTGACCACGACGAAGCACGAGGATCTGCCGAACGTGCCGTTGGTCAGCGAGTTCGCCAAGAGCGAAGCGGACAAGCAGATTCTCGACTTCCTGTTCGCCCGCCAGGTCATGGGCCGCCCCTTCGTCATCCCGCCGGGCGTGCCGATGGAGCGCGTGACCGCCCTGCGCGCCGCGTTCGATGCGGCGATGAAGGACAAGGCCCTGCTTGCCGAAGGCGACAAGCAGAAGCTGGAGATCAGTCCGGTCAGCGGCGTCGAAGTGCAGCAGCTGGTCGCGCGTCTGCTCAAGACCCCGCCGGATCTGGTGGAGGCCGCCGAAAAGGCGACCGTCTGGCGCGGCCCGGTGACCAAGGCGGTCGCCAAGGTCGAGACGCCGAAGGGCACGATCGCCGAGCTCAAGGACGACGCCCGCGAAGTCGTGCTCAAGCAGGCCGACGGTAAGATGTTCAATGCCAAGGTCTCGGGCTCGCGCACGACGATCTCGGTCGCCGGCAAGGACGCCGACCGCAAGGCCCTCAAGGCCGGCATGGCGTGCGAAATCACCGCCGTCGCCAGCGGCGAGGAAGCCAGCAAGATCGTCTGCCAGTAACGCCGAGCGCCCCGCGAGGGGCGGGAACGAGAAAGGCCCCGGGAGCGATCCCGGGGCCTTTTCTTTGCGCTGCGGAGAGCCGCTTAGGCGGCGCTGGCCGCGACCTTCTGCACCGCGGCGGGGGCCGGCATGCCGGCGTTGCCGCCGAGGATCTTGCGCTTGGCCGCGTCGAGCGGGGCGGCGTCGCCGCCGAGCGTGCGGGTCATGCGGATGGCGCCGTCGAGCAGTTCGGCCAGGAAGCTCGCCTTGCGGTCGCCGGCGTAATGGCTGGTCGGGCCCGACATGGAGAGCGAGCCGGCGATCTCCTGGCCGGTGCGGAACACCGGGCAGGCGAGCGAGGTGATCTCGGGATGCCGCTGGCCCATGCTGACGTTGTAGTAGTCGGCGCGGATCTGGGCCATGTCCTCGCCCTCTTCGCCGGCGAAGGCGCGCAGCACCGGGCCGCTCGAACCGTCGAGCGGCAGGGCATCGCCCTCGCGGAAGGCGACGCGCAGCATGGCTTCGCTCGATTCGACCTTGTGCAGGCAGATGCGGCGGTCGCCGTTGCGGATGTAGAAGGCGGCGCTTTCGGCCGTGTTCTGCACGATGTCGCGCAGGATCGGCATCACATGGTCGGCCAGGTGGAAGGAGCGCTGATAGACGCGGCCGATGTGGAAGGGCGCCGGGCCGAGGGCGTATTTGCCGTCGCCGAGGCGCAGCATGAAGCCGTGGCGCTCGAGCGAGCAGATCAGGCGCAGCACGGTCGCCTTGTTGAGCTTGGTGCGCGCGGCGATTTCGCGCAGCGGCAGTTCGCGTTCGCCTTCGCGAAAGGCCACCAGAATGGACAAGGCCCGTTCGACAGATTTAACGCCTTCGTTCCGCATCGTTCGCTCCATCTCATAATGTGAATAGGAGCGGGCTGGGCCGGTCCGCCTGCCGCTGCGCCCCCAAGCGCAAATCGCCAAGCCATCCCAGGGCCAAAACCCGCTGGAATTTCGTAATACAAAACGCATTCCGAGTAAGCGAACCAAGGCTACTCGCCCGGCAAAACGAGTCAAGCAACCGTCACGGAAAATGTGAAAAATGCCAAAATTTGTACAAATTGCCGGTTCGGCAGGCACAACGGTGGCGGGATTGGGAACAATCCCGCGCGTAGGGCATCGCTCGGGGAGCGCTGCGCCGCAGAAAGAAAAGGCCCGATCCATGAGGATCGGGCCTTTGCCTTGTGGGGCTCTCGCCGGCGTCGCCGCCGGCCAGTCTTTTGTTCGGCTTAGAGGGCCTTGGACACGGTGAAGATGAACCGGTCGCACTCGCCGACGCAGCTCGCGTCGGGCAGATCGTTGGCGATGTAAGCCGCCTTCAGGTCGAGACCGAACACGTTGGTGCCGATCGAGACGCCGTAATCCCAGTAGTCGCGGGTGCCCCAATTGGCGTTCTTGTCGATCGACGAGTAGCCGGCATGCAGGGCGAGAACGAAGTACTGGCCGAGCGGCACGTCGACGCTGAAGTCGCTGTAGGTGAAATCGCCGGACTCGCTCTGATAGTCGGGCGAGTAGCTGAGCTTGAAGCTCGGCAGGGCGAAGCCGAAGTCGTAGCCGACCTTGCCGTAAACTTCGAAGAAGTTCAGGTCGCGGCCGGCATTGGCGCTGTTGTCGGCGCTCGGGTAGGCGTAGTAGATGCCGCCGACGTCGAGCAGCAGGCCGGTGGAGCCGAGCTCGGTCTTGTAGCCGCCGTAGAGGTCGATCTCGACGCGCGCGTCGGAGAAGTCGACGTTCGAGCCCCAGGTGCCGACATAGAGGCCGGACTCATGGGCATAGTCGAGGCCGCCCTGGACCGCCGGCGTGCCGTTGCCCGACTGGCTCAAGCCGCGGAAGAAGTATTCGCTGGTCAGAGCGACGTTGCCCGTCAGGGTGCCCGGCAGGTCATCGGCCGGCACGAGAGGATCGGCGGCATGAGCAAGCGAGCCCCAGCCGATCATGGCCGCGGCAGCGATGGTCAAAATACGTAATTTCATGATGTTGCCCTTAATTCACGATTGCCTGTTGCTGGCCCCAAAGGCACAAGCGACTGCACAATCCGAAACGGGGTCGATATAGGCAAGACCGAACTTTTCATCACAAAAGCCTATGCAATGCGCCTTTTTTGGGACGCTATTTTCTAGGCAGCAGTTGCACCATATCGAGGGTTTTCCAGGCCTTACGGCGCGAATATGAAAAAGCCATGTCTGACAAAGCTATTTTGAAAAAAAACTATTACCGCTACGGCGTCCGGCAAACCCCCTGCTTAGGAAAAGAGCAGCGTCAAGAAAATGTGGCCTAATCCATAGGCTATTGGCTCTATTACGAAATTCGCCGTCTGTTGCGAAGCTGCAACAAATTTGTCGCCGAATTTCAGGATACTGCCGTTCATTATGAACCTTTTCGCAGCAGATTGATCCGAAAGAGCTGGTCGAGCGAAAGGCCGGCCTCATTGGATCGGGCATGCGCTTCGAAGGCGGCGCGAATCGCCCCGCCTTGCTCGGCGAACAGCGCGCGCCGCTTGGCGCCGCGCGCGATCTGCTCGTCGCGCCAGTCGTCATAACGCGCGAAGCGGCGGCGCACGCGATAGAGCAATTGCGTCAGCGGCGAAAAGCCGCGCGCGGGCAGCCGCTCGACCGCCGCATAGGCGGCGGCGCGCACGACCGTCTCGTCGTTCACGGCTTTCGTCGCCTGGTGGTACTCGCCCCAGGCGACCGGTTCCATCACATAGAGCCATCCGCCCGGCGTCAGCACGCGCCCCGCTTCGCCCAGGGCGCCGTCCATGTCGCCCATGTGATGCAGGCTGTTGGAGAAGACGACGATGTCGAAACTGCCGTCGGCGAAGGGCAGGGCTTCGCCGCGGCCATGATGAAAGGCGATGGCGAGGCCGGCTTCGGCGGCGGCCCGCTCGGCCTCGGCGAGCACCTCGGCATTGGCGTCGAGGCCGCTGGCCTCGGCGCCGCGCTGCGCCATCAACCGCGTGAACTTGCCGGCGCCGCAGCCGATGTCGAGCAGGCGGCTGCCGGTGGCCGGCAGCAATTCGCCGGCGATCGTCGTATTGTCGGAAAAGCGCGTCGCGGCGATCGTCTCGGCGCTGGGCCGCAAGGCGTCCTCGGCTTGCCCTTTGCTGTCCATCTGCACTAGCCTTCCTGGTCCCCCATCGGCGTTCGCACGCCTTTGCGCCAGTCTAGCGCAAAGCCTCTCGATGCCCAGCACAGCGGTTCCCGTGATCCAGGCTCCCGATTCGCCGCCGACCTCTTCGTCGCAGGAGTCGGCGCCTTCTTCCGGTTTTCGCGCCATCATCTGGCCGCTGGCGATCACGCTGCTCGCGCAGGTCGTGGCCTCCTGGGCCAATCTCACCGTGCCGGTCTTCGCCGTGCGGCTGGCGGATGGCATCGGCGTGTCGGCGACCTGGATCGGCGTCTATGTCTCGCTGACCTATCTCTGCGGCATGATTTCGGCGGTGCTCTGCGGTCCTTTCATTTTGCGCTACGGCGCGATCCGCATCAGTCAGATCTGCCTGCTGATCGCCGCGGCGAGCCTGACGCTGCTCACCGCCTCGACGCTGCCGCTGGCCATCCTGAGCGCGCTGATCATGGGCATCGCCTATGGGCCGACGACGCCGGCCTCCTCGCATATCCTGTCGGCGCAGACGCCGGCGAAATTGATGCCGCTGGTCTTCTCGCTCAAGCAGACCGGCGTGCCGCTCGGCGGCATGCTGGCGGGCGCCGTCGTGCCGCCGCTGGTGCTGCTCTACGATTGGCAGGGCGCGGCCCTGATCGTCGCCGCCGTCGCCGCGGTCAGCGTCTTCCTGCTGCAACCTTTGCGGGCGCGGCTCGATGCCGACCGCAGCGTCACGCAGAAGCTGCTGGTCAATCCGCTGCACGCCATCGGCATGGTCTGGCGCATTCGCGGCCTGCGCCGCATGGCCCTGCTGTCGACCGCCTTTTCGGCGGTGCAGATGTGCCTCTTGTCCTATCTCGTCACTTACCTGGTGGTGGATGTCGGGCGCGATCTCGTCACCGCCGGCCTCATTCTGGCGGCGGCGCAGATGGCCGGCGTCGGCGGCCGCATCCTGTGGGGCAGCGTCTCGGGCCTGCTGCTCAGCGCGCGCTATGTGCTGATGCTGCTCGGCCTCTTGATGGCCGGTTGCGGCGTGGTGATGGCGCTGGTCAGCCCCAGCTGGCCGCTCGCCGGCCTGTTCGCCATCGCCATGGTCTATGGCGCGACGGGAATCAGTTGGAACGGCGTGCAGCTTGCCGAACTGTCGCGCCTGTCGCCGCCCGGCCAGGCGGTGATGGCGACCGGCGGCTCGCTGTTCTTCACCTTCACCGGCGTGATGCTGGGGCCGACCCTGTTCGGCGCCTGGGTGACGGCGACGGGCAGCTACGGCGCCGGCTTCTTCGCGCTGGCGGCGCTCGGGCTCGTCGGCGCGGGCCTATTGATCAAGCGCTACGAGTAGCGGCGCGGCGCTTTGCGTCTCGGTCGAGCGCGGCGGCGTTTAGCGCCGCTCTTGTTCGAGGGCCGCGCGATCGAGCGCGGCGGCGCTTAGCGCCGCTCTTGTTCGAGGGCCGCGCGATCGAGCGCGGCGGCCAGGCCGATCAGGCCGGGCAGCTTATGGGTGATCAAGTAGGTCGGGATCGCTTCGAGATAGCCGCGATAGCGCCCCTTGGCGGCGAAGCGCGCGCGAAAGGTCTTGGCGTCGAACAGCGCGCCGAGCTTCGGCACGATGCCGCCGGCGATATAGACCCCGCCTTGCGCGCCATAGGTCAGGGCGAGATTGCCGGCGACCGTGCCGAGCATGGCGCAAAACAGCGTCACGGCGCGCTTGGCCAGCTTATCGCCGCGCTGGGCGGCGCGCGTCACCGCCGCCGGCGAGAGCGGCGCCTCCAGCGGCGCGCCCGCCAGGGCGGCGAGGGCGGCGTGGAGGTTGGCAAGGCCCGGTCCCGACAGCACGCGTTCGGCGGAGACGTGACCGAAGCGCTTTTGCAGTTCGGCGACGATGGCGGCGTCCTCGCGCGAGGTCGCCGGCAAGGTGACATGGCCGCCTTCCGTGGCGACGGCTTGCCAGCGGCCGGCCGTGCCTTCGATCGGCACCAGGGCGGAGACGCCGAGGCCGGTGCCCGGCCCGAAGGCGACGATGGGCTTGCTGGCGACCGCCGCGCCGGCGCCGAGCTTGCGGCGGTCCTTCGCGGCGAGATGCGGGATGCTTTCGGCGACGGCGACGAAATCATTGATCGCCAACAGGGTGTGAAAGCCGAAGGCGCGGCGTAGGGCGGGCAGCGAGATCGCCCAGGGCAGATTGGTCATGCGGATGCGCGTGCCGATCACCGGGCCGGCGATGGCGAAGGCCGCCGCCTGCGGCTGTTCGCTCGGCGGCAGGCGCAATTCGCGAAAGTAATGGCGCAGCGCCGCGTCGATGCCGCCGAAGTCCGCCGCGTGATAGCGGCGGATGCGCCGCGCCGGCCCGCCGGGTTTTTGCAGGGCGAGGCGCACGGTGGTGCCGCCGAAATCCCCCAACAGGCGAGGGGCGAGCGGAGGAGGCGTGACGCGGGGGCTCATGGCCGCATTTAGGCGCGGATATGGGCGGCGCGCAAGGTGGCGAGGAGATTATTGCGCCAGTGGCCGATGTCCTGGCGCGTGACCGAGTCCATCGCCTTGCGCCAGCGGTCCTGGCGTTCGTCGAGCGGCATGTCGAGGGCGCGGTCCATCGCCTCGGCCAGTTCGTCGACGTCGTAGGGATTGACGATCAGCGCGCTGTCGAGCTGCTCGGCGGCGCCGGCGAAGGCGGAGAGCACCAGCACGCCGGGATCGGCCGGATCCTGGGCGGCGATATATTCCTTGGCGACCAGGTTCATGCCGTCGCGCAGCGGCGTGACCAGGCCGACGCGCGAGAAGCGGAAGAAGCCGGCCAGCGTTTGGCGCGTGAAACTGCGGTTGAGATAGCGCAGCGGCACCCAGTCATATTCGGCGAAGCCGCCGTTGATATGGCCGGCGCTGGCTTCGAGCTTGGCGCGAATTTCGGAATATTCGGCGACATCCGAGCGCGTCGGCGGCGCGATCTGCATGTAGGTGACGCGCTTGCGCCGTTCGGGAAAGCGCGACAGCAGCCGTTCGAAGGCACCGAAGCGTTCGATCAGGCCCTTGCTGTAGTCCAGCCGGTCGACGCCGATCATCAAGTCGCGACCCTGCAGGCTGTCGCGCAGGCGGACCACGCTCGGCGATTCGGCGGAGCGCTTGGCGAATTCGGCGATGGTGTCGGCATCCACCCCGATGGGAAAGGCCTCGGCGCTGAAGACGCGGCCGTTCAGGCGCAATCGGCCGTCGGCGATGCGCGTCGCGCCGAGATTGTTGACGACGTAATCGACGAAATTGTTGCGGTCGCTCTGCGTCTGGAGGCCGACGACGTCGTAGGCCGCGAGCGTTTCGCCGATCAGCTTGTGGCGCGGCAGGGAGGAGAAGACCTGGCGCGCCGGGAAGGGCGTGTGCAGGAAGAAGCCGATGGGTTGGGTCACGCCGCGCTTGCGCAATTCCTCGCCGAGCGGGATCAGGTGATAGTCCTGGACCCAGATGGTGTCGTCGGGTTTCAGCAACGGGGCCGTCAGGTCGGCGAAGCGGGCATTGACCCGCTGGTAGGCCCCGAGCGCCGCGCGCGTGAAGTTGACCAGGCCGAGGCGGTAGTGGAACAGCGGCCACAGCACCGAATTGGCGAAGCCGTTGTAATAGCCTTGATAGTCGGCGGGCGTGAAGTCGATGGTGGCGTAATCTATGCGCCCGGCATTGAAGCGCTTGGCGGTCCCGCTCGGCGTTTCGCTGGTCTCGCCGCCGAAACCGATCCAAATGCCGCCGGTCTCGCGCAAGGCGGCGAGCACGCCGACGGCCAGGCCGCCGCTGCTGGCGGGGCGGCCGTCGGCCACCGTGACGCGATTGGAGACGACGATCAGCCGGCTCACAGCACGTCGTCCCAATGGCGGCTCAGTTTCATCGCCGTGTTGATGAGCCCGACCATGGAGTAGGTCTGCGGGAAATTGCCCCAGGGCTCGCCGCTCTTCACGTCCATGTCCTCGGAGAGCAGGCCGCAGGCGCTGCGCCGCGCCAGCATGACCTTGAACAGTTCGCGCGCTTCGTCCGGACGGCCGGCATAGATCAGCGCTTCGATGTACCAGAAGGTGCAGACGTTGAAGGCGGTGGTCGGCACGCCGAAATCGTCCGGCGTGGCATAGCGGAACATGGTGTCGCCGCGCCGCAGATCCTTTTCGATGGCGGCGAGCGTGCCGAGGAAGCGCGGATCGGTGCCGGGCAGGAAACCGAGCGCCGGGATCAGCAGCAGGCTGGCGTCCATCTCGGCGCCGCCGAAGGTGCTGGCGAGCGCGCCGCGCTTTTCGTTCCAGGCCCGCGCCAGGATCGTTTCGTGAATCCGCGCGGCGGTGGCGCGCCAATAATGCGCCCGATCGGTCAATTGCAGGCGCGTGGCGATTTTCGCCAGCCGGTCGCAGGCCGCCCAGCACATCAGGCTCGAATAGCTGTGGACATGGGCGCTGGTGCGCAGTTCCCACAGGCCGGCGTCGGGCTTGTCGTGCAGGTCGGCGGCGACGGCGCCGATCTTCTCCAGGCGCTCGAACATGGCCTGGTCGCCCGGATGAATCAGCCGGCTGTCGAAAAAGGCCTGGGTGCTGGCGAGCACGACGCTGCCGTAGATGTCGTTCTGGATATGCTCGTAGGCTTGGTTGCCGACGCGCACCGGGCCCATGCCGCGATAGCCGGCGAGGCTCGTCACCTCGCTTTCGGTCAGCCGCTCTTCCAGCATGATGCCGTAAACCGGCTGGAGGCCGCTTTGCTGCGCGCCGGCGGCGATGTTGGCGATGTAGCCGAGATAGTCTTCCATCGTCTTGGTCGCGCCGAGCTTGTTCAGCGCCTGAACGACGAAATAGGCGTCGCGCAGCCAGCAGAAGCGGTAATCCCAGTTGCGTTGCGTGTGCGGCGCTTCGGGGATCGACGTCGTCATGGCGGCGATGATGGCGCCGCTTTCCTCGTAGGAGCAGAGCTTGAGCGTGATGGCGGCGCGGATGATCTCTTCCTGCCATTCGGGCGGCAGCGACAGATAGCGCACCCATTCGACCCAATAGTCGGCGGTGCGCTCTTGCATCTCGCGGGCATAGTCGGTGAGGGGACGGAGCAGCGTCTCGTCGGGGCCGAGCACGAGATTGGCCGGCCGGTCGAGCAGCATGGGAATCTCGTCGACGACGAAGGAGATCGGAATGTCGGTGGTCAGGCGCAGCGTCTGGTGCGGCAGGATGTAGCGCGCATGATTGCTGCCGCGCGTGATCTCGGGCCGCGCCGCGCCATAGCCGCCGTGCGGACGCAGGCGGACGCGGATGCGCGGCGTGCCGTTCAACGGTTCGAGCCGGCGCACGATGGTGATGGGGCGATAGATGCGTCCCAATTGCTTGAAGCGCGGCGCCAGGTCGGTGACGCGCAACGCCGCGCCGGCCTTGTCGTAAAGGATCGTCTCGACGATGGCGCTGTTCTTCAGATAGCGCTGTTCGCTGCGGTCAAAGTTGTCGATGGCGATGTCGAAGGCGCCATCGATGGCTTCGTCCCATAGGGTCGCGGCGCCGTCGCCGCCGAGCAGGCTGGAGAACACCGGCTCGCCGTCGAAGCGGGGCATGCAGGACCAGACGATGCGGGCCTGCTTGTCGATCAAGGCGGAGAAGATGCAATTGCCGATAACGGCCAGGTCGAGGGTGCTCATTATCGGCCCGCACTATGAACAGGGATGGGGGGCCATGGACAGGCCCGCGCGCGCAGGCTCGCCGCCTGGGAAGGCGGCGAAAGGCTGCTAGGAGTAAACTCCCGTGCGGGGCGATGGTTCCGGGGATTTGCCGCGCCGCGGCCGCGGCGGCCTAGCGGCGCAGCAGCGGCACGGCGGTGCTGCGCGGCATGACCTGGCCGACCGGAACCGGGCGGCCGGCGGCGGTCGGCATGGCCATGGCCGGTCCGCCCGGACGGACGGCGGCGACGCTGGTGGCGCCCATCAGCGGCGGGCGGGCCGTCATGTCGAGCGGCGCGCGCGGCGTCTGGCTCGCCCCATAGGCGGCGCGGCGTTCCTGATAGGCGGTTTGCACTTCCAGGCGGCGCTCCTCGGCGCTCTGGCGGCGCGATTTGCCCCACAATTGGCTGATCTTGGCGCGATAACGGAAATGGAATTCCGGCGTCGCCGAATGGTAATTGCCGACGGCGGTGATCCACGACTTGCTGTCGTCGAACAGGCCGCGCAGATATTTCGCGGCATAGGCGACGTTGCTGTCCGGCTCGAAGGCGGTTTCGAGATCGGGGAAGGCGTTCGGGTGATATTGCAGATTGATCTGCATGCAGCCGACGTCGATGTTGCGGATGCCGCGCGCCTTGAGCGCCTGCACCTGGGCGATGGCTTCCGCCTTGCTGGCGAAGAATTGCCCCTTGCCCTCGGCAGTGACTGTCCAGGGCCAGGCAAAACTTGCCGCGTTTTCCTTGTCCCAGCGGCCCGACTCGGCGAGCGACACGGCAGCCAGCAATTGGCTCGGAATGCCGTGCAGGCGCTCCTGGCGGGCGATCGGCGTGACGCAGGATTTCTTATTCGCGTCAAATATTTGCGGGGTGATCGGGGCGGCCGATAGGGGCCTGGCGGCGGCCACCGCCAGCAGGCTGGCGGCGCCGATCAGGAGGGCGAGGAGGGCGGTGCGAAGGCGCGGGGTCTGGGTCATGGTCCCAGAACTATCGCAAGCCCCGTGCCAGGGTCGTCGCAGGCTTCAACCTGCCCTTGTTCCGGCGCGATCCGAGCCTGTGTCTCAGTCGCTATCGCCCTGGATTATCAATGAAAAGGGACGGCTTTGGCGCCATTTGAGTCTTATATAAAACATTTGATTTAGGTCAGGAACGATGCCACTGTTCCGGGGCGAGCGAGGGATATGCGCCCTCGCTTCGTAAACACCCTTCTTGGGCGTTTCCTCCCTAGACTTCAGGGCCGCGCTTGCGCGGCCCTATTTTTTTGTCCGCTGGGAGGGGCGCCTAGCGCTTGCCGATGTCGCCCCGCAGGGGCGCGATCTCTTGCCGATATCGCGCGCTCAACGCGCGTGGCCGATCAGCTCGGGCAGGCGGTTTTTCAGCAGCGCGATGACCTGGCCCATATGGGCGGTGAGGGCGGCGAGCTTCGGCTTGGGCGTGTAGCGCAACTCGTCCATGTAAAGCTCGCGGTTGATCTCGATCTGCAACGCATGGACGCGCGCCGCCGGCTGGCCGTAATGCACCGTGGTGAAGCCGCCCGAATAGGGCATGTTGCGCGTCACGCGATAGCCGAGATCAGTCAGCGCCGCTTCCACCGTTTGCGTCACTTCGGGCGCGCAGGACGCGCCGAAGCAATCGCCGAGCACCATGTCGACGCGCTTCAAGCCGGCGTCGCGGTCCATCGGGCCGCCGATCGACGGCATCGAATGGCAATCGATCAGCAGGCAATAGCCGAACTCTTCGCGCGTGCGCTCGATCAGCCCCTGCAGCGTACGGTGGTAGGGGCGGTAGAGCGCGTTGATGCGCTCGGCCGCTTCGGCGAAGCGCAGCTTGCGCTTGTAGATTTCTTCGCCGTTGGCGACGACGCGGGCGATGGTGCCGAGGCCGCCGGCGACGCGCGGCGACGTGGCATTGACGTAGGACGGCAACTCGTCCTCGAACATCTCGGGATCGAGCTCGAACGGTTCGCGGTTGGGGTCGATGTAGGCGCGCGGAAAGAAGGCGCGCAGCAAGGGCGCGCCGAGCTCGGGGGCGGCGCCGTAAATCTTGTCGACGAAGCTGTCTTCCGAGCGGCGCAGCGCGTGCGGATCGAGGCGCGAGGCGGCGATGAATTCGTCGGGATAGCGGTTGCCGCTGTGGGGCGAGGCGAAGACGGCGGCGAGCGTCTGGCGTGCGGGCTCCAGCACCTCGCAGACAGGATGGTCGTCGCCGCCGACCGGGACTGCCTGGATCGCCGGGCGCGAACTCTGTTCACCAAAGGACATGGATGCAGTGTAGCGCAATCCGCCGGCCTGTCACCCGGGGCGGAAAAGCCGGCGATTCCGCAGATTCGTGAGGGATACGGCGCGTTTCGGCGCGATGGCATCCGTGCGGGAACGATCTTGAATTGCCGGACCGATCGGGTATAAGTCGCTTCCCCCGAAGGGCGGGCGGCGGTCAACCGCCCCGTGGAATTCATGTCCGCATGAATTCCTGGCAATCCATCGGTGCGGGCGCGTAGCTCAGCGGTAGAGCACTACCTTGACATGGTAGGGGTCACAGGTTCAATCCCTGTCGCGCCCACCACTTTTCCCGCGATCCTTCCCTCCGGCGTCCCCGCGGTTTGCGCTGAATCAATGCGCGCGGCGCGCGTCGTCGCGACGATGGCGTTTCCCGTCACGCAGCCCTTGCGCGCCGACGCCGCCACGTTAAAGTCCCGCCATGTTTCACTTCCCCATTCCGCCTCGTCCGCCCGTGCAGCCGCGCACGCCCAATTACGTGTGGGGCGAAGGCCTTTTTACCAACGACGAGCTGGATAAGATCAACGCCTACGCGATGACGCTGCCGCCCAAGCAGGTCACCGTCGGCATGGACCTCGTCTATCGTCCGGAGATGAACCGCTCGATCGCGCGCTGGCTGCCGCCGGGGCCGGAAGCGGCGTGGATCTACCAGAAGATCACGTCGACGGTGGCGTTGCTCAACTCGCGACATTACCAGTTCGACATCACCGGCATGGACGAGCCGCTTTATCACATCACCTATCCGGCGGACGACCTCGGCCATTACGACTGGCACACCGACGTGTCGACCGATGATCAGCCGACGCGCAAGCTGTCGATTACCTTCCAGATGAGCGATCCTTCGACCTATGACGGCGGCAGCCTTGAGATGAATGCCGAAGGCCAAGTCGAGGTCTGTCCGCGCGAGCGCGGCAAGCTCATCTTGTTTCCCTCGTTCCAGCTCCATCGCGTCACCCCGGTGACGCGCGGCGTGCGCAATGCGCTGGTGGCCTGGATCGTCGGCCCGCCGTTGCGCTGAGCGAGAGACGCCGATGTTTCATTACCCCATTCCGCCGCATCCCGCGGTCCAGAAGCGCACGCCGCCCTATGTCTGGGGCAACGGGCTGTTCAGCGATGCTGAGCTCGACAAGATCAACGCCTATGCCCTCGGCCTGCCCGCCAAGCAAGTCCAGGTCGGCTTTCCGCTCGCCTACAAGCCGAACCTCAACCGCTCGACCGTCCGCCATCTGGTGCCGAACGGCGACACCATGTGGATCTACCAGAAGATCAGCCTCATGGTGTCGCTGCTCAATTCGCAGCATTACAAATACGACATCACCGGATTCGACGAGCCGCTCTATCATGTGACTTACAAGGCCGAGGACGAAGGCCATTACACCTGGCACGTCGATCGGAACGGCGACGGCAAGCCGGCGCGCAAGCTGTCGATCACCTTCCAGATGACCGATCCGGCGACCTATGACGGCGGCAATCTCGAAATCAACGCCTACGGCTCCATCGACGTCTGTCCGCGCGAGCGCGGCAAGCTGATCCTGTTTCCATCCTATGAAGTGCATCGGGTGACGCCGGTGACGCGCGGCACCCGCTCCGCCCTGGTCGCTTGGAGCGTCGGCCCCGCCTTTCGGTGAGCGCTGTCCGGGAGGGCCGTGCGGCGCCTCCTCTTCCATTGTCTATAATATCGCCATGCTTGTTATCCGAATCGGGTAACGATTCACGCATTCTTGAGTTGTGCAACAGGCGCGTGACAGTATTTTTAACTTTCACGATGTTTCATTTTCCCATCCCGCCGCGTCCGCCGGTTCATGACCCCCTGCCCAACTTCGTGTGGGGTAACGGCCTTTTCACGCCGGCGGAGCTCGACAAGATCAACGCCCATGCGCTGACCCTGCCGGCCCGGCAGGTCACGGTCGGCCGCGATTTGACCTACAGGCCGGAAGCCAACCGTTCGGTCGTCCGCTCGCTGCTGCCGTCGCCCGACACCGCCTGGGTCTACCAGCGCATCACCGGCATGGTCGCGCAGCTCAACGCCAAGCATTTCCAATTCGAAATCACCGGCCTCGACGAGCCGCTCTATCACGTCACCTACGACGCCGCGGATCAGGGCCATTACATGTGGCACACCGACGTCGGCTCGACGACGCGCAAGCTGTCGATTACCTTCCAGATGACCGATCCGGCGGATTATGACGGCGGCGATCTCGAGATGAACGCCTTCGGCGTCATCGACAAATGCCCGCGCGAGCGCGGCACGCTGGTGCTGTTTCCGTCCTACTACGTTCACCGGGTGACGCCGGTGACGCGCGGCACGCGCTCGGCGCTGGTCGCCTGGATCGTCGGTCCGCCCTTCCGCTAATCGACGGCCGTTCGGCCTTGCGGGCGCCATCGCTCCAGACTTGACTCTTCTTCCATATTTCGGTATTTCACGAAATATGGAATCAAATAGCAAAGCCGCCCCGCCGCAAGCCTTCGCCGGAGCCGTCGCCGCCCTGTCGGCCCTCGGCCATGAAACCCGTCTGGCGGTCTTTCGCCTGTTGGTGAAAGCCGGGCCGGACGGCTTGCCGGCTGGCCGCATCGCCGAGGACTTGGCCGTGGCGCCCTCGACCCTGTCGGCCCATCTGGCGCAACTGGAGCGCGCCGGCCTGCTGCGCTCGGCGCGGGCCGAGCGGCGCATCCTCTATGCCGTGGATTTCATCGGCACGCGTCGCCTGCTCGCCTTCCTGCTCGACGACTGCTGCCAGGGCCAGCCGGAGCTCTGCGGCGTCGCCCTGCCTTCCGCCGATTGCGGCGATCCGGCCTGCGCGCCCTCCCTGAAAGGAACCCCTCGATGAAACGTCTGCATGTGCATCTCGGCGTCAAGGACATCGCCGAGTCGGTCGGCTTCTATTCGGCGCTGTTCGGCGCCCGCCCCACGGTGCTGCAAGGCGATTACGCCAAATGGATGCTCGACGATCCGCGGGTGAATTTCGCGATCTCGACGCGCGGTGCGCCGGGCCTCGATCATCTCGGCATGCAGCTCGACGATGGGGCGGAATTGCAGGAGGCCGCCGACAAGCTGGCGGCGGCCGGCAATGCGGTCGTGCGTCAGGACGATGCGCTGTGCTGCTACGCGCGCTCCGACAAGGCCTGGGTCAGCGATCCGCAGGGCATCGCCTGGGAAACCTTCTTCAGCCATGGCGCCGCCACCGTCTATGGCGAAGACAAACGCGACGCGGCGCCGGCTGCGGCGGGCGCTTGTTGCGCGCCGCGTCCCGACATGACGGCGGCCTCCGCGCCATCCGGCTGCGGCCCGCGCCCCGCGGCGTCCGATAAACCCACCGCCGCCTGCTGCGGCTGATCGAGGCCTTCCGCCATGTACAACGTTCTGTTCCTCTGCACCGGCAATTCGGCGCGCAGCATCATCGCCGAGGCGATCCTCAACCGCGAGGGCGCGGGGCGCTTCAAGGCCTACAGCGCCGGCAGCCATCCCAACGGCCGCGTCAATCCTTACGCCCTCGAGCTGCTCGCCGGCATGCATCATGAGGTTGCCGGCCTGCGCTCGAAAAGCTGGGACGAATTCGCCAAGCCCGGCGCGCCGGCGCTCGATTTCATCTTCACCGTCTGCGACAACGCGGCCGGCGAAGTCTGCCCGATCTGGCCCGGTCAGCCGATGACCGCCCATTGGGGCTTGCCCGATCCCGCCGCCGTCACCGGCTCGGACGCGGAAATCCGCGCCGCCTTCCTCGAAACCTACCGCGCGCTGCTGCGCCGCATCGGCGTCTTCGTCAATCTGCCGCTCGTCTCGCTCGATCGCCTGTCGTTGCAGCGCCGCCTGCAGGCGATCGGCCAGGACGCCGACAAGCCGGCGACCGCCTGATGAGCAGCCTTGCCGCCGAGACGCCGCGCCCGCCCAAGGCCGGCTTGAGCCTGTTCGAACGCTATCTCACCTTGTGGGTGGCGCTCTGCATCGTCGCCGGCATCGCGCTCGGTCAATGGTTTCCGCCGATCTTCCGGACGCTCGGCGCCGCCGAGATCGCCAAGGTCAACCTGCCGGTGGCCGGCCTGGTCTGGCTGATGATCGTGCCGATGCTGGTGAAGATCGATTTCGCCGCGCTCGGCGGCGTGCGCGCCCATTGGCGCGGCATCGGCGTGACGCTGTTCATCAATTGGGCGGTCAAGCCCTTCTCCATGGCGCTGCTCGGCTGGCTGTTCGTCGGCTGGCTGTTTCGCGAGTGGCTGCCGGCCGACCAGATCGACGGCTATATCGCCGGCCTCATCCTGCTCGCCGCCGCGCCCTGCACGGCCATGGTCTTCGTCTGGAGCCAGCTGTGCGACGGCGAGCCGCATTTCACGCTCAGCCAGGTGGCGCTCAACGACGTCATCATGGTCGTCGCCTTCGCGCCGCTGGTCGGCCTGCTGCTCGGCCTGTCGGCCATCACCGTGCCGTGGGAAACGCTGCTGCTCTCGGTGGCGCTCTATATCGTCGTGCCGGTGATCGCCGCGCAGGCGCTGCGCCGCGTCGTGCTGGCGCAGGGCGGCCCGGCGGCGCTCGGCCGCCTGCTCGCGCGCCTGCAGCCGGTCTCGTTGCTCGCCTTGCTGGCGACGCTGGTGCTGCTGTTCGGCTTTCAGGGCAACCGCATCGTCGATCAACCGCTGATCATCGCGCTGCTCGCCGTGCCGATCCTGATCCAGGTCTATTTCAACGCCGGGTTGGCCTATTGGCTGAATCGGGCGAGCGGCGAGGCCCATTGCGTCGCCGGCCCGTCGGCGCTGATCGGCGCCAGCAACTTCTTCGAATTGGCGGTGGCCGCCGCCATCGCCCTGTTCGGCCTCGAATCGGGCGCGGCGCTCGCCACCGTCGTCGGGGTGCTGATCGAGGTGCCGGTGATGCTGTCGGTGGTGCGAATCGTGGCGAAGACCAAGGGCTGGTACGAACGGCGTGCCCCTTGATCTGGTCAACCTATTGATTTTCAAGGAAACTCTGCGCCTGATCGGGGTATAAAAAGCCGCCCGGCGTGGTTGACAGCATGGGGGGCGAGCCCTTATGGTCCGCGCCTCACCGAAATTCCGGCCCGAGACCTTTCCGAGCTCCGCCCGCTGCGGGGCTTTTGTTTGCAAACGAGAGCGCAGCCATGAAGATCGTCAATTCCCTCAAGTCGGCGAAGACCCGCGACAAGAACTGCCGCATCGTGCGCCGCAAGGGCCGCGTCTACGTCATCAACAAGAAGAACCCGCGCTTCAAGGCGCGCCAGGGCTAAGCGCCGGGCCCGAGGGCCGACCGCATAGCTTTCGCGCATCGCGCCTGAGCAAACTGAAAAGGGCGGACCCATCGGGTCCGCCCTTTTGATTCGCTGCCGCTTTTGCGGGCGTCAGCTTTGTTCGAAGCGGTTGGCGCCGATCTTGACGATGCGCAGCACGTTGGTGCCGCCCGGCGTGCCGAAGGGCACCCCCGCCGTGACGATGATGCGCTCGCCCTGCTTGGCGAAGCCTTCCTGCACGGCGATGCGCGCCGCCTTCTCGACCATGGTGGCGAAGTTGCGCACGTCGGACGTGTTGACCGGATGGACGCCCCAGACGAGCGCCAGGCGGCGGGCCGTGGTCATCAGCGAGGTCAGGCCGAGGATCGCCGTATCGGGGCGCTCGCGCGCGGCGCGCACGGCGGTCGAGCCGGAAGTGGTGTAGGTGACGATCGCCGTCGCCGACAGGGTGTGCGCGGTCTGGCGCGCGGCGGCGGAGATGGCGTCCGAGCTGTCGGGCTCCGGCGCGGGGCGGTCGGCGTCGAGGAAGCGGCGATAGAGCGGATCGGCTTCGACCTGTTTGATGATGCGATGCATCATCTCGACCGCCAGCATCGGATATTCGCCGACGGCGGTTTCCGCCGAGAGCATGACGGCGTCGGCGCCGTCGTAGATCGCGGTGGCGACGTCGGAGGCTTCGGCGCGCGTCGGCGCCGGCGAGGAAATCATCGATTCGAGCATCTGCGTCGCGACGACGACGGGCGTGCCGGCCTTGTGGCAGGCGCGCACGATGCGGCGCTGCAGGATCGGCACTTCCTCGGGCAGCATTTCGACGCCGAGATCGCCGCGCGCGACCATGACCGCGTCGGCCAGCTTGATGATCGCGTCGAGATGGGCGATAGCGGCCGGCTTTTCGAGCTTGGCGCAGATGCCGGCGCGGCCCTTGACGATCTTGCGGACGTCTTCGATGTCCTGGGGGCGCTGCACGAAGCTGAGGCCGATCCAGTCGACGCCGAGCTTGAGGCCGTTCTGCAGGTCGATCTTGTCCTTCGGCGTCATCGCCGCGAGCGGCAGTTCCGCGTCGGGGACGTTGAGGCCCTTGCGGTCGGAAATTTCGCCACCGGTGATCACCTTGGTTTCGGCGAAGTCCTTGCCGCATTTGATGACGCGCAGGCGAATCTTGCCGTCGTTGATCAGCAGGTCCTGCTTCGGCGCGAGGGCGGCGAAGACTTCCTTGTGCGGCAGGCCGACGCGGGTCGAATCGCCCGGCGTCTTGTCCATGTCGAGGCGGAAGGCCTGGCCGGCTTTCAGCATCACCGGGCCCTTGGCGAAGGTGGCGACGCGCAGCTTGGGTCCTTGCAGGTCCATCAGGATGGCGATGGGCCGTCCGTATTTTTCCTCGATCGCGCGGATCGCATCGACGCGCGCGCGATGGTCCTCGATGCTGCCGTGGCTGAAATTCAGCCGAAAGATGTCGGCACCGGCGAGGAACAGTTTTTCGAGGACCGCGGGGGACGAGCTGGCCGGCCCCAGGGTGGCGATGATTTTGGCACTACGGAAACGACGCATGGGCGCACCTTAAACCTTGCATATGACAGATGCCAGTCCGACTCGCGCGAATGTGAGTCCCATCCTATTTCAGCGCCGCGCCAGCCAAATCCCGGCCAGCACCACGAGGCCGCCGGCGAGTTGCAGGGGGCCGAGCGCCTCGGCGAACAGGACCCAGGCGAAAATCGCCGCGCCGACCGGCTGGATGAGCAGCGTCAATGCCGAAAAGCCCGCCGGCAAATGGGCCATGGCATAGGTGATCAGGCTCTGGCCGCCGACATGGCTGAACAGGGCGAGGGCCAGGACGACGAGCCAGCCGGCGAGGCTGGCCGGCAGCAGGGCGCCTTCGGCGAGCCCTCCTTCCGTGATCCACGCGGCCGGCAACAGCAGCGCCGCGCCGACCATGGCGCTCCAGGTCATGATCGCCGCCGTGGTGAAGCGGGCGCGCAGCCGCTTCACGGTCAGAAAATAGCCGCTGTAGAAGACGCCGGTGAGCAGCGCCAGGCCGTCGCCCAGCAGTGTGCTTTGGCCGGGCTTGAAGCCGCCGCGGCTGAGCAGGGCGCAGCCGACGATGGACAGGGCGAGGCCGATGACGAATCCGCGCGTCGGGCGTTCGCGCCACAGCAGCCAGGCCCCAAGCGCGACGAAGATCGGCGCATTGTTGGCGAGCAGGGTGGCATTGGCGACGCTGGTATAGCCGAGCGAGGAGTGCCAGGCGGCGAGGTCGAGGGCAAAGAACAGTCCGGCCAGCGCCAGCAGGCCGGCGTCGCGCCAGCTTTGCGGGCCGCGCTGCCGTCCCCCATTCTTTCCGTCGGGGCCTTTTTCCAAGGCGAGCCATAGCCAAAAGACCGGCAGGCCGAGGGCGAGGCGATGGACGGCGGTGGCGAGCGGTCCGATCTCGCTGAGGCGCATGAAGATCGGGCTGAAGGCGATCGCCAGCCCGCCGGCGATCAGGGCGGCGAAGGCGAGGCGGCCCTTGGGAGAATTGGGCGGATCGGCCAGGAGAACGGCAGGGGCTGCGGGGCGGGACATGATGCGTGCGAAAATTCCGACGCTATACTCGCACATCATGCCGCCCGATGCGCTCCTTTCCGCTTCCTCGCTGTTGCAGCCCGGCGATCCGCCCGCCACCCTGATCGTCAACGCCGCCGGTCGCGCGCCGGCCGTGCTGGTCTGCGATCACGCGAGCAACGCGGTGCCGGCGCGGCTCGCCCGTCTCGGCCTCGACGATGAGGCGCTCGGCCGTCATATCGCCTGGGACATCGGCGTGGGCTTGGTGGGTCGCGCGCTGGCGGCGCGGCTCGATGCGCCGCTGCTGCTGGCGGGCTATTCGCGCCTTGTCATCGATCTCAATCGCGATCCGGGCGATCCGACGTCGATCTGCGTCATCAGCGATCGCAGCGTCGTGCCCGGTAACCGCGATCTCAGCCATGGCGACAAGGCGGCGCGCCAGCGCGAGATTTTCGCGCCCTATCACGAGGCGGTGGCGCAGGCGGTGCTTGCCAAAGGCAAGCCGGCGGTCATCTCGCTGCACAGTTTCACGCCGGTGATCGCCGGCTGGGGCCACGAACGCCAGGAGCGGCCCTGGCATGTCGGCGTGCTCTATCATCGCGACCATGGCATGGCGCCGGCCCTGCTCGCCGCCCTGCGCGCGCGCGGCGACCTGACGGTGGGCGACAACGAGCCCTATTCGGCGCGCAACGGCCACGGATACACGTTGGCGGTGCATGCGGAACCGGCGGCGCTGCCCAATGTGGAAATCGAAATGCGCCAAGACTTGATCGCCGACAGGGCGGGGGCGGAGCGGATGGCCGGCATTCTCGCCGCGGCCTTGAAGCCTATATTGGCGGCCCTGCCGGGGGCGGGCTAAACTCCCGGATAACAGATCTTTCCGCCTTGCCGTTCAGGAGACTCCGATGGACGACCGCACCCGCACCGAGCTCGAAGCCGCCGCCTTCCGCAAACTGGTCGCGCATTTCCAGGAGCGCACCGATGTGCAGAACATCGATTTGATGAATCTGGCCGGCTTCTGCCGCAACTGCCTGTCCAAATGGTACAAGGCCGCCGCCGACGACAAGGGCATCGCCGAAGTGACCGACGAGGCCGCGCGCGAGGCGGTCTACGGCATGCCCTATGGCGAGTGGAAGAAGAAGTACCAGAAGGAAGCGACGCCCGAGCAGCTCGCCCAGATGGCGGCGACGCAGAAACATTAAGCGCCGATGATCCGCCGGGGGGCATTGCAGGGTTCGATTCTCGCGGCGTTGATCGCGGCGGCCTTCGTCTTGTCGTCGCCGGCCCGCGCGCAGACCGAGCTGCTCCCCGCCTACGACGACAAGCCGCCCGCCGGACCCGCCAAGGCCAAGGGCGCGGTGATCTGGAATCACGGGCTGTCGCGCTTGTCCGAAAGCGAAGCCAACACGCCGTTCTATGCCGACGCGCTGCGCGCCGCCGGCTGGGACGTCTTCAAGCTGACGCGCAAATGGGCGTCAGACCGCGTCTATGACTCGACCGAGGCGCTGATGGCCGAGGGCCGCAAGCTGCGCGCTCAGGGTTACAAGCATCTGGTCAGCGCCGGCCAGAGTTTCGGCGGCTGGATTTCCTACAACGCCGCGGGAAAGTCCGACAATCCGTTCGAGGCGATCGTCGCCACCGCGCCGGCGGCGCACGGCACGCTGGCGAGCAACAGCAATTGGCGGCTCAACGCCGACAATCTGTACGGCTTCGCGCGCGATGTGAAGCCGCCGGTGAAGGTGTTGACCTTCTTCTTCGACAAGGACGATTACGATCCCGGCGGGCGCGGCGTCGAAGTGCGCCGGCTGCTGAGCGCGCGCGGCGTGCCCAACGCGATCATCGATTATCCACCCGGTTTCACCGGCCATGGCGCCGGCGGCTCGATGGCCTTCGCCCTGATGTACGGGCGCTGCATCGCCGCTTTCCTCGAACCGATTCCATTGCGGCAGGATTTTTCCTGCGCGGCCTATCCGGCGGCCAAGGCGAATTTCCCGCTGCCCAAGGATCTCAAGATCGTGCCGGCGCCGGCGGAGGCGCCGTCCGCGCTCGCCGCCATGGTCGGACGCTGGCAGGGCTGGTACGACAGCGGCCGTCCGGTCATGCTGGTCGTGCATGAAGTCGGCAAGGACCGCGCCCTGGCGATCTACAGCACGACGGCGCAATACCGCAACGCCACCGACAAGGGCAATTTCACGCGCCGGCGCGGCGAATTCGACGCGTCGAAAAGCGTTCTGCGCTTCTCGGAAACCGACACGTTTCTCGAATATAAGCTGCGCTCCGACGGCAATCTCGACGCCACTTGGCAGCGCAAGGGCAGCGCCAGCAAGCTCGTCACGATCTTGACGAAGGCCGACTAGGCTTAGCCGGCCGCCCGCATGCCCCGCGGCCGTCTAGCCGGCCGCCAGCATGGACGGTCCGAAGGCGATCGTCGCGTAGATCACCCAGAGCGGCACCAAACCGACCAGCAGGGCGGCCCGCGGCGAGGTGCCGCGCACCGTCCAGGCGATCCAGGCGCTGAACGGGATGGTCGCGAGATTGCCGATGAAGCCGGGAATGCGGCTTTCGGGCGCCAGGCCGTAGAAGGTGTAGGCGGCGCAGAAGATCACCAGCCAGACGACGAGCCGGGCATGGCGGAAGCGCAGCGGCGTCATGCGGCCGAGCAGCAGCCAGCGCGCCGCGCCCATGCCGGCGAACAGCAAGGTCCAGACGATGCCGACCACGGTGCCCGGCGGCGCATAGGCGGGCGTCGCGCGGGCGCGCGTCTGATCCCAGCCGAAGCCGAAGACCAGGGCGTTGCAAGCCAATGCGAGCCCCACGGCGGCGGCCATGTTGAGCCACAGGCCGGTGCGGTCGGAACGGTCGAGAATCGCGGTCATGATGATGTCTTTTACGCGTCCGTCGGGCGGGCGGATGAGGGGTGCGGGTTTCTTTGATCGAGCGGCGGCAGTTCCATCGCCGCCGCGGTCCGCGCCCGCCGGCGATAGGCCCAGAACCAGCAGCCGATGGACAGGACGGCCGCGCCGGCCACCGTGTCCTGCAGGCCGAAATGTTCGGCGGCTAGGCCGATGATGACGGCGCCGAGCGCCGGCATGCCGCGGAACAGCAGCGTGTAGAGCGACATGACGCGGCCGCGCATCATCGGATCGACCGCCCATTGGAGCAGCACTTGCGTGCCGGTGCCGTTGCCGACCATGAAGAAGCCGGTGAGGGCCAGGAACGGCAAGGCGAGCCAGAAGTTGCCGGCGAGCGCGAAGACGATCAGCGCCAGATTCATGCCGAGAGTCTGCATGATGACGAGGCTGGTCATGCCCTTGATGGCGCCGCGCCGCGCCAGCCAGATCGAGCCGAGGATGCCGCCGGCCCCGACCGACGCGCCGAGCCAGCCGAGGCCGCTCGCGCCGCGCGCGAACACTTCGTCGGCGAAGCCCGGCAGCAATTCGAGCGACGGGCGCGAGGTGATCGCGCTGAACAGCAGGAGGCTGAGACAGGGGCCGATGCCGGGGTGGCGGGCGGCATAGACCATGCCTTCGCGGATGTCGCGCAAGACGGCCGTGATGCCGCCGCCGCTGGCTTTGCGCGGTTGCGGGCGCACGTTGAAGAAGCGCAGCGCAACGAGCAGGATGCATTCGGCGATCATCTCGATGGCGAAGACGGCGACGACGCCCGAGGTGGCGATCACCACGCCGGCGAGCGCCGGCCCGAGGAAGCGCGCGAGGTTGAAGTTCAGGGAGTTGAACGAAATCGCCGCGGCAAGGTCCTTCGTCGGCACCAGCAGCGGCACGAGATTGTGCCGGGCGGCGGTCGCGAAGGGATTGTTGAAGCCGAGCAGCAGGGCGAGCGAGAACAGCAGCCAGATGTTCATCACGCCGGTCAGCGTCAGCAGCCACAGGATCGCCGCATGGGTGGCGACGAAAATCTGCGTGAAGACCATCATCTTGGCGACGTTCACGCGATCGACGATGGCGCCGCTGAAGGGCGCCAGGAAGATCGCCGGCAGCAGGTCGGCCATGGCGATGGCGCCGAGCCAGGCCGGCGACTTGGTCAATTCCCAGGCGAGCCAGCCGATGGCGATGCGCTGCGCCCACATGCCGATGAGGCCGGGCACATGGGCGGCGGCGAAGATGCCGTAATCGCGGTTCTTGAGCGCGGCGACGATATTGTGAAAGCCGGCGGCGCCTTTGGGATGGGGGCTCTTCATTTGGCCTCCGGTCCGCCGGCTGCCGGGCCGATTTCGAGCGCCGCGCCCATCGCCGCCTTGCGCGGGAACATCCACAGGAAGCAGCAGAAGCACAGGCCGGCGCCGATCGCGAAGGTCAGGCGCAGGCCGACGATCTCGGCGAGATGGCCGAAAACGAGGCCGCCGAGCGCCGGCGCGCCCAGGTAGATCAGCGTGAAGGTCGACATGGCGCGGCCGCGCATGGCGCCGTCGACCGCCGACTGGATCAGCGTTTGCGAGGTCGCGCCGTTGGTGGTGATCACATAGCCGCAGACCACGGCGGCGGCGACGCCGACGGCGAAGTCCCGCGTCGCGACGAAGATCAGCACGGCGATCGCCATGCAGCCGACGTTCCAGGAGAGCCGCCGCGTCAGGCCGCGCGTGCCGTTGGTCCACGCCAGCATCAGGCCGGCGCCGGCGGCGCCGATCCCCATGGCCGAGGTGAGCCAGGCGAGGCCGTCGACGCCATGGCCGAACACGTCGCCGGCGAAGCCCGGGAGCATGTCCGGCAGCGAGCGCACGGAGAACGAGACGATGCCCATGATGAAGATCAGCGGGCCGATGCCGGGATGACGCGCGGCGTAGCGCATGCCTTCGCCGATCTGCGCCAGGATATTGCCAGTGGGTTTCGTCACCTCGTCGGGCGTGGCGATGGTGATGGTGCGCAGCACCATCATGAAGGGAATGTAGGACAGCGCGTTCATCAGGAAGGCCGGCATCTGTCCCCATTGCGAGATGACGAAGCCGGCGATGGCGGGGCCGAGAAAGCGCGCCACGTTGTAGGTCATGGCGTTGACGCCGATGGCCGGCGCGAGCAGCGGCTTGGGCACCAGGCTGGGGATCAGGGCCATGCGCGAAGCGGTGTGCGTGCCCTGTCCCGCGCTTTGCCAAATTTGCAGGGCAAGCAGAATCCAGATGTTCGTCCAACCGGCCGCGTAGAGAACGGTGATCGTGATGGCCTGGCTCATCATGACGACTTGCGCCAGCATCATCAGCCGCAGGCGGTCCATGCGGTCGGCGACGGCGCCCATGATCGGCGAGACCGTGATGACGGTGATCAGATCGGCGAAGATGAGGATGCCGAGCCAGCTCGGCGATTCGGTCATTTCCCAGACCAGCCAGCTCATCGCCAGCTTTTGCAGCCAGGTGCCGGTGAGCGACGCGGTGTTGGCGAGGGTGTAATTGCGGTAGGCCGCCACCCGCATCGTGGCGATGGCGCCGCCGAAGCCGGTATAGCGGGGATTCTCCTGATCCGATGCGGCCAAGATCTATTCCGCCGCCATCGTCGAGGTCGTGGCGGTTGGGATCGCAAAACGCTTGAGCATGTCGTCCCTGTGCAGTCGCGCCTTGGCGGCGGACGTTTCTTTGAGAGGGCCGAATCCGCGCAGGGTCTCCGGCCAGCGCGCGATCTCGATGGCGCCGGTGTAGGTTTCCGGCCGCAGACGTTCGAGAACTTGCGCGATGCTTTGTTCATACTCCGCGATCAGCGCGCGCTCAAGCCTGCGCTCCGCCGCGTAGCCGAAGGGATCGAGCGGCGTGCCGCGCAAAATGCGCATGGTTGCGAGGCCGCGCAGCAGCGGGCGAAGCCAGGGACCGAAGCGGTATTTCCCGGCGCGGCCGTCCGGGCCGGCGCGGCGCGGCAGCCAGGACGGCGCAAGGTGAAAGGCGACGCGGGGCGCGTCGAACCGCGCGGCGAGATCGGCATGGAACGCCGGCGCGGACAGCAGGCGCGCGATTTCGTACTCGTCCTTATAGGCGAGCAGGCGGGCGTAATGGCGCGCGACGGCTGCGGTGAGATCGCTCTTGCCGGGGGCGGCGCGCTCTTCCGCGGTTCGCACGCGGTCGACCAACAGGCGATAGCGCCGGGCCAGATTGGCGTTTTGATAGGCTGCGAGAAAGGCTTCATAGCGCCCGAGGCGCGCGTCGAGCGGCTCCGGCGTGGTTCGCGGCGCGGGCGTTGCGCCGGCGGCGGAGCGGCGGCCGGCGTCGAAGGCGGCGAGATTGGCCGCCGCTTGCGGCGCTTCCGCTTGAATGGCGGCGCGCAAGGCTTCGAGCGACAGCGGCAGCAGGCCCTTTTGCCAGGCATGGCCGAGCAAGGCCATGTTGACGCCCGCCGGATGGCCGATGCCGGCGGCGCAATCGGCGGCGTCGAACAGCGATATGGCCGGCGCGCCGAGCTTGGCGGCCAGCGTCGCCTGCAAGCCCTCGGCGGGAAAGCGCTTGTCGGCGTCCTTCAGGAAGGCGCCGGTGATGGCGGGCGCGGCGTTGACCACGGCTTTGGCGATGCGCGGCTTGGCGCGCGACAGCACGTCATGGCTCGCGGCGACGACGAGATCGCCGCCGAGGATGAGATCGGCATTGTGGACGCGCGCTGCGCCGAGGCCGTCCGGATCGGGCGAGAGGCGCAGATGGCTCAGCACGGCGCCGCCCTTTTGCGCCAGGCCGGTTTGATCGGCGAGCGACACGGCGAAGCCGGCCTCGTGCGCGGCGCGCGCCAGCACGCGCCCGAGGGTGACGATGCCGCTGCCGCCCGTGCCGGCGATCAGGACGGCGAAGGGCGCGTCCAGCGCCGGCAGGACGGGCGCCGGCGGCAAGGGGCCTTCCGTCAGAGGGGCCGTCGGCCTCGCCGTCGGCTTCAACGCGCCTTCGACCGTCACGATGCTGGGACAGAAGCCGTCGAGGCAGGAGAGGTCGGCGTTGCAGCTTGCCAGATCGACGCGGCGCTTGCGGCCCCAGTCGGTCTCGACCGGGACGATGGAGAGACAGTTCGACGCGGTGGCGCAATCGCCGCAGCCTTCGCAGGCTTGCTCGTTGATGACGGCGATGCGCGGCGCCGGCGGCATCAGCCCGCGCTTGCGGCGGCGGCGCTTCTCGGCGGCGCAGGTCTGATCGAAAATCAGCACGGAGACGCCCGGCACCTGGCGCAATTCGTCCTGCGCGCAATCGAAGCCGTCGCGGCCCGTCACCGTCACGCCGGGCGGGAAGCGATCGTCTTTCGCGTAATGATCGGGGTCCTCGGCAACGACGACGATGCGTTTGACGCCTTCGCCTTCGAGGATGCGGGCGATGCGCGGCACGGAGAGCGCGCCCTCGACCGCCTGGCCGCCGGTCATGGCGACGGCGTCGTTGACCAGCAGCTTGTAGGTGATGTTCACGCCCGCCGCGATGGCGGCGCGAATCGCCAGCAGGCCGGAATGGGCGAAGGTGCCGTCGCCGAGATTTTGAAAGACATGCGGCGTGTCGGTGAAGGGCGCCTGGCCGATCCAGGTGGCGCCTTCGCCGCCCATCTGCGTCAGCGTCTGGGTGTTGGCATCGGTCCACAGCGCCATGGTGTGGCAGCCGATGCCGGCGAGCGCCCGGCTGCCCTCCGGCACGCGCGTCGAGCGGCTGTGCGGGCAGCCCGAGCAATAATGCGGCGTGCGGCGCAGCAGCGCCTTCTCGCGCGGCGCTTTGGCCTCAAGTTCATGCGGTAGGCCGAGCCAGGCGCGCAAGGCGTGGGCGACGATTTGCGGCGTCAATTCGCTCGACGATGGCAGCATATTCTTGCCGCTGAGGCGCGGACGCGTCGCTGCGTCGTACAGCGTCTGGCGAATCTGGTCTTCGATCAGCGGGCGCTTTTCCTCGACGACGAGGATCTCGTCAAGCCCGTCGACGAAGTCGCGGAGACGTTCCGGCTCGAGCGGCCAGACCAGCGCGACCTTGTAGAGCCGCAGTGCATTGTCATCGAGGCCGAGATCGGCGAGCGCCTGCTTGAGATCGCCCCAGGCCTTGCCGCTGGCGACGATGCCGCGCTTGGCACCGGCCGCGCCGCCGATGCGGTCGAGGCCGTTGGCGCGCACGAAGGCCTGGGCCGCTTGCATCTTCGGTCCTTGCAGGCGCGCTTCCTGATCGAGCGCGCGGTCGGGCCAGCGGATATGCAATCCATCCGGCGGTGGCGTGAAATCGCTCGGCAGTACGGGCAGGGGCGCATCCAGCGTCACCGAGGTCGCCGCTTCGGCGATGTCGGCGGAGAGCTTCAGCGCCGTCCAGCAGCCGGCGAAGCGCGACAGCGCCAGGCCCATCAGGCCGTAGTCGTAGATGTCCTGCACGCTCGCCGGCGCGAGCACCGGCATCATCGCATCGACGAAGGCATATTCGCTCTGATGCGCCGTGGTGGACGACGCCGCGCCGTGATCGTCGCCGGCGACCGCGAGCACGCCGCCGAACGGCGCCGTGCCGGCGAGGTTGGCATGCTTGAAGGCATCGCCCGAGCGGTCGACGCCGGGGCCCTTGCCGTACCACAGGCCGAACACGCCCTGATGCTTGGCGCCGGGAAACAGGCCGACTTGCTGCGTGCCCCAGAGCGCGGTCGCCGCCAGTTCCTCGTTGAGGCCGGGCTGGAAGGTGATGCGCGCCGCACCCAGCGCCGGCTTGCTGCGGGCCAATTCCTGATCGAGCGAGCCGAGCGGCGAGCCGCGATAGCCCGAGACGTAGCCGGCGGTGTCGAGCCCGGCCGCCGCGTCGCGCCGGGCCTGGTCGGTCAGCAGACGCACAAGCGCCTGGCTGCCGGTCAAAAAGGCGCGGGGTGTCGCGGAAAGGTCATCGGGCATGGCCTAGTCCTAGCCTTCCGGCGCCGGTTCGTCCATTGCGGCATTTTCCATGGCGCAACAGGCGGTTACGGGGGTATAGGATGGCTCGAGGAGCAAATCGGCGATGACCATTCTATTGACCGGCATGGCCGGATTCATCGGCTATCACTGCGCCAAGCGCCTCGCCGCGCGCGGCGAGACGGTGATCGGCGTCGACAATCTCGTCGATTATTACGACGTGAACCTCAAGCGCGCGCGCCTCGCCGACCTGGCGCCGCTGAAAAACGTCGCCTTCCGCGAAGTGGATATCTCCGACAAGGGCGCGATGGAAGCGCTCGCCCAGGAGTTTCCCAAGATCGACCGGGTGCTGCATCTGGCGGCGCAGCCCGGCGTGCGCTACTCGCTGATCAATCCGCATGCCTATGTGCAGGCCAATGTCGTCGGCCAGCTCAACGTGCTGGAACTATGCCGCCACCTCGCCGATTGCAAACATCTCGTCTATGCCTCGTCCTCGTCGGTCTATGGCGGCAATACCAAGCTGCCGTTTTCCGTGGACGACAAAGTCGACAATCCGGTGTCGCTCTACGCCGCGACCAAGAAGGCCGACGAGCTGATGAGCCATTGCTACAGCCATCTGTATAAAATTCCGACGACCGGCCTGCGCTTCTTCACGGTCTACGGCCCGTGGGGGCGGCCCGACATGGCGGCCTGGCTGTTCACCGAAGCCATTCTCAAGGACAAACCGATTGCGGTGTTCAACCACGGCGACATGAAGCGCGACTTCACCTACATCGACGACATCGTCAGCGGCGTCGTCGCCGCGCTGGATCATCCGCCGCAGATGCCGGAGGGAACTCCGCCCTATCGCGTCTACAACATCGGCAACCATCGCGCCGAGCCGCTGCTGCGCTTCATCGAGGTGATCGAGCAAGCGACCGGCAAGAAGGCCCAGCTCGAACTCAAGCCGATGCAGCCGGGCGACGTGAAGGAGACCTACGCCGACGTCTCCGCCATCCAGCGCGATCTCGGCTTCGCGCCGGATACGCCGATCGAGGTCGGCATCCCGCGTTTCGTGGCGTGGTACCGCGCCTATCACAAGCTTTAACGCCGTCTCCCGGCCTGAAATCTCAGGCTTGCGCCGCCGCGCCGAATCGCGACAATGGCGCTCAAGAACAGTCGGCGAACAGCCGCGATCTTCATGCAGGGAGAGACCAATGCGCGCAGCGATTCTGCGATCCGTTTTCCTATCCGGCGTTTCGATTTGTTTGTTTGCTGCGGGCGCTTCTGCGCAGCAGCTGACCGAGCGCAAATACGACGCCAAGGCGGTCGAAGCCTTCTACAAGGGCAAGCAGGTCGATGTCTTCATCGGCTCCGAGGCGTCGGGCGGCTACAACGCCTATGCCCGCATCGTCGGCCAGCATTTCGCCAAGCACATCCCGGGCGAGCCGATCTTCGTCTATCGCAACATGCCGGGCGCCAGCGGCCTGGTGATGGCCTCGTCGCTCTACAACAAGGCGCCGCGCGACGGTTCGGCCATCGGCATCGTGCACAACACCATCGTCATCGAGCCGCTGCTCGGCCGCAAAGTGAATTACGAGGCCGACAAGTTCCAGTGGATCGGCAGCGCCAATCAGCTGACCAGCACCTGCATCGTCTCGGACAAGGCGCCGGCGCAGACGCTGAAGGAAGCGCAGCAGAAGGAATTGCTGATAGGCGCTTCGGGCGCCACCAGTTCCTCGACCTTCATCGTCGGCGCGTTCCTCAATACGCTGGCCGGCACCAAGTTCAAGATCATCCGCGGTTATCCCTCGACGCAGTCGGTGCAGCTCGCCATGGAGCGCGGCGAGGTCGACGGCCTGTGCGGCGTGGGCTGGGACAGCCTGCTCGCCTCCAGCCAGGCGCGATTGGAGGACAAGTCGATCCGCGTGCTGGTGCAGGTCAACGTGGAGCCGATCGACGATCTCAAGGGCGTCGCCTCGGCGGTCGATTACGCCATCTCGCCGCAGGCGCGCGAGACCATGGACTTCCTGATCTCGCGCCAATACATCGGCCGGCCCTTCGTCGCGCCGCCGAACACGCCGGCCGACCGGGTCGCGGCGCTGCGCACCGCCTTCGAGAAGACGATGACCGATCCGGCCTTCATCGCCGACGCCAAGAAGTCGCAGCTCGAGGTGAATTGGATCTCGGGCGAGAAGGCCCAGGCCCATGTCGCCAAGATGCTGGCGACGCCGCAGAAGGTGCAGGACGCCGCCAACGAGGCGACCCAGATGAAGGACGGCGTCATCCAGGCCAGCCTGAAATGGCTCACCGCCAAGGATGCCGAGCTGACCGACGTGAAGCGCAGCGCCGTCGCCTTCAAGCATGACGGCAAGCTGCTGAACGCCAACCTCGAGGACACCAAGATCACCGTCGCCGGCGCCGAGGCCAAGGCGGCCGATCTCAAGGCCGGCCAAGTCTGCGAGATCGTCTATCTCGGCAACAATGACGTCGCGCAATCGGTCAGCTGCAAATAATCGCAAGCCCGGCAATGACTTAGAAGGAAAGGGCGCCGGGTTTGGCGCCCTTTTCGTTGTGCCGAAACGCTTGCCTTGGCGCGGCCGAGCCGGGACACTGCGCGTCATAAGCACCGGCCGCAAAGGCCGGGCCGCAGGGACTTCACCAGGAGACCACATCATGCGACGCCGCGCATTCCGCTTGGCCGTTCTCGTTCTGCCGACTTTCGTTCTCTCGGGCTTCGTTCTGTCGGGCCTCGCTCTTGCGCCGGTTGCGATGGCGCAATCGCAGGCCGATTTCTTCAAGGGCAAGACCGTCAATATCGAGATCGGCTTCCCGCCCGGCGGCGGCTACGACACTTACGGCCGCGTGCTGTCGCGCCATCTCGGCAAATATATTCCCGGCAATCCGACCGTGGTCGCCAAGAACATGCCGGGCGCCGGTGCGCTCAAGGCGGCGAATTTCATGTACAACGCCGCGCCGAAGGACGGCACCGAGATCGGCATCGTCGCCTCCTCGACGCTGATGGAGCCGCTGCTCGGCAACGACCAGGCGCAGTTCGACGCCTCGAAGTTCGGCTGGCTCGGCTCGATGAGCAAGGACATCGCCTTCTGCGGCATCACCACCGCGTCGGGCGTCGCCAGCTTCGACGATTGGCTCAAGGGCAAGAAGGAGCTGATCTTCGGCTCGTCGGGGCCGGCCGCCATCACCCATCAGCATCCGCTGGTGATGAAGAACCTGCTCGGCGCCAACGCCAAGATCATCTCGGGCTACCAGGGCACCAAGGACGTCAGCCTCGCCATGGAGCGCAAGGAGGTGGACGGCATCTGCGGCATGTTCATCTCCTCGGTGCAGACCTCCTACAAGCCGATGATCGACGCCGGCGTCATGCGCCTCATCATTCAGATGGGGCCGATGACGTCCGACATCTTCGGCAAGATCCCGAGCGTCTACGACTACGCCAAGACCGATCTCGACCGCCAGGTGCTCGACATCCATTTCGGCCAGTTGCTGCTGGCGCGGCCCTTCATGGTGCCGCCGGGCGTGCCCGCCGCGCGCCTCGAAGCCCTGCAGAAGGCCTTCCTCGACACGCTGAAGGACAAGGACCTGCTGGTCGACGCGCAGAAGGCGCAGATCGAGATCGAAGCGGTGCCGCCCGCCGAGGTGCAGGGCATGCTCGCCAAGTTCGCCGACTATCCGCAGGCCTCGATCAAGGCGGCGCAGAAGGCGATCGATAGATAGGACTTATCTAACCGTGTCATGGCCGGACGTCGCGCTTTGCACGCATGCGCATGATTTCCGGCCATCCACGACTTTTCTTCCGTCCGCATCGTAAGGCGTGAATGCCCGCAACAAGTGCGGGCATGACGATGTGGGGACGATCTTTCCTACCCGTACAGCTTCTCCAGCCGTTCGCCGTAACGCGCCTTGATGACGTGGCGGCGGATTTTCAGGCTCGGCGTCAGTTCGTGGTTGTCGATGGCGAAGGGCTCGTCGGCGAAGGCGAAATGGCGCACGCGCTCGATCACCGAGAGATGCGCCGTGGCGCGCTTCACCGCCTCGCCGATCTTCGCCTTGAAAGCGGGATCGGCCATGGCGCGCGCGGGGTCGGCCGGCTGGCCGGCGACCTGCGCCCAATCGGCCACGGCGGTCTCGTCGGGCACGATGAGCGCGACGAGATAGGGCCGTTTGTCGCCGAACACCATGGCCTGGGCGATCTCCGGCTCCAGCGTGAGAAAGCCCTCGACGCGCTGCGGCGCGATATTGTCGCCGCCGGAATTGACGATGATGTCCTTCTTGCGGTCGGTGATCATCAGCCGGCCCGCCGCGTCGATGCGGCCGATGTCGCCGGTGTGCAGCCAGCCGTCCTTGATCGTGTCGGCGGTCGCCTTGGGTTCGTTCCAATAGCCGAGCATGACCAGCTCGCCGCGCACCAGGATCTCGCCGTCCTCGGCGATCTTGACCTCGACGCCGGCGAGCGGCGGGCCGACCGTGTCCATCTTCAGGCTGTCCGGGAAGTTGCAGCTGATCACCGGCGCCGATTCGGTTTGGCCGTAGCCCTGCAGGATGGTGACGCCGAGCGCGGTGAAGAACAGGCCGACTTCCGGGTTGAGCGGCGCGCCGCCCGAGACGAAGGCCTTCAGCCGTCCGCCGAAGCGCGCGCGGACTTTCCGCCGCACCAGCAAGGTGAGCAGCATGTTCTCGAGCTTCTCCAGCAGCGTCATGGCGCCGGGCGTCTCCAGCGCCTTGCGGCCGAGCGCCACGGTGCGGAGGAACAATTTCTTCTGCAGCGGCTTGGCGCGCTCCAGCCCGCGCAGGATGCGGCCTTGCATGGTCTCGTAGAGGCGCGGCACGGCGGTCATGATCGTCGGCTTGGCTTCGAGCATATTGGCGGCCAGGCTGTCGACGCCTTCGGCGTAATAGACCTCAGCGCCGATCATGATCGGCACATAGAGCCCGGCGGTATGTTCGTAGGAATGCGACAGCGGCAGGAAGCTGAGGAAGGTTTCGTCGCCGAGGCCGATGGCTTCGAGCAGGATCTTGGCGCCTTCGCAATTGGCGAGGATCGCGCCATGGCTCAGCATCACGCCCTTGGGCGCGCCGCCGGTGCCCGAAGTATGGATCAGGCAGGCAAGGTCGCCGCGCGATAAATTGGCGAGCGGCGCGGCGGATTTGCGTCCGGCAGCCAGCACATCGTCCCAGCCATGCAGCTCGAAGGTGGCGCTCTGGCCAAGGGCGACGGGCTCCAGCGCGATCACATGTTCGACATCGGCGCGGGCCGCCGCCGGCAGCAGCTTGGCCGCCAGGGCGGCGGTCGAGACGATGGCGAAACGCGCCCCGCTATTGGTCAGAATATGGACATGATCGTCGATGCCGTTGGTGACATAGGCTGGCACCGTGACGCCGCCCGCCGCCATGATGGCGAGGTCGGCGATCAGCCATTCCGGGCGGTTTTCCGACACCAGGCAGACGCGATCCCCGGCCGTCAGGCCAAGATGGAGCAAACTGCGGGCAAGGGCGTTGACCTGGTCGGCCGTTTCGCGCCAACTCACGGATTGATAGCGGAGCGCGCCGTCGGGTCCCGGCAGTTTTGTCCACAGGAAGGCTTTGTCGCCAAGCTTTGCCGCCTGGTCGAAAAACAGTCCGGTCAGGCTGGTGGCCCGGTCGTCGCGCATCCATCCGTCTCCCTGTGCGTCGGCGCTCTTTGCAAGAGCCGTTCGGGGTCTTATATCGCCTAGAGCAGCCAGGAGTCAGCCCATGCCGAAATCCGTCGCCGTGAAATCGAAAACCCGCCCCGCCTTGAAGGCCGGCCGCGCGCGCAAAACCGCCGTGAAGGCCGCTGGCAAGGTCCGCGCCGCCGAGGCTGTCGGCAAGGCGAGGGGCCAAAAGCGCGCCAAGCCCGGCGATTTGCCGGTGTGGGATCTCAGCCATCTTTATCCCGGCCCCGAGTCGCCGGCGCTGAAAAGCGACCTGAAGCGCACCCAGGAGGAGGCCAAGGCCTTCGAGACGCGCTACGCCGGCAAGCTGGCCGGCCTGCCGGGCAAGGACTTCGGCATCGCTATCGGCGCCTACGAGACGATCCAGGAGACGCTCGGCCGCATCATGAGCTACGCGCAATTGCTTTATGCCGGCAACGTCTCCGATCCGACGACGGCGCAATTCTTCCAGACCATGCAGGAGCGCGTCACCGACATCTCCAGCCATTTGCTGTTCTTCACGCTGGAGATCAACAAGCTCGCCGACGCCGTGCTGGAGAAGAAGTACGCCGCGCCGGAGGCCGCGCATTACCAGACCTGGCTGCGCGACGTCCGCGCTTTCAAGGAGCATCAGCTGTCCGACGAGGTCGAGAAGCTGCTGCACGAGAAGTCGGTCGCCGGCCGCGTCTCCTGGGTGCGCCTGTTCGACGAGACCATGGCGCGGCTGCGCTTTCCCATCGGCGGCAAGAAGCTGACCAGCGCCGAGGCGCTGCATATGATGTCCGAGCGGTCGCGCGCCACGCGCAAGAAGGCCGCCGGCGCGCTCGGCAAGGTGCTGGGCGAGAACGTCGGCACCTTCGCCCTGGTGACCAACACGCTGGCCAAGGACAAGGAAGTCGAGGACCGCTGGCGCAAATTCCCGCATCCCTGCTCGGCGCGCAACCTGTCCAACTTCGTCGAGGACAAGGTGGTCGAGGCGTTGGCGAGCGCGGTGAAGAAGTCCTATCCGCGCCTGTCGCACCGCTACTATCGCCTCAAGGCCAAGTGGTTCAAGACCGACAAGCTCGACTTCTGGGACCGCAACGCGCCGCTGCCGAGCACCGACGATCGTTACATCCCGTGGGACGAGGCGCGCCGCCGCGTGCTCGCCTCCTACCGCACCTTCTCGCCCGACATGGCGATCATCGCCGAGCGCTTCTTCGAGGAAAGCTGGATCGATGCCGGCGTGCGCCCGGGCAAGGAGCCGGGCGCCTTCTCGCATCCGACGGTGCCCTCGGTGCATCCCTATATTTTGATGAACTATCAGGGCAAGGCGCGCGAGGTGATGACGCTGGCCCATGAGCTCGGCCACGGCGTGCATCAGGTGCTCGCCGGACCGCGCGGCCATCTCATGTCCGACACGCCGTTGACGCTCGCCGAAACCGCCTCGGTGTTCGGCGAGATGCTGACCTTCCAGGGCCTGCTGGCGACCGAGAAGAACCCGAAGATGCGGCGCACGCTGCTCGCCGGCAAGGTCGAGGACATGCTCAACACGGTGGTGCGCCAGATCGCCTTCTACGATTTCGAATTGCGAGTGCATACCGAGCGCTGCAAGGGCGAGCTGACGGCCGAGCGCATCAGCGACATCTGGATGGACGTGCAGCGCGAGAGCCTGGGGCCCTCGATCCGCCTGCAGGGCGCTTATCGCTACTACTGGACCTACATTCCGCACTTCATCCATTCGCCGTTCTACGTCTATGCCTATGCCTTCGGCGATTGCCTGGTGAATTCGCTCTACGGCACCTTCCAGAAGGCGGAGCAGGGCTTCCAGATCAAATATCTCGACATGCTGCGCGCCGGCGGCACCAAGCGGCACAAGGAGCTGCTGGCGCCCTTCGGCCTCGACGCCACCGATCCGGCCTTTTGGGATCGCGGCTTGGAAGTCGTCTCCAGCCTGATCGACGAGTTGGAGAAGCTCGGCTAGGGCCTATAAGTCCAATCAACTCCCTTGTTTCTGGCATGCGGGCTCCTACACTTGCCACATAAGAAACAAGGGAGGGGCATCATGTCCGCATATGAAAAATTCGCGCCGTCGCGTCGCGGCGTTCTTGCATCCATAGCGACTGTCGGCGTCGCGGGCGGCGTGCTCGCGGCGACGCGGCCCGCGCTCGCGCAAACGGCGGCGCCCGCTGCCGGCGGCAAAACCTTCGTGCTGGTCCATGGCGCGAACAACGGCGGCTATGTCTGGAAATATGTCGCCGCGCAGCTCCGCGCCAAGGGCCACAGGGTCTATACGCCGACGCTGACGGGGCTTGCCGACCGTTCGCACCTGATGAGCAAGGACATCACGCTGGAGACCCATGTGACGGACGTGGTCAATCTCATCAAGTGGGAAGACCTGCGTAACATCACCCTGGTCGCGCATTCCTACGGCGGCTGGCCCGGCTCGGCGGTGCCGGAGCGCATCGGCGAAGCGATCGGCTCGATCGTCTTTCTCGACGCCTTCATGCCGGACGACGGCATGAAGGGCCTCGATCTCAACTCGCCGCAGAGCAAGAAGGACGTGCTGGCCGCCGTCGAGAAGGGCGAGGTGTCGCGCCCGCCGCGCGGCGGCGAACCGAGCCCGACGATGAAGCCGGAGGACGTCGCCTGGCTCAAGTCGAAGGCGACGGCGCAGCCGATCGGCGTGTCGCTCGATCCGATCAAGCTGACCGGGGCGCGCGACCGCATCGCCAAGCGCGCCTATATCCGCGCGCGCGGCTATCCCAATCCGAATTTCGACGATGCCTACAATGCCTGCAAGGCCAAGGGCTACAGCGTCTTCGAGGTGCCCTGCGGCCATTCGGTGCAGGTCGAGATGCCGGATCGGCTGACCGAGATCCTGCTGCAGGTCGCGGCTTAGGCGCTGACTTCTCCCGCTTGGCTATCGAACCTCCCCCTTGACGGGGGAGGTCGGCGCGATAGCGCCGGGTGGGGGTGATTCTCTCCGGCGCACAGCCCCCCCCCGCCCCTCCCCCGCAAGGGGGGAGGGAGAAGCTGCCTCACTTCGCCGCCAGCGTCTCGTCGATCCAGGCGAGGATCGCGGCGCTCGCCTGGTCCTCGATGCCGAGGAAGCCGTGCGCCGAGCCGGCGTCGCACGGCGCGCTGCGCGGCGGCGAACCGCCGGTGAGGGTTTTCACCGTCACCTTGGGCGAAGCGGTCAGCCTTTCGGCCAGCGCGCCGGCCTCGGCCGGCGGCGTTTCGCTGCAGGCGTCCTGCGCGTGCCACATGACGAGGGCCGGCAGGCGGATGTCCTTCACCGCCGTCTGATAGATCGAGATCTGGCCGCGCTCGCCTTCCTTGGTGACGCTCGAGGTCAGCGCCACGCCGGCGATCAGATCGGGCCCGAGCCGCGCGGCGGCATTGGCCGCCGAGGTCGAGCCGCGGCTGGTGCCGATGAGAAATACAGGGACGTTCGCCTGCTTCTTGAGGAATTGCACGACGCCCTGGGCGTCCTGGCCATGTTGCTCGCTGGCGCGGAAGTTGCCCTGCAGGTTGTTGCGGCCGGCCCGGTCGGACGGCGCGTCGGGGACGGCGATCAGGATGCCGGCCTTGGCCAGGGTCTCGCGGATGCGCAGCAGGAAGTTGTTTTTCATCGCCGAGAGATCGCCATTACCGCCGACGAACAGGACGGCGGCGGCCCGTATGGCTTGATTGGGCGGCGACGTCTCGGGCGTCACGATCAGCGTGCGCGTGGTGATGTCGGGCCGCCCGGGAATCAGCTCCTCGCGCTCGGCCGCCTGGGCCAAAAATGGCACAGCGGAGAGCCCGGCGCCGACCAGGCATGCTGCGATAAAACGCTGGAATGTCATGGATTTCATGGGTAAATCTCGCCTTGGCAAACCGGCACGAAATCGCCATTCTGTGCCGCAAAATCAGGGGGGTGGAAGCCCGCCATACTAAGCGATAGGCGCGGGCGGCCGTCAACGGCTCTGCCGCGGTGATCGTCAGCAGATCTAGGGGACCAATGCAGATCGCGGTATTGAAGGAGCGGCGGCCGGGCGAGGCCCGCGTCGCAGCGACGCCGGACACGGTGAAGAAGCTCGTGGCGCTCGGCGCGACGGTGACGATCGAGGCTGGCGCGGGCGCGGGATCGTCGATCCCCGACCGACGCTACAAGGACGCCGGCGCGACCATCGCGCCCGACGCGGCCAGCGCGCTGAAGGATGCCGACGTGGTCTTCAAGGTGCAACGTCCGCTCCGTGACGGTTCGGTGAACGAGCTGGCCCTCATGAAGCAGGGCGCGGCCTTGATCTCCGCCCTCGGCGCCTTGCAGAACAAGGACGACGTCGCGGCCTACGCCGCCGCCGGCATCACCGCCTTCGCCATGGAACTGGTGCCGCGCATCACGCGCGCCCAGTCGATGGACATTCTGTCGTCGCAGGCCAATCTCGCCGGTTATCGCGCCGTGCTCGAAGCCACCCATATCTACGGCCGCGTGCTGCCGATGATGATGACCGCCGCCGGCACCGTGGCGCCGGCCCGCGTCTTCATCATGGGCGTCGGCGTCGCCGGCCTGCAGGCCATCGCCACCGCGCGCCGCCTCGGCGCCATCGTCTCGGCGACCGACGTGCGTCCGGCCACGAAAGAACAGGTCGAGAGCCTCGGCGCCAAGTTCGTCATGGTCGACGATGAGGAGACCAAGCAGGCCGAGACCTCGGGCGGCTACGCCCGCGAAATGTCCGACGAGTACAAGCGCAAGCAGGCGGCGCTGATCGCCGAGACCATCACCAAGCAGGACATCGTCATCACCACCGCGCTGATCCCGGGCCGCAAGGCGCCGGTGCTGGTCAGCGAGGAGATGGTGCGCACGATGAAGCCCGGTTCGGTGATCGTCGACCTCGCGGTCGAGGCGGGCGGCAACTGCCCGCTGTCCAAGCCCGACGAGATCGTCGACGTCGGCGGCGTCAAGATCGCCGGCTACACCAACCTGCCGAGCCGCATCGCCGAAGACGCCAGCGCGCTTTACGCCAAGAACCTGCTCGCCTTCGTCACGCCGCTGATCGACAAGGAGACCAAGGCCTTGAAGATCGACGCGGCCGACGAGATCGTCGCCGGCACGCTGGTGACCCAGGGTGGCCAGATCGTCCACCCAAGCCTCAAAGCGGGAGCCTGAACATGGAAGCCGTCGATCCCTTCATCTTCCGCCTCGCCATCTTCGTGCTCGCCATCTTCGTCGGCTATTACGTGGTGTGGAGCGTGACGCCCGCCCTGCATACGCCGCTGATGAGCGTGACCAACGCCATCTCGTCGGTCATCGTCGTCGGCGCGCTGATCGCCGCCGGCCCGACCGGCTTCGAGCTGTCGAAGATCTTCGGCCTCGTCGCCATCGCGCTCGCCGCCGTGAATATCTTCGGCGGCTTCCTGGTGACGCAGCGCATGCTCGCCATGTACAAGAAAAAAGCGAAGAAGTAGGGGCGCCGGAATCATGTCAGCCAATCTTTCGGCGCTCGCCTACCTCATCAGCTCGATCCTGTTCATCATGGCGCTGCGCGGGCTCTCCAGCCCGGAATCGTCGCGCCGCGGCAATGCCTACGGCATGATCGGCATGACCATCGCGGTCGTCACCACGGTGGCGCTGCCGAGCATCTTCTCCTATGCGGAAATCCTCGGCGCCCTGGTGATCGGCGGCGGCATCGGCGCCGTCACCGCGCGCCGCGTGCAGATGACGCAGATGCCGCAGCTCGTCGCCGCCTTCCATTCGCTGGTCGGCCTGGCCGCCGTGCTGGTCGCCGCCGCCGCCTTCTACAATCCGGCGGCCTACGGCATTTCCGACGCGATGGGCCAGCTCAAGCTCGCCTCGCGCATCGAGATGTCGCTCGGCATCGTCATCGGCGCCATCACCTTCTCGGGCTCGGTCATCGCCTTCCTAAAATTGGCCGGCATGGTCTCGGGCAATCCGGTCACCTTCAAGGGCCAGCACTACCTCAACCTGCTGTTCGGCCTGGTGATCGTCGGCCTGATCGTCGCCTTCTGCGTCACGCCGGACCCGCGCTGGTTCTGGGCGATGACGGCGCTCGCCTTCCTGGTCGGCTTCCTGATCATCATCCCGATCGGCGGCGCCGACATGCCGGTGGTCGTCTCGATGCTCAACAGCTACTCGGGCTGGGCGGCGGCGGGCATCGGCTTCACGCTGGAGAACACCGCGCTGATCGTCACCGGCGCGCTGGTCGGCAGCTCGGGCGCGATCCTCAGCTACATCATGTGCAAGGGCATGAACCGCTCCCTGTTCAACGTGATCCTCGGCGGCTTCGGCGGCGACGCCGCGGCCGCGGGCGGCCCGGGCAAGTCCGACCGCCCCGTGAAGTCGGGCAGCGCCGACGACGCCGCCTTCATCATGAAGAACGCCGGCAAGGTCATTATCGTGCCGGGCTACGGCATGGCGGTGGCGCAGGCGCAGCATGCGCTGCGCGAGATGGCCGACCGCCTGAAGGCCGAGGGCGTCGAAGTGTCCTACGCCATCCATCCGGTCGCCGGCCGCATGCCGGGCCATATGAACGTGCTGCTGGCCGAGGCCAACGTGCCCTACGACGAGGTGTTCGAGCTGGAGGAGATCAACTCCGCCTTCCAGACCGCCGACGTCGCCTTCGTCATCGGCGCCAACGACGTGACCAACCCGGCGGCGCGCGACGATCCGCAGAGCCCGATCTACGGCATGCCGATTCTTGACGTCGACAAGGCCAAAACCGTGCTGTTCGTGAAGCGCTCGATGGCGTCGGGCTATGCCGGCGTCGACAACACGCTGTTCTACCGCGACAACACGATGATGCTGTTCAGCGACGCCAAGAAAATCTGCGAAGACATCGTCAAGAGCCTGTAGGGCTCGGATGATACGAGAACAAAAGGCCGCCCAACCGGGCGGCCTTTTTTGTTGGAAAATTAAGTAGGCTTTCTTCATCCTGTAGAAGGGGGCAAATATGTCACAAGTAAAATTCGATGTTTGGCAGGTGGCGTGTTTCGGGTACGTCCATTTTTTTAAGCATCCGATCATTTTTCTTCGGCTTGCCTGGAAGTCTTACGTGCTGACTATTGCAGGATCATTTTTGGTTACTGCGCTTCAAACTATTCTTAAACGTCAGGGATATGAACTGACGGTTTTATCGCAAGCGCTTCAACTGTTTGTGGGCGTGGTGGCCGTCAGTTATTTTGGCCTCGCTTTTTATCGCTACTACCTACTGGGATGGACCTCGGAAACGCAGCGAGTGCGTTTGAGAATTCGTAGAAGAGAATTTCTCTACATCAACTTTATGCTTTTGAGCATGGTGCCGTGGGGGCTTATTGGGCTTCTATATAATTTTGCGCCAGAATTTGGGTTGGATATGGCGAATAAGAAACTTTGGACCGCTATCACCTATGCTCTGAATACTTTCATGGCTTTAGCGCTCGTGCGCATTGTCTATATCTCGCCGGCCATCGCGGTCGATATGTCTCAGCCCGTCGTTCAAGGTTGGAAATTGGCAGAAGGAGCATGGCTCCGATTGTGCGGCGTATGGTTTCTGACCTATGCCCCATATATGTTTTTAAATGCCTACGTGTATGAAGTGATGACGAGTTTTGTTGATCCGCTTATTTCGAGTTTGCTTTCCACTGCGATGTTTTTTGTGGCGCATGGGATTAGCCTGCTTGCGATGAGTCGCGCCTTTCAACTTCGAGTCGGCCAGACTTCACCTGTGGCCGGATAACAAAAACCCCCGAGGTTTCCCGCGGGGTTTTTGATTCGGTATCGCGTATCGGCCTAGTAGCCTTCGCGCTCCATGCGCTTGGTCGCGGCTTAGAACTGGGAATTATGAGGCAGGGCTTCGAGGCCGCGCAGAAGCCGTGCGTCGATTGGTCTTTTTGCCAATAGGAGTTGGCAAAGCCAATTTGGCATTTGCCGAGCGGCGGACAACGATCTTGGTCTTCAGAGATGAAACAGTCAGTTTCAAACCCAACGCGCCGAAGACTTTCAGGATCGTACCGAACTCTGGATTACCGTTCGACTTCAACGAGCGGTAGAGGCTTTCGCGCGAGACCTTGGCGCTTTTGGCGACGGCGGTCATGCCCTTGGCGCGGGCGACCACGCCGAGGGCGTCTGCGATGAATGCGGGGTCGTCAGTTTCGAGCGCTTCGCTCAGATAGACGGCGCGCGCCTCTTCGCTATCGAGATAGTCGGCCGGATCGAATTTCGTCGTTTTGAGCGGCATGGGGTTACTCCTCGATCTGCGTTGCCAAGGCTTTGGCCTCGGCGATGTCTGCCTGTTGGGTCCGCTTATCGCCGCCGCACAAGAGAACGATCAGGACGTCTCCCCGCTTGACGAAATACACGCGGTAGCCGGCGCCGTGGTCGATCCGCAATTCGCTGAGGCCCTTGCCGATCGGGCGGACGTCGCCGGGATTTCCGGCGGCAAGGCGGGCAATGCGCACGGTAATCCGCGCCTTGGCGTCAGGGTCTTTCAGCTTCCTGAGCCATTTATCGAAACCGGCAGTCTTGCGAATTTCGATCATGGCCGAATGTAGCCCATGGGCTACATTCGTTCAACTGAATTCCGGCCGCCTCTCGAGATCGCTCTCTGATGCCGGAGCAGCCCAAAAATCCCGAGGTTTCCCTCGGGGGTTTTGTTTCGCTCTCGGGCGGCCTTTTTTGTTGCCGCGCCGTCTCCCGCTACCCGTGCAGATACTGGACTGCCGCGTTGAGCAGGTAGAAGGCGACGAGGAGCAGGCTCACCCAGTTGACGCTGCGCCCGAGGCGCGAGGCGGTGCGCAGCGCGAGGCCGGCGATCACCGTCGCGCTCATCAGGACGGCGATGAGGGCCGAGGCGGCGAGCAGCGGCGACGTATCGTCATAGAGCGGGCCCGGCATATAGGCGACGTCGTCGAGGGCGACGATCAGCAGATTGAAAATATTGCTGCCGAGCAGATTGCCGAAGGCCAAATCGACTGCGCCGAGACGGATCGCGCCCCAGGTGGTGGCCAGTTCGGGCATGCAGGTCGCCAGGGCGATGAGCAGGCTGCCGACGAAGCTGTCCGACCAGCCCATGGCCTGGGCCAGTTCGACGCCGACCAGAGGCAGCAGGAGGCCGCCGGCGATGATCGCCACGGAGGCGATGCCGTAACCCATCATCGCGGATTTGAGCGACATGACGGCCGCTTCGGGGGCAGGGGCGGGCGCGGCGGCGCGCCGTTGCTCGGCGCGATAGATTGTCCGCATGGCGACGAAGTAGAGTGCGAAGATGACCGGGCTGACCATGCCGATATGGCCGATCGGCGGCAGCAGGGTTCGCGTCGCGGGGAGAAGGCCGAAGCCCACCGCCGTCAGCAGGAGAATGCCGAAGCTCGCCGTCAGGATATGGCCCCGTCCCGCGGCGGCATAAATCGTGCCCTGGCGATAGAGCGCGTCGATCAGGGCCAGCATCGCCAGATTGAGGACGCAGGCGCCGAGAATGTTGCCGACGGCGATGTCGGGCGCCTGGGCGACGGTGACGGCGCTCAGGCCGGTCACCAATTCCGGCAGCGAGGTGACGGTGGCGACCAGCACGAGGCCGACCCAGTTGCGCGACAGGCCGGTGAGCGCGGCGATGACGACGCCATAGCGGCTGAGGCGCAGGCCGGCGACGGCGATGATGCCGAGGCAGAGAAAAAACTGCAGCCAAATGAGGAGAAGGTCGAACATGGTCGTCCCGGTCGCGGGTACATGAGCGGCGCGTCGGAACGATAGCCGACGCCATGGGCTGCGCAGCCAACAAAAAACCCCGAAGCATTGCTTCGGGGTTTTTGATTTCGGTCTCGGGCGTCGGCCTAGTAGCCTTCGCGCTCCATGCGCTTGCGGAGCAGCTTGCGGTAGCGGCGAACGGCCTCGGCCTTTTCGCGGGCGCGCTTCTCGGAGGGCTTCTCGAAGTTGCGGCGCATCTTCATCTCGCGGTAGATGCCTTCGCGCTGCATCTTCTTCTTGAGCGCGCGTAGGGCCTGATCGACGTTGTTGTCTTTAACGTGGACTTGCAAGTGACTGCTCCGGTTTGCGTCCGTCCCCATTAATTTTAATGTCAGGGGAGGTTCGGCGAATTTGGGTCGCGAAAAACCCCGCCGAGAGCGGGGTTCGCGAAAGGAAGCGCGTTGTATCACAGGGATTTAGGGGCCGCAAGCCGACTCATGCGCCCGTCATTAAGGCAATAATTCCATAAAAACAAGGGCTTGACCCTATCGCCGCGCCGCGCGGCCCTTTGACGCCGGCCGATTCCCGCCCCATATTGCCGCCATGGCCATATTGAAAATCGCCCGCATGGGCCACCCCGTCCTCCGCCGCCGCGCCGATCCGGTCCCCGACCCGACCGCGCCGGAGATCGCCCGCCTGGTCGAAGACATGCTCGAAACCATGGACGACGCCCATGGCGTCGGCCTCGCCGCGCCGCAGGTCCATGTGCCGCTGCGCCTCCTGGTCTTCAAGGTGCCGCCGGAGCGCCTCGGCGAGGGCGAGACCCTGCCGGCCGATTTCGCCGCCGGCCGCGACAAGCCGATGGTGCTGATCAATCCCATTCTGGAGGCTTTGCCGGGCCCCTCGGGCCAGCCGGAGTTCGAATCGGGCTGGGAAGGCTGCCTGTCGGTTCCCGGCTTTCGCGGCGTCGTGCCGCGCGTCACCCGCCTGCGCTACAAGGCCTGGGGGCTCGACGGCCAGCCCTTCGTCCGCGAGGCGGCGGGCTTTCACGCCCGCGTCGTCCAGCACGAATATGACCATCTCGACGGCATCCTCTATCCCCAGCGCATGAAAGATCTCTCGCTGCTGGGATTTGAAGAGGAGATGGCGCGTTATCCTCTCGGCGGTCCGGAGGACCGTTCTGAAACGGGCGATGACGCCGATCAGGAAAGGGAACCGGCATGACCGATAGCGACAATGAGGCCCCGCAGCTTCCCGGCCTCCGCCAGCGCCTGCTCGACGGCCTGCTGCGCAACGCGCCATTCGACGGTTGGAGCCAGCTCGCGCTCGACGCCGCGGCGCGCGACGCCGGGGTCACGCCCGAGATGGCGGCCGTCGCCTTCCCCGGCGGCCTCGCCCAGGCGGCCGAGGCGCTGCATGACCGGATCGACGCCGAGATGCTCGAAAAACTGGCGGGCGCCGATCTCGCCGCCCTGAAAATCCGCGAGCGGGTGACGTTCGCCGTGCGCGCCCGCCTCGAAGCGGCGGCGCCGCAGCGCGAGGCGTTCCGCGCGCTCGCGACGTACCTCGCCAATCCGCTCAACGCGCCGCTCGCTGGCAAGCTGATGTGGCGCACGGTGGACGCCCTGTGGCGCGCCATCGGCGACCGCTCGACCGACTTCGCCTTCTATACCAAGCGGGCGACGCTGGCCGGCGTCTGGGGTTCCACGGTGATGATCTGGCTGCAGGATCAGTCGGAAGACTTCGCCGAGACCTGGGCCTTCCTCGACCGCCGGATCGAGGACGTCATGGCCATCGAGGCCTGCAAGGGCCGCCTGCGCCAGGCCTTCGGCCGGATGCCGGACCCCTTCGGCCTGTTCCGCCGCAAGCCGGCCCATTCCCCTCGGGCGGGACGCCCGCCCCACGCCGGTCCCTAAGCCGGTTCCGCAGCGGCGACGATGCGCGCTTTGAAATATCGGCGCGCGACGAAACGGCGTCGGGAACTACCGGCACTGGGTATCTTCCGATTGAACCCCTAGGGCTAGAGGTCGTTGCCTGTCCATGACGGTTCAGGACGCGCTCCTCTGCAAGACCTCCGGCGCAATTCCCGCCCGGCAAAATTGGCATGCCGTTCGCATGCTGTTCGAGCGCGATCGGGTGGAGTGGCCTGCGCGAGCCGGGGGGAATGTCAGCCATGCAAAATCAATGCAGTGCCGCTGTAGACGGCATTTTCGATTTTGCCTAAATTCAGCCCAGTTTCCTTGCCAGTCTCATCCTGCGAGTTGCGGCGTATTCCGCATCGGTTTCGGGCGTCTTCCCCAAGGACTTAAGTGAGCATGCGCGCTTCCAGTCTGCTGACTGCGGCAGTGATCCTGGTCGTCAACCTCGGCCTGTGGACGATGGCCAATCGTCCCGAACATCCGACGCAGACCTTCTCGGGTCAGATCTCCGGCCTGTCCTTCAGTCCTTATCAACGCGGCCAAGACGCCAACGACGGACGCCATCCGAGCGCGGAAGACATCGACCGCGATCTCAAGCTGCTCGCCAACGCCAACGTGCAGTCGGTGCGCACCTACACCTCGCTCGACGGCATCGAGCGCACGGCGGCGCTCGCGCGCGAGTACGGCCTGAAGGTGATGGCCGGCGCCTGGCTCGGCTCGAAGGAAGACGTCAACAAGGCGGAAATCGAAAGCCTCGTGCGCGTCGCCCGCGCCAACCGCAACGTCGACCGCCTGATCGTCGGCAACGAGGCGATCCTGCGCGGCGAACAGAGCGTGCCGCAGATCGTCGAAGAAATTCAGAAGGTGCGCAAGCAGGTCCGCCGGCCGATCTCGACCGCCGAGCCGTGGCACGTCTGGCACGACCACCCCGAACTGGTGAAGGAAGTCGACTTCCTCGCCGTGCAACTGCTGCCCTATTGGGAAGGCGTGCCGGTCGATCAGGCCGTGCGCTACGTGCTGAAGCGCTATTACGACCTGAAGATCGCCTATCCGGGCAAGAAGATCATCCTGTCGGAAGTGGGCTGGCCGAGCGAAGGCAAGACGCGCCAGGGCGCCGAGGCCAGCATCGTCAATCAGGCCCGCTTCACCCGCGAATTCCTCGCCGCCGCCAAAGAGCACGGCATCGAATATTTCGTCATGGAAGCCTTCGACCAGCCGTGGAAGATGTCGTTCGAAGGCACCGCCGGCGGCTATTGGGGCATCTACGACGTCGACCGCAATCCCAAGTTCTCGCTGTCGGGCCCGGTCGAGGAGCAGCCGTTCTGGCCGTGGCTCGCCGGCATCTCCAGCGTCCTCGGCCTGATCGCCATGATGGCCTTCCTGCCGCGCTACGATCACGTCAGCCTGGTCGGCCGCGCCACCTTCTCGGTCGTGCTGCAGCTCGTCGCCTCGGGCTCGGTGTGGATGGCGGTCAGCATCTTCTATCAGTACCTGACGCCGACCCAGGCGGTGGTGCTCGGCGTGCTGACGGCCTGCCAGATCATCCTCGGCGTCACCATCATTTCCGAGACCTTCCAGTTCGTCGAGCTGCTGTGGGCCCGCCTGCGCCGCAAGATCGCGCCGGTCGCCGAAGCCGCCGCCCTGCCGGCCGACACGCGCCGCCCGAAGGTCTCGCTGCATCTGCCGATCCACAACGAGCCGGCGCCGATGGTCATGCGCACGCTCGACAGCCTGGCCAAGCTCGATTACCCCGATTTCGAGGTGATCGTGATCGACAACAACACGAAGAACCCGGACGTCTGGAAGCCGGTCGAGGCCTATTGCGCCACGCTCGGCCCCAACTTCCGCTTCTTCCATCTCGACCCCTGGCCGGGCTTCAAGGCCGGCGCGCTCAACTTCGCGCTGAGCCAGACCGCCAAGGATGCCGAGGTGATCGGCGTCATCGACAGCGATTACATCGTGCGCGCCGACTGGCTCAAGAGCCTGGTGCCCTATTTCGCCGATCCGAAGGTGGGCTGGGTGCAGGCGCCGCAGGATCACCGCGAATGGCAGGATCATCCCTTCAAGGCGATGATCAACTGGGAATATGCCGGCTTCTTCCATATCGGCATGGTCCACCGCAACGAGCGCAACGCCATCATCCAGCACGGCACCATGACCCTGATCCGCAAGCAGGCCATGGAGAGCGTCGGCAATTGGGGCGAATGGTCGATCTGCGAGGACGCCGAGCTCGGCCTGCGCATGTTGGAGCATGGCTACGAGGCGCTCTACACCACCGAGACCTTCGGCCAGGGCCTGACGCCCGACGATTTCGCCGGCTACAAGAAGCAGCGCTTCCGCTGGGTGTTCGGCGCGGTGCAGATCATCCGCCATCACGCGCGCCAGCTGTTCCTGCCGAACTTCATGCAGAAAGACGGCTCCAGCCTGACCTTCGCCCAGCGCTATCACTTCATCGCCGGCTGGCTGCCTTGGTTCGCCGACCTGATGCATCTGTTCTTCACGGTGGGCGCGCTGTTCTGGACGATCGGCGTCATCGCCTTCCCGAAATACATCGAGTTCCCGCTCGCCATCTTCATGGTGCCGGCGCTCAGCGTCATGGCGATGAAGTTCCTCTCGTCGCTCTGGCTCTACCAGATCAAGGTGCCCTGCACGGTGGGCCAGCGCCTCGGCGCGGCGCTCGCCGCCATGTCGCTCGGCTACACGGTGGCGCGCGGCATTCTCTCGGGCCTGTTCTTCACCTCGACGCCGTTCATGCGCACGCCCAAGTGCGAGGACCGTCCGGCGCTGATCGGCGGCCTGATGATGGCCTGGCAGGAAGGCCTCCTGTTCCTCGGCGCGCTCGTCGCCGCGACGGCCACGGCCATCGCCTACGGCCGCTGGAACACCGAAGCCAATCTCTGGATTTTCATGCTGCTGATCCAGACCATCCCCTACGCCTCGGCCGTGGCGATCTCGCTGATCGCCGCCATGCCGGCGCGCAAACGCGAGCCCACGGTGGTTCCGGTCGCGGCGCCGGTGCCGCAAAGCGACAGCGCGCCGGTGCAGGCCTAAGCGGCAGGCCATAGACGCACAAAGGGCGCGGAGAGTGATCTCCGCGCCCTTTTGATTCCGTTTCGCCCCTAGCCACTATTGTCATGGCCGGACTTGTTCCGGCCATCCACGACTTTTCTTTTATCCATGCAGCAAGTCGTGGATGCCCGCAACAAGTGCGGGCATGACGACGAATTGAGACCGGAGCTTATTGATCTTTCCGCGGAAACAGCCGCGTCACATGGCCCATCTTGCGGCCCGGGCGCGGTTCGCTCTTGCCGTAGAGATGCAGCTTGGCGGTCGGCTCGGCGAGAATCTCGCGCCAGCGCAGCACCTCGTCGCCGAGCAGGTTCTTCATCACCGCGTCGGCGTGGCGCGCCGGCGAGCCGAGCGGCAGGCCGCAGACGGCGCGCACGAATTGCTCGAACTGCGAGGTGACGCAGGCGTCCATCGTCCAATGGCCGCTGTTGTGCGGGCGCGGCGCGATCTCGTTGATCAGGATGCCGCCTTCGCGCGTCACGAACATCTCGACCGCCAAGAGGCCGACGAGATCGAGCTGCTCGGCGATGTGGCGCGCCGTGCCGATGGCCTTGTCGGCCAGGCCCTGCGGGATCGCGGCGGGCGCGATGGTGGTGTCGAGCACATGATGGACATGGCGGTTTTCGACCGGATCGAAGGCCGCCCAGCTGCCGTCCGGCGCGCGCGCGACGATCACGGAAATCTCGCGCTCGAAATCGACGAAGCCTTCCAGCACGCCTTCCGGATTTTCCATGTTGGCGGCGCCCATCGCCTTCCAGGCCGCCGCCGGCTTCATATTGCCGTCGATCATCACCTGGCCCTTGCCGTCATAGCCGAGGCGGGCGGTTTTCAGCACCGCCGGCCGGCCGAGGTCGCGCAGCGCCTGGGTCAGGTCCTGCACGCTGGTGACGCGGCGGTAGGGCGCCGTCGGCGCGCCGATCCCGTTGAGGAAGTCTTTTTCGCGCAGGCGGTCCTGGGCGATGGCGAGGCAGCGCGGGCCGGGCCGCACGATGACATGGCGCGCCAGGGTCGCCGCGGTGATTTCGGGAATGTTCTCGAATTCGAAGGTGACGACGGCGACGGTCTTGGCGAAGGCGGCGAGCGCCGCTTCGTCGCCGTAGGCGGCGACGGTCGTCTTGGCCGCGACCTGCGAGGCCGGGCTGTCCGGCTCGTCGGTGTAGATGTGGCAGGCATAGCCGAGACGGGCGGCCGCCAGGGCGGTCATGCGGCCGAGCTGGCCGCCGCCGAGAATGCCGATGATGGCGCCGGGTGGAATGGGGCCGGGCGAGAATGCGGTCATGATGAACGGACGACGCGGGTGAGAGAGGCGGGATTAGCGGTTGCGTTTGGCGGCGGGGCGCCGAGCCGATTTTTTCGCCGGCTTTACCGCCTGTACCGGCGATTCGTCGACGGCGGCGGTCTGGTTGGCGCGCCAGGCGTCGAGCCGCTTGGCGAGCTTGGCGTCGGTCAGGGCGAGGATGCTGGCGGCGAACAGGCCGGCGTTGACGGCGCCGGCGCGGCCGATGGCGAGCGTGCCGACGGGAATGCCGCCCGGCATCTGGACGATGGAGAGCAGGCTGTCCATGCCCTTGAGGCTATGGCTTTCGACCGGCACGCCGAGCACCGGCAGGGGCGTCATGGCGGCGGTCATGCCCGGCAGATGGGCGGCGCCGCCGGCCCCGGCGATGATGACCTGCAGGCCGCGGTCGCGCGCCGAGCCGGCATAGTCGTAGAGCCGCTTGGGCGTGCGATGGGCCGAGACCACCTTGGTTTCGTGGGCGACGCCGAGGGCGTCCAGGGTTTCGGCGGCGTGGCGCATCGTCTCCCAATCGGAGCGGCTGCCCATGATGATGCCGACGAGCGCTTTATGTGCCATGGAGGCGCCTTGGGGGCGTTAGCCCCGAAAAGTTGGCCAGGGGCCAGGCCCCTGAAAGGTTGACGGCGGCCGCATCTGAGCGGGCCGCCGGGAAGGCGGCATTATAGGAATCGGCAGGCCCGGCGCAATGGCCCGCGATGCGACGGAACCGGGCGACGGGAAGGCTGGAAAACCGCCAATTTCCGCCCCTGGGCGGGGGATGGGCGTCGGCCGGCCGTGGGGCAGCCGATTTCCGACGATGACCAGAGAAGCGGAAGCTGGCAAGATTTTCTGGTAAAAGAGGCGCTACGCACGAGTCGTTAAATTTTATTAATCTGGGCCGGTCATAGTCCGGCCTGGTGCCAATCGGGGAGCGGTCTCCGCACCAATGTCACGCGGGGCCGTTTAAAGCGGACGATATGAAGATCGGCGATTCAAAACCGGTGTCGCGGCTCGGCTCCGTGGCCAAGCGCGGCGCCGTGAGCGACAGCGCGTCGGCGGCGCCGGCGGCGCGCCCCAGCGATGCCATCTCCATCATGGGCATTCCCGAAGCGGAACTGACCCCGAAGGTGCGCTCGGCCATCATGACCCTGCTGCAGGAAGTCGACCGCCTGCGCCAGGACGTCGAAGACGGCAAGAAGCGCGTCGCCTTTCTCGAAAAGCTCGCCGACCAGGACACGCTGGTGCCGATCGCCAACCGCCGCGCCTTCGTGCGCGAGCTGTCGCGCATGATCGCCTTCGCCGAGCGCTACGGCACGCCGTCGAGCGTGCTCTATTTCGACATCAACGGCCTCAAGGTCATCAACGACAATCTCGGCCATGCGGCAGGCGACGCGGCGATCCGCCATGTCGCCGCCGTGCTGACCGGCAATGTGCGCGAATCCGACACGGTCGGCCGCCTCGGCGGCGACGAGTTCGGCGTGCTGCTCGCCAACGCGCCGCAGCCGGTGGCGCTCGAGAAGGCGGGCATTCTGGCGGGCAAGATCGAGGCCGTGCCCTTCGAATGGGAGGGCAGGCATGTGCCGCTGCGCGTCGCGCACGGCGCCTACAGCTTCACCGGCGGCGAAGACGCCGCCAAGGCGCTCGCCGAAGCCGACAAGGCGATGTACGAGCGCAAGCAGGCCAAGAAAAAAGACGCCGAATAGGCGTCCTTGATAGCCCGGCCCCGTAGGGCGTTAGGCGATGTCGCCCCGCAGGGGCGCTAAGCGATGTCGCCCCGCAGGGGCGCTAAGCGATGTCCCCCGCAGAGGCGCTAAGCGATGATATCGGGGAGCAGCTCGCTTTCGAGCTTCTGAATGGCGTCGCGCAGCACCAACTTGCGCTTTTTCAGCCGCTGCACGCGCAGCTGGTCGAAGGGCACCTGATCGACGACGCGGGCGATCACGTCGTCGAGGTCGCGATGTTCGGCCCGAAGGTCTTCGAGCTTCTTGCGCAGGTCGTCGCGGTCGCTGGGTGCCATGTTCATCGCCGGCAAGATTAACAGACATCGGCGACGCTTTCGAGACCGCGTTCCCATTTGGCCGCCGGCTCTATCGGCCGGGTGGACGCGGCGGGCTCGATCCGTCATTCTAAGAGTTCTTCGCAGTTCTTCTCGAGTACGGTCCCCCATGCATCCTGTCGGCTCCCGCATCGGCATCCTCACCAGCGGCGGCGATTGCGCCGGATTGAACGCCGTGATTCGCGCCGCCGTCTTTCGTGCCGTCCATACCTACGGCTGGGAAGTCGTCGGCCTGCGCCAGGGCACGCTCGGGCTTTTGAAACGCCCGGCGGACACCATGCATCTCGACGTCGGCATGTTCTCCGGGTCGATCCTGCGCGAAAGCGGCACGATCCTCGGCACCACGAACACCGGCGATCCCTTCGCCTTTCCCATGCCCGACGGCAGCAAGCGGGACCGCTCGGCCGAGGTGATCGAAGGTTATCGCCAGCTCGGCCTGTCGGGCCTCATCGTCATCGGCGGCGACGGCTCCTTCCGCATCATGGACAGGCTGGCCAAGCAGGGAAACATCCCGCTCGTCGGCGTGCCCAAGACCATCGACAACGATCTGCGCCGCACCGAGAATTCCATCGGCTTCATCACCGCCGTGAACGTGGCGACCGAGGCGCTCGACCGCCTGCAGCCGACGGCGGCGAGCCACAACCGCGTGATGATCCTCGAAGTCATGGGTCGCGACGCCGGCCATATCGCGCTCGCCAGCGGCATCGCCGGCGGCGCCGACATCATCCTGCTGCCGGAAATTCCCTGGAAGCTCGAGCATCTCGCCGCCAAGATCAAGCGCCTGCGCGACGAAGAGAACCGCAACTTCGCGCTCGTCGTCGTCGCCGAGGGCGTGAAAACGCCGGAGGGGCGCGCCGTCACCCAAGCCGACGTCGCCGGCAAGGTGCGCTATGGCGGCATCGGCCATTATCTCGGCGACCGGCTGGCCGACGCGGCCAAGGCGGAAACCCGCGTCACCGTGCTCGGCCATGTGCAGCGCGGCGGCAGCCCGGCGACGACGGACCGCGTGCTGGGATCGGCCTTCGGCGTCGCCGCGGTCGATCTGCTCGCCGCCGGCAAACATGGCCGCATGGTCACCTGGCAGAACCGCCAGGTCGTCGACGTGCCGATCGAGGACACCATCTCCGGCCCCGGCGGCGTCAACGTCGAAGGCGATCTAGTGCGCACGGCGCGCGGCCTCGGCATTTGCCTCGGAGATCGATGATGGCGGACGCGCCGATGGAATTTCCCGAGCATCCGTTCTGGAATTTCGCGCTCGACGTTTATCGCCGTCCCGGCGTGTCGGATGCCTGCTTGCAGTTGCAGGAGCCCTATCATCTCGACGTCAACCTGCTGCTGTTCTCCGGCTGGACCGGCGCTTTCGGCATGGGCCGGTTGTCGGGCGAAGAGCTTTCGCGTTGTCGCGACGCGGTCGCGGGCTGGCATGACAGCGTGGTGCGCGGCTTGCGCGGCGTGCGCCGCATCCTCAAGACGGGATTCGACGATCTGCCGGGCGAATTGCGCGAGATCAGCGACGCGCTCCGCAAACGGATTCAGGCGCGCGAGATCGACGCCGAACATCTGGAACAATTGATTCTCGTCGGCTGCGTGCATCGCGTGCCGAACGATCATCTCAGCGCGGCGGAGATCTTCGCCGACGCGGCGGCGAACATGGTCGCCTATTGCCGGGCGCTCGATGCGCGTCTCGACGCGGCCGACCGCGCGGCTTTGACGGCGATTCTGGGCGCGATGTTTCCGCAGCAGGCGGCGACCGCCGCGCAGGCCGCCATCGAGGCGGCGGCGCGCGCCTAAGCCCCGTTGAAAAGCCGATGCGAATCGGCCTTCGGCGCATTGCTTCGTCACAAAGATAATTTTCCTGCGCGCCTTTCTCTCGCCCTGCGAGTCGCTTTCGGTTGCCATCCCTGCGCGTCGGTCTAAGATTATCCGACTGATCGGTTCTCAAGATTCTTGCGAAAAAGGAGAACAGCATGGCGATCGAGCAGCGTATCGAGACGCTTAAATCCAGTCACGCCTCCGTCGAGGCGGCGCTTCGCGCGGAGACCACCCGTCCGCATCCGGACGATGTCCGCATCCGCGATCTGAAGCGCGCCAAACTCCGCATCAAAGACGAAATCCTCCGCTTGAAGCCGGCCGACGCGTAAAAGCGCCGTCGCAGACTTTTCGGCGCCGCCAGGCGGCGATCCTGCGGCTGGCAGATCGCGCGCCGCCGCGCGCGCGCGTCCGCGCGTCTGCCTGGCGCTTGCCGCAGGCATGGAAAAGCCCGCGCACCCGATGGGCGCGCGGGCTTGAGCCAATGCCGCGAGATCAGTTGGTGGTTTCGCCGACCGGGTCCGTGGTCGAATCGCTGTCGGGGCTCTCCGTCTCCAGGCCCGCGACGTCATCGTCCAAATCGTCGGCGTCGAGATCGGCGTCGTCCGCCGGCGTTTCGGCGGCGCCCGTTTCACCGAGGGCGGCCTTGCGCTCGGCGCTGGCCTTGCGCTTCTCGGCGCGGGCCTTGATGCGGCGGGCGCGCTGCACGGCGCCGTGCAGCTCTTCCAGGCTGCACATGCCGAGATCGACCGGATCGCGCGGCTTGATCGCCGCGGCTTTCCAATGCGTCTTGCTGCGCACGGCGTTGAGCGTCGCCTTGGTCGTGCCGACCAGCTTGCAGATTTGCGCGTCGGTCAGTTCGGGATATTGGCGCAGCAGCCAGGCGATGGCGTCGGGGCGCTCCTGGCGCTTGGAGACCGGCGTGTAGCGCGGGCCCTTCGATTTGCTCTTGGGCAGCGCTTCGGGCTGCGGCGCCATCTTCAGGCGCGCTTTCGGATCGGCGGCGACGCGCTCGATCTCGTCCTTGGTCAGTTGGCCGTTGACGATGGGGTCGAGCCCGACGATGCCGGTCGCGACTTCGCCGTCGGCGATCGCTTGCACTTCCAGCATGTGCATGCCGCAGAAATCGGCGATCTGGTCGAAGGTGAGCCCGGTATTCTCGACCAGCCAGACGGCGGTGGCCTTGGGCATCAACGGGAGAACCATGGAAACTCCTTAACGGCGTCAGACCTGGCCGGGGAGGGGGGATCCTTCCGCGCCGGCGCCCGTCTGACGGGAAATTTTGTGAGCCACAGATATAATGCCTGCCGCGGCGGCATGAAAGGCGGCTGTCCAATAATCAAATAACGCATTGGATTTGTTATATAAACAGTTTTCTGCGAAGGAGAGCGACGATGGCGCGCGATGACGACGAGGAAGCAAGGCCGCAAAACGCCCGGCGCTGGCTCGAGCCGCGCCCGCTCGACAGCCTCTCGGTCGCCGAGCTCGGCGAGTATGTCCTTGCTCTGAAAGCGGAAATCGCCCGCGCCGAAGCCACGGCCGAGGCCAAGAAAAGCCACCGTGCCGGCATCGAGGCGCTGTTCGGCAAAAAAACCTGAGCCGGCGGAAAAAAATCCGCGGGCATTTAACTATTCCTTTAGTGATAGCCGGCTATAAAGCCTCATGCGGTTCACACGTCCCCGACCGCAGATCTCGGTCCTCGGACCGGTGGTCTTTCCTCTCCCCTCGGGGAAAGGCCATTTTTTGATCCTCCCTGATGAACTTTAAGCCGCCCTCCGGGGCGGCTTTTTTTACATGGAATCAATATTTTGAAACAATGTTACGAAATTTTTCGGATTCCGCTTGATCGGTTTCGCGGCAGGTATAAATTTCTATCCAGAGCTTTTCGCGCTCGTTGAAAGACGCGGCAAGTTTAACAGGCAGGCGCCACGAAAAATCGAGCCGCCCCCGGGGTTTTCCCCGGCAGGGCGGCTCTCTAATTCTAAGCTCGGCTTTCACGCGAAATTGAAGCCGCCGCAGGATTGCCCGCGGCGGCTTCGCGTTGTCGGCGATCCGGCGTTAGGCGGCTTGGTCGATCACCTTGGGCTGCGTGCCGGCGACGATGTCGATGCGGCGCGGTTTCGCCTGCTCGGGAATCTCGCGCTTGAGATCGATATGGAGCAGCCCGTTGACCAGATCGGCGCCGGCGACCTTCACCGTGTCCGCCAATTCGAACGCATGGCGGAAGGCGCGGCCGGCGATGCCGCGATAGAGATATTGGCTGGCGTCCTCGGCGGCGCGCGCCGCGTCGCTCAGCTTGCCCGAGACGATGAGCTTGTTCTCCTGCACCGTCACGTCGAGCTCGGAACGGTCGAAGCCCGCCACCGCCAGGGTGATGCGGTACTGATCTTCGCCGGTCTTCTCGATGTTGTAGGGCGGATAGGCGGTTTCGGTCTTGGCGAGGTTGCTTTCGAGCAAGCGCGACAAGCGGTCGAAGCCGACGGTGGAGCGGAACAGCGGGGAGAAATCGTAATTGACCATGTTTATACCCTCCTAGAGCGATATTGGTCCTTGGCGCGCAACGGGGTTGCGCACGCTATGGGACGCCCACCGCAGGGTCGGGCGTCCGGTTCGCGGCCGGCCCCGAAGGGCGCCGGCACAGAAGGGATTTAGGCGCGGCCCCGGCCGGGTCAAGACGGCCCCGCGAGATTTTTTGGCGAGGATTTGAGTCCGGAAACGCAAACGGCCGGCGTTCCCTGAGGGAACGCCGGCCGTGCGAAACGCCGGAAGGTCGGGCGGTTAGTCTTTCTTTAGACCGATGCCCGAGAACTTCTTGTTGAACTTCGCCATCTGGCCGCCCGTGTCGAGCAGGCGATGCACGCCCGTCCACACCGGATGCGACTTCGAGTCGATCTCGAGCTTCACGGTGTCGCCGGGTTTCCCCATGGTCGAACGCGTCTTGTAGGTGGTGCCGTCGGTCATCACGACGTTGATCTCGTGATAATCGGGATGGATGTCGGTCTTCATGGCCAAGCTCCGCAAATGAGGCGCCGGTTATAGCCAAGGGGGTCGGGGATAGCAAGGCGTAAGCCCGCCGCCCCCGGGATTGGCCCGCGCGCCGGCGGGAGGGAGCAACTCCCTCAAAAAACTGAGTTTTTTCATGGAAAGCGGTCCTGGCGCCGGGGCCGGGGCGCGAGTAATCTCAGCCGCCCGTTCGCCAAAGCGTCATGAAATGTCCGCCAGCCCCACCCCAACCGCCCCGGGCGACAGCGCCCAGCCCGCGCCGTCCAAGGATCTGAGCCAGCTGCGGCACATCCTGCGCTTCGTGCTGCCCTATCGCTGGCAGATGCTCGGCGCGCTGGTCTCGCTCACCGTCGCCGCCGGCACCGTGCTGGTGATGGGCGCGGGGCTGCGCCGCCTGGTCGACGGCGGCTTCGCCGAGGGCAATCCGGCTTTGCTCGACCAGTCGCTGTTCGCTTTGCTCGGCGTCATCATCCTGCTGGCCTGCGCCACCTACGGCCGCTTCTTCCTGGTGACCTGGCTCGGCGAGCGCGTCGTCGCCGACATCCGCAAGGCGGTGTTCGGCCATGTCATCGACCTCGACCCCGGCTATTTCGAGACGACGCGCACCGGCGAAGTGCTGACGCGCATCACCACCGACACGACGCTGCTGCAGACGGTGATCGGTTCCTCCGTGTCGCTGGCGCTGCGCAACACGCTGCTGCTGATCGGCGGCCTCGTCATGCTCGCCATCACCAGCCCCAAGCTCACCGGCCTGGTCGTGCTCGCGGTTCCCTTCGTCATCGCGCCGATCGTGCTGATCGGCCGCAAGGTGCGGAAATTGTCGCGCGAGAGCCAGGACCGCGTCGCCGACGTCGGCGCCGGCGTCGAGGAAAGCTTGAACGCCGTGCGCACCATTCAGGCCTTCGTGCAGGAGAACGCCGAGCGCGCGCGCTTCGGCGGCCGCGTCGAAGACGCCTTCGGCACGGCGCTCAAGCGCGTGCGCGCCCGCGCCATGCTGACCATGATCGTCATCGTCATGGTGTTCGGCTCGGTCGGCCTGATCCTGTGGATCGGCGGCCATGACGTGCTCGCCGGCCGCATCTCGGGCGGCGAGCTCTCCGCCTTCGTGTTCTATGCCGTGGTGGTGGCCGGCGCCGCCGGCGCCGTCTCGGAAGTGATCGGCGATCTGCAGCGCGCGGCGGGCGCCAGCGAGCGGCTGATGGAATTGCTGCACACGAAGCCCGCCATCGCCGCGCCGGCCGATCCGGTCGCCCTGCCGGCGCAGAACGGCGGCAGCGCCATCGCCTTCGAGAACGTGACTTTCCGCTACCCGTCGCGCCCCGACCGCGCCGCGCTGGCCGATTTCGATCTCAAGATCGCGCCGGGCGAGACGATCGCGCTGGTCGGCCCGTCGGGCGCCGGCAAGACCACGGTGTTCCAGCTACTGCTGCGCTTCTACGATCCGCAGGCCGGGCGCATCCTGTTCGACGGCGTCGATCTGACGCAGGCCGATCCGCAGGCGGTGCGCGCGCGCATGGGCCTGGTGGCGCAAGACCCGGTGATCTTCGGCGCCGACGCCTGGACCAACATCCGCTACGGCCGCCCCGAGGCGACCGACGCCGAAGTGCTCGCTGCCGCCGAAGCCGCCGCCGCGCGCGAATTTCTCGAGCAGCTGCCGAACGGCTTTAACAGCTTCCTCGGCGAGAAGGGCGTGCGCCTGTCCGGCGGCCAGCGCCAGCGCGTCGCCATCGCCCGCGCCATCCTGCGCGACCCGGCGTTGCTGCTGCTCGACGAAGCGACCAGCGCGCTCGACGCCGAATCGGAGCGGCTGGTGCAGCAGGCGCTGGAACGGCTCATGGTCGGGCGCACCACAATCGTCATCGCCCATCGCCTCGCCACCGTGCTCAAGGCCGACCGCATCGTCGTGATGGAAGAGGGCCGCGTCGTCGCCCAGGGCACCCATGCGGCGCTGATGGCCGAGGGCGGGCTCTACGCCCGACTCGCACGGCTGCAGTTCGATCTGAGCGGCGTCGAAGCGTCAGCCGCGCTTTAGCGCCGATCCCGCGTCAGCCGCTTACCGCTGATCGAGCTTCAACTCGATACGCCTATTGCGCGCGCGCGACGCTGGATCGTTGGCGGTTTCCAGCGGCTGGAATTCGCCGAAGCCGGCGGCGGCGAGGCGTTCGGGCGGGATGCCCTGCTCGATCAGCAGTTTCACCACCGAGGTCGCGCGCGCCGTGGACAGTTCCCAATTCGACGGGAATTGCGCCGTGGTGATCGGGATCGTGTCGGTGTGGCCGTCGACGCGCAAAATCCAATTGATCGTGTCCGGGATCTGCGCGGAGATCTCGCGCAGCGTGGCGGCGAGGCGGACAAGCTGCTCGCGGCCCTGCGGCGTCATCTCGGCGGCGCCCGACGGGAACAGCACTTCCGACTGGAAGACGAAGCGGTCGCCGACGACGCGGATGTCGGAGCGGTTGCCGAGCACCTCGCGCAGACGGCCGAAGAATTCCGAGCGATAGCGCGCCAGTTCCTCGACCTTGCCGGCGAGCGCCAGATTGAGGCGGCGCCCGAGATCGACGATCTGCACGTTCTGCTCTTTCGATTTCGCCTCGGAGACGGCGAGCGCCTCCTCGATGCGCGCCATCTGCTGGCGCAGCGCGGCGATCTGGTCGTTGAGCAATTGCACCTGGGCCTGCGCCGCGACCAGCTCGCCGGTCGCCTTTTCGGTCTCGCCGGTCTTGGTCGCGAGATCGCCGGCCAGCTTGTCGCGCTCGGCGCGCATCGCTTCGATCTGGCGCTGCAGGCTGGCGACCTCGGCGAGGCTCGCCTCGATGCGCGCGCGGTCCGCTTCGATGGTCTGGAAGGCGTCGGCCAATTCCTTGGCGATGCGGTCGGCCTCGCCGGCGCGGCTTTCGGTCTCCGACAGGCGCAGCGCCAGGCGGTCGCGCTCGCTGGTCGATTCCTGCAATTGATCGGACAGCTGGCTGAGCGACAGGCGCAGGTCGGCGCTGTTCTGCTTTTCCAGCGCGAGCAATTCCGAGAGTTGGCTGAGCTGATTCTGCAGCCGCGCCAGGGACTGGTCGCGGCTCGACAGCATGTCGGTGAGGAAGAACTGGCCGAGCACGAAGACGGTCAGCACGAACATGATGACCATCAGCAGCGTCGCGAGCGCGTCGACGAAACCCGGCCAGATGTCCGGGATCGTGCTGCGGCGATTGCGGCTGGAAAGGGCCATGACGGCGGCTTACCGGGATTTCATCAACGGGCGGGCGGCGGCGTCTTGTCGCGCGCCAAGGAATCCCTCGGCAGCGCCGCGATCGTGCGCGAGAGGATCTTGATCTCGCTGCGGATCTCCTCGACGGTCTGGTTGCGGCCCTGGCTCATCTCTTCGAGCAAGCGCGCGAGATAAACCTCGATATTGCGGATATGGCCGCGCGTCGCCTCGTCGAAGGCCCCGTCGCGCCGGTCGGCGCCGTCGGCGAGTCGCGCCAGCACGGGTTTCAGTTCGAGCTGGCTTTCGGCGAGCTTGATCATCAGCGACTGCTCGGCGCGCATCTGGTCGGTCAGCACCGACAGGCGTTCGTTGAGCTGCACGCTGGCGTTGTTGGCGGCGATGCGGCTTTCCTCGCCGCGCCCCATGATGCGCTGCAGGCCTTCGAGGCTTTCGGCGGTCTGCTCCAACAGCGCCTGGACATAGGCCGGTACCGAGGTCTCGCCCTCGCTGACCGAGGGGCCCGTGCCGGTGGCGATGCGCGTCTGCGACGCGAGTGTTTCTTCCAACTCGTTGAAGAAGCGGTTCTGCGCCTGGCCTGCCTGTAGATCCAAGAAGCCGAGGACGAGCGAGCCGGCGAGGCCGAACAGCGAGGAGGAGAAGGCCGTGCCCATGCCCGACAGCGGCGCCGACAGGCCGGCTTTCAGATTGGCGAAGATGTCGGCCATGTTGCCGCTGCCGACGTCGAGCGCGGCGACCACGTCGGCGATCGAGCCGATGGTCTTGATCAGGCCCCAGAAGGTGCCCAAGAGGCCGAGGAAGATCAGCAGCGCCGTCATGTAGCGGGCGATCTCGCGCGACTCGTCGAGGCGCAGGGCGATTCCGTCGAGCAAGGACCGCAGCGCCATCGGGCTCAGCGAGATGCGCGAGCGGCGTTCGGCGAGCAGCGTGGCGATCGAGGCGAGGCGGCGCGGCGCCGGCGGCAATGGCCGCGTGTTCGAGGCGGCGGGCGCCAGGCGGCGCTCCTTGCGCCAGGCCTCGAGCCAGGCGGCTTCGCTTTTCAGCAGCACGACCTGGCGGAAGATCAGCACGATGCCGAGCAGGGCCACGCCGAGGATCAGCGTGTTGAGATAGGGGTTGTGCAGGAAGGCGGCGTGCAGGATGCCGACCAGCATGGCGCAGGCGGCGAGCACGAACAGCAGGAAGACCGCCATGCGCGTCAGGTAGTTTTGGGGCGACGACATGCACTCTCCTTCGCGGGGCGCGGCGTTAAGACCGCGCGAGGCTGACGGGGAAATATGTCAATTCTGTGCCCCGGAAATTTATGTCGCAACCGATGCCGACGATGACAGGCGTGTCATGTCGGGCGGCATCCGGCCTCGGGGCGCCAGCCTTAGCGGGCGACGAGAACCAGATCGACGCGGTCGCCCGGGCCGCCTTCGGCATTGTTGCCGAGGGCGCGCACGTCGATGCGGGTCGAGCCGATGCCCTGCTCGATCAGGTAGGCGCGCACGGCGAGCGCGCGCGACAGCGAGATGCGGCGCGCCTTGCTGGCGGCTTCGGCGTTGCCGCTGGCATAGGCCTTCACTTGCACGCGCATGGCGGGGTTCTTGGTCATGGTCTCGACGACGCCCTTGAGCTCGCCCTTGGAGGGCTCGGGCAGGACGACGTTCTCGCCGGTGAAGCCGATGCGCATCGCCTGCGTCTCGCCGGCGCTGATCGGCGGCTGCGGCACGGGGGCGACGGCGGCGGTCTGCTGGCGCGGCGGCGGCGCGGCGGGCGGTTCGCTGCGCGGCGGCGGATTGGCGACCGGCGCGCTGCGCGGTTCGGCGGCGGCGATGGCGTTGGCCGCGCTGCTCGGGGCCGGCGCGGGCGGCGCGGCGGGTGCCGGTTCGGGCGCGGCGGCGACGGGCGCCGGAGGCTCCCGGTCGGGCGTATCCATGCCGGGCATGCGAACTTCGGGCGCGGCGCTGCGCGCCTGGGCCGGCGTGGGGGCCGGAGCCGGAGCCGGTGCCGGACGGGCGGCGGCTTGCGGCGCGGGGGCCGGAGTTGGCGTGGGCGTAGGAGCGGCAGAGCGGGCCGGCGGCGCGCTGGCGACAGCCGGCGCGGGAGCGGGTGGCGGCGCGGGCGTCGCGACGACCGGGGCCGGGATGGGATCAGGGGCCGGCATGGGGGCTGGCGTGGGCGCCGGAGCTGGGCGCGTCGGGGTCGGCGTCGCGGTGGCCTGACTGGGCGCGGGCGCCGGACGGCTGGCGGTGGCGGGCGCGGCTGCGGCCGGGGCGCGTTGCGGCGCCGGCGCGGCGGTGGCGGCGCGCGGCACGCCGGACTGGCCGCCGGGCGGCGTGAGAACGATGCGGCCGCCGGGGCGGCTCGGCGTAGTGGCCGGCGCCGTGTAGGGACCGTCGATGGCGTCGAGCGCGCCCATGTCGACCGACACGCTGCCGCGCTGCGCCGCGCCGCCGCCGATCACCAGCGTCTCGCCGTCATAGTACGACTGCGCCGCGACCCCATGACTCAGGGCGGCGGTGAGAGCGAGGGCGGCGACGCCGCCGAGAAGCAAGGCCCTCGTGAGCAGGAACGGGGACGCGCGACGGGCGCGAGAGGAGCGGAAGTCCATTGAGCGACGGTGCCCGACTGTGAAGCCATTGATTGGGCTGAGAATAGCCCAGGCAGCCCAGGGGCCACAACCAGCGTTTGGGCAGGCGCGAAAGGAGAGTGGCGCCTAGGAATCGGTGCGGATGCGCCTGGGCGGGGGCCGCATGGTCGATTTCGCGCGGTTATTGCGCGCCGGCTTTGGCGGCGGCCTTGCCGGCGTCGCGGAGGATGCGGGCGAATTCGCTGTGCAGCTTGTCGTTGGCGACCAGCACGCTGCCCTTGTCGAGCATGTCGCTGCCGCCGTCCATGTCGCTGACATAGCCGCCCGCTTCGCGGATCAGCAAGAGGCCGGCAGCGATGTCCCAGGCGTTGAGCTTGCGCTCCCAGAAGCCGTCGTAGCGGCCGGCGGCGACATAGGCGAGATCGAGCGCGGCCGAACCCATGCGATGCACCGAGGAGACGCGCTCCATCATGGCCGACAGTTCGGCGATGAAGACCTTCGGGTCGGAGCGGCCCTGCACCGGGATGCCGGTGGCGAAGACGCAGTCGGCGAGCTTGGCGCGGCCCGACACGCGCAGGCGCTTGCCGTTGAGGAAAGCGCCCTGGCCCTTTTCGGCGAAGAACATCTCGTCGCGGATCGGCTCGTAGATCATGCCGGCGAGGGTCTCGCGGCGCACGCCGGTCGGCGTCTTGCGGTATTTTTCCAGCGCGATCGACATGCAGAAATGCGGGATGCCGTGCAGGAAATTCGTGGTGCCGTCGAGCGGATCGATGACCCAGCGGTGTTCGCCGTCGTTGCCGACGATCTCGCCGCCCTCTTCGAGGATGAAGCCGAAGCCGGGGCGCGCCTTCGACAGTTCGGCGCGCAGGGTGTTCTCGGTCTTGGTGTCGGCCTGGGAGACGAAATCCGCCGGGCCCTTCTGCGAGACCTGGAGCTGCTCGACTTCGCCGAAGTCGTGCAGCAGGCCGCGCGCCGCCTTGCGGGCGGCCTTTTCCATGACGTTGAAGAGCGGGGAGCGGATGGTCATGGGACCCTAATCGGATGCGGGTGAAATAAAAACGGCGGCGCAGAAGAAAACAGTCCCCCACGCCGCCGGATGGTCAGCGAACGCGTCAGTCCTTGGCGCGTTCCATGTAGGTGCCGTCGGCGGTGTTGATGACGATGCGCGTGCCCGAGCCGACATGCGGCGGGACCATGACGCGCGTGCCGTTTTCGAGGATGGCCGGCTTGTAGGACGAGGAGGCCGTCTGGCCCTTCACGACCGGATCGGCTTCGGTGATCATCATGGTCACGGTCTGCGGCAGCGTCGCCGACACCGGCGAGCCTTCGATCATCTCGACCGTGACGGGCATGCCTTCTTGCAGGAACTGCGCGGGCTCGCCGAGCACTTCGGCCGGCACCACGAGCTGCTCGTAATTTTCGGTGTTCATGAAGGTGAGGTTCTCGCCGTCCTTGAACAGGAAGGTGGTCTCGACTTCGTCGACCTGGACCTTCTCGACCGTGTCGGCGGTGCGCCAGCGGCCGTTCGATTTGGTGCCGGTGCGCACGTCGCGGATTTCGACGGTGATGAAGGCGCCGCCCTTGCCGGGCTGGACGATCTGGGTCTTGAGGACGGTCCACAGGCGGCCATCATGCTCGATGACATTGCCGGGACGCATCAGGTTAGCGTTCATCTTCATGACGAGAGGCCTGGAATTCCAAGGATTTTTCGATAAGGGAGCGGAAAGCGGGGCGAACCTATCAGCTTGGCCGCCAGGGAGCAAGACTAGGGCAGGCCGCCGGATCGGGCCGTTATTCGGGGGTTTCCGCCGCTTTCGGCGGGTAGTCGTGCAGGCCGCCGTCGGGGTCGGCGACACGCCAGCCGCCGTCCGCAGTCGGCGCGAGGTAATCGGGGCCGATCGGCACCTTGCCGTGGCCGCCCGGGATGTCGAGCACATAGGTCGGCTGGCAGAGGCCGGAGACGCGGCCGCGCAGGTCGCGCAGGATCTCCTGGCCGCGTGCGATCGGCAGGCGGAAATGGCCGGTGCCGTGCGCCAGGTCGGGATGATGCAGGTAATAGGGCTTGATGCGCGCGGCGACCAGGCCGCGCATCAGCGCCTCCATCGCCGCCGCGTCGTCGTTGACGCCCTTGAGCAGCACCGATTGCGCCAGCATGGGAAGGCCGGCGTCGACCAGCCGCGCGCAGGCGGCCTTCACGTCGGCGGTCAATTCGTCGGCATGGTTGCAATGGAGCACGACATAGACCGCCTTGGCGCATTTCAGCGCGGCGACCATCTCGCCATCGATCTTGGCCGGATCGGCGACCGGCAGGCGGGTGTGGATGCGGATGACGCCGACATGCTCGATGGCGGCAAGGGCATCGACGATCTCTTTCAGGCGGCGCGGCGACAGCAGCAGCGGATCGCCGCCCGACAGGATCACTTCCCAGATGTCGCCGTGGGCGCGGATGTAATCGAGCGCGGCCTGCAGTTCAGCGGCATCCAGCGCGTCGCCGCCGGGGCCGACCTGTTCGCGGCGAAAGCAGAAGCGGCAATAGACGGCGCAGGCGTGAATGGGTTTCAGCAGCACGCGGTCGGCGTAGCGGTGGACGATACCCTTCACCGGCGCGTGGGCTTCGTCGCCGATCGGATCGCCGAGCTCTTCGCGGGCGATGACCAACTCGTCCGCTGACGGCACGAACTGGCGCGCGATGGCCTCGCTCCTGCGCGCCCCCTCGGCGAGATGGGGCGTGACGGCGACGGCATAGCGCCGCGCCACTTGCTTGGCGGCGGCGACATCGCTGCCGGCGAGCAGGCCGGCGTCATGCAGCGCGTCGGCGTCGCGCAGCGTGCGCTCGGGCGCGGCGGAGTGGTCGGGCGTGGGGGCGTTGCGTCGCATGGGTATGGTTAAGCCGGTGAATTTTGCCGGCAGGCGGGGCTTTACGGCCCGCGCCTTCTCGCGGCATATGGGTCTTATGAATAGTCGAAAAGCCGCTCCCCTTGCATAAGAATCCGGGGGCATAGACATCATGGCCGCGACTCCCTGGTGGACCGCCGACGCCTTCGCCGTCCGCCGACCCCATTTGCTGGCCCGCGCCGCCATGACGACGGCGCTGCGCGGCTATTTCGCCGGCCAGGGTTTTACCGAAGTGGAAACCCCGGCGCTGCAGGTCTCGCCCGGCCTGGAACCGCACTTGCGCGCCTTCGCCACCACGCTCAGCGATCCTTACGGCGGCGCGGCGCGGCCGATGTATCTGCATACCTCGCCGGAATTCGCCATGAAGAAGCTGCTGGCCGCCGGCCTGCCGCGCATCTTCCAGCTCGCCCAGGTGTTCCGCGACGGCGAGCGCTCCGACACTCATCATCCGGCCTTCAGCATGGTCGAGTGGTATCGCGCCGGCGAAGGCCTGACCACGCTGATCGACGATTGCGGCGCGCTGCTGCGCGCCGCCTGGCTCGCCGTGCCGGAGGAGTTGCGCGGCGATCCCAAGAAGGGCGGCGGCCTGCGCTGGAAGGGCAAGGCCTGCGATCCGATGCGCCGGCCCGAGGTGCTGACCGTCGCCGAAGCCTTCCGCCGGTACGCCGGCCTGGAAATTCTCGCCACCGCGCCCGATCCGCTGCAGCCCGACGCCGACCGGCTGCGCGAGATGGCGATGTACGCCAACATCAAGTTGCCCGAGAGCGGCGATTGGGAAGATCTGTTCTTCCACATCTTCCTCGAACATATCGAACCGAAGCTCGGCATCGGCGCGCCGACGGCGCTGATCGACTATCCGCTGTCCTTGGCGGCGCTGGCGAAAAAATCCGCCCGCGATCCGCGCGTCGCGGATCGCGTGGAACTCTATGTCGCCGGCCTGGAACTGGCCAACGGCTTCGCCGAGCTGACCGACGCCGCCGAGCAGCGCCGCCGCTTCGAGGCCGACATGGAGAAGAAGCAGCGGCTCTACGGCGAGCGCTATCCGCTCGACGAGGATTTCCTCGCCGCGCTGGCCTATATGCCCGAGGCCAGCGGCATCGCGCTCGGCTTCGACCGCCTCGTCATGCTGGCGACCGGTGCGGAAAAAATCGACGACGTGATCTGGGCACCGGTGGCGTGAAGTTTAAATAAAACCGTCATGGCCGGAACAAGTCCGGCCATGACGCACTAAAGAGCGTGTTAAACGCTCGCCTTCGCTTCCGCGATCTTGGCGTTGAACAGTTTCACCGCCGCGCCGGGCCCGTCCGGGTGCCGCCACACCGCCGACAGCACGGCGAGGAAGTCGGCGCCGGCCTTGACCAGCGTGCCGCAATTGTCCGGCGTGATGCCGCCGATGGCGACGCAGGGCAGGGTGAAGACGCTCGACCACCATTCGAGAATCTCCGGCTCGGGATGGCCCTTGGCATCCTTGGTCGCCGTCGGGAAGAAGGCGCCGAAGGCGACGTAATCGGCGCCGGCCTCGCCCGCGTCCATCGCGAGATGGCGCGAGTCGTGGCAGGTGACGCCGACGATGGCATTGGCGCCGACCGCGAGCCGCGCCTCCTCGTAGGTCGAATCCTCCTGGCCGATATGGACGCCGTCGCAGCCGGTGGCGGCGGCGAGATCGGGCCGGTCGTTGAGGATGAAGGCGACGTCGCGGTCCTGCGCGACCGGGCGCAGCAGGTCGCAGGCGCGGCGGATTTCGTCGTCGGCGACGTCCTTCAGGCGTAGTTGCACGCAGGCGACGTCGCCGCCGTCGAGCGCGCGGGCGAGATCGGCGGCGAAAGCCTTGGGATCGAGCCGCGGCGGCGTGACGAGATAGAGCCGGCAATCCGTCGTCGGCTCTTTCTTCGCCGCCTTGGCCACGTCTTTATTCCTTGGTCTTGTAGATATCGATGATCTGCTCGAGGAGCGACAGGGCTTCCTCGCGCGGGCGCTGGAAGCTGTTGCGGCCGATGATCGAGCCGTTGCCGCCGCCGTCGCGCACGCCTTGCACTTCCTTCAGCACGCCGGCGACGTCCTTCGCCTCGCCGCCCGAGAAGACGACGATGCGGCGGCCGTTGAAGCAGCTCTGCACCACGTTGGCGATGCGCTCGGCCAGGGTGGCGATCGGAATCTTGCGGTCGTGATAGACCTTCTTGGCGGCGCCGAGCTCGAGCGCTTCGGTCGGCGGCTTCACCTTGATGATATGGGCGCCGAGCAGGGCGGCCATGTGGGCGGCATAGGCGACGATGTCGACGGCGGTCTCGCCGTCCTTGGTCAGATCGCCGCCGCGCGGATAGGACCAGACGACGCTGGCGATGCCGACCGACTTGGCCTCTTCGATGGTCTCGCGGGCGAATTCGAACATGTCCTTGAAGTCGTCCGAACCCGGATAGATCGTCAGGCCGACGGCGGAGCAGCCGAGGCGCAGCGCGTCGCCGACCGAGCCGGTGATCGCCTGGTTCGGGTCGTCCTTGGCGCGGGCCAGCGAGTTCGAGCTGTTGATCTTGAGGATGGTCGGGATGGCGCCGGCGAAGGTGTCGGCGCCCGCCTCGATCATGCCGAGCGGCGCGGCGTAGGCCGACAGGCCGGCGTCGATGGCGAGCTGGAAATGATAGTGCGGATCGTAGCCCGCCGGGTTGGGCGCGAAGCTGCGCGCCGGGCCGTGCTCGAAGCCCTGGTCGACCGGCAGGATGACGAGCTTGCCGGTGCCGCCCAGCTTGCCGTTCATCAGGATGCGCGCGAGATTGGCCTTGGTCCCCGGATTGTCGCTCTCGTAATTGGCGAGGATCTTCTTGACGCGCTGGGTCGTCTTCATGGCCTGCGGGCTCCTTGTGGATGCGGCGGGATGGGGATCATCGGATCGTGCCGCCGGGACTATGGCTGTTCGGGGGGCGATTTTGGCGACCGTCTTAGCCGAGCGGGCGGCGATTTGCAATCCGCCCCGGGCGCGTCCTTTTCGTGGCAAAGCCATGAATTCCGGCGGTTTGTTGACGGTTTGCGACACCCCGGCGTATGGTGCGGCTGTCGCCCTTTTCAGGATTTCGCTCGTTCCATGGACCGTCTTATCGCCGCGCAGACCCGCCTCGAACAGGCCCTCGACCGCCTTTCGGCGGCGCTCGCCGCGCGGCGCGAGCGCGAAGCGCGCCTCGTCCAGGACAAGGCGGCGCTGGAAAAGATGCTGGCCGAGCGCTCCGGCGACAGCGCCGCGGCGAGCGTCATGGCCGACGAGATCGAGCGCATCCGCGGCGAAAACGCGCTGCTGCGCGCCGACAAGTCGGCGGTCGCCGACAAGCTCGACGCCGCCATCGGCCGCCTCAAAATCCTGATCGAAAGCTGAGACGCGCCATGGCCCAGATCACCGTCAGCATCAACAACCGCGTCTACGAGATCGCCTGCGACGACGGCCAGGAGGAGCATCTCGCCCGCCTCGGCAGCTATATCGACAGCAAGGTGACGGAACTCGCCGCCTCGATCGGCCAGGTCGGCGACGCGCGGCTGCTGGTCATGGCCAGCCTGCTGATCGCCGACGAATTGGCCGACGTTTACGGCGAATTGGCCGAGGCGCGCGACGCTTTGGAGGGAACGCCGGCCGCGGCGCCCGCGGCGGAAACGCCGGAGATGGCGGAAAGCCTGGCGAAAAACCTCGAATTGCTCGCCGGCCGGGTCGAGGACATTGCCGCTCGCCTGGAGAGCGCCTAGATTACTCCTCGGACGGGCGCTGCCCGGTGCGTTAGGTCGCATAAATCCCTGAGGCCGATTCTCACTCCTAGGGAGCTGTCCCTGGCGGGGCCCTGGTCCCGTTATATGGCGCCCACCTGCGTAAGCAGGCCCCGGAGGATTAGCAAAGCCGACGGCCCAAGGTGGCCCCGTCCATTTATCCATCCATGACCGCATCCGCCGACGATAAGCGCGCCCTGCGCGCCGCCGCCAAAAGCGCCCGCGCCGCCGCCAAGGCCGCCGCGCCCGAGGCGCCCGCGCGCCTGGCCGCGCGCTTCCTGGACGGCATCGCCCTGCCGGCCGGCGCCGCCGCCAAAAATTATGTGATCGGCGGCTATTGGCCGATCGGCGACGAGATGGACGTGCTGCCGCTGTTCGCCGCCTTGCAGGGCCGCGGCGTCGCGCTGGCCCTGCCGGTGGTGGCCGCGCCGGGCACGCCGCTGTCCTTTCGGTCTTGGCGGCCGGGCGACGAGATGGCGCCCGGCGCCCACGGCATTTCCGCGCCGCTGCCGAGCGCCGAGACCGTCATCCCCAGCCTGCTCGTCGTCCCCTTGCTCGCCTTCGACCGCGAGGGCTGGCGCTTGGGCTACGGCGCGGGGTATTACGACCGCACGCTGGAGGCCTACGCCGCCGCCGGACGCGCCGTGACGGCCGTCGGCGTCGCCTATGCCGCCCAGGAAGTGCCGCAGGTGCCGCATGACGGCGGGGATTTTCGCCTCGACGCGGTGGTGACCGAGGCGGCGATCTATCAGTTCACGGAAACCAAGACCCGATGAAGCTTCTCTTTTGCGGCGATGTGATGGGCGAAACCGGGCGGCGCGCGGTGATCGACCATGTGCCGGCGCTGCGCCGCAAGCTCGGGCTCGATTTCGTCGCGGTCAACGGCGAGAACGCCGCCGGCGGCTTCGGCGTCACCGAAAAGATCTGCAAGTCGTTCTTCGACGCCGGGGTCGATGTGGTGACCACCGGCAACCATGCCTGGGATCAGCGCGAAGTGCTGACCTACATCGTGCGCGAGCCGCGCCTGATCCGCCCGGCGAACTTCCCCAAGGGCACGCCGGGCCGCGGCGCCGGGCTGTATCAGTTGCAGGACGGCCGCAGCGTGCTGGTCATCCAGGTCATGACGCGGCTGTTCATGGACCCGCTCGACGATCCCTTCGCCGCCTTCGAGGAAGCGCTCGCCGAGCACCGCCTGCATGAGACGGTGGACGCCATCCTGCTCGACGTCCATGGCGAGGCGACCAGCGAAAAGGCGGCGCTCGGCGTCGTCGCCGACGGCCGCGTCTCCCTGGTGGTCGGCTCGCATTCCCATATCCCGACGGCCGATGCGCGCATCCTGCCGGGCGGCACCGCGTTTCAGACCGACGCCGGCATGTGCGGCGACTATGATTCCGTGATCGGCATGGAGAAGGACGTGGCGGTCGCGCGCTTCGTCACCAAGATGCGCGGCGAACGCTTGGAGCCGGCCTCCGGCGAGGCGACGCTGTGCGGCGTCTATGTCGAGACCGACGACGCGACCGGCCTGGCCAAGCGCGTCGTGGCGCTGCGCCTCGGCGGGCTTTTGACGCAAAGCCTGCCGACCTAAAGTCCGGCGCGGAATTCCAGATCAGTGAGTCGTCTCAAGGGCCTAGCGGTCCGCCGCGACTCGCGCCCGCCGCGGACCGGCCGCCGCCGCCGTTCCAGCGCCCGATTTTCGCCATATTGATTGCGTAGCGAAGACTGCAAAGCTGCTGTTTTTGCTACAAGATGTGGTATAAAGCCGCGTTTTATATGCAGCTTATTGGGATTTGCGACGATGGCCGGCCATTCACAATTCAAGAACATCATGCACCGCAAAGGTGCCCAGGACGCCAAGAAGGCGAAGGTGTTCACCAAGATCATCCGCGAACTGACGGTGGCCGCTCGCGCCAACCCCGACCCCAACGGCAACCCGCGCCTGCGCGCGGCGATTCTCGCGGCACGCGAATCGAACATGCCGAAGGACACCATGGACCGCGCCATCAAGCGCGGCGCCGGCGGCGAAGACCAGACCAATTACGAGGAAGTGCGCTACGAGGGCTACGGCCCGGGCGGCGTCGCCGTCATCGTCGAGGCGCTGACCGACAACCGCAACCGCACCGCGACCGACGTGCGCACCGCCTTCAGCAAGAACGGCGGCTCGCTCGGCGAGACCAACAGCGTGTCCTTCATGTTCGAGCGCATCGGCAACGTGGTCTATCCGGTCGCCGCGGCGACGGTCGATGCCATGTTCGAGGGCGCGCTGGAAGCCGGCGCGCGCGACGTCGAATCGACCGACGAAGGCCACAGCATCGTCTGCGAGCCGGACGATTTCGCCGGCGTCGCCGGCGCGCTGGAAAAGAAATTCGGCGCGCCGCAACGCTCCGGCATCATCTGGCGCGCGCAGACCACCGCGCCGCTCGACAAGGACGGCGCCGAGTCGATTCTGAAGATGATCGACGCGCTCGAAGAGAGCGACGACGTGCGCGCGGTCTACGCGAACTTCGAAGTGTCCGACGAAGTGATGAGCCAGCTCAGCGCTTGAACTGGCGGGCGTTGACGTAACCGAGGCGGGAAGCTGCATGAGAGTAATCGGGCTCGATCCGGGCCTGCGCGTGACGGGATGGGGCGTCATCGAGGTGACGGGCAATCGCCTGCGCCATCTCGGCGACGGCGTCGTGCGCGTGGACGCCGACCTGCCCATGTCGGAGCGCTTGGCGGCGCTGTTCGATGGCGTCGCCGCGGTGATTGCCGAATACGCCCCCGACGAAGCCGCCGTCGAGGAGACCTTCGTCAACCGCAACGCATCTTCCACGCTGAAGCTCGGCCATGCGCGCGGCGTCGTCATGCTGGCGCCGGCCAAGGCGGGCCTGCCGGTCGCCGAATATGCCGCGACGCTGGTGAAGAAATCGATCGTCGGCGGCGGCCATGCCGCCAAAGACCAGGTCGGCGCGATGATCCGCGCCATCCTGCCCGGCTGCATCCTCGACATGCCGGACGCCGCCGACGCGCTCGCGGTCGCCGTCTGCCATGCCCATCATGCCGAAAGCCGTCGCCGCTTGGCGATGATGCCGGTGATCGCTAAGCCCGTGGCCAAGCGCGCGCTGCGCGCGGGAGCGCGGCGATGATCGCCAAGCTCACCGGCATTCTCGATTCGGCCCGCGAGGGCCAGGCGGTGATCGACGTGAACGGCGTCGGCTATCTCGTCTTCTGCTCGGCGCGCACGTTGGCCTCCTTGCCGCCGCGCGGCCAGGCCGCCAGCCTCGCCATCGAGACCCATGTCCGCGAGGACCATATCCATCTCTACGGCTTCGCCAATGACGCCGAGCGCGAATGGTTCAAGCTGCTGACCACCGTGCAGGGCGTCGGCGCGAAAGTCGCGCTCGCCATTCTCAGCGTGCTGTCGCCGACCGAGATCGCCCAGGCCATCGTCGCCGGCGACCGCACGGCGGTGGCGCGCGCCGACGGCGTCGGCCCGAAATTGGCGCAGCGCGTCGTCACCGAATTGAAGGACAAGGCCGGTAGCATAGGCCTCGCGCACGGCGTGCTGGTGGCGACCGCGACCTTCGGCAAGCCGGCGGAGGGCGCCGAGGAAGACGCCGAACTGGCCGATGCGGTCTCGGCGCTGGTCAATCTCGGCTACAAGCGCGTCGAGGCCTTCGGCGCGGTGAGCAGCGCCTCGCGCAAGCTCGGCCGCAAGGTCGCCGCCGCCGATCTGATCCGCGCCGGGCTGAAAGAACTGGGGACCCCGACATGAGCCCCCCTCTTAAAGAAATGGGCCCGAAAGACATCCGCCTGGTGACGGGCGCCGCCGACGCCGAGGAGAATCTCGAAGCGGCGCTGCGCCCGCAGACGCTCGGCGATTTCACCGGCCAGGCGCAGCTGCGCGAGAATCTCCAGGTCTTCATCACCGCCGCCTGCGGCCGCGCCGAGGCGATGGACCATGTGCTGCTGTCGGGCCCGCCTGGCCTCGGCAAGACGACGCTGGCGCGCATCATCGCGCGCGAACTCGGCGTCGGATTCCATTCGACCTCCGGCCCGATCATCGCCAAGGCCGGCGATCTCGCGGCGCTGCTGACCAACCTGCAGCCGCGCGACGTGCTGTTCATCGACGAGATTCACCGCCTGCAGCCCGTCGTCGAGGAAGTGCTCTATCCGGCGATGGAGGATTTCCAGCTCGACCTGATGATCGGCGAGGGGCCGGCGGCACGCTCGGTGAAGATCGATCTGCAGCCCTTCACGCTGATCGGCGCGACGACGCGCACCGGCCTGCTCACCACGCCGTTGCGCGACCGCTTCGGCATTCCGCTGCGCCTCAATTTCTACGAGACGGCCGAACTGGAAGCCATCGTGCGGCGCGGCGCGCGCCTGCTCGGCTTCGCCATGACCGACGACGGCGCTCATGAAGTCGCGCGGCGCGCGCGCGGCACGCCGCGCGTGGCGGCGCGCCTGCTCCGCCGCGTGCGCGATTTTGCCGCTGTGCTCGGTAGCGGCGCGGTCGACGCCAAATCGGCCGATCACGCGCTGGAGCGGCTCGAAGTCGACAAGGCCGGCCTCGACGCCATGGACCGGCGCTATCTGCTGTGCATCGCCGATCATTACGCCGGCGGTCCGGTGGGCGTCGAAACCATCGCCGCCGCGCTCTCCGAGCAGCGCGACGCCATCGAGGACGTCATCGAGCCCTATCTCTTGCAGCAGGGCTTCATCATGCGCACGCCGCGCGGCCGCATGATCGCCGAGGGCGGCTGGCGCCATCTGCGCCGCGAGCCGCCGAAGAACCTGACGCAGCAGCTCGACATGTTGGGCGAGGAGGCGGGCGATGAGTAAGCCGCTCTCCAGTTTCGCCGGCCAGACGCATCTGTTCGACCTGCGCGTCTATTACGAAGACACCGACGCGGGCGGCATCGTTTATTACGCCAATTACCTGAAATTCGCCGAGCGGGCGCGCACCGAGGTGCTGCGCGAGTTGGGCGTGGCGCAGCGCGAGCTGCTGGAGGGCGAGGGGCTCGCCTTCGCCGTGCGCCGCTGCACCGTCGATTACTTCGCGCCGGCCAAGCTCGACGACGAATTGCAGATCCACAGCACCGTGCGCGCGCTCGGCGCCGCCAGCCTCGACATCGAGCAGAGCATCCGCCGCGCCCCTGACAACAAAGAGGGCGGCGTCGGCGAGCTGGTGCGTCTCGATGTGAAGATCGTCGTGATCAATAAATCGGGGCGCGCCTCGCGCATTCCCGAAGACGTCGCTGAACTCCTGCGGCCCTACGTCGTTGACGCCGAAGGGCCAAGCTCTACGAAAGAGCACTCCGTCAATCCGCACAACAAGAAGAGAGCATAAGTCCGATGGACCCTACCGCGCTTCCTCCGGCAATCGACTCCGTCTCGCTCGGCGGCACCGCCGCCATCGTCCAGATGTCCGCGTGGCACCTGTTCATGCAGGCCGATTGGATCGTCAAATCGATCATGATCGGCTTGCTCGCCGCGTCCTTCTGGAGCTGGGCGATCATTTTCGAGAAGGTGCGCCGCTTGCGCCGCCTCGACTCGGAAGCCTCCGACTTCGAGGACACCTTCTGGTCGGGCGGTTCGCTCGAAGACCTCTACGACCGCATCGGCAACCGGCCGGACGGCCCGATGGAAGGCCTGTTCGCCGCCGCTATGCGCGAATGGCGCCGCTCCACCGCCAAGGGCCTGACGGCCACCGAATCGATGCGCGCCGCCCTGCAGCAGCGCATCGAGCGCGTCATGAACACGACGCTGTCGCGCGAGATCGAGCGCATCGACCGCCACATGATCTTCCTCGCCTCGGTCGGTTCGACCGCGCCGTTCATCGGCCTGTTCGGCACGGTGTGGGGCATCATGAACAGCTTCCAGTCGATTGCGGTGTCGAAGAACACCTCGCTCGCCGTGGTCGCGCCCGGCATCGCCGAAGCCCTGTTCGCCACCGCCATCGGCCTGGTCGCCGCCATTCCCGCGGTGATCGCCTATAACAAGCTGTCGGGCGACATCAACCGCTACGCCGGCCGCCTGGAAGCCTTCATCAACGACTTCTCCGCGATCCTGTCGCGCCAGCTCCAGGAGAAGCAGTAACCATGGGCGCAGCCCTGCAAGGCGGCGGGTCGCACCGCCCCGGCACGCGCCGGCGCAAGACGGCGCCGATGTCGGACATCAACGTCACGCCGATGGTCGACGTGATGCTGGTGCTGCTCATCATCTTCATGGTGACGGCGCCGTTGCTGACCGTCGGCGTGCCGGTCGATCTGCCGAAGACCGACGCCGCGCCGATCACCGGCCAGGACGAGCCGCTGGTCGTCTCGGTCAACAGTCAGGGGCAAATATTCCTACAGGAGACCGAGATCGAGTTGCCGAACTTGGTGGCGCGTCTGCAGGCCATCACTTCGAACAAGCCCGATTCGCGCATTTTCGTGCGCGGCGACAAGTCCGTGAATTACGGCCGCGTCGTCGAGGTCATGGGCACCTTGAGTTCCGCCGGCTTCAGCAAGGTGGCGTTGCTCGCAGAATTGCCGCAATCGGGTGGTAGCCCGGCTCCCGCGGCGCAACCGGCGCGCCGGTAGGAGCGACATGAGACAAGGCGCGATCTTCTCGGCGATCTTCCATATCGCCCTGGCTCTCTTGATGATCTTCGGCTTGCCGCTGTTCAGCGATCCGAAGCCCATCGAGGACCAGCCGATCGTGCTCGAAATGGTGACGATCGCCGAAAAGAGCAATCCGCGTCCCAATCCGACGCCGGTGGTCGAGGCGCCCAAGCCGGTCCCGCAGCAGGAAGCCAAGCCGCTGCCGGCGCCGCCGCCGCCCGCGCCGCCGCCGACTCCCACCCCGCCGCAGGTCGCCGAACGCGCCCCGACCCCGACGCCGGCGCCCAAGCCGCCCGAGCCCAAGGCAGAAGCGAAGCCGCCGGAGCCCGTGCCGGCGCCCAAGCCCGAGGTCAAGAAGCCCGAGCCGCCGAAGCCGGAACCGCCCAAGCAGCAGGCCCAGACGCCGCCGCCCAAGCGGCCGGACCCGCCGAAGAAGGAACCGCCGAAAGAGGATCCGATCGCCTCGATCCTCAAGAATCTCGCGCCGACCAAGCCGGCGCCGCAGCAGCCCAACCAGCAGCCGCGCCCGCAGCAGCAGGCCGCGGCGTCGCCGGCCGCGCCGCCGTCGCTCGATCAAGTGGTGACGCGCAGCGAGCAGGACGCGGTGAAGGAAAAGATTCGGCCTTGCTGGTACTTCGATGCCGGCGCGGTCGATGCCAGCAAATGGATCGTCGGCGTGCGCGCGCAGATGGCGCCCGATGGCCGCGTGCTGACCGCGCAGATCTTGCCGTCCTCGCAATCGGGGCCGGCCTACATGCGCGCCGCCGAAGCGGCGCGCCGTGCCGTGCTCAATCCGCAGTGCCAGCCCTTGCCGTTGCCGCCGGGCAAGTACAACCAGTGGAAAGAGCTCGACCTTTATTTCAATCCTCAGGACATGATGGGATAGCGGATGATTTTGAAACACCCCATGATCGCGCGCCTCTTCATCCTCGCGCTCGCCGTCGGCGTCTTCGCGGCGATGTCAGCCCCGGCTCATGCCCAGCTCCGCATCGACATCACGCGCGCCAATCCGCAGCCGATGCCGATCGCCATCACCAATCTGTTCGGCGGCACGCCCACCGAGCAGAAGATCGGCCTCGACGTCGCCAAGGTCATCTCCGACGATTTGCAGCGCTCGGGCCTGTTCCGGCCGATCGCGCAGAACGCCTTCATTCAAACGCCGGAAGCGCTGCGCACCCAGCCGCGCTTCGGCGACTGGCGCGTCATCAACGCCCAGGCGCTGGTGTCCGGCGCGGCGATCATCCGCCCGGACGGTTCGCTGCGGTTGGAATTCCGCCTGTGGGACGTGTTCGCCGAGCAGCAAATGGTCGGCCAGGCCTATCACACCGAGCCGAGCAACTGGCGCCGCGCCGCGCACCAGATCGCCGACGCGATTTATAAGCGCATCACCGGCGAAGACGGCTACTTCGACACCCGCGTCGTCTATGTCGGCGAAACCGGCCCGCAGCAGCGCCGCGTCAAGCGCCTCGCCATCATGGATCAGGACGGCGCCAACCACCGCTACCTGACCGACGGCCGCGTGCTGGTGCTGACCCCGCGCTTCTCGCCGACGAGCCAGGAGATCACCTATCTCTCCTATCTCAACGACAAGCCGCGCGTGTACCTGTTCAATATCGACACCGGCCAGCAGGAAGTGCTCGGCGATTTCCCGGGCATGACCTTCGCGCCGCGCTTCTCGCCGGACGGCAACCGCGTCGTCATGTCGCTATCGAACAACGGCAACACCGACGTCTATCTGATGAATCTGCGCACCCGCCAGTCGACCCGCCTGACCACAGAGCCCGGCATCGACACCGGTCCGTCCTTCTCGCCGGACGGCACCCGCATCGCCTTCGAATCGGACCGCGGCGGCACCCAGCAGATCTACGTCATGGGCAGCGACGGCAGCGGCCAGAAGCGCATCAGCTTCGGCCAGGGCCGCTACGCCACTCCGGTCTGGTCGCCGCGCGGCGACCTGATCGCCTTCACCAAGCTCTATCAAGGTAAATTTTTCATTGGCGTCATGCGGCCGGACGGCTCCGGCGAGCGGCTTTTGAGCGAAAGTTACCTGGTCGAGGGCCCGACTTGGGCGCCGAACGGCCGCGTTTTGATGTTTTTCCGCCAAACGCCGGGCGACGACCGGGGGACGGGCGGGTCTACCCGGATCTATTCGATCGATATCACCGGGTCGAACGAGCGCGAGGTCGTGACCCCCACGGATGCCTCCGATCCGGCCTGGTCCCCCTTGATTCCCTGAATAATTTCGCCCCGGATGCCCTTGATTCCCTGATTCCGCAGGACTATAGTCCGCCCACCCTGGAAAGGGTTTGGATGCAGGGGCTTGCGTGCGAGCTCGTTGGCGAAGCCGCCCGGCCATGGTCACTTCGGCAACGCAGTGAACTATTGGCCTGGGCATGCGTTAGTTCCCTGGAGCCGAGCTTTTCCAGACAGATTTTCCAATCAGACCACCACCCACCAGACGACAACATGGACCCTTGGGGGTCCGATTCAGAGGAATAATAAAATGTCTCTCCGCATCATCAGCGCTTTTGCCGCTGTCCTCCTTCTCGCGGCTTGCGAGTCCGCCCCCAGCGACACCGGTGCGAACACCGGCGGTGGTGGTGCAGGTTCGGGCACGCAGGCCACGCAGGGCCCGCGTCCGGGTTCGCAGGAAGACCTGGTCGTCAACGTCGGCGATCGCGTGTTCTTCGACTTCGACCAGTACAGCGTCCGCCAGGATCAGCGCGCCGTGCTCGATCGTCAGGCCGCTTGGCTGAAGAAGTACCCGGAAGTCACCGTGACCGTCGAAGGTCATGCTGACGAACGCGGCACCCGCGAATACAACATCGCGCTCGGCAACCGCCGCGCCACCGCCGCGAAGAACTACCTCGTCGCGCTCGGCATCAACCCGAACCGCGTCCAGACGATCTCCTACGGCAAGGAGCGTCCCGCGGTCGCCGGCTCGAACGAGCAGGCTTGGTCGCAGAATCGTCGTGCGGTCACCGTCGTCACGGCCCGCGCCGGCAGCTAAGTCTCATGTCCTGTCGGATGTCCTCGGGCATCCGACAGCGACTTGCGTCTTTAAGGCGCCTGTTCCTCTCGGCCAAGCCGGGTCCGGACAGGCGCCTTATTTATGCCCAGTTGCCCGATCAGACTTGGCGGGGCGAACGTGGCAAATTGTCCAAATCGTGAAAGCGCCCGCCGGCCGTTCTGCGTTGTTCTCGGCCGGCATTCGTGATTCGATCATCCCCGGCGCGACTTCATAGATCGAGCTTTGTGAAACGAGATCAGGCGATGACCCGCATGTCCCTCTCCCCGATGTTCAAGACCCTCTGCGCCGCCGCCTTTCTCGGCGCGGCCGCGATGCCGGCCTTGGCGCAGAGCAGCAGCGCCGATGTGCGCTCGCTCGCCGAGCAGGTCGAGCGCCTGCAGCGCGAGCTGACCGTCCTGCAGCGCAATGTCTATCAGGGCCAGGCGGCCCGCCCGTCCGGCAACGGCGCCGCGCCCGGCGTCGCCGGCGGCGTGGCCGATCTGCAGGTCCGCATCGACGATCTCGATTCGCGCATCAGCCAGCTCGTCGGCCAGATCGAAGAGACCAACCACCGCATCGCCATGATGGAGCAGAAGTTCGAGCGCTTCTCCTCCGACCTCGACGTGCGCCTCAGCGGCGCGGGCGGCGCTGCCGTCGCGGGCGACGCGCCGGCGACCGCCGCGGCGCGTCCGCAGCCGACGCCGCCGGCCGGCGCCGGCAACCCGTCGCAGAACCCGACCGTCAGCGGCAATCTCGGCAGCCTGTCGGCGCGCGATCCGCAGACGCGCGGCACCGACGCGCAGGCCGCCGCCGCTGCCGCCGCGGCGCGCAACGCCGGTCAGCCTCCCACGGGCCCTTCGCCGGCCCTGCAGGGCGCCGCCCTGCCGGACGGCTCGCCCGACGATCAATATAAATATGCCTTCGGCCTGCTCGGCCGCGCCGACTATCCCGGCGCCGAACGGGCGCTGTCGGCCTTCGTCGAGCAGCATCCGACCCATTCGCTGGCCGGCAACGCGCAATATTGGCTCGGCGAAACCTATTACGTGCGCAACGACTTCAACGCGGCGGCGCGCGCCTTCGCCGTCGGCTATCAAAAATATCCGAAGAGCGCGAAGGCGCCGGACAATCTGCTCAAGCTCGGCCTGTCGCTCGGCAACTTGAACAAGCCGAAGGAAGCCTGCCAGTCCTACGGGCTGCTCAAGAAGGATTTCCCCAAGGCGATCGAACAGGTGCGCCGCGCCGAGGGCGAAATGAAGCGTCTGCGCTGTTCGTGATCCGGTGAAGCGGGGGACCGTCGCTTGGGGATAAGCTCGACCGTCTGACGGACTCCGCGCCGCGCGCCTTGACCCTGCGCGACTTCACGGCGGCCATGCGGCCGCTCGGTCCTTTCGCGACATCGCCGCATCTGGCCGTCGCCGTCTCCGGCGGCGCCGACAGTCTGGCGCTCGCCTTGCTGGCGGACGCCTGGGCGCGTCGGCGCGGCGGCCGCGTCACCGCGCTCACCGTCGATCATGGTCTTAGGCCCGAAGCCGCCGCCGAAGCGCGCCAGGTGGCGCGCTGGCTGCGCGCCGCCGGCATCGCCCACCGCACCTTGCGCTGGGAGGCGGCGAACAGCTCGCGCGCGAATCTTCAAGCCCCCGCGCGTGATCCACGCGCGAATCTTCAAGTCCCAGCGCGTAATCCACGCGCGAATCTTCAAGCCCCCGTGCGTAATCCGCGCGCGAATCTTCAAGCCCTCGCGCGCGAAGCGCGCTACGGATTGCTGATCGGCTGGTGCCGCGATCACGGCGTCGCCGACCTGCTCGTCGCCCATCACCAGGAAGACCAGGCCGAGACCTTCCTGCTGCGCCTGGCGCGCGGCAGCGGACTCGACGGGCTCGCCGCCATGGCGCCAGTGGCGACGCGCGACGGCGTGCGCCTGCTGCGCCCGCTGCTTGCCGTGCCGAAAGCGGCGCTGGCCGCCTTTCTGAAGCGCCGCGCCCAACCCTGGATCGAGGATCCGAGCAATCTCGATGTCGCATACGCGCGTGTGCGGTTGCGCGCCTTGCTGCCGGCCTTGGCCGCCGAGGGCTTGACCGCCGAACGGCTGGCGGCGACGGCGGCGCGGCTCGGCCAGGCGCGCGCCGCGCTCGCCGACTCTTGCGCGGCGCTGCTCGATCGCGCGATCGAGGCTGATGACGCCGGCTATGCCCGGCTCGATGTCGCGGTCTTGGCCGGCGCGCCGCGCGAGGTCGCCCTGCGTGCGCTGGCGCGCCTGCTCGTCGCCTTCGGCGGCCAGGCTTACACGCCGCGCTACGAGCGCCTCTGCCGCCTCGCCGACGAGCTGTTCGCCGGGCTGCCGGGCGGCCGTACGCTCGCCGGCTGCCGCATCCTGCCGCAGGGGCCGGGGCGTGTGCTGATCCTGCGCGAGGCGCGCGGCATCGCCCCGGCGCTGGCCGTCGGCCGCGCGCCCGTCGTTTGGGACGGCCGCTACACCATCGCCTGGCGTCGTAGTCGGCGCGGCGGGCTCGCCATCGGTGCGCTCGGCGAGAGCGCCGCGCGGGCGCTGCGCGCCGCCGAACCGGCGCTGGAACTCGGCGCGCTGCCCCGTCTGGCGCTGGCGACGCTGCCCGCCTTGCGCGACGCGCGGGGTTTGCTGGCCGTGCCGCATCTCGGCTGGCATCGCGCCGCACGCCCCGGCCGCAAAGCTCAAGCCGTTGACCCGCTTGACGATTATGTGATCACGGGACCCCTCGCCAAACTGCGAAACGCCGCCGGCTTTACGCTTGTTTAAGGCGAAAGCCGGCACTATCTATGGACGGACCGGCTGTCCATCGCACGCCGGGGAGCCGCAGCCGCCCTGTTCCAGGGTCGCGCGTGCCGCGCACGGAGCAGGGCCAACAGTGAACTTCGGCAAGAATCTCGCACTCTGGGTCATCATCGGTCTGCTGCTGATCGCCCTCTTCAACATGTTCCAAGCGCCCTCCAATCGCGGACCCCAGGCGCGCCTCGCCTTCTCCGATTTCCTCACCGAGGTCGATCGCGGCCAGGTCGCCGACGTCACGATCCAGGGTCCGACCATCAACGGCCATTTCGCCGACGGCCGCTCCTTCTCGACCTATTCGCCGAACGATCCGAACCTGGTCGCCAAGCTGAGCGAAAAGAACGTCCGCATTTCCGCCGCGCCGCCGGAGGAGAACTCGCCGTCGCTGCTCGGCGTGCTGCTCTCCTGGTTCCCGATGCTGCTGCTGATCGGCGTGTGGATCTTCTTCATGCGCCAGATGCAAGGCGGCGGCGGCAAGGCCATGGGCTTCGGCAAGTCGCGCGCCCGCCTGCTGACCGAAAAGGTCGGCCGCGTCACCTTCGACGACGTCGCCGGCATCGACGAGGCCAAGCAGGAACTCGAGGAGATCGTCGAGTTCTTGAAAGACCCGCAGAAATTCCAGCGCCTCGGCGGCAAGATTCCCAAGGGCTGCCTGCTCGTCGGCCCGCCGGGCACCGGCAAGACCCTGCTCGCCCGCGCCATCGCCGGCGAAGCCAACGTGCCGTTCTTCACCATCTCGGGCTCCGACTTCGTCGAAATGTTCGTCGGCGTCGGCGCGTCGCGCGTGCGCGACATGTTCGAGCAAGGCAAGAAGAACGCGCCCTGCATCATCTTCATCGACGAAATCGACGCGGTCGGCCGCCATCGCGGCGCCGGCCTCGGCGGCGGCAACGACGAGCGCGAGCAGACCCTCAACCAGATGCTCGTCGAGATGGACGGCTTCGAGGCGAACGAGGGCGTCATCCTGATCGCCGCCACCAACCGTCCCGACGTGCTCGATCCGGCGCTGCTGCGCCCCGGCCGCTTCGACCGCCAGGTCACCGTGCCGAACCCCGACGTGCTCGGCCGCGAAAAGATCATCAAGGTGCATCTGCGCAAGGTGCCGATGGCGCCCGATGTGGACCCCAAGGTCATCGCGCGCGGCACGCCCGGCTTCTCGGGCGCCGACCTCGCCAACCTGGTCAACGAATCCGCCCTGCTCGCCGCCCGCAAGGGCAAGCGCATGGTCACCATGCAAGAGCTGGAAGAGGCCAAGGACAAGGTGATGATGGGCGCGGAGCGCCGCTCCATGGTCATGAGCGAGGAAGAAAAGCGCTTGACCGCCTATCACGAGGCGGGCCACGCGCTGGTCGGCCTCAATTCGCCGGGCCACGATCCGCTGCACAAGGTCACCATCATCCCGCGCGGCCGCGCGCTGGGCCTGACCATGTCGCTGCCGGAGCGCGACCGCTACGGCTATTCCAAGAAAGAGCTGCTGTCGCGCATCGCCATGATGTTCGGCGGCCGCGTCGCCGAGGACATCATCTTCGGCGCCGAGAACGTCACGACCGGCGCCAGCAACGACATCATGCAGGCGACCAACCTGGCGCGCCGCATGGTCACCGAATGGGGCATGAGCGACAAGCTCGGGCCGCTGCGCTATTCCGACAACGAGGAAGAGGTGTTCCTCGGCCACTCGGTGACGCAGCGCAAGACCGTCTCGGATTCGACGGCGGCGCTGATCGACGAGGAAGTCCGCTCGATCGTCGAGGGCGGCGAGGCCAAGGCGCGCGCCATCCTGACCGAGCATATCGACGGCCTGCATGCCATCGCCAAGGGCCTCTTGGAATTCGAGACGCTCAACGCCGAGGACGTCGCCAAGCTGCTGCGCGGCGAGAAGATCGTCCGCGAGGATCATGACGAGACGCCGAAGGACACCGGCCGCCGCTCGACGGTGCCGACCGCCGGCAATCGCAAGGGCAACGAGTCCGGCCCGCCCGGCCTGACGCCGGAGCCGCAGCCGGGCGCCTAATCGCCATGCCGCATGCGCCGGGGGCGAAGGCTTCCGTTCTGTCAAACCTCGTCGTTTCCGGTCGGGCCGCGCTTCATGTGCGGCCCGATCCGATTCTCTGGCCGGCAGACAGGGACATCGCGAGCCGCGAGATGCCGGACGACGTGCTGCCGCTCGCGGGCGGTCCCGCCCATGTCGAACGGGTCGAGCTGATGATCCGCGAAGACGGCCATCCGTCCCATGCGCGCAGCTTTCATGTCTCCGTGGCGGAGTTGCGCGGCTGGGCGGCGGGGCAGGGCGGTCCTACGTTGCATGCGGTCACCGAAGCGCTCGACGCTCTCTCGGCGCCGCGCAGGCCCTTCGCGGGACTCACGGATAAGCGCCCGCTCGTCATGGGCATCGTCAACGTCACGCCCGACAGCTTCTCCGACGGCGGCCGTCACGCCACGACGGAGGCGGCGATCCGGCATGGCCAGGCGCTCGCCGACGCCGGGGCCGACATTCTCGACATCGGCGGCGAATCGACCCGCCCCGGCTCCGAGCCGGTGCCCGAGGCGGAAGAGCTGCGCCGCGTCATTCCCGTCATCGAGGGGCTCAAGGGCTGCGGCGCCGTCCTCTCCATCGACACGATGAAGGCCGGCGTCATGACGGCGGCGACCCGGGCCGGCGCCACCGTCATCAACGACGTGCGCGCGCTCGAAGCCGACCCCAAGGCGCTGGACGCCGCCGCCGCGAGCGGCGCTTGGGTGGTGCTGATGCATTGCCTCGGCGCGCCCAAGACGATGCAGCAGGCGCCGCATTACGACCATGTGGCGCTCGATCTGTTCGATTATCTCGCAGGCCGCATCGCGGCCTGCGAGGCCGCCGGCATCCCGCGCGGCAAGATCGCCGTCGATCCCGGCATCGGCTTCGGCAAGACGCTGGAGCACAACCTCAAATTGCTGCGCGGCCTGGCGCTGTTCCAGTCGCTGGGGTGCCCGGTGCTGCTCGGCGTCTCGCGCAAGAGCTTCATCGGCCGCATGACCGGCGAGGCCGATCCGAACGGCAGACTGCCCGGCTCGCTCGCCGCCGCCTTGGCCGGCCTCGACGCCGGCGCCGACATCCTGCGCGTCCATGACGTGGCCGAGACGGTCCAGGCCGTCAGGGTCTGGCGGGCGCTCAGGGGGGATTTCATAGAATATGCATAAAAATCCTTGTATTTAGGAAAAACGGTTGTAAGGTTCCCTGTATCAGAAGGGGCCCTACATGCCGATTCCTGCAGAAAGTGACGTTCAGGCCATGCTGGCCGATTTTCATGTCCGGCTCCGCCAGGTCGTCGATGACGCTTGGCAAGAGTGGCTGGAGCTTCCGGGCCGGGGGCGTTTCGTTTTCCTCGCACGCGTTCGCGCGTGCATGGTTTTCGAATTCATTGCGCGCCGGGCCATCGCCGAGTTTGAGGGTGATGAGCACATCCGCGTGTTGACGAAGCGGCAAACGGTCCAGTTTCTATTCCGGGATTGCGTCCTCGTCCGTTTCAAGAAGAGCAATGATAAGGGGATTGGCTCCAATATCGAAACGCAGGCGGTTCTCGATTTCATCGACCCGCAGCGCACAATTCCTGGCCTCGTTCCGGACATCATGCGCGTTGAGGTTTGTTACCGTCCAGATGATCTCGGTATCGATCTTTCCGAAGTGGCTGTGGTCGCGCGTAGCCGTCACAAGCGTGTATGGGCGTATCCCATCAATAAGGCCGAGCCGATTGCGGATGTGGTTCCGTTGCCGCTGCGTGGTCCGGATGACACTCCGCCGATCGTTGAGCCCCGTCAGCCGAAGCCCGACGAAAAAACTCAAGATTAAGAGTCCGTAATTATGTCAGCTAATGGTGAAATGCTGCGCTTGGCGCGGCAGCGAAAGGGATTCCAACAAACAGAAGCAGCCAAGCTTCTGAATGTTGATCAATCGCTGTTGTCTCGTTTTGAAAACGGCTTGGTTGAAGTCCGTGACGAAATTTTGTTGAAGGCTTCATTGGCATACGAAGTCCCTCAAAGTTTCTTTTTTCAAAAAGACTCGGTTTATGGGGCGCCAGTTAGCGTGCATCCCATGTGGCGGCGCAAAGCTGATGTCTCAGTTAGAGAGCTGGATGGCGTAGTCGCCGAATTAAATATTCGCGTTATGCATTTGCGTCGGTTGTTCGAGGGGGCGGCGATCAGAAATACCAGTGACCTCCCGAGGATGGATATTGAAGAATATGGTGACGCTGAACGTATTGCGGGATTGTTACGTGCTCATTGGCGTCTGCCGGCAGGTCCGATAAAAAACCTTACGTTATTGGCTGAAAAGGCCGGTGTTCTGGTTGTTCATTCAGCAATGGGTGGCGCATCGATAAGTGGCGTGACATTCGCTGTTCCAGGCATGTTGCCGATGATTGTTTTGAATAGTGCTCAGCCTTCAGACCGTATGCGGTTCACGCTTGCGCATGAACTCGGCCATTTTGTTATGCATAGGTTTCCATCGCCCAATATGGAGCAGGAGGCGAATGATTTTGCGGTAGCGCTGCTGATGCCAACGCAAGATATTCGCCCGTATTTTTTAGGCAGGCGTATTGATTTGTCGTTACTTGCTTCACTCAAACCTGAGTGGAAAGTTTCAATGGCCGCTTTATTGATGCGCGCTCATAAATTGAAATTTCTTACTGATAATCAGCATGTCTATTTGTGGAAGCAGATTAGCATGAAGGGGTATCGTTTGCGCGAACCTCCGGAATTGGACTTCGAAAAAGAAAAGCCCGAATTGGTAAATCAAATAATTGATCTGCATTTTAATTCTCTGGGGTACACTTCTGACGAACTTTCAAAGCTGCTTAACTTCCATGTTGATGCTTTGAAAGATCTTTATGGCATTGATAAGAATCCAAATGCTCCTCGTCTCACGATTGTTAAATAGCCTAACCTTGTTCGAGGTGGACTTATTGGATCGTAAACAATGACCCGCAAATATTTCGGCACCGACGGCATCCGCGGCACGGCCAACGAAGCGCCGATGACCGCCGACGTGGCGCTCGCCGTCGGCCAGGCGGCCGGCGCCGAATTCACCCGCGGCGGCCATCGCCATCGCGTCGTCATCGGCAAGGACACCCGCCTGTCGGGCTACATGATCGAGCCGGCGCTCACCGCCGGCTTCATCTCGGTCGGCATGGACGTGACTCTCGTCGGCCCGCTGCCGACCCCCGCCGTCGCCATGCTGACGCGGTCCTTGCGCTGCGACCTCGGCGTGATGATCTCGGCCTCGCACAATCCCTTCGAGGACAACGGCATCAAATTGTTCGGGCCGGACGGCTTCAAGCTGTCCGACGAAGTCGAGGCGCGCATCGAGGCGCGCATGGCCGGCGAGATCGCCACCCTGGTCGCGCCGTCCAACCGCCTGGGCCGCGCCGTGCGCCTGGAAGACGCGGTGGGCCGCTACATCGAATTCGTCAAGAACACCTTCCCCAAGGGCCTGACGCTCGACGGCATGAAGATCGTCGTCGATTGCGCCCATGGCGCCGCCTACAAGGTGGCGCCCACCGTGCTGCGCGAATTGGGCGCTGAGGTGATCGCGCTCGGCGTCGCACCCGACGGCTTCAACATCAACAAGGACTGCGGCTCGACCTATCCGCAGGCGATGATGCGCGAAGTCGTGGCGCAAAAGGCCGATCTCGGCTTGGCGCTCGACGGCGACGCCGACCGCCTGGTCGCCTGCGACGAAAAGGGCCAGCTGCTCGACGGCGATCAATTGATGGCGCTGGTGGCGGGCAACCTGCACCGCGCCGGCCGGCTCGCCGGCAACACCGTCGTCGCCACCGTCATGTCGAACCTCGGCCTGGAAAAGCATCTCGCCACCCTCGGCATGACGCTGGAGCGCACCCAGGTCGGCGACCGCTATGTCGTCGAGCGCATGCGCGAGGCCGGCTTCAACGTCGGCGGCGAGCAGTCGGGCCATATCATCCTCGGCGATTTCGCCACCACCGGCGACGGGCTGATCGCCGCCCTGCAGGTGCTGGCCGCCTGTCGCGAGGCGGGCAAGCCGGCGAGCCAGGTGGCGCGGCTCTTCGCGCCCTATCCGCAATTGCTCAAGAACGTGCGCTTTAACGGCGGCCAGCCGCTGGAAGACGACACGGTCAAACGCGCCATCCGCGACGGCGAAGCCAAGCTCGCCGGCAACGGCCGCCTGCTGATCCGCAAGTCGGGCACCGAGCCGCTGATCCGCGTCATGGCCGAGGGCGAGGACGAAGCGGCGATCGGCCGCGTCGTCGACGACATCGTCGCCGCCATCGCCCGCGTCGCCGGCGCGGCGGCCTGACGGACATGCCCGACGGCGTGATGCGCGGCCGCGTTCTCATCATCGCCGGCTCGGATTCGGGCGGCGGCGCCGGCATTCAGGCCGACCTCAAGACCGTCACCGCGCTCGGCGGCTATGCCGCGACCGCGATCACGGCGCTCACCGCGCAGGACACCACCGGCGTGCATGCCATCGAAGGCGTCGAGCTCGCCTTCATCGCGCGGCAGATCGAACTGTCGCTCGGCGACATCGGCGCCGACGCCATCAAGACCGGGATGCTGCACAACGCCGCGGTGATCGAGACGGTGGTCGGCGCGCTCGAGCGCCACGGGCCGCTGATTCCCGTCGTCGTCGATCCGGTGATGATCGCCAAGGGCGGCGCGTCGCTGCTCGACGTCGCCGCCGTCGACGTGCTGAAGCGCCGCCTGCTGCCGCGCGCCGCCGTGCTGACGCCGAACATCCCGGAGGCCGAGGCCTTGACGGGGCGCAAGATCGTCAGCGTCGAGGACATGCGCGCCGCCGCGCTCGCCCTGTTGCAGATGGGGCCGCGCGCCGTGCTGGTGAAGGGCGGCCACCGCGAGGGCGGCACGGTCACCGACCTGCTCGCCGAAATGATCGAAGGCGAGCCGCGCGTCGAGACCTTCCGCAGCAAGCGCATCGACACCCGCCATACCCACGGCACCGGCTGCACCCTGGCCTCCGCCATCGCCGTCGGCATCGCCCAGGACCTGGACCTGGTCGCCGCCGTGCGCCGCGCCCGCGCCTATGTGCTCCAGGCGCTTAAGACCGCGCCGGGCTTCGGCCAAGGTCACGGACCTTTGAACCACGGCCATACGGTCCGCCCGTTCAAGGGTTAGGCGCCCCAGAGCCGCGAAATCCGCCAAATTTCGCCGTCTCGCGACGGTAAAGCCCGCCTTGGACGTTATTCATAGAGCGGCTCCGTCGCTTGCCGCCGTGGCAAGCGACCGGCATCTATGAGAGAGTTTTGCCCAGGCGGCCCCCCGGTTCTTCGACCGGCGAGGTCCCGGTGGGCGCGAAAGGCGCGATATTCGATGCGTAAACTTCTGGTCGCGGTTCCGCTGATCGGCCTGGTTGTCGGCGCCGCGGTCTATTTCGCGCTGTCGCGCGGCGCCGACGCGCCGGCCTATCGCATGGCCAAGATCGAGCGCGGCGCCATCGTCAGCGGCGTTTCCGCCAGCGGGACTCTCGCCGCCGTCGTCACCGTCCAGGTCGGCAGCCAGATTTCCGGTCTGGTGAAGGAGATCTTCGTCGATTTCAATTCCGAGGTGCGCCAGGGCCAGCTCATCGCCCGTCTCGACCCGGCGACCTACGAGGCGCGGCTCAAGCAGGCCGAGGCCGACCTCGCGCTCGCCAAGGCGAGCGTGAAGACCCAGCAGGCGTCCGTGATGAAATCGCGCGCCGCCTTCACCAACGCCGACAAGGACCTCGCCCGCCAGAAGGCGCTCTCGAAAGAGGGCTATGCGGCGACCGCGACGCTGGAAAAATCGCAATCGACGTACGACACCACGCGCGCCGAACTGGGCATGGCCGAGGCGCAGGTCGAGAATGCCGAAGCCATGGTCATGAAGCAGGAGGCCGTGGTCAACGCGGCGCGCATCGACCTGGATCGCACTTACATCCGCGCGCCGGTCGACGGCACGGTGATCAGCCGCGACGTCGACGTCGGCCAGACGGTGGCGGCGACCATGTCGGCGCCGGTGCTGTTCAAGATCGCCCAGGACCTGCACAAGATGCAGGTCGAAGTGCGCGTCGACGAGGCCGATGTCGGGCGCATCCGCGAAGGCCAGCGCGCCAGCTTCACCGTCGATTCCTTCCAGGGCCGCACCTTCATCGGCGCCGTGTCGCAGATTCGCAAGGCGGCGACGACGATCCAGAACGTCGTCACCTACAGCGTGCTCGTCTCGGCGGACAACGACGACCTGCGCCTGCTGCCGGGCTTGACCGCCAATGTGCGAATCATCATCGACGAGCGCGCCAACGTGTTGAAAATTCCCAATGCGGCGCTGCGCTTCCGCCCTGTCGGCGTCGCGCCGGGCCCGGCGGGCGACCCCGCCGACGAGGCGGCGCCGGTCGCGGCATCTGGCGCGGCGGGGGGCCCGCAGCGCGTGGCCGCGCGGGCCGGCGAGGGGCCGGCCAACGAGGCCGACACCGTCGCCCAATTGACCCGTCTGCTCGATCTCACCGCCGACCAGCAGCAGCAGGTGAAGGCGCTGGTCGCCGAATCGCGCGAACGTCTCGCCGCGCAGCGCCAGCAGGCTCGGCCGCAGCCCGGCGACGGGCCGGGCGCCGGACTGGGCGCCGCGTCCGCCGGCGACGTGAACAGCGCCTTGCGGGCCAATGCCCAGCGTCTGCGCGGCCAATTCGACACCGCCGTGGCGGCGATTCTGACGCCGGTGCAACTGACCAAGCTGCAGGAAACCCGCGCCGCGCGCGCGGAGGCCGCCGCCACGCGGCGCGGCCAGGTCTGGGTCCTGGAAGGCGGCAAGCCCAAGGCGGTTTCCGTCGTCACCGGCGTGACCGACGGCGGCTTCACCGAAATGCTGCGCGGCGATCTGAAGGAAGGCCAGGACGTCATCGTCGGCATGAACTTCGGCGCCAAGGCCGCCACGAGCTCCATGCCGCGCATCGGCTTCTGACATGACCGCGCCGCTGATTCAAACCGACTCGCTGACCAAGGACTATCACGTCGGCGGCGGCGTGGTGCATGCGCTGACCCCGCTCGATCTGACGATCGCGCGGGGCGAGTTCACCGCCGTCATGGGGCCTTCCGGCTCGGGCAAATCCACCTTCATGAACCTGGTCGGCTGCCTCGACAGCCCGACCGCCGGACGGTTGCTGTTCGACGGCGAGGATGTCTCGCGCCTGCCGACCGACGCATTGGCGGACGTGCGCAACCGCAAGATCGGCTTCGTCTTCCAGTCGTTCAACCTGCTCGCCCGCCTGACCGCCGAGGAAAACGTCGAGTTGCCGCTGATGTACGGCCGCGTGCCGCGCGGCGAACGCCGCGCCAAGGCGGTCAAGATGCTGGGCCTCGTCGGCCTCGGCGAGCGCGGCCATCACCGGCCGACGCAATTGTCCGGCGGCCAGCAGCAGCGCGTCGCCATCGCCCGTGCCTTGGTCAACGATCCCTTGTTGCTGCTGGCCGACGAGCCGACCGGCGCGCTCGACAGCCGTACCGGCGTCGAGATCATGGCCTTGTTCCAGCGCCTGAACGACGAAGGGATCACCATCCTCATCGTCACGCACGATCCGGAAGTGGCCGATTATGCCCATCGCGTCGTGCGGATGCGCGACGGTCATGTGATATCCGACAGCCGCAATGCCGCGCCGCTGCGCGCCGCCGACGTGCTGGCGCGCATGACCGCGCAGGCGGCGGAATGAGGGGCGCCCCATGACCTATATGGATTCCCTCATCTCTGCGCTGCAGTCGCTGAAGGTCAACGTGCTGCGCAGCGCGCTGACCACGCTCGGCATCGTCATCGGCGTCGGCGCCGTCATCGCCATGGTGGCCATCGGCGCCGGCGCCGAATCGCGCGTCTCCGAATTGATCAAGAGCCTCGGCTCGAACCTGCTGGTGGTGACGCCGGGCAGCGTCACGCAAGGCGGCGTGCGGCTCGGCACCGGCACGCGCTTCACCCTGACGGAGGACGACGCGGAGGCGATCCAGCGCGATCTCGGCAGCATCGTGCTGGCGGCGGCGCCGACCGTGCGCGGGGCCGGCCAAGTCGTCTCGGGCAACGTCAACTGGGCGACCTCGATCCAGGGCGTGACCTTGGAATTCTTCGACGCGCGCGAATGGGACGTCGAGATCGGCCGCCTGTTTTCGCAGGAGGAAGTGACCGGCGCCGGCAAGGTGGTGCTGCTCGGCGCGACCGTGGCCGACAACCTGTTTTCCGGCGGCGATCCGGTCGGCCAAATCGTCCGCCTGCAGAACGTGCCGCTCGAGGTCGTCGGCGTGCTGGCGCGCAAGGGCGAGACGGGCAACGGCGGCGACCAGGACGACACGGTGGTCATTCCGCTGTCGACGGCGAAGAAGCGGGTGCTCGGCGACCGCCAGTTGCGCGGCAATCTCGTCCACGCCATCGCGATCAAGGTGAGCGACGCCAGCCTGATGGCGGAGGCGGAGCGCGACTCGCGCGATCTCTTGCGCCAGCGCCATCGCTTGCGCGACAGCCAGACCGACGACTTCACCATCCGCAACCTGTCGCAGATCATGGAGACGCGGGCCGAATCCTCGCGCGTCATGACCTTGCTGCTCGCCGCCGTGGCGGGCGTGTCGCTCATCGTCGGCGGCATCGGCATCATGAATATCATGCTGGTGACGGTGACCGAGCGCACGCGCGAGATCGGTCTGCGCATGGCGATCGGCGCGCGCGGCCGCGACATCCTCACGCAGTTCGTCATGGAGGCGGTGATGCTGTCGCTGATCGGCGGCGTCATCGGCGTGACGCTCGGGCTCGGCGGCTCCATCCTGATCGCCGAGATCGCCAATTGGCCGATGCTGATTCAGCCGCAGGCCATCGTCATCGCCGTGGCCTTTTCGGCCTTCATCGGCGTGTTCTTCGGCTTCTATCCCGCCCGCCGGGCCGCCCAGCTCGATCCCATCGAAGCCCTGAGATACGAATAATCCGCATTTCCCGGGCTTTTCGAGGCCCGCGCCGGGCGCAAGGCTGCCTCCCGTTCTCCGCTGGGCCGCCGCCGCAAAATGTCATCCGATGGTCGTTGACGGGGTGGGGCGACCCTATTAGTTTCCGCGGCGGGACACACCCCCCCAACGGGGTGCAACTATTCTGTGAGGAATAGCCATATGAAGCCGACCACTCGGCCCGCCAATCCCGATTTCTCCTCGGGCCCCTGCGCAAAATTCCCCGGTTGGACCGTCCAGGCACTCGCTGACGCCTGCGTTGGCCGCTCGCACCGCTCGAAAGACGGCAAGGCGAAGCTGGCCCAGGTCATCGACCAAAGCCGCAAAATCCTCGGCATCCCCGCCGACTACCGCATCGGCATCGTGCCGGCGTCCGACACCGGCGCCGTCGAGATGGCGCTCTGGTCGCTGCTCGGACCGCGTCCGGTCGACGTGCTGGCCTGGGAAAGTTTCGGCGCCGGCTGGGTCGGCGACATCACCAAGGAACTCAAGCTCAAGGACGTCCGCGCGCTGAAGGCCGACTACGGCAAGATCGCCGATCTCGCCGCGACCGATCCCGAGCATGACATCGTCTTCACCTGGAACGGCACCACCTCCGGCGTGCGCGTACCCAACGGCGACTGGATCGCCGCCGACCGCAAGGGCCTGACGATCTGCGACGCTACCTCCGCCGTGTTCGCCATGGACCTGCCGTGGGACAAGCTCGACGTCGTCACCTGGTCCTGGCAGAAGGTTCTCGGCGGCGAGGCGGCGCACGGCATGATCGTGCTCAGCCCGCGCGCGGTCGAGCGCATCCTCGGCTACAATCCGCCCTGGCCGATGCCGAAGATTTTCCGCATGAAGGCCGGCGACAAGCTGGCCGAAGGCATCTTCAAGGGCGACACCATCAACACGCCGTCGATGATCGCCGTCGAAGACCAGATCGCCGCGCTGAACTGGTCCGAGAAGGCCGGCGGCCTCAAGGGCCTGATCGCCCGCAGCGAGGGCAACCTCGCCGCCATGGCCAAGTGGGTCGAGCGCACCCCCTGGGTCGGCTTCCTCGCCGAGGACGCCGCCATCCGCTCCTGCACCTCGGTCTGCCTCAAGATCACCGCCCCCTGGGTGGCGGCGCTCGACGCCGAGAAGCAGGCGGCCGTGCCGAAGCGCATCGTCGCCTTGCTCGAAAAGGAAGGCGTCGCCTTCGACATCGACGGCTATCGCGACGCGCCGCCGGGCCTGCGCATCTGGGCCGGCGCGACCGTCGAAACGTCCGATCTCGAGGCGCTGTTCCCGTGGCTCGATTGGGCCTTCGAACAGGCCAAGGCCGAGTTCGCCCCGGCGTAAGCCGGGGCGTCCCGCCCAGCTTTTTCGCAGCGTTTTCCCCCGACATTCTCCGACATCGGAAGGACTCACTATGTCCAAGCCTAAAGTTCTCATCTCCGACGATCTCAGCCTGCAAGCCGTCGAAATCTTCAAAAACCGCGGCATCGACGTCGACTACAAGCCGGGCATGAAGGCCGACGAGCTGCTCGCCGTCATCGGCAATTACGACGGCCTCGCCGTGCGCTCCGCCACCAAGGTCACCGCCAAGGTGATCGAGGCGGCCAAGCGCCTCAAGGTCGTCGGCCGCGCCGGCATCGGCGTCGACAACATCGACGTACCGAAGGCGACCGCCGGCGGCATCATCGTCATGAACACGCCGTTCGGCAATTCGATCACCACCGCCGAGCATGCCATCGCCATGATGTTCGCCCTGGCGCGCGATCTGCCCGCCGCCAACGCCTCGACCCAGGCCGGCAAGTGGGAGAAGAACCGCTTCATGGGCGTCGAGCTGTTCGCCAAGACGCTCGGCGTCATCGGCTGCGGCAACATCGGCTCGATCGTCGCCGACCGCGCCCTCGGCCTGCATATGAAGGTCGTCGCCTACGACCCGTACCTGACGCCGGAGCGCGCCAAGGACCTCGGCGTCGAAAAGGTCGAACTCGACGACCTGTTCAAGCGCGCCGACTTCATCACCCTGCATGTGCCGTTGACCGATTCGACGCGCGGCATCCTCAACGCCAAGAACATCGCCAAGATGAAGAAGGGCGTCCGCGTCATCAATTGCGCGCGCGGCGAGCTGATCGTCGAGGACGACGTCAAGGCGGCGCTCGATGCGGGCCAGATCGGCGGCCTGGCGCTCGACGTGTTCCCGGTCGAGCCGGCCAAGGAAAGCGTGTTCTTCGGCGACGAGCGCGTCGTCGCCACGCCGCATCTCGGCGCCTCGACCAACGAGGCGCAGGAGAACGTCGCCATCCAGGTGGCCGAGCAGATCTCCGACTTCCTGCTGACGGGCGCCGTCGTCAACGCGCTCAACATGCCGTCGGTGTCGGCCGAAGACGCGCCCAAATTGATGCCCTACATGGCGCTGTCGGAACAGCTCGGCAGCCTGATCGGCCAGCTCATCCGCACCGGCATCAAGTCCGTCACCATCGACTACGACGGCCATGTCGCCGAGCTGAACACCCGTCCGCTCACCGCCGTCATCCTCAAGGGCCTGCTGTCGCCGCAGACCGAGACGGTCAACATGGTCAACGCGCCGGTCATCGCCCGCGAGCGCAACATCGCCGTCGCCGAGGCCAAGCACGAGCGCGCCAGCGATTACCAGTCGCTGATCCGCCTGACGGTCGAGACCGAGAATAGCAAGCGCACGGTCGCCGGCACGCTGTTCGGCGGCGACAAGCCGCGTCTCGTCGAGGTCAACGGCATCTCGGTCGAAGCCGAGCTCGGCTCGAACATGCTGTACGTCACCAACAAGGACAAGCCGGGCTTCATCGGCAATCTCGGCCGCACCCTGGCCGAGGCCAATGCCAATATCGCCACCTTCCATCTCGGCCGCACGGCCTCGGGCGGCGACGCGGTGGCCTTGATCAAGCTCGACTCGCCGGTGACCGAGGCCATCGTCGAAAAGGTCCGCGCCATTCCCAACGTGGTGCAGGTCCAGTCGCTCAATTTCTGAGCAAAACGCCCGCTCAAGTTTGCGCAGGATGCAAAGGGCCCGAGCGATCGGGCCCTTTTTCTTGGGCGCAAGCCATTGCAACTTGGGGTTGAGCGCCTGATTTTGTTAATTAATTTTTGACGACAAAGCTTTAACCTTAAGCCATTGTTGCTTGTCACCGATGGCCTCGGGGGATGCCGAACGTGTCGAAATTGCGCCGCGATGCTGCGCCCGGACTCGCGCTGCCCGAGGGGGAGAATGTCTCCTCGGCAGGGCTGGCGCCGGCGCGTCCTGCCCTGGCGCAAAGCGCGGCCCTCTTGGCGGCGGCGCCCGTCGCCCTGGTGCTGTTCGACGGCGACCTGGGCCTCGCCTATGCCAACGACGCCTATTGCCTGCTGGTCGGCGCCCGCGGCGGCCATGGCGATGCCAGCGATGCCGATCTTCTCGATTACCGCGATCTGATCGAGCCGGTGCAGCGGCTGCGCCACGAGATGCTGCTCAAGCAACTGCGCGCCGGCCAATCGGCCTCGTTCCGCATCGAATTGCCGCTGCTGCGCGCCGACGGCGAAACCCGCCTGGTGCTGATCGATTGCGCGCCGGTCACGGGCGGCGAGGCGGATGGCTTCATCGCCAGCCTGGCCGACGTCACGGCGATCCGCCGCCAGCATGAGCGCGAGGCGCGCCAGCGCGATGCCCTCGATCAGGCGCTCGAGGAGATGGTCGCCGGTCTCGTCCTGTTCGATGCCGAGGACCGGCTGGTGTTCTGCAACAGGCGCTATTGCGAATTCTACGGCGTGCCGGAAGAGTTGGCGCGGCCGGGCACGCGCTTCGAGGACATGCTGCGCGAAGAGCTGCGCAACGGACACCTCGGCCTCAGCCGCGCCGAAGAGGACGCCTTCATCGCCGCGCGCCTGCAGCGCCGCGCCGCCGACGGACGCATCGTCGAGCAGCAGAACCGCGACGGCCGCTGGCTGCAGATTCGCGAGCGCGTGATGGTCGGCGGCTGGCTCGTCGGCGTCCATATCGACGCGACCGATCTCAAGACCAAGGAAGAATCGCTGCAGGAGAACATCCGCGCCTTGCGCGAGACGCGCGGCCAGCTCGAACGGCGCACGCACGAGTTGTCGGAGCTTGCGCTCAATCTCGAGCATGCGCGCGATGAAGCCCTCGGCGCGGCGCGCGCCAAGGCGAATTTCCTCGCCAACATGAGCCATGAACTGCGCACGCCGTTGAACGCGGTGATCGGTTTCGCCGAACTGCTCGCCGCCGGCACCAGCGGCCCGCTGACGCCGCAGCAGAGCGAATATCTCGAGGACATCCGGGGCTCGGGCAGCCATCTGCTCGACGTCATCAACGACATCCTCGACCTGTCGAAAGCCGATGCCGGCAAGATCGAGTTGGAGCAGGAAGACATCCATGTCACCGATTTCCTGCGCGGCACGGCGCGGCTGATGGCGAGCACGGCCGGCACGAAGTCGCTCGACTTCACGGTCGATCTCGCGCCGGAGATGGCCAAGATCGGCGTCAATGCCGATCGCCGCCGCTTGCGCCAGGTGCTGCTGAACCTGCTGTCGAACGCCATCAAATTCACCGAGCCGGGCGGCAAGGTCAGCCTCGGCGCCGCCGTGGCCGAGGACGGCGCGCTGGAGCTGATCGTCAAGGACAGCGGCATCGGCATCGCGCCGGACGACATGGGCAAGGTCTTCACGCCGTTCGAGCAGGCCGATGGCTCGCTCGCGCGCAAATACGAGGGCACCGGGCTCGGCATGGCCCTGGTCAAAGCCCTGGTCGACCTGCATCAGGGCAACGTGACGCTGGAGAGCGGCCTCGGTCAGGGCACCCGCGTCGCCGTCCGCCTGCCGGCCGCGCGGCTGCGCCGGCTGCCGTAAATTCCCAGGCTTTGGCCGCCCGGCGGGGACCACGCAATTCCGTTGCCGTGGCCGCCGAATCCGGCTACCAAACCCCGGACGCGGCGCACGCGTCCGCCGGTCCAGGCCGGAAAAATTCTCATTGAAAAACAATAGCTTGAGTTCTGGTCCGACGAGCATGGAGAACGGGGAACGGGCGCTGCTGCCGCCGGGGATGAACGATCTGCTGCCCCCCGACGCGGCCCATGAGGCTGCGACGGTGGAAAGCCTGATCGCCGCCTTCGCCGCGCAGGGCTATGAGCGGGTCAAGCCGCCGCTGCTGGAATTCGAGGAAACGCTGCTCGGCGGCGCCGGCGCGTCGATGGCCGGCCAGACCTTCCGCCTGATGGATCCGATCTCCCACCGCATGCTGGCGCTGCGCGCCGACATGACCCTGCAGATCGCCCGCATCGCCACCTCGCGCCTCGGCCACGCGCCGCGCCCGCTGCGCCTGTGCTATTCGGGCCAGGTGCTGCAGGTCAGCGGCAGCCAATTGCGGCCGCAGCGCCAGGTCGGCCAGGCCGGCTGCGAATTGATCGGCGCCGCCGGCGCCGCCGCCGACGCGGAGATCGTCGCGCTCGCCGCCCAGGCGCTGACCGGCGTCGGCGTTCGCGGCCTGTCGGTCGATTTGAATTTGCCGACGCTGGTGCCGGCCGTCTGCCAGGCGCTCGGCCTGGGCGGTCCCGGGCCGGACGCGCAGATGGCGAAGCTGCGCGCCGCGCTCGACCGCAAGGATGCGGCCGGCGTCGCCGCGCAGGGCGGCGCCGCCGCCGAGCTGCTCGGCGCGCTGCTGGCCGCCGCCGGCCCCGCGCGCAAGACGCTGGCGACCTTGAGCGGCTTGAAATTGCCCGACGCGGCCGCCCGCGAAGTGGCGCGTCTCGCCGAGGTGGTCGGATTGATCGGCGCGTCCGCGCCCGATCTCAAGCTGACCATCGATCCGGTCGAGAATCGCGGTTTCGAGTATCACAGCGGCGTCAGCTTCGTGATGTTCGCCTTGAACGTGCGCGGCGAACTGGGCCGCGGCGGCCGCTACATGGCCGGCGCCAATGGCTCTCTTGAAGGCAATGGCGGCGAGCCCGCCACCGGATTCACCCTGTTCATGGACACGGTGCTGCAGGCGATGGCCGGTCCGCAGCCGGCGAAGAAGCTCTATCTGCCGCACGGCACGGCGCCGGCCGACGGCCGGCGCCTGCGCGCCGAAGGCTGGACGACGGTGGCGGCGCTGGCCGCCGATGCGGATGCGAAGGCGGCCGCGCGCAAGCTCGGTTGCAGCCATCTCTGGGTCGCGGGCAAACCCGCGGCCATCGACTAAATCAATACGGAGCTGTTATGGCGAACGTGGTCGTGGTCGGCGCCCAGTGGGGCGACGAAGGCAAAGGCAAGATCGTCGATTGGCTGTCGGAGCGCGCCGATGTGGTGGTGCGTTTTCAGGGCGGCCATAACGCCGGCCATACGCTCGTCATCGGCAATGTCACCTACAAGCTGAGCCTGCTGCCCTCGGGCATCGTGCGTCCCGGCAAGCTGTCGATCATCGGCAATGGCGTCGTCGTCGATCCCTGGGCGCTGCTCAAGGAAATCGAAATCCTGCGCGGTCAAGGCGTCGCGATTTCGCCGCAGAACCTGATGCTGGCCGAAAACGCCGCGCTGATCCTGCCGCTGCACTCGCACATCGACAAAGTGCGCGAGGAAGCGCGCGGCACGGCAAAGATCGGCACCACCGGGCGCGGCATCGGCCCGGCTTACGAGGACAAGGTGGCGCGCCGCGCCATCCGCGTCTGCGACCTGCGCAACGGCGAAATTCTCGCCGCCAAGGTCGACGATCTCTTGATCCACCACAATGCGCTGCTGCGCGGCCTCGGCGTCGCCGAAGTGAAGCGCGACGAGCTGATCGCCCAGCTTAAAGAGATCGCGCCGCAGATCCTGCCCTACGCGGCGGTCGTGTGGGAAAAGCTCGACGAAGTGCGCCGCGCCGGCAAGCGCATCCTGTTCGAGGGCGCGCAGGGCGCGATGCTCGACGTCGATCACGGCACCTATCCGTTCGTCACCTCGTCGAACACGCTGGCGGGCCAGGCGGCGGTCGGCTCCGGCATGGGGCCGGGCGCGCTGTCCTACGTGCTCGGCATCACCAAGGCCTACACCACCCGCGTCGGCGCCGGGCCGTTCCCGTCCGAACTGCATGACGACATCGGCGAGCTGATCGGTCAGCGCGGCCACGAGTTCGGCACCGTCACCGGGCGCAAGCGCCGCTGCGGCTGGTTCGACGCCGTGATGGTCCGTCAGGCGATCAAGGTCGGCGGCATCAACGGCATCGCGCTCACCAAGCTCGACGTGTTCGACGGACTGAAGGAGCTGAAGGTCTGCACCGGTTATCGCTACAAGGGCGAGACGCTGCATCACTTCCCGCCGGCGCTCGACGTGCAGGCCGGCATCGAGCCGATCTACGAGACGCTCGAAGGCTGGTCGGACTCGACGCGCGGCGCGCGCTCCTGGGCGCAGCTGCCGGCCAGCGCCATCAAGTACATCCGCCGCGTCGAGGAACTGATCGAGGCGCCGGTGGCGCTGTTCTCGACCAGCCCGGAGCGCGACGACACGGTTCTGGTGCACGACCCGTTCGCCGACTGAGCGGACGTTGCGCCACTGTCCGCGGAATTGGCATCTCCCTCGAAAGGAGGGGGTGCGGTGGCCCAAAACCGGCCGTAAGGACTGGATTCCTTGTCATTTCCTCGGCTTTGTTAACGAAGCCTTTGCCCTTCGCCGCCTAGGCTGACCGCCCGGGACGGGACTCCGTCCGCGCGATTCGGTTAAGGCATGAACACCCAGTTGCAACAACAGGCGGACGAGACGATCGACGGGGCGGCCCATATGGCCGCCGCGGCCTCCGGCGTGCGCCTGAAGGACCGATTCCAGATCTGGCCCGATGCGCCGATTCCCGCCCTCGATTCGCCGTCCGCGCGCGCCTATGCCGTCACCGATCAGGTGAGCGGCAACGAAGGATTCTTCGCCCTGGTCAGCGACGGCGAGTTGCTGTGCCGCGACGACGTGATGGCGACCTTGTTCGACGTGCGCTCGACCACGCTGATGCGGCTGGTCGAAAGCGGCCATGTCTGGTGGCCGCGCGACAACCGTCGCCGCCGCGTCGCGGTTTTCGAGCGACCGGGCGGCGCGCGCTTGATGGAGAACCTCGCGAGCCCGGTGCAGCCGATGGGCGAACTGCAGGCGATCCGCAGCGTGCTGGCGCCGGCGATTTCGGCGCTCGGCTATCTCAGCGCCATCGGCGTGGTGCACCGCGCCATCCGCCCGACCAACATGTTCTATTCCGACGCCACGCGCCAAAGCAGCCTGCTCGGCGAATGCGTCATGGCGCCGCCGGCCTTCTTCCAGCCGTCGCTGTTCGAGACCATCGAAGCGTCGATGGCGCATCCGGCGGGACGCGGCGTCGGCATGCGCGGCAACGACATCTATGCGCTCGGCGTCACGCTGCTCTACATGCTGCTCGGGCGCAATCCGGCGCCGCATCTGACCGACCAGGAACTGCTCGCCGCCAAGCTGGCGCAAGGGTCCTTCACCACCTTGGTGTCGCGCGCGCCGATCCCCACCGCCATGCGCGAGCCGCTGCGCGGCATGCTGCAGGACGATCCGGCGCAGCGTTGGGACTTGGCCGATTTGCAGGCCTGGGTCAGCGAGCGCCGCCTCAAGCCGGTGCAGATCATTCACAACGACCGCGCCATGCGGCCGCTGGCGTTCGAAGGGCATAATTACTACACCTGCCGCAGCCTCGCCTTCGCCCTGACGCACAATTGGCGCTCCGGTGCGATGGGCGACCGCAAGGTCGAACTCGCCAGCTGGATCGAGCGCAGCCTCGGCGATCAACGCCGCCGCGAAGCGGTCGAAAGCGCCTTCGACAACCGCTTCAGCGGCTCCGGCATGTCCGGCGAGTCCTCGGCGCGGGCCATGCTGAACGCGCGCCTCACCCTGGCGCTCGATCCCGACGGTCCGCTGCGCTACAAGACCTTGGCGGTCATGCCCGACGGCGTGGGGTCTTATCTTGCCGCCCATTTCAACGATGCGAGCGCGCTGCAGGATTTCAACGAAATCGTGCGCGGCGGCCTGGCGATCTTCTGGCTCGACATGCAGCACGCGGCGGACCGCGACGCGAACAATGTCGTCATGGAGTTCCGCAAGCTCAACGGATTCCTGCGCGATCCGCGCCCGGGCTTCGGTTACGAGCGCTGCCTTTACGAGATGAATCCCGGCCAGCATTGCCTCAGCCCGCTGGTCGAGCGCGAAAGCGTCATCGACATCGCCGACCTCCTGCCGGCGCTCGAAAAAATCGCCAAGGGGATGACCGAGGGCGTGCCCTTCGACCGCCATCTCGCCGCCTTCATCGCGGCCCGCGCGCAAGGCGATCTCAGCCAGGCCTTGGCCATGGTCGGCAACCGCGCGCAGTCGATGGAAGCGGCGATGGGCCTGTTGTCCTTGTTCGCCGCCTTGCAATGGCGCCATGGTCCCGAATCGCTGCCGGAACTGACGCGCTGGATCATGGGCAGCGCCGAGCCGCTGCTCGGCAATTACCATCACCGCTCGGCGCGCAAGCGCGCCGAGGCGGAGCTGCCGCGCGTGCTCAAGTCCGGCAGCATCGTCGGGCTCTATAATTTCCTGCTCAACGGCGACCTGCGCAAACAGGACGAGGCCGGCTTCGCCGAAGCCGCCGTTTTCTATAGCAAGGCGGAAACGGAAATCGCCTTCCTCGAAAGCGGCGGCGCGACCAATCCGCGCCGCGCCCGCGAGCTGGGCTATCGCATCGCCGCGCTCTTCACCGCCGCCGTTAGCGTCGCCGCCATCGTGCTGCTCACCTTGGCGAGGTACTGAGCATGGCCCCGCCAGCCAAAATTCGCCTCGGCAGGCCGCCGCCGCGCAAGCCCACCGGCGGCCCGAGAAAACCCGCCGGAAAGGCTGCCGTCCGCAAGGCGGTGAAGCGTCGTGCCGCCATCGGCCGGCCGGGCGTCAAGCGGCCGTCGCTGCTGCGGCAATTGACCATGGGCGTCGTCGTCATTACGCTGTTCATGGCCGCTTTGCCGAGCGCCGTTCTGCTCTGTTTCGGCATGCTGCCGACCATGTGCGCCTTCCTGATCGACCGCACGTCGCAGCGCTATGCGACGCGCTGCGTCGGCGCGCTGAATTTCGCCGGCTGCTGGCCCTATCTGCTCAATCTGTGGAAGGATGGGCACGATATGGTCGGGGCCATGCGCATCCTGTTCGATCCGGCGGCCTGGCTGGTGATCTACGGCTCGGCGGCGGCGGGCTGGCTCTGCTATCTCAGCTTCCCGGCGGTCGCCTGGGCGTTGATGGACGTGTTCGCCGGGCGGCGCATCGCCCATCTGCGCAAGGAGCAGCGCAAGCTCATCGAGGACTGGGGCGACGACGTTTCCAAGGCGCCGATCCAGCCGCTGATCTGACCGGACTGCGAGGCAAATGAAAAGGGCCGTCCAAATTGGACGGCCCTTCGTTCATCAGCTTGCTCGCGGCGGTCAGGCGCTGGCGAGCTGTTCGCCCATGCGCTGTTCGACCACGGCGTTCTTCATCGCCTTCTGCAGCTTTTCGAAGGCGCGCACCTCGATCTGGCGCACGCGCTCGCGCGAGATGCCGTACTTCTGGCTCAGTTCCTCCAGGGTCGTCGGCTCATCCTTGAGCCGGCGCTCGGTGAGGATGTGGCGCTCGCGCTTGTTGAGCCCCTTCATCGCCGCCGAGAGCATGGTCTGGCGCTGGTTGAGCTCTTCGCGCTCGCCCAGCACCTTCTCCTGGCTGTCGCTGTCGTCGACCAGCCAATCCTGCCATTCGCCGCCCTCGGCATCTCCCCGCAGGGGAGCGTTCAGCGAGTTGTCCGGCGCGGCGAGGCGGCGGTTCATGCTGATCACGTCGGCTTCGCTGACGTCGAGGCGCTTGGCGATGGCTTCCACCGTTTCCGGCGGCAGGTCGCCGTCCTCGATCGCCTGCATCTGGCCCTTCAGGCGACGCAGGTTGAAGAACAGCTTCTTTTGCGCGGCCGTCGTGCCCATCTTCACCAGCGACCAGCTGTGCAGGATATATTCCTGGATCGAGGCGCGGATCCACCACATGGCGTAAGTCGCCAGACGGAAGCCGCGTTCCGGGTCGAAACGCTTGACGGCCTGCATCATGCCGACATTGCCCTCGGAAATCAGTTCGCCGAGCGGCAAGCCGTAGCCGCGATAGCCCATGGCGATCTTGGCGACCAGACGCAGATGGCTCGTCACCAGCCGATGGGCGGCGTCCATGTCGTTATGCTCGCGCCAGCTTTTGGCGAGCATGTATTCCTCATTCTGCTCCAGCATCGGAAACTTGCGAATCTCCTGGAGATAGCGCGTGAGGTTTCCTTCGGGGCTGATCGCGGGAAGATACGTGGCTGCCATGAGACGGTGCTCCTACTTTTGTCGCGGGACACCTTTGCCCCGGCGACGGTGGTCTTTATACCTGACCAAGTTACTCTTGTATACTGCTTTTTTTAAAGGACCTCTAAACTGGATATCAACTTATTGAGATCACTTGGTAATTCTGCCTCGAAGATCAACTTTTCGTGACGAGTGGGATGCATAAAGCCGATCCGGAAGGCGTGGAGAGCTTGCCGTCTCAAGGTTTTTGCTGCGATTTCAGCGCCCTCCGGCCGAGGGCCGGGGGTGGATTGGGCCGGCCGCGGATCGAGCCCGGGCTGCCTCTTGGACAACGTCCCCATCTGTCTGTACGTGCCATCGCCCAGCACCGGATGGCCGATATAGGCCATATGGACGCGAATCTGGTGGGTCCGCCCGGTCGCCAGGCGGCATTCGATCAGGCTGGCGAAGGGCCGCGGGGTGATCGTCCTGCCGATGCCCGCCTTGGCCGGCGGCGCCTTGGCGGTAAAGCTCCGGAGGACGCGGTAGCGGGTGAGGGCGTCCTTGCCGGCGCCGCCGTTGGGGCCGAGCACGGCCATGCGCTGACGGTGCTTCGGATCGCGGCCGATGGCGGCGGCGACCTCGCCCTCGGGCGGATTGGGCGCGCCCCAGACCACCGCCTGATAGGCGCGGTCCAAGGTATGGGCGGCGAACTGCTCGGCGAGGCCCTGGTGCGCCGCGTCGGTCTTGGCGACGACCATCAGGCCGCTGGTGTCCTTGTCGAGGCGATGGACGATGCCGGGCCGGCGCACGCCGCCGATGCCCGACAGGCTGTCGCCGCAATGGGCGAGCAGGGCGTTAACCAACGTGCCGTCGAGATTGCCGACGGCGGGATGGACGACGAGTCCGGCGGGCTTGTCGATGACGAGCAGCTGATCGTCCTCATAAACGACGGCCAAGGGGATGGCCTGGGCGACGGGAGACGCAGCCTCAGGTTCCGGCAGGATGATGGCGAAATATTGGCCGGGTTTGACCCTGTAGGAGGCGTCCGTTATGGTCGCCGGGCTTGACGCGGCATCCGATGCCGCGAGCGTGACCATGCCGTCCTCGATCAACGCGCGCGCGCGCACGCGCGAAAATCCAGGGATTTCGCGGGCAAGCACCAAGCTCAAGGCCTTGTCGAGCCGCTCGCCGGCGAGCGAGTCGTTGATCGTCACGGCGGTCTGATCGCCGAGTTTCACAGTCATGTTATCGCGGCCGTTTGTGGCTGAAGGCGCGCCGTCGCGCGCTGGGACAATCGCCCGGAGAGTGGACTCTACCATGAACGCGCTCAAGACTCTCGTCATCGGCATGGGGATTCTCATCGTCGCCGGCCTCGCCGTCATCGCCGTCACCATCGTGCGGCGCAACGCCGACGCGCCCGTCCCGGCGCCCGACAAGCCGGCGGTCAGCCTGGCGCAGAGCGGCGTCCAGAACGGGACCAAGAGCGGCGCGCCGCTGCCGAGCTTCGGCGTGCGCGACATCGCCGTGCCGGCGGGCAGCGAGATCGTCTCGATCATCGCCGCCGACGGCCGCGTCATCCTCGAATTGCAGGACGCCGAGCAGGTCACGCGCATCCTGCTGCTCGATCCCGCCACCGGCGCCGCGCTCGGCGGCTGGCGTCTGGTCGAGAGCGCGTCGCGCGGCATGACGCCGTGATCCGCCTCTTGATCGACGACGCGCAACAGGCGGCGCTCAGCCGCCACGCGCTCGATGCCTATCCCAGCGAATGCTGCGGCCTGTTGATCGGCGGCGAGGCGGCGAACGGCGATCTGCAGATCCATGAAGTCGTGCGCAGCCCGAATCTCGACGCGGCCGGCGGCGCGCGCGCTTTCGAGGTCGATCCGGCCCTGATCCTCGCCTGGCACAAGAAGACGCGCGGCACGGCGCAGCGCATCCTCGGCCATTACCACTCGCATCCGGACGAACCGGCCCAGCCGTCGGCGACCGATTTGGCGCGCGCCTGGGAGCCGGGGCAGGTCTGGCTGATCATGACGGTGCTCGGCGGCCTGCCCGACGCGGGCGTGATCGGCCCCCTGGTCGGGCCGATGGTCGCTTTCCGCTACGCCGAATCGGGCACCGAGCGGGCCTTCGAGCCGCTCGAACTGGCCGTCCCCGGCGCCGCCGGCTAGGGCGCTTTCCCGGGCTTTTCGGCGCGCCCGGCCGCGGCGCGCTTGAAAGGCCGCCCGGCATCCGCTACACACTCGCCTCCGGCCCGCGATGTCCCCATCGTCTAGAGGCCCAGGACAACGCCCTCTCACGGCGTGAACCGGGGTTCGAATCCCCGTGGGGACGCCATAACATATTGAAAATAAACAAATTTTATTGCAGCCAATAGCTGCGAGATTGCTTGGCCTTTGTTTTAGGTCAAATAGCCCAGGTAAAACTTGGCAAGCGTTATATTCCATGAATCAATGCGTCACCCATATATCAGGGGACAGTTATTGGGAGTAGCGATATGGGCGATGATCTTAAGAAACTTGTGGAGATGGCTAAGCGCGTTGAGGCGACTGGTGTTCAGCAAGAACAACAGCGCCGCAGCTTTGCCTACGGCAATACCAAGATCGAGAATCCCCGCATTACGCGCGAACTTGTGGACGATCAGGCTGAGCAACTCAAGCGTGAGAAATGACTGACTCAGAAGGTGGAGGGCGCCATAGCATAGCGTTTTCTGCCGATCTAATTACCGAGCCACAGGCGTTAGCCGAGCGGGAGGCCAGAAATGGTCTTCTGCAATTTGACCTTGGTATGCAGATTGTCGAGACGGCGATTGAACGTCACGTTGAAAATTTCAAGCTGCGACCATCTCTAATTTTAAGTCTCCATCGTTCCGCTTTAGATGGCATTAGCCTTTACGCAGGCAATTGGCGACCAGCCGGAATAGCAATTGAAGGTAGCCAACATGAGCCTGTCGGCGCCCATTTGGTGGCCGAGCTCGTGGAGGAAATGTGTGATTACGTTAATGATCACTGGCTTATCACCTCGGCCCTTCATTTGTCCGCATACTTGATGTGGCGTTTGAATTGGATACACCCATTTGCTGACGGAAATGGCCGTACTTCCCGCATCCTTTCTTACACAGTTCTGTCTATCCGATTAGGCTCGCGGTTGCCCGGGACGCCTACTATCCCAGAGCAAATAGTCGATAATCGGGACCCTTATTTTCACGCACTTGATAGCGCTGATAGTGCCTGGAAACAGGGAAAAGTGGATGTCTCCGAAATGGAGAAAATGCTTGAAGGAATGCTCGCCAAGCAACTTATGAGCGTTATTGAAAATGCCGCTTCGAGGAAGATCCGTTAAGTCGTCCCCTCGTCCCTGACGAGTTCGCAATCAAATATTCTGAAACGCGGCGCGTGAGGGACCGGCAGCCCGTTTCGGGGTTGCTGCAACGAGGGGGATTGCCCCCTAAGTCGTTGACGGAATTTTGGCTGCAGCATAGCCTTCGACAAAAGAGCCCGCAGAAGCCGGGTAAATAAGTCGGGGAGATATCGCGAGATCGGCAAAGCCGATGTCGCGAGAAAAATGGGCCCAGGCGGCGTTGCGCCGCCGGTCTTCTCATCCATTCGTCGCCGCACTCGCCGTCGCGCCATTGGGGGCATCGCGAAACGCGACGAATATTTTCCCGCTGAATTTACAACCGGCCAGACGACTCGCTCGGGATGGCCTCATTTATTGTTCGTGGGAGCAGCATGGTTCGCTTGCAGAATATCAAGAAGTACTTCCAGACCGACTGGGGTCAGGTCGCGGCGATCAACGACGTCACGCTGGAAATCCGGCCCGGCACATTGGTGACGCTGCTCGGTCCGTCCGGCTGCGGCAAGACGACGACGTTGCGCTGCATCGCCGGCCTGGAAAAGCCCCATGAAGGCACGATCCAGATCGGCAAAGACACCGTGTTCTCGAGCGCGCAAGGCATCGCCTTGCCGGCCTATCGCCGCCGCATCGGCATGGTCTTTCAAAGCTACGCCATCTGGCCGCATATGACGGTCGCCGAGAACGTCGCCTTTCCGCTCGACGGCACCGGCCTGAAGCAGAGCGAGGTGAACCGCCGCGTCGAGACCGCGCTCGATCTCGTCGGCCTCGCCGAATATGCCAAGCGGCCGGCGCCGCAGCTCTCCGGCGGCCAGCAGCAGCGCGTCGCCCTGGCGCGCGCCTTGGTGGCCGAGCCCGAAGTGCTGCTGCTCGACGAGCCATTGTGCAACCTCGACGCCAAGCTGCGCGTCAGCATGCGCTCGGAAATCCGCGCCCTGCAGCAGCGTCTCGGCATCACCACGGTCTACGTCACCCACGACCAGCAGGAAGCGCTGGCGATCTCCGATCTCGTGGTGGTGATGTCGAAGGGCCGCATCGTCGAGATGGGCACGCCGGCCGAGCTCTATGAGCGCCCGAAAGCCCGCTTCACGGCGGAGTTCATCGGCACCGCCAACGTGCTGCCGATCGACGGGCCGTTGCGCGGCGCCGGCGCCGGCCGCTGGCAGGCGACCTGCCCGTTCGGCATGGTCGACGTGATGAACAACGTGGCCGAACATTCGCCGAGCACGCCGCTGGTGATGATCCGCCCCGAACATGTGCAGGTGTCGGCGACGGCCTTCGCCGAGCCGGGCAACGCCTGGCCGGCCAAGCTGCAGAGCGTCACCTATCTCGGCAACTTCACCGAATGCCTGCTCAATCTCGCCGGTCACGACGTGACGGCGCAGATGCCCGGCATCGCCGCGCTCAAGGTCGGCCAGGACGTGATGCTGCGCCTGCCGCCCGAGAAATGCGCCATCGTGCGCGACGACGACCACGGCTCGGCGATGACTCCGAGCCGCGCGGCGCAGCCCCTGGCGGCGGCCGTCTGACGGAGGCATTTGACGGAGGGATGCGAGCCGCCCCGGCGGCGGAGTCTCGAATAGGCGTATCGCGTAGAACGAACGGCTTAAAAAACAAATGATGCAGGAGGCTTTTTTATGAACGGATTTACGACGCTCTCGCCGCGCAAGTCGCGCGGCTTCATCGGCGCGCTGGCGGCGATCATGATGTCCGCGACAGGCATCGGCGCCGCGCAGGCGCAGGACCTCGGCCCGGCCGGACAGACCGGCGCGACCGCCGAGCTCGTGGCGGCGGCGAAGAAGGAAGGCGCGCTGACCTTCTACGGCACGGCGCAGCAGGACGCCTACGACACGATCTTCCGCGAGTTCATGAAGGACTATCCGCAAATCAAGGTGTCGGCGACGCGCGTGCGCACCGCCAACTTCCTCGAGCGCGTGCTGCTCGAGTTCAAGAGCGGCGGCAACAAGGCCGACGTGGTCCATGCCTCCAGCGAAGTGGCCGAGCTCGAAGAAGCCGGCGCCATCGTCAATTACGCCGGTACCGACAAGGCGCAGCAGGAGCGCTACCGCTTCCCGGCGCCCAAGACCATGCCGGGCATGGTGACCGACGCGCTTCTGGTGAAGTTCGTCGATTACAACACCAACATGCTCAAGCCGGCCGATCTGCCCAAGAGCTGGGACGAATTGCTGGAACCCAAGTGGAAGGGCAAGCTCGCCCTCGACATCGAAGGCTACGAGTGGTTCGCCGCCATGTGGAAGTTCATGGGGCCGGACAAGGCCGACAAGTTCATGAAGGGCCTGGCGCAGAACGTCGTGCTGCGCGAAGGCGCCACCAGCATCATGGAGCTGATGGTGGCTGGCGAATTCCCGATCTCGCTCGAAGCCTACGGCCATCGCATCGTCGATTTCCAGAAGCAGGGCGCGCCGGTCGACATTATGAAGCCGCCGTTCCAGCCGGTGGTGGTCATCCCGTCCTACTGGGGCGCGATCAAGGACTCGAAAAACCCGAACGCCGCCAAGCTGGCGCTGCATTGGCTGGTCTCCGACCGCGGCCAGGCGGCCCAGGCGATGGCCGGCCGCGTGCCGGTGCTCAAGACCGGCAATCACCAGGTGCTCAAGTGGCTTGACGAATACAAGCCGGAAACCTTCGTCGTCGAGCCGAAGACGATCGACTACACGGCCGTGGCGAAGCAGTTCAACACCTACTTCGTGCGTTCGAAGTAAGCGTCGAGCGAAATGGAGAGGCCCATCGCGATCGCGATGGGCCTCGGTTTCGTTCGGTCAGGGGACAGTCGGAGAGGGTGGTAGTGCCGGAAAAGTTCGTGCGGCCTTATGACGCGGTGCGCGAGATCATGCTCGCGCGCGCCAAGCACAGCCGCAATCCCATGGACAATATCGACTACGAGACGGTGCGCGAGATTTTCGCGCGGCTGACCTCGACGGATCGCGACGCCTGGGCCGCCGCCTTCGGCGCCGCGGCCGCGCCCTACGAGGCCAAGGCCCGCGAGGCCGCCGCGCGCGGCGACGCCCGCGCCGCCGCCGCCCATTGGAAAATGGCCTACGGCTTTTATCGCGTCGCGCGCTATCCGGCGCCCAACTCGGCGGGCAAGGCGCTCGCCTACAAGAAATCGCAAGAGGCTTACCGCGCGCTGGAGGCCCTGGCCGCCTCGCCGCTGCAGCTGATCGTCATTCCCTTCAAGGGCAAGCCGGGCGAGGGGGCGGAGATCGTCGCCTACCTGCGGCTGCCCAAGAGCGGCGCGGCGCCTTATCCTCTGGTCATGATCTGGGGCGGCATCGATTCCTTCAAGGAAGAGCGCCGCGTCGAGCGCTATCTCAAGGCCGGCATGGCCACCCTGTCGATCGACATGCCGGGCGTCGGCGAAGCGCCGCTCGCCGGCTCCGAGGACGCCGAGCGCATGTGGGACCCGATCTTCGACTGGATCGCGGCCAAGCCCGCGCTGGACGCGGCGCGCGTCGCCGTCGTCGGTTGCAGCACCGGCGGCTATTGGGCGACCAAGCTCGCCCATACCCACAAGGACCGCCTCGCCGCCGCGATCAATCACGGCGGACCGGCCCATTTCGCCTTCACCAGCGAGTGGATCCGCCAAGCGGCGCACGGCGAATATCCCTTCGAGCTGGCCGAGACGCTGGCCTGCGCCTTCGGCCGCGCCACTTTCGAGGAATGGATCGACTACGCGCCCAAGCTGTCGCTGCTCGACATGGGCCTGCTCGACAAACCCTGCGCGCCGCTGCTCTGCGTCAACGGCGTCGACGATTCGGTCTTTCCCATCGCCGACCATTATCTGCTGCTGCAGCACGGCAGCCCGAAATCGGCGCGCTTCTTTCCCGGCGGCCATATGGGCCACGGCGACGGCTGGGACGTGACCGACACGCTGGTCGGCTGGCTGGCGGAGCATCTGCGGCCGGGCGCGGCGCCGGCGAAGGTACCGGCGTGACGTCGTTTATTTTCAGAGACCGTAGCATAAGGACATTCAAGGCATGACGGCCGAGACCCAGAGCCTGGCGCCTCCTCCTCCGGGCGCGCCCTTGTCGGCGTCCCGCGACAAGCGCGGCGTCGATTTCAGCCGCGTGACGCTGTGGGTGGTGGTCGGCTTCCTGATCTATCAGGTCGTCGTGCCGCTGGCCTTCCTGATCTGGGGCAGCTTCAAGATCAGCCGCCCGACCGACGACGCCTATCTCGATCTCGACCTCACGGTGGCCAATTACACCAGCGCCCTGGGCGGCGCGGAGTTCTGGTCGGCGATGGGCAACACGGTCATCTACGCGACCGGCTCGACGATCCTGTCCGCGGTGCTCGGCGTCGCCCTCGCCATCGTCGTGGCGCGCACCGACGCGCCCTTCCGCAGCACGATCTCGACGCTCAACTACATCCGCATCATCATTCCCGGCCTGCTCACCGCCATCGCCTGGGTGTTCCTGGGCAGCCCGAAGATCGGCCTGCTCAACGGCCTGTGGCGCAATATCACCGGCTCGGCCGAGCCGCTGTTCAATATCTACAGCATGGGCGGCATGATCTTCGCCCAGGGCATCGACACCTTTCCGCTGGTCTTCCTCACCGTCGTCGCCGCGCTCAAGTCGATGGACCCGGCGCTCGAAGAGGCGGCCTTCACCTCGGGCAAGTCGCTGGTCTACACCTTCCGCCGCATCACCTTGCCGATGATCCGTCCGGCCGTGCTGGCGTCCTGCATCCTGGTGTTCATCCACAATCTCGAATCCTTCGAGGTGCCGCTCGTCCTCGGCCTGCCGATCAAGACCTTCGTGCTCAGCACCGAGATTTTCTTCAAGACGACCTACGTGCCGTCCGACTACGGCGCGGCCGGCGCCTACGGCGTGCTGCTACTGGTGATCGCGCTGGTCGGCGTCTACATCTATCAGCGCATGACGCGGCGCGCCTATGCCTACGTCACGGTGTCGGGCAAGGCCTTTCGTCCGCGCATCATCGAGCTGGGAATCTGGCGCTGGCCGATCGGCATCGCCGCGATGCTCGTCATGTTCGTCGCGGTGATCCTGCCGACGCTGGTGCTGCTCTACGCCTCGTCGATGCGGTTCTTCCAGCAGCCGTCGCTGCGGGCGCTCGAATCCATGAGCTTCGCCAACTACGCGCTGGTGTTCAAGAATTCGACGGTGATCAGCGGCATCCAGAACAGCCTGATGCTCGGCGTCGGCTCGGCGACGATTCTCGTGCTGTTCGTCAGCATCCTGTCCTGGATGGTGCTGCGCACGCAGATTCCCGGCCGCAAGACGCTCGACTTCCTCGCCTTCGTGCCGCAGGCGGTGCCCTCGATCCTGTTCGGCGTGGCGCTGCTGTGGCTCTATCTCGTCGTGCCCTTGCCGATCTACGGCACGCTCTGGGTGATCCTGCTCGCCTACATCACCCGCTACATGCCGCACGCCATGCGCATCATCTCGGTCGGCATGCTGCAGTTCCATCCCGAGCTGGAGGAGGCGGCCTACGCCTGCGGCGCCTCCTGGTGGCGCATGTTCCGCAAGATCCTGCTGCCGCTGCTGCGGCCGGTGATCGTCACCGCCTGGATTTGGGTGATGATCCACGCCTTCCGCGAACTGGCGATCTCGGCGATCCTGTCGGGGCCGAACACGCGCACCGTCGGCGTCGCCATCTACAGCCTGTGGACCGAAGGCTCCTTCGGCCTGATCTCGGCCTTCTCGGTGATGATCATCGCGGTGCTCATCGTGGTGGCCTTCGCCGCCGAGATGATCGGGCGCAGGTTCGGCGTGGCGGGCGTGAGATAGCGCCGCGCCACCGCAACGAAAAAGGGCCGCTCAGATGAGCGGCCCTTTTTGTTTCGCCGAAGCGCGAGAGGCTCACTTCCCCTTGCGCACGTCCTTCACCGCCGCGTCGACGCCGGACCAGGCTTTCTTGTCGGTGTAGCGGGCGCGCAGGAATTTCACCAGGGCGGCCGTGTCGGTTTCGCTCAGTTGCGGGCCGAAAGCCGGCATCGAGCGGCCGAGCGCGCCGGTCGGCGGGCGGATGCCGCTCCAGATCGCATGGACGACGCTGCCGGGGTCGGGCGAGTTGATCGAGGTCTGCATCGCCAGCGGCACCGTGCCGCCGTTGGCTTTGTGACATTGCGCGCAGCGCGCCGCGAAGACCTTGCCGCCTTCTTCATGTTCTTTCGCCACCGGCGGGGCGTCCGGATGGCCCCATTCCTTCTTGAGCGCGGCGGCCTTCACGGCCGCAGCGTCCAGCTTGGGCGCGCCGCCGAGCAATGTTTCGACATAGGACGCGATGGCGAAGACATCGATTTCGTTCTGGTTGTGCAGGGCGTTGACCACCGGGGTCATCGGCCCCGCCGCCATGCCGTGATTGGCGTGCCAGCCGTCCATCAGGTAGACGACCAGCTCCTGCTGGGTCCAGGGCTGCTGGGCCAGCGAATCCTTGTTGAGCGGCGGCGCATACCAGCCTTCGGCGACGCCGCCGCCGTAAGCCGGCGCGGTTTCCGCGCCCATCAGGTTGCGCGGCGTGTGGCAAGCGCCGCAATGGCCAAGGCCTTCAACGAGATAGGCGCCCTCGTTCCACTGCGCGTCGCGCGCCGGATCGGGCTGGAACGGCGTCCGGTCGAGAAATAACGCCTTCCAGACATAGAGAACTTGGCGGACGTTGAGGGGAAAAGGCAGGTCATTCTCGCGCGGCGCTTCCTTCACCGGCGCGACGCCGGCCATCAGATAGGCGTAGATCGCGTCGATATCCTCGGTCTTCACCTTGGCGAAATGGTCGTAGGGGAAGGCCGGGTAGAGATGGTTGCCCTTGCGGTCGACGCCCTCCTTCAGGGCGCGGCGGAAGGCCTCCCGCGACCAGCCGCCGATGCCGGTGTCGACGTCGGGGGTAATGTTGGTGGTGTAGATGGTGCCGAAGGGAGTCGGCAGCGGCAAATTGCCGGCAAAAGGTTCTCCGTCTTCGCGCGTGTGGCAGGCGGTGCAGTCGCCGTAGTTGGCGAGCACGCGGCCGCGCTCGACCAGGGCCTTGTCGAAGCTGGCGGGGTCGGGCTGGGCGATGGCGGCGAGTTCCGGCTGGCGGGCGAGCCAGAACAGTCCGGCAACGCCCGCGACGCCCAGGACGGCGACCGCGGCCAAGCTGGTCCAAACGACGCTGCGGCTTGTTTTCATTGATACTTCCCCTGTCGGCCGCCGCGTTCGAGACGGCTTGGCCTGGCGGCTCATCTCGTAAAATCTACCAGACGAGCATTATTGTTATCGCTATTATTGCGAGAACAGCATGAAGCTGGCAAGCGCCGCGGGTTACAGGGCCGCCTCGATCAAGCGCATTCGGTGAAAGGGACCGCACTCATGGAATTTTCGCTGACCATCAACGGGACCGTCCAGAAAGTGGACGTCGAACCGGAAACCCCATTGCTCTGGGTGTTGCGCGAGAACGTCGGGCTCACGGGCACCAAATACGGTTGCGGCATCGCGCGCTGCGGCGCCTGCACCATCCATGTCGACGGCCAGGCGACGAAAGCCTGCCAATATCCGGCCTCGGCCGCGGTCGGCAAGAAGATCACCACCATCGAAGGCCTGTCGAAGGACAGCTCGCATCCGGTCCAGGTGGCCTGGATGGAAGTCGGCGTGCCGCAATGCGGTTATTGTCAAAGTGGGCAGATCATGGCGGCCTCCGCCCTGCTCGCCAAGCGCAAGAAGCCGACCGACGCGGAGATCGAAGCGGCCATGGCCGACAATCTCTGCCGCTGCGGCACTTACCTGCGGATCGTCGAAGCGATCCACCGCGCCGCCAAAATCGAGCAGAGCTAGGGGAGGCCGCCATGACCGAACAGACCAAGATGCCGTCCTCCGCCAAATTTTCCAGCACGGGCAAGGCGCTGTCGCGCCGCTCCTTCATCCAGGCTTCCGCCCTCGCCGGCGGCGGGCTGATCATCGGCTTCAGCATGCCGAGCGCCGTGGCCGCGACGATCGGCGCGCGTCCGCAATCGACGACGACGGCCGCCGGCACCGAGATCAATGCCTGGCTGGTGATCGACAAGGACAACACGGTCACCATCCGCATCCCGCATACCGAGATGGGCCAGGGCGGCATCACGTCGGTGGCGCTGCTGATCGCCGAAGAGCTCAATGTCGAATGGTCGAAGATCAAGACCGAGTTCGCCGACGCCAACCGCCATCTGCGCAACAACAAAGAATACAAGGTGATGAGCACGCACGGCTCGCAGCTCGTGCGCTTGCAGCATCCGCATCTGATGCAGGCCGGCGCCTCGGCGCGCGAGCGTCTGAAGCAGGCCGCCGCGACCGCCTGGGGCGTCGACCGTTCGCAGGTCGAAGCCAAGCTCGGCGTGCTGACCTCGGGCAACCGCACGGCGACCTACGGCGAGTTCGCCGATGCCGCCGCGCAGGCGAAGCTCGACAAGGAGCCGGCGATCAACGTCGACCCGACCAAATGGTGGTTGCTCGGCAAGGGCACGATGCGCCTCGACATCCCCCACAAGGTCAACGGCAGCGCGCAATATGCCATGGACACGAAAGTGCCCGGCATGGTCTATGCCGCCGTCAAGGCGAGCCCGGTGCCGTGGGGCACGCTCAAGGGCTATGACGACAGCGCCATCAAGAAGCGTCCCGGCTACGTCGCCACGGTGCCGCTGAAGGCAGTACCCGGCAAGCGCGGCCAGCCCGACCTGCAGGATGCCGTCGCCGTGGTGTTCGACAGCTGGTACCGCGCCAAGACGGCGCTCGACCTCATGCCGATCGAATGGGACTTCGGCGAGGCCGGCAAGACCAGCACCGCGCTCTACTATCAGGAAGGCCGCAAGCTGCTCGAACAGACCGGCCAGTTGACCGGCAAGGGCGACCCGCGCGCCGCCGAGATCATCGCCGCCTCCGGCAAAGTGGTGACGGCGCAATACGAGCGGCCCTTCGAGACCCATGCGCGCATGGAGCCGATCAACGCCACCGTGCATGTGCAGGCCGACCGCGTCGACGTCTGGTCGCCGACGCAGGACCAGTCCGCCGCCATCACCCTCGTCGCCGACCAGCTCAAGCGCGACCCGAAGGACATCTACGCCCACACCATGTTCCTCGGCGGCGGCTTCGGCGGCAACGGCGGCGGCGGCACCGGCGTCACCCGTCAAGCGGCCGAAATCTCCAAGCAGATCGGCAAGCCGGTGAAAGTGATCTGGAGCCGCGAGGAGGATCTGGCGCAGGACAAGCAGCGTCCGCTGGCGCTGGCCAAGCTGACCGCGTCGCTCGGCGAGGACGGCCTGCCGACCGCGCTGTTCACGCGCGGCGTCTGGTTCACCCAGGACGGCATCAACAACTTCGGCAGCGCCACGGCGGATTACGGCATCTCCAACATGTCGTACAAGTTCCCGGTCCGCCATCACGAGCGCCACAACGCCAAGACGCATATCCCCGGCTCGACGCATCGCGCGCCGGGCGCCAACCAGATGGGCTTCATGGCCGAGAGCTTCATCGACGAGATCGCCATCGCCGGCGGCTGGAATCCGCTCGACTGGCGCCTCAAGATGACCGAGGGCCTCGACGACTATCAGCTCGTGCTGCAGACCCTGAAGGACAAGGCGGGCTTCCGCACCGACCTGCCGAAGGGCCAGGGCATGGGCATCGGCGTCGTCGAATCGCACGGCACCATCGCCGCGGCCTGCGCCACGGTGAACGTCAGCCGGCGCGGCCGCCTGACCATCGAGAAGCTGCTCGTCGTGCTCGACGCCGGCCATGTCATCAATCCGCATGCCGCCGCCGAGCAATGCGAAGGCTCGGTGTGCTGGGAATTGTCGCATGCCTGGATGGGCGGCCTCGAACTGGAGAACGGCCGCTTCGTCAACACGAACTTCGACAGCTATAACCTGCTGCGCATCGACCAGATGCCGGAGGTCGAGACGATCTTCGCCTCGTCCGGCGGCACGAAGTGGGGCGGTCTCGGCGAGCCCGCCGGTCCGCCGGCGCCGCCGGCGGTCGCCAACGCCATCTGGTACGCGACCGGCAAGCGCATCCGCACGACGCCGTTCCGCCAGCACGATCTGAGCTGGACGTAACAGACGGCACAGTGCTTGAAGCAAAACGGCGAGACCGCGAGGTCTCGCCGTTTTTCGTTGGGCCATTTTCGTTGGTGGTGCGTTCTGCGCCTGTCCATGCACAGCCGCAGGCTTTCCATAAGCCGTCATGCCCGGAACAAGTGCGGGCATGACGATTTTTTTTAAAGGCAAGCCGCAGAGCGTTTGTAGGCGCGCACCGCTCAACGCGTCGGATAGCGCTTGTCGTCGCTCACCGTGACCGCCCTGGCCGACAGCTTGCCGTCCTTGCTGGCGACGTTGGACATGGAAACCGCGGCGCCCGGCTTCAGCAAATCCTTGCTGCCGTCTTCGATGCGCACCACCACGGCGTCGGGCGGCACGGCGATCTCGTAATTTTGGCCGTTGGTCGTGAGGGTTAGCTTGCCCGCCGCCTGGCCGGCGACGACCATGGTGGCCGGCGCGTTGGTCATGGTGGCGTTCTGATCCGAGCCCCATGCGCCGTGGCGCTCGCTGGCCCGCGTATTCGGCGGGAAAACGACGACCTGCATCGCCGTCATGACACCGTTCTCAGGCAGCGACGCGCCGACGCCGACGAAGGTGCCCGGCTTAATGTCGGACAGTTTGATCGCGACGGCATGGCTGACCGCGTAGCCGCTCTCCAGCGCAACCTCGGCTGTCTTGCCTTCGTCGGTCTTCACCGTGAGCATGTCGCCGGAGATTTTGGTGACCTCGCCGCGCAGGCGGCCGCTTTCCTGCGCCAGGACGGGTGTGGCGACGGCCGCTGTGATCAGCGCGGCGGCAAAAGTAGCGGCCAAGCCGCGCCGGACATGGAATGTGGCAGTCATGATGGTTCTCCCCTGGGAGACGGCAATACCGTCCCTCGGAGAACCATAACGCCGCTCTGGAGCCGGCGGCCAGTCAACAAGCCGCGAGCGACGAAGCCCTTTAATAAGGCTTAAGCAAGGAGGAAATAGCTCTTCAGCGTCGCCAGTGGCGAGCCAGGGGTCTTCTCGGCCCGGCGGCGCAAGGTCAGGAACGCGGCGGCAAGGATCGCCTTCTCGTCCTCGACGTCGAGGTGCTCGCGCTTGACGATTAGGGCGGCGATACGGTCTGCCCGGTCGAGCAGTTCTTGCAAGGCAAGGTCGTCGATACTTTCCGGCTCGCGCGACGGCTGCGAAGGGGCGCCGGCCTCGGAAATTCGTCGGCCGAGCTTGTGCAGCAGAAGAATCTTTTCGACGAACGGATTCATATGCCCCCCTCCGGATGCTTCGCTTGTTTTTTCCGAAGATAAGCGGCCCACGCAGGCGAGAATAGGCAAATACGATAAGCCGATTGGTTTTTACCGTTTATCATGACGAAAAGGGCGGCGTGATATGTCACGCCGCCCTTTTGGGTCGAACTCCGCTCTAATGAAACGCGGTGCTTTGCCGTATTTCGTTGGGCAAATCCGATCTCGTCGTCAGATCAGACGATGCTGACCTTGAGGTCGGTCAGGCCGTCGATATGGCCTTCGAGCTTGTCGCCCTTGACCACCGGCGCGACGCCTTCCGGCGTACCCATGAAGATCACGTCGCCGGCGCCGAGCGGGATCGACTCGGAGAGATAGGCGATGGTGTCGGCGACGTTCCAGATCATGTCGGACAGATCGCCGGTCTGCTTGACGGCGCCATTGACCTTCACCCAGATCGCGCCCTTGGTCGGGTCCTTGAACTGCGCGGCGGGAGTCAGCTCGGCGCAGGGGCCGGAATGCTCGAAGCTCTTGCCCATCTCCCACGGGCGCTGCAGTTTCTTCGCCGCGTTCTGCAGATCGCGGCGCGTCATGTCGAGGCCGACGGCATAGCCGAACACGCAATCGAGCGCCTTGCCGGCCGGAATGTTGGCGCCGCCCGACTTCAGCGCGACGACCAGTTCGATCTCATGCTGGTAGTCGGCGGTCTGCGGCGGATAGGGAATGGCGAAGCCGTTGGGCACGATGGCGTCGGTCGGCTTCATGAAGAAGAACGGCGGCTCGCGGTTCGGATCATGGCCCATCTCGCGGGCGTGCGCGGCATAGTTGCGTCCGACGCAATAGACGCGGCGCACGGGAAATTCGCCGCCGCCGAGGACGGGAATGGTGGTGATGGCGGGGGCGGGAATGACGAGGCTCATGGCTAACTCCGATCGGCTGTCATCTCTGGGAGAACAATGGCACATGCCGCGGCCCCTTGCGTCATGGGTTTGCGGCAAATGAGGGAAAATCCTTTATTCTCAATGATGGATTGCCGATATATCTGCGTCTAATATGATTTTAGGCGTCTCTTATTGAGGCAGGCATATAAGCGTGGACCTTCGTCAATTCCGCTATTTCGTCGCCGTCGCGGAAGAGCTGCATTTCAGCCGCGCCGCCGAACGGCTGCATATCGGCCAGCCTCCGCTCAGCCTGCAGATTCAGGCCATCGAGCAGGAGCTCGGCGTCATGCTGCTCAAACGCAGCCGCCGCCGGGTCGAGTTGACCGAGGCGGGGCGCGTGTTCCTGGTCGAGGCGCGCGCCGCCCTGGCCCAGGCGGCCCATGCGATCGACACCGCGAAACGCGCCGCCAGCGGCCATGTCGGCAAGCTGTCGGTCAGCTTCACCACCTCGGCGCCGCTCACCTCGGTCTTCACCCGCGCGGTGCGCGCCTACCACATGGCCTACCCGGACGTGCAGCTGCGCTTGGCCATCGCCACCTCGCAGCACACTCTCGACATGCTGGCGCTGGGCAAGCTCGACGCCGGGCTGATTCGCCCTGCGGCGCAGGCGGTCATGCCGATCGGCTTGACGGCGATTCCGGTGTTTCAGGAGCGTCTGATGCTGGTGCTGCCGGCCGATCATGCGCTGGCCGATCTCAAGGTGCCGGTGCCGATCGAGGCGTTGGCCAACGAGCGCTTCGTGCTGCGCCCGCGCGGCTCGGGCGCCGGCTTCTATGAGCAGGTCTTTCAGATCTGCGCCCAGGCGGGGTTCACCCCGAATGTGGTGCAGGACGCGGCGGAAACCACCACCACGTTGGGCCTGGTCGCGGCCGGCCTCGGGCTCACCATCATGCCGGCGTCGGTCGCCTCGATTCAGCTCGAGAATGTCGTCTGGCGCGAGTTGGCGGTCGGCGACGCCGCCGTCACGTCGCTCTTGCTTGTCTACAACGAAGCGAGCGAGAATGCCCAACAGCGCGATCATTTCATCCGCACCGTGCGCGAAATCGCCGCGCAGGTCGAGAGCGCCCGTTAGGCCCACGCTTCGGCATTCCACGCGTTAAGCGTTTTGCGTTGGTACCGCGCCGCCAGCGCGGAAATGGCGTATCGCGCCGCCGGCGCGGAAATGGCGTATCGCGCCGCCGGCGCGAGAACATCGTGACATTTTCATAAGATTCGCCGGCTTCTCGGCGCGCGTCCGGTCGTCATTTCGCCGGAGCGCGTCATCGCGCGTCTGTTATTCGTCGTCACGAATAAAAATCGCGGCAAAGCAAATTGGACGCTGCGGCCGCGCGCTCCCATCCTGATGCCACTTCAACGGTGCGGCGCGGGATCTTGCGCAGGCGCCTATCCCCCACAGAACAACGGGTGCGAGCATGGCTCTTGCCGCGACATTGCGAAAGAAGTGGGACGCCGGCGGCGTCGCCCTGGGCGGTTGGGCGACCATCCCCTCCGGTTTCGCCGCCGAACTGATGTGCGTCGATGGCATCGACTACGTCTGCATCGATCAGCAACACGGTCTCGTCGATTACATCAACATGCTCGACATGCTGCGCGCCATCGAAGGCCGCGGCGTCGTGCCGATCACGCGCGTGCCCGCCAACGAGCCCTGGATGATCGGCAAGGCGCTCGATGCCGGCGTGCAGGGCGTCGTCGTGCCCATGGTCAGCACCCGCGAGGAAGCGGCCAAGGCCGTGGCCGGCTGCCGCTACTTCCCCAAGGGCGTGCGCTCCTTCGGTCCGGCGCGCGCCTCCATGGTGATGAACAGCCGCGACGTGAAGGTCGTCGGCGACAGCGTGCTCTGCTTCGTCATGGTCGAGACGCGCCTCGGCGTCGAGAACGTCGAGGAGATCGCCTCGACGCCCGGCCTCGACGGCATCTACATCGGCCCCGCCGATCTGGCGCTCGGCCTCGGCTTGCCGCCCGAGCTCGACAAGACCGAACCGGAGCATGTCGCCGCAGTCGATAAGATTCTCAAGGCCTGCCAGAAGCACAATGTCATTCCCGGCATTCAGTGCGGCTCCGGCAAAGCCGCCGCGAAGGCCGTCGAGAAGGGGTTCCGTCTCGTCACCTTCACCAAGGATTCCGCCGTGCTTCCTTCATTCATCGACAAAGAATTGGTTGCCGCCCGCGGTGATGCCGGCGCTCCCGTCAAAGAAAGGGGTTACACCTAATGGCCAAGATCGACACGAGCGCCTTCCACGACGAAGCCGCGACTCTGATCGCCAAATACGCGGCCGAGGTGAACGCCAAGCTCGACGCGGATATCTCCCGTTCGGCCAAGCGCGCGCTGCTCGACTCCGTGGCCGTGTCGCTCGGCGCGCTCGCCCATCCCGCCTCGCTGATGGCGCGGCGCTATGCCGGGCTGTTCCCGATGGAAGGCCCGAATGCCTGCGTCGTGTTCGGCAGCACCAAGAAATCCTCGCCTGACATCGCCGCGCTCGCCAACGGCGTGCTGCTGCGCTGCTACGATTATAACGACTTCTTCGTCGGCGGTTTGAACAGCGGCCATCCCAGCGACATGATGTGTGGCCTGCTCGCCGCCGCGGAATATGTCGGCGCGTCGGGCGCGGAACTGCTCTCGGCCATCGCGGTGGGCTATGAAGTGACCGCCGCCTGTTTCGACGCGCTGACCACCTATCCGGGCGGTTGGGACTACACCAACCTCACCTCGATCGGCGCCTGCTGCGCCATCGCCCGCGTCATGAAGCTGGACGCCACGCAGACCCAGGAAGCCCTGGCGATGACGGTGATCCCGCATTTCGCCAGCGACGAAATCGAATCGGGCGATCTGAACAAGCGCGGCGACTTGACCATGTGGAAGCGCTTCAACGGCTCGGATGCCGTGCGCAACGCGCTGCAGGCCTGCCTGCTGGCCACGGTCGGCGTCGAAGGCGCGGTGCGCCCCTTTACCGGCAAGTACGGCTTCATCGCCAAGATGCAGATGAAGGACGATCCTCTGCCGCTGCTGCGCGAGCGCCTGCAGCTCTCGATCAAGCCGACGCGCGTCGCCGAGACCTACATGAAGCGCTGGCCGATCGGCTCGGTGGCGCAGAGCGCCATCCAGGCGGCCATCGAGGCACGCACCGCCATCGGCGGCGACATCTCGAAAATCAAGGCCGTCCGCATTTATGCGGAAGAGGGCGCCTACGACCATCTGGTGGCGATTCGCCTCGATCCGTATAACCCGATCTCGCGCGAGACGGCCGACCATTCTCTGCCCTACGCCGTGGCGACGGCGATCATCGACGGCTTCGTGCGCACCGACAGCTTCGACCTCGAGCGCGTGCTCGATCCGATGCGCGCCGCGTTCCTGCGCGACAAGGTCAAGGCCTTTCCGGCGCCCGAACTCGGCACCATCAAGGGCGGCAAGCTCAAGCGCGCCCAGGACGGCTACCTGTCGCGCGTCGAGATCGAGCTCAACGACGGCACGGTCGTGCATGGCGCGGCCAAGCCGTTCCCCGGCCACCCGAAGAACCCGTTCTCGGACGACGAACTGCGCGCCAAGATCGTCGAGAACGCCGAGCCGATCATGGGCAAGGCCGCGGTCGAAAAGCTGGTGAAGTACCTGCTCGCCATCGAGACCGCGACCAACGTCAAGGACCTGACCGCCCTGATGGCCTTCGAATGCAAGGACCAGGCGGTGGCCGCCGCCTGATCCCTGATCTCACCGTCGCGAGCGCTGGAGAAGTCGTATGGTTACCAAAGAGCAAAACGATCTGTTGACGTTGACCGGCCCGGACACGCCGATGGGCAAGGCCTTTCGCCGCTATTGGATCCCGGCCTTGATGTCGAGCGAATTGCCGGAGAACGATTGTCCGCCGGTTCGCGTGTCTTTGCTCGGCGAGAAGCTCATCGCCTTCCGCGACTCGAGCGGCAAGCTCGGCATCATCGACGAATTTTGCGCCCATCGCGGCGTCTCGCTCTGGTTCGGCCGCAACGAGCAGAACGGTCTCCGCTGCCCCTACCATGGCTGGAAATACGACACGACCGGCCAGTGCGTCGAGTTGCCGTCCGAGCCGGTCGAAAGCGGCTTCTGCCAGAAGATCAAGCTGACCTCCTATCCCGTCGTCGAGAAGGGCAATGTGATCTGGGCCTATATGGGCTCCAAGGAGCTGATGCCCGAGCCGCCCGCCTTCGAATGGACGGAGTTGCCCAAGGAGAATTGCTTCATCTCCAAGCGCTGGCAGGAAACCAACTATCTGCAGGCGGTCGAGGGCGGCATCGATTCGAGCCATGTCTCCTTCTTGCACAGCGGCGAGTTGAACACCGATCCGCTGCACCGCAATACCCAGGGCGCCAAGTTCGCCAAGTCGACCAAGACCAACTTCACGATTCTCGAGTCGGATGCCGGCATGGTGATCGGCGCGCAGCGCGACGCCGATCCGGGCAACCATTACTGGCGCGTCACCCAATGGATGATGCCCTGGTACACGCTGATCCCGCCCTACGGCGGCGGCCACGCGCTCAACGGCCATGCCTGGGTGCCGATGGACGACGAGAACTGCATGGCCTGGACTTTCACCTTCCATCCGCTGCGCGCGCTCACCGACTTCGAGATCGAGACCATGAAGGCGGGCGGCGGCGTCCATGTCGATCTCATCCCCGGGACCTTCCGGCCGGTGGCGAACCGCGACAACGATTACCTGATGGATCGCGCGTTGCAGAAGAGCGGGCGCCATTACAGCGGCGTACGCACCCTCGCCATCCAGGACGCCTCGGTGCAGGAAAGCATCGGCCCGATCGCCGACCGCACCAAGGAGAACCTCGTCTCGACCGACAATCCGATCATCATGGCGCGCCGCATCCTGACCAAGTCGGCGGCGGCGGCGGAGAAGGGCGGTCAATTGCCCGGCCTGACGGCGGACAGCCAGCGGGTGCGTTCCGCCTCCTTCATCCTGCCGGCCGATGGCGGCTTCAAGACCAAGGTCGCGGACGCCGTGAAGGTGCGGGAAGGGGAAGCCCATGTGGCGGTCTGAGCGGCGGTGCGACCCCCATTCCCATGATCACGCGTCATGCGGTCCGGCCGAAAAACTCGTTTGTGGCCGGGGGGCGATGCGTCCAGGCTCGAACGAATCTTCGCGTCGCCCGCGTCATAACTCGAACGCCCAGGCCTTAAACGCCATGGATTGCCGCGACAAATGACGAATCCCGCGCACGATCCGATCAAGACAGCCGCGCCTTCGGACGATCCCCGTCCGGAGCACGGCTCGCGGATCGTGCCCTTGGTCGTCGCTTGCGGATTCTTCATGGAAGGCTTCGACGGCACGGTGATCACCACCGCGCTGCCGGCCATGTCCATCGATCTGGGCGCGACGCCGGTCGAACTGAGCCTCGCCGTCACCGCCTATCTGATGAGCCTGGCGGTCTTCATCCCGATCAGCGGCTGGCTCGCCGACCGCTACGGCATGAAGGCGGTGTTTCGCGGCGCCGTCGGCCTTTTCACCTTGGCCTCCATTCTCTGCGCCGTCAGCCAAAGCCTCGAACAGCTGGTCGGCGCGCGCATCCTGCTCGGCATCGCCGGCGCGATGATGGCGCCGGTCGGCCGCCTCGTCGTGCTGCGCTCGGTGCCCAAGAGCGAGTTCATCAAGGCGATGGCCCTGGTGACCACGCCGGCGCTGCTCGGGCCGCTGCTCGGGCCGCCGGTCGGCGGCTTCCTGACCACCTATGTGTCGTGGCGCTGGATCTTCATCGCCAATGTGCCGATCGGCCTCGCCGGCATCCTGGCGATCACGCTCTACATCAAGGAATACAAGCCGCCGACCCAGCATGGATTGGATTGGCTCGGCTTCGCGCTGACGACGGTGACGGTGTTCTGCCTGATGCTGGCCATGGAAATGGCGACCAACCAGGGCCAGGGGATGCTGGCGGCGCTGCTGTTGGCCGGCGGCATCGGGCTTTGCGTCCTGGTCTGGCTGCATTCGAGCCGCACCGATCATCCGTTGATGAAGGTCCATCTGTTCGGCATCGAGACCTTCAATCTCGCGACGATCAGCGGCTTTCTGTTCCGCGTCATCGTCGGCGCCGTGCCGTTTCTCCTGCCGGTTTTGCTGCAGATCGGCCTCGGCATGACGGCGTTCAATTCCGGCCTGCTGGTCTTTTCCATGGCGATCGGCCTGATCGCCCTCAAGGCGGCGGCACCGGCGCTGCTGCGGCGTTACGGCTTTCGCCGTCTGCTGCTGGTCAACGGCACGCTCTCCACCTTGTCGGTCTTCGCCTGCGCGCTGTTCGATTCCTCGACGCCGGTCGTCGTCATCTGCGGCATGCTCCTGCTGTTCGGCGCCTTCCGCTCGCTGCAGGTGTCGGCCTTGCAATCCTTGACCTACGCCGACATGCCGCCGACCGACATGAGCGGCGCGACGAGCTTTTCCAACGGCCTTTTGCAGTTCGGCAACGGCGCCGGCGTGGCCTTGAGCGCCTTTCTGCTGTTTCTCGTCTCCACCTGGCGCGGCGGCGATGCCGGCAGCCTCGTGACCTCCGACGTGCAATGGGCGCTGTTCGCGATCGGCATCGTCTCGTTCCTGTCGATGCTGCCGCTGTTCCGCTTGACGCGCGATGCCGGCGAAGAATTGAGCGGCCACCGCGCCGCCGGCAGGTCTTTGAAATGACAGAGGAGGCGGGCGCCAAAATGCTGACGCGGCTTTGCAGGATCGACGAGGTGACGCCGGAGACGCCCTTGCGCGTCGAGACGGGCGGCGAAGCCTATGCGGTGTTCCAGGCCGACGACGGCTATTTCGTCACCGCCGACCTCTGTTCGCACGGACCGGGCTCGCTCGCCGAAGGTTTTCTCGACGGTCACGAGATCGAATGCCCGTTCCATCAGGGGCGCTTCGACATCCGCAGCGGCGCGCCGACGGCGCCGCCCTGCTTCGTGCCGCTGCGCGTTTGGACGCCGCAAGTGGTGAACGGGGAACTGTTCATCGAGAGCGACTGATATGGCTCGCCCGGGCCTGTTATTGGGCGGGCCGTTGTTAAGTGTTGAGACGCTTCGATTGGTTCATTTGCTTATTTTTACATCCGACGAACTGCCGTTTCTGCCGTTTTTCTAGCCGCCGACTGTATTGACGCCGCGTAGACGACCATGAAGCCTATCAATCATGGCGACGAGAACATGGCGTTGAATCTGCAACGCCATGGGGGACTGCCGAGAAGCGAGAGAGACCGGCGCGGGGGCCAGGAGGCCCGAGCGACGGAAGGCCGGGGGAAGCCAAATTTAACTGCCAGGATTTCGACGAGACACGACACGGATTTCGGGCGCGGACCGGCTCACGAGTGCAACCAATCAGGCGAGCGATCGCCTTAGACACGAGGGTGGACCATGAAGATTACGAGACGTTCGGCTTGTCTATTGATCGCGGGAACGATCGCGGGTGCCGCCGGCGCCGCGCTGCCGTACTCCGCTTATGCGCAAAGCGGCAAACAGGTCATCGTCGCCGCCGATGAAATCCCCAAGCAGCTCGATCCGCTGCGCTATCAGATTTACGCGGGCTTCCGCGTCATGATCAATCTTTACGATACGCTGATCATGACCGACTACAAGAACAACGGGAAACTCATCCCGGGTCTCGCCACGTCGTGGAAGCGCATCGACGATAAGACTCTCGAGCTGACGCTGCGCCCGGGCGTGAAGTTCCACGACGGTTCGACCATGACGGCCGAAGACGTCGCCTTCAGCCTGAGCCAAGAGCGCATCAACACGAAGGGCTCGCCAGGCTACGGCACGGCGCAGCAATTCCTGTCGACCATCGCCGACGTGCAGGTCGTCAACCCGACGACTGTCCGCGTCATCAGCAGCATCTCCGATCCGACCATCGAGATGCGCCTGACGGCCTGGGGCTCGCAGATCATCAGCAAGAAGGCCTTCGAATCGGCCGGCGGGTGGGACGGCTTCGCCCTGAAGCCGGTCGGCACCGGCCCCTTCAAGCTGGCGAACCTGTCGCCCGAAGAGAATCGCCTGGTCGCCTTCGCCGACTACTGGGGCGGCAAGCCGAACATCGACACGCTGATCTTCAAGGGCGTGCCCGAGCTGTCCTCGCGCATCGCCGGCCTGATCAGCGGCGACTTCGACATCGCCGTGGACATTCCGCCGGACCAGTTCGCGCCGGTGAAGAACGCCAAGATGGAGATCGTCGGCGGCACCATTCCGTCGATGCGCAACGTCAAGTTCGACACGCGCAATCCGGCTCTCGCCGACAAGCGCGTCCGTCAGGCGATGTCGCTCGCGGTCGACCGCGAAGCCATCGTCAAGTCCCTGTGGGCCGGCATGGTCGAAATTCCCAACGGCCATCAGCTGAAGTCCTACGGCGAGCTGTACGACCCGAACCACCCGAAGTGGGAATACAACCCGACGAAGGCCAAGCAGCTGCTGGCCGCCGCCGGCTACAAAGGCGAAGTGATTCCCTACCGCATCCGCAACAACGCCTACGGCGCGGAAGTCTCCACGGCGCAGATTCTCGTGTCGATGTGGGAAGCGGTCGGCATCAAGATCGACCTGCAGATGAAGGAAAACTTCGGTCAGCTGCTCGCCTTCCCGGGCACGGGCCTGCGCAATGGCGCCGATCCGATCCTGGTGAACGACCCGCTGTTCGGTTTCTGGCGTTCGTACAACGAGTCCGAACGGCTCGTCTGGTCGAACGAGGACTTCTACAAGGCCGGCCACATCCTCGAAAGCGCGATGGATACCCCGACCCGCAAGAAGGCCGTGATGACGATGATGGACATTTTCGACGAGGATCCGCCGGCCATCATCCTGCACACCTTCGGCTTCTTCTACGGCGTGAATCCGAAAGTGAAGTGGACTCCGTATCCGCATCCCTACATGGATTTCCGCAAGGATAACGCGGACCGGTAAGTGCCTTGCGTGAAGTGAGTCGCCTGGTTTCGATCTAAGGAATAGCCACATGCTTGCGCCCAGCGTTATGCCTGAAAGCCCGCTCTGCATCGTCGACAGGTTGACTGTCGAAGTGATCGATGGCCTCGCGCGTAAAACGGTGGTCGAGGACGTGTCGTTCCAGATCAACAAAGGCGAATATTTCGCGCTCGTCGGCGAAAGCGGGAGCGGCAAGAGCGTCACATGCCACACGTTGATGAATCTCTTGCCGTTCCCCGCCGCCACCTACGGACGGATCGTCGTCGACGATCAGAAAGTATTGGCGCTGAAACCGTCCGAACTGCGTCGTTTCCGTCAGAAGTCCGTCGGCATGGTGTTCCAGGATCCCATGGCGGCGCTCAATCCGGTGCGTACCATCGGCTCGCAAATGTTCGAGACCTTGCGGATGCATCACCCCAAGGCCGGCCGCGAGGAATTGCGCGAGCTGGCGCTCGCGGCGTTGCGCAGCGTGCATATCGCCCAGCCGGAAGCCCGGCTGAACGCCTATCCGCACCAGTTGTCCGGCGGCCTCAATCAGCGCGTGATGATCGCCTTCGCGCTGCTCGGCAATCCGCCGCTGCTGATCGCCGACGAGCCGACCACCGCGCTCGACATGTCGGTGCAGGCGGAAATTCTCGATCTGATGGACGAGATGCGCGCCCAGCGCGGCCTCGCCGTCCTCATGGTCACCCACGATCTCGGGATCGTCGGCGACCGCGCCACCCACATCGCCGTCATGAAGTCCGGCAAGATCGTCGAGCGCGGAGTCACGCGCGAAGTGCTGGCGGCGCCGAAGCAGGAATATACCAAGGCGCTGTTCGAGGCGGCCGCGGTCAACCATGAGCTGAAAGAGCGCCCGGCTCACGCCTACGGCGCCGCTTGTCTGTCGTTCGAGAAGGTGTCGAAGCGCTTCCGCACCTCGGGCGGCAAGAGCAAGGGCGAAGTGGTCATCGCCGCGGACGAGGTGTCCTTCACGGTCAAGCAGGGCGAGATCGTCGCCCTGGTCGGCGAAAGCGGCAGCGGCAAGACGACCGCCGCCAAGATGGCCATGGGCCTGGTGCGGCCCGATTCGGGCAAGATCACGGTCAACGCCGAACGCGAGATCGAAACGCAGGACGTCGGCGTGCAGATCGTCTTCCAGCATCCGAAAGATTCGCTCGATCCGCTGATGAAGGTCAGCGCCCAGCTCCACGAAGTTCTCAAGGTGCATGGCGAAAAGGACGAGGCCAAGCGCGCCGCCCAGATCAGCGCGACGCTGCGCGACGTGGGCCTTAGCGAATCGATCCTCGACCGCCGGCCGTCCTTCCTGAGCGGCGGCGAGGCGCAGCGCGTCGTCATCGCCCGCGCGCTGCTGTTGAAACCGCGTCTGCTGATCGCCGACGAGCCGCTGTCCGCCGTCGACGTCTGCCTGCAAAAGCAGATTCTCGACTGCTTCAAGGCGCTGCGCGACAAGCGCGGCATCGCCATCCTGCTGATCACCCATGACCTCCGCATCGTCTTCGACATCGCCGACCGCGTGGTGGTGATGAAGTCGGGCCATGTCGTGGAAGACGTCGGCGTCGCTCATTTCGGCGACGAGGCGCGCGACGCCTACACCAAGAAATTGATCCGAGCGATCCCGGGGCGGAAGCTGTCCGATTTGGCCGACGCGGCGCCGTCTGCCGGGCCGCGAAGCCTATCGGGCGCCGTCGCCTAAGCGTTCAACCGCCGTGCGTCGTCCGTCCGGCCCATCCGAGGGCGAGGGGACGGAGAGAGAGGGACTATGAAACTCGCTGCCAGACTGCTCCGTGCCGTCATCTCGCTTTGGCTCATCGTGACCTTCGTGTTCGTCGCGCTGCGCCTGACCGGCGATCCCGTCATCGCGGTGCTGAATCCCGACGACATGACGAAGGACATGATGGATTCCTACCGCAAGCTGTGGGGATTCGAGGGCACGATCGGCGAGCAGTACCTGATCTACATCACCAACGTGATGCACGGCAATTTCGGCAAGTCGATCCTCAACGGCCGCGATGCCTTCGCGACCGTCATGGAGCGCCTGCCGGCGACCCTGCAGCTGATCGGCGCCAGCGCCGCCATCATGATCCTGATCGGCCTGCCGGTCGGCACCTGGGCGGCGATGAAGGCCGGCAGCAAATGGGATGCCCTGGTCATGAGCTTTTCGACCTTCGGCTTCGCCATCCCGAACTTTTTCTTCGGCCTGCTGCTGATCCTGGTGCTCTCCGTGTCGCTGCATTTGTTGCCGACGGGCGGCACGGGATCGCCATTGCATCTCATCATGCCGGTCATCACCATCGGCGTCGCCAAGGCGGCGGTCTTCACCCGCTTCGTGCGGTCGGCGATGCTCGATGCGCTGAAGCTGCAATGCGTCACCTCGGCGCGCGCGCGCGGCCTGTCCGGCGCGCGCGTGCTCATCCGCCATGTCTTTCCCAATGCCCTGGTGCCGCTGGCGACCATCCTGCCGCTGCTGGTCGGCGGCATGATCAGCGCCGCCGCCGTGGTCGAGGCGGTGTTCGCCTGGCCCGGCATCGGCCGCCTGATCGTCGAATCGGTCGCCCAGCGCAACCTCGCCATCGTGCAGGTCATCATCATGCTGGTGGCCTTCGTGATGATCGTGACCAACCTGCTGGTCGATCTGCTCTACGCCTGGCTCGACCCGCGCGCCTCCGCCGCCGCGGCCAATTGAGGAGATGACCATGCTGCAAGCAGCCCTTGCCTCAAGTTGGCGGAACGCGGTCAAGATGCCGCTCAGCGTCAAGATTTCGGCGATCTGGCTGATCCTTTGCCTGAGCCTGGTCGGCTTCGCCGCCTGGCTGCCGATTCCGGAGAAGAACGCCCTGGACCTGATGTCGCGCCTGCTGCCGCCGGTCGGCTGGGGCGGCACCGCCAATCATCTGCTCGGCACCGACGAATTGGGCCGCGATATCCTGGCGCGTCTGATTTCTTCGATGCGCACCAGCCTGTTGCTGGCGCTTTGCGCGACGATGATCTCGGCGACGCTCGGCACCACGCTCGGCATTCTCGCCGCTCATTTCGGCGGCTGGGTGGACGAGCTGGTGGTCGGCGCCATCGATGCCCAGGCGTCGCTGCCCTTCATCATCGTCACGCTGACGATCACCGCCTTCTTCGGCAGCAGCCTGACGCTGTTCCTGATCATTCTGGGGCTTTACGGCTGGGAGCGTTTCGCCCGTCTGTCGCGCGCCATGACGCTGGCCTCGCGCGGGCGCGGCTACGTACTCGCCATGCAGACGCTCGGCTTTTCCTGGTGGCGGATTTACCTGCGCCATGTGCTGCCGAACATCGCCAGCGCGCTGCTCGTCACGGCGACGATCAACTTCCCCGAGACGATCCTGCTCGAAACCTCGCTCAGCTTCCTCGGCCTCGGCATCCAGCCGCCCAACACTAGCCTCGGCAATATGGTCGGCTTCGGCCGCAATTACCTGCTGACCGGCTGGTGGATGTGCGTGGTGCCCGGCGTGACGATTTTCCTCTGCACGCTCGCCGTCTCCGTCATCGGCGACTGGGCGCGCAGCATGATCTCGCGGACCTGATGAAAAACGGCCCAGCTTCGGCTGGGCCGTTTCGTTTAAGCGTGCGGCAGGCGTTATCGGCCGGTGTAGCTTTGCCACATGCCGAGTTCGAACACCTGGAGATTGCCGACCTTCAACAGGGCGCTGGCGATCACCATGATGTCCGTGGCGCTGCAGGCCTGGATATTCGGCTTGAGCGGCGGGAATTTGTGGCCGGCTTCGATCTTGGCGGCATAGAGCGTCACCAGCGAAGCGAGGAGCGTCTGTAGAGCTTCATTGGAAAGGCCGTCTTCGCCTTTCGCCAGCAACGCATCGAGGCTAGCGGCCATGCGCAACGCGGTTTCCGAGATTTCCGAAGCGACGTCCGGCTCGGACTGCATCGGGGCGATGTCTTGGGCGGCGTTGGGGACTGCGGATACTGCGTTCATGTCGTCCTCCTTCTCAAGCCCGCTTGAGGGCGGGGTGGATGTCGGGGATTTCCTTCACGATTTTCTTCGTGTCGAGGTTGAACAGCCGGGCGGCGTTGGCGCCGAGGATGTTCCGCTTGGCCTGTTCGCTGAGGAACGGCAGGTCGTAGATCACGCTCGGCAGGTCGAAGTCCCAGTGCGGATAATCGGACGACCAGACGAGTTGCGTCTCGGCGTTCAGCATCTTGAAGGTGGCCTCGAGAATCGACTTGTCCTCGGGCATCTCCATGGGCTGCGTCGCGTAGAACATCTCCCGCATATATTCGCTGGGCTTGCGCTTGAGCTGCGGACATTCGGAGGTGCGCATCATGTAGCTGTGGTCGAGGCGCTGCATCATGGCGTAGGCCCAGGTCAGGCCGCTCTCGATCCAGATGACCTTGAGTTTGGGAAAGCGTTCGCAGATGCCGTTGGTCACCCAGTTGGCCATGTGGATCATGTTGAACCACATGAAACCGAGGGCGTGGACCGAGATGAAGCGGTTGGTCATCGACAGGGCCTGGTCGCTCCAGTTGTAGGCGGCGTGGAACGACAGCGGCAGGCCCATCTCCTCGAGCAGGGCGTAGGTCTTCATGTAGGCGTTGTCGTGGACCGGTTTGTAGCGCGGCGAGGTCACCATGAAGCCGCAGACGCCCTTCCTGCCGCCGAACTCCTTGACCGTCTGGTAGGCGGCCTCGGGATCGTTGAACGGAATGTAAAGCATCGACACCAGGCGCGGCTCGGCCGCCAGCACGCGCTCGCAGAGCCAGCGGTTGTAGGCGTTGCACAGCGCCACTTCGACATGCGGCTGCGGATGCAGCCCGAGAAACAGCATCGGCGTCGGGAACAGACAGGCGTAATCGACGCCCATCGCATTCATCCAGCGCTTGGTCATGGTGATGTCGCGGTGCTCGGCGTCGGTCGTCTTCTCGATCTTGCGCAGGCGCTGGCGAGTGATGCGGCCGTTGATGTCCTGGTAGCCGACCTGCGAGTTGAGCAGGGTGGAGCGACCGGGGCGCTCGACCGATTCGAGCGCGGCGCGCTTGATCACCGGATCCTCGATGAAGCTGAAGACGTCCTTGTAGGACTCGTTTTCGTAGTGATGCGAGTCGACGTCGACGATGAGAAAATCCTTGTAATTCCTGGCGTGCGCCTGCTCGGCTGCATGGTGCAGGAACTTGTCGGTCTGAAACTCGTCGAACGTCAGTTTGCGGACTTCTTTCGGCGGCACATCCATGATGAGGACCCCTCGTTAGAGAACGACGAAGATGTCGTCCTGGCGCAGGACGACGGGAAACTTCTTGAGCTTGTATTTCTTGTCGCCGACGCATTCGCCGGTCTTCAGGTCGTATTCCCAGCCGTGCCAGGGGCAGACGAAATGCATGTCGCCGGTGAAGCGGGACTGGCCGTGCCACTGCTTCTTCTCGTCGACGACCTCCTCGACCTTGGAGATCATGATGCCCTCGCAGGCCGGGCCGCCGGTGTGCACGCAATAATTGCTGTAGCCGTAATACTCGCCGCCGGAAAAGAACACGCCGACCTCTCGGCCGTCTTCGGCGCGGACGATCTGGCGGTCGCCGTCCTTCATCGCGGCGACTTTGGAAACGAACACTTCTGCCATGGCAAACACTCCTTTCGCGCAGCCGCCGGGCGGCGGTGGAGAGGCAGTATTGCGGGCAGCGGACGGAGATCGCGATACTAGTTTTTGTCCTATTAGTGACGCCAATAGGTGACGCATGCCGCAACCGCATCTGATCCGTAACCGTCTGGGATTGTCGGAGTTTCTCCGGGCCCGGCGCGAGCAATTGCAGCCCGGCGACTTCGGCCTGCCGACCGTCGGGCGGCGCCATACCAAGGGCCTGCGGCGCGAGGAAGTGGCCGCGCTCGCCGGCATCGGCCTCACCTGGTACACCTGGTTCGAACAAGGCCGCGACATCAAGGTCTCGACGGGCTTTCTCGACAATCTGGCACGCGCCCTCAGGCTCAATCCGACCGAGCGCAGCTACCTGTTTTTCCTCGCCGGCCATCACAGTTCCGACCGCGAGGCGATCGACAGCCTGAGCGTCGCGCCGAGCCTGCGCCGGCTGATCGACGGGCTCGGTCCGCGCCCCGCCTATCTCAAGAACATGCGCTGGGACGTGCTCGCCTGGAACGAGGCGGCGCGCTTCGTCTTCGGCGATTTCGCCGACATTCCGTCCGAGCGGCGCAACATCGTCTGGCTCACCTTCACCGACTCGCGCTTTCGCGACAGCATGGCCGATTGGGAGGTCGACGCGCGCCGGCTCATCGCGCGCTTTCGCGCCGATTATTCCAAGGTTTCGGGCGACGCGGTGCTCCGCCGGATGCTCGCCGAACTCGACGCCGAATCGGCGGATTTCCGCCGCCTCTGGCACGCCCATGACGTCTACGAGAAGGGCGACGGCATGCGCCTCGTCACGGTGGGCGGCGTCGGCACCGTCGATTTCGACTACACCATCTGCAAGATCGGCGAGGCCGACCAGATCAAGGCGGTGATCTATGTGCCCAATCCGGACGGCGTCAACGGCGCGCGCTTTCTCGATATTTGCGGCGCGGCGCTCGGCGCCGGCGAGCGCCAGCGGCAGGCGGTGGCAGGTTGACCGGGCGTGACATCGATCGCTTCTGTTATTTTCCCGGCGAATAACTGCCGGCCGAACTATGTATTGGACTTATCTCAGCCCGCGCTTATCACTGAAAATTCCCCGCCCCCGCGCAGCGCGCGGTCATCCTGTCGTCACTCTAGTCAGGTAGCCTTCTCCGATCATGGCGTCATCGTCCAAGCCCCCATCGCCTAAGCCCGTCGTTCTCGCGACCCGCAAATTGCCGCAGCCCGTCGAGGAGCGACTCTCCGGCGCTTATCAAGCGATTCTCAATCCCGACGACCGGCAGTTGCCGATCGACGAGTTGCTGCGCATCGCCGAGGGCGTCGACGGCATTCTCTGCACCTTGACCGACAAGATGACTCCGGCGGTGATCGCCGCCTTGCCGGCGCGCGTGAAAATTCTCGCGACCTTCTCGGTGGGGTACGACCATATCGACATCCCGGCGGCCAAGGCGCGCGGCCTCTGCGTCACCAACACGCCCGGCGCCTTGACCGACGCCACCGCCGAGATCGCTTTCCTCCTGCTGCTTGGCGCCGCGCGCCGGGCCTACGAGGGCGAGAGCATGCTGCGCAGCGGCAAATGGACCGGCTGGGCGCCGACGCAGCTGATGGGCCGTCAATTGCACGGCAAGCGCCTCGGCATCGCCGGCATGGGTCGCATCGGCCAGGCCGTCGCCAAGCGCGGCCTCGCCTTCGGCATGACCATCCATTATCACGGCCGCCGCGCCGCCGATCTGCCGCCCGATCTGCCGGCGACCTTCCATGCCGACGACGCGGAGTTCCTCGCCCAGTGCGATTACCTTTCGATCCACATGGCTTCGACGCCGGAGACGCGCCATTGGCTCAACGCGCGCCGCGTCGGCCTGCTGCCCCAGGGCGCCATCGTGGTGAACACCGCGCGCGGCGATCTCGTCCATGACGAGGCCTTGATCGAAGGCCTGACCAACGGCCATCTCGGCGCCGCCGGGCTCGACGTCTTCGCCGGCGAGCCGAACATCGATGCGCGCTACCTGCCAATTCCCAATGCCATGCTGCTGCCCCATCTCGGCAGCGCCACGGTGCAGACGCGCTGCGCCATGGGCTTTCGCGCGCTCGACAATCTCGACGCCTTCTTCGCCGGGAAAACGCCGGGAGACAAGCTTGCCTGAGCTGCTGGCCCCTCAGACCGCGACGCTGGATGCCTGCGGATTGTTGCGCGAAAGCTTCGCGGCGGCGGTCGCGGCCGCCGATCCGCTGAAGATTGTCTCCGTCGCGCTGCCACAGCCGCCCAAGGGCCGCACGCTAGTGATCGGCGCCGGCAAGGCGGTCGCCGCCATGGCCAAGGCGGTCGAGGCCGCTTGGCCGGCCGCTGCGCCGCTGGACGGCCTCGTCATCACCCGCTACGGCCACGGCTATAGCGGCGGAGAGGCGCTGACGCGCGTGCGCGTCGTCGAGGCCGGCCATCCGCTGCCCGACGCGGCCGGCGAGGCGGCGGCGCGCGAGATCGTCGCGGCGGTGCAGGCGCTCGGCCCGGACGATCTGTTGCTCGCGCTGTTCTCGGGCGGCGGTTCCAGCCTGTTTTCTCTGCCGATGCCGCCGATCACCATGGAGGCGCTCAAGGCGACGACGGGCGAGCTGCTCAAATGCGGCGCGGCAATTCAGGAGATCAACACGGTGCGCAAGCATCTGTCGCTGGTGCAGGGCGGACGTCTGGCGCTGATGTGCAAGGCGCCGATCGAGACGATCCTGATTTCCGACGTGGTCGGCGATCAGCCGACCCATATCGCCAGCGGACCCACCGTGGCCGACCCGACGACTTATCAGGACGCGCTCGACATTCTCGAACGCTACGATTGCGTCGTGCCGCTCAGCGTCCATGCCTTGCTCGAAGCGGGCGCGGACGGCGGTCTCGACGAGACGCCCAAGCCTGGCATGCCGGCTTTCGCCAAGGCCCACACCCAGATCGTCGCCACGGCGCATAAGAGCCTGGAGGCGGCGGCCAAGCTGTTCACCGACGCGGGCATCACGCCGCTCATTCTCGGCGATAGCGTCACCGGCGAGGCGCGCGAGGTGGCCAAGGCCCATGCCGCCATGGTGCGCGAGGCCATCGCCGGGCAGTTCAGCCCGTTCCGCCCGCCGGTGGCGTTGATTTCCGGCGGCGAATGCACGGTGACGGTGAAGAACCCGCAAGGGCGCGGCGGCCGCTGCTCGGAATATCTTCTGTCGCTCGCCATCGAACTGGGCGAGGGGACGAAGGTGCACGCCCTGGCGGCGGATACCGACGGCATCGACGGCTCCGAGGACAATGCCGGCGCGTTGTTGACGCCAGCCACGCTCGCCAAAGCGCGCGACGCCGGCCTGCGCGCCGATCAATGCCTTGCGGCGAACGATGCTTATAGTTTTTTCGCCGCGACCGACGGCCTCGTCGTCACCGGGCCGACGCGTACCAACGTCAACGACTTCCGCGTGATTCTGGTGCTGTGAGCCGTTACGACGGCTTGTCTTTCTTGAGGACGACGCCGTCATATTCGCGGCTGTCGACCATCGCCTGCACCACCACCGGCCCGTCCATCTTGAAGGCCTTGTCCAAAGCCTGGCGCAGGCTTAGGGCGTCGTCGGCGCTCAGCACCGGCACGCCGAACAGGTTGTCGCCACCGATGCTGCCCTTGGCGCGCACCGGCGTGCCGTAGATCGGATTGCCCTTCTTCTGCTGCTTGATGCGGATCAGGGCGAGGTCGTTGTCGGTCAGCACCAGCACGACGATCTTCACGCCGTAGCGCACGGCGGTGGCGAGCTCGCCGACCGTCATCAGGAAGCCGCCGTCGCCGACCACGGCGCAGACGGCTTGCTTGGGCGCGCAGAGCTTGGCGGCGATGGCGGCCGGAATGCCGAAGCCCATGGTCGACCAGCCGTTGGTCATGATCTGCAAGCCGGGCGCCGGCGTCGGCCAGAGCTGGCCGATCAGATGGGTATGGGCGCCGACGTCGCAGGTCATGATGCCGTCCTGCGGCAAAACCTCGCGCAGCACCTTCAGCGCGCCCTTGGGGCCGAAGCCCTGGTTGCCGAAGATCTGGTTGGAGGGCTGCAATTTCGCGAACATCGCGGCGCGGCGCTCGGCGAGCGCAGCCATGTCCCAGGCGCGCTTACGCGCCGGGACCTTGGCGAGCGCGGCGAGCGAATGCCTGATGTCGCCGACGGCATCGACCGCCAGCTTATAGCTCTTGCGGTCGATGTCGGCCGGCTCGATATCGAGGCTGACGAGCGGGGCGCTCTTCGGCATCCAGGATTCGTAATTGAACTCCACCGGATCGTAGCCGATGCCGACGATCAGGTCGGCCTGTTGGTGCGTCTCGCCGACCATGTCGCTTAGGGCGTGGAACAGCACGCCGGCATAGGAGCGGTCGTTCTCGGCAAGCATGCCTTTGGCCATCGGCGTCAGCAGCACGGGAATGTCGTGCTTGTGCGCCAGCGCCTTGATCTCCTGGGAGAGGCCGGCCTGCACGGCGCCGAGACCGATGGCGAGCACCGGTTTCTTCGCCTTGGCGAATAGATCGGCTGCCTTCTTCGGCGCCTTGGCATCCGCCTTGGGTGCGCCACCCGGCGGCTTGAAGGCGACGGTTTCGGCTCCCGCCGCTTCGGCAGAGAGGCCGACCGGCAGGCCGACATGAACAGGGCCGGGGCGGCCCTTGAGCGCCAAGCGCGCCGCATCGAACAGAGTCTTGCGCACGTCTTTGGCGGAGAGTCGCGTCGTCTTCTTGGTCAGCGGCTCGAACAGCGCCTGATGGTCGATGGCCATCTGCACGGTGCGTCCGCGCAAGGATGCCGGCATCTCGTCGGTCAGAGCGATCATCGGCGAGCGGTCGAGCAGCGCCTCGCCGACGCCGGTCGCCAGGTTGGTGGCGCCGGGGCCGAAGGTGCCGAAGCAGACGCCGGGCAGGCCGGTCATGCGGCCGCAGACGTCGGCCATCATGCCGGCGCCGCCCTCGTGAGTCGCCAGGATGAAGTCGATGCCCTTGGCGGTCCGCAATTCCTCCATGTAATCGACCCAGCCGCCGCTCGGCACGCCGAACACATGTTTCACGCCGATCTCCTGCAGCGCCTTCACGACAGCGGCGGCGACGGTCTTGGTCTTCTTGCTTTTGCTCGTCTTGCTTTTATTGGCGGCCATGGCTTGTCCGGTAATCCTGTCAGATGGCGACGCAAAGATATTTCAGCGCCGTATATTCGTCGAGGCCGTGGCGCGAACCCTCGCGCCCCAATCCCGATTGCTTGACGCCGCCGAAGGGGATCGGCGCGCCGGTCAGCTTCATCGTGTTGACGGCGACCATGCCGTACTCTAGCGCGTCGCCCAGGCGATGGGCGCGCGCCAAATCCTTGGTGAAGACATAGGCGACCAGGCCATATTCGCTGGCGTTGGCGGCGGCGAGCGCGCCCGCTTCGTCGTCGAACGGCGCCAGCGCGGCGACCGGGCCGAAAGTCTCTTCCCGCATGATCCGCATGTCCGGCGTCGCGTCGGCGAGCGCGGTCGGCTCGTAGAATAGGCTGTCGGCCGTCAGACGGCGGCCGCCGCACAGCAGCCGCGCGCCTTTGGCGAGGGCGTCGGCGACATGGGCCTCGGATTTGGCGATGGTCGCCTCGTTGACCAGGGGGCCGATCTCGACGCCCGGCGCGAAGCCATCGCCGACCTTGAGCTGGCGCGCGGCGGCGGCGAAGGCCTGGGCGAAGGGCTCGTAAATCTCGCGCGCCACGAAGATGCGGTTGGCCGCCAGGCAATCCTGGCCGCTGGTCTGATATTTGGCGGCGACCGCGGCGGCGACGGCGGCGTCGAAATCGGCGTCGGCGAAGACGAGGAAGGGCGCGTGGCCGCCGAGTTCGAACGACAGGCGCTTGATCGTCGGCGCGCATTGCATCATCAGCAGCCGGCCGACCTCGGTCGAGCCGGTGAAGGAGAGCCCGCGCACGCGCGCGTCGCGGCAGAGCTCGCCGACCAGCAGCTTGGCGTCGCCCGTGAGCACCGATAGAACGCCGGGCGGCAGGCCGGCCTCTTCGGCGAGCCCGGCGAGGACGAGGGCGGAGAAGGGCGTTTCGGACGAGGGAACGGCGACCGCCGTGCAGCCGGCGGCGAGCGCGGCGGCCGCCTTGCGCGTCAGCATGGCGGCGGGGAAGTTCCACGGCGTCACCAGCCCGACGACGCCGATCGGCTCGCGCTGGGCGAACAGCTTGCGGTCCGGCAAATGGCTCGGGATGACGTCGCCGTAAGCCCGACTGGCTTCCTCGGCGAACCAGCGGACGAACCCCGCCGCATAATCGATCTCGCCGGCGGCGTCGTCCAGCGGCTTGCCTTGCTCCAGGGTCATCAGCGCGGCGAGCGCGTCGCGATTGCTCAGCATCAGATCGTGCCAGGCCATCAGGATGTCGCCGCGCTGGCGCGGCAGCAGGCGGCTCCAAGTGGGGAAGGCGTCCTGCGCGGCGTCGATGGCGTGGCGCATGGCGTCGATGCCGAGGTCCGGCACGCTGCCGAGCCGGTCGCCGGTCGACGGGTTGCGCACGGCGATGCGCGCGCCGGACGGCGCGTCGATCCAGCGCCCCGCCACATAGGCGCGCTCGCGCAACACGCCGCGCCCCTGCTCATGCCGGGAAACGGAGGACGCCTGATGTTGTGAGATTCGCATCCCCGCAGACTGGGCGAGGGTTCCCGCGACCGCAAACGAGTTTTCGGGCGACGACGCATGATGCCGCGTCATGCCCGTTCCCGGCGCTTTGCGCGGGGAACATGGACAGGATTTTCTTCAATGGTTCCAAGGCGGCGGTTCCCGGAACGATCCGGCGGTCCATGAGTTTATTCCCTGACGATTCATTCCACCAAGGAGGTTCCTATGAAACGCTTTCTGCTTTCGGCCACCGTCGCTTCGATGATCCTGGGCGGCGCGGGTCTCGCGATGGCGCAGTCGGCCGGTTCCGAGAAGGACGGCGCGCCGGGTCCGGATCGCGGCGCCGCGGCGACCATGCCGAGCGCCACCGAAGTGCAGACCCTGCTCGGTTCGAAGGGTTACACGAACGTGAGCGCCGTGCAGACCGGCAATGCCAACGGCAAGGTGAAAGCCCGCGCCATGAAGAACGGCGCGCCGGTCAATCTGGAGATCGACATGACCACCGGCAGCGTCGTCGAAGTGAAGTAAGCCTCGATCGTTTCTCGCAAAAAAGGGCGTGTCGCTTCGGCGGCGCGCCCTTTTGCTATGCGTTCAATGGACGATCGTCGCCAGGCCCTTGTAGAGCACCGGACCGGTCGGCCGGCCGGTCGGCGAGCCGCTGGCCGGCTCCAGGGTGATCTCGTAGAGCTGTTTGTCGATCGGCATCGGCAAATTGTCGCCGCGTGCCAGGCGGCGCTGTTCGGCGCGCGGCATGACGCCGAGCGGCACCGGACCGCGCGCGCGGTCCCACAGCGTCCAGACCTGCAAGGCACGGCCCGGGGGCACATCGATGGCGCGCAGCGGCACCAGCCGCACGCTGCCGTCGGCGAAGGCTTCGATGATGGCGCCGGGCGTCGCGTCGTCGCCCTGCAGCACCGCCACGGCGACCGGGCGCGGCTGCATCTGTTGCACGAGAATGCCGGAGAAGATGGCGAGCAGGGCACTGAGCGCCGCGCCGGCGAAGGTCGCGCCGCGCCAGAAGCCGATCTGGGGCTGCCACGGCGATTCGAATCAGCAGTGGGCCTGGCGTTAAGAACGCCGCTCCGCGACGATCATCTTGCGCACGCGCTCGGGCGTCAGCGGCAGTTCGCGCAGGCGCACGCCGATGGCGTTGAACACGGCGTTGCCGATGGCGCCGGGCGTCGGGCCGGCGGTGCCTTCGCCGACGCCGAGCGGCGGATCGTTCGGCCGCGCGACGAAGCCGACCTCGATCTCCGGCGCTTCCGTGAAGCTCAGGATCGGATAGCTCTCCCAATCGACGCTGGTGATGCGCGCGGCGTCGAAGCGCACGGCTTCCTTCAGCGTCCAGCTCATCGCTTGCAGGAAGCCGCCTTCGAGCTGGTTGGCGGCGCCGTCCGGGTTGATCACCTCGCCGGCATCGCAGGCGATCCAGGCGCGCGGAATGACGATCGTGCCCTTGGCTTCGTCGACTTCGGCTTCGACCGCGACGGCGACGAAACATTTGTTGTTCTTGTAGCGGTGAAAGGCGAGACCCTGGCCCTTTCCCTTGCCCCAGGCCGACGGATTCCAGCCGGCCATTTCGGCGGCCTTCTCGATCACGGCGCGGGCGCGCGCGTCCTTGAGATGGGCGAGACGGAAGGCGACCGGGTCTTGCCCCGCCGCATGGGCCATCTCGTCCATGAAGGATTCCTGCGCGAAGACATTGCCGAAGGTGCCCAGCGCGCGCAGCGACGAGACGCGCATCGGGTGCGGCTTGACCAGATGCTTGACGATGCGCATCGCCGGCAGCTCGTAGAGCGGCGTCGCGCCGCGATGGCCGCCGCCATGCTTGCCCTGGTTGTCGGCGGGCTTGGGCGCCGGCAGGGAGTTCTCGCGATGCCAGGCGGCGACGAAGCCGGCGCTGTCCATCTTGGCGCGCGGCCGGCCGGCATGGGCGTTGGTCCAGACGTCGCAATTCCAGTCGAGCAATTTGGCGTCCGCGCCGACGCTGGCCTGCAGGCCGATCACCATGGCCGAGCCGTAGGGCTCCCAGCGATGTTCGTCCTCGCGCATCCATTGCAGGCGGACCGGGCGGCCGGGCAAGGCGCGCGCCAGCAGGGCGGCGTCCATGGCGGCATCGTCGCTGCCGCTATGGCCATAAACGCCGGCGCCTTCGGCATGAATGCAGCGGATGTTTTCGGCCGGCATGGCGAAGGCGCAGGACAGCGCCGCCTGCAGCGGGAAGACGCCCTGGCTCTGCTCCCAGACGGTGAGCTTGTCGCCGTTCCAGACGGCGATGGCGCAGGACGGGCCGATCGGCGCATGCATCTGATAAGGCCGCGTGTAGATCGCCTCCAGGGTGCGCGCCGCGCCGGCCGGTTCGACGATGTCGGGGACCGGGCCGTCGACGGGATTGCCGCCGTCGATCAGCCAGTCGTTCGTCTCCTGGCTGACCAGCCAGTCGGACAGGTTGTCCTCGTTGGGCAGCGACGGCAGCTCGCGCCATTCGGTCGTCTCGCGCATGACCTCCCAGGCGCGCACCGCCTGGTCCTCGCGCTCGGCGACGACGCCGAGGAAGCGGCCGTCCTGCACCACTTGCACCACGCCAGGAAGTTTGGCGATGGCGGCGGCGTCGAACTTGAGCAGCTCGGTTTTATAAGCCGGCGGATGCAGCACGCGGCCATGCAGCAGGCCGGGCAATTCCATGTCCTGAATGAAGGCGCGCCCGCCGGTGAGTTTCGCCGGTATGTCGAGGCGTGGCACGTTGTGGCCGGCGAGGCGGCGGCTTTCCGGGCTGCGCGGCAGGGCGTCGCCGGTGACCTCGGCGTTGAAGGCGCGGCCGGCCATCAATTGCCAATAGCTGACCTGGCGATTGGTCGAGCGGCTGCTGACGAGGCCGTCCTCGACGGTCAGGTCTTCGACGGCGAGCCCGAGGTGATCGGCGGCCTTCTGCAGCAGGATATGGCGCGCCTGGGCGGCGGCGTAGCGCATGGCAATGCCGCTCTGCTGCACCGAATCGGAGCCGGCCGTGAGCTTCTCGTCGACCGTCAGGTCGCTGTCGGCCTCCTGGACGCGCACGCGCGCCAGGGAAATGTCGAGCTCGTCGGCGCCGATCTGGGCGATGGCGGTCTTGATGCCCTGGCCGAACTCGGTCTTGCCGGTCTTGAGCGTGACGGTCTCGCCGGCGTCGATGCTGAGCCAGCTGTCGATGCGCGCATCGACGCTCAGGCTGCCCGGGAGCTTTTTCTTGTCCGGCGCGTCGGTCATGCGCGCAGCTCTTTCGCCGCGCGGCGGATGGCGCGGAACACGCGGCTATGGGTGCCGCAGCGGCAGAGATGGTCCTGCAGGGCGAGCCGGATGGCCGGCAGGTCGGGATCCGGGTTGGCGTCGAGCAGCGCTTTGGCGGCGACGATGATGCCGCTGGTGCAATAGCCGCATTGCACGGCCTGCTCGGCGGCGAAGGCCGTCTGCAGGGGGTGGGGGGCGTCCGGCGTGCCGAGCCCCTCCAGCGTCGTGATGGCCTTGCCGGCGGCCTCGGCGACCGTCAGCGTGCAGGAAAAGGCCTTCTCGCCATCCACCAGCACGGCGCAGGCGCCGCATTGCTCGGCGCCGCAGCCGTATTTGGCGGCGACGAGGCCAAGATCGTTGCGCAGGGCATAGAGAAGGGGAGTGTCAGGCGAGATGGCGACGCTGCGCGCCTGGCCGTTCACCTGCAGCGTGAAAGATGTGGCGGCGCTCATGGCGGCGCGGCTCCCCCTTGTGACGCCCCGAAGGGCGGCGTTCCCTGACATCGGCATTGTTCGTTCGCCGGCGCTGCCGATCGGGCGCCGTCGTTCGGTCGCGGGTCGGCTTAGAGGATGGCGAGCACGGATTCGGGCGGGCGGCCGAGCGCGGCCTTGCCGCCCTTCACGACGATGGGGCGTTCGATGAGAATCGGGTTCTCCGCCATCGCCTTGATCAGTTCGGCGTCGCTCGCCTCGGCGAGGCCGAGATCCTTGTAGGGCGCTTCGCCCTTGCGGATCGCCTCGCGCGGGCTTTTGCCCATCATCGCGAGCAGCTTTTTCAGCTCGGCGGCCGTCGGCGGCGTCTTGAGATATTCGATGATCGTCGGTTTCACGCCCTTCTTTTCGAGGAGGGCGAGCGTCTCGCGCGACTTGGTGCAGCGCGGATTGTGATAGATCGTGACGCTCATCGCGCGGCCTTTAGCGGCGGAATTGCGGGCGGCGCGGCGCCATGGCGGTGCTGCGTTCGTCCTTGGCGCGGAAGGTGATGCGGCCCTTGGTCAGGTCGTAGGGCGTCATCTCGACGGTCACGCGGTCGCCGGCCAGGATGCGGATGCGGTTCTTGCGCATCTTGCCGGCCGAATAGGCGAGGGTTTCGTGGCCGTTGTCGAGCTTCACCTTGAAGCGCGCGTCGGGCAGAACTTCGAGCACGACACCGTCGAACTCCAACATATCTTCTTTGGCCATGCCTGTTCCTTGATGACGAGACGGGCCGCGTCCATGGATGACGGACGGGCGCGCCGAAAATCACGCGAATAAAAATAACATAACGAATGGGGTGGAACAGGGCGGGCCTTGCGGCCGCACCCTGCGCCGAATCCGATCGGCCTTAACCCGCTCTGGAAGGCCGGAGTCTCAGGCCAATGGCCTTAGGCGTTCTTCAGATTGACCGCCGAGACCTTGCCTTCGCGGCCGCTCTCGAGATCGTAGCTGAGGCGCTGGCCTTCGTTCAGGGTGCCGAGGCCGGAGCGCTCGACGGCGGAGATGTGCACGAACACGTCCTTCGAGCCGTCTTCGGGCATGATGAAGCCATAGCCCTTGGTCGAGTTGAACCACTTAACAGTGCCGGTCGCCATTGAGAGTCTTCTCCAAAAAAAATTAGCCAACGCCACGAGGCGCTGCGGATATCAGCTGCGCATTCGAGAAGACCGGGTCGGATCAAGTGACTTGAAAGACGGGCCGACCCAAGACGAGTTGACGGCCGGAAAATTACCGTCTCGGAGTCAGAAAAGCAAGGTAACTCAAGGCTAAAGCCCATAGCCGAGACGGGTTCTATCGCCATTGGACGAGTGCCGCGAAGGTTCGGCAGGGTAATAATATTATTTCTTGAGGCTTAAAGTAATAATATAATTGTTGAAATCCCCTCCCATCGTCGCAAACTCAAATCCGTGGCCTCGGCCATCGGATCGCGCATTCCAAGCCTTCGCGGGCTTCGCGCCCCTCCTGAACGGCAGCCCCTCGACGAGAGGGGCGCCCTTCATCCGGAAGGGCTCCCTCAGACCCCTGAGGGACAGGAGGACGCCGAATGCGTAGCGGTGACGCAGACCTGGCGCCAGCGGCGTCATCGAACCGGTCGGCAGGGTCCAGGCCCATTCGCCGGGCAGGGGCCACGTAGGGACAACTTACAGGGAGGGTGCGTCGAGCATGGAAGATCCACCCAGTCACAGATAGCGGCGTCTCCGCTCATCGCCGAGACGCCCCAGTCCGTCCCCCTCGATATCCATCAGGAGGCGGGCTGTCCGACAATCGGTTAACAGCAAGCCCATGACTGAAGATCGCGACCGAAGATCGTGATCTTCGGATGAGAAAACAGCCCGTCTTGGACGGACAGCGGCATCGCCCGCGAACAAACCGGAGCCCCGCCATTTAAAAGATCCTCGGATCTTCGGCGGGGCTTTCCGCTGTCTGGGGGTGGCCGAGGAACGGGGCGCGGGCGGCCGGCCCTTGCGGGAGAAGCCAGCCTGTGGCACCTCAAGTTCCATGGCTTCCCCACATCGCTTCGCACCCGGCGGAAAACGCCGCCGGCTTTGGCTCACCCTGCCGCTGGTCCTGCTGCTGTTGCTTCTGCTGCCGCTCGCCGCCAGCACCGCCCTCTACGCCCTGCGCGGCGGCAATCTGACGGGGGACTGGACGCGCGCCAGCCGCGCCGCCACCGGCCAGGCGCCGGACCCGGCGAAAACCCCCGAGGCGGTCATCCAGGTCTATGCCGCCCGCGCCTTCGGCTGGCGCGGCGCCTTCGGCGTGCATATGTGGTTCGCCCTCAAGCCGGAGAACGCCGCCAGCTACACGCGCGCCGAGGTCATGGGCTTCGGCGTGCAGCGTGGCGCGCGCGCCGTGCGCGTGGCGCCCGGCATCGCCGATGGCCAATGGTTCGGCAATACCCCCGAGGTGATCGCCGAATGGCGCGGCGGCGAGGCGGCGCTGCTGATCCCGCGCATCCTCAAGGCCGCCCATGACTACGCGGACGGCGATCGCTATACGATCTGGCCGGGCCCCAACAGCAATTCCTTCATCGCCGCCGTCGCCCGCCAATTGCCCGAGCTGCGCCTGGCGCTGCCGTCCAACGCGCTGGGCAAGGACTACCTCGGCCCGGGCCGCCTCTTCGCGCCGGCGCCGAGCGGCACCGGCTGGCAGGTCTCGCTGTGGGGACTGCTCGGCCTGACCCTGGCGCGCGACGAGGGCATCGAGATCAACCTGCTCGGCTTCGTGCTCGGTCTCGACGTGACCGATGCCGCGCTCAAGCTGCCGGGCTTCGGTAACATTCACCTGCTAGGTTCTCGTCCATGAGCAGCGCACGCGGTCCGCAGGGGCACGGCATTTCCTTCGGCGAAGCGACGAAACTCTGGCTCAAGATCGGCCTCTTGGGCTTCGGCGGTCCCGCCGGCCAGATCGCGCTGATGCATCGCCTGCTGGTCGAGGAGAAGCGCTGGATCGGCGAGGCGCGTTTCCTGCATGCGCTCAACTACTGCATGTTGCTGCCCGGCCCCGAGGCGCAGCAGCTCGCCACCTATGTCGGCTGGCTGCTCCACCGCACGGCGGGCGGCCTGGTCGCCGGCCTGCTGTTCGTGCTGCCCGGCGCGCTCGTGCTGCTCGGCCTCAGCGCGCTCTATGCCGGCTTTCACGACATTCCACTGGTCGGCGCGCTGTTCTACGGCATCAAGGCCGCGGTGCTCGCCGTGGTCGTCGAAGCGCTGCTGCGGATCGCCAAGCGCGCCCTGAAAAATCATGGAATGACCGCGCTCGCCGCCGCGGCCTTCATCGCCATCTTTTTGCTGCATGTCGATTTCCCGCTCATCGTGCTGGCGGCCGGTCTGATCGGCTGGGCCGGCGCGAAGCTGCGGCCGGATATGTTCCTGCCGCCGCCGCCCAAGCCCGGCGCGCCGCCGGAGGACGCCGCGCTCGACCGCGCTCTCGCGGCGGGCGCGCTGCCGCACAGCAAGCCGAACGCCAGGCGCGCGGCGGGCGTGCTGGCGCTCTGGCTGGTCATCTGGTTCGCGCCGATCTTCGCCGTCGCGGCGCTGTTCGGGTGGCACGACGTATTCGCGCAGCTCGGCCTGTTCTTCAGCAAGATGGCCGTCGTCACCTTCGGCGGCGCCTATGCCGTGCTCGCCTATGTCGCGCAGGAAGCGGTCGAGGGCTTCGGCTGGCTGGCGCCCGGCGAGATGCTCGACGGCCTGGGGCTGGCGGAGACCACGCCCGGCCCGCTGATCTTGGTGCTGGAATTCGTCGGCTTTCTCGCCGCCTACCGTCATGCGACGGGGATGGATCCGCTGCTGGCCGGCACGCTGGGCGCGGCGATCACGCTGTGGGCGACCTTCGCGCCTTGCTTCCTGTGGATTTTCCTCGGCGCGCCCTATGTCGAAGCCTTGCGCGGCAACAGGCCGCTGGCCGGCGCGCTGGCGGCGATCACCGCCGCCGTGGTCGGCGTCATCGCCAACCTCGCCTTGTGGTTCGCCCTGCATGTGCTGTTCGCCGAGATGGCGCCGCGCAGCCTGTTCGGTTTGGAACTCGACCTGCCGCGCCTTGCCAGTCTCGATCCCGCCGCCTTGGCCCTTGCCGCGGCGGCCTTGATCGCCACATTACGCTTCAGGCTCGGGATGATCCCGGTGCTGCTCGGCTGTGCGCTCCTCGGCGCGGCTTGGAAGCTGTGGGCTTAAAGAGTGCGGAACGCGATTCACACCATCGGCCATTCGACGCGGCCGATCGAGACGTTCATCGAACTGCTGCGCCATGCCGGCGTGACGCGGCTCGTCGATGTGCGCGCCGTGCCGCGCTCGCGCTTCAATCCGCAATATAACCGCGAGGCGCTTGAGGCGGCGCTGCGCGATGTGGGCATCGACTATCGCGCGCTGCCGGCGCTCGGCGGCCTGCGCAAGGCCTTGCCCGATTCGCCGCATGTCGGATTGAAGGAGGGCTTTCGCGGCTTCGCCGATTACGCGCTGACGCCGGCCTTCCGCGTCGCTTTAAGCGAGTTGGAGGCGTTGGCGGACGAGCAGCCGACGGCGGTCATGTGCGCCGAGGCCGATTGGCGCAATTGCCACCGCCAACTCATCGCCGACCGCCTGCTCGCCGAAGGCCATGACGTGCGCCACATCATGAAGGACGGCATCGAGGCCGCCGAAATGAATCCGGCCGCCAAGCGGCGGCCGGAAGGTCTCGTCTATGCGAAGCCGAGCGACGACGCAGCGCCGCGCCTGCCCGGCCTCTAGGCCTATTCGTCGTCCATGCCGAGCGCATGCTTGTAGAGCTTGAGGATTTCCTCCTGCTCTTCGCGGTCGGCGCTCTCCATCTTGCGCAGCTTGACGATCTGGCGCATCGCCTTGGTGTCGAAGCCGGTCATCTTCGCTTCGGCGAACACTTCGCGGATGTCGTTGGCGAGCGTCGCCTTTTCTTCTTCGAGGCGCTCGATGCGCTCGATGAAGCTGCGGAGCTGGTCGGCGGCGACGCCGCCCGTGCTTTTCTTGGCTGCTGCTTGGGCCATGGTCTCGTCAGTCCCTATCGAAAATGATGGTTCGTTGTCCGCGCCGGGACTTTTTTACTTGTCGTCCGCGCCGACGAGCACCTTGATCATGCTGTCGGGGTTCGACGGCGGCTCGCCCTTCTTGATCGCGTCGACGAAGTCCATGCCCTCGGTCACTTCGCCCCACACGGTATATTGACCGTTGAGGAAATGCGCCGGCGCGAAGCAGATGAAGAATTGGCTGTCGCCCGAATTGGGGTCTTGCGAGCGCGCCATGCCGACGGTGCCGCGGTCGAACGGCGCCTTGGTGAATTCGGCCGGCAGCTTCTTGCCCGAGCCGCCCATGCCGGTGCCGGTCGGATCGCCGGTCTGCGCCATGAAGCCGTCGATCACGCGATGGAACACGATGCCGTCGTAAAAGCCTTCGCGCGCCAGCTCCTTGATGCGCTCGACATGCTTGGGCGCCAGATCGGGGCGCAGGCGGATGACGACGAGGCCGTCCTTGAGATGGATATGCAGGCTGTTCTCGCGGTCATCGGTCATGGCGAAGTTCGTTCCTTAAAACGACGGGGTGAGGGAGAAGCGGTGAGGTCAGGGGGCGGCATTGTGCATGGAACAGGCCCTCGCGCAAGGCTGGCCGGGCCCGGGTTTGGGGGGCGCGAAAAGCCAAGAAAAACCCTGCCGTTAGCCGGCGCCACACAAGCCCTTGGCGTCGCCGTCGCGCTCCCCTACCTTATCGGGGGACGCCATTTTGTAACATATCCCTGTTACCCCTCCGCGCGAGATGACCGGCCGCGTGGGCGGGGACCGGGTGATGAACAAGGGAGGCAGTCATGCGTAGCGAGATGCCGGAAACCAAAAGCGTCGTCATCCGCGACAAGATGAAAAGCGCTCTGACCAAGGTGTGGCTCGCCGCCCGGGCGCGCCGCGCCGCGAAGCTGAAAGCCCAGATGGATCACCGGGCGGATTTCGGCGTCTTTGCCGAAATCGGCATGATCGACGGGCTGGAGCGCTTCCTCGATGTTCAGGACTTCCAGGCCGAAATCGTGGTCGAAGGACCGAGCGAGGTGGAGTTGGTGACCTTGGCGATCGAGCGCCTGTCGCCGGCTTGCATGCGCACGGCGATCACCGGCGTGCCGCAGACGGTGACGGTGCCCGACGCGCAGACCGCCGAAGTGTTTCGCGCCGCCATCGCCGCGAGCACGAAGGGCCGCACGTCCGACCGCCTGGTCAAGATCGTGGTCGCCGCGAACTGACGCGGATTAGAACTTCAGCGACATGCTGAGGGTGCCGAAGCTGTCGAACGGCTCGTCGCCGGCATATTCGGCGGTGCGGAACACCTGCGCGTAGGTGACGCGCATGCTGTTGATCATGAAGGCGAAGCCGAGCTGAAAGTCGCCGACGAAGGTCTCTTTGTCGATGCTGTGGCTGTCGCTGAATGTATTGCCGTCGAGGAAGATGTTGCGCGCGACCGCGCGGCCTTCGGCGCTGGCGAAGAAATACCAGGCGATGTCGCCGGCCGGCAGGTCGAAGAAGCCGGCGCCCGGCAGCCCGGGGCGGATGCGCGGCGGCCCGAAATCGCTCGGCAGACTCTGGCCGATGCGCAGGCCGATGCCGGTGGCGGCATAAGTGAAGACGTTGCCCAGCGTCGCGCCGATATGGGGCGTCACGTCGAAGCCGAGCTTGCTGTTCGCGTCGGAAATGCTCCAATCGGGCGTGCGCCACTTGCGCTCGTAGATCAGCAATAGGCCGGGCTCGTTGTCGAGCTGGTTGTCCCAGCCGTTCGATTCGGGCGAGCCGATCACGCGATGGAAATTGTTCTGCACCTGCTCGCCGAAGGCCCAGGGCCCGACGATGCCGAGGTCGAGCTCGAGCGTGTCGAGCGTGTTGGGCTTTTCCGACAAGAGCGCCACGCCGCCATAGAGCCAGCCGGCATAGGGCCGTTCGTCCCGCACCAGGGCGGTGGCCTCGGTGTCCTTCGGCGTGAAAATGCTCTGGCCGAAATTATAGCCGATGCGGCGCTTGCCCTCACTGGCGAGCAGCGGGATCGCGGCGGCGAGGTTGGCCGCCCATTCGGGCACGTCGTCCGCCGCCGACAGCCAGGAAAAATGGGTTCCCGTCGTGTAGTCGCGGTCGGTGCCGGAGATGAACTTGTCGTTCTCGATCACGGCCGACCAGGTGCCGCGCAGATCGGGCGGGTTCTGCTGGGTTTTCAGGTCCTGGGCGCGCAAACGCTCGCCGTCCGCCTCTTGCGCCCGAGCGGGCAAGACGAAAATCAGCGGGAGCAAGAGAACGCCGGCGACGGCAAAGCGTTGAATATGCGGCATGAAGACGATCTTGAATGATTCCGGCTAATGAACGCGCAAACCTATCCAGAGTTCCTCTTGCCGGAGGCAGCGAACTCTGGCCCCTTGCCGGGGAGCTATAGGCGGCCGGTAGAATAGTCGATTTTCAGCCGGAAGGGTTTAACTCTACAATCGAGGCCCGGGATGAATGGGATGGCACTGCACGTCGTGAGCGACCTGGATAAGCCCAAGAGCACGCGCTCCGTGATCGTCGTGGACGACGATCCGTTGCAGCGCATGCAGTTGATCGACTGCCTCTCCGATCTCGGCATCGAAGTGCTGCAGGAGGAAGAGGGCAGTTCGGCGCTGGCGACGATCAAGCGCGTCCACCCGGCCGTGGTTATCATGGATGTGCGCATGCCGGTGCTCGACGGCATCGCCGCCGCGCAGGTCATTCCGACCCTGGGCTACCATCCGAAAATCATCTTGATGACGGGAGACCCCGACTCGCTCTATCGGGCAAACACCACAAAGCTGGATGTTTTTGCCGTTATCGAAAAGCCCATCCCGCTGCGCACGCTCAGCCGTTTCGTCCTCAAGGCGCTGGAGTTGGCGTCTTAAGTTATCCCTGGCCAGCTATCGCGGCTTACCGTCGGATCGCGGGTTCCCTTTCAAATTCAACTCTTAGACGTCGCCGCCAGGGCCCGCATAGGCTCTGGCCGAGCGGCAGTCTTGCATGCGGCTAGCGCCACATCGGCGTACGGAAGGGGCACCAAAGGCCCCAATTCTTTACCAAGATCGGACTCTTAGAGATAAAACGACCGGCTAAGCGCTTCCTGTGGCGGGACGAACTCGCTAAAGCTGTGGCAGAATACGGGCGTGAGACGAGCGGGAACTCTCTTTCCCGCCGCGTTCCTCACAAAGCATTTGAGCTTTGGTTGTTATTGGGTAAAAAATCCTTATGATTCAATTTGTCCTCATCGGTCATTGACGCCGTGCAAGCGAGTTCGATTTTGCCGGATCCGGGTATCCAAACATCTCTCCGCATCGTCTTGGCCGATGACCATGAAGTCGTGCGCCGGGGCATTCGCGACTATTTGCAGCTGCTCGAGCCCGGCGTCGTCGTTCATGAGGCGAGCACCCTCGATGAGGTGATGGCCCTGCTCGATCAGATGGGCGGCGCCGAATTGGTCATTCTCGATCTCAACATGCCGGGCATGAACCGCTTCGCCGGCATCGACATCGTGCGCAAGCGCGTGCCGGGCGTGCCGGTGGCGATCCTGTCGGGCTCGATCGAACGCAACGACGTGCTGCGCGCCTTGGAAGCCGGCGCGATCGGCTTTTTGCCCAAGCTGCTCGGCGGCGAGGCGATGATCAGCGCGCTGCGCCTGATGCTGTCGGGCGAGCGCTATCTGCCCTCTTTCATTCTCGACGCCGACGGCAGCATGGGCGACACGCGCCCGCCGCAGGCGATGCATCTGACCGAACGCGAAGGCCAGGTGCTGCGGCATATCAGCGTCGGGCTCTCCAACAAGGAAATCGCCCGCGAGCTGGGCATCCAGGAAGTCACCGTGAAGCTGCACGTCAAGGCGCTGTTTCGCAAACTGCAGGTGACCAACCGCACCCAGGCGGCGCGCCGCGCGATCGAGCTCGGCCTCGGCCAATAATCCCCCGCAGGCCCGAATGGGCCGGTTTGCCGCCCTTTTTCGCGGCCCTTTCGGCTCGATCCGCTTCGCGCTAGACTTCTTTTAACCAAGAGCCGCGGCCCCATTTGGGGACCCTGGCCAGGGGGCTGCCGCTGGGCGATTCTTCCGCGATCCTTTTGTTCGCGCATCGCCGGCCCTGCGTTCCGTATGTCGTGCCGCTTTGCCGCCGCTTTGCCTATGCCGTCGCGTTGTAGCCCGCGTTGACCCGGGGCCGAACAGGAGACGTCGCCATGCAAGTGATGCAGATTCTCAAAGATAAAGGCGCGGACGTGATGACCATGTCCGCCGACGAAACCCTCGGCGAGGCCGCCCAGGTTTTGCGCGAACGCCGGATCGGCGCCGTCGTCGTGGTCGGACCGCGCGGCGAGTTGCAAGGCATCCTGTCGGAGCGGGACGTGGTGCGCAGCCTGGCGCAGCACGGCGCCGCCACGCTGGACGAGCGCATCGGTTCGGTGATGACCAGCCCGGTCATCACCTGCGAGCCGGACACCTCGCTCGAAGACCTCATGCGCCTGATGACGCATCGGCGCATCCGCCACTTGCCGGTGGTGCGCGACGGCCGGCTCGCCGGCATCATCAGCATCGGCGACGTGGTGCGCTTCCGGCTGATGGAGCTGGAAAGCGAAACCGAGGTTCTGCGCGAATATATCGGCGGGCGCTGAGCGGCTCAGCGCCGCGGCTCCGCGCCGGCGCGAATTTCGACCGGCATTTGCGCGATCTTGCCATAGACGTCGCATGTGCGCCGTATGGGCCACCAGTCGTAGAGGAAGATCTCGACGGGACGCCACATGGCGACCCAACCGATGATCATCAGGCCTTCGCCGATGAGCCGCGCCAGCGGGCCGCTGCCGAAGGAGAGGACGATCTCGCGCGCGCCCATGCAGGCCGCGAGAAACAGCAAGCCGATGAACAGGGCGATGCGCCCCTGAGATAGCAGGCGGTGCAGCGTCGCCCGCTCGGCCCATTGGCGATAGTCGAAGTAATGCTGAATGGCGTCCTTGACGTTGGCCGCCTCGGCGGCGGCGCGCTCCGCCTCGGGAACGTGAACCACCAGTTTGAGCGGCAGGGCGCGCGGCAGTTCGCGCACCGATTCGACGATGTAGGTCTCGGCGTCGTGATCGAGATCTTTTTCGTGGAACGGCGCGGGATCGAGGGAATTGAACAATTGCCCGACGCTATGCAGCCGGATCTCGATCAGGCCGTAGCCCGCCTCTTGCCGATAATCGCCATATGGCTGATCCATGGCGCCGCCCTCCGACTTGCGGACCCTGGCGATCCGCCTATGACGCCATGATATCCCGGAGCCGATTTCCCTTGCCAGTGCGGCGGCTTCGCGGCAGAAACGCGGCGTCGTCCATTGCCAGCCGGCCCGTCGCGCCATGAGCCTCGTCACGCTGATCGGAATCCTCGCCGCCTGCCTGACCACCGTCGCCTTCACGCCGCAGGTGGTGAAGGCTTGGCGCTCGCGCTCGACCCGCGACATCTCGCTCGGCATGTATCTCGTGCTGGCGACCGGCATCGTGCTGTGGCTGATCTACGGCCTGATGATCGGCGACGCGCCGCTGATCTTCGCCAACGCGGTGACCCTGCTGCTGGTTTCGATCATCCTCTATTGCAAGATCCGCCACGGCTAGGCCGCGCGGCGTCTCAGACAATCAGCATGATCTTGCCGATATGGTCGCCCGCTTCCATCAGGCGGTGCGCGCCGGCGGCATCCTGGAGCGGGAAGGTGGCCTGGATGATCGGCGCGATCCGGCCCGATTCGAGCCAAGGCCAGACGCGCTCTTCCAATTCGCGCGCCACCGCCGATTTGAAGGCGACCTCGCGCGGGCGCAGCGTCGAGCCCGTCACGGTCAGGCGCTTGAGCATGATCGGCTGGAAGTCGATCTCCGCCTTGCGGCCTTTCTGGAAGGCGATGAAGACGAGGCGGCCCTCCGGCGCGAGCGCGGCGATGTCGCGCGCGATATAGTCGCCGCCGACCATGTCGAGGATGACGTTGACGCCCTTGCCGCCGGTCATTTCCTTGGCGACGGCGGCGTAATCTTCCGTCTTGTAATTGATCGCGCGCGCCGCGCCGAGCTTGACGCAGGCGGCGCATTTCGCGTCGCTGCCCGCCGTGACGATTACCGTCGCGCCGAGGCTCTTGGCGATCTGGATCGCCGTGGTGCCGATGCCGCTGGAGCCGCCATGCACCAGGATCGTCTCGCCGGCTTGCAGCTTGGCGCGGCCGACGAGATTGCTCCACACGGTGAAATAATTCTCCGGCAAGGCTGCCGCCCGCAGGGCGTCGAAACCCGCGGGCCAAGGCAGGCATTGTCCGGCCGGCGCGGCGCAATATTCGGCATAGCCGCCGCCCGCCACCAGGGCGGTGACCTTGTCGCCGATGGTCCAACGTGCCGCGCCGGGACCGAGGGCGGCCACCGTGCCGGCCAGCTCCAGGCCGGGCAGGTCGCTGGCGCCGGGCGGCGGCGGGTAGCCGCCCTTGCGCTGGGCGACGTCCGGCCGGTTGACGCCGGCGGCGGCGGTCTTGATGAGGACTTCGCCGGCGGCCGGCGTCGGCAGCGGGCGGGTGACGGGGCGCAGCGCCTCGGGACCGCCGGGCTCGGCGATCTCGATGGCCGTCATGGTTTTGGGCAGCGTTTCCATGACTGCAATTTAGCACAGGCTTTCGGCTATGATGAGCCGGTCCATCATCGCCGGAGCAGCTATGCCCGATCTCGCCGCCGCCTTCGACGCCTTCGACGCCTTCAACGCGGGCGATCCCCACCGCCTCACCGTGGACGGCCAATCCGTGCCGAAGGAGCTGCATTACGCCCGGCGCATGAGCGTCTGGCTGGGCCGGATCGCGCCGGGCGCGAGCGACGCGCTGCAATTGGCGGCGCGCGCCCAGCATATCGGCCGCTGGACCAGCCCGCGCGGCGACTATCCGATGGACAAGGCCGGCTATTACAAATGGCGCCGCGCGCTTTACGTCTTCCACGCCGAGACCGCGAGCCGGATCCTGACGGATGCCGGCTTCGACGCGGCCACCATCGCCCGCGTCGGCGAACTGCTGCGCAAGGAGAATCTCAAGACCGATCCCGAGATGCAGACGCTGGAAGACGTCGCCTGCCTGGTCTTCCTGGAGAACTTTTACACCGACTTCTCGCGCAAGCATGACGACGACAAGGTCATCGATATCCTGCGCAAGACCTGGAAGAAAATGTCGCCGGCGGGACATGCCGCCGCGCTCGATTTGGCCAAGGCACTGCCGCAGGATCGCTTGGATCTCATCCAGCGAGCGCTTGCCGCCTAGTTCGGAATCGGGCCCGGCTGGGCGAGCGACGAAATTTCCCGCACCAGCTTGGCGAGCACGGCGTCGGCGAATTGCTCGCCCTTTTCCGTCTCCATGACGAAAGCGCCGGGACCGCCGATGATCGCGGTCTTGTAATGTTCGGTCAGGCCGTAAGCGCCGCCGCCCATAAAACCGAATGAGGGTCTGCCGGGCCGGATCAAGGCCAAGCCGTTGATGACGATGCCTTGCGCCACGGCGGCGTCGCGCGCCCGTTCGACGCGACTGCCCAGCGTGTTGGGGCCGTCGCCCGAGACGTCGATCACCAGCCGTTCGCCGTGAAAGGCGTTGCCGGCCATGCTCGCCGCCGAGAAATTGATGGCATCGCCGATGGCGTTGCCGCCGGGGCAATGGCCGCGCGGGCCGCTCATCACCGCTTGCGCGAAGGCTTGCGCCGAGGCGGCGTCAGAGATCGGCGTCCAATCGACGACGACGCGCTCGCAGCCGATGGCGGCCCATTCGAGGAACATCACGGCAATGCGGCGGTGATAGCCCGAGCGGATGGCGTTGATCACGCGCGAATTCTGGAAGGCGTCGGCATAGCCCTTGCGCTGCAACAGCAACTCGTCTTCGTCGATGCTGCCCGAGGCATCGACCGCCAGCACCAGTTCGAGATCGACGCCGTTGCCGGCGCGCTGCGCTTGGCTTGGCGCGGCCAAAAGCGCCGCTGCGGCGAGCAGGGCGACGAGCGGCGCACGCATCAGAACGCCTCCTCCATGCCGGCGCGACGCAGCGCGGCGTTGGCGGTGACGGGATCGTCGATGCGCGCTTCGAGGCGAAATTCGCGATTGAGATGCGGCGTGAACCAGATTTGGCCGCCCTCGTCGCCGTCCCCCTGGCTACTGGCATCGCGCAAAGGATAACAGCCGGCCATTCCCAGCCGTTCGCGCAAGGCCCGGTCGATGTCGCGCCCCATTCTCATCGCGCCAGTGAACCATCCCGGGCGAACTGGCGCAATGGGGAGCGGCTAAATGCTTAACGCATCAGATTCGGGAAGAGGCCGACGAGGCCGATGACGATGAGATAGATCGCGACGATGTAGTTGAGCAGGCGCGGCACCAGCAGAATCAGGATGCCGGCGATCAGCGCGATCAGCGGCTGCAGCATGATGGACATGGACATCGAACGTCTCCGTTATAGGCGCCGGCATTGCGCATCGCTGCGGCCGACGAGACAATGAACGCCGCCGCTGGAGCCGAGTTCCTTCGGTCTTCGGCGATTTGCCCCATCGTTGGGCAGCGTTTCATTTCATGGGCGGCGCGGTTCCGCCGTTTGACTTTGCCGGCGGGAATGCCGATCATTCCCCCCAATAAAAAACAATGGGCCGCGCGACATGTCGCGGCAACAAGAATAAGCATCCTTCAGGGAGACAGCGCGTGTACACGTCGCCGGAGCCTGTTCTCAGGGCTCGGTCCGTCGCCATCGTCGGTGCGTCCGAGCGCGCCAGATGGCCGAGTAGCATATTCGCCAGCCTGCGCGACCATGGCTATCCCGGGAAGATCTATCCGATCAATCCGCGCTACGACCAGGTCTGGGGCGTGCGCTGCTATCCCGATTTCGCCTCCTTGCCCGAACCGGCCGAGCATGCGCTGGTCATCATTCCGGCGCCAGCGGTGCAGGCGACGCTGGAGGAGGCGACGGCGCATGGTTTGAAATCGGCGACGGTCTATGCCGCCAATATCGGCGAGGGCCACGATCCCGAGATCGTCGCGCGCGGACAGGCGCTCAAGGATTTGTGCCGGCGCACCGGCTTGATCGTCGGCGGGCCCAATTGCATGGGCGCCATGTCGATGCGCGAGAAGGCCTTCTTCTATCCCAACGGCGATCTCTGCACGGTCGCGCCGGGCCCCGTCGGCGCGGTGTTCCAGTCGGGCGGCACGCTGCAGTTCTGGTGCCAGACCGGCGCGGCGCGCGGCCTTAAATTCAGTTACATGATCTCGAGCGGCAACGAGCTCGGCATCGATCTCGCCGATTACGTGAACTTTCTCGTCGAGGACGAGCATACCAAGACGATCGCCCTATTCATCGAAGGCATCCGCCGGCCCGAGGCCTTCATGGCGGCGGCCAACAAGGCGCTGGTGGCGGGCAAGCCGATCGTCGCGATCAAGACCGGGCGCAGCTTGCGCAGCCGGGCGGCGGCGCAATCGCACACCGGGGCCATCGCCGGCGATTACGAAGCCTACGAGGCCATGTGCGACCGCTACGGCATCGCCAATTGCGAATCGCTCGACGAGATGGTCGAGGTGGCGTTGGCCTTCCAATATACCAAGCGTCCGAAGGGCAAGCGCGTCGGCTGGGTGACGACCTCGGGCGGCACGGTCGATCTCCTGTACGACTATATGGACGGCGAGCGCGGCACGGTGATGCCGGACTACGGCTCCGCCACCGTCGCCGCCATCCGGCCGCATATTCCCGCCGAGATGACGCCGAAGAATCCGCTCGATTCCGGCATTCCCTCCACCCTGGAGACGGCGGCGAAGATCTGCGCCGCCGTCGCGGCCGATCCGGCCATCGACATGATCGCCTGGGCGGCGCAATTGCCGGGCGGCGCGGGCAAGCGCAAGGCGGTCGATCCGCAGCCGATGCTCGATGCGATGGCGGCGACCGACAAGCCGATCGTCGCCTTCGGCCGCATGCTCTATCCGCTGACGCCGACCGGGCTGGAGTTTCAGGACCGCATCGGCATCGCCCATCTGCAGGGCATGCAGCCGACGATCCGCGCGCTCGGCGCCCTGGCGTCCTTCGGCGCGCGCGAGGGCCGCAAGGTGGCGGATCTGCCGCCCGCCAATGGCTGGCGCGACGCGGTGGTCGGCGAGGCCCTGAATGCGACGCTGGCGAGCCATGGCGTCGCCTTGCCGAAAAGCGCCTTCGTCAAGACGGCCGCCGGCGCGGCCGACGCGGCGGGCGAGATCGGCTTTCCCGTCGCCCTCAAGATCGTCTCGGCGGAGCTGTCGCACAAAACCGAGGTCGGCGGCGTGTTGCTCAATCTGCGCACGGCCGCCGAGGTGAAGGCGGGGGCGGAGAGCCTGGCGGCGCGCGTCCATGGCGCCAGCCTCCATGGTTCAAATGTGACGGCACGGCTTGACGGCTATCTCGTGCAGGAGATGGTGTCGGGCGTCGAAGTCATCCTCGGCGCGCGCAACGATCCGCTCTATGGCCCCGTGCTGGTCGTCGGCAGCGGCGGCGTCATGGTCGAACTCATGAAAGACGTGGCTTTGCGGCTGCTGCCGGTCGGCGCCGGCGAGGCGCGCGAAATGATCGCCGGCCTCAAGCTCTCGCAGCTGCTCGCCGGCTATCGCGGCAAGCCGGAGGCCGATACGGAGGCGCTGGTGCGCGCCATCTGCGGCCTGTCGGATTTCTATCTCGCCCACCGCCATTGGCTCGCCGACATCGAGATCAATCCGCTGATCGTGCTGCCCAAGGGACTCGGCCTGCGCGCCGTCGACATACGGCCGATCTACAGCGACGCGGCGCCCGCCGCGGTCACGGCCTGAAGGATAGCGCCATGGACTTCGCCCTGCCCGAAGAATTGCGCATCCTGCGCGAGCAGTTGCGTCGCTTCGTCGATGCCGAGATCATTCCGCATGAGCGCGAGACGCTGGAAGAGAGCGGCGACGAACTGAAGCCCGAATGGCGCGAGCGGTTGGTGAAAGGCGCCAAGGACCTCGGCATCTGGATGATGGAAGTGCCGGAGGAGCATGGCGGCGTCGGCCTCAATCTCGTCGGCCGCGCCGTGGTCTGGCAGGAGCTGGCGCGCACGATCGGATTGCCGTCGCGCGGCGAAACCATCACCGGTCCGACGGTGCGCCACATCCTCTACAATCTCGAAGGCGAATTGCGCGAGAAGTACCTTCTGCCGGTGCTGCGCGGCGAGAAGAAGGCCTGTTTCGCGCAGACCGAGCCCGACGCGGGTTCCGATCCCGGCGGCATGCGCACCACGGCGGTGCTCGACGGCGACCATTACGTCATCAACGGCACCAAGCGCTTCATCAGCGGCGCGGGACGCTCGCATTTCATGCAACTGATGGCGGCGACAGATAGAGCCAAGGGTTCGCGCGGCGGCATCTCATGCTTCCTGGTCGACATGGATACGCCCGGCGTGAAGCTCGGGGCGCGCTATCAGACCATGATGGGCGATGCGCCCTGGGAGATCGTTCTCGATAACGTGCGCGTGCCGGCCAAGAACATGATCGGCGAAGAGGGCGGCGGCTTCAAGCTCGGCCAGAAATGGCTCGGCACCGGGCGGGTGAAGCATGGCGCGCGCGCGCTCGGCGTCGCCGAACGCTGTCTGGAGATGGCGACGGCCTACGCCAAGCAGCGCAGCACCTTCGGCAAGCCGCTCGCCGAACGCCAGGGCATCCAATGGATGCTGGCCGACATCTACATCGAACTGGAAGCGGCCCGGCTGCTGGTGTTCCAGGCGGCGAGCAAATTGGATGCCGGCGAGGATGCGCGCACCGACGCCTATCTCTGCAAATATTTCGCCGACGAGATGGCGTTTCGCGCCGCCGACAGTTGCATGCAGATTCACGGCGGCATCGGCCTGACCACGGATCTGCCGATCGAGAAATTCTGGCGCCAGCAGCGCAGCTACCGCATCACCGAAGGGGCGAGCGAGGTGATGAAGCATGTCATCGCGCGCCATGTGCTGAAAACATACTGAGAAGAGGGGAGACGTCATGGCGACCAAGATCAAGGCGACGAAGGCGACGGCCAAGCGGTACGAGACCATCCTGATCGACAAGGACCAGGGGATCACCACGATCACCTTCAACCGGCCCGATCAACGCAACGCCATGAGCCCGCAGCTGCACATGGAGATGGCCGACGCGCTCGACGATCTGGCGGTCGATCCGGAGACCGACGTGCTGATCATCACCGGTTCGGGCAAGGCCTTCAGCGCCGGCCAGGACATCAAGCTCTACTTCCGCGGCACCCAGGACGATCCGGCGGCGCGCCACAAGGCGCGCAACGCCTCGAACGAATGGCGCTGGCAGAAACTGTCGCGCTTTCCCAAGCCGACCATCGCCATGGTCAACGGCTTCTGCTTCGGCGGCGCCTTCACCCAGGTCTGCGCCTGCGATTTCGCCTTCGCCGCCAACGAGGCGACCTTCGGCCTGTCGGAAGTCAATTGGGGCATCCTGCCGGGCGGCATCGTCGCCTGGAACGTCGTGCAGGTGATGGGCTATCGCCACGCCATGTATTATTCGGTGACGGGCGAAGCCTTCGACGGCAAGCGCGCCGTCGAGATCGGCCTGGTCAACAAGTCGTTCCCCAAGGCCAGGCTGCGGGCCGAAACGGTGAAGTTCGCCCGCATGATGCAGGAGAAGAGCCCGGCGGCGGTGCGCTACACCAAGGATGCCGTGCGCGCCGTGCGCTTCATGAACGAGCCGCAGGCGGCGGATTATCTCAACGCCAAGAGCGACGCGCTCAAGCACGTCGACAAGGAAAAGAGCCGCGAGCAGGGCATGAAGCAATTCCTCGACGACAAGACCTACCGCCCGGGCCTCGGCCATTTCAAGCGCCAGAAGGTCAAATAGCGAGGCGTTTCCTTCGCGGCGGGATGATGCTAAATCTGCGTCATGCCATTCGATAGGACGCCCCGCCATGACCGACGCCGCCTTCGCGCTTGTTTGCTGCCGGCGCTCTTCGCCGCGCTGCTCGGCGCGTCCGCTTGCGTCCAAGCTCAGGAGCCGGCGATGAGCGCGCCGAATCTGCCGGCCGGCGCCATCGCCACGGGCGATGGCGTCTACATGGTGCCGATCGCTCCGGACGAGACCGGTTGCATGCAATATCGCATGTACGCGCCGGGCAAGGCCGTGGTGCAGGTGATCTTCTACCGCGTCGCCGACGGCAGCTTCACGGCCGACCGCAGCAAAGCCGATTGCAAGAAGCCGTAAGGCTTACTGGAACAGCTTCAGCAGGTTCTGCGGCATCCGGTTGGCCTGGCCGAGCATCGCCACGCCCGACTGCACCAGCACCTGCTTGGCGGTGAAAGCCGTCATTTCCGAGGCGACGTCGAGATCGAGAAGATCCGAGCGCGCCTTCTCCATGTTCTCGATCACCGTGTCGGAATTGCCGGCGGCGAAATCCAGGCGGTTCTGCGACGCGCCGATATTGGCGCGGATGGTGCTCAGGCGGTCGATGGCGGCGGTCAGAAGATCGGACGACTCGTCGGCGTCGGCGCGGGTGGCGATCGTCGCGTCGGTCAGGTTCAGGGCGAGAACGGAGATCGACTGCGTGTTGATCAGCAGGTCGTCGCTCTCGCCGGTGCCGCTGCCGATCTTGAAGCTGAATTCCTTGCCCGGCGACTGGTCGATCGATTCGTAGGCGGCGGCGACCCCGAAGAGCGAATCGGCGAAAGCGGCGCTCTGGCCGCTCACCACATTGAGCTGGTTCGACATCTGACTGCCCGACGCCGGCGTGACGTTGATGTCGATGCGCAGTTGGGCCTGGGTCGCCTTGTCCAGGTCGATGATGCCGCGGCCGTAGGTCTCGTCGATGCCTTCCTCGCCGAGATCGGTCGTCGTCGAGAAGGCGAGGTTGGCGATTTCCGCGCCGGTCAGGTTCGAGGTGGTGCCGGTGCCGTAGAGCTGGCTCAGCACCGCGACCGCGCCGGCGACATGCGGCGCGGCCATCGAGGTGCCGGAATGGACGACGGTGTTGCTGGTGACGGTGGTGCCGCCGTTGAACAGGTCGGAGGCGATGTTTACGCCCGGCGCGGTGACCACGAAGCTTTGAACGGCGCCGGCCTGGTTGGAGAAGCTGGCGATGCCGTTGGCGTTGTCGGTGGCGGCGACGGCGATCAGCGCGCCCTGGGCGGTGGCGTCGATGGCGAAACTCGCCGGGAAGGCGGGATCTGACAGGGCGTCGTTGCCGGTCGCGGCGACGATGACGATGCCGGCATTGATCGCGCGCACCATGGCGTCGGTGATCTGGTTCGGCACGCCGACCACGCCGCTGAAGCCGAGCGACATGTTGATGACCTTCGCGCCGTTGAGCCGCGCGTAGTCGATGGCGTCGGCGACGTCATCGGCGTCGAACGTGCCGGTCGCCGGATTCGTCGCCTTGATGGCGAGGATGCCGGCTTCATAGGCGACGCCCATGGTGCCGGTGCCGTTGCGCTCGCCGGCGGCGATGCCGGCGACATGGGTGCCGTGGCCGTCGGAGGCGTTGCCGTCATTGGTGTCGTTGCCGTCGCCGGCCGTGGTGCCGGCGGTGCCGGCGCCGCCTTCCAGAACGCCGTCGACGATGTCGATGCCGCCGACGATATTGCCGTCGAGGTCGGTGTGATAGAGGTCGACGCCGGTGTCGATGACGGCGATGGTGACGCCGGCGCCAGTGCCGCCGCGCCCGTAGGCGGTCGAAGCGTGGATGTTGTCGAGGCCGACCGAGTCGATATATTCCTGCGTCTCGAAGCTCGTCGAATCGACTTCGCCGGTCAGCATGCCGAGGGCGTAGCCGTCCTTGTCGGAGACGCTGACGACCAGGCCGTCGGAGCTGCCGCTGGCGTTCACGTAGGTGACGCGGCCGTTCTGCACGTCGGACAGGCTGAACGTATCGTTGAGCGCGAGCGCCTCGCCGTCGAAATAGACCGTGCCGTTGGTCGGCAGCTGGCGCAGGGTGAAGACGACGCCGCTGTCGTCCACCAGGCCCTGGCCGTTGAACTGGGTGTCGCGCGAGATGCGGTCGATTTCCGACTTCAGCGCCTGGAATTCGGTGTCGAGCATGCCGCGCTCGACGGTGGAAAGCTGCCCCGAGCCCGACTGAACCGACAGCGTCTTCATGCGGGTGAGGATGTCGCCGACCTTGGCGGAGGCGCCGTCGGCGATCTGCAGCACCGAGACGGCCTGGCGCGCATTGACCGCGCCTTGGCGCATGGCGGCGATTTCGACGTTGAGGCGCGAGCCGATGGCGAGCGAGGCGGCATCGTCGCGCGCGGACAGCACGCGCGTGCCGGACGACAGGCGCGCGAGCGACCGGCTCGCCGCGCGGTCCGCGGCGTCCAGATAGCGCGTAGCGACGTTCGCCGCGCTGTTATGCGCGACGGTCAGTGCCATGGCTGATGCGTCCAGAGTGTCGTCACGGCTCTACCTAAGCCAATTGTGGGTCCGAATCTCGGCGATCCCCTTCCTGGGGACCCTCGCATATTTGAGGCAAAATCCTAAAAATAGGTAAAATTTGAGCTACTTGATTTCTCAAGTAGCTCAATGTGTTAGTCGGCAATTTTTGCCGGGCTGGGGGGAAATCAGCTGAGGCCGTAGAGCGCCCGGGCGTTGGCGCCGAGGATCTTGTCGACGGCGGCGGGGGTGATCTTGCCGCCGGTCTTGAGCATGCGCAGCGCCTCGATCTCGGTCGAGGTGTCGTGGTGGCCGTAGTCGGTGCCGACCACCAGATTGTCCTCGCCCGACACCTTGATGATGTCGGCGAGATCGTCGGTGACCTGGCAGGCGACGAACATGCGGCTGTCCTTCAGCGGATTGGCGGGCATGCGCTTGCCGCGCCGCTTGAAGCGCAGCGCCAGGTCGTTCATCACGTAAGGCAGCCATTGCGAGCTGACTTCGACGAAGCCCCAGCGCGTTTTGGGGAACATCTGGGGGATGCCTTCGATCATCAGGCCGTGGAAAGCGCCGACGACCGACAGCTTGAACTTGTTGAAGCCGCTTTCGTCCTGGAAGAAGTCGTGGATTTGGAAGGCGTTGGTGCCCGAATGCAGGCACAGCGCCATGTCCAGCTCCTCGGCCGCCTCGTAGAGCGGGAACAGGTATGGGTCGGTCAGGCGCTTTTCCGCCTCGAAGCCGCGCAGGAAGATGCCGCAGGCGCCGTTGTCCTTGGCCCATTTCATCTCGTCGCGCATCTTGTGCATTTCGAGCAGCGGCGGCATGGCGACCCAGCGCAGGCGGCCCTTGCCCTTCTTCCAGATTTCGGCGAGCCAGCGGTTGTAGCTTTTCACCAGCGCCGTCTCGACCGGACCTTTCAGCGTGATCGGCCGCAGGAACAGGGTCGGATAAAGCACCTGGATGTCGATTTCGAGCTCGTCCATATGCTTGAGCCGGCCGTCGATATCGCGCATCTCGCGCGCTTCCTCGCTCGTCGTGCTGTGGCCGACGTTGGCGTCCTTCGGCTGCAGGCGGCCGTCGACCACCCACCATTCCTTCTGCATGTTCTTGCCGTCGTTCGCGGCGCGCGCCGTGCCCGACGTCTGGGCGACGATCATCGGCGCATATTTGCGCTCGTCTTCGGCCATGAATTCCCAGGTGTAGGGAATTTCGAGGACGTGGGCGTCGGCATCGATGGTACGCAAAGTCATGACTCACTCTCCCAAGGGGCGGCCTTCGCCGCTCGTTCGCTTCTCCACGGCGTGAACAGTTCACCGCGAGGCGGACGGCGTCAACAGCGATTCGCCCGGTTTTCGCCCGGTGGAATGTTGCGCTGCGTCCACTTAATCGCGACAATCCGCCCGCCCGCGAAGCGGGCGTTCCAAAAGCGGAATGTTGTGTTGTTTTAGGACCGTCGCGTCTCAAAATCGCGGCGCGAGACAGGGAGAGCTTCAGGATGGCCGTACAGATACCGGCGAAGGAACGCATCGGCCTGATCGGCGTGGGTCGCATGGGCCACGCCATGCTGACGCATCTGCTCAAGGCCGGTTACCCGGTCACCGTGAACGATGCCAGCGCCGAAGCGGTCAAACGCGCCGTGGCGGCCGGCGCGCAAAGCGCGGCGACTCCGGCGGATCTCGCCAAGGCCTGCGGCTTGGTCATCATCGCCGTCGGCTATGACGAGGAAGTGGCCGCCGTGACGAGCGGCCCCAGCGGCCTGCTCGCGGCGCTGGGGCCCGGATCGCTGATCGCCGTGTCGTCCACCGTCGCTCCGGCGACCATGACGGCGCTCGCGGCGGCGGCGGCGGCCCAGGGCGTCGAGGTGATCGACGCGCCGATGTGCCGCGGCGGCTGGGCGGCCGACGAGGGGGCGCTGCTCGTGCTGTTCGGCGGCGCGCCGGCCGCGGTGGCGCGCGCCCGGCCGGTCTATGCCAATTTCTGCTCGGACATGCATCATCTCGGCGGCGTCGGCCACGGCCAGGTCGGCAAGGCGATGAACAACCTGCTGCTATGGGCCAACGGCATCGCGCTGCTGGAGGCGGGCAAGCTCGCGGAAACCACCGGCATCGATCTGCCCAAGCTGCGCGAGGCGTTGCTGATCAGTTCGGGCAATTCCGCCGCGCTGGAAGATTGGGACCAACTCACTTTCACCTGGGCGCTCAAGGACATGCAGGTCGTCGAGCAGATGACCGACGCCGCCGGCTTGGCGCTGCCGCTGGCCGGCGCGGTGAAGGAATTGGTGAAGGACGCCCGCCGCGTCAAAACCAACGGCGGGCCGGACTGGACGGGGAAGAAAAAAAGCGTCCGGCCGGCATGACGCCGGCGGACGCCCGAAGGACCGGAGATATGAAGGCCGCCAGCGGATTCGACGGGCGTTGGGGGGGCAGCGCGGTCGTCGGTCGGCGGCGGCCTTCCTTCTTGAGATAGGCCCGCGCCGCGCGACGCTCAAGTCACGTCGGGTCACATGCTTGTGACGGGAAGCGTCCGGCCGCGCTCAGGACATGTCGAGCGCGCGACCGGAGAAGAAGGTGACGAGCGAAAATTTCTGATTTTTGACGACCGGCGCAGCCTGATGGAGCAGGGCGCTGGAAAAGACGAGGCCGGCGCCGAGCGAGGGCCGATAGCGGCCGTGTCCATATTCGGGAAACAGGCTTTCGCCGCCGTCATAATCGTCGTTCAGATTGAGAGTGAGAACGAAAGCGCGCTGGCGGGATTGGGCGGGACCGCCATCGCGATGGCGCCGGAACTGCTCATTTCGCTTTGCGCTATAGCTGATGACGCGATTGCGCTCGAAACCCGTCACTTGAAAGCGAAAGGCCTTCGCCAATTCCGGCAGCAGCCGGCCGGCGAAGTAATTTTGAATGTCGCGGTTGACGAGGTTGTCGGTGATGGCGACCTCGATGCGCGCATCGTCGTTGCCGGCAAGCCGGTTCCCGCTCTTTTCGCTGCGGTTCCAGAGGCCGATCAACGAAGCGCAGAAAGCCGGCGTGAAGATATGGTCGACGATCAGCACGGGAGCCTGGTGGGCGACCACGGGGGAGTCTGCGGACACGAAGGTCCCGCAGATGGCCAAGGCATCCGCGATGGCATCTTCTCCATCGAGAACCGCCGCGACGCGCATGTTCGGGCGCAAGACGATGAGGCGCTGCGCGGTCAGCTTGCCGAACGCATCGAGCAATTTACGTACCGGATCGGACAGCAATTGCATGTTGGGCGGTAGCTGGCGCGCGAGCAGACGATGGCTCTCGAGGCCGGAGGGGCTCACGGCGAAGATGCGCGTGGAGAAGGCGGCGAAGTCCTCGGCGGCGGCGGCGAGGGGGGCGGCCGGGCTTCGCGCGATATCGTTCTCGATGCGCGACGGGCAGAGAAACAGGATGGCAGGGCTGCCGGCGACCGACTGATGCTGAAACGAGACGGCGTCACCCGCCTGGTTCGCCAATCGGATGTCGGGAATGGGATCGCCGATAGCAAGCGGCGCTGTACCGTTCATGAGCCGTGGCCTCCCGTTTGTTTGGCTTATCCGTCGGTTTGATCCGCGTCTTCGTCGCTTTCGGGCAGTTTATGACGGTTGAGCAGCGGCGTCTGCGCCAAGGCGAAGACGAGGGTCAGCGCCATGATGCCGAACACCTTGAAGTTCACCCAGAGATCGGTGCTCTGCGTGCGCCAGACGATCTCGTTGAGCGCCGCCATGGCGAAGAAGAACAGGCCGAAGCGGAAGGTCAGCTTGCGCCAGCCGGTGTCGTCCATCGCCCAGGCGGCGCCGAGCACCGGCTTGAGCAGGGCGCGGCCGAACGCGAGGCCGCCGAGCAGGATGGCGCCGAGCACGGCCTGCACGATGGTCGGCTTCATCTTGATGAAGCTGTCGTCGTGCAGCCACAGCGTCAGCCCGCCGAACAGGCCGACGACGAGCGCGGTGATCAGCGGCATCAGCGGCAGCTTGCGCGCGATGATCAGCGACAGGGCGAGCGCGACGGCGGTGGCGGCCATCAGCGCGATGGTCGCCGTCATCAGATCGGCGCGCAGATAGGCGAGGAAAAAGGCGGCGAGCGGACCGTATTCGGTCAGCGGCTTGAGCCAACTTGGCGGGGGGCGCGGCGCTGGGGTCGGCGAAGTGTTTGTCATGCTTGACTCTTTACCAGAAAGCCACCGCGCCGCCAAAGAGATCGTTCGGCCCGCGGAACGCTTTCTCCGCGCATAATCGATGGCACGATCATTGCTAATCTTGCAGGGTGAAGACTCAAGGGAGCGGCGCTTCATGCCGATATCGCCAAGGCCAGGATTTCGGAAGCGGCTTGGCATGAAGGCGCCGTGATCCATGGCGTGAAGGAGATTCCGATGGGAGCGATCGACGCCGACGCGCATGTGATCGAGACGGCGCAAACCTGGGCCTATCTCGAAGGCGCGGAGAAACGCTTTACGCCGCGCCTGCTGACTCAAAGTTCGGGCGAAACCCTGTTGAGCAACGAAGGCGACGCGCTGCGCGAGTTCTGGGACATCGAGAATCGCACCCACGGCAAGGATCGCAACACCGGCTCGGATACGTCGCGCGAATCGCGCGAGATGCTGAGCGCCGCCGCGCGTCTCGCCCATATGGATCAGCTCGAAATCGAAGTGCAGGTGCTCTACCCGACGCTGTTCCTGCGCCCCGTGGTGACGGATCCGGCGCGCGAGGCGGCGCTGTGCAAAACTTACAATCGCTGGCTCGCCGACATTTGGCGTCAGGGCGGCGGGCGGCTGCGTTGGGTCGCCATGCCGCCGCTGCTGATGCTGGAGAAATCGCCCGAGCGCGTGCGCGCCGAATTGGCCTGGGCGAAGGACAACGGCGCCTGCGGCGTCTTCCTGCGCGGCCTCGAATGCGAGCGCAACCTCGCCGACCCCTATTTCGACGCGCTGTGGGAGATGGCGGGCGAACTGGACATGCCGATCTGCATCCATTCGGCGAACGGGTGCTTCCTGCATCACGATTTTTTCCTCAAGGACACCAGCTTTACGCGCTTCAAGCTCGCGGTGGTCGGCGCCTTCCATACGCTGCTCGAAAAGGAAATCCCGACGCGCTTTCCCAAGCTGCGTTGGGGCTTCGTCGAGGTCGGCGCGCAATGGCTGCCTTATGCGCTGAGCGACCTGCGCGAACGTTTCCGCAAGAAGGGCAAACCCTGGCCCGACCAGCCGCTTGCGGCCAATCGCATGTTCGTCGCCTGCGAGACCTGGGAGGACGTGCCCTATATCCTGGCCCATGCCGGCGAGACCGATCACATCATGATCGGCACCGACTACGGCCACAGCGATCCCTCGACCGAGCTCAACGCCATCCGCCGGCTGCGCGATGACGCGCGGCTCGATCCGGAAACGGCGCGCAAGATTCTCGAGATCAATCCGCGGCGGTTCTACGGGCTGTCATAGAGACCGTTTAGGCTGCGACGGAAGCGCGCGCTTTAGGCGGAGGCTTTGACAAACGACCGGGGAAGGCCGTGTGCCGCAAGCATTTGAATATAAAGATTTATTCTCAACGCCGATCTGGACTCTCGATCTCGATCCGGGGCTTGCCGAGGTTCTGAATGCCAGCCTGATGGCGGAGATCGAGGCGTTGGCATCCCCCCGTCCGGTCCTGCCGCCGGGGGCCAATTGGCAAACCGACCCGATGATCCACCGTCTGCCGCAGTTCGCGGATTTCGTGGGGTTGGTCGAACGCCATGCCGCCGTCGTGGCGCGCTTCCTCGAATTGAAATCGACCGAACTGGTGATGAGCGGCTGTTGGGCCAATATCAATCCGCCGGGCGGACGCAATTCGGTGCACAGCCATCCGAACAACTTTCTTTCGGGCAGCTATTACGTTTCCTTGCCGGGCGGCCAAGGCAGCATCACGTTCGACGATCCGCGGCCGCAGGCGCATGTGATGATGCCGCCGAGCACATGCCGCAACGCCTACAACAGCAATGTCGTCACGCTCGAGGTGAAGCCCGGCCGAATGGTTTTCTTCCCGGCTTGGCTCGGCCATTCGGTGCCGATCAACCGCACCGGCCAGGATCGCGTCAGCATCGCCTTCAACCTGATGTTTCCGAATTACGTGACGGATGCCAGCCCCGCTCTGTGGCGCGGCACGGTGCCGGTCGCCGATCAGCCCTGACGCCCAGGGCGGCTGTTGCCAGCGCGCGCGCGACGCTGTAGGGCTGGTCGCCCCGTCCTGCGCGAGCGAGCTCCATGGCCTTCCTGTCCGATCCGCTGTCCCTGCTGTTTTTCGCCGCCGCCGTCCTGCTGGCGTTCTTCGCCGGCCGGCTCGGCCGCAAGGTCTTGCTCTGGTGGCGCGGGCGCAAGGCACCGCCGCGCCCGTCCGGCCCGCCGCCGTCGCGTCAGGTCCAGCGCGCGATGCGCCGCCGGCAGGAAAAACGGACGCGGGACTGAGGGGAAGCCTGGGAATGGTGGGCGCTGCAGGGATTGAACCTGCGACCCCTACCGTGTGAAGGTAATGCTCTACCGCTGAGCTAAGCGCCCATTCCCATGGGATCCGGCGGGGCGTCCGGAGGGGGACCATATACTGGCCCGCGGGACGGGGTGTCAAGGAAGCCCGCCCGGCGCGTAAAGCCGGCTTGGCTGCCGGCAAAACCGGCGGATCGCCCCGGGAACCGGCTTCGCCGCGCCGCTCGCAGCATTGTGTAGGCCGGGCCATACCGCAAAACCGCCGGGTTTGTTACACTCGCCGCCATCCCATTTTCCGTCGATCGGCGCCGTGATGATCATGCCCCGCCAGACCAGACGCCTTATCCTCGCTTGCGCCGGCCTGCTTTTGACCGGCGGCCCCCTGCATGCGGCCGAGACGTCGCCGCCGGCCGGCCGCGTCATGGGCCTCGGCTATGAGGTCTATCTCGGCGGCATGCATATCTTCAGCATGGAGGTCGACATGGCGCTGCGGCCGGACGGCTACAGCGTCGCGGCGGCCGGCGGCACGCGCGGCATGATCGGCTGGATTTACAAATGGGACATCAAGGTCGCCGCCGAGGGCCGCGAGGAAGCCGGCAGCATCCGGCCGCTGCTTTACGAATCGGCGACCGATTGGCAAAAGAATCCGCGCAGCACCCGGCTCGCCTTCGCCGGCAAGGGGTCCTACGATGTTCAGCGGACGCCGGTCGAGCCGGCCGATCCGGACGACGACACGGAAATGCCGAGCCATTTGCCGGAGAACACCGTCGATCCCCTGAGCCTCGCCGTCGCCGCGACGCGCGCGCTGGCGGCCAATGGGCAATGCGCGCAAACCTTGCCGGTGTTCGACGGCAAGCGGCGCTACGACCTGACGATCAAGGATCTCGGCGAAGCGACGATCCCGCCCAACCGCTATTCCATCTACAACGGCCCCGCCACGCGCTGCGGCTTCACCATGCAGCGCATCTCCGGCTTCAATAAGAAGTACAGCCGATCGCGCCAGTGGGACGAAGACAGCGACGCGCCGCCGACGATCTGGATGGCGCAAGTGCACGAGGGCGTGCCGCCGGTGCCGGTGCGCTACGAAGGCGCCATCGCGCTCGGCAATATGGTGATCCATCTCACCAAGGCCGAAGTGCGCAGCGAACTGGCCGCCAACGCGCCTTAAGGCCGTTGCGCGCCGCTAACGCGGCAGGCGGTGCGCCAAAATCGGGAAAATCTCTTCGAGACTGTCGACCAGCGCGTCGGCGCCCAATTCATGGGGCGGCGTGTTGGAATAGCCGTAGCTGACCGCCACGGTATAAAGCCCGGCGATGCGGCCGGCGATCACGTCGTTGGCGCTGTCGCCGATCATGATGGTGTCCTCGGACGTGCCGCCGAGATGCTCCATCAGGGCCTGGATCGGGCCGGGATCGGGTTTCTTCGTCGCGAAGCTGTCGCCGCCGACGATGGCGCGGAAATGCTGGCTGACGCCGAGCTGGCCGAGAATGCGCTTGGCCGGCTTTTCCGGCTTGTTGGTGCAGACGGCGAGGGAGAGGCCCATGCCAGCGAGCCGCTCGACCGTCTCGCGCGCGCCGGGATAGAAGCCGGACGGCGGCTGGCGGGCATATTCGCCGCGCACCACTTCGAGCGCTTCGGCGAGGCCCGCCGCGTTGAGCCGGCGGCCAACGGCGGCGAAGGCGCGCTCGGTCAGCGCCATGGCGCCGTCGCCGATCATCGTCTTGACCTGCGACACGGTGACCGGCGGCAGCTTGTAATGGGCCAATCCGCCGTTCACGGCGGCGGTCAGCTCCACGGCGCTGTCGATCAGGGTGCCGTCGAGGTCGAAGATGATGGCGCGCAGCGGTTGGGACATGAGGGCGGCAAACGACGCGAGTTCGGGGGGCCAAAGGCGGCCCATGACGTTGAAGAAAGGGAATGCTAAAACGAATCGCCGCTGGTGTAACGAAATGTCACAAGACGTGACTTGGCCGGCGGCGCTCCTCTATGGCAGTTTCACCGCCGATGAACAAGCGCGATCCCCGTTCCCGCCGCAGCCGTCAGAGCGTCCAGGCATGAAAAAACCGGCGAAACAGCACGCCAAAGCCAAGGCGGCTGCTGCGCGCGCGCGCGCCGTTCGGGGGCCGCGCGCCTGCGCCGTCGTCGTGCTCGCCGCCGGCCAGGGCACGCGCATGAAGTCGTCGCTGCCCAAGGTGCTGCACCCCATCGCCGGCCGGCCGATGCTCGGCCATGTGCTGGCGACCGCCCGGGCGCTCGCCGCCGAGCGCACGGTCGTGGTCGTCGCGCCGGGTATGGACAGCGTTGCGCAATCAGTCAAGCAGGGGGCTGCCAAGCCGGCCGCCATCGCCATCCAGCACAAGCAGCTCGGCACCGGCGACGCCGTGAAAGCGGCCCGCGCCGCGCTGAAGGATTTCGCCGGCGACGTGCTGGTGCTGTTCGGCGACACGCCGCTGCTGCGCGCTGAAACTTTGCGCGCTGTGCTGGATGCGCTGGACGAGAAGACGGGCGTCGCCGTGCTCGGCTTCAAGCCAGAAGGCGCGAATGAATATGGCCGACTGGTGACGAAAGCCGGTGGCGTGCTGGAGCGCATCGTCGAATGGCGCGACGCTTCGGCGAAAGAGCGGCGCATCCCCTTGTGCAATTCCGGCGTCATGGCCGTGCGCGGCGAACATCTGTTCGGCTTGCTCGACGCGCTGAAGGCGAACAACGCCAAAGGCGAGTTCTACCTCACCGACATCGTCGCCTTGGCGCGCAAAGCCAAGCTGCGCGCGCGCGTCGTCGAAGGCGTGGCGGAAGATTTGCTCGGCGTCAATTCGCGCGCCGACCTGGCCGCCGCCGAAGCGGTGTTGCAGCAGCGTCTGCGGGCGCAGGCGATGGCGGACGGCGTGACCATGACCGATCCCTCGACCGTCTATCTCTCGGCCGATACCAGGCTGGCGCGAGACGTTTCGCTCGGACCGAACGTGTTTTTCGGACCGGGAGTTTCCATCGGCGAAGGCACGGTGATCCGCGCTTTCTGCCACATGGAAGGCGCCACCGTCGGCAAGGACTGCATCATCGGGCCCTTCGCCCGGCTGCGTCCTGGCGCGGAACTGGCCGACGAAGTGCATGTCGGCAATTTCTGCGAGATCAAGGCGGCGAGGATCGAACGCGGCGCCAAGGTCAATCACCTCTCCTACATCGGCGACGCGCGCGTCGGCGAGAGCAGCAACATCGGCGCCGGCACCATCACCTGCAATTACGACGGCTACGACAAGCATGTCACCGACATCGGCGCGGGCGTCTTCGTCGGTTCGGACGTCGCTTTCGTCGCGCCGGTGACCATCGGCGACGGCGCGGTGATCGGCGCCGGCTCCGTGGTGACCAAGGACGTGCCGGCGGACACGCTCGCCATCACGCGCGCCGAGGAGCGCCAGGTCGCGGCCGGCGGCGCGCGTTATCGCGAACGCAAGCAGTCGCTCAAAGCGGCCAAGAAGAGCAAGGCTTAAAACCATGTGCGGCATCGTCGGCATCGTCGGGCAGCGGCCCGCCGCTTCGATTCTCATCGAGGGACTCAAGCGTCTCGAATATCGCGGCTACGACTCGGCCGGCATCGCGACGTTGGTGGACGGGCATATCGAGCGGCGCCGGGCCGAAGGCAAGATCGTCAATCTCGACAAGCGCTTGGCCGACGCGCCGCTCGTCGGAACCACGGGAATCGGCCATACGCGCTGGGCGACTCACGGCGTGCCGAGCGAAGAAAACGCCCATCCGCACGCCAATGCGCAAGTGGCCGTGGTGCATAACGGCATTATCGAGAACTATCAGGAACTGAAATCCGAGCTGACGGCGGACGGCGCGGTCTTCGAGAGCCAGACCGACACGGAAGTGATCGTCCACCTGTTGTCGCATTATCTCGCCAAGGGCGAGGCGCCGACCCAAGCGGCGCGCAGCGCCATCGGCCGGCTGCACGGCGCCTTCGCGCTGGCCATCATCTTCGCCGGCGAGAACGACCTGATGATCGGCGCGCGGCGCGGCAGCCCGCTGGCGCTCGGCTACGGCGACGGCGAGATGTTCCTCGGCTCGGACGCCCTGGCGCTAGCGCCGCTGACCCGCCGCATCGCCTATCTCGAAGAAGGCGACATGGCGGTGCTGCATGCCGGCAGCGTCCAGCTGTTCGACGCGGCGGGCAAGCCCGTCGCGCGCAAGATGCAGGAGACCCAGGGCGTCGCCACCGATTTCGGCAAGGGCAACTTCCCGCATTTCATGCTCAAGGAAATCTACGAGCAGCCCGCCGTGATCGGCGATTGCCTGCGCGGATTCCTGGCGCCGGACAGCGGCGCCATCGCCTTGCCCGACCTGCCCTTCGACCTGGCGAGCCTACCGCGCGCCACCATCGTCGCCTGCGGCACCTCGTTCAACGCCGGCCTGGTCGCGCGCTATTGGCTCGAGCGCCTCGCGCGCCTCGCCGTCGATATCGACGTCGCCTCGGAATTTCGCTATCGCGACGCGCCCTTGCCGAAGGGCGGCCTCGCCATCTTCATCTCGCAATCGGGCGAGACGGCGGACACGCTGGCGGCGATGCGCCACGCCAAGGCGCGGGGCCAGCACACGCTGGCCGTGGTCAATGTCGCGGAAAGCAGCATGGCGCGCGAGGCCGACGCGGTGCTGCTCACCCATGCCGGCCCCGAGATCGGCGTCGCCTCGACCAAGGCCTTCACCACGCAGATGACGGTTCTCGCGGCGCTGACCTTGGCGACGGCGCGGGCGCGCAAAACCATCGACGCGGCGACCGAGGCGCGACTGTCCACCGCCATCGCCGAAGTGCCCGAGCGCGCCGCCGAAGTGCTGAATCACGACGCGGCGATCAAGAAACTGGCCGGCGAGATCGTCGATGCGCAAACCGTGCTCTATCTCGGGCGCGGCACCGGCTTTCCCATCGCCCTCGAAGGCGCGCTCAAGCTGAAGGAACTGTCCTACATCCACGCCGAGGGCTTCGCCGCCGGCGAGATGAAACATGGCCCGATCGCGCTGATCGACAAGACGGTGCCGATCATCGTCGTCGCGCCGTCCGACGGCTTTTTCGACAAGACCGCGTCGAACATGCAGGAAGTGATCGCGCGCGGCGGCCGGGTGATCTTCCTGTCGGACGCGGCGGGCATCGCCAAGCTCGGCAGCATGGCGGCGGCGACCGTCGAGATTCCGACGGTGGACGCCTTCGTCGCGCCGATCCTCTACACCATCCCCGTGCAGCTGCTCGCCTATCACGCCGCGGTGCTGAAAGGCACCGACGTCGATCAGCCGCGCAATCTCGCCAAATCCGTCACCGTGGAGTGAACCGATGATCCTGGAAGTCGCCATTTTCGCCGTGAAGCCGGACGCCGCCGCCGCTTTCGAGGCGGCTTACAAACAAGCCAGCCCGCTGATCGGCCGCGCCAAGGGCAATCTCGGCCATGAGATGCGCCGCTGCCTGGAGACCAAGGGCCGCTATATCCTCACGGTGAAGTGGAACAGCATCGAGGATCATCTGGAAGGTTTCCGCAATTCGGCGGACATCCAGGAATGGCGCCGTCTGCTCGGCCCGTATCAGACCGGCCCGGCCCTCGTGGAACATTACGAAGCGTTATAATTAACAATATATGGCGAATATTTCCATTATTCATCAATAGGTTGATGGTATCGGCCATTTTTGTTAACTAGTTTTAAATAACACTATAGTTGAATGCATCGTCGGGAACGCGCCTGCCAGGCCGTCCCCCGCGTCGTCCCCGGTAGAGACGGTCATGCAGATTCTCGGCGTCCCCTTTTTGCGATCGCGTCAATTGCCGCGCCTCATTCTGTGGTGCGGCTCCGCCTTGATCCTCGGCATGCTCGTGCTGTTCGGCGGCGCCATCTTCTGGCTGCATCAGCAAGCGCTGCGCGACGCCGAAAGCCGCCTGGCGCAGCTCAACCTCGTGCTCACCGAGCAGGTCGAACGCAGTTTCCAGTCGATCGACACGGTGCTTCAGACGATCGCCGCCATCTCGGGCCGCGGCGACCTGTTCAATCGGGCCGTCTTGCCGCGCATGCAGGCTTATCTCGCCAATCAGGCCGAGGCCTCGCCGCATGTCCGTTCGTTCTTCGTGATGAACCAGGACGGCGATCTCATCATCGATTCCGGCAATCCGGTCGCGCGCCGCTACAACGGCGCCGACCGCGACAACTTCCAGTTCCTCAAATCGGCGAAGTCGGACGACGTGCATATCGCCGCGCCGCTGCTGGGCCGCTTGAGCGGCGAATGGCTGTTCACCGTGAGCCGGCGGCTCGAAGACCAGAACGGCGAGTTCGCCGGCATCATCTCCAGCACCGTCGATATTCTTTATTTCGCGCGCTTTTTCGAGAGCGTGAATCTCGGCGACGACAGCCGGATCACCTTGTGGCGCAACGACGGCACCTTCCTCGTCGGCACGCCCTTCGTCGAGCGCCGTCTCGGCCGGAAGCACGAGGAGATGACGGCCTGGATCGAGAGTCTCGGCGGCCGGAAAACGGGCGTGCTGCGCCAGAACGGCTTGGTCGGCGGCGAAGAGCGCATGACCTCGTTCAACATGATGAAAAGCTATCCCATCTTGATCCAGGTCTCCCGGTCGATCGACGGCATCCTGGCGCCGTGGCGCGGCGAGTCCTACGCGCTGGGCGTCTTCGCCCTTTTGGCGATCCTCGTGCTCTGCGGCATCGGCTGGGTGCTTCTCATGATGGCGAGAGCGCAGGAAAACCTGCTGCTCAGCGCCTACGAAGCCCGCGCGCACGCCGAATATGCCAGCAAGCTCGCAGAGCGGGCCAACCGCCAGAAAAGCAAATTCTTCTCCGCCGTCAGCCACGACCTGCGCACGCCGCTCTGCACCATCAGCGGCTTTTCCGATCTGATGCTCGCCGGCCATGCCGGGGCGCTGACCGAGAAAGCGCGCGATTACGTCGAGAACATCCAGAACTGCGGCAAATATCTGTTGGAGCTGCTCAACGACCTGCTCGACATGGGCAAGATCGAAGCCGGCCGCCTCACCTTGAGCGAAGACGAATTCGGGCTGCGCGGCGTCGTGCAGGAATGCCTCCGCCAATCCTCGGCCTTGTCCACGGCGGCGCGCGTGGCGCTCGCGCCCTATCAGGGCGCCGAATTCGGCTTGCGCGCCGATCCGCTGCGCATGCGGCAAATCCTGTTCAATCTGCTGTCGAACGCCATCAAATTCACCCCGGCGGGCGGGCGCGTCGAAATCGCCACCGCGCGCGCGGCGGACGGCAGCCTGCGGATTTCCATCAAGGACAGCGGCATCGGCATGAGCCGCGAGGAAATCACCACGGCGCTCGAACCCTACGGCCAGGTACGCAACGATTTCACCCGCACGCGCGAGGGCACCGGCCTCGGCTTGCCTCTGGTCAAGTCGCTGGTGGACATGCACGGCGGGCGGCTGGAGATCGACAGCGAGCCCGGCGCGGGCACCACCGTCACGGTGGTGATGCCGGCCGAGCGCGTGCTGACGGCCAAAGCCGGCGCGCGCGTCGCCTAGCTCCTACCGAAAGGCTTTCGCGATCCAATCCGCCGTGCGCGGAATGGCCTTGGCGCGCGCGGCGGGATCGGCGCCGGAATGGACCGTGCGGTCGCCGCCGCCCGAATTGGCGGTGCGCGCGCTGACCTTGCCGGTTGGGTTGTCGAAGGCGTGATAGGCCCCGGGATAGACGTCCAGCTCGATCGGCGCCGCGCCGCGGCCGGCGGCGGCCTTCGCCATGGCGACGCAGTTCTTCGCCGGCGTCCAATCGTCCTTCTCGCCGAGCTGCATCAGCAGCGGCAGCTTGTTCACGTACTTCGTCTTGTTCAGTTCGATGCAGCCGGGATAGAAGGCGACGGCGGTGAGAAAGCCGGGCTGCGTCCAGCCGATCTCCTTGATCATGCCCTCGGAGATCGTCGCCAGCGTCGTCATGGCGCCATGCGACCAACCCATGACGGCGACCTTGCCGCCGTCGACGAAGGGCTGGGCGCGCAACCAGCCCAGGGCGCCGTAGGCGTCATAGGGCCGGTCGGTCTCGGCGGTGAGCGGGCGCTGGCCGTTGGTGCAGATGCTGGCGAAGCCGCGCGGATTGAAGCTGTCGAGCAGCAGCACGACGTAGCCCTTGCTCACGAACAGATTCATCCAGGCGCGTTCGCGCGAGGCGAGCTGCCCCTTCGAGGTGATCGGGCCCGAGCAGCCGTGCAGCAGCAGCACGGTCGGCGCGGGACTGTCCGATTCGGGGCGCAGCAGATAGCCGGTCAGCACCGCCTTGTCGCGATGCAGGCTTTGGATCTGCACTTGAACCGGTTCGGCGGCCTGGGCCGCGCCGGCGACGCACAACGACAGGAGAAAGCTGAGGCGGAACGTGCGCATGGCGGACATCCGTGCTGATGGCGGTGGGGCCGATTTCGCGCGCCAAACCTTAAGGCCCAGTGGTGAAATGAGGATTAACAGACCCTCGGGGGGTCGGTATAGTGGCGCCAATTCCCGCCCCATCAGGCCAGCCGCGCCCCGTTTGGCGCTCAAAATGCCATAAAAATCAGGGGCTTCGACGACCGGTCCGGCTTCCGCCCGGACCGGGCTTCATCAGCGCAGAGGACATTATGCAGATCAAGGACCAGCGCCTTTTCCGCCAGCAGTGCTACGTCGATGGCGCGTGGATCGATGCCGACTCGAAGGAGACGGTGAAGGTCAACAACCCGGCGGACGATTCGATCCTCGGCACCATTCCCAAGTTCGGCCGCAACGAGACGCGCCGCGCCATCGAGGCGGCCAATGCCGCCTATCCGGAATGGCGCGCCAAGACGGCCAAGGAACGCTCGGCGATCCTGCGCAAGTTCTACGACCTGATGATCGCCAACCTCGACGATCTGGCGACGATCCTGACCCTCGAACAGGGCAAGCCCTTCACCGAGGCCAAGACGGAAATCCTCTACGGCGCGTCCTATCTCGAATGGTTCGCCGAAGAGGCCAAGCGCATTTACGGCGACACCATCCCCCAGAACGTCAAGGGCCGCCGCATCGTCGTGATCAAGGAGCCGGTCGGCGTCGTCGCGGCGATCACGCCGTGGAACTTCCCCTGCGCCATGATCACCCGCAAGGTCGGCCCGGCGCTCGCCACCGGCTGCACCATCGTCATCCGCCCGGCCTCGCAGACGCCGTACAGCGCCTTCGCGCTGGCCGAGCTCGCCGAGCGCGCCGGCGTGCCGAAGGGCGTGCTCAACGTCGTCACCGGCGCCGCCAGCGAGATGGGCGCCGAGCTGACGAGCAACCCGATCATCCGCAAGATCTCCTTCACCGGCTCGACCGAAGTCGGCAAGCTGCTGATGGAACAGTCGGCCGGCACCATGAAGAAGCTCTCCATGGAACTCGGCGGCAACGCGCCCTTCATCGTGTTCGACGACGCCGATCTCGACGCCGCCGTGGTGGGCGCCATCGCCTCCAAGTACCGCAACACCGGCCAGACCTGCGTCTGCGCCAACCGCCTGCTGGTCCAGGAAGGCGTCTATGACGCCTTCACCAAGAAGCTGACCGAGGCGGTCGCCAAGCTGAAGGTCGGCCAGGGCTTCGAGGACGGCGTGACGCAAGGTCCGCTGATCGACCTTAAGGCCGTCGCCAAGATGGAAGAGCATATCGCCGACGCCGTCTCCAAGGGCGCCACCGTGGCGATGGGCGGCAAGCGCCATGCGCTCGGCGGTTCCTTCTTCGAGCCGACCGTGCTGACCGGCGTGACCACCAAGATGCTGGTGGCGCGCGAGGAGACCTTCGGTCCGCTGGCGCCCTTGTTCAAGTTCAAGACCGAGGAAGAGGCCATCAAAATGGCCAACGACACCGAGTTCGGCTTGGCCTCCTATTTCTACTCGCGCGACATCGGCCGCGTCTGGCGCGTCGCCGAGGCGCTCGAATACGGCATCGTCGGCATCAACGAAGGCCTGACCTCGACCGAAGTGGCGCCGTTCGGCGGCATGAAGGAATCGGGCCAGGGCCGCGAAGGCTCGCTCTACGGCGCCGACGACTATCTTGAGATCAAATACCTCTGCATGGGCGGCATCGGCAGCTAAGCCGGCCGCACATCGAACGCGAACGGGCGCCCGCTGCGAAGCCGGCGCCCGTTTTCATTCGGATAGTATTCGTCTCAGAACATCCGTTCCCGGAACGACGCTTGTTAAAGCGCGTTGCCCATCGACCCAACACAACACGGCCACCGCGGTGAATGTTCGTCGCGCTCGTCCTGTTGAAAGGAGCGATCAGATGTTCATGCACAACAAACGACTCATGCATACCGTGCGCGTCTCGGAACCGAATCCCAGGCTCGCCAGCGTCATTCTCGAACAATTCGGCGGCCCGCAAGGGGAACTGGCCGCGGCGATGCGCTATTTTACGCAAGCCCTGGCCGAGTGCGACGGTAACCGCAAGGACATGCTGTACGACATCGCCACCGAGGAACTGAGCCATCTCGAAGTGATCGGTAATATCGTCGTCATGCTGAACAAGGGCGTCAACGCCAAGATGGCGGAAGGCGTCGAGGAAGGCGAGCTGCTCAGCGAGGTCTTTCACGGCGGCGAAAGCCACACGACGTCCCTGCTGTTCGGCGGCGGCGCCGGCTTGATCAATTCCGGCGGCGCGCCTTGGACGGCGGCTTATGTCGACACGATCGGCGAGCCGACGGCGGACATGCGGTCCAACATCGCCGCCGAATCGCGGGCGAAGATCATCTACGAGCGGCTGATCAACACGACGGACGACCCGAGCCTCAAGCAATCCTTGGGCTTTCTCATGACCCGCGAGATCGCCCATCAGAAGTCGTTCGAGAAGGCGCTCTACAGCATCGAAGAGAACTTCCCGACCGGCAAGCTGTCCGGCCAGCCGGACTTCGCCAACAAATACTACAACCTATCGACCGGCGACGGCGACGCGCGCGGCCCGTGGAACGAAGGCCCGCAATGGGACTATGTCGATTCGTTCGAGGAGTCGATGGCCGTGGACGGCGACGCCGGCGATGCCGATGTCGCGCTGTCCGAGGAAACGCAGGCCTTGGCCGATCAGGCGGCCGAGCGGCTGGCCTCGGACATCGAGAGCGATCCCCTGACCGGCGCCGAGCTGGGCATGGGAGAGCCGACCGAAAGCGCTCCACCGCGCAAGAAGGGCGGAGCCAAGTCGAAGGCCTGACCACGACCGAAGTGGCGCCGTTCGGCGGCATGAAGGAATCGGGCCAGGGCCGCGCAGGTTCGCTCTACGGCGCCGACGACTATCTGGAGATCAAATACCTCTGCCTGGGCGGCATCGGCGCCTGAGCTTAAGCAGCGACGAAGCTGAAAGGGCGAGGCGGATTATGTTCGCCTCGCCCTTTCTGTTTATGCCCGGTCAAGTCACGCCGTGCAGGGAGTAACTTCGCGTTCGATCGTTTCCTTTAGCTCCGTTTCCGCTACGGAAAGATCGTGCATCGACTGCAGGTTCAGCCAGAACTGCGCCGTCGTGCCGAAATAGCGGGCAAGACGCAAGGCGGTGTCGGCCGTCACGCTGCGGCGCTCGTTGACGATCTCGCCGATGCGGGTGGCGGGAACATGCAAGTCCATCGCCAGCTTGTTGGCCGAGAGCTTCAGAGGGGCCAAGAACTCCTCGCGGAGCACTTCGCCCGGATGTGTCGTGACACGCATTGCTAAACCCTCCTTGGTTTAGTGGTAGTCAGTAATCTCTACGTCTTCCGCGCCGTCCGCAGTCCACTTGAAGCAAATCCGGAATTGATCGTTGATCCGGATGCTGTGTTGGCCTTTGCGGTCGCCCTTTAAGGCTTCCAGCCGGTTGGCTGGCGGCAGGCGCAGATCGTCGAGAACCGCGGCCGCCTTGATCATGTCCAGCTTGCGAAGGGCAACCTTGGCGAAAGCCTCGAATGTTTTGACGCGTCGGCCTGCGTCAAAATTCTCGGTCGCTTTGTCCTTGAAGCTCTTGATCATAACGTAAAACATATAACTTAACACGTTATACGTCAAGAGCTAAGGATGAGATGTCGGTGACTGTTATGCTTGACGTTTACGGCGCCGTCTCGGCGATGAAGCTGCGGATCGCCTGGCCGAGTTTGTCCTCCGCCGTGTTGAGCACGGCGATGGTCGAGGTGTGGTTGTGGCCTTTCATCCACAGGAAGGGCGGGGCCTTGCGCTTGGCGGCGGCGAACTTGTGCGCCAGCTCGAAGCAATAGAGATCGATCAGCGGATTCTCGAACTCGCCGCAGGCGATGAAGGTCGGCAGGCTGTCTTTATCGACATGGCTGACCGGCGACATGTCGTCGAACTTTGAATTGTCCGTGCCGTAGTAGCTCTCGACGCGCTTGGCGTTGGGGTTCTCCGGCAGATTGTCGGCGCGCACCCGGCCGCTCAGCACGATCAGGCCGGCGAGGCCGTGGCCGAAGCTCGGCCGGCCGCGCTTGTCGTAGGCGTAGGTGCCGATATGGGCGCCGCCGGCCGAATGGCCCATCAGGAAAATCTTGTCGGCGTCGATGCCGAGCCGCGCGGCGTTGCCCCGCGTCCAGCCCACCACGCTGCCGATGTCCTCGCTGACGCCGGGGAAGGTCACGCTGTCGGCCAGGCGATAGCCCATGTTGACGGCGAGGATGCCGTGGCGCGCCAGGTAGTAGCAGGCGTTAGCGTAGATCTCCGGCGTCTTGGTGCGGTGGCCTTCGGTGAAGGCGCCGCCATGGACGAAGATCAATGCCTGGCCGGTCGCGGTGCCGGCGGCGGGCGCATAGACGTCGAAATTCTGGCGCTCGTGGGGGCCGTAGGCGATATCGCGCTCGACCGTCACGCCATCGGTCGGCTGGTTCGCCAGCAATTTGCTGAACTCGGCGATCATCAGCTGGATATGGCCCTTGGTGTTCGTGCCCCATTTCGGGCCGATTTCGGCCATCAGCGCCCAAAGACCGTCCGGGATCGCCGGCATCCGTGCGTCGGACGGGACGGGCAGGGCGGGCGAGCGGGGCGCGAGTTTCGTGCTCATGACGGGCGCTTTCCGGGCAATGGATCGTCAGCGATGCATCAGTCTAGGCAGGCCGCGCGGCTTGACCAGATTTTTGTTCGGACGCTGTGCGCTTTGGAACAAGACGGCGCCGGCCGTTGGCACCAAAGATGCAACGATTCCCTCACCCAGGCACATGAGAGAGAGCCCATGTCCGATATGATGCCCGACCCGATGACGACCCCCACAGTGGCCCAGAAGGGCTCCTATCCGACCGAGCTGGAAGCCGGCAAAGATTATTATTGGTGCGCCTGCGGCCTGTCGGCCAAGCAGCCGTTCTGCGACGGCAGCCACAAGACCACCGCGATGAAACCGATGAAGTTCAGCGTCGAAGAGAGCCGCACGGCCGGCCTCTGCGGCTGCAAACAGTCGGCCAAGGCGCCGTTCTGCAACGGCAGCCACAAGACCCTGCCGTAAGGGGATCAAGACCATGGCCGATCCGCTCTTCACCATGATCGCCGGCGCGCCCACGCCGGTGGCGCCGTTCAGTCACGCGGTGGAGGCGGACGGCTGGGTCTTCATCACCGGCCAGATGCCGACCTGGCCCGACGACGATTCGCGCCCGCTGCCCGAGGGCGTCGAGGCGCAGACGCGGCGCGTGATGGACAATCTGATCCTCGTGCTGGCGGGCGTCGGCTTGGAGCTGCGCCATGTCCTGCAGGTCCGCATCTATCTCACCGAGTTCAAGCGCGACTACGCGGCGATGAACGCGACCTATGCGTCCTACTTCCCGGCGGACCGCCGGCCGGCGCGCACCACGGTCGGCGTCACCGGCCTCGCGCGCGACGCCCTGGTGGAAATCGACATGATCGCCAAGCGCTTCTGATCGCTGGAGTTTCGCGCGGCGATTGCGTCCGCGCGGCGGCGATGGAATACTCCATCGCTACCGATGTATTTTTCTGAGGAGCCGCCCATGACCTCGGCTGCGGACAACGAGCTGCTGACCCGCGTCGGCCCCGGCACGCCGATGGGCAATTTCATGCGCCAATTCTGGGTGCCGGCGCTCATGTCGTCGGAGCTCGCGCCCGACGCGGCGCCGACGCGCCTGATGATCCTCGGCGAGAAGCTTATCGCCTTTCGCGACACGCACGGCAAGGTCGGCATCTTCGATCACCGCTGCCCGCATCGCTGCGCCTCGCTGTTCTTCGCGCGCAACGAGGAAGGCGGGTTGCGCTGCGCCTATCACGGCTGGAAGTTCGACGCGACCGGCCAATGCAGCGAGATGCCCAACGTGCCCGAGCGCCTCGGCTTCGCCGCCAAGATCCAGGCCAAGGCCTATCCGACCGCCGAGCGCGGCGGCCTGATCTATATCTACATGGGCGAGCGCCAAGTGCCGCCGCCGCTGCCGGAGATCGAGCCGACGCTCTGCCCGGAAGACGACACGCTGGTGATTTGCCGCCAGCGCGAATGCAATTGGCTGCAGGCCATGGAGGGCGATCTCGACACCTCGCATTTCGGCTTCCTGCACGGCGGCCTGATCGACGCGGCCGATCTCGATCCCGCGACCATGGACCGCTTCCAGGTCAAGCATCGCGCGCCCGAGTATCACGTCAAGGAAACGGAGTGGGGCACGATGTATGCCGCGCACCGGCCGGCCGAGGCGGGCGAGACCTATTACCGCTTCGCGCAATTCGTGCTGCCGTTCTGGACGCTCTATCCCAACGGCGCGCTGACCCATAACGTCGCCGGCAATATCTGGGTGCCGATGGACGACACGCACACCATGGTCTTCAACGTCGGCTGGAAAAAGCGCGTCGCGCCGCTCGCCACTTTCAAGGACGGCGCCCCGATTCCCGGCCTCGAACGCCGCGCCGAATATCTGCCCAATACGAGCGACTGGTTCGGCCGTTGGCGCTCGGCGGTCAACCAGGACAACGACTATATGATCGACCGCGACATCCAGCGCGACCGCAGCTTCACCGGCATCTCCGGCGTCACCCATCAGGACATGGCGGTGACGGAGAGCATGGGCGACATCGTCGATCGCACGCTCGAGCATCTCGCGGTCAGCGACCGCATGATCATGATCACGCGCCAGCGGCTGCTCGCGGCGCTGCGCGCCTTCGCCAAGGACGGCACGCTGCCCGGCCTGCTCGATGCGCCATCGGTGGCGCGATACGCGCGCGGCGGCGACGCCATCGCGCCGGCGAGCCAGGACTGGCTCGACGTCTACGATCAGAACATGCGCCGCGCCGAAGGCCCGCTCGGCAAGGCGAGCGCGGCGGAGTAGGAACGTCGTTCCATGCTCTTGAAGTGCGTCATGCCCGGGCTTGTCCCGGGCATCCACGCCTTGCGCTGCGGATATGATTTAAGTCGTGGATGGCCGGAACAAGTCCGGCCATGACGATGAATTAGTAGCCGTGGCCGTTAAGCGCCTACGGCAGCGCCCAGTGCAGGGCGTCCTTGCCGGCGACGTAATTGAGGCCCTGCTGCGCCGGATTGCGATTGATGAAATCGCGGCCGTAGCCGGGATGCAGCAGGCTGCGCACTTCATGTTCCAGCTTGTAGAGCAGGCGGCCGTCCTCGGGATCGATCATGTCGATGAAGCGGTATTCGTGGGCGTTGGTTTCCATGCTGATGAGCCCGCGCGCCCGCATCTCCGCGTAGGGCCCGGCGAAATCGCCGACATAGATCTGGATATGGTGGTTGTCGTAGTCGGGCAGCGGCGCCTCGGTCTCGCGGAACAGCAGCCATTGCTCGCCTATCGCCACGCGCGCCGTGGCGCCTTCGTCGCTCGCGGTCAACTCGGCCGGCGCCTTCATGATCTGCCGGTAAAAGCGGGCGATGCCGGCGGCCGTGCCGAGCGGCACGTCGAACTCGACGTAGGGCAGGCCGAGCTGGATCGGGCCGAAGCGCGCGCGGTCCGGCGCATGGCAGCGCAGCTTGTTGCCCCAGGGGCAGTGGACCTCGACGAAGTCCTCATGCTCGCGGACGAGGAATTTCGTGCCGGCGAGTTGCTTGGCGACGCGGGCGAGGCGGTCCAGCAAGTCGGCGCGGTCGGGCACGACCAGGCCGGTCCAGCCGCGGATCGCTTGCGGCGCGCCGGTCGGCAGATGGAATTGCTGGCGTCCGACATTGACCCACATCAGGTTGGTGCTGACGTTGACATAGGGGTCGCGGGTGAAGCCGAGGCCGGCGAGATAGAACAGCGTCGCCGGCGCTTGGTCGGTGACCCGCACGTTGACATGCTCTAATTTGACGATGTTGCCGACGTTGGCGGCCGCGCGGTCGAAGGGCGCGTGCATGGCTGGCTCTCCGTGTTTCGGTCCGCGGATCATAGCGCGCAAAGGGAGCGCTTTCCAAACTATAAAGGTCCCGATATTTTATCCCGGCGGGCGCATTCCGCCGGCGCAGGGGAGGGAAACATCGCGATGCTGCATGTCGTCAAGGCGACGCCGGAGACGGTCCATTGGGGCTATTTCGACGCGACGCGCGCGCCGGTGCTGAAGATCAAGAGCGGCGATTGCGTGCAGATCGAGGCGGTGACCCATCACGCCGGCGACGCGCCGGATTTGATGTTCGACGACGGCGTGAAGCGCATCTTCGACGAAACGCCGGAATCGGACCGCTATCCCGGCGTGCATATCATGACCGGGCCGATCTTCGTCGAGGACGCCAAGCCGGGCGACATGCTCGAAGTGCATTATCTGGAGATGACGCCGCGCCTGCCTTACGGCTCGAACCTCGCGGCGAACTGGGGCTATCTCTACAAGGAGATGGGCGAGAAGGAGCGGGTGACGATCTATCGTCTCGACGCGGCGAGCAACACGGCCTCGGCCGCCTTCGCCTACGATTTTCCCGGCAAATATCTAGTGCCCGGCACGGTGACGCAGCCCGACGATTGCTGCCGCGAAGAGGCGCTGGGCGGCGTGCGCATTCCGGTGCGGCCGCATCTCGGCACCGCCGGCGTCGCGCCCGACGCGAAGGGCCGCGTCTCCACCGTGCCGCCGGGCGCCCATGGCGGCAATATCGACAATTGGCGCATCGGCGCCGGCGCGACGATGTATTACCCGGTGCAATGCGACGGCGGCCTGTTCTCGGTCGGCGATCCGCATATCTCGCAGGGCGACGGCGAGCTGTCGGGCACGGCGATCGAGGCCTCGCTCGACGTGCTGCTGCAGATCCGCCTGCGCAAGGATTTCAAATTTCCGTCGCCGCTGCTCGAGACGCCGACCGATTGGATCGTCCATGGCTTCGACACCGATTTGAACGTCGCCATGCGCAACGCCTCGCTCGACATGCTCGGCCTGCTCACCGAGCAGCGCGGCCTGTCGCGCAACGACGCCTATTCGCTGATGAGCGTCGCCGCCGACTTCGCCGTCACGCAAGTGGTCGACGGCCGCCAGGGCATCCATGTGCGCATGCCGCGCGGCATCTTCCCGCCGCGCAAAGCCAAGAGCTGAGCATGGCGCCGTTCGACTTTCCCTTCATCACGGTCACCGCCGACATGCCAGGCCTGACGCCGGCGCAGAGCGCCAATCTTGGCCGCGTCTGCCGCGCCATCGAAGCGCGGCTGAAGGAGCCGGACCTGACGCTCGGCAAGATCGCGGCGGCGAGCGGCATCTCGCCGCGTTATGTGCAGAAGCTGCTGCGCAATGTCGGCCAGGGCTTCGCCGGCTATGTGCGGGCCTGCAGGCTGGAGCGCTGCCGCGCCGATCTCGCCGATCCCTGCTGCGCCCGGCTGTCGATCACCGAACTGTGCTTTCGCTGGGGCTTCAACGACGCGGCGCATTTCAGCCGGTCGTTCCGCGCGCGCTACGGCATCGCGCCCAAGGATTTCCGCAAGGCCAGCGGCGTGCGCTGGGACGAGGTTTGGGCCCGGATGAATTGCGCGGAACGGGCCGCCTTCCGGGCGCATTGAGCAGATGCAGCATATGATTTCGGCCCCATTCGATGGGCGAAACGCGCCCCGGTTGCGGCGGACGGTGACGCAGGCTAGGCTTCCCGCATGACCATCCTGCACGGCAAGCGCGGCTTCATCCATATCGCGCGTTCTCTCGTCCTGGCGCTCGGATTGGCTTTCGCCTTCGGAAGCCTACCGCTCGAGGCTGCGCCGGCGCAGGCCTGTGCCCTTTCCAGCGACTGCCTGCTGTCGCCGTCGGACGATCCGCGCGAGCGTGCGGAAACCGTCTTCATCGTCGGCGTCGCCAGCGAAAACCTGCAAAGCGAAGTTCTCGCGCAGACGCCCGCGGCCGTGCCGCCGATTTTCGTCCTCGCGCCGCAATCCTTGCCGTCGGCCGGCCTCGACAGGGGCCAGCGCCTCGTCCGCGGCCATGAGGTCTTGCCCGACAAGACGGGTCCTCCGCGCGTCTGATTCGTCCCAAGTTTCGGCCATCGATGACCGGTGGCCGTGCCGAATCACACGCAGTCGAGGATTCATTCCATGGATAAGAACCATCACACCGCCGTCCGCGCCGTCGAAGACATTCCGGCCTCGCGTCCGGGCCCGATCTCCATCGTCGCGATGGTCATCGCCTTCGGCATCATCCTGACCGTCGATAATTGGGTCCTGATCAAGCGCATCTTTAGCTAAAGCCTATTCGATCCTTCAAGTCGGGGAATGGACGGCGCTTAAGCGTCGCCTGGAATTGGGCGGGACCCTCGGTCCCGCCCATTTTCATTTGCGGATATCTCGTCCCTTGCGGATCGGATAGTCTGCGCGCCTTGGCTTCATAAACGGGGGGGATCCCATGAGTGCGAAACTGACTTTGAGCGTGGCGGCTTTGACCGCGACTTTGATGGCCACCCAGGCGATGGCGCAGACCGCGCCGGCGCCGGTCGCGCCGCCGGGCGCCGCGACGGCCCAGGCGCCGGCGGGCGCCATGCCGCAAATCAATCCCTCGGCGTTCCGCGCCATCCCGCAGATCCGTCAGCGCTGGGAACAGGCGCGCGCGCAATATCTGCAAGCGCAGCAGAACGAGTTGGCCGCCCGTCAGAACTATGACCGCGCCACGACCGAGCTGCTGAACGTGCTCGCGGCGTCGTCCAGCCAGCCGCCGACGCAGCCGATGCCGATGGTCGGCGTGCTGCCGGGCCAGCCTCCGCAGGGCCAGCCGCAGCCGCCGCGCCCGACGACGGGCCCGACCACCGGCGCCCCGGCGACTCCCCCGCGTCCGTAAAGGCCGGGAGACAGGCTGGCGCGTCCAGAGGGCTAAAGGGGGGCGGTGCCGCGAGGCGCCGCCTTCTTTTCTTTTGCAGTTGCGTCGTCACGCGGGCCTGCGAGGGAGTCGGGCCGCGCGCCAGCGATGGATTGCGGGCCGACAGGGCGCAGGATAGGGTTCCCTCATGTTGGTTTTGCGCGAACTGTTCGGTTCCGGCAATTTGTCCCGCGTCCTGATCGTCGCGCTCGGCCTGGGCTTCGGCGTGGGCGCGCCCGTCGATGCCGTCCGGCCGGCGGGTTGCGCCCTCGTCGGCGACTGCACGGTTTTGCCAATCGAAGAACCGCGCGAACGCGAAAGCCTGTCGCTGTCGCTTGCCGGTAGTTCGCGCGAGAAGCAGAAACCTATCGTCTCTACGGCGATCCAGACCGCGCCGCGCGCGCCGGTGCCATGGTCCTTGGTCGCTTCGCCCTTCGGCGAGCGCCGCGAGTTGCGTCACGCGCGCGGCAGAGAAAACCTTCCGGACAAGACGGGCCCGCCCGCCGCGTGATCGCCACTTTCGACGAGTGTGGCTGCCGCAACGCGCGGCAGCTTGCGATCATATATCCGCAAGGAGTTTCCGCATGGACGGCAACGACACTATCGCGAACCGCACAGTGAGTGAAATCCCGGCTTCGCGTCCCGGTCCCGTTTCGATCACGGTGCTGGTGATCGCTTTCGGCATCATCTTCTCGGTCGGCAATTGGAAGATGGTGAGCGGCTGGTTTTCTTAACCGAAGCCATAGCATGAGGAAGGGCGGGGCCGTCGGCTCCGCCCTTTTTCATGACCGCAGCAAGCCGATAGGCAGAACGGGCAAGACTGCCTAAATTAGCCCCTGAGGCAGCGGCCTCGCTTGTTTGCAGTTTCCCCGAGGTGATCATGCCGGCCTACGACTACGACCTTTTCGTCATCGGCGCGGGCTCCGGCGGCGTGCGCGTCGCGCGGCTCGCCGGCGCGCTCGGCAAGCGCGTGGCCGTCGCCGAGGACAACCGGCTCGGCGGCACCTGCGTCAACCGCGGCTGCATTCCGAAGAAGCTCTATTCCTACGCGGCCCACTACGCCGAGGATTTCGAGGACGCCGCCGGCTTCGGCTGGACGGTCGGCGAGCGCAGCTTCGATTGGAGCAAGCTCGTCGTCGCCAAGGAGAAGGAGCTGGCGCGGCTCGGCGGCATCTACGGCAAGGTGCTGACCGACAACAAGGTGACGGTGATACTCGGCCGCGCCCGCATGACCGATCCGCACACGGTGGAAGTCGCCGGCAAGAGCTACACGGCGGAGACCATCCTGATCTGCACCGGCGGCAAGCCGTCGCACGCGCAGTTTCCCGGCCATGAGCTGACCATCAGCTCCGACGAGGCCTTCGACCTGCCGGCCTTGCCAAAGCGCGTCGTCATCGCCGGCGCCGGTTACATCGCCCTCGAATTCGCCTCGATCTTCAACGGCCTCGGCGTCGACACCACGGTGGTCTATCGCGGCGCCGAATTGCTGCGCCATTTCGACGCCGACATCGGCAAGCTGGTGCATGAGGAGATGGCCAAGAAGGGCGTGAAGTTCCGCCTGGAGACGATCTTCGACAAGATCGAGAAGCAGCCGGATGGCTTGCATATCACCACCAACCATGGCGACAGCTTCGTCGCCGACCAGGTGATGATGGCGATTGGCCGCAAGGCCAACACGCATGGCATCGGCCTGATGGAGGTCGGCGTCGAATGCAACCGCGACGGCGCCATCGTCGTCGGCGATCATTCGCAAACCTCGGTGCCGCATATCTATGCCATCGGCGACGTCACCGACCGGCTGAACCTCACGCCGGTGGCGATCTACGAGGCCCACTGCCTGATCGAGACGCTTTATAAGAACAACCCCATGCGGCCCGACCATCGCGACGTGCCGACCGCCGTGTTCAGCAACCCGCAGGCGGCCAGCGTCGGCATGAGCGAGGCGGAGGCGCGCGAGGAGTTCGGCGCCGTCGACATCTACCGCTCGACCTTCAAGCCGCTCAAGCACACTCTTTCAGGGCGAGACGAACGCAGCATGATCAAGCTCGTCGTCGAGAAGAAGACCGGCAAGGTGCGCGGCGCGCATATGGCCGGGGCCGACGCCGCCGAGATCATCCAGGGCTTCGCCGTCGCGGTGAAAGCGGGGCTGACCAAGGCGCAGTTCGACGCCACCATCGGCATCCATCCGACGGCGGCCGAGGAGTTCGTGCAATTGCGGTCGCCGGTATCGACTTAACTTTCGGGGGAGAGCATGCGCATGGTTCTATCCGCATCCTGGCAGTTCTGGGCCCTGCTCTCGGCCTGTTTCGCCGCGCTGACGGCGATCTTCGCCAAGATCGGCGTCGAGAACGTCGATCCCGACATGGCGACGCTGATCCGCACCGTCATCATCCTGATCATGCTGACGATGATCCTTTACGCGCGCGGCCAGCTTCACGCGCCGGGCGGCATCTCGACCAAAAGCTGGATTTTCCTGGTCCTGTCGGGGGCCGCGACCGGGGCCTCCTGGGTCTGCTATTTCCGCGCCCTCAAGATCGGCGACGCCGCGCGCGTCGCCCCGCTCGACAAGCTCAGCCTGGTCATCGTCGCCGTCTTCGGCGTGCTGTTTCTCGGCGAGAACCTGTCCCATTGGAATTGGGCCGGGGTCGTGCTGATGGCGGCGGGCGCCTTGCTGGTCGTCTATCGCGGCTAGGGCGCGGGTGAGGCTTTGCGGCCACGGCGGCCCTGAAAACCGCCCAGAGGCCCGGAATCCCGGGGAAATCCCGGGCTTTCCCGCCTGTCGGAGGGCTGGAAATGGCCGCCGCGAGGGCGTATATAAACTGCCCGATTGTGGATAAGTGCCGGCAGCCCGTCGCGGTGGGGGCCGGATTTGAGGACGTCATGGCGCAGAAGTGGACGCCCGCCTCTTGGCGGTCGAAACCGATCGAACAGCAGCCCGAATGGCCGGACTTGGCAGCCCTTGAGGCTGTCGAGACGAAGCTGCGCGCCTATCCGCCGCTGGTCTTCGCCGGCGAGGCGCGCCGCCTGAAGGACGATCTCGCCAAGGTCGCCGCCGGCAAGGCCTTCCTGCTGCAGGGCGGCGATTGCGCCGAGAGCTTCGCCGAATTCCACCCGGACAACATCCGCGATACCTTCCGCGTGCTGCTGCAGATGGCGATCGTGCTGACCTACGGCGCCGCCGTTCCGGTGGTGAAGGTCGGCCGTTTGGCCGGCCAGTTCGCCAAGCCGCGCTCGGCGCCGACCGAGACGCGCGGCGGCGTCACCTTACCGTCCTATCGCGGCGACATGGTCAACGGCATGGAGTTCACGCCGGAAGCGCGCCTGCCCGATCCGCAGCGCCAGATGCAGGTCTATTTCCAGTCGGCCTCGACGCTCAATCTGCTGCGCGCCTTCGCCCAGGGCGGCTATGCCGACCTGCACCGCGTGCATCGCTGGAACCTCGGCTTCGTCGAGAAGAGCCCGGCCGGCCAGAAATACCGCGAGTTCGCCGATCGCTTGGACGAGACGCTTGGCTTCATGGAAGCCTGCGGCCTGACCTCCGAGACGACGCCGCAGATCCGCGAAACGGATTTCTACACCTCGCACGAGGCGCTGCTGCTCGGCTACGAGCAGGCGTTGACGCGCGTCGATAGCTTGACCGGCGATTGGTACGACTGCTCGGCCCACATGGTGTGGATCGGCGACCGCACGCGCCAGCCCGACAATGCCCAGGTCGAATTCCTGCGCGGCATCAAGAATCCGGTCGGCATGAAGGCCGGCCCGACGCTCGACGTCGACAGCTTCCTGCGCCTCGCCGCCGCGCTCAATCCGGCGAACGAGGCCGGCCGCCTGACCATCATCGCCCGCATGGGCGCCGACAAGGTCGAGGAAAAGCTGCCGCTGCTGCTGCGCGCCGCCAAGCGCGAGGGCCTCAACATCGTCTGGTCCTGCGATCCGATGCATGCCAACACGGTGACCGCGTCGAACGGCTACAAGACGCGCCATGTCGACCGCATCCTCTCGGAAGTGAGCGGCTTCTTCGCTGCCCATCAGGCCGAGGGCACCTATGCCGGCGGCGTGCATATCGAGATGACCGGCCAGGACGTGACCGAATGCATGGGCGGCGCCCAGGCGATCGGCGAATCCTCGCTCGGCGACCGCTATCACACGCACTGCGATCCGCGGCTGAACGCCAGCCAGGCCATCGAGCTCGCCTTCACGATCGCCGAGCGGCTCAAGGTCGGCCGCTCCGCCATTCAAAGCGCCCGAATCGCCGCCGTCTCCTGAGCCGACCCAGTCCGATGGGTCCGGCGAGGGAGACGCTCCGGCCCTTCGCCACCCTCCGTCGAACTCGAACAGCGCTTTGGACATGACGTCGCCCACCAACGAAGATATCCCGCGTCTCACGGACAAATATTTCGTCCGGACCAAGCGTGTGGCCGAACGCTACGGCGACAAGCGCGTGACCTACGCCTTGTTCATGCGCCGTCCGGTGGCGTTCGCGCCGAAGCTGGCGCTCGGCTGGCTGGCGGAGATCGCCAAGGCGCGCGGCGTCGTCCTGCAGATCGAGCCGCATTACCAGGAGGGCGAATGGGTAGGCGCCGGCGAGCCGCTGGTCTATGTCACCGGGCCCTTGAGCCAGCTCGTCGAATTGGAAACCATCCTGCTGCAGAAGCTGGGCGCGGCTTGCGTCGCCGCTTACAACGCCTACACTATGTGCCGCGACCTGCCGAAGGTCGCCTTCATGGCGTTCGACGCGCGCCATTGCGCCGGCACCGAAATGGCCGAGATGATGGCCTATGCCGCCTCGGTCGGCTCGGCGGCGGCCAAGCGCGAGGCTGGCGCCATCGGCTTCATCGGCAACGCCACCGACGCCACGGCGCATTATTTCGGCCGCAGCGAAGGCATCGGCACCATGCCGCATGTGATGATCGGCTATGCCGGCTCCACCTTGCGCGCCGCCGAGATGTTCCATGAGACCTTTCCGGGCGAGCCGATGACCGTGCTGGTCGATTATTTCGGCCGCGAGATCACCGATTCGCTCGCCGTCTGCCGGCGCTTTCCCGAGCTGGCCGCCAAGGGCGAGCTGTCCATGCGGCTCGACACCCACGGCGGCCGTTATGTCGAAGGCCTCGGCCCGCAGGAATCCTACGCCGTGCTCGAGCGCCACAATCCGGCGGCGATCCGCCGCTACCGCAACGAGGTCGAATTGCGCCATCTCGTCGGCACCGGCGTGTCGGCGGCGGCGATCTTCCATCTGCGCGAGGCGTTGAACAATGCGGGCTTTCCCAAGGTGAAGATCGTCGGCACCTCGGGCTTCGGCCCGGCGAAATGCCGCGTCATGGCCGAATCGGGCGCGCCGCTCGACGTCGTCGGCAGCGGCTCCTTCCTGCCCGACGATTGGCACGAGACCTACGCCACCGCCGACGTGATCGCCTATGACGGCGAACCGTCGGTCAAGATCGGCCGCGAATTTTTGCTGCGCAAATGAGTGATGCAATGACTGGCCCTCTCACCATCGCGCTCGCCCAGATCAACCCCACCGTGGGCGACATCGCCGGCAACCTCGCCAAGCTCGCCGCCGCGCGGGACGCCGCCGCGCGCGCCGGCGCCGATCTCATGGTCGCTAGCGAACTGGTCGTCTCGGGCTATCCGCCGGAAGACCTGGTGCTGCGCCCGGCCTTTCTCGCGCGCGTCAAAAGCGCGGTCGAAAACTTCGCCCGCAATACGCTGACCGGTCCCGCCGTGGTGCTCGGCGCGCCCTGGTCGGACGAGACCGGCCTGCACAACGCCGTGCTGCTGCTCGATGGCGGCAAGATCGCCGCCGTGCGCTATAAATGGGACCTGCCGAATTACGGCGTGTTCGACGAGAAGCGTGTGTTCAAGCCGGGCCCGCTGCCCGAGCCGGTGCCGTTCAAGGACCGCAAGCTCGGCCTGCTGGTCTGCGAGGACATGTGGACGCCGACGGTGGCGGGCCACCTCAAATCGCGCGGCGCCGATATCCTGATCGTGCCGAACGGCTCGCCCTTCGAGCTCGGCAAGGGCGCCCAGCGCGCCGAATTGGCCCGCGCCCGCGTCATCGAGACGAGCCTGCCGCTCGTCTACGTCAATCAGGTCGGCGGCCAGGACGAGTTGGTGTTCGACGGCGCCTCCTTCGCCGTCGCGGCCGACGGCGCGCTCGCCGCGCGGCTGCCGGCCTTCCGCGAACATCTGGCGACGCTGCGTTGGGACGGCGCGACGCTGTCCGGCGGCGAGATGGCCGAGGCGCTCGACGATCTGCCGGCGGTCTATAGCGCCATGACGCTCGGCCTGCGCGACTATGTCGAGAAGAACGGCTTTCCCGGCGTGCTGCTCGGCTTGTCCGGCGGCATCGATTCGGCGATCTCGGCGGCGGTCGCCGTCGACGCGCTCGGCCCCAAGCGCGTCCATTGCGTGATGATGCCCTCGCCCTACACCTCGCGCGACAGCCTCGACGACGCCGAGGCGGTGGCCCATGCGCTCAGCATCCGGCTGGACAGCATCTCCATCGAGCCGGCGATGCAGGCGTTCGGCGGCATGTTGGCGCCGAGTTTCGAGGGCCGCCAGCCCGACATCACCGAAGAGAACATCCAGGCGCGCGCGCGCGGGCTCACCTTGATGGCTTTGTCCAACAAGTTCGGCCATATGGTGCTGTCGACCGGCAACAAATCGGAAATGTCGGTCGGCTACGCCACGCTCTACGGCGACATGTGCGGCGGCTTCAACGTGCTGAAGGACGTCTACAAGACGCAGGTCTTCGCGCTGGCGCGCTGGCGCAACGCCCATATGCTGCAGGACGCCAAGGGCCCGCGCGGCGCGGTGATGCCGGAACGCGTCATCACCAAGCCGCCGACCGCCGAGCTGCGTCCGAACCAGAAGGACGAAGACAGCCTGCCGCCTTACGAGACGCTGGACGCCATCCTCACTCACCTGGTGGAGGAGGACATGGGCATCGACGCGGTCGCCGCGCGAGGTTTCGACCGCGCCACGGTGGCGCGCGTCTGGCGCATGCTGACGGTCGCCGAGTACAAGCGCCGCCAGGCGCCGCCGGGCGTCAAGATCACCCGCCGCACGTTGAGTCGCGAGCGGCGCTATCCGATCACCAACCGTTTCGACGAGGCCGGCCAGTCATGACGACGTCGACCGTCACCGTCCGCTTCGCCCCGTCGCCGACGGGCTATCTCCATGTCGGCAATGCCCGCGTGGCGCTGGTCAATTGGCTGTTCGCCCGCCATGAGCAGGGCAAATTCATTCTGCGCATCGACGACACCGACCGCGCGCGTTCCAAGCCCGAGTACGACGAAGCGATCCGCGAGGATCTGGCTTGGCTCGGCCTGACGTGGGACGATCTCCAGCGTCAGTCGGATCGCGACGCGCGCTATCACGCCGCCATGGAGACGCTGAAGGCGGCCGGGCGGCTTTATCCGGCCTATGAGACGCCCGAGGAATTGGATACGGCGCGCAAGATGCGGCTCGCGCGGAAATTGCCGCCGGTCTATGGCCGCGCCGCGCTGGCTTTGACGGATGCGGATCGGGCCAAGCTGGAAGCCGAGGGCCGCAAACCCCATTGGCGCTTCAAGCTGGAGGACGCCAAGGTGGCCTGGACCGATCTCGCCCATGGCCCCGCCGGCTTCGAGACCCGGCATTTGTCCGATCCGGTGCTGGTGCGCGAGGACGGCGCGCTCTTGTACACGCTGACCTCCGTGGTCGACGACATCGACATGGCCGTGACCCATGTGATCCGCGGCGACGACCATATGACCAACACCGCCGTGCAGATCCAGCTGTTCGAGGCCCTGGGCGGTCAGGTTCCGCAGTTCGCCCATTTGCCGCTGATGACCGGCGCCAAGGGCGAGGGGCTGTCGAAGCGCGAGGGCGCGCTGAGCTTGCGTGACCTTCGGGCGGAAGGCATCGAGCCGATGGCGGTTAATTCGCTGCTTGCCGCGCTCGGCACCTCGGACGCGGTGGCGATGCACCGAAGCCTGGATGAATTGGCGGCGGCCTTCGATTGGGCCAAGTTCGGCCGCGCCTCGCCGAAGTTCGACAAGGCCGATCTCGACCGGCTGAATGCGCAGTTCATCCATGCCATGTCCTTCGCCGAGGCCAAGGCCCATGTCGGCGTGGCGATGGACGAGGCCTTCTGGCTCGCCGTGCGCGGCAACCTGACCAAGCCGTCCGACGCCGCCGAATGGTGGAGCGTCTGCCGCGAGCCGCTGGCGCCGGTGGTGCAGGAGGGCGACGGCGCCTTTCTCAAGGCGGCGGCCGAGTCGCTGCCCGAGGCCATCGACACGGAGACCTGGCCGGCCTGGACCAAGGCGCTGGCGGCGGCGACGGAGCGCAAGGGCAAGGCGCTGTTCCAGCCGCTGCGCCTCGCGTTGACCGGGCGCGAACATGGACCGGAAATGAAGAATCTGTTACCCCTCATCGGGCCGGCGCGCGCGAAGGCGCGGCTCCTCGGAAAAACCGCTTAAAAGAAACAGAGGCCTGTTTTGTCCCTCGCGTTGCACAACACCCTGACCAAGCGCAAAGAAGCGTTCGAGCCGCTCGATCCGGCGAACGTCCGCATGTATGTCTGCGGCCCGACGGTCTACGACCGCGCCCATATCGGCAACGCGCGCCCGGTCATCGTGTTCGACACGTTGTTCCGTCTGCTGCAGCGGCTCTATCCGAAGGTCACCTACGTCCGCAACATCACCGACGTGGACGACAAGATCATGGATGCCGCCAAGGCTAAGGGCATCGCCATCGACGAGGTGACGAGCACGACGACGCGCCTGTTCCACGAGGACATGGCGGCGCTCAATGCCTTGCCGCCGACGGTCGAGCCGCGCGCGACGCAGCATATCGCCCAGATGATCGCCATGATCGAGAAGCTGATCGCGAGCGGCCATGCCTATGTCAACGACGGCCATGTGCTGTTCAACGTGCCGTCGATGCCCGAGTACGGCCGGCTGTCCAATCGCGACCGCAAGGAAATGATCGCCGGCGCGCGCGTCGAAGTCGCGCCCTACAAGAAGGACGCGGCGGACTTCGTGCTGTGGAAACCCTCGGCCGCCGATCAGCCGGGCTGGGACAGCCCGTGGGGTCGCGGCCGCCCCGGCTGGCATATCGAATGCTCGGCCATGTCCGAAGCCCATCTCGGCGAGACCTTCGACATCCACGGCGGCGGCCTCGACCTGGTCTTTCCGCATCATGAGAACGAGATCGCCCAGTCGGTCTGCGCCCATGGCGGCAAGCCCTTCGTGAAGGTCTGGATGCATAACGGCTTCCTGTCGGTGAACGGCGAGAAGATGTCGAAGTCGCTCGGCAATTTCTTCACCGTGGCCGAACTACTGGAACAGGCGCCGGGCGAGGCGATCCGTTTCTACATGCTGTCGGCCCATTACCGCGCGCCGTTCGACTGGACGTCGGAGGGCCTGAAGCAGGCCAAGCAGGGGCTCGACAAGCTCTATCGCGCGCTGCTCGATGCCGGCGATGCCGGCGATGCCGGCGATGACAGCGTGCAGCCGGGCGACGTGCCGGCGGTCGTCGTCGACGCGCTGGAAGACGACCTCAACACGCCGCTTGCCGTGGCCCATCTCTATGAGCTGGCCAAGACGTTGAACAAGGCCAATATGGCCGGCGAGCCGACGGCCCAGGCGAAGGCCGACCTGCTCGCCGCCGGCCATCTGCTCGGCGTGCTGCTGCAGGATCCGGCCACTTGGCTGAAATGGACGCCGGCCAATAGCGGCGCGCTGCCCGACGCGGAGATCGACAAGCTGGTCGCCGCCTGGGACGGCGCGCGCCAGGAGAAAGACTACGCAAAGGCGGACAGCCTTCGCGCGCAACTCACCGAACTGAAAGTGTCGGTCTCGGCCTCGCCGGCCGGCACCGTCTGGCGCAGGGCCGAATAGCATGTCGAACCGGGTATATCTTTACGACACGACGCTGCGCGACGGCGCGCAGACGCAGGGCGTCGACTTCAACGTGGCGGACAAGACCGCCATCGCCGAAGCGCTCGATTCGCTCGGCATCGACTATGTCGAAGGCGGCTGGCCCGGCGCCAACCCGACCGACGACGCCTTCTTCGCCAAGCCGCCGCGCCTCAAGCATGCCAAGTTCTGCGCCTTCGGCATGACCCGCCGCGCCGGCCGTTCGGCGTCTAACGATCCGGCGCTCACCGCGATGTTCGGCACCACGGCGCGCGTCGCCACCATGGTCGGCAAGACCTGGGACTTCCAGGTGAAGGTCGCGCTCGGCATCGATCTGGCCGAGAACCTGGCGATGATCCGCGACAGCATGAAGCTTGCCGCCGAGAAGATGGACGAAGCGATGTTCGACGCCGAGCATTTCTTCGACGGCTACAAGGACAATCCGGACTACGCGCTGCAGGCGGTGAAGGCCGCTTATGAGGCGGGCGCGCGCTGGATCGTGCTGTGCGACACCAACGGCGGCACCTTGCCGCATGACGTCGAGCGCGTCGTCGGCGAGGTCGCCAAGCATATCCCGGGCGACCGTCTCGGCATCCATTGCCACAACGACACCGAGAACGCGGTGGCCAATTCCTTGGCCGCCGTGCGCGCCGGCGCGCGCCAGATTCAGGGCACGCTTAACGGCCTCGGCGAGCGCTGCGGCAACACCAATCTCGTCAGCATCATCCCCAACCTGATGCTGAAGATGGGCTACGAGACCGGCGTGTCGGCCGAGAGCCTGCAGCGCCTGACCCATGTCTCGCATCTGCTCGACGAGCGCTTGAACCGCAAGCCGAACCGCAACGCGCCCTATGTCGGCGAATCGGCCTTCGCCCACAAGGGCGGCCTGCATGTCTCGGCCGTGGAGAAAGACCCGCGCACCTACGAGCATATCGATCCGGCGCTGGTCGGCAACGAGCGCACCATCGTCATGTCCGACCAGGCGGGGCGCTCGAACGTCATCTCGCAGCTGCGCGACGCCGGCATTACCGTCGATCCGAAACATCCGAAGATCCCGGAGCTGCTCGATCTGGTGAAGAACCGCGAGTACGAGGGCTATAGTTACGACGGCGCCGAGGCGAGCTTCGAGCTGCTCGCCCGCCGTGCCCTCGAAGGCGTGCCGGAATATTACAAATTGGTCAGTTTCCGCGTGCTCGACGAGCGGCGCTGGAACGCCCGTGGCCAACTCATCACTCTGTCGGAAGCGACGGTCAAGATCGACGTGCCCTGTAAAGAGGGCGTGGAGCGCCACATGACCGTCGCCGAAGGCAATGGCCCGGTGAACGCGCTCGACAATGCCATCCGCAAGTCGCTGCTGCCGTTCTATCCGGCGCTCGAGGACATGACGCTGATCGACTACAAGGTGCGCATCCTGACCTCGTCGGAAGGCACCAAGGCGGTGACGCGCGTGATGATCGAAAGCGGCGATTCGACCGGCGCGCGCTGGTCGACCGTCGGCGTGTCGGCCAACGTGATCGACGCGTCCTACAGCGCGCTGTACGATGCCATCGTCTATAAGCTGTTCCGCGCCGGCGTGAAGGCGTAAAGCCATGGACGAGCGTCCGCCACGACGCGAGCCGGCCAAGGCGACGACGGTCTTCACGTCCGAGCCGGGCGCGCCGGTCGTTATTCTGGTCAATCCGCAATTGGCCGAGAACATCGGCGCCTGCGCGCGCGCCATGCTCAATTGCGGCCTGACGGAAATGCGCATCGTCAAGCCGCGCACGAAATGGCCGCATCCCAACGCCTTTGCCTCGGCCTCGGGTGCCGACCAGGTGCTGGAGAACGCCAAGGTCTACGAGACCACCGCCGAGGCGGTCGCCGACCTGCAGCAGATCTTCGCCACCACGGCGCGCCAGCGCGGCATGGCCAAGCCCTTGATGACGGCGCGCGAAGCGGCGACGAAGGTCCGCGGCTTCGCCGCCGGCGGCGAGCGCTGCGGCATTTTGTTCGGCCCGGAGCGCACGGGCCTGGAGAACGACGATGTCGCCGCCGCGGATTTCGCCGTGAGCGTGCCGCTCAATCCGGGATTCACCTCGCTCAACCTGGGTCAGGCGGTGCTGATCCTTGCCTATGAATGGTATCAAGCCGGCGGGCCTACCAACGAAGCGCCGATGATGGGTACCAAGCGCCGCCGGTCGCCCGCGGCGGGCAAGCAGGACATGCGGGCGCTGTTCGAGCATCTCGAAGACGAGCTCGGCCGCGCCGGCTTTCTTTACCCGCTCGACAAGCGCCCGCGCATGGTCCGCAACATCCGCACCATGCTGCTGCGCGCCGGTATGACCGAGCAGGAAGTGCGCACCTTCCGCGGCATGGTCAAGGCGCTGGTCAACCCGCGCCCCAACCGCGGCAACGACGAATGAGACGGCTTGGGCGGGTCTTTTCGCTCTAGCTGATCATTCGTGAACCTGTTGGACGGCTCGCCTTTCTGATCTCACTCTGCCCAGGATCGGGGGAGGGGCTATGGAGCACAATATCTTCGTGTCGGCGGCCATGTTGGCGGGCTTCGTCGCCTTGCCCATCGCCGCTTCTATATGCCATCCGTTTGTTCTGGCTCCGGCTGTCGCCGTCGCTTTCTCGGTGCGGCGCTATTGGCGCGCCGCTCTGGGCGGTGTTCTGGCTGGCGTGTTCGCAGCCGGCATCGTGACAATTTTTCATAGACCGGGAATGACCTTCATCCTGCTGCCGCCGCCGCGCATGGCTTGGTCGCTGTTTCCTGTCGCGGGTTTCATGATCGCCTCGATCTGTTATCCGCTGGCGCGCGCGATCGCCGCTTTCAAAGCCCGTCGCGGTGGGGAGGAAAGCGCTCAATAGGCATTGTAAATATTGAGCTTTCCCGCCGTTTGACATTCCCCGGCCGGCGGCTATAGTGCGCCCCTTCGCGGGAATAGCCCGCGACTTCCGAGAACGCGGACGCCGATATAAGCCTTTGAAAAGGCTCGAAAGTTCGGAGCCCCGTCCTTCCCGCCGCGGCGGGTTGGGCCTATCGGGACATCAATGACACCGTCAAAACGGGTGAATTATGACCAAGCGTATCGAGTCCAAGTACAAGATCAACCGCCGCCTCGGCGTCAACCTCTGGGGCCGCGCCAAGAGCCCGGTCAACAAGCGCGACACGCCGCCGGGCCAGCACAATGCCCGCCGCCCGAAGCCGACCGATTACGGCATTCAGCTCTTCGCCAAGCAGAAGCTGAAGGGCTACTACGGCAACATCAGCGAGAAGCAGTTCCGCCGCTATTACGAAGAAGCCCTGCGCCGCCGCGGCGACACCGGCGAGGCGTTGATCGGCTTCCTCGAGCGCCGTCTCGACACCGTCGTCTATCGCATGAAGTTCGCCGTCACGCCGTTCGCCTCGCGCCAGCTGGTCAACCACGGCCATGTGAAGGTTAACGGCAAGAAGGTCAACATCGCCTCCTACATGGTTAAGGAAGGCGACACGGTCGAGATTAAGGACAGCTCCAAGCAGATGGGCGTCGTCCTCGAAGCGGTCGCCAGCGGCGAACGGGACGTGCCGGAATACATGTCCGTCGACCACAAGGCGATGAAGGGCACCTTCGTGCGCACGCCGAAGCTGGCCGACGTGCCCTATCCGGTCCAGATGGAACCGAACATGGTCGTCGAATTCTACTCGCGCTAAGTCGCTCTTTGCGCGCCTCCGGCGCGACGCGAGAATTCACGATCAAAACGAACAAGGCCGCTTCCTCGGAAGCGGCCTTTTTTGCGCGCGAAGCAATAACGCTTCAGCAGCCTGGTCTTTTTCCCTTTAGGCCGATAGCGGTAAAATAATCGCCGTCGTTCTGGGGGCTCAATGAGATTGCAGCTATTTTTAACTGCGGCGCTATTGATCGCCGCGGCCTCACGCGCCGATGCGGTCGAGTTTTATCAGAGCGAGCCGATCCGGCCGCTGACCAATCTCGCAGACGTTACGCTGGAGCCGCACGAAGCGCTGGTGGTGGTCGGCTATGCGATCCGCAACGCCGACGTCGCGAGTTGGAACGAGGAATATCCGGTTCACCTCGGCTGGATGCCGTTCGACGACAAGACGGGCCTGCGGATCGGCAAAGTGATGCTGACGGCGACCGAGCGTTGCGCCCGCAGCGTCTCGATCGCGTGCGACAAGGTTCAGTATCGCGTCTATCGCGTGCCGGCCGGCAACTATGCCTTAGCCTGGGCTTTCAACAGCAAGAGGCTGACCTCATACGCCGAGATGGCGCGCGGTTCGCTGGAGTTTCACATCCACAGCGGAGAGATTAGGAATGTCAATTTCCCCGGCCCCGCGCGCGTGCGCCTCGGCTTGCCGGCCTTTCGCGTCAATGCCGGCGAAGTGCTCTATGTCGGCGATCTCACGCTGAGCTTTCAAAATCAGCTGCCGCATCCCGGCTGGCTCGGCACGCGCGACGACGCGGCCGTGCTCGCGATGATGAAAGCCAGCCCCTACGCCGACCGCCTGGCGGTCCGCTCAGGAACATATATCGGGCGCTGATCCCCAAACGGCAACGGCCGGAGATCGCTCTCCGGCCGTCTTCCGTTCGCAATGAGGCGACGTCACTCGCCGGTGATGGCCTTGGCTTCCTTCACCACGTCCGGCGGAGTCGAATAGAGCTCCTTCAGCATGCCCGCTACCTTGATGCCCTGAATCGGGTCGATGATGAGCTGCTGCTTGTCGGCGTCGGCATTGAACTGCGCGTCCTTCATGGTCTTGTCGAAGGCGTCGCGCAGCACCGACAGGCGGTCGGCCGGCACGGCTTTCGACAGGATGTAGGGACGGCCGATCTCGGACGGCGCGTTCAACAGGTCGAGCAGCTTGCGCTTGTTGGGATCCTTCACGATATCGCCGGCATAAGTGACGCTGGCGGGCAGACCGTGCGAAACCTCCTTCTGGAAACGGATCACCACGTCGATCTTCTTATCGCGAATCCAGTCTTCCGGAATCGACGTCCAGGAGCCGCAATCGCCGTCCAGTTCGCCGCGCTCGATGGCGATGCGTTTCTCGGCGCTGCCCGGATAGCCGAGCACCTGCTTCATCTTCACGCCGAAGATCTGCTGCAGCATCTTCTGGTTGACGTAGGCCGACGAGCCGGCGCCGGTGTCGCCCATGATGATCTGGTCGCGCTTGAGCATCTCGTCGAAGCTCTTGATGTTCTTCGCGCCCCAGGTGTAGCAGACGCGCAGATCGTTGCCGATGCTGCCGAGCCAGGCGAACTCCTGGAAGTCCGCCTTGATTTTTTCGGGAATCGTCATCGACTGGATCAAGAGGCCCGGATTGAAGGCGGCGATCACCGTGCCGTCCTTCGGCGCGGCGCCTTCGAGATTGCGCACGGCCTGCAGGCTGCCGGCGCCCGGCATGTTCTGCACGACGATGGTCGGGTTGCCGGGGATGAAGCGGTTGTAATGGCGGGCGAGCAGGCGGGCGTAAGCATCGTAGCCGCCGCCGGGCGTGAAGCCGACGACGATGTTGACGGTCTTCCCGGCGTAGAAATTCTGCTGCGCGCTGGCGGTCTCGGCCAGGGCCAGCGGGGCAAGCAACGCGCACAACGCGAGCGACGGACGCATGAGCCTCATGAGTTTCTCCTGTTATGGAATGCGGCAAGACTCTGTTTGCGAAACGCGCGCCTATGCGCGGCGCGCGGCCGGTCTTGTCCTGGTGGATTGGGGTCTCGCGCGACCCGGTCCGCCTGTTGCGGCGAACATGTCATCTCCCGGTTTGGACGATGCCGGCTTGGGCCGGTTCTGCGGGCAAGTCTAGGGGCGGGGCGGAGAGATTCCTAGCCCTCTAAGCATTTTTCAAAATGGGTGAACGGCCGTCACGCAAAGCGCCGCCGGCTCCCGATTGCCCATGAAATGAGCGATCGGGAGCGGCTGAAAAGCGGGCGTTAGGCCGAGACGGTCTTGCTGTCGGCGGGCGAGGCGGCCGGCTTGTCGGCGGCGGCCGGCACGCAGGTGGGCTGGCCGGTCTTCTCGCCGGTCAGGGCCTGCTGGGTCTGGTCTTCGGCGCGCCAGCGCAGCGCGACGCCGTTGAGCGTGTCGAGGATGCCGCGCAGCTCTTCGCCGCGCGGGGCGAGAGCGTAGGTCACCTGCGGCGGGATCGTCGGCTCATGATGGCGGGTGATGAGCCCGGCGCCCTCCAGCATGCGCAGGCGCTCGGTGAGCACCTTGGCGGAGATGCCGGGCACCTTGCGCTTCAATTCGCCGAAGCGCGTCGGTCCTTCGTTGCGCAGGACCCAGATGATGTAGCTGGTCCAGGGCCCCATCAACAGACGGAGCAGGGAATCCATCGGGCATTCGGCATGGTGAGCTTCGCGCATGATGACCTCGGTTTTGAGACGCTGGCGGTTCTGGCCGCCGGGGGTGATATGGGGGAAAAGTTCGGTTACGAAAAGATAACTACTTTACAGACGAAATCAATAGGCGCATATGGGGCGAAGTTACTAAAATATACTTGATCCCTTAGAGATACCGTTACCATGGGGAAACCTGGACGGGTCAGAGGGGGGACAAGCCAACCCACCGAAAGGATTTCCTCATGAACGCCGTCACTCAGCCCGTCAGCGTCGTCCCCCGCGTCGCCGTCGTCTATCACTCCGGCTACGGCCACACCAAAAAGCAGGCCGAGGCGGTCGCCGCCGGCGCCGCCAGCGTCGTCGGGGCCAAAGTCGCGCTGATCCCGGTCGAGGAGGCCGAGGCCCGCGCCGAGGAATTGAACGCCGCCGATGCCATCATTTTCGGCGCGCCGACCTACATGGGCGGCGTCTCGGCCCAGTTCAAAACCTTCATCGACTGGACGTCGAAGATCTGGTTCGTCGGCGGCTGGAAGGACAAGCTCGCCGCCGGCTTCACCAACTCCTCGTCGCCCGCCGGGGACAAGCAGGGCAGCCTGCAGCAGATCGCCGTCCTCGCCGCGCAGCAGGGCATGCTGTGGGTCAGCCTCGGCCTGCCGCCGGGCAACAACAGCTCGACCGGCAGCGACGAGAACCTGAACCGTCTCGGCTCGTCGCTCGGCGCCATGGCGCAGTCGAACGCCGATCAAGGTCCGGAGCTCGGCCCGATCGCCAGCGACCTGCGCACCGCCGAGCATCTCGGCCGCCGCGTCGCCGAATTCGCCCGCATCCATGCCGCGGCGAAAGTCGCGGTCGCGGCCTGACCGCAAACGAGGGAGATCGATCATGATCGACAATCGCAGCGCGCCCTTCGGCGCATTTCTTCTCCGCGTCGCGCTCGGCGTCATGTTCCTGGCGCATGCGCTGCTGCTCAAGCTCGGCGCCTTCGGGCTCGACGGCACGACGCAGTTCTTCGTCAGCCTCGGCCTGCCGGCCTGGACCGCGCCGGCGACCATTCTCACCGAAGCGGTCGGCGGCTTGGCGCTCGTCGTCGGCCTCTACGCGAGGCTCGCCGCCGTGGCGACGATCCCGGTGCTGCTCGGCGCGCTCTGGGTCCATGCCGGCAACGGCTGGGTCTTCAACGCGCCGAACGGCGGCTGGGAATATCCGTTGTTCCTGGTGGTGATCGCCGGCGTCGTCGCGTTGCTCGGCGACGGGGCCTACGCGCTGCGCCGCACGCCGATTCTAAACCAATGGAGCGGCCCGCGCCAAAGCCGCTTCGAACTTCCATAAGCGTAAAGCGTAACAGTTCCAGTAAAGCGTAAGCGTTCGTATCGTCAGCGTACCAGTCCGCGTCCCGCGTCAACGAAAAGGGCCGATGCATCAGCATCGGCCCTTTTCGATTCGGATGATATGTAGCCCGTTTTATCTCCCTCCCCCCCCCCCCCTTGCGGGGGGGGGGTGGGGTGGGGGCTTTCGGCGAGGCTGCGTGGCCTCGCCCCACCCGGCGCTGTCGCGCCGACCTCCCCCGTCGAGGGGGAGGTTGATCTGGTGCCTTACGCAACCGCGGTCGCGCAAAACATCACGCCACTGCCGTGGCGACGCCCTTCTGCTGGAACAGTTCGGTCAGTTCGCCCGAGGCGAACATCTCGCGGATAATGTCGCAGCCGCCGACGAATTCGCCCTTCACGTAGAGCTGCGGAATGGTCGGCCAGCTCGAGAACTGCTTGATGCCTTCGCGGATGCCGGGGTCGGTCAGCACGTCGACGCCCTTGAACTTGACGCCCGAGCGCGACAGCACTTCGACCACGGCGGCGGAGAAGCCGCATTGCGGGAAGACCGGCGTACCCTTCATGTAGAGCACCACGTCGTTGGCGGAGATGTCGCTGCGGATCTGGTCGAAGACCGGGTTCTCGCTCATGGCTCGTTTCCTTGTGTTCGCGCGGCCTGACGCCGCGAAAAAAATCTACTCGGCTACGGTTGTTTGCAGGGCGAGGGCGTGCAGCTCGTTGCCCATGCGGCCTTGGAGGGCGGCATAGACCATTTGATGCTGCTGCACGCGCGTCTTGCCCTTGAAGGCGGCGGACGTCACGTAGGCGGCGTAATGATCGCCGTCGCCGCGCAGGTCCTCGATGGTGACCTCGGCGCCGGGGATGCCTTCCTTGATCAGCGTCTCGATCTGGACCGGGTCCATCGCCATCGCGGCTGCTCTCTCTTGGTTGTTCGGCTCGTTACTACTCGTTGCTATTCTGCGGCGGCCATATAGCCGGGCAGCCAGCCCTCATGGGCGTCGCGCAACTCGCTCAAGGATATGGTGCCGAGCCCGGCGACCGTCAACGCGGCATTTGCGCCGGCGCCGGCGGTCTTGCCCAGTTTCCACGCCGGAACCTTGGCGCTCTGGGCGGCGGTCATCACGGCGTTGGCGTCCTTGACCGCGACAATATAGCGGCCCTGGTCCTCGCCGAACAGCCAGCCGTGCAGGGGCACGATGACGCCGACGATATTGTCCGGCGGGGCGATCTCCGCGCCGATATGGCCGGCCAAGGCCATTTCCGCCAGGGCGACCAATAGGCCGCCGTCGGAGACGTCATGGACGGTGGCGGTCTGGCCGCTGGTGATGAGGCCGCGCACGAAGTCGCCGTTGCGGCGCTCGGCGTCGAGATCGACGGCGGGCGGCGCGCCCTCTTCGCTCTTGCCGATCTCGCGCAAGTACAGCGAGGCGCCGACATGGCCGAAGGTGGCGCCGATCAGGATCAGGTCTTCGCCCTCGGCCTTGAGGGCCGGCGAGGCGGTTTTGGACAGATCGTCGATCACGCCGACGGCGCCGATGGCGGGCGTCGGCAGAATGGCCTTGCCGTTGGTCTCGTTGTAGAGCGAGACGTTGCCCGACACGACCGGGAAGTCGAGCTTCAGGCAGGCTTCGCGGATGCCTTCGACGCATTGCACGAATTGGCCCATGATCTCGGGCTTCTCGGGATTGCCGAAGTTCATGTTGTCGGTGATGGCGAGCGGGCGGGCGCCGGCGGCGGTCAGGTTGCGCCAGCATTCGGCCACGGCCTGCGCGCCGCCGGAGAACGGCTCGGCGAAGCAGTAGCGCGGCGTGCAGTCGGTCGTCATCGCCAGGCCGCGATTGGAGATTTTGCCGGTTTTGGGATCGCGGATGCGGACGATGGCGGCATCGCCGCCCGGGCGCTGCACGGTGTCGCCCATCACCATGTGGTCGTACTGCTGCCAGATCCAGCGGCGGCTGGCGATGTCGGGCGAGCCCATCAGCGTTTTGAGCGCGGCGAGCGGATCGCCGCCGGGCACGTCGTCGGGCAGGATGATCTTCGGGCGCGGGCCCGGCACCCAGGGCCGGTCGTACATCGGCGCGGCGTCGGCGAGCGGCGCGATCGGCAGGTCGGCCTGCACGGCGCCATGGCGCTTGAGCACCATGCGGCCCGAGTCGGTGAGATGGCCGATGACGGCGAAATCCAATTCCCACTTGTCGAACACGGCGCGCGCCTCGGCCTCGCGGCCGGGCTTGAGCACCATGAGCATGCGCTCCTGGCTTTCCGACAGCATGATCTCGTAGGCGGTCATGCCCTCTTCGCGCATCGGCACCGCGTCGAGATCGAGCTCGACGCCCATGCCGCCCTTGGAGGCCATCTCGAAGGAGGAGGAGGTGAGGCCGGCGGCGCCCATGTCCTGGATGCCGACGATGACGTCCTTCTCCATCAGTTCGAGGCAGGCCTCGATCAGCAGCTTCTCGGTGAAGGGATCGCCGACCTGCACGGTCGGGCGCTTGGCCTCGGCTTGGTCGTCGAACTCGGCGGACGCCATGGTGGCGCCGTGGATGCCGTCGCGCCCCGTCTTGGAGCCGACATAGACCACCGGATTGCCGACGCCGGAGGCGGCCGAATAGAAGATGCGGTCGGTGCGGGCGACGCCGACGGTCATGGCGTTGACCAGGATGTTGCCGTTGTAGGAGCTGTGGAATTCCGTCGAGCCGCCGACCGTGGGGACGCCGACGCAATTGCCGTAGCCGCCGATGCCGGCGACGACGCCGGCGACGAGATGGCGCGTCTTGGGATGGCTCGGCTCGCCGAAGCGCAGCGCGTTCAGGTTGGCGACGGGCCGCGCGCCCATGGTGAAGACGTCGCGCAGGATGCCGCCGACGCCGGTCGCCGCGCCCTGGTAGGGCTCGATGAAGGACGGGTGGTTGTGGCTTTCCATCTTGAAGATGGCGGCGAGGCCGTCGCCGATGTCGATGACGCCGGCGTTCTCGCCGGGGCCGCAGATCACCCAGGGCGCCGTGGTCGGCAGCCGCTTGAGCCATTTCTTCGACGACTTGTAGGAGCAATGCTCGCTCCACATCACCGAGAAGATGCCGAGCTCGGTGATGTTGGGCTCGCGGCCGAGAATCTCCAGCACGCGCTTGTATTCGTCGGGCGACAGGCCGTGCGCCTTCACCACATCGGGCGTGATCTTGGTCGCTTGAACGCTCACGACAGGGCCTCCACAAGGCCGTCGAACATGGCCTTGCCGTCGGTGCCGCCGAGCAGCGGATCGGCGAGGCGTTCGGGGTGCGGCATCATGCCGAGCACGCGGCCGTTCTCGCTGACGATGCCGGCGATGTTGTTCAGCGCGCCGTTGGGATTGGCCTCGGGCGTGACGTTGCCGCGTTCGTCGGCATAGCGGAAGGCGACGCGGCCGTCGCCTTCGAGGCGCTTCATGGTTTCGGCGTCGGCGAAATAATTGCCTTCGGCATGGGCGATGGGAATGCGCACGGTCTGGCCGATCTTGTATTTGGCGGTGAAGGGGGCGGCGGCGCGCTCGACCTTCAGGTGGACATCCTTGCAGATGAACTTGAGCGAGACGTTGCGCATCAGCACGCCGGGCAGCAGGCCGGCCTCGGTGATGACCTGGAAGCCGTTGCAGATGCCGAGCACCGGGGTGCCGGCCTTGGCGCGCTTGACCACTTCGCGCATGACCGGCGAATGGGCCGCCATGGCGCCGCAGCGCAGATAGTCGCCGTAGGAAAAGCCGCCGGGCACGACGATCAGGTCGGTCTTGGGCAGCTCGGCGTCGCCGTGCCACACCATGTCGGGGGCCGCGCCCATGCTGGCGGCGAGCGACGTCTGCACGTCGCGGTCGCAATTCGATCCGGGAAAGACGATGACCGCCGCTTTCATGCCGCGCTCCGCATCCGCGTGGCCATGGGCTTAACCCTCCAGGTCGATGCGGTAGTCCTCGATCACCGTGTTGGCGAGGAGCTTCTTGCACATGTCGTCGATCTGGGCGCGCGCCTTGGCGGCGTCCGTCTCGGCGATCTCCAGTTCGAGGAACTTGCCCTGGCGGACGGACTCGACGCCAGCGAAGCCGAGCGAGCCGAGCGCGTGGGCGATCGCCTTGCCCTGCGGATCGAGGACGCCGGTCTTGAGGGTAACGTGGACTTTGGCCTTCATGGGACTTTCGCAGCGATAGAGAGAACGGACGTTACTGAATCGTCTTGGGGCCCTTGAAGTCGGCCTGGCCGCCTTCGGGGAGGATGCCGAGACGGCGCGCCACTTCCTGGTAGGCTTCCTCGATCTTGCCGAGGTCGCGGCGGAAGCGGTCCTTGTCCATCTTCTCGTTGGTGCTGGCGTCCCACAGACGGCAATTGTCCGGGCTGATCTCGTCGGCGAGCACGATGCGGACTTCCTCGTTGTCGTAGAGGCGGCCGAACTCGAGCTTGAAGTCGACCAGGCGGATGCCGATGCCGAGGAACAGGCCGATCAGGAAGTCGTTGATGCGCAGCGACATGTTGAGGATGTCGTCGATCTCGGGCGTCGCCGCCCAGCCGAACGCGGTGATGTGCTCTTCCGAGACCATCGGGTCGTTCAGCTCGTCCTTCTTGTAATAATACTCGACGATCGAGCGCGGCAGCGCGGTGCCCTCGGGGATTCCGAGGCGCTGCGAGATCGAGCCGGCGGCGATGTTGCGCACGACCACTTCGATCGGGATGATCTCGACCTCGCGGATGAGTTGCTCGCGCATGTTGAGGCGGCGCACGAAATGCGTCGGGATGCCGATGTCGTGCAAGCGCAGCATCAGATGCTCGGAGATGCGGTTGTTCAGCACCCCCTTGCCGGTGATGGTGCCCTTCTTCTTGTTGTTGAAGGCGGTGGCATCATCTTTGAAATATTGAACGAGAGTGCCGGGCTCGGGTCCTTCGAACAGAACCTTCGCTTTGCCTTCGTAGATTTGCTTGCGGCGGGCCAAGTGGTCCTCACTGTGCGGGCGGGCGCCGGGGAGGGCCGTCCAGATGACGGGCTGGCGCCGCGAGGAAGCCGCAACATATAGGACTCCCCGGGGGGCCGCAACGCTGCCGGCCCGCTGTGGATAACCTGGCGAAAATGCCTGAAAATCCTGGCAAAAGCCTAAAGTTCGACCCGCGCGTAGGCCGCCTCGTCGGGCCGGCCGGCGGCGAACAGCCAGATCGGCGCTTTCGGCGGATTTTGCAGCTTGGGCAGGGCGATCAGCGACGAGGACACCGTGCCGTAAGGCGTGTCGGTGACGATGTTGAGCGCGCCGCGCGGCCCGGCGTCGGGCGCATGGCCGCGCTGGCCCATCAGGGCCGGCCAGTCGCCCCACTCGCCAGCCGCGGGGTCGGGCAGGCGCGCCGCTTGAAAACGGGGCAAATAATCGCGGATGCGCGGGCTGGTCAGGTCGTTGAGATCGTTGGCGGTGATCATCGACAGGCCTTCGGCGATTTTATGACCGCGGAGGGTCGAACCGTCGCTCTTGAGCCAAAAGGCGTCGCGGTCGTCGGCGATCACCAGATTGAACGGCCGATAGGCGCCGGGATCGAGTTGGACGAGCGAGGCCGCCGCCATGTCGGCGTCGGCATGGTCGAGGGCGTCGAGCACCAGTTCGCCGCGCGAGCGTTTGCCGTCGGCCGGGCCGAGGCTGCCCGGGCGGTTGAGAATGCCGGCCACCAGGCCGTGATCGTTGAGGCCGAGCCAGCTGCCGCCGGCGGTCTCGTCCAGGCCGGCGACGACTTCGGGCCGGTCGTCCCAGTGGCGGGCGGGGGCTTTCCAGGGGCGCGTGGCCATTTCGTCGCGGTTGGCGGCGAGCAGCAGCGGCCAGTCATGGCCCGGGCGGCGCAGAATCACGAGCGTGCACATGACAAGTTCGATAGCACCGCCGATGTCCCTTGCCAATGACGCGCCGGATCGCGCCTGAGCGGTTGCCAATCGGGGTCCGGCGCACTATGTCTCTGGTGCCATTTACTGAGGAGGAGCGCCCGATGTCTGGGTTCGACGATCGCGAAAAAGGGTTCGAAGCCAAGTTCAAGCTCGACCAGGAAACCCAGTTCAAGGTGACGGCGCGCCGCAACAAGCTGTTCGGCCTGTGGGCCGCCGGCAAGCTCGGCCTGGCTGGCGACGCGGCGGAGGCTTACGCCGCCGACATGGTCGCCGCCGATTTCAAGACGGCCGGCGACGGCGACGTGCTAGAGAAGGCGCGCGACGATCTCGCCGCCAAGGGCGTGACGGCCAGCGAGGCCGATCTTCGCAAGGAATTGGACAATTGCGCCGCGACCGCGCGTGAGCAAGTGGTGACCCAGGGCCGCTAGGTTCGGGTCGCTCGCTCGACGCGGAGCGCGCCTCCGGCGCGTATTTATACGCGCCTCTGGCGCGACCGAAGGGCCGCCCCGTTCGTAAGAGCGTTGGGCGGCCTTTTGCGTATTCGCAGCCGATGGCGTCCGCCCGCCAACCTAGCCTAGCGCCGTTTTTTACCTTCGCAGTCTTTTTCTCCGGCGCTACCGCAGCAGCGCGGGTAAAGCCTGTCGCGCCGCCTCGGAGAGCGAGGCGGCTCCGCGTTTGGCGAGCGTCAGATAGTCGCCGCCGCGCGCCGCCAAGGCATCGTAGGCTTCGCGCAGATCGTGTGGGCTGTCCTCGGCGAGAATGGCCATCAATTCCGCTGCTTGCGCGAGGTCCTTTAGCGTCTTGGACCTCGCCGCAAGGTCGCGGTTGGCGGCGACGATCAATTTGTGCAAGCAGAAGCGCGCGGGATTCGGCACGCGCACGCGCACGCCGTCGTCGTGCAGATATGTCGCTTCGAGGGGAGCTTCGATCAGATAATCCAGGTAAGGCACCTGCTGGGCGCCGAAATCGCTTCGTGGCGGAGCGATCGCAGTCCAAATATCGCCTTGCCGATGAGGCGTCAGAAGTTCGATGCGAATTTGTTCGGTGCGATGCTTCAGTTTCGTCGAGATGATTTCGCCTGGCCGCGCCGGCACCGGAAAAAACGCTTTGTCCAGGGACTCGACCACTTGGGGCAGCAAGGTTGTGGCGTCTGCCGCGATGTCGATGACGGCGAAGTCGATATCCCCGGTCTGCATGTTCGCTTGGGATAGTTCTCTTCCAAGCATGGCGGCGTAGCTGATATACGCATGCGTGCCGATCAGCACGGCGCCTTTTTCGAACGCCAGCTTGTCGGCGAGCGCCGCGATCACGCGGCCCGAAGCGGCATCGACAGTCATGCGCAATGCCGCCTTGATGGCTCGGCACAATTCTCGACGAATTGCCTTTTGCTTGCGAACGGCGGCATTCTCGCTTTTCCACCGCGCGATATTGTCGAGAAGCTCCGGCGTTTCCACGCCGATGGTTTTTTGCAGGCGGACATTTTTCCCGATCCAGTGCTGCTTATACCAGTAGCGTCGGCCGTTGATCGTCTTGACGGAAAAGCTGCCCGGATTGCGACCTTGGAGGACATCCAGTTCGGACAAGTCATGCAGTTCCGCATAAAGCGTCGCGACCTGCAACGTGATGGGACGTGCGTTCAGCATGTCCCTTTATACTCCAAATTTTGCAGTTGGAGTATAATTTATACTCCAAGTCTACAATTCGGAGTATAATACTTTAATATCAATATGTTATATGTGGGCTACTTGCTTTTGGGCTTCTTCGCCTTGGCGGCGGTGCTTTTGCCGAACACGCGCTTGAAGATCGTGTCGACATGCTTGGTGTGATAGCCGAGGTCGAACAGCGCCGACAATTCCTTGCGCGACAGGTATTTCGCCACGTCCTTATCGCCAGCGAGCAGCTCGAGGAAGCTGACGCGCTTCTCCCAGACCTGCATGGCGTTGCGCTGCACCAGCTTGTAGGAATCCTCGCGCGACGCGCCCTTTTGGGTGAGGGCGAGCAGCACGCGCTGCGAATGGACGAGGCCGCCGAGCATGTCGAGATTGCGCTGCATGGCGTCGGGATAGACCAGCAGCTTGTCGATCATGCCGGTGAGGCGGGCGAGGGCGAAGTCCAGCGTCACCGTCGCGTCGGGGCCGATCATGCGCTCGACCGAGGAGTGCGAGATGTCGCGCTCGTGCCATAGGGCGACGTTCTCCATGGCCGGAATCACCATGCCGCGCACCAGGCGGGCGAGGCCGGTGACGTTTTCCGACAGCACCGGGTTGCGCTTGTGCGGCATGGCCGACGAGCCCTTCTGGCCCGGCGAGAAGAATTCCTCGGCCTCGCGCACTTCGGTGCGCTGCAGATGGCGGATCTCGGTGGCGAGGCGTTCGCAGGACGAGGCGACGACGCCGAGCACGGCGAAGAACATGGCATGGCGGTCGCGCGGGATGACCTGGGTCGAGTGCGGCTCGACGGCGAGGCCGAGCTTTTCCGCCACGTATTCTTCGACGAAGGGATCGATGTGGGCGAAGGTGCCGACGGCGCCGGAAATCGCGCAGGTGGCGATTTCCTTCTTGGCGGCGACGAGGCGCGCGCGGGCGCGGTCGAACTCGGCGTAGAAGCCGGCGAGCTTGAGGCCGAAAGTGACCGGCTCGGCGTGAATGCCGTGGCTGCGGCCCATGGCCGGCACCATCTTCAATTCGCGGGCGCGGCGTTCGAGCACGGCGAGCAGCTTGTCGACGTCGTCGATCAGGATGTCGGCGGCGCGCGAGAGCTGCACGGCCAAGCAGGTGTCGAGCACGTCCGACGAGGTCATGCCCTGGTGGACGAAGCGCGCCTCGGGGCCGACATGCTCGGCGAGGTTGGTCAGGAAGGCGATGACGTCATGCTTGGTCTCGCGCTCGATCTCGTCGATGCGTTCCACCTCGAAGGCGCCGCGCTTCCACACCGCCTTGGCGGCCGATTTCGGGATCACGCCGAGCTTGGCCTGCGCGTCGCAGGCATGGGCCTCGATCTCGAACCAGATCTGGAAGCGGGTTTCGGGCGCCCAAATGGCGGCCATCTCGGGGCGGGAATAGCGCGGGATCATGCGAGTCTCGACTGTCAAAAGGACGGGCAAAAACGGGGCCCAAAAACCGGCTCCAAAAACGGGCCTACGTATAGCCCAAGCGGCGGTTTTTGACAGGCGAATCTGGTTCCCGGCCGCCCCCGGGGCGACGGCGGTGGCGGAAAATTCAGCCGGTTACGGCAGCGGCTGGACCTGGGGACGCGGCGCGGACGGGGCGGGCAGCGGGCTGCCGGCCGGGCGCGGCGTCATCAGCACTTCGGCCATCTTCTGCAGCGGCCCGAGGCGGCTGGCGAAACGCTGGCGGTTGACCGATTTTTCGTCGGCCAGCACCTGGCCGAGCGGGCGCTGGTCGAGCGTCACGTCGGCGAGCAACTCGGCCTTGGTCAGCTTGCCGTCGCCGTTGGCATCGTAGCTGGCGAAGAGATTATTGATGCCCACGCTGTTGCTGGCCCACAGGCCCATGTTGAAATTGGCGCGCTCGCGCGGAGTCAGCGTGTCGCCCTTCCAGGCGTTCCAGGCGATGATGTCGTCGCGGATTCGTTCCACCTCGGCGAGCGACAGGGTGCCGTTCTTGTCGCGGTCGGCATAGGCCCAGCCGAGATCGACGCAGCGCCCGGAGGCTTCCGTCTGGCAGGGCGCGGCCGAGGCGCGCACGAATTTTTCCAACGCCTGGGCGCCCGGCGTCGGTTCGACCGGCGGTTTCGGCGCGGGAGTGGCGCGGGCCGGCGGCGCGGCCTGGGCGAATTGCTGAAAGGCGGGCTCTTGGCTGGCGGCCTGTTGCGCCAGCGCCGGATTGGCGTCGAGCGCCAGGGCGAGGAAGAGCGCGGCAAGTCCGGTGGAGGCTGTCATCATTGGGCGTCCCTTACTTGGTCATGACGGGTTGGTCGGCCCCGGGATAAGTTTGGCGCAGGCGGGCGATGGCCTCGTCGGCGATGAAGAAATCCTCGCCGGGGCGGCGCCCGAACTCGACGATGAGCGTCGTCTGGGCGCGCATCCACACGGAGGTGTCGGGCCACGGCGGGCCGTAGAAGTCGGGGCCGTAATAGGGACGGCCGGGCGGTCCATAACGGCGATTCGAATAGTAGGGATAGGAGTCGTAGGTGCTGCGCTGCACGTCGACGTCGTTGTCGCGGCGCGCGACGCGGAACTCCTTCTGGCCGTTGGCGAGGGCAAGGGCGGAGGCACGCCAGATCGCCATGTCGTTGCTCAGCGTCAGCAGCGCTTGGCGACGGTCTTCGACGGCGCTGCGCGAATCGATCGACGAGCGCTGCGGCGTCACGTAGCTCACCTTGAAGGAGGTCTCGGAGACCTTCTGCTCGCTATAGCCGAACGTGCCGGTGACCGCCTGCGGCGAATAGAGCGGGTAGCTCGGGCCGCTGGCGCAGGCCGCGAGCAAAAGCCCGGCGACGGCGACCAGGCCGACAGTGAAGGGGAAGCGCAGCGGTGCGTGCATGATGGGGGTCCTCCGGCAGACCTTAGTCCACCATCGAATCATGGCGCAAGAAAGGCAGTTTTTCAGCTCCGCGACGCAAGAAGCGGCGCGAGGCCGGTGCCGGCCAGGCTGCCGTCGCGCGCGAAGATGAATTCGCGGTTGCCGAGCGGGAGGTCGCCGCAGACGGTCAGGGTCAGTTCGCCGCTGGGCGAGATGGAAAACTGCAATGTCAGTCCGGTCGCCGGGTCCTCGATGACCTGCGGCTGAACAGTCCAAGCCTGCGCGGCATGCGGTGCGTCCATGCAAATGCAACGCCGCGAAGCGGGAATGGTTCCTGACGGCCGGGCGCTCTTTACGAGCCCGGCTTGGGCGCCGGGATCATGGCCGTGCTGTTGTAGCCGGCGGGATCGCTGAAGGAGATGCGGACTTTCCACTGATCGGGATTGGCGCGATAGGCGGCGGGATTGGCGAGCGGGATGCGCGCGGTGGTGCGCGACTCGCTGCCGACGGGATCGGCGCGGCCGCCGCGCCCGAGCGGAATGTCGAACAGAACGCCGACATTGCCCATGCCGCTGCTGCCGCCCGAGCCGCCGACCCCGACGCCGACCCCGCCGTCGCTATAGCGTCCGCCCGGCGTCAGGCGTTCGCGGGTGACGTCGCTGGCGAGCGTGCTGCGCCCGTCCGGCGCGATCAGTTCGACCTTCTCGACGCGATAGGCGTTGTTGCGGTCCTGTACTTCGATGACCACCACGTCGCCGGCCAGCGACGCGCGCCAATGGACCGACGGACCGGCGTCCACCGTGGGGCCGCCGACGCGGGCGGCCTCCTGCGGCGTGATGCTGCCGCTCTGGCGGTCGGCGCAGGCGGCGAGGAGCGCGAGGGCGAAAAGCGGGAACAGGGCGAAAGATTTCATGGCTAACCGTTCTGTCTGCTGGAGCGAAAAGCGATTTCCGCCGTGGCAGCGGGGGGCGTTAACTGGCGGATGCAATATGGAAGGCGCGCCTGCCGCGCGCCACTGCTTTCGTGCCGCCCCGCAAACTCCGGGAGGTCCACATGCGTTCCATCGCGTTCTCCCTCGCCTCGGCTTTTCTCGCCGGCGCCGCGGCGCTGGGCATATCTCCGGCCGCATCCCCGGCCAGCGCCGCCGTGACCGTGTCGTTCAGCGATCCCGATCAGTTCACCGACATCAGCGACCGGGCGCTGGATGTTCCCAACCCGCGCTTGCTGCGGGAACTGACGGCCTATCTGCAGGCGTTGGGCGCCAAGCATCTGCCGCCTGGGCAAACGCTCGTGGTGGACGTGCGCGACATCGACCGTGCCGGACGGCTCGAACCCTGGTCGGGCGGCACGGTGCCGCGCATTCTCAACGAGGTAACCTGGCCGCGCATGACGCTGCGCTACGAATTGCGCCAAGGCGGCAAACTGATCGCCGGCGAGGAGAAAACCCTGCGCGACCAGAACTATCTGGCGCGCGCGCAAAGCGGCGATATGGGCGACGAGCTGCGCTACGAGAAGAAGATGATCGAGGACTGGTTCGTCGCGCGCTTCGGCGCGCGCTGATTCAAAGGGCGCGCTTCGGCGCGCGCTGACTCACGCCACGAGAGGGGCGGCGACGGCTTTCAGGGCGCGCTGCGCCTCGCCGGGCGCCAGCCGCACCTGCAGGCCGCGCTGGCCGCCGTTGATGTAAACGAACGCTTCGCTGAGCGCGGCTTCCTCGATAGCGGTCGGCACTTGGCGCTTCTGACCGAAGGCGCTGATGCCGCCGACATGATAGCCGGTGACGCGCTCGGCGTCGGCCGGCGGCATCATCTCGGCTTTCTTGCCTCTGAAGGCCGCCGCCAGCTTCTTCATCGAGACTTCCTTGTCGGACGGCACGACGACGCAAACCGGCTTGCCGTCGACCAGCGCCATCAGGGTTTTCAGCACGCGCTGCGGCTGTTCGCCGAGCGCCTCGGCGGCCTGCAGGCCGATGCGTTCGGCGCCCGGATCGTAATCGTAATGATGGACCGTGAAGGCGACCTTGGCCGCCGTCAGGGCTTGCGTCGCGCGCGTCGTGCTCGCCATGGCCTCAATCCATCGATGAGTTGCTTGAGGCCATTATGCAGCGACTTATTTCGATGGCCATTTTAACATATAATGCCAGCCATAAAACGCTTTGTGTGGCTTGCCGACTGCTATAGCTTTCTTCGGAAGGTTTCGCAATTTCGGGGGACGCTATGCGGCGTCGCGATGTGTATTTTGTTCTCATATCCTTGCTTTGGCCGGCGGTTTTTTTAGGGCATTCGGCCGCGGCGGCGGAGTGGTCCGGTTTTCATGTCGGCGCGAGCCTTGGCGCCGCGGTCAGCGAGGCCGATGCGCGAACCTCCGTTCGCGCGCAAGGCGGGTATTTCACCGGCGACGATCATGTGCTGATCAACGATGCCGGTCAGGGGGCGATGTCCGAAACGAATCTGTCGGCCGGCCTGCAAGCCGGCTACAGCAAGCAGTTCGGCAATCTGCTCGTCGGCCTCGTGGCGAGCGCGAATAGCCTGTCCTTCGACGACACGCGTTCGTCCACAGTCGGCTACAATACGTCTCCAGGCAATACGTTCACTCTGACGCAGACGGTTGAGGCGGATTGGCAGGCAACGCTGCGTCCCCGGATCGGTTGGGCGCAAGACAATTGGCTGGGCTATGTCAGCGCCGGCGTCGCCGTTACGCAATTGAAGACCGACTACAGCTTTACTGATACCGCATTCAGTGCCGTATCGCGCAGTTCGGAGACGGAGATCGTGCCGGGCTGGAGCCTCGGCTTCGGGGCCCAATACGCCCTGAACGAAAATTGGTCGCTGTCGAGCGAGTATCTCTATACGGCCTACAGCGGCTCGAAGCATTCGTCGGTGGTGAGCGAGACCTCAGGCGGCGCCCCCGCCACTTTGGAACATTCGGCCGAGTTGAACAGCCACACGGTGATGATCGGCGTCGTTTACCGATTCAACCCCTGATCGATCCGACAGGCTGATCGCCATTATAATCGGCCGAGGGCGCGCAGGCTGGCATGCCCATGGCGTCAATCCACGATGAAGAGCCTGGCGCCCGTCCGCGTCGATGAGCGGTGCGCGGCGTCGCCGAAATCCGAAACCTGATAGCTCATGCCCGGCGTCAGGGTGAAGCGCCGGCCGTCGCGCAGCTCGGTCTCCAACTCGCCGTCCAGCACGTAGAGCACATGGCCGCGGTCGCACCAATGGTCGGCGAGATAGCCGGGGCTATATTCGACCAGCCGCACGCGCAGATCGCCGATGGCGAACGTGCGCCACAGCGCCTGGCCGGTCTCGCCGGGATATTCGACGGCGGGCAGGGCGCCCCAGTCGGTCGTGGTGAAGGGTAGGGCGGGGATTTTCATGGCGGTCCTGTCAGCTGGGACCGGGAGTTTATCAGGCGCGCGACCTTAGGACATTCAGACTCTGAAGCGAGCGATCAGCTCATCCTCCGGATCGGCGCCGAGACCGGGGCCGCGCGGCACTTCGATCTTGCCGTCGATGGGAAAGACCGCCTTGGCGAAGGGCCTGGCCGCCATCTCGAAGAACATCTGTTCGAGCGTCGAGGGCCTCTCCTTCGCCGCGAGACAGTGGATCACCGCGAGATAGCCGGGGCCCATGTAAAAAACGTTCGGCGTGCAGCTCGCGCCCGCGCCCTCGATGGCGGCGGCCACCTGCATCATGCCGGTGATGCCGCCGACCTTGGCGATGCTGGGTTGCAGGTAGTCGGCCGCGCCCATGGACGCCATGCGGCGAAAATCGTAGGGGCTGACGATGTTTTCGCCCGCCGCCATGGCCACGCCGGTGGCCTTGCGCAGGCCGGCCAAGCTCTCGAAGTCCTCGGGCGGATAGAGCGGCTCCTCGATCCAGAGCGGATTATACGCCTTCATCCCGTTCACCGCCGCGGTGGCCTCGGCCAGCGTCGTCCAGGCGCAATTCGTGTCCACCATGAGCGGAATATCCGGGCCGATGGCTTCGCGCGCCACGGCGACCGCTTCGACCTTTTTCTCGTGCAGCTTGACCTGGCGAAAGCCTCGTTCGAGGGCGCGCGCGGTGTTGCGCTTCAGATATTCCGGGTTGGCGTCGTACTGCATCAGCGAGGCGTAGCAGTCGAGATGCGCGCGCTTGGCGCCGCCCAGCAGCGTCGAGACCGGCAGTCCTTCGATCTTGCCGCGGATGTCCCACAGCGCGATGTCGAGGCCGGACAGCGCGGCGAGCATCGGCCCGCCGCGCATCAAGGACATGTACATGCGTTGAAGCCGCGGAATCAGCGTTTCGTCCGCCACGCTTTGTCCGATCGCGCTTCGTCGGATCCAATGATCGAAAGCGGCGACGGCCATGTGCCGCGCGCCGCCCTGGGCCTCGCCCCAGCCGACGATGCCGTTGCTGGCCGTCACGCGCACGTAGAGGCATTCGATATGCGTGCGCGCGACGCCATAGGCCACATGCGGCGGGGACCAGGTGTCGAATGGAATGCGCAGTCCGATCGTTTCGATGGCGGTGATGGTGATATCCATGCCGGTCCTTATAAACTCAGGGATGTGCGGGAGGCGTTTCCATCGGAGCTTCTCGCATCCTCTCCGGTTATTGGCCGACGTTGAGGATTTCGCGCATCTTGGCGACGGCGGCGGGCGGGCTTTTCATCACCTCGGCGACCAAGGTTTGCAATTCGGCGCCCGAGATCGGCCGGAGGTCCATTTTGGCCTTTTCGGCTTCGGCGATGAGCGCCGGATCCTTCACGGCATCGTCGAACGCCTTGCGCAACGCGGCGACGCGCGCCGCCGGAACGCCGGGCGGCGCGTAGAGCGGACGTCCCAGCGTCATGCCGGAACTGATCATCGCGATCAGGGCGCGGTGTTCGTCGGTGCGCGCATATTCGTTCATCATCGGCACGTCGTGTTTCGCGTATTGCGAGATTTCCGGGTCCTTCGATGGGCCCCATTGCACGAGAACATTGAGTTGACGTTCGCGCAAAAGATCCGGCACCGTCGCCTTGGCGGTGGCCCAGGAATAGGAGCCGATGCAGTTCACTTCCTTGCGCTCCATCGCCAGGATGGCGCTGCGCGCGCTCGGATAGCCGAGCGCGAGCTTGATGTCGCTGCCGATAATGTAATTGATGACTCTCGGCAGCGTCGCCGGATTGGTGCTGGCGTTGGTGCCGCCGCAGAACAGGCCGCCCTTGGACGGGGCTTCCTCGAAGCGGTTGATGCCGGTCTCGTGCCAGGCGAAGAAAACCTGGTTGTCGACGATCGGATTGCCGATCCAATTGAACTCGGCCGACTTGAAGGCGACGCCTTCCTGCTGGAGCGCTTCGTCGAGCGGCGTGGTCTGCGCCGTCATGCCGAAGACGCTACCGTCTTTCGGCGCGACCCGGTAGAGCCAGTTGGCCGCGGTGCGGCTGCCGGCACCGAGCATGTTCTGCGGGATGATGCGCGGATTGCCCGGAATATATTTGCCCATGTGGCGACCGAGGAGGCGGGCATAGACGTCGTAGCCGCCGCCGACCTCGTGGCCGATCGTCAACTGCAGCTGCTTGCCCTTATAGAAATCGGCGACGTCATCGGCGGCGGCGGGCAGGCTGACGATTCCTGCCGCAAGCGCGGCGAACGTAGCGACGGCTTTGATGGAAATGCGCATCGGACTCTCCCTCGTGGGTTGCTTCCCTGCCGGCCTTGCGCGATTCTTGGCGATCGCGTGAGCCGTCCCGGACAACCTAACGATCAGGGCCGCCGCGATGAAATAACGATCTGTCTGATTGGCATAACGATGCGTTATGCGGGCGCGATTTAAAGCCGACCGAGCGCGCGCAGGCTGGCATGGCCGTGGCGGCCGATGATGAGGTGGTCGTGCAGCGTCAGGCCGAGCGCTTCGGCGGCGGCGCGCACCTCGCGCGTCATGGCGACATCGTCGTCGGACGGCGTCGGGTCGCCGCTCGGATGGTTATGCACCAGGATCAAGGCGACGGCGCCCAGTTCGAGGGCGCGCTTGACGACCTCGCGCGGATAGACCGGCGCGTGATTGACCGTGCCGCGGCCCAGGCGCTCGTCGGCGATCAGGCCGTTCTTCGAATCGAGGAACAGCACGCGAAATTCTTCCGTCGCGCCGTGGGCGAGCTGGGCGCGGCAATGATCGAGCAGCGCCTGATGCGAGCCGATGACGTCGCGCTGTTTGGCCGTCGCCTCGGTGAGGCGCAGGGCGGCGGCGCGGGCCAGCTTCAATGCGGCGACGGCGGCCTCGCCGACGCCGTCGACCTTCTCCAATTCGGCGGGCTCGGCGGAGAGCACGCCGGCGAAGCTCTTGAAGCGCTGGAGCAGCGTTTTCGCCAGCGGCTTGACGTCGCGGCGCGGGATGGCGAGGCAGAGCAGCAGTTCGAGCAGTTCGTAGTCGGGCATCGCCGCGCCGTCGTCGCGCAGGAAGCGTTCGCGCAAACGCTTGCGATGGTCGAGATGGTGCGGCTTGTCGGGCGCTTCGGCCTTCCCGCTCATGTCGCGCCCCCCGACGCTCGGCCCTAAAGCGCGTAGGGCGGCCGGTCGAGGCCCTTGGGCGAGAGCGTGAAGATCTCATAGCCCGTGGCGGTGACGCCGATCGAATGCTCGAACTGCGCCGACAGCGACTTGTCCTTGGTCACGGCGGTCCAGCCGTCCTGCAGGATCTTCACTTGCCAGCCGCCGGCGTTGACCATGGGCTCGACGGTGAAGAACATGCCTTCGCGCAGCGCCGTGCCCTCGCCGGCATTGCCGTAATGCAGGATGTTGGGCGCGGCATGGAAGGTGCGCCCCAAACCGTGGCCGCAGAAATCGCGCACCACGGAGAAGCGGTGGGCTTCGACATAATCCTGAATCGCCGCGCCGATATCGCCGAGGCGCGCGCCGGGCTTGACCACCTCGATGCCGCGCATCATCGATTCGTAGGTGACGTCGCACAATTTCCGCGCCTTCACGCCGACGTCGCCGGCGAAATACATGCGCGAGCAGTCGCCGTACCAGCCGTCGAGAATGACGGTGACGTCGATATTGACGATATCGCCCTTCTCCAGCTTCTTCTTCGCGTCGGGAATGCCGTGGCAGACGACATGGTTGACCGAGGTGCAGATCGATTTGGGGAAGCCGCGATAATTCAGCGGCGCCGGAATCGCCTCGCGGCCGACGATGAAGTCGTGGCAGAGCTGATTCAGCGTCTCGGTGGTCACGCCGGGCTTCACATGCTCGGTGATGAAGTCGAGCGTCTCGGCGGCCAAGCGGCCGGCCTTGCGCATGCCGGCGAAGGAGGCTTCGTCGTGCAAGACGATATTGCCTGCCTTGCGCGGCACGGCCTGATCGGCGTTCGAGATATCCATGTTCATCGTGAGCGTATCCTGAAGGCCCTGTGGCCCCAAAAAAAGACGAGTGAAACTATAACTTAACCGGGAGGGGACGGCCCCAGTCAATGGACTCGGTCGTCACCCGGCAATCGTAGCAAATCGTCTCGACCCCGTGGGCCACCGCCTCGCGCAAGGCCTTGCCGTAGACCGGGTCGAGGTCGTCGGCGGTGGTGAAACTGTCGCAGTCGTCGCGTTGGACGACATAGAGCATCACCGCCCGGTGGCCGGCCGCGACCATATCGGTCAATTCGCGCAAATGCTTGGCGCCGCGCTCGGTCCGGCAGTCGGGGAATTCCGCCGCAGGCCCGCGCTTGAGGTGGACGTTCTTGATCTCGACATAGCATGTGGGTTTTTCGTCGTCTGCGAGCAAGAGGTCGATGCGCGAATTGACGCCGTATTTCACCTCGCGGCGAACGGAGTTATACCCCTGCAATTCCTCGATTTTTCCCGCCGCCAGGGCTTCCGCGGCGAGCGGATTGGGCCATGCGGTATTGAGCCCGACCAGCACCCCATCCGCTTTGATCAGCTCCCAGCTATAGGCGAGCTTGCGCTTGGGATTGTCCGATTTGGACAGCCAGACCTCGGAGCCGGGGGCGTTCAAGCCGATCATGGCGCCAGGGTTGGCGACATGGGCGGTGATCTCGCGGCCATCGGGGAATTGGATATCGGCGAGGAAGCGCTTGTAGCGCTTGAGCAGCGTGCCGCGCACGAGAGGCGAGGGGAATTTCATGCGGCGGGACCATAACGGCCCCCTTTGGGATAGGCAACGCATCACCGCGCGCGGCGAGGTTGACTTTCCGGGCTGCGACACCCAGATATAAACTATCATGATCGAAGCCCGCCTCACATTTGCCGCTCGTGGCTGTCGCGCCGCCGCAGGGTCGAAGTGTCTGCTCGTGGGCTCTGCCGCCCCGGGCGCTGCCGGCTAGCCAAGCCGCTTTCCCCGCCCGGGGGCCAACCTCCTCCTTCCCATCCCGATCACGTTGCCGGTTCGGCTCGATGCCGTTCCGACCATGGAGGTTTTCTATGCGCGCTTTCACGCCCTACGTTTGCCCGATTTGCGCCAGCCATTTGCCGCGCGCCGCGTCTCGCTGCTTCTTCTGCGATCAGCCTTTGCCGATCTACAAGGGTAAGCCGCCTCGCGCGCCGGCCCGCCGCCAGCCGCCGTCAACGGACCAGGCGGAGTCCTTCCGACCGCCGCGCATCTACGTGACGGCCCGCGATTTCGCGCGGCTCGAACATCTGGCCCATCTCGGCTTCGCCGAGGAGGCGCCTGACGCGCTGTCGTTGCTGCGCGCCGAGCTGGATCGCGCCGTGGTCTGTTCCAACGACGAGGCGCCGCCGGGCGTCGTGCGGATGGGCTCGACGGTGCTGCTGCGCGACGACGATGGCCAGGGCGCGGCCCAGAAGATCCGCGGCGCCCTGGTCTATCCGGGCGAGCGGCATCCTCGGTTGCCGTCGATTCCGGTTTCGACGCCGCTCGGCGCGGCGATTCTCGGGTTGAGCGCCGGCGACGTCATGGCCTATGGCGTCGGCGAGGACGTTCGCCATGTGGTCCGCGTGTTGAGCGTGCATCATTCCGCGCCTCGGCCGCCAGACTTGCCGCCGGGCCCTTGCGCCGCTTGAAGCCCTTTCACCCTTTCACATGGAGAAGAGCATGTCCCATTCCCTGCCGCCCATCGTCGTGGGCGAACGCGACTATCGCAAGCTGTCGGAATTGAGCGACCGTACCGCGCGCGGTTTGCCGAAGGTCAGCGACTTTCTCGCGGCCGAATTGGACCGCGCGAAAATTCTGCCGGACGAACTGTTGCCGCGCGACGTGGTGACCATGGATTCGCGCGTCGTCTTTCGCATGGCGGCGACCGGCCTCGGCCGCGTCGTCACGCTGGTCTATCCGGCGGACGCCGACATTCTGAAGGGCAAGCTATCGATCCTCACGCCGGTCGGCACGGCCCTGCTCGGCCTTTCGCCGGGCCAGTCGATGTCGTGGGAGGATCGCACCGGAGAGATCAAGAGCTTGACCCTGCAGACGGTCCTGTCGCAACCGCAAGCGACCGGACTCACCGCACGGACTTAAACTCAAGCGGGCGGCAGCCAGTCGAAACCGGCCGCCGCCCGTCCGCGCTCCCCCCGGCGCGCGAACGACCGCTATTTGGTGCCGGTGTTGGTCAGCGCGATGGTCTTTTCCACCAGCGCCTCCGGCTGGTCATGCATGCGCCCGATCAGCGCATGGACCTGCTCGCCGGTCATCGGGCTGTTGATGTCGATCTTGCGCTTCTCGGCGTCGGCTTTGAAAGTGGGGTCGGCCAGCGTCGCGTCGAAGGCGCGCCGCAGCACGTTGGCGACATTCGCCGGGGTCGCCGGCGGCGCGAACAGCGGGCGGCCCATTTCTTGCGGCGCGAAGATCAGCTCGAGGATGGATTTCTCCTCGGCCGTCTTGGCGAGATCGGTGATCAGCGGCACGTTCGGGAGATCGGGATGCTTGCTGAGCGCGAGCTGCAGCAGGATTCTGATCTTGCCGTCGCGCAACATGTCGGCATGGGCCGCCTTGATCGACGAGTAGTTCCAGCTGGCGACGCCGTCCAATTCGCCGCGCTCGACGGCGAGCATGGCCTCGCGCGAACTGGCATAGCCGCGGATGATTTCGAACTGCGTGCCGAACATGCGGTTCATCACGGTCGGCGAGATGACGTTGCCCGACGTGGCGCCGCCGCCGCCGACGATGAACTTGCGCTTCTTGACGTCCTCGATGCTGGTGACGCCGGTGGTGTGCCAGGCGATCGTCGCCGCGACCTCGCTGGTCATGCTGCCGATCCATACGAACTTGCTGGGATCGAAGCGGATGTTCGGCGTCTTGAACAGCTTGGCGGTCGCCGTGTTGCCGCTGGCGACGCCGATGAAGGTGCCGTCGGCCGGCGCGACCTCGGCGGTGTAGTTGGCCGCCGCCAGCGTGCCTGCGCCGGGCACGCCCTGGACGATGACGTTGGGAGCGCCCGGCAAATGGCGCTTGAAATGCGGCGCGAGCAACTGGGCGTAGGTGTCGAAGCCGCCGCCGACGCCGCCGCCGTAGCCGAGGATGACGGTCTTGCCCTTGTAATCCTGCGCTTGAACCGGCCCTGGCGCGGCGCCGGCCAGAAGCGCGGCGCCGGCCAGAAGCGCGGCGCCGGCCAAGGCGCTGACGAAGATCGCGGTCGTTTTCATGTCGTTTCCTCCCCATGTTCTCTTTTGGTGACGCGCCGATTCCGGCGTCGTTGTTCGTGTCAGGTCTTGGCGTTGCGCGGCATGCCGGCGGGCGGCGGCGCGGGCAGGCCCGTCGCCTCGCTCCAGTAGCTCATGTCGCAGAAACTCTCGGTCGATTTATGCGGCGGCTTGTAGTAGCCGAGCTCGATGCGCAACTCGATGTTCTTGCGGATCGATTCCGGGTTGATGCGGCCCTTGGGCACGACGCGCTCGTAGGCTTCCTCGGCGCGCTTCTCGGAGACCTGCTCATGGGTCATGAGAAGCTGCAGCGTCTCGCGCTTGTTCTCCGGCTTTTGCAGCCAGTCGGCGGCGTTGGCCCAGGCGCGGATGAAACGCACGACGGTCGGGCGGTTGGCTTCGACCCAGCGGCGCAGGCCCCAGCCGCAGGCGAGCGGCCAATCGGCGATATGATCGCGGCCTTCGGCAAGGATATGCCCGCCGGCGGCGACGGCGCGGTCGGTATAGGGCGGCACCAGCATGGCGGCGGCGACCTTGCCTTCCAGGAAGGCCTTGGCGCGGTGCGGCGTATTGCCGAGGATGTCGATGCGATATTCCGATTCCTCGACGCCGAAATCGCGCAGGATCTTGTTGCGCACCAGATCGAAATTGGAATCGACCGGATCGGCGGCGAGCAGCTTGCCGCGCAAGTCCTTCGGCGAGGCGATGTCCTTCTGGCCGACGAGCTGGACGTTGAGCCCTTCCTCGGCCTGCATGAACATGACGTAATCGACGCCGTCCTGGGTGGCGCGCGCCAGCATGGTGTCGGCCGACGACAGCGTCATGTTCCACACGCCCTCGGCCAGTTCCCTATTATGGTCGGGGGCGAGATCGACGAGATGAAAATCGACGTCGAGCCCTTCCTTCTCGAAGAAGCCTTTGTACTTGGCGACGAGGTGCGGCGGGCGGCGGTAATAGCCGGTGACGGTCAGCTTCTCCACGCGGAATGTCCTTTCAGCCGATATGCTTGTGCAGGAAGGCAAGGGTGCGCTCGCGCGCCAGCTTGGCGGCGGCGGGATCGAAGCGTTGCGCCTGGCTCTCGCAATTGAAGCCATGGCCGGCGCCGTCGTAGAAATGGATCGGCAGGTCCGGATAGGCGGCTTGCACCTGGCCGACCTTCGCCATGGTCAGATGATGGTCGGCGGTGCCGATGTGGCAGACGACCGGGCAAGTCGGCGTGATGTCCAGAAACTCGGTCATCTCGCCGCCGTAATAGGAGACGACGGCGTCGAAGCCGCTGCGCGCCGCGGCGAGCCAGGCGATCGAGCCGCCGAAGCAATAGCCGATGCAGGCGACCTTGCCGGCCCCCATTGTTTTGTCCGACGCGACAAAGGTTTTCGCCGCCTCCGTATCGAGAATCATCGTCTGCCAGTCGCCATGCTTGGCCTTGATGGCGAGCGCGCGCTGCAAACCGTCGGGCGTGTAGGGAATGACCGCGCCGGGTTCGACGCGGTCGAAGATCGCCGGCGCGATGACGCGATAGCCGTCGCGCGCGAAGGCGTCGCAGACGCCGCGCAGATGCGGCGTCAGGCCGAAGATTTCCATGAGAACGACGATGCCGCCGCGCGGGCGTCCCGAAGGTTCGGCGAGATAGGCGTCGAAAATATGGCCGTCGGCGGCGCGCAACCGCACGATCTCGCCCGCTTGCGCGGTCGTCGTCATGAGCGTGTCTCCCCGTACGCGCGGCTTTTTGCCGCTTGTTAAGGAAGGCCGTATCAGGCAAGGCGCAGGCGAGTCAATAAGCGCCGTCTCATGCGCGCATGAGCGGGGCTGCGTCTTATAGAAGTGTTGACGAAAGCGGCGCTTAAGCCTTGTTGCGGCCGGCGCTGTTCGCGGCCAGGCCGAGCGAGATGGCGGCGGGCGCTTGGCCCGGCGGCGGCAGGAAGATGCGCGTGATGTCTTCCGCCGGCTGCGGCTTGCTGAGCAGGAAGCCCTGGACCGCGTCGCAGTCATGCGCTTCGAGGAAGCGCAACTGCTCGACCGTTTCGACGCCTTCGGCGACGACCTTGAGCCGCAGGCTGTAAGCCATGGCGAGGATCGCTTTGACGATGGCGGCGTCGTCGGGGTTGATGGTGATGTCGTTGACGAAGCTGCGGTCGATCTTGAGATTGTCGATCGGGAAGCGCTTCAGGTGATTGAGCGACGAATAGCCGGTGCCGAAGTCGTCGATCGAGATGCGCACGCCCATGTTGGCGAGCAGGCAGAGCGTCACCGTCGCCTCGTCCGGATTCTCCATGACGGCGCTTTCGGTCAACTCCAGTTCGAGGTTGCCCGGCGGCAGGCGGCTGGCATCCAGCGCGCGCGTCACCACGTCGAGCACGTTCTCCTGGAAGAACTGGCGGCTGGAGAGATTCACCGCCATGCGCAGATCGGGATAGCCGGCGCTGAGCCATTCGCGCGCCTGGTTGCAGGCGGCGCGCAGCACCCATTCGCCGATCGGCACGATGAGGCCGCTTTCCTCGGCGAAGGGAATGAATTCGCCGGGCGGGATCAGGCCGTATTCCGGGTGGCGCCAGCGCAGCAGCGCTTCGACGGCGGTGATCTTGTGGGTTTTCAGATCGAGTTGCGGCTGGAAATAGAGCACCAGTTCGTTGCGCTCGACGGCGCGGCGCAGGTCGTTCTCCAGCGTCAGACGGCGCGCCGTCTTGACGTTCATGTCCAGCGTGTAGAACTGGAAATGGTTGCGGCCCTGGCTCTTGGCGCGGGTCAGCGCGGAATCGGCGCTGCGGACCAGCGTTTCGACTTCGTCGCCGTCGATCGGGAAAAGGCTGACGCCGATGCAGCAGGTGACGAAAACTTCGTGGCCTTCGATGACGAGCGGCTGGGCGAGGGAATCGATCATCGATTGGACGACGGCGGCCGCGGCGCGCGTGTCGCGCACGCTTTCGATCAGGGCCATGAATTCGTCCGGCCCGTGACGCCCGATCAGGTCGCGCGGTCCGAGGCAGGCGCCGAGGCGCTGCGCGACATTTTGCAACAGCAGATCGCCGCGCTGCTGGCCGAGCGTCTCGTTGATCAAGCGGAAGCGGTCGAGATTGATCATCGCCACGGCCATCAGCTCGCGCTCGACCGGCACGTCTCCCGGCGCGCGGGCGGCTTCGCGGGTGGCGCGGGCGGCGACGCTCTCGGCCAAATGGCGGCGCATGACGTCGCGGTTGGGCAGGCCGGTGAGATGATCGCTGTGCGTGAGGCGGTGGATTTCGCGGGCCAGCGTCATGCGTTCGATGGCATGGCGCAGGGCTTGGCCGAGCAGGCGTTCGTCGCTGCTGCCGAGGGCGAGGCAATCCTGCGCGCCCCACTCGCGGGCCGCGGCGGCGAGCGCCGGATCGTCGGTGGCGGCGCAGAGCAGGATGGGCAGATGCGGATGCGCGGCGCGCAGGGATTTCACCAGGGCCGCGTCATGCGGATCGGCGGCCGTGCCGGTCAGCGCGATGAGAACGGCATCGGCGTCGCCGCCGGCAACGATGGCGCGCAGATGAACGGCGCTGGCGGCCTCGCGGATCGCGCATTGGACGCTATGGGCGGGCAGCGCCGCCAGCAGGCCGTGCAGGCGGGCATGGGCGGCGGGCAGGGTCGCGAGGACGGCAAGACGCGGATAAGCGGCATCGGCGACCGTTTGGTCGCTGGATGCGCGGGGCGCCGGCTGATGGCCCTCATTCCGAAGCGGAATCCGGGCCGCTGAGTTTTGTTCGTCCTGAACCATTTTCCATCTCGCGGCGTCCTGCCGGGAAGAAACGCGGCCAACTTCTCCTGCAACTTCAGAGACTTGATCTGATATTGCGGGAGTGATGGGAATCGCGCTCGGGGGCAGTGTGCCCGCCGCTCCTTACCATTTGATTAAAACGCCCGCGATATCCTGTGGACAGATCGGGCGCGGTTCCGGAGTCTTGCGCCATGTCGCCATCCTCCTCCTCTTCCGCCGCCGCCGCGCCCGTCACCGCCGCCGTCATCCTGATCGGCAACGAGATTCTGTCCGGCCGGACGCAGGACGCCAATCTCGGCTATCTCGCCGAGCATCTGAACGCCGTCGGCGTGCGCGTCATGGAGGCGCGCGTCGTCGCCGACATCGAGGCGGAGATCGTCGCCGCGGTGAACGCCTGCCGGGCGCGCTACGACTATGTCTTCACCACCGGCGGCATCGGCCCGACCCACGACGACATCTCCTCGGCGGCGGTCGCCAAGGCCTTCGGGGTGCCGCTGTCGCTCAACGCCGAGGCGGTCGGGCGCCTGGAGCGCCATTATCCGGCGGGCAAGCTGAACGAGGCGCGCCTGCGCATGGCGATGGTGCCCGAGGGCGCCAGCCTGATCGCCAATCCGATCAGCGCCGCGCCGGGCTTTCGCCTGGAGAACGTCTTCGTGCTCGCCGGCGTGCCGGTGATCATGCGCGCCATGTTCGACGGGCTCGCCCATAGGCTGAACGGCGGCGCGCCCATGCTGTCGCGCACCTTCCGCACCAATCTGCCGGAAGGCACCATGGCGGCCGATCTCGGCGCGCTGCAGGACGCCTACGCCGACGTCGAAATCGGCAGCTATCCGTCGTTCGGCCGGCCCGGCGAGCAGGGCGTGCGCATCGTGCTGCGCGGCACCGACGCGGCGCGGCTGGCGGCGGCGGGCGAAGGTTTCGTGGCCTTGGCGGAAAAGCTCGGCGGCACGGCCGTCGAAATCGACATCGCGGGAAAATAGTCCGGCGGCGGCGATCAGGCCGTGGCGATCAAGCCATGGCGATCAAGCGGTCCGGCGGGAAGCTGATGGTCACCGTGGTGCCCTTGCCGAGCTCGCTGTCGAGTTCGAGATGGCCGCCATGCAGCTCGGCGAAGGCCTTGCTGAGCGGCAGGCCGAGGCCGGTGCCATGGTGCTTGCGGCTGAGCGTGTTCTCGACCTGGCCGAACGGCGCCAGCGCGGTCGGGATGTCGTCGGCGGCGATGCCGATGCCGTCGTCGCGCACGCGAAACAGCAGGTCCCCGCCGCTCTTCTGATAAACGTCGAGAATCACGCGCCCGCCGGACGGCGTGAACTTCACCGCGTTGGACATCAGGTTCAGCAGGATCTGCTTGATCTTGCGCGATTCGCCGCGCAGGCGCGGCAATTCGTCCGGCACGTTGATGATGATCAGCACGCCGGCCGCCTCGGCGCGGGTGCGCAGGATGCTGACGCAATTGGCCACCGCGCGGGCGATGTCGATGGCTTCCTCATGGAGGTCGATGCGGCCGGCCTCGATCTTCGACAGGTCGAGGATGTCCTCGATGATCGACAGCAGATGGCGGCCCGACAGATTGATGTCGCGCGCGTATTCCTCGTACTTGTGATGGCCGAGCGCGCCGAACATGCGGTCGCGCATCATCTCGGAAAAGCCGATCACGGCGTTGAGCGGCGTGCGCAGCTCATGGCTGACGTTGGCGAGGAACTCGCTCTTCGAGCGGTTGGCGACCTCGGCCTGTTCCTTGGCGGCGATCAGCGCCGATTCGGCGCGTTTCTGCTCGCTGATATCGACGAAAGTGAGGACGAATCCGCCGTTCGGCATCGGCGCGCGGCGCACCAGCATGCTGACGCCGTTGGCCCGGGTATATTCGCGGCGGTGATGCTCCTGGCGCTTGGCCGAGTCGACGCGCTTGCGCACCTCCTCCTCGGGATCGCCCGGGCCGTATTCGCCGCGCAGCGCGTGGAAGCGCAGGATATCCTCGAATTTGCGGCCCGGCACGGCGAGGCCGGGGGGCAATTCGAGCAGCTGGCGATGGACGTCGTTGCTGATCACCAGTTCCTGATTGGCGTTGTAGACGGCGACGCCATGCGACATGTGATGCAGCGTGGTTTCGAGCAGGGCCGATTGGCCGACCAGCGCGCTCTGCGCGCGGCGCTGTTCGGTGACGTCGGTGAAGGTGGCGATGCAGCCGCCGCCCGGCATCGGCCGGCGCGAGATCGCGAGCACGAGGCCGTTCGGGCGCACGCGTTCGAATTCCAGGAATTTATCGGGGCCGCCATGAAAGGCGAGCCGCTCGGCGACGATCCGGTCGATGTCGCCGTCGCCGAAATCGCCGCGCCAGGCGAGATCGCGCAGCACCTCGGTCATCATCATGCCGGGGCGGATGAAGCCGCGATCGAAACCGAGCAACTCGACGTAGCGCGCGTTATAGCCGACGAGCCGCAATTCGGCGTCATAGGCGCAATAGCCTTGCGACATGCTCTCGAGAATCGTCTCGCAGAGCGCCAGCTTGCGCGCCATGGCGCTGGCGCGCAGGGTCGCCAGCCGTTTGGCGACCATGCCGCCGGTCGCGCGTTTGCGCGCGGCGGCCATGAGCGCGGCGCCGAACGGGCGTTTAGCCGGTGGCTGAAGAGGCGTTCTAAGCACGCGGTGGATCCCCCGGAGACTTTGCGGCGGCGCGCTGGCGCGGCTCGCCCGCGGGCTGGGTGACGGCTGCCCGAATCTGTTGCTTCGATCTAAGCGAGGTTTGGTTAATAAGGCGTTATTTTTTCCTATGGCGCGCCCCCGGCGCCTGTCACGAAGGCGAGAGCGCGCCAGCTCAAAAGCGCCTGGCGCGCCGCGACGAGATTGGCCTCGACCCGCTCCGGCGCCTGCCGGCGGCGCCAGCGGCCGGCGCTGTCGAGCAGACGCCAGGCCCGCGCCTGCTGCAGGGCGGCGGCCTCCCGCCGCATCGCGGCGCCGCGCGCGGCGGCCGAGCCATGGCGCAGGGCGTCCCAGGCTTGCAGCGGCAGGGGGCCGTCATGGCTCCGTTCGAGCGCGGCGAGGGCGGTCAGGACCGCCGCCGCGTCGAGGCTCATGCCGCATCTCCTTCCCAATGGTGAAGGCGGCAATAGTAAGTTTAACTTACTTTTTTCTCAATATGAACTTACGGGTTTTGCGACGTCCCGCGCCGAATTTAAGCCCGCCTAACGTCTTGGTTAACGCCGGGGGCGATAGCGGCGATGCTCGATCAGCGTGCCGACGATGCGGCCGGGCTGCTCGGCATTGATCATCAGGGTGGGCCAATCGGGATTGATCGGCACCAGCTCGATGATCGGCGCGCCGTCCTTGTCGGCGCCGCGCGGCCGGTATTTCTTGAAGGTGGCCTCGTCCTCGCGGTCGAGCTTGGCGACGACGAAATCGCCGGGCTGCGGCGCCACCTCGGGGTCGATGATGATCTTGTCGCCGTCGCGGAATTCCGGATCCATGCTCTCGCCGCGCACCACCAGGGCGAAGGCCTTGGGCGACAGGTCGAGATCGGTGGCGATGTCGTCCATGCCGCCGCCCGGCGCGTAAGGGTCGGCCACGGCGTCCCACAGGCCGGCGCGCACATAGTCGATCACCGGAATCTGGCGGCGGCTGGCGGCCGACGGGAAGGGCGAGGGGCCGTCGGGCAGCGACTGGTCGCCGGCGGTGAGCCAGGACAGCCAGACGTCGAGCGCCTTGGCGGCGCGCACCAGATTGTCGAGGCCGGGGCGGGTGACGCCGGCTTCCCATTGCGCCACGGCGGCGCGGCTGACGCCGCACTGCTTGGCGAGCTTCTCCTGGGTCAGGCCGACGGCTTCGCGGCGGGCGCGCAGGCGCGTGCCCAAGGTCGCCGGCGAGGGCGCCGCGACAGGCTCCGCCTCGAACGGGACCGGGCTCTCGTTCGGCTCGTCTGGGGTCTCGGGGTCCGACATGGCGCGCATTATGAAAGCTAAACTTACGACCGTCATGGTAAGAATTACTTGACTTAACGTAAGTTATAATTACGATGGGGTCCATCAGAAAAGCGCGCCAATAGGCAAATGAGGGACCCGATGACGCCAGATGGAAAGCCCCTGGCCGGCCGGAGGCCGGCTGACTTGAAGGAGCCCGGCCGGAGGCCGGCTGAATCGAACGAGCCCGGCCATGAGCCGCCGCGCCATAGCCCGATGCTGACCAGCTTGAGGCGCTACCTGCCGCGCGCGGCCGCCAGCGTCGCCGAGATGGAGGCGCTGCGCCGCCGCGCCTGGCGTCAGGACGGGGTGCTGTCCCTGCGCGACGGCGACGACCGGCTGAGCTGGCCGGAGCGCGAACTGGTCCGCCAGCTCGGCGACCGGCTCTATGGCGCGCGGCATGACGCCGCCGCGTCCGACCGAGACTGACATGGGGGACATATCGATGAGCGACGCGAGCCCGAAATTCTGGACGCTGGCCGAGATCGAAGCGCGGCTCGAAGAAGCGGCGAAGACTTTGGTGGCGCTCAAGCTGACCATCCGCGACATTCCGTCGCGCCAGCTGGTGCGCTGGCCCGAGGTGGTGCGCGGCTCGCTCGACGCCTACGGCTTCACGCCGCAGCGGCCGCGCGTCGCGGCGCCGACGCCGGGCGCGATCGATCGCGCCGACGAGACGGTGGCCTGGCTCTTGTGGATGGAGGCCGAGCAGCGCCGCATCGTCTGGGCGCGCGCCTGCAAGATCGCCTGGCGCAAATTGGAAGATCTCGACGGGCGCAGCCACACGACGCTGCGCAAGGTCCGCGCGAGCGGCCTCGACGCGATCCTCGCGCGGCTCAACGCACCGCTGACGAAAGACGAGGCGCTGCGGCTGGCGTTCAAGAAATATGGGAACGTAGCGACCTTGGGAAAGTGATCACATAGTTACTCTTTGGAATCTGTTATGCAACCCGTTGATTATATGGGGAACTTATAAGTTATTGATTCGTTAGGATAAATTCCCATATTATCCCCTCCTAGGAGTTTCCGACCTGGGGGTTCGTTCTACATTTGCGTAGGACGGGTATCGGAGAATGGCCATGATCGAAGCACTAAAAACTGACGAAAGGCTTCTCGCGAAGCTAAGGCGCTCTGCTGCCAAGCCTGCCACCAAGGAAGAATTGGTGAGGCAGCGAGTTTCGTATGTTTACGGCAATCTCCCCGACGACAGCACGATTACACGTGAACAGGTAGCCGAGCGTATCGGAGAAAACGAAGGGCGTTAATAACGCTTCTGCCGGGGGAAGCCTGTTCGTAGATGATCGTCTATGAAGTCGTAGGCAAAGAAGACCATCCTGTTTATCAAGCCCTCTCAATCGATAACCTTGAGAGGCAATATTTCTTTTTGCGCTCGGTCATTAACGCGGCGATCAACTTGCCGCGGCCAATGTTATCGACTGCTATCATCCTCGCTCTTAATGCTCATGCCATTGCATGCTTGCATGTTAATGCAGGACAGTTTCGGCCATGTCCCGTAAAGGTTGGTGATTACATCCCTCCCGACCATTACCGGGTGCCAGAACTCATTAATGATTTCGTTAATAGCGTCAATCACGCCTGGGAAAAGGCAGATGATGTTGCCCTAGCTGCATTTGTTTTGTGGCGGCTTAATCACATTCATCCGTTTATTAATGGCAATGGGCGCACCGCTAGGGCGCTTTGTTACTTTGTCATTTGCGTAAAGGCGGGCGGCTTACTCAAGGGTGATATTATTTTACCGGAACTGATTCGTCGTAATAGGGACGAATATGTCGCGTTGCTCCAAGCCGCAGATATTGCAGCGGCAGCCGGGGATTCTACTTTCCTTAAAGACCTTCACGCTTTCATTGTTCGTCTTTTAGATGAACAGATGAAAGATGCTGGAGAATAAACGCTTACGAAATCCTGCGTTGCCCAATAATCTTTCTACGGTCGTTGTGGGAGAATAGCTCTAGCGCCGTGACGTGATTTCAGGTTGCTTCGTTTTAGATGTTCGTGTATTGTTTTTTATATCGTCGAAGATCAAAAGGCCCGCAGGAAACTGCGGGCCTTTTTGCGTCTAAATCCAGATATAGAGAATCTAGATGGTCATTCATGCGCCGAAATTAAGTACGAGCGAAGAGCCACTCACTGAGCGCATTGAAAAATTTATTCATGATCTCACAGTCGTTTCTCACAAGCACGGCATCGGGATTTCGGAATCACCCGCGCTGTTTTTGTTGGAGCGTGACGACTTCGCTTTGAGGTACGGCTGTGACGATCAAAGCAGGCTCATTCTTACTTAAGTTTCACCGTAAGCCCGCTATTTGGAAGCGGTATGCCTATTGAAGGTTCAACGCCGTGTGTTTTGCGGAGCTCTTCGAGAACATTAATTGGATCGAGTTGAGTCCCAATCAATCGTTCAGATTCCGCTCTAGGATTGTCTACAGCTTTTGCGCGGTAAACGATGAGTGATTGTTTATCGTTAATGGCGCGTCGCGCTAGGGCGCGCATGTAATACATATTGAATTGCGATTCTGCCAAAGTCTGGGTGGCGGTATGGGGTACAGCAACCATGCTAAAACCACCTTTGGGCTTGCGCCTTTCGACTTCTTGTTTGAAGCAGTTTCGTTCGCGCAACGTGCCGGCCAGGCTATCATCGGTTCCATTGCGGGCTGCATCGCTTAAAATTTCTACCCAGCAGGCTTTGCCCGTCTCATTGAGATAGTTGCTACGATAAAGTGTGTCGCCATCCATCTCAACTTCTTCGAGCATTAGGTGGTGAGTCTCGGCATCGAGATTTTCATAATTGAGTCCCATGGCTTCCCCCATTAGCCGTTTGAGTGTCCTCAGCCTATCACGAGCTGAAATCGACATCTCAAATCTAATAAATATCTTTTGAATCCTAGTCTTATGTCATGGAGGCGCGCATGACGACGCGGCGCTTTGACTTGCGCGCATGGCGGTTGGCACAACGCAAGGCTGCGGATCCGTCGGCTGTCGCGCCCGCACTGTCTGCCTTGCGGCCGCTCACGCCGCGCCAGGTCGCCGCCCGGCTGGCGGCGCTGCGCTGCGATCCGCTGGCGATCATGGCGAAGCTGGCCAAGAACAGCGATCTCGATCCGAATCTGCGCGTGGCGCTGGCGCGTCATCTCGCCGCCTACCAGATCGCCCAATTGCCGCCGGTCGCCGGCGGCAAATCTTTGCCCGAGTTGGGCGATGTCATCGCCGCCGCCTGGCGCCGACCGAAAGCGGCTGCCCCGTCGAAGGTCAAATCGACTGCCGGCGCGCGCAAGCGCAAGACGGCGAAGCGATGAGCGACCGCGACCTCGCCAGGCGACTCGCCGGTTACGCCCTCGATCCCTTGGGCTTCGTGCGCGCGGTCTTTCCCTGGGGGCAGGGCGCGCTGGAGGGCGAGCCCGGCCCGGACGACTGGCAGGTCGACGTGCTGACGGCGCTCGGCGAGAGTCTCCGCGCCGCGCAGGCGACGAACGATGCCGTGCGCTTCGCCGTCGCCTCCGGCCATGGCGTCGGCAAAACGGCGCTGTCGGCCTGGCTGGTGCTGTGGTTCCTCTCGACGCGCGATCATCCGCAGGTCGTGGTGACGGCCAACACGGCGGCGCAGCTCCGGAATAAGACTTGGCGCGAGCTGGCGAAATGGCATCGTCTCGCCGCCAACAAACATTGGTTCGGCTGGACGACGGATCGCTTCGTCTTCAGCGAGAGCCCGGAGACCTGGTTCGCCGCCGCCGTGCCCTGGTCGAAGGACCGGCCGGAGGCCTTCGCCGGCACCCACGAAAAGCATGTGCTGATGCTGTTCGACGAGGCGAGCGCCATCGCCGACGATATCTGGGACGTCGCCGAGGGGGCCATGGCGACGCCCGGCGCGCTGTGGGTGGCGCTCGGCAACCCGACGCGCAATACGGGACGCTTTCGCGAATGTTTTCGGCGCTACCGCCATCGTTGGACGGTGCGCAGCGTCGATTCGCGCCAGGCGCGCAAGGCCAACGGCGCGCAGATCCGGCGTTGGCTCGAGGATTACGGCGAGGATTCGGACTTCGTGCGGGTGCGCGTGCGCGGCGCTTTTCCGCGCGCCGGCAACAGCCAATTCATCGCCGAGGACGTGGTGACGGCGGCGCGCAGCGTCGAGGCCATGCCGTCGCCCGACGCGGCGCTGGTACTCGGCGTCGATGTCGCGCGCTACGGCGACGACGCCTCGGTCATCCTGGCGCGGGCCGGGTCGGAGATCGTCGAGGCGCTGAGCTTTCGCGGACTCGACACCATGCAGCTCGCCGGCCGCGTCGCCGAAGCCATCGTGCGGCTGCGGCCCGACGGCGTCATGGTCGATGGCGGCGGGGTGGGGGCCGGCGTGGTCGACCGCCTGCGCCAGCTCGGCCATCGGGTGACCGACGTGAACGCCGGATCGCGCGCGCAGGACGAGGCCCGCCACGCCAACCTGCGCGCCGAGATGTGGTCGCGCATGCGCGACTGGCTCAAGGGCGGCGGCAGCCTGGCCGGCGCCGCGGCCGAGCTGATCGACGATCTCGGCGGGCCGGAATACGGCTTCGACGCCAAGGGCCGCCTGCGCCTGGAAAGCAAGGAAGACATGAAATCGCGCGGCATCGCCTCGCCCGACTGGGGCGACGCGCTGGCGCTGACCTTCGCCTATCCGGTGCGTCCGCGCAGGTTCGATCTGCGCCGGCCGCGCTATGCCCTGTCCGAATACGACGAGCTCAATCCGCCCCGCTGAGAGGAGAGATCATGACGCCCGAGGAAGTCCGCCTGGAATGCCTGAGCCTGGCCGTGGAATGCCGCGAGGCGCGCCATTCCGCCGCCGACGTGGTGGCGCTCGCCGCCGCGTTCGAGTGTTTCGTGAAACTGCCGGCTGCGCCGGCGGGCGTCAAAGAACCGGTTCGGCCAGCGGCGAAAGCGCCGCTGCGCAAGACGATTGCAAAAGCCGAGGCGGAAGATTAGGCGATGGCCAGCAAGGAGACCAATCGTGAGCCGCAGCCGCCGAAGGAACTGGCCCCCACGTTGATCGAGGCTCTCCCGCGCATCGACTTGACCGAAGCTTGGAAGAATAGCCTCGCTGGGGTGGAAACCGAAGGACGGCCCTATTTCGGCTATGGCACACGGGTGGACGATGACGATGGCTATGCCTTGGGGCGCTATCAGATGCGCCGTCCGGGGCTTCGGGACGCCGGCATGCTGGACGGCGACCGCTGGACCGGCAAATACGGCATTAACAGCATCGAAGACTTCTCGAACAATCCGGCGGCGCAGGAGGCGGCACTTAAAGACCTGACGGCCAAAATCGACGGCTATATCAAGCGCCGCGGGCATGACAAGAGGGTCGGAAAGACGATTGCGAGTGATCTCGGCATGCTCGATCTATCCTATGGCAAGCTGGTCGCGGCGATCCATAATCAGGGAATCGGCGCGACCAGCGACTATCTAAGATGGATCGAACAGAACGGCTGGGATTCTCGCGGCAAGGTCAAAACTATTTCGGACGAAAAACGGCAAAAGGCTTTCAAGGGCGTGGAAACGCGCCTGAGCAAGTTTCCGGAAGTACCCTATAAGGAGTGAGGCGATCCGCACCCAGCGCTCAATCGCAGCGGCCAATCGGCGGGTCGGCGGGCAGGCCGTTGAGCGCGGCGACCGCTGGCCAATAGTCGCTATTGCGAATGCGGCATTCCATCAGTTCGGCGACGAAGGCGTCCTTGCCCGGTTTCGCGGACGGCCAGGCGAGATCGACGAAGGTCTGCACCAGATCGGCATGGCCCTGATAGATGAGCTGGGTCACTTTGTCGAGAAAGACGCCTCCAAGATCGGAAGCATCGTCGGCGCCGCGCGGCTTGGTTTCCATCTTCCAGCCATAGTCCGCGCGCGATTCTTCCGCCCACTGGGCCATGTCGGCTTGGGAAGGCGGCGGAGCGCGCATCAAATCGGGCGCGATTTCATAGGCCTGTGCGCGATACCGCAACACGACTTTGGGCGCGGCGCTGTCGATAAAGGACGAACGCCAGTAGGCGTAGTTGTCATCGGATAGCTCGACCTCCAGAGCCGGCCGATCATCCATTTGCTTGAATAATGCAGCGTGATCCCCGGCCACCAATTGATGGACCGGAAGGGAGTCGCGCAACTCGAAGACGTAATAGGTCGAACAGCAATGCGCGCCACCCGAATAGTCCCTTAGCACGACGTCCGGAATGCCGTCGCCGGTGATGTCGCTACCGGGTTTGGGCGCAACGTAACGCGCATCCGGAAGGTCTGGCGTGCCGTCCACTTCCCAACGCCAGCCTTCCCGGCGGTGGATCTCGCGACCGTCTTTCAGGACGATGAGCGTCTGCTCCATGTCGAGCGGTTCGGTGTCATCCGGCGATTTGGCGAATTTCTGCTCGACCATGAAGCGATAGGCGCCCTGCGCGAACAGCTGGCTGGTCTTATAGGTGATGTCCTGGTTCGGTTCGTCGGGCGTGGCTGTAGCGGCATGAGTCGCACCGGCCACTAGCGTCGCGACAGCGGCTAGGACGAATGACTTCCATAAAGGAGCAGACATGGCGTTCCCCAGCATGCGGCTTCGACTGCGTCAATTACGCCTGCCAATATTGGCCAGATCGTGGCGGCGCGGCAAGGCTGCGCGAAATCGCGAGCGACTGTGGGGGTTTTGCAACAAATCCGGCCAACCCTCGGGAGCCGGCGCCCGCCCGTGCGCCGGGCCGCGCGGCGCGCGTCATCGCGCCAAGAACGGGGTCGCGGCCAGCCAAATTTCTTCAATAAACCAGAGGAGAAGAGCGCATGTCGGACAATACGCGCCCGACGTTGCTTGGAGGCGGCTCCCTCGGGAAACAGGACGTCAAACATCCCGGCTCGTCGGCCGGCGATAGCTTGCCGACGGACAGCTCGGCCGACGATTATGACGAACGGGTTTTCACCAACCTGCTCAAACGTTTTCGCGGCGAGGAAGGCGGTATCGCCTTGCGCTCGAAAACGGACGATCCGGGCGGGGTGACCAACAAGGGGTTGTCCGAGGAATTTCTCAAGCTCTACAACAAGAAATATCCCAGCCAAAAGCTGCCGAACGATCCGCGCGATCTGACGGACGAGCAAATGGCGGACTTGTTGCGTCAGGAGGTCTATCGACGGCCGCAGATGCCGGCTCTCGTGCGCATCCCCGGTCTGGCCGAAGCGGCGCCGGCTCTTATTCATCAGTTCTTCGACGCGTCGGCGCAGCATGGCGATGGCGACGCCGCGAAATGGATGCAGCAAGCTCTGGCGAAGGAGGGGTTCGATCCGCGCGACAATCCGACGCGGCCGTTCGACGGCATCGTCGGCTCTCGCACTCGTCAGGCATTGGAACTGGCGTTGAAGGCGGGAAAGATCGAGGCGATCAACGACCGGATGGTCGATAGCCGGATCGCCTACGCCAAAGGCCTTGCGAATTTTGCCGCCAACCCAGGATGGGTGCCGCGCTTCGAGAGATTCCGCATGAAGTCATCCGGCGCGGGATCGCCTTAGCGTTTCTGCTGCTTCTCGAACTCCGGATTCGGCGTTTTCGGCGGGTAATGTTCCTGTTGAGCCGCCATCAAACGCAGAATGCCTTCGAACAGCTTCACTGTCTCGAGGTTGTGCTGCGACTGCCACATCGTGCCGCAGAAGCAGCCGTCGTGGTCGTTGTAGATGCGCCACATCAAGCGGCCATAGGTGCCGCGCAATGATTCGACTTCGTCCCGAATGTTGTATTGCGTCTTCTTGCCGTCAGAACCGGTGAAATCATTGTCGGAGAACATCTCGCCATAGGCGTCGATGATGGCATCGCGCAGGCAGAGCGAAATGTCGAGGAAGCCTGCGCGATTCGCTTCCGTGCCGGTGCTTTCGACAAGCTGCCTGGATTTTTCGCGGCAGGCCGCGATCTGCCCTTCGGCGTCGATTGGCTTGAACTCTCGGCGTATGTAAGGCGCAGGTTCACCAGCATGGGCGGCGACCGTGCCGAGAGCGAAAAGCAGTGCCAATAGCGTACGGCGAATTGTCTGGCGCATGTTTCATCCCCCCTGACGAACGGCCGAGCCGGCCGTTCGGACGATGTCATCAGCCAATCGTGGCGAAGTTTTGGCGCGGCGGCAAGCGGCGACGGAATGATGGCAGCTGCTGCATCCGTGCCACAGTCCCAATCCGGCCAACCCTGCCCAAACCAAATTTGGGGGGGCCGGCGCACGCCCGTGAGCCGGGCCGCGCGGCGCGCGTCATCGCGCCAGGAACGTCCGCCTCTTTAGGCGGGGAGCGCTCCGTTCGAGACCGCTCTTGAATGGAGACATCATGTCCAACCAAATCACGACCGCGTTCGTGGAACAATACGCGGCCAATCTGCTGCATCTGTCGCAGCAGAAGGGCTCGCGCCTGCGCGCCGCCGTCCGCCTCGAGCAGGTGACCGGCCGCAACGCCTATATCGATCGCATCGGCCAGGCGGCGGCGCGCAAGCGCACCTCGCGCCACGGCGACACGCCGCAGCTCGACACGCCGCACTCGCGCCGGCGCGTCACCCTGGCCGACTACGACTGGGCCGACCTGATCGACGATCTCGACAAGGTGCGGTTGCTGGTCGACCCGGCGAGCGCCTATTCCCAGGCCGGCGCCTGGGCCATGGGCCGCGCCATGGACGACGAGATCATCGCCGCCTTCACCGGCACGGCCTATGCCGGCGTCGACGGCACCAGCTCGGTCGCCTTGCCGGCGGGCCAGAAGGTCGCGGCGAGCGCCAGCGGCCTGACGGTGGCCAAGCTGCTGTCGGCTAAGGAGATCCTCGACGGCAACGACGTGGACGAATCGATCGCGCGCTACATCGCCGTCACCTCGAAGCAGGTCAGCGACCTGCTGAACACCACCGAGGTGAAATCGTCCGACTACAACACGGTGAAGGCCTTGGCCCAGGGCGAGCTCGACACGTTCCTCGGCTTCAAGTTCCTGCGCACCGAGCGGCTCGGCCTCGACGGCTCGAGCAACCGGCGCGTCGTCGCCTGGGCGCAGGACGGCATGGCGCTGGCCATCGGCAAGGAACCGACCGCGCGCATCGACGAGCGCGCCGACAAAAACTACGCGACGCAGGTCTATTACTCGATGGCCATCGGGGCGACGCGCCTCGAAGAGGAAAAGGTCGTCGAGATCGCCTGCGTGGAAAGCTGAGGAGGTGACCCATGGCTAGCGTGAAGGGCGTCAATATCGTCAATCTCGACGCCGTGCCGGCGATTCTCGCCGACGCGGCCGAGGCCCACGGCCGCTTGCGCGTGTGGTTCGACTCCTACGAAGCGAGCGCGCTCGCCTCGGGCTCGGACATCACGGTGGCGCGGCTGCCCGCCGGCGCGACGGTGTACGAAACCATCCTGCATCACGGCGCGCTCGGCACCAACGTGACGCTGCAGGTCGGCGACGCGGCGGACGACGACCGCCTGATCGCCGCCACCGCGGCGGCGACGGCGGGCAAGATCGTCCTGTCGGAAGACGGCGCGATCGACGGCTTCGGCCATCACTACGAGGCCGAAACCGACATCCGCCTGAAGATCGGCGGCGCGGCGGCCACCGGCACGATCAAGTGCGCGGTGATCTATGCGCTCGACTAAGAGCTGACGCCCGGCCGCCGTGCCCCCTTCGGCGGCCGGGCATTGCCTAGTCGAACGCAGAGCGGCGGGCGGAGTCCTCCGGCTCCGCCCGCTTTCTTTTTATGGAGATTGCATGCCACTGCCGCCGGCCTGGTCCGACGCTATTGCCGACGCCGAGAGGTCCGGCAAGGACGGCTGGGAGAAGTGGAACAAAACCGGCGGTGGCATTGGCGCGCTTGGCCGTTATCAAATTCGAGAGGACGGGTTGAAGGATGCCGGGTTCATCGACAAAAACGGGCAATGGACGGGCAAAGGCAATGTTCGCAGCATCCAAGACTTCCTAAAGAATCCCTCGGCGCAGAATCTCGCGTTGCGCGACTACAGCGCCGCACTCGATAGACATATCAAGGGCAAGGGCCTCGAAAACCGCATCGGTCAGACCATCGTGGGCGTCCTAGGTGACTTCAAGGTCAGCCGTAGCGCCCTTGCTGCTGCCAGTCATCGGCATGGAACTGGCGGCGTGAACGAATATTTCAGATGGCTGGACGCGCACGGCGGGAATTCGCGCGATCACATCGCTGAAATGCCGGACCAACTCAAAGAACAGCTCAAAGAAATCGAGACTCGGCTGCGAAGCTTCCAAAATGTGCCCTACAAGGAACTTACGCAGCCACGCTGAATTCAGCCTTCTTCCGTGCCGGGGCACTCGCCGACGGGTTTATACGCCGGCAGGCCGTTCATGGCAGCGAGAGCTGGCCAATATTCGCTTTTGCGCAGGCGGCATTCGAAAAACTCGGCGGCGAAAGCCTCTTTGCCCGCTTTGCCCGGTAACCATGCCCAATCGAGGAAGGTCCGCGCGAGCATGGCATTTCCGGAATAAACAAGATCGGCCATGGTTTCGATAAGTTTTTCCGGAATATCGTATGGAGCAGGCTCTTGCCACATCTTGTCGGTGTGTAAAAGAGCGGCGTCGCCGAGCAGCCGCGTCATGTCGGACGGCGCTTTGCGCATCAGATCGGTGGCGAGGACGTAAACGCCCTGCTGATGGCGCAAGATCACGCCTGGCCGTGCGCTATTCGCCGGGCCGGCATGCCATGACATGAAAGCCATGTCATGGCCTTTCACTTCGTATATGCCGTCACCATCGAGATCTTTAAAATAAAGTCCGAGATCGCCACCATCCAAGACAGTGACGCGCAGCGGCCGGTCGAGATGAAAAACATAATAGATAATCGGGCCATGCGAGCCTTCTTCTTCATTTAGGAAGATCGCATCGGGAATACCATCACCGTTGATGTCTTTGCCTATAGCCGGTTCAGTGATTGGCCCGTCCCAATCACGCAACCCGCTCCAATTCGATCCACGGATACGCCAAAGTTCGTCGCCAAGGTAAGAAACGATCAGATCTTCATAATCTCTGAGGAAGTTGCCTTCCCATGCGGAGAGATAGGCTTCTCTGACGAACTTGTAATAGTTGGTTGCGCCGAGTTGTTCGGTTTCGACCTTGGTTTGCCGCTCCGCCTTCTCGGCGGCCTTGGGCGCGGCCGCGCAGGCGGCGAGCAGCAATGAAGCCAGACAGATAGCGATGCGCATGTGCCCCCCGGTCCGTGTCGTGATGCGTCGATAATAGGCCGCCCAATCGTGGCGAAGCTGTGGCGGCGGCACACGCGTCTTTCGATAAATTCATCCTGTGGCATCGGCGACACAGCGGTCGTCGGTGGCCACTTTTCCATTTTGATCGTCAGGAGGTGGCCATGGCTTCCGTCGTCGGCATCGTCAATTCGGCGCTGATCAAGCTCGGCGCCGACACCATCGCGGCCCTCACCGAGGATTCGCCCGAGGCGCGCGCCGCCAACGCCCGCTACGAGGCGCTGCGCGACGAGGTGCTGCGCGCCCATCCGTGGAATTTCGCGCTGGCCCGCAGCGAGCTGGCGCAATTGCTCGACGCGCCGGCCTTCGGACCGGCCCGCCAGTACCAGCTGCCGGCCGATTGCCTGCGCGTGCTGGCGATGGATAGTGACGATGCCTTCGAGATCGAGGGCAACCGGCTGCTGACCGACGCGCCGAGCGCCCGCATCCTCTATGTCCGCCGCGTCGCCGACCCCAACCTGTTCGATGCCATGTTCCGCGAGACGCTGGCCCTCAGGCTCGCCGCCGACCTGGCCTACAAGCTGGTCAGCTCGACGAGCTTGGCGCAGAGCATGATGCAGCTCTATCGCGATCACCTGGCGCTGACGCGCTCGGCCGACGCCCAGGAGGGCGACGGGCATCGCCGCATCGCCGCCGAGCTTTGGCTCGACGCGCGCCAATAGGGAGCCGCTCATGAGCCGCGTCTCGCCGATCCAGACCAATTTCACCGCCGGGGAGCTCAGTCCGCGCCTCGAAGGGCGCGTCGATCTCGCCAAATATGCCAACGGCTGCCGCGTGCTGGAGAACATGCTGGTCCATCCGCATGGCGGCGCCTCGCGCCGCTCGGGTACGCGCTTCGTCGCCGAGGTCAAGGACAGCGCGGCGGCGGTGCGGCTGATCCCGTTCGAGTTCTCGACGGTGCAGGCCTATATCCTCGAATTCGGCGACGGCTATATCCGCTTCTACCGCGACGAGGGGCGCATCGAAAGCCCGCCGGGCACGCCCTACGAGATCGCTGCGCCTTATGCACAGGCCGAGTTGATGGAGCTGCAGTTCGCGCAGTCCGCCGACATCATGTACCTCGTCCATCCCAACCATGCGCCGCGCAAGCTGTCGCGCACGGGCCATACCGCCTGGACGCTGGCGACCGTCGGCTTCAAGGACGGGCCCTATTTGGAGCTTAATACGGGTACGACGACGGTGACGCCTTCGGCGACGACCGGCGGCGCCATCACGCTGACGGCGTCGGCCAGCCTGTTCGCGGCGAGCGATGTCGGCCGCATCCTACGGCTCAAGCACGGCTCGACCTGGGGCTGGGCGATCGTCACCGCCGTCGCCGGCGGCACCAGCGCCACCGCGACGGTGCAATCGCCGCTCGGCGGCACGGCGGCGACGGCCAATTGGCAGTTGGGCGCTTGGTGGCAGGCCGGCAGCTATCCGGCCTGCGTGTCGTTTTACGAGGAGCGGCTGTTCTTCGCCGGTTCGCGCGACAAGCCGCAGACGATCTGGGCGTCGCGCTCGGGCGACTTCGAAAACTTCGCGCCGACCGAGACGGACGGCACGCTGGCCGACGATTGCGCGCTCAGCTTCACCATCGCCAGCGACCAGGTGAACGCCATCCGCTGGCTGTCGCCGGGCGCGGTGCTGGCGGTCGGCACGGTGGGCGGCGAATTCACCCTGCGCGCCTCGGCGCAGGACGAGCCGCTGACGCCGGCCAACGTGCAGGTGAAGCGGCAAACGACGCGCGGCTGCGCCTATCAACCGCCGGTGCAGGTCGATTCGGTGGTGCTGTTCCTGCAGCGCGCCGGGCGCAAGATCCGCGAATTCGTCTTCGCCTTCGAGACCGACGGCTACCAGGCGCCGGACTTGACGCTGCTCGCCGAGCATCTGACGCGCGGCGGCCTGCGCCAGCTCGCCTACATGCGCGAGCCCGACTCGACGCTGTGGGCGGCGCGCGGCGACGGGGTGCTGCTCGGCATGACCTACGAGCGGCCGCAGGAGGTGGTGGCCTGGCATCGCCATGTGCTCGGCGGCCGTCATGGCGCGGGCGGCGCGCGCGTCGAATCGGTGGCGGTGATCCCGTCGCCGGGCGGCGGTGAGGACCAACTCTGGCTCAGCGTGCTGCGCACGATCGACGGCGCCTCGCGCCGCTACATCGAATTTCTCGAAGCGCCGTTCGACGAGGACCAGGCGCAAAGCGACGCCTTCTTCGTCGATTGCGGCCTGACCTATGCCGGCGCCGCCGCCGAGACTATCGCCGGCCTCGATCATCTCGAGGGCGAAACCGTCGCCGTGCTGGCCGATGGCGCGGTGCATCCCAACCGCCTGGTGGCGGACGGCGAGATCGCGCTCGACTGGCCGGCGGCGAAGGTGCATGTCGGCTTGCCGTATCGTTCGCGGCTGCAGACCATGCGCTTCGAGGCCGGCGCGGCCGACGGCACGGCGCAGGGCAAGACGGCGCGCATCCATGCGGCGACGGTACGGCTGTGGAACAGCTTGGGCGCCCAGCTCGGCGCCGACGAGGCGCTGGAAAGCATTCCCTTCCGCAGCTCGTCGGACGCCATGGGCTCGCCGCCGGCGCTGTTCACCGGCGACAAGCGCGTCGCCTTTCCCAAGGGCTACGGCACGGCGCCGCGGGTCACCGTGGTGCAGGACCAGCCCTTGCCGCTGACCGTGCTGGCGATCATGCCGCGCCTCACCGTGTTCGACGCCTAGCCATGCGCGCCCGCATCGTTCCCTTCGCGCCGGCGCATCTGGCGGCGATCGCGCCCGGGCCGTTCGACGCGATCGCGGTGGAGGGGCTCGATCTGCGCGCCCTGGCGGCGGCGCGCGCCGACGTCGGCCCGGCCTGGTCGGCGATGGCGGGAGACAGAATCTTGGGCTGCGCCGGCATCGTGCCATTGTGGCGCGGCGTCGGCGCCGGCTGGCTGTTCGGCGGCGCGGAGTTGCGCCGCCACCCCATGCTGCTGCATCGCGCCGTGGCGCGCGGCCTGCCCCAGGCGATGCGCGGCCTCGGCCTGCACCGCCTGCAGATTTCGGTGCATGAGGAGTTCGCCGCCAGCCTGGCCTGGGTCGAGCGGCTCGGCTTCGTCCAGGAAGGCGCCATGCCGGGCTACGGCCCGAACGGCGACACTTACATTCGATATGCGAGGATTCGACATGACAGGCGTTGAAATCGCCCTGGCCGCCTCGGCGGTGCTGGGTGCGGCGACTTCGGTGGCGCAAGGCGTCGCCGCCAACAAGACGGCCAAATATCAGGCCGAAGCGATGCGCCAGAATGCGGAGATCACCCGCCAGCGCGCCGCCGTCGAAGAAAACAAATACCGCCGCCAGACCGAGAAGCTGCTCGGGCGCCAGCGCGCGCTGGTCGCCAACAGCGGCCTCAGTCTCGAGGGCTCGCCGCTGCTGGCCCAGGAAGACACGGCGGCCAATGCCGAACTGGAGGCGCTGACCATTCGCCATTCGGGCGATCTCGATGCCGCCGCGCAGCTCAACGACGCGATGCTGACGCGGCTGAAAGGACGCAATGCCATGATCGGCGGCGTCGCGAGCGCGGGGCAAAGCCTGCTTGGCGGTTATGTCGACTACGAACGCGAGCGGACGCGATCGAAGAAATCGCCAGAAGACCCCTTGCCGTAATAGGAAAGACATCGCCATGCTTGAGAATTCCGACCGCACGGGCTTCGCTCAGGGCGGGCTCGCCGTCATGCCCGCTCTCGAAGATACGCCGGAGCTCTATCGCCCGGCGCCGACGCCGGACGATCCGCTGACGCGGCACGACGCGCGTCAAGAAGAAGCGTTTATCTTGCGCGCGGCAGCGGGGGCGACGGCGCTGACCGGACGATTGCGCGAGACGCCGCTCGAAATGTCTGAAGGTCTCGTGGCGGAGATGTTGCGGCGCTTCGACGACGAAAGCGCCGCACTGCTCGATGGCGCGCCAAGCCCGGCGACCGAGGACGCGGCACGGGCCGCGATCGTTCGCGCGCGCGGTCGGCTCGCCGATTGGGCCTTGCCGCAAGAGGCGTTGGCGCGGACGGTGGCGCTTCGCACGGGGCTGATCGAGGGTTTGGCGCAATTTCGCGAGGCGGCGGCGGATGATCCCGACGCGGTGGATGCGCTGCATGCCGAAGGCGCAGCGGCCATCGCCGGGGCGGCCGACTGGCTCGGATCGGACGAAGCGGCACAACTCGCCGAGCAGTGGCGATGGGAGATTTATCAAAGCAGCCTCGAGAAGTTGATCCAAACCGATCCAGATGATGCGCTACGGCGATTGTCAGACGAGCGCCGTGCCGTGCCACTGGATGAGATGCAACGCACGGCTCTCGTCGCGCAAGCCGAGGAACGATCCAGGGTTTTGGCGCGTGATAGGACTCAGTCGCGCGATAGAATGATGCAGGACGCAGACTTGCGCCGGCAACGGGAGAGATGGGAATTTCGCGCAAGTTTTTTCAAAGACTTGCGCGACGGCGTTGCCGGACGTCGTACTCTTGACGACGCGGAGCGCGCCGGCACCATCACCTCGGCCGATCGCGCCCAGCTCGAAGCGCGATTGACAGATCGAGAACTGGATCTGAGGACTGCGGCGGATCATATTGCCCAGGTGACCGATTTCCTCGATGCCCGAAGCGACATCCAGCCGAGCGTGGAAGCTATCGGTGCGCACTATAACGCCGTCATGCGGCCGGTTATCGAGACGACGCCCAGCGAGGACCGAGGTCGGCTTTATCTCGATTATTTGCGTGGCCTTGGGCGTCACGATATTTTCTATGAAAAAGGCGAGGTTGAGACCGGCCTGCCGCCTCCGACCGACGAACCCGTGAACCCGCGGGACATCTATGAAATGCTCGGCTACGATCCTCGCCGCAGCGAGGTTTCGCGGGCGCTCGAAATGCCCATTCAGGGCAAAGTCGCTTTGGTGGGCGCTGTCGAAGCGAGCCGGTTCACGGATGACTTATTTTCCGGGTTGCCGACTCACAACAATCCGGCCGATGCCTTCCGCCACGCTTATTGGAATTTTCTGCTTACGCGCGGCATGGCTGTGCTCGGCGGCGAGGGCCCTAAAAATGCCCAAAAGTTTGCCGATGCTCACGAGGCGGAGCATTTCAAGGAAACCCTATTCGGTTGGCTGCCGGAGGGGCTGACTGGCGTCAGGCATTGGCCGGAAGAGGAGCGTTTAATGGATATCTATAACAATGCGGTTGGTCGCTCGCTCGCCATGTTGCCGGAAAATGCCGGCCGGCCCGCGCATGAAGTCATTTTACAGGCGCTGGAGGAAGGTAAATTGCAGACCTTGCCGATGAATATCGAACCGGTTCGCGAAAAATAATTTCTGGGAGAAACCGGTGGCATCGCTCAAAAAGTGCAAGCCGATCCTGCGCCGCGCCTGGGAGGTGCTCTTTGGCCTTTTCGCGATGCTGTTCCCCTTTGTCGTCATGGCAATTTTGCTGATTTTTATACTGTTCCAGATAGACTCAAAATGAGGGGCGGCGGCAAATCAAGCCGATGAACGCGTGGAGACGAGAGGATTCGATGATGGGGCGGATTTTACTCCGGATACTCGATGTCTACGGAATTATCACCATAGCCGCGCTAGGTACCTGGACGGTTTGGCGCTTATTCTTCGTCACCGTCTAGTCGCCGCAAGGGGTGGATGCAAATGATCGATTTCCAATCTCCGACTTGGCGCGTCTTGATCGTTCTGAACCGTGTCGTTGGCGCCATAGGCTTGGCTTTAACCATTGTCGTCGGCTTCTGCCTCTATTTGTTGTGGGACGCGACTTAAGACGGCGAATAGCGGCGCTTTTAGCCATCCATATTATTGACGCCGCGCATCTCGGGTGCGCGGTTTTTTATCGCCCAAACAGGAAGGCCATCCATGAGCTTTCTCGCGCCCAACCCTTCCGCGCGGCCAGCTCCGCCGTCGCCCGTACCGGCCGCCGAAGACCCCGCCATCGAGGTCACGCGTCGCAAGCTGCCGATCTCTGCCCGCCAGCGCCAGGGTTACAGCGCCACCATCTTCATCGGCGGGACCAGTCTTGCTCACTCTGCGCCGGCGGAATAGCCTGATGATGCTTAACGGATAATGCTTGCGCCGCAGGCGATTTGGCGCCGCCTGCCCCATCACGAGAGGCGTACCGCCAATTTTTGACGATCATCGGGGGGGGGGAACCATGAGCTTCACGGACGCGATTCAAGTCTGCTTCAAAAAATACGTCACCTTTTCCGGCCGGCGATGCGGTCGGAATTCTGGTGGTTCGTGCTGTTCAATTTCGCCGCGAGCGCCGTCCTCAGCCTGGTCTACCAGCCGCTCAGCATGATTTTCGGCCTGGCAACCTTCCTGTCTTACCTGGCTGTCATTTCCCGCCGCCTGCATGACATCAACCGCTCCGGCTGGTGGATGCTGCTGCCGCTGATCGCCGTGCCGTTCGGGGTCTTCGCCTATTGGACGGGGAATTCCGCATTGATGGGCCTGACCGGCGCCGTCTCCCTCGGCGCCTTCATTCTGCTCATCGTCTGGTACTGCAAGAAGGTCGACGCCGCGGCGAACCGCTTCGGCCCGCCGCCGGCGCCGGCCGTGGAAGAGGCCGCCCAGACTGCCTAAGACCGCCGCGTCAGCGGCGGCGAAATTTGCCGCTATTCATCGAAGCCGCGCATCGCGAGATGCGCGGCTTTTTCTTGTCCGCGAAAGGAGACCCCATGAGCTTTCTCGCGCCCAGCCCCTCCGCGCCGCCCGCGCCGCCCGCGCCCGTGCCGACGATGGACGATCCCGCCGTCGACGAGGCGCGCCGCAAGCAACAGATCGCCGCCCGCCTGCGTCAGGGCCGCAGCGCCACCATCCTGACCGGCGGCCTCGGCCTCGCCGATCCGGCGCCGGTGGCGCGCAAGACCTTGTTGGGCGAGTAGCCCGCCTTCGGCGAGACCCGACCGATCGTTCTTTCAAGCGCCCGCCCGCGAGGCCGGCGCCTTTCTCATGCCTTCATCACGGAGATCTCCATGACCGAGTCCACAGCCTCGGCCGGCGAATTGTTGCGCCGGCTCGGCGAGATGCAGGCCAAGCGCGCCACCTGGGAGGCCCATTGGCAGGAGTTGGCCGACCATGTGCTGCCGCGCCGCGCCGAGATCGTGCGCCACGGCAGCCCGGGCGAGAAGCGCATGGGCAAGCTCTACGACGCGACGGCGATCCAGGCCAACGAACTGCTCGCCGCCGCCCTGCACGGCATGTTGACCAGCCCGGCGACGCCCTGGTTCGAACTGGCGCTCAATGATGCGCGGCTGATGGGCGAGGCGGGGGTGGCGGCCTGGCTGGAAGAAAGCGCGCGGCGCTTGCATGGCGCGCTCAACGCCTCCAACTTCCAGACCGAGATGCATGAGCTTTATCTGGATCTCGGCTGCTTCGGCACAGCGGCGCTGTTCATCGAGGAGGACGCCGAGGCGCTGCTGCGCTTTTCCTGCCGGCCCCTGTCGGAGATCTACATCGGCCAGGACGCGCAAGGGCGCATCGACACGGTGTTCCGCCGCTTCAGTTTCACGGCGCGCCAGGCCGCGCAGCGCTGGGGCGCGGCGGCGGTCGGCCCGCGCCTGGCGCGGCTCGCCGAACGCGATCCCGACGCCGACAGCGACATCCTCCATGCGCTGTTGCCGCGCACCGACCGCGATCCGCGCCGGCTCGAGGCCGCGCAGATGCCCTTCGCCTCGGTCTATCTTGACATGGCGTCGCGCCATGTGATCGCCGAGGGCGGCTTCCGCGAGATGCCCTTCGCCGTGCCGCGCTGGTCGAAAGCGGCGGGCGAGGTTTTCGGCCGCTCGCCGGCGATGACGGCGCTGCCCGACGTCAAGATGCTCAACGAGATGTGCCGCACGACGCTGCGCGCGGCGCAGAAGGCGGTCGATCCGCCCTTGCTGATCGCCGACGACGGCGTGGTGCTGCCGCTGCGCACCCAGCCGGCCTCGCTCAATTTCGCGCGCTTTCTCGCCGACGGCTCCGATCCGGTGCGGCCGCTGGCGACCAACGCCAATGTCGGCCTCGGCCTGGAGATGGAGGAGCGGCGGCGCGCGGCGATCCGCAGCGCCTTCTACGCCGACCAGCTGCAGCTCGCCGGCGGGCCGCAGATGACGGCGACCGAAGTGCTGCAGCGCACGGAGGAAAAGCTGCGGATGCTCGGGCCGATCCTCGGCCGGCTGCAGTCGGAATTGCTGCGCCCCCTGATCGACCGCGCCTTCGGCATCGCGCTGCGCGCCGGGGCGCTGCCCAAGCCGCCGGCGGCGCTCGCCGGCCAAGCGCTGCAGATCGTCTATGTCTCGCCGATCGCGCGGACGCAGCGCCAGACCGAGGCGCAGGGTCTGCTAAAACTGCTCGAATTCGCCCAGCCGCTGTCGGCGATCGAGCCGCAACTGGCGGACAATATCGACGGCGACGCGGCGCTGCGGCATCTGTGGGGCCTGTTTTCGGCGCCGCAGAGCGTGCTGCGCGCGCCGCGAAAAGTCGCCGAGCGGCGCGCGGCGCGTCAGCAGGCCCAGGCCCAAGCCCAAATGGCAACGCAGGCCGGCCCCTTGCTGGAAGCCCTGAGCGGAGGTGCGCCGAATGCTTAGCCCCATCGCGCGCTCGCGCAGATTGATTCTTAAGTGCGGCGCAATCGCGTTCGCGGCATCGGAGGCGCGTCATGCGTAATCCCCTCGCGCGATTGCGCCAGCGCCGCGCCGACTATCACGCCGCCTTCACCGGCGAGGCGGGGCGGCGCGTGCTCGCCGATCTCTACCGCTTCTGCCTGATGGATCAGCCCTGCTTCGCGGGCGATCCGCACGCCACCGCCTTCAACGAGGGGCGGCGGCGCGTCTTCCTGCGCATCCTCGCCATCCTGCGCATGACCGACAACGACATCCTGCAACTGGCCACCGAGCCGAACGAGGAGTGAGCTCTGAGATGACCGAACAGACATCCGAAGCGATGCCCGATACCGCATCCGAGAGGGGAGCGGCCGACGCGGCGCCGTCCGGCGCGGCGGATTTCTCCGCCCTGCGCGCCGGCCTGCCGGTCGATCTGCGCGACAGCCCGGCGCTGCGCCATTACGCCTCGTTCGAGGGCATGGCGCGCTCCCTGGTCGAGGCTCAGCGCATGGTCGGCAAGCGCATCGCCGACGCGAGCCCCGAGGAGCTCGGCCGCTTCTACGACCGCCATGGTCGGCCGGAGAACCCCGACGGCTACAGCTTCGGCGAGCGGCAGGACGGCACAGCGCCCTCCGAGCTGGAGGCGGCGGCGCGGCAATGGTTTCACCAGGCCGGCCTCAGCCGGCAGCAGGCGGCGGCGCTGCATGAGCAATGGTCGGCCTTCGTCGGCGAGCGCCAGGCCGACGGGCAAAACCGCACGGTCGAGGCGCAGCGCGCCGCCGAGCGCGAATTGCGCGGCGAATGGGGCGGCGCTTATGGCCAGCGGCTGCGCGCGGCGGCCCGCGCGGCGCGCGATTTCGGCGGCGAGCCGCTGCTCGCCCTGCTGGAAGAGACGCGGCTCGGCGACGATCCGCGCGTCATCCGTGCCTTCGCGCGCATCGCCGAGCGCATCGGCGAGGACGGGCTGGCGGGCGGTGAGGGCGCGGAGGGGCGCGGCGATTTCGGCCTGTCGGCGGAGGCCGCGCGGCGCGAGATCGCCCGGCTGATGACGCAGCCGGCCTATTTCGACGCCGACCATCTCGACCACGAGCGCTCGGTGGCGCGCATGAAGGATCTCTTCGCCGCCGCCTATCCCGATCGCCGCGTCGGCGATTCCCCCGATGAAGCCTGAAAGGTGACGCCATGACGCTCTCCAGCACGACGAGCCGCGCGGCCTATGCCGGCAATGGCTCGACCAGCGAATTTGCCGTGCCTTTCCTGTTCGCCGACAACAGCCACATCGACGTCACGCTGCGCCAGGCGGGCGGCGTCGAGATCGCCTGGGCGGAGAACAGCCATTACACGCTGAGCGGAGCGGGCGAGCCCGGCGGCGGCACGTTGACGGCGTTGGCCGCGCCGGCGAGCGGCCAGACCCTGGTGATCCGCCGCGTCGTGCCGCTGACGCAGGAAACCGACTACGTCGAGAACGACCCGTTTCCCGCCGAGGCGCACGAGCAGGCGCTCGACCTCGCCGCCATGCGCGACCAACAGTTGCAGGAGCAGCTCGACCGCACGTTGCGCTTCCCGATCACGGATACCAGCCCCCTGCCGGAATTGCCGAGTTTCAGTTCGCGAGCCAGCAAGCTGCTCGGTTTCGATTCGCAAGGCGACCCGACGCTGTTTACGCCGGCCTCGGCCGATGCCGACACGGTCACCCCAGCCGGAGCGACGGCGACGCGCGCACTTTCTGAACGCTTCGCCGATTTTTACAGCGTTAAGGACTTCGGCGCCGTGGGCGACGGCGAGACGGACGATACGTCGGCGATTCGCGCCGCTTTCGCAGCCAGTTCGCAAATCTACTTTCCGCCCGGCGTCTATAAAATCACTGATGAAATCGATCTGCGCGATATCTCCGGCCTGTGGATCATTGGCGCGGGTTTCGTCGCAAATAGCGATGCACCGGGTGGCTTCGAAGGCAGCAAGCCGGCGACGATCCTGCAGACAGCGGCGAACACGCCGATCCTACGCATCGCCCATTGGGGCCACCGTATCGACGGCCTGGCCTTGATCTATCAGATCCAGCAGACCGCGGCACAGACCGGCGCCGTCGCCCTCGAGCTGAATAATGTCTCGGCGAGCGATATACGTAACCTGCGCATCATGCGTGCCAATTGCAGTGTAGCGATCCCCCAGGTGGCCTATGCGCCGTCGACGGCCAATGCCTTGTGGAATAGCATTCTGTCTAACATCGAGAGCAATAGCGCGTCACTTTGCCACTATGACCTGCGCAATTTTGACGGCGGCGGCACCAATGTACGGCTCGACAAGCTCTATGCCAATGGCGGTGGGGCATTGGATTTTAGTAGTCTGGGACAGGAATGTTCTTACGTCATACGTGGCAGAAATTGGTCGGGGTATGAAGTCGGAGCGCTATCAATCGATGCTCTGACTTTTACGGAAAAATTGATTGAGATTGAAAATGCTACAACAGTTATTTTTCAGACATTGCGTTATGAAAGTGTGAAATGTCGTAAAGATAATCGTGGTTGGTTCGAAACAGTAGGTGGAAATGCTCAAATACGTATCGGTCTTATCAAGGTCTATCGCTGCATAGCTTTGGCATCTGATGTACCTACCGGGACGTATTTATTTTATACGCCTTCAACGAAATGCTTCATGAGTGTGGATTACATCCACTTATCGAGCAATTGCGACTTTCCCTCTGGGAAAGTTAATCGAGCATTGTCAGTTGGGTCTACAGCTGATGCCGAATATAAGTTCGGTATCATTGATGTGGAATGTTCAAACTTTAGCGCGGATGCGTGGAGCGAAAATACTACGACTTATCCATTCACATCTGTACGTGAATACAATGGGCGCTGTATTTCTCGAGTTTTTAAAGCAGGCGCGAGCACTATCTTAAACAAAACTGCCGTTTTGACGGCGCCGCCAAGTGCTGGTGCGTGGGTTATTGGTGATCGATGCGTGATCGCGAACCCAGGTGATTACGGAAGGCCTATGGAGTTTGTTTGCCAAAGTGCAGGCACACCCGGCACTTGGGTGCCCATTAGTTTCTCTGGGGGCGGACATTCAATTGCAACGCAGGGCGACGCTGATTTGACTCTGACTCCAGGATTGTCGCGTCCCATAATTCGGTTTGCGACAACCCTTACAGCTAATCGCATCGTGACGCTTTCATCGTCAGGCGTTTGGAACGGAGCGTATTTTAAAATCGTTAGACCAGCGGGAGGGGCTTTTACGTTGGATGTGGGAGGGGTGAAAATCCTGGCTGCAAATGAGTGGTGTGAAATAACTTATGATAGCGCCTGGCGATTAACCGGGTACGGAGGTTTATGAGCAAGCAGATTTGAAAATGAAATTGCAAATATACCCTTTAGTTTCGGGGCGTGTTTGATAATTGGCTACACTGAAATTCTCCAATGGATGGGCGATACTATTCACGAGAAATTCGCCCTTATAGCCAAACTGCGCCAAGAAGTTTGCGATGGATTCGACCGCGCCGGATCGGTGGCGCTCTTCCGCCTCGATAATGAGGGCGGGATGATGTCTGGCTATCGTTTCCCTCGCGCCATGCAGAACAGAGAGTTCGTGGCCTTCGACATCGATTTTCATTAAGGCGACATCATCGAAGACGAAGGAATCGATGGTTCGCGTTTCGATGGCGATCTGCATTTCGCTGCCGTTCGGCCGGCTCGTCTCGCAACTCGAATAGCCGTAAGCCGGCTTTCCGTCGATGACCGGTACGTGAATGGTCGCGCGGCCGTTGCCGTCCGAGGCTGCGAGTTGATGGACGCGGATGCTGTCGCCATAGCGCCGGCGAAGATCGGTGGCGAGCTCGGGGATGGGTTCGAAGGCTTCGACCGACGCGCCGGCGCGGCGCATGAAGTAGCTATAGACGCCCGCATTTGCGCCGACGTCGAGGCAGCGGCTGCCGGGGCGCGCCAGGCGCGCGGCCAGGCGAATTTCCGGCTCGCCGAGATACTTCTTCCAGCACCAGGCGCGATAGCGCAGGCCGTCCGGCAGCATACGTCCAAGCAAACTCATTCGATCCCCCAGCTGTGGCCGCGATCATAGCGTCGCGGCCGGCGCCGGTCCATGCGCCGATGGGGGCGATCCGTCAATCGACGAGGAGGTCTCCATGTCCCGCGCGTCGGCGAGTTCGAAGCTCTCGCCATCGCAGCTGATGCTGCAAACCCATGAATTGGCCGTCACGGCGATGACCCGCATCGAGGCCCATGAGGCGGAATGCAATCGCCGCGAGGAGGCCCGCGTCCATCGGGAAACGCAATTCCTGCGTCAGTACGAGGCGGATATCGGCGAGATCAAGCGCGGACTCGGCCAGGTCCACGGTCGCATTTCCGGCCTCGGCGACGCGCTGCAATCGCTCGTGCGCGGCACCGGCGGCACGTTGATCGTCGGCCTGTGCGGGCTCGTCGCCTGGCTCATCTTCCACGGACGGCCCTGGGAATAGGCCGGCCGTTTCTCATTTTCTTTATGCAGGAGCGCACATGACCTTGGTCGAAAAGATTTTCGGCGCGCCGGTCGGCGGCGCGGTCGAGGCGGTGGGCAGCGTGCTCGACCGCCTGTTCACCAGCGACGACGAGCGCCTGTCGCGCGAGGAGGCGCTGACGCGGCTCGCCCAGGCGCCGCATCTCGCCCAGGTCGAACTGAACAAGATCGAGGCGGCGCATCCGTCCGTCTTCGTCGCTGGCTGGCGACCCTTCATCGGCTGGGTGTGCGGCGTCGCGCTCGCCTGGCATTTCATCGGCTACGATTTCTTCGTCTGGCTGGCGCTGGCTGCGGGCCTGCCGGCGCCGCCGATCCTCGCCGGCACGGAGGAGCTGATCAGCGTCGTCGTTTCGCTGCTCGGCCTCGGCCTGCTGCGCACGGTGGAGAAGTCGCGCGGCGTGACGAAGTAGCGCTTCGTCTTCGTCGCTGGTGCCCGCTCCCGGACTTGAACCGGGACAGCCCTTGCGGACCTACAGATTTTAAGTCTGCTGCGTCTACCAATTTCGCCAAGCGGGCCTGCCGGCAGCGATGTGCCGGATCAGCGACGACGGGCGACGCAGGGCGTCGCGCCGGCCGGATCATGACGGAGCGTTGCGCGCTTTGCAACGCGCCGCATCTGCGGCGTTTCACGGCTTGCGCCGTCGGACGCATTTCCGCGCCCGGCGCCCTTTACATCGTGACAAGCGCGCAAAGGCTCTCCTATCATTCCTCCGCAGCCGGGTCGCGCATTTTCCTGCGGCCTCGCGAGCTCCCATTTCCCCGTCCTTGTTCCTGCGGAGACGTCATGCCCGCCAAAGCCAAACTCGTCGAAACTCTCGGTCCGGACCATACCGCCCTGGTGCTGTTCGACACGCTCAACGGCTATCTGCATCCGGCCGATCCGAAGAAGCAGAAGTTTCTCGCCGACCGCAACATCCTGTCGAACATGCAGCGGCTGCTGAAGGGCGCGCGCAAGGCCGGCCTGACGACCTTCTATCCGATGGGTCAGCACACGCCGGGCGGAATCGATACCGTGCCGCGCCTGACCGACACCGACATGGACCTCAAGCCCTTCGGCAAGAAGAAAGAGACGATCAAGCCTCGCTTTTACGCCGGCAGCAAGGATTCGGAGATCGCGCCCGAGCTGGCGCCGCTGGACAGCGACGTGACGGTGCCGAAGCATCGCTGGAACGCGTTCTTCCAGACGCGGATGGATCTTTCCATGCGCGTGCGCGGCCTCGACACCATCGTGCTAGCGGGCGGCTCGACCGACGTCGGCATCGCCGCCACCGCCTTCGCGGCGCGGGACCTGGATCTCGGACTCGTCATCGTGCGCGATTGCTGCTATTCGGCGCGCGGCAACAACAACGAATTTTTCCTCGAGCGCGTCTTTCCCCGCATGGGCCGCGTCATGGATACCGATGACGTCATCGCGCTGATGCTCAAGGGCGCGAAGAAGAAAAAGTAAGCTCAGCAGGACATCAAGGGGATATCAGATGACCACCGTCAATCAAGTCGTCACCAAGAACGTCACCCTTGCCGGCGGCATGCCGGCCTTCGTGGCGGCTCCGGAGAACATGGGCAAGGTGCCGGTGGTCGTGCTGATGCACGAGCGCTACGGCTTGGCCCAGCATACCCTCGACCTCGCCACCCGCTTCGCCTGGGACGGCTATGTCTGCATCGCGCCGGATTGCTTCTACAAGCATCCCGACCAATTGGGGCTGCGCGCCGGCACGGCGCGCTACGACATCACGGACCCTGAATCGGTCGACTATCTGAGCACCGCGATCGACTATGCCAAGGAGATTCCGCAGGCCGACGCGGGCAAGGTGGCGGTGAAGGGCGTTTGCCAAACCGGCCGCCATCCGTTGGTGATCGCCGCCGCGCGGCCGATCAGCGCCGCGCTCGTCTGGTACGGCGCCGCGTCGCCGCGCGAATGGGAGGTGACCAAGCTCTATCCCAAGCCGCTCGAAGATTTGATCGCCAAGGTGGAATGCCCGGTCCTCGGGATGTTCGGCGAGGCCGATCACATCATCTCGCTCGACGACGTGCGCCGTTTCCGCGGCGTTCTCGAAAGCAAAGGCAAGACCTTCGAGATCAACATGTACCGCGACGCGCCGCACGGCTGGCTCAACGACACCATGCCGGGCCGCTATCGCCGCGCTCAGGCCGAAGCGGCCTGGGCCGACCAGTTGATGTTCCTCGACGAGCTTTTCGCCGGCGGCTTCGAGGATTCGACCACGAGGGTCCAGCGCTACAACGCCGAGGTCGGCGCCGACTACGACTTCAAGAAGAACGTCCGGTTGGAATAGCCCTATGTCGGCCGCCTCAGCGATCCCAGGCAGCGTTTTGCGCGCCGGCGACGGCATGATCGTCACCGGCGCGGCCCAGGGCATCGGCCGTGCGGTGGCGCTGCGCCTCGCCGGACAAGGCGCCCGTCTGGCGCTGTGGGACGTCAAGCCGGACGGCGTGGCGGAAACCGCCGAGCTCTGCCGCAAAAGCGGCGTCGAGGTCCTCACCGCCAAGGTCGACATGGGCGAGGCGGGCGACGTCGTCGCGGCGGCCAAGGCGGTCGGCGCAGCTTGGGGCGCGCCCTTCGGCTTCGTCAGCAACGCCGGCATTTTCCCCCGCTCGCCCATCCTGGAGACCGACCCCGCCGTGTGGGAGCGCGTGCTCAAGGTCAATCTGATCGGCGCGTTCTTATGCGCCCGTTATCTCGGGCCGATGATGGTGCAGGCCAAGCGCGGCGCGGCGGTGATGATCGCCTCGGGCCGTGCGCTCCAGGGCACGCCGCGCGGCGCCCATTACGCGGCGTCGAAAGCCGGCCTTGTCTCCTTCACCAAATCCTTGGCGCTGGAAATGGCGCCGCATGGCATCCGCGTCAATTGCGTCATTCCCGGCGTGACGGAGACGGCGCAGCCTTTGGAGGATTCGACGCTGGAAGAGGTGCGCGCGCGCGGTAGCCGCATTCCCTTGGGGCGCATCGGCCAGCCGGAGGATATCGCGGCAGGCGTCGCCATGCTGTTGAGCGCCGACGCGGCCTATATGACGGGCCAATCGATCGCCCTCAATGGCGGCGCGATCATGCTGCCCTGAGCTGTCTTAAATCCCGCGCACATCAAAAGCCCCGGACCGCTGGTCCGGGGCTTTTGTCGTTTCGGCGCGGCTTTTTTACTTGGCGTTGTAGAGCGCCAGCATGCGTGCCTTGGCCGATTCGGGAGCGTTGTAGGTTTCCGTCAGCAGCGCGGCGATGGCTTCGCCGGTCTTGGGATTGGCATCGACCTCCAGGTTCGCCTTGGCGGCGGCGTCGAGGAAGTCCTTGTCCTTGAAGGTGTCCATCAGGCCCTTGCGCAGGGCGGCGATGCGGTCGGCCGGCACGTTCTGCGGCGCGAGATAGGGGCGGCCGGCTTCGAGCGGGGCCATCGAGACGTCGAGCAGGGCGCGGTCCTCGTCGTTGGTCGCCAGTTCGCGCGCGACCGGCACCTTGGGTAGCTCCGGATGCGGCTTGCGGCCATATTGCACCAGCAGCTTCACCTTGTTCTCCTTGATCCATTCCGGCTTGGTCGCCTTCAGGCTGCTCCAGAAGGTGCTGGGATAGCCATCCAGCTCGCCGCGTTCGATGGCGAGGAAGGCTTCGGTCTGGCCGGGATAGCCGCCGACCATCTTGAGCTTGGTGTTGAAGACGGCATTGAGGACGCGGGCATAGAAGGCCGGCGTCGAGGCGGTGCCTGAGGTGCCGACGACGGTCTCGATGGTCTTGGCGTCGTCCAGCGTATTGGCTTTGGCCGTGTGCCAGAGCAGGAGCAGGCCGATCTCGGTGTTCGGCGAGCCGAGCCAGTTGAACTTCAAGGGGTCGAACTGCGCCGCCTTGTTGCCCATGATCGGCTCGAACGGCACGGTGTTCTGCAGCGCGCCGATGACCGAGCCGTCCTTCAGGGCGATGTTGTAGAGATAATTGGCGGCGGTGATGCCGCCGGCGCCGGGCATGTTCTGCACGACGGCGTTGGGCGCGCCCGGAATATGCTTGCCGATGCTGCGTGCGATGAGGCGCGCGTAGAGATCGTAACCGCCGCCCGGACTTGAACTGACGACGATGGTCAGATCCTTGCCCTTGTAGAAATCGCCGATGGCGTCGGCGCGCGCGCCGGAAGCGTTGGCGACGGCCGCGGCGAAGCCGATGAGCGAGAGGGCGAGCCGTGAGGAGCGGGAGGAGAGCATGGGAAGCCTTTGCATTGGGGGTCTATCGACGAAGCGCCACCGATCACGGAGGGGCGCCCTTAAACGCGATGACAGTGAAGCAAGAGCCGTGCCGCGATGAATGAGCGCATTCGTAGGATGAATGGCGATCATCTGCTCAACGCGACAGTGCGCGTAGCTTCCTTTTTGTGCAAAGTCTAAGCGGCGCATCCGCAGGGAGCAATCCTGCTGATGCGCCGCTTGTCGATGTTTTACGGAATGCGAAATACGAACCGTTCGCTCATTTCACCAGAGTGACCGGTACCGTCGCATGCTTTAACACGTTCGACGCGACCGACCCGAGCACGAGTCCGAGCGTCGCGCCGAGTCCGCGGCTACCCATGACGATTTGGCTGCACTTCAATTTCTCGACATAGGCGGCGACAATGTCGCCGGGATCGCCAACGCCGATATGCAATTTGTAAGCAATGCCGGCGTTGTCGAGCAGAGCCTTGGGCGCTGCCAAGGCTTTCTCGGCTTCTTCGCGATGATAGGAATCCACGGTCTCCTTGCCGATGGCATGGGAGACGCTACCGCTCAATGGCGGCTGCACGTTCAACAGGTGCACATCGGCCTGTTGACCGTTTTTGATCGCGTCCACGACATATTGCGTCGCGTGCTGAGACGGCAGAGAGCCGTCGACGGGAATGATGAAGTTGGTCTTAGACGCACTCATGACGGGTTTCCTTCAGCAAGATCGACAAGCCGTTTTTTGGCGCTCAACCGGTAAGCGAGGAACTTGCCGAGGCCGACGACGAAGGCGGCACCGACGATCTTCGACGCCAGTTCCGTCCAATGGGGCAGATGCTCGACATAGCCGGCGAGCGCGGGATCGGTCAGGAAAATCTCTCCCGCGATCCACCCCAGCAGACCGCCGCCGAACATGACAAGGATCGGAAAGCGCACCAGAACCTTGAGCATGATGGCGCTGCCGAAGACGATCAGCGGCACGCTGATGACCAGGCCGATGACGATCAGGAGGATATGGCCATGGGCGGCCGCGGCGATGGCGATGACGTTGTCGAGGCTCATCACCGCGTCGGCGATGATCACGGTCTGCACCGCGCTCCAGATGTTATGGCCGGCTTTGATCTTGTCGCCGTGATCCTCGTCTTCCGGGATCAGCAGTTTCACGCCGATCCACAGCAGCAGGAGCGATCCGACCAGTTTGAGGTAGGGCACGTCGAGCAGATAGACGATGAACAGCGAGAAGATGATGCGCAGGACGATGGCGCCGACGCTGCCGGCGAGGATCGCCTTGTTGCGCACGCCATCCGCCAGATTGCGGCAGGCAAGCGCGATGACCACGGCGTTGTCGCCGGAGAGAATGATGTTGATGCCGATAATTTCGAGCAGGCCGAGCCAGAAATGGTCCCCGACCGCCAAGTCCATGCCGAACATTGATCCGATACCGCAAGTTTATAGGTTCAAGCCCGCCGATATTGGCGACTTGTTTTTGCGGCCCGGTCATCGGAAGCCGTACCCCGTATATGAAGCGGTCGGGGGACTGTCCAGGAAATTCCGGCCGGCAGGAGTGACCTAGGAATTATCCTGTGATTCCAATCGCTTCCACTGGCGATCCAGATATTTAAAGCTGAGCGGGGCGACCACTACGGCGAGCACGATGCGGACCAGATGGTGGATCGTGATGAAGGCAACGTCGATCCCCAGCGCCAAGGCGATCAGGGTCATTTCGACCAAGCCCCCCGGCGAGAGCGACAGCAGCAAGGCCTCGCTCTTAAAGCCGGTGATCCAGTGGATGCCGTAGGAGAAAACCACGGCGCAGCCCATCAGCAGGAGGGCGGAGCCGAACGAGACTTTCAGGGTGCCGGCGATCTCGCGCAGGCGCACGCCGACATAGCGGCAGCCGAGGCTGGAGCCGAGGATGATTTGGGCGAGAACGATCAGCTCGGCCGGCGGCTTGGAGGCGGTGATCTGCGTCAAATGGGCAATGGCGCTGGCGATCAGCGGCCCGGTGAAGCGGTAGGCCGGCAAATGCAGCAGCTTGCCGCCGAAGAATCCAACCGCGCCGCTGGCCGCGAGAATGAGGCCATCGAGCAAGGCGAATTGACTGAGCGGCACGGTATTGGAGCCGACGCCGAGGCCGCCTTGCGGCACGTAGCCTTCGACCAGGCGGAACCAGAGCGGGATGGTGATGACGACGAGCAGGATGCGCGTACCATGGGCGAGGAAGATCTTGCGGTCGTCGCCGCCCATTTGGCTGCCCATGACGACCATTTCCATCAGGCCGCCGGGAATCGAGGCGAAGTAGCAGGTGGCGAAATCGTAACCGCCGACTTTGCGGAAGTAGAGGATGAGCAAAGCGACGGTGAAGACGACATAGAGCGCCAGCATGGTCATGCTGACGGCATATTCGCGGGCGTCCTGCAGGGCATGCGGCGTGAAGGAACTGCCGAGCATGACGCCGATGAGGATGACCATCGGTTCGCGCAAAAGATATTGCACCCGCACTTTGGCGCCGGCCAGGGCGAGGAGCGTGACGACGCAGACGGGACCGAGCATCCAGGGCAAGGGCAGCGTCATGGCGCGAAAGGCGATGCCGCCGAGAATGCCGGGGCCGATCGCCAAGGCGAGCGGAGCCAGCTGTTGCATGAGAAATTGGCGCGGCCTCACGGGGTGGAGTCCTCCCGGGATGAACGGGGTCGGCGGCGAGCGCTGCGCCGCCGATCAGCGGGCGCAGATGCCGGCGACCATGTGAAGAAGAAACGCCTCGCAACGGGCGATCTGGTCGAGGGCGACGAATTCGTCGGGTTTGTGGGCCTGGGCGATATGGCCGGGGCCGCAGACGATCGTCGGAATCCGCGCCCCTTGATATAGCCCCGCTTCGGTGCCGAAGCTGACCTTGCGGGCGATATTATCGCCCGTGGCGGCCAGAGCAAGTTTAAGCAGCGCATCGTCGTCGTTCGGCAGCAATCCGGGCGCGCGCGACAGTTCCTCGAAAACGATGGCGGCATCGGGCGCGGTTCGTTTCATATCGGCGAGCACGTCGTCCAAGGCAAAGCGTTTCACTTCTTCGAACAGTCCGAGCGGGTCTTGCGACGGGATGTTGCGGATTTCGAAATCGAAACTGCAGTGGCGCGGCACGATGTTAAGCGCCGTGCCGCCCTCCACGGTGCCGGTATGCACGGTGCTGTAAGGCGGGTCGAAACCGGGCTCATGCGGGCCTTGGTCGCGCAGTCGGCGCGCCAGGGCGCGCAACCGGGCGATGATTTCGGCGGCCGATTCGACGGCATTGCAGGCCTGTTCCGGCATGGCCGAATGGCCCTCGCGGCCATGCACATGGCAGCGCATGGCGAGGCGGCCTTTGTGGCCGTTGACCACATGCATGCCGGTCGGCTCGCCGACCAGGCAAAAGGCCGGGAGTACCGGCATTTGGCGAAGCTGCACCGCGAGATCCTTGGCGCCGAGGCAGCCGATCTCTTCGTCAAAGGTGAAGGCGAAATGCACCGGGCGGCGCAGCTCTTGCCGGCGCAGCGCCGGTAGCAAGGCCATGGCGACGGCGATGAAGCCTTTCATGTCGCAGGCGCCGCGCCCGTAGAGCAGGCCATCCCCTTGGCGCAAGGTGAAGGGATCGCTCGACCAATCCTGTCCATCGACCGGCACGACGTCGGTATGGCCCGAGAGCATCAACCCGCCGACGTCCTGCGGGCCCAAGGTCGCATAGAGATTGGCCTTGGCGCCGCTGCCATCGCGAAAGAGCCGGGAATCGACGCCATGGTCGGACAGGCGGTCGCGTAGAAATTCGATCAGCGCGAGATTGGAATTGCGGCTGGTGGTGTCGAAACTGATCAGCCGGCGCAGCAGATCGACGGAATCGGAAACCCCCGTGCCGCCGGTCGCTTGCGTCATGGTTCGAACTGCTCCTTGACGATCCGCTCCTCGAGGTTGTGCTCCGGGTCGAACAGCAGCGTCATGTCGATGTCCGGCTCTTCGAAGACATCCACGCGCACCACGTCGCGCACTTCGGTGTAATCGGCGACGGCGCTGACGGGCCGTTTATCGTGCTCGAGAATGTCGAAGCTGACGCTTGCCGTGCTGGGCAGCAAGGCGCCGCGCCAGCGGCGCGGACGGAACGCGCTGATCGGCGTGAGCGCGAGAAGGCCGGCGCCGAGCGGAATGATCGGGCCGTGCGCCGACAGATTATAGGCGGTGCTGCCGGCGGGCGTGGCGACGAGGGCGCCGTCGCAGATCAGCTCTTCCAGGCGTTGGACGCCATCGACCGAAATGCGCAGCTTGGCGGCTTGACGGGTTTGGCGCAGCAGGGAGACTTCGTTGATCGCCAGGGCCGTGTGTTCCTTGCCATTGGCGGTGATCGCGCGCATGCGCAACGGATGCACGGTCACCGACGCGGCGGCTTTCAGCCGTTCGGCTAGGCGCGCTTCGCGATAGGTGTTCATGAGAAAGCCGACGGAGCCGCGATGCATGCCGTAAATCGGCACCTGCCGTTTGATGTGACGGTGCAGGGTTTGCAGCATGAAGCCATCGCCGCCGAGGGCGACGATGACGTCGGCTTTGGCCGGCGTGACGTTGCCGTAGCGTTCGGTCAAGCGCAGCAGGGCTTCTTGAGCCGGCTGGCCGCGCGCGGCGACGAAGGCGATCTTGCGGTTCGACATGGGGCGATCTTGCAAAAACTGGCGGATGAGGCGTTTGCCCGTCAGATTACACCGCGCATCGTCAAACGGCCAGCGGCTGCGGCGTTCAGCTGCGGGATGCCGCTTGCAGCAGGCGGATCGTTTCGGGATGACGCGAGCGCCGGGCGTAATCGAGGGCGGATTGGCCGCTGCGGTCGCGCAGATTCGGGTCGGCTTTTCGTTGCAGCAAAACTTGCACGACATCGGCGTGGCCGTTCCAGGCGGCGCGCATCAGGGCGGTGAGGCCTTCCTGGTCCCGAGCGTTGACCGGCACTTCGGCCTTGATCAGGCTTTCGGCAATGGCCGCATGGCCGTTGATCGCCGCCCATATCAGGGCCGTCTTGCCGCTGCCGTCGGTGACTTTGGCGTCGGCGCCCTGTTCGATCAGCGCGTCGAGAATTTTGCCGTACCCACGCCAGGCCGCCTCGATCGCCGCCGTGCGGCCGTCCTCATCCGGCTTATTGGCGTCCGAGCCTTGGGCCAGCAATACGTAGACCGCCTCTTCGTCGCCGAGAGTCGTGGCGATGCGCAAATCTTCGTCGAGCGGCGGCTTCTTGGCCGGATCGACGGTTTTCGGCTGAGACAGTACGAAGACCTGGCGGAGTTGATTGCGGCGTTGCCGTGCGCGCAAATCGTCGCGCACGGTCATCTGCTTTTCGAGTTCTTTCAAGGTTTCCGTCGCCGCCTTGCTGCCTTTTTCGGCAGCGATCGAAAGCCAGGCATGGGCTTCGGCAAGATCGCGCTCCGCCACGCTGCCATCGACGGCAATCGCCGCCGTCAGCAATTGCGCCGGCAAATAGCCGTTCATGCTGGCGCGTAAAAGATATTGTTTGCCGCGCGCGATGTCGCGGGGCTGGCCGTTCCCCGTCAGATAGATCTCGGCCAGGCTGAACTGCGCATGGGCATAGCCTTGCTCTGCCGCCGTCGCCATGCGGCCGATGGACTGCTGCAAGGCCGGGGTGCCCTCGGCGGCGAGAATGGCCGCAGTGGCATCGCGCGACTGGGCGGCGAGAATTTCACCGACGGTGCTGTCGAGGCGCGGGAAGGCATTGGCGAGCGGCAAGATCGCTTTCGCCACGGCATCGGCATTCGCCAGCATCGCCGCGGCCGATGGCGGCGGGGGCGATGCGCTGGGCGGCGGCGCGGCGCTGGCGGGAGGCTCGGCGGGCGGATTGGGCGTCGCCGCGGCCAGCGGCGCGTTGGCGGGCTGCGACGGCAGGCTGGGAAGAAAAGCGATGGAGGGCAGCGTCGGTGCCGCAGCTTGCGCAGGGATCGTCGATTGCGGCGTTGTCGGCTGCGGCGGCAGCAACGGCGTTGGCGGCAGCGGCGTCGGCGGCACCGGCAAGGGCTCGGGCGGCGTCGGACGCGCCGGATCGGGCGGCAACGGGGTCGGCGTGACCTCGCTGACGATCGGCGTCGGCGTCGGCGTCGGCGTCGGAGGCGGTATCGGGGTTGGTTGCACCACGGGCGGCGCGATGCGGGCATCCTGCGGCTGCGGCTCTGGGGGCGGCGTCGGCACGGGCGGCGTCGGATCCGGCTGCGGTCGCTCGGCGACCGCCTCCGTCGGCGGCGTCGCATCCGGGACCGGGTTCGGTGTCGGGGTTTTCTCGTCGAGTTTCGATTCGGCGGCGCTGGTCTGGGTGCTCGACGCGGCTCGGCTTTGCAGGATGGTCCGGCGATCTTCCGGCGTTTCCGTATTGATGGCGTCGGTGGTCAGACCGCTCTTGCCGCCGCTGGGCGCTTCGATGTCCGGCAGGGGACGGGCGGCGGCCTTGTCGATGGCGGCGGATTCTTCGGGGGTGACGGTGGCGACTTCAATCCGCGGCGCCTCTTCCAGCGTCGGCTCATCGACAAGGAACATGAGGCTCGGCAAGCCGAAAAACAGGCCAGCGAGCAAAAGCCCATGCAACATGGCGGAATAGGCGCTGCCGCGAATCACGATATGTCCTGATGCCGGCGGACGCGACGGGGCCGTGCGTCTTGTTGATGCTCATTTTAGGAGGCAACGGCGCATCGCGCCACATTCCCCTTCAGCCGTCAGGCGGCGGGCGGAAACAGCGCCACGCATTTGTTGGAGTTCATCGTGTAGGTCTCCAACAATTCGCAATAGGACGGTTTCTGGCCCAGCTCGGCCATGGCGCCGATGACGGGATACCAATTGAGCAACTCGTGCTGGCCGGAGGCTTCCAACTGGCTGAGCGGCAGTTCGCGCCAAGCGGCATAGTCGCCGGCTTTCAGTTCCGCGAAGCGGTCGCGGTCGGCGGGCAGGTCCGGGTAGAGACGGTGGTTCTTGTCGGTGAGAAAGGCGTGGGAAAAGCTCGCCGTGGCGACCAGGGCGACGCGCCAAGGGGTCGGTTTCAACGCCCGGGCGATGGCGATGCCGAGATCGTAGCAGCGTTTTGGCGAGGGGCCGGGCGGGTCCATCTCCGCGTCGTCGCTGCCGGCGCCGTCGAGCCCACCTTTCTCGCGGATCAAGGCCGAGCCATAGGCATTGATGGCGAAGGGAATGATCGGATAGGGCCAGCCTTTGTGTTCGTGATCGAGGAACAGCAGCGTGTTGGCGAAAGCATGGCCGAGATAGTCCTGATGCGGCAGGGAATAGCTGTAGGCCGGATCGAAGCCCTGGCCGAGCAGTTCGGCGGCGAGCGTCTTGGCGATGCGGGTGGCGCCCGGATAGTCGATCACTCTATCGAGCGGATCGTTCCAGATATTGACCGCCGGCCCGCCGATGCCGCGAGCGCGCTGGTAGGGCTTGACCTGGAACTTGTCCATGATGAAGACGCAATAGGGCGGCACCAGGTCTTCGCGGAAGCATTCATATTGGTCGTCGCCGAAGATGATGACGGCGTCGGGCTTGAAGTCGTCGAGCGCGGCCCGGATGTGGCTGACGCCGGCGAAGAATTCCGCCTTGTGCTGGGCGGCGAAGGCCGCGCCCTTGTCGTTGCCCCATTCCTCGCGCATGCGCGCCGGCCAATTGGCCGGATCGCGCAAATGATCGGGCAGTTTCGGGCTTTTCATGGCGGCGCCGATGCGCGCGGCCATTTCCTCGTCGGGAAACATGAAGCCGCCGAAATGGGTCAAGCCGAGCCCGAGAATCTCCCCCATCGCCTTACTCCCTGATATTTCGTGCGGACGTTAGATCCCGTCCGTTTTTTATGCGTTTTTGGCGGTTTAGCCGCCGGTGACGCTCATATGGCGCGCCAGCGCCGGTTTGTCTTGCCGGCGGTCGATGATGAAGTCGTGGCCTTTCGGCTTGCGGGCGATGGCTTCGGCAATCGCCGCGTCGAGTTTGGCATCGTCGATGCCGGCCCGTAGCGGAGCGCGCAAATCCGCCGCGTCGTCCTGGCCAAGACACATGAAGAGCGTGCCGGTGCAGGTGAGGCGCACGCGGTTGCAGCTCTCGCAGAAGTTATGCGTCAGCGGCGTGATGAAGCCGATCAGTCCGCCGGTCTCTTGAATGCGGGCATAGCGCGCCGGGCCGCCGGTGCGATAATCGCTGTCGTCCAGCGTCCAACGCCGCTGCAGGCGCGCGCGCACCAGCGACAGCGGCAGATATTGATCGGTGCGGTCCTGATCGATCTCGCCGAGCGGCATGGTCTCGATCAGCGTCAGGGTGAAACCCTCGCGGCCGCACCAGGCGATCATCTCGTCATATTCGTCTTCGTTGACGCCCTTGAGCGCCACGGCGTTGATCTTGACCTTGAGCCCGGCGTCCTTGGCGGCGCGCAGGCCGTCCATGACGAGGGCAAGATCGCCGCGCCGCGTGATGTCGCGGAAGCGCTGCGGATCGAGCGAATCGACCGAGACGTTGACGCGCTTGACGCCGGCACGCACGAGGTCGTCGGCATATTTGGCGAGCTGCGAACCGTTGGTCGTCAGGGTCAGCTCTTCGAGCGCGCCGGTCTTGAGGTGGCGGCCGAGCGACTCGAACAGGCTCATGATGTTTTTGCGCACCAGCGGCTCGCCGCCGGTCAGCCGCAGCTTCTTCACGCCGTGGCGCACGAAGGCGCTGCACAGGCGGTCGAGTTCCTCCAGGGTCAGCACGTCGGCCTTGGGCAGGAAGGTCATGTCCTCGGCCATGCAATAGACGCAGCGGAAATCGCAGCGGTCTGTCACCGAGACGCGGAGGTAGCTGATATGACGGCCGAACGGATCGATCATGACCGTTATATTAGAGCGGATATGGCGGTTTTCAAATGCGCGATTGCATGAAGCCCTTGCCGCAAAACGGCAAAATCGGCCTTTTCATGCCAAATTATAGCCGTCGATGATCTTGACGGGCTTGGCCAGGGGCAGGGTGAGGGTGAAGCGGGCGCCGCGGTCCGGCGCGCTTTCCACCGTCAAGTCGCCGCCCATGAGCTGCGCCAATTGACGCGAGACGCTGAGGCCGAGGCCGGTGCCTTCGGGGCGCCGGCTCATGACGTCGGTTTTAACCTGGTAGAAGCGCTCGAAGACGCGGTCCAGTTCGGCGGCCGGAATGCCGATGCCGGTGTCCCATACGGTGATCGCGAGGCGGCCGTCGGCATATTCGCGGGTATCGATGCCGATGGAACCGCCGTCGGGCGTGAACTTGACGGCGTTGTTCAGCAGATTGACGAGAATCTGCCGCGTGCGCAGCCGGTCGGCGAGGATCGTCCAGTGATCGGCGATGTCCACGGCGTCGATGTTCAGGTGCTTTTCGCTCGCGCGCATGCCGATCAGCGCTTTCGCTTCCGACATCAATTCGCGCGCGCGCACCGGGGCGACGCTGATCGACAGCGTCTGCGTCTCGATATTGGCGGTATCGAGAATGTCGCTGATGATCGCCAGAAGATGTTGGCCCGCCTTGTGAATGTCGCGGAAATAATCGACGTAAGGGTCGCTGATCGGCCCTAGCACGCGCTGGATGGCGGCGTCGGAGAATCCGATGATGGCGTTGAGCGGCGTACGCAGCTCATGGCTCATCATGGCGAGAAACTCGATCTTGGCGCGTTCGGCGGCGCGCGCGTCCTCCAGGGCGAGGTCGAGCTGCGCGTTGCGCGCGGTGAGCGCTTCCATCGCTTTCGCGAGTTCGGCCGATGTCTGGCGTTCGGCATTCTCGGCCTTGTGCTGACGCGTGACGTCGGTGCCGGTGCCGCGATAGCCGAGGAATTTGCCGCTGGCGTCATCGAAGACGGGCACGCCGCTGAAATGGATCGCGTGCGGCGCGCCCTTCTCGTCGGGCATGAGGAACAGCACTTGGCGGAACGGGGCGCGCCGCTGCAGCAATTCCTTCGGCGCCTCGCGACCGCCGCCGGCAAATTCGCCGAGGCTGAGCAAGTAGCGGCCTTTCAATGCATGGGGCGGCAGGCCGGTCGTTTCGGCGATGCGCGGCGACACGAAGGTTAGGTTGAGATTGGCGTCGGTCGCCCAGATCCAGTCGGAAGCCGACCGCACGACGTCCTGCAGCCAGGTTTCCATTTGGCTGGCGCGCTGCGCCGCCTGATTGAGCGGCGTGACGTCCGTGAAGCTGCCGCCGAAGCCGACGATCTCGCCGGCAACGTCCTGCAGCGGAAAGTGGCGGCCGATGAAGGTGCGGTTGGCGCCGCCGATATCGACGGTTTCATGGGTTTCGATCGGCCGCCGAGCGAGATAAAGCCGTTCGATGATGCGCATCAGGGCGACAGGCGTCTCATCGATAGCCTGCACGTCCGTCGGCAGGTCGAACAAGGCGCGGGCAATTTGCGCGAAAGCCGGATTGGCATAGACGATATTGCCGGCGGCGTCGGTGGCATAGGCCGGGGACAGGCGTTCGCACAGGCCACGCAGCAAATCGCTGTGCGGATCTTTGCCGATCTGGCCGATGGCGACATGGGGGATCGCCGGCTCTGCCGGCGGCAAGGGGATGGAAGCGGCGCCCTGCGCTTTGGTCTTGCCCATGGATTTCGATTTGGGCGGCGTCATGGGCGCGCTCTGGGCCGCGCGATGCGTGTGGCAGGGCGACGGGGGCGATGACCGATGCGGGCGGAGTCGTGCGAACGGCGGCGCAAAGATGCGCTGCAAGACGCGACCGGCAGCGCCGGCCCCGTGTTTCCGCTCAACATATTCTTTCCCCGGTTCACGCAGCCATCTGTGACCGAATGCCGGCCAAATCGATGGAATTTGCGACAATTTATAGATGTGTCCAGAGCCGTTCAAGCGCAGGGGATGCTGAACAGCTATGAATTTGGGACATTAACCAATTTCGCCTTAGCTGATGTCGTCCAGCCGGAGCGGCACAAGGTTAATAACGGCGGCATTGATCAGTTGTTTGCCCATGTTCTCGAAATTAACGGTGATGCGCATGCCGATGGCCGATTGAATCTGGCCGACGCCCCATTCCGGATGATCGGGATGGCGCACATAGGTGCCGGGCGTGAGATCGGCGGCGTTCGACATGGCTGGGAGTTATCTCCTAGGAGATTCATGGGCGCGGCGGCCCGGCATGCTTTGGCGCTTTGCGCGAGCGGTTGTCATTCGCCGGCCGCTGCGGCAGTTTAGCCCATCGCGTCGGGTCTCGCCCGCAAAAGGGCGGCTCGACATATCGACGAAGGAGGCGGCCGCTGCCGCCGGTGACATGAATCAGACGATCGAATCCCGCCTTATCGAATTGCTCAACGCGCGGCTTTGCCACGACCTCATCAGTCCCATCAGCGCCATCAACAACGGCATCGAACTGATCGTGGAATTGGGCGACGATCCCGGCGGCGAGGCGCTGGGATTGGTGGCGACCAGCGCTAAGGACGCAGCGCGCAGGCTGCAGTTTTTCCGTCTGGCTTTCGGTTCGGCGCGCCTGCCGTCGGGCGCGGAAGCGGGACTGGCCGAGGCACGCGCCGCGCTGTTGGAGTGGCCTGTCGGCGAGCGCATCGTCGTCACCTGGCCCGATGCGGGACCGCGTCCGGCGATTCCGCGCGAAGGCGCCAAGCTCATGATGTTGCTGGGTTTAACCGCTCTCGATTGCCTCGGCGGCGCGGGACGGCTCGCCTTCGCTGCGGCGCCGGCCGCCGGCGGCTTGCTCTGGACGGCAGAGGCCAAGGGCGAGCGCGCCGGCTTGGCCGGCGACATGGCGGCGGCTTTGGCAGGACAGGCATCGGTGGGGGATTTGAGCGCGAAAACCGCACCGGCGGCCTATGCCGCCTGGATCGCGGCGGCGGCAGGGGCGCGGATCTCGACCGCGGCCGCGCCGGGAGAGATCAGGCTGGAGTGCCTGATCCCGTCAGCGGGCTGAATCGCCAGAAAGCTTAAAGGGGAAAACTTAGACGGGCGCGACGGCGGTTTCGCTGCCGGTGGCGAGGCGCGGGTCCTCGTTCGGATCGCGCAGCACGTAGCCGCGGCCCCACACGGTTTCGATGTAATTGTCGCCGCTCGTCGCGGTTGCCAATTTCTTGCGCAGCTTGCAGATGAAGACGTCGATGATCTTCAGCTCGGGCTCGTCCATGCCGCCGTAGAGATGATTGAGGAACATCTCCTTGGTCAGCGTCGTGCCCTTGCGCAGCGAGAGCAGTTCGAGGATGCCGTATTCCTTGCCGGTCAGATGGAGCGGCTGGCTGTCCACTTCGACCGTGCGCGCGTCGAGATTGACGACGAGGCGGCCGGTGCGAATGACCGATTCGGAATGGCCCTTGGAGCGGCGGATGATGGCGTGGATGCGGGCGATCAGTTCGCCCTTGTCGAACGGCTTGGTCAGATAGTCGTCGGCGCCGAAGCCGAGGCCTTTGATCTTCTTGTCGGGCTCAGTGAGACCCGAGAGGATCAGGACGGGGGTGTTGATGCGCGCGGCGCGCAGGCGACGCAGGACTTCATAACCGTCGATGTCCGGCAGCATGAGATCGAGGAGCATGAGATCGTAATCGTACAGTTTGCCGATCTCGAGGCCATCTTCGCCGAGATCCGTGCAGTCGACGACGAAACCTTCCGACTTCAGCATCAGCTCGATGCTTTTGGCCGTGGCGCTGTCGTCCTCAATCAGCAAAACACGCATGACCAGATCCCCCGCAATCTCTTCAGTGGGCATTAACCATAGAAGTCATTATGTGGGGGTTCAAGTTAACAAAACCTTTACTTAAAGCTTCGTCAAAGGCCGATTTCATAGGGTCTTTGGCGCGTTGCCGGCATGTCGCCGCGGCAAAAATTTCACCACGGCTTCAGTGAATTTTAAGCAGTTAACGACATTATGGGGTTCTGCCACGTAGGCCCCCCGTATCTAGGGGGACGTCTGCGGCCCGGCACAAAAGTTATCCACAGCTTAGACTGGGATTCTCGCCTTGCCCGACGCGCTGAACGTCCTGCTCGCCAACATCAACCAAATCCCAGAGTGCAATCTTTACGGCCGGGTCACGGCCGTGCAGGGGATGTTGGTCGAAGTGGGTGGCGTTCAGCGCCGCCTGTCGGTGGGCGACCGCTGTTCGATCGCGGCGCGCGGCGACCGCAAGCTCAATTGCGAAGTGGTCGGATTTCGCGACGGCCGTGCGCTCCTCATGCCGTTCGGCGCGCTCGAAGGCGTCGGCCTCGGCTGCAAGGCCGACGTGATCGATGCCGCCCCGGTCGTGCGTCCGACCACGGCCTGGCTCGGCCGCGTGATCAACGCCATGGGCGAACCGATCGACGGCAAGGGACCTTTGCCGGACGGCGACGTCATTTATCCGCTGAAAAACAATCCGCCGCCGGCGCATGCGCGCCAGCGCGTGATCGGCAAGGTCGATCTCGGCGTGCGCGCCATCAACACCTTCCTCTCCTGCTGCCGCGGCCAGCGCATGGGCATCTTCGCCGGCTCCGGCGTCGGCAAGTCCGTGCTGCTCGGGATGATCGCGCGCTATACGGCGGCCGATGTCAGCGTCATCGGCCTGATCGGCGAACGCGGCCGCGAAGTGCAGGAATTCATCACCGACGAGCTCGGCGAAGAGGGCCTGGCGCGCAGCGTCGTCGTCGTCGCCACGTCGGACGAATCGCCGCTCATGCGGCGCCAGGCGGCCTATATGACCCTGTCCATGGCCGAGTATTTCCGGGATTTGGGCTCCAATGTGCTCTGCATGATGGATAGCGTGACGCGCTTCGCCATGGCGCAGCGCGAAATCGGCTTGTCGGCCGGCGAGCCGCCGACCAGCAAGGGCTATACCCCGACCGTCTTTTCCGAATTGCCTAAGCTGCTGGAGCGCGCCGGCCCCGGCCTGCACGGCCAGGGCAACATCACCGGCCTGTTCACGGTCCTGGTGGACGGCGACGACCATAACGAACCGATTGCCGACGCGGTGCGCGGCATTCTCGATGGCCATATCGTGCTCGAACGGTCGATCGCCGAACGCGGCCGCTATCCGGCGATCAATCTTCTCCGTAGTCTGTCGCGCGCGATGCCGGGCTGCAACAACGACGACGAAAACATCCTGGTCGGCCGCGCCCGCGAATTGCTTTCGGCCTATGAAGATATGGCGGAGATGATCCGCCTTGGGGCTTACCGCCCCGGCAGCGATCCCAAGACCGACGAGGCGATCCGCTACTACCCGGCGCTCGACGGCTTTCTCAAGCAGTCGCGTCATGAACAGGCAAGTCTCGCCGATGGTTACGCGCAGCTCGCCGCCATTCTGCAGGGTAGCGTCGCATGAACGGCTTGGACGGTCTGATCCGGCTCAACAAGTGGAAGCTCGACGAGAAGCGTCTGGCTTTGGCCGAACTCGAACGCCTGGCCGCGCGGTTGCGCGATCAATTGTCCATGCTCGAACGCGAAATGGCAGCCGAGCAAAAGGTCGCGGCCGGCTCTATCGAGGCCGGCGTCGCCTACGGTCAATATGCCAATGCGGTGATCATGCGCCGCGCGACGCTCGGCAAGTCTCTCGCCGAGGTGGAAGGCCAGATCAGGCTGGCGCTCGAAGACGTGGCCGAGGCGTTCCGCGATTTGAAGAAATTCGACATCGTGAAAGCGCGCCGCGACCGCGAGTCGGCGGAAAAGCTGAAGCGTCAGCAGCAGAGCCAACTCGACGAGATGGGCCTACAGCTGCATCGCCGCAGCAGCGAACAGCCCGGCTAAGCCGAAGCCTTAAACAGTCACCCCGTGACCGGAGGCCTGCCAGTTCTCGAACGGGCCAGGGCGCAGATCGCGCGCCACTTGGAAAGCCACGGCGCCTTTCATGCCGGTAGCCTGCATGGCATCGTTGAAAATCTCGACGATGTTGGCGCGCAGCTCCGGCGGCAAATTCTCGCGCGTGCGGACCGCGAGGTCGAATTGCGGCATGCGTACCAAGCCATCCAACTGTAACGGCCCGAGCTTGCTCAATTCGGCTTCGATGATGAAACGTGCGCCGTCCTTGCGCTCGCCGTTCTCGTCCTTGCGCGACCGCCGAAGCGACATGCGGATCTGACGCAGGGCCTCGCCGTCGTACACGGGCAGCAACAGGGTCTGCCAGCCGTTCGGTTGGGTTTCGGCGAGGCGCGGCAGAACGGCCATGTCGTCGGCCAACTGTTTGACCAAGCCGCCGTGACCGCGGCGCTCCAAGGTCTCGACCGTTTGCTCGCCGAGCCAGTTCCGCAGATTGCCGTTGCGCATGGCGGCGACGAACAACAACATGCCTGCGGCGAGCGTGGGGCCGACACGCGGAAGCGCAGTCGCCAGAACCTGCTGAGCGAGCTCGGGCGTTTCCGTTTCAAGAGCGGCGACGAGATTGCGCAGAGCCGGCCATTCCTGGCCGAGCGCCAGGATTTGGCGCGGCGTTCCAAGCTCATGGCCGATGGAGGCCATTCGCGCGCCGGCGGCGTTACGCGGCGTGAGCAATTCGAGGGCGATCTGACTGCCGGGCGGTTCATGAGCCGGCACGGGCAATCGCAGCAGGCCGAACGGCGTGCGCAGCAAGCTGCTGCCGGCAGTTTCGTTGGGCCCTGCATCGATCACGGTTGCGGTGAAGGTGACGGCGTCGTCGGCAGCGGTCAGCTCGGGAATCAGGCGCGGCGGAATTGCCGCCGGCGCAGTGACGGAACGTGCCACCGGCGGTGCGATACCGAGAATACGGACAGCGATGGGTTCGCCGTCGTTGTGGGGAACAGCGGCGGGCAGCGGCGAAGCGGTAAATGCCGGCGCGCTGCTTGGCGCGGCGGCTTGCGGTATCAGGAGGCCGGTCAGCACGGCACCGGTCCGCAAAGCCGGGGGAGCCGCCGGAGAGGACAGGGCTGGGGTCGCCCTGGCGGGCGCCTCGCCGGCAAGCGGTGGTTTGCCGGCGGATGCGTGCAGGCCAGGCGTGCTCAACGGCGGCGTTTGCTTCGCGGTCGTGCTGGCTTGCTGGTTCGCCAGCGGTTGGCCATCGACCGAGAGGATCATCATCTGCGATTGCGCGCCGAGCGATTGGATCTGGAGGGTTACGGCGGCGCCGACGCGCAGGGCCAAGGCCGTCTGCAAGGTCAGGCTGCCCTTGTCGGTGCGGATGATGACTTGGCCGCGCGGACCGCGCTCGGCGACGACGCCGGTGATGACCGCGCCGATGCCGAGTTGCGTCAGCGCGGCGGGAATCGCGCCGCTGGCGATGGTCGCGAGCGACGGAGCGGCACTGGCCGCTCCGGTGGCGGCCGTGGCGCTGAGAGCGACGGCGGCGCGCAGCGGGGCGATGTCGCTCATGAAACACCCCGTAGCGGCACCAGGCTCGCGAGGCGCTCGGCCAAGGCCGTCACGTCGCCGGCCGCATCGCTATTGGGATAGCGCACCAGCAGCGGGGCTTGCTGGCGGATCGTATCGCGCACATGGGGATCGTTGCGCACTACGCCGGCGAGCGGCGGGCTGTATTTCAGGAAATTCTCGCAGGCGCGCAGTAGCGTCGCGTAAGTGCGCTCGCCGTCCCGCGAAGATGCCGCCTTGTTGATGACGGCGCGCAAATCGGCCTCGGGCCGTTCGCTTTTGATGACTTTAATCAGAGCGTAAGCATCGGTCAGCGCGGTCGGCTCGTCCGTGGTGACGACGAGACCGATTCCGGCGCGGCTGAGCAGGCTGCGCACCGTGCGGTCGATGCCGGCGCCGATGTCGATGACCAGCCAATCGTAGGATGCCGCAAGGTCCATCAACTCGTCGCGCAGCGCGACGAGGCGGGCCGGCGGCAGGCTGGCGAGGCCACCGGCGCCGGACTGGCCGGCGATGATGTCGAAGCCGCCGTCCTCATAGCGGAAGGCCGTGCCCTTCAGGCTGCGGCGGCCGGCGATGACGGAGGCGAGGTCGTGCTTCGGCGCGAGGCCGAGCTGGATGTCGATGTTGGCGAGGCCGAGATCGCCGTCGAACAGCAGCACGCGGCCGCCGTTGCGCGCCAGGGCGTGGCACAGGGTGACCGACAGCCAAGTCTTGCCGACGCCGCCCTTGCCGGAACTGATGGCGATGACGTTGGGCAGGGGAAGCGCCGCGCTGGCGGCGCCGTTGCCGACGACGGTGAAGGGGCGGAGTTGCGGGGTCATGGCATCGTCTCGGCGAAAGAGGAAGCCGTCGTCGTCAGGCTGACGACGCGATCGGCGGGGGCGGCGGCGAGCAGGCGGGCAAGGGCGAGCGGATTGAGCGGGCTGAGCCCGTCGGCCAAATGCGGCCCGATGCCGACGTCGCACAGGCGAAGATCGGCAGCCTTGGCGGCCGTCAGCAAGCCGCCGAGGCGGCGCGCGGTATCGAGGCGGGTGGTGAGCAGGCGCGTCGCGCCAAGAGCCGCGAAGGCGCGGGCCATGTCGGCAGCTTCGTCGGCGTCCATGCCGGCGGGGAGCACGAGGAGCGGCTCGGCACCGCTTGCGGCGATGAAGTCGCCGAGGCGCGCCATGTCGTCGCCATCGAACGGATTGACGCCGGTACTGTCGATCAGGATAAGCGCCGCGTCCCCGGCGGCGCTGATGGCGTCTTTCAGGTCTTCGGCCGTATCGGCGACTTGCGGATCGATACCGAGCAAGGCGGCATAACCGGCGAACTGCTCGGCGGCGCCGGTCCGCAACGTGTCCGTGGTGATGAGGGCGACGCTGCGCTTGGCAAGCCGCGCGCGCGCCGCGAGCTTGGCGGCGGTCACGGTCTTGCCGGCGCCGGGCGGGCCGATCAGCAGGAGCGAGCGGGCTTCGTGCCCCAAAGGTGCGAACAGGAAGCCGGCATCGAGTGCGCCGGCGAGGGCGAGAAGCGTATCGTCGGTCTCCAATAAGCCTGCGGCGTTCGCGAGGCTTTCGAGAAGCGCCGCCGGCACGCGATGGTAATCGAGGATATCCTGCAGGGCGTCGATCGCGTCGACCGACTCTGCCGAGACGGGTGCCAGGCCGGCGTTGACGTTTGGCATCGCGGAGGGTTCGACCGCGGCGACGATCTCGACGCCACCGCGCTCCGTCTCGAAGCTGGAGACGATGACGGCGTCGGCGCCGAGCTCGGCGCGCACCAGCTTCATCGCCGCTGCCATGGTCTCCGCCGTGAAGGTCTTGAGCCGCATCGGTCCGCGCTCCCCCTAGGCCGCGTCAGATCTGTCCGAGAGTCTTGATACGCGCCTTCGGATGCACTTCCGTCTGCGCCATGACGGTGGTGGCGGGACGGAAGCGCTCGACGATGGAGCGCACGTAAGGCCGCACGTTGGCGCTGGTCAGCAACACGGGATTCTCGCCGAGCATGGCCTGGCGCTCGAACACCTGGCGCAGCTTGGTGATGAAATCCTGCAGGCGGCTCGGCGCCAGCGATAGCTGGCGGTCTTCGCCGGTGCCGATCAGGGATTCGGCGAAGGCTTGCTCCCATTCCGGCGACAGGGTGATCATCGGCACGTAGCCCGCGGCGGACGTGTTGGCGTCGCTGATCTGGCGCGCCAGACGCGTGCGGACATGCTCGGTGATCGACGAGAGGTTGTGCGTGTAACTGCAGGATTCGAACACGCCTTCCAGGATCGTCGGCAGGTCGCGGATCGACAGGCGTTCGGCGAGCAGGTTCTGCAGCACGCGCTGCAGGCCGGAGACCGAGATCTGCGACGGGATAAGGTCGGCGACGAGCTTCTGCTGCTCCTTGTTCATTTCGTCGAGCAGCTTTTGCGTCTCGGCGTAGGACAGGAGCTCGGACATGTTCTCCTTCACCACTTCGGTAAGATGCGTGGTGACGACGGTGGCGGGGTCGACGACGGTATAGCCGCGGAACGAGGCTTCCTCGCGCAGGCCATCGGCGATCCACATCGCCGGCAGGCCGAAGGTCGGCTCGACGGTTTCCTCGCCGGCCAGCGCGATGCGCTCGCCCTTGGGATCCATCACCAGCAGCATGTTGGGGCGCAGGTCGCCGCGACCGGCCTCGATCTCCTTGACGCGCACGAGATAGGTGTTGGCCGGCAGCTGCATATTGTCCTGGATGCGCACCGACGGCAGGACGAAGCCCATGTCGCCGGCGAGCTGACGGCGCAGCGCCTTGATTTGATCGGTGAGGCGCTGTCCATTCTCGTTGTTGATCAGCTGCAGCAGGCCGTAGCCGAGTTCGAGGCGGATGTAGTCCATCTGCAGCGCGGCCGAGATCGGCTCTTCGGCGAGGGGGATGGCGTCGGTGGCGCGCTGTTCGGCGGCGGCGACGTCATCCTTGGCGCGCGCCTGCTTCTTGCTGAGGCGGTGGGCGGCATAGCCGGCGCCGGCGGCGAGACCGAGAAAGGGCAGCATGGGGATGCCGGGCAGGAGAGACATCAGCACGAGCAAGCTGGCCGACAGGCCGAGCGCGGCGGGATAGCCGCCGAGTTGGCTGAAGAGCGCCTTGTCGGCGGTGCCGTTAACACCGGCCTTCGAGACAAGCATGCCGGCGGCGGTCGAGACGACGAGCGCCGGAATTTGGCTGACGAGGCCGTCGCCGACGGTCATGACCGTGTAGTAGTGGCTGGCTTGGCCGAAACTGAGGCCTTTCTGGGCCATGCCAATGATGATGCCGCCGATGACGTTGATAAAAGTGATCAACAGGCCGGCGATGGCATCGCCGCGCACGAACTTGGCCGAACCGTCCATGGCGCCGAAGAAGGTGCTTTCGTCCTCCAGCGTCTTGCGCCGCAAACGAGCTTCGTTTTCGTCGATCAGGCCGGAGGACAGATCGGCATCGATCGCCATCTGCTTGCCGGGCATGGCGTCCAAGCTGAAGCGCGCCGCGACTTCGGCGATGCGGCCCGAACCCTTGGTGATGACGACGAAGTTCACGATCACCAGAATGGCAAAGACGATAACGCCGATGACGAAATTGCCGCCCATCACGAAATTGCCGAAGGCTTCGATGACCTTGCCGGCGGCGTGAGTGCCTTCGTGGCCGTTCGCCAGAATCAGGCGCGTCGAGGCCAGGTTGAGCGCCAGACGCAGCATCGTGGCGATCAGCAGGACAGTCGGAAAGGAACTGAAGTCCAAGGGCCGCGAGATGAACAGACAGGTCATCAGGATCAGCACGGACAAGGCGAAGGACATGGCGATGCTCAAGTCGAGCAGCCAGGTCGGCAACGGTAGGATCAGCACCATCAGGATGCTGACCACGCCGATGGCGAGCGCGATGTCGCCGCGTTTCAGCAGCGCGTTGGCGAATCCGACAAAGCCGCCGGAAGCGCCGGCCGAGCCGGCAACGTCGGTCGAGGGAAGGGACATGGGGCGGATCCTGCGGTTGCTTTACCGTCAGGCCGTCGCTTCCATCTGTTCGCCCGGCATCGGCACCGGCACGCCCTCTTCGGTATATTGCTTCAGCTTATTGCGCAGGGTGCGGATGGAGATGCCGAGAATATTGGCGGCGTGCGTCCGGTTGCCCAGGCAATGCTGCAGGGTTTCGATGATCAGATCGCGCTCGACCTCGGAGACGGTGCGACCGACGAAGCGGCGGACCGCGGCGGCGCCGGCGACCGCACCATTGGCGATGGCGCTGTTCTCCTCGCTGTAGGCGCTGGCGATGCCTTCGCGGGTGCTGTTGAACGACAGCAGGATGGCGTCCGGCGTGATTTCGGCGCCTTCGGCGAGCAGTACCGAGCGGTGCATGGCGTTTTCCAACTCGCGAACGTTGCCGCGCCAGGCGTGGCTATGCAGCTTTTCGCGCGCCGCGACCGACAGGGGACGCAGCGGCACGCTGTTGAGGGCGGAGTATTTCGTGACGAAGAATTCGGCGAGCAGCTCGATGTCGTCGGCACGCTCGCGCAGGGCCGGAACGCGAATGGTGACGACGTTCAAGCGGAAGAACAAGTCTTCGCGGAATACGCCTTGGCGCACCGCCTCCTCGAGGTCGCGGTTGGAGGTGGCGATCAGGCGGATATCGACCTTCACCGGCGCGGTGCCGCCGACGCGATCCACTTCGCGCTCCTGGATGACGCGCAGCAGTTTGGCCTGCAGACGCGGGTCCATCTCGCTGATTTCGTCGAGCAGCAGAGTGCCCCCGTTGGCCTCCTCGAACTTGCCGATGCGGCGGGCGACGGCGCCGGTGAAGGCGCCCTTCTCATGGCCGAACAATTCGGATTCGAGCAAATGCTCGGGGATGGCGGCGCAATTGACCGAGATGAACTTGTTCTTGGCGCGGCGCGACTTCTGATGGATGTGGTGCGCGAGGAGCTCCTTGCCGGTGCCCGATTCGCCGTTGATCATGATGGTCGCGTCCGACTGAGCGATCTGATCGGCAAGGCGGATGGTCGCGGCCATGACGGGATCGCGATGGACGATGGCGTGGCTTTCCTCGGTCACCGCTTCCAGGACGGCGGCGATCAGTTCCGGGTCGGGCGGCAAGGGGATGTATTCCTTGGCGCCGCAGCGGATGGCGGAGACCGCCGCGTCGGCATCGTTGCCGAGGCCGCAGGCGACGACCGGCACATTGATGCGTTCGGAGGCCAGGCAATCGACCAGCTTGCGGATATCGAGCCGGATATCCGCCATGATCACGTCGGCGCCCTGTCCGGCGCGCAGCGCCTGCAAGGCCGATTCGATGTCCTCGACGATGCTGACCTTGGCGCCGCGCGCCATGGCGATCTTGCTTGCCGCGCCGATCTGGCCGTTCAAGGAACCGATGATGATGAGCCGCATGGTGGTCGCTCCTGGTGGAAACGCGATAACTAAAGAGTCGGTCGTAAACTCGCGCCGGTCGCCGGTTAGGCGTGATCGGCCTTGACGATTTCGGTCATGGTCACGCCGAGGCGTTCATCGACGACGACGACTTCGCCCCGGGCGACGAGACGGTTGTTGACGTAGATGTCGACCGCTTCGCCGACTTTGCGGTCGAGTTCGACGACGGCGCCGCGACCGAGCTTGAGCAGTTGGCTGACCTGCATGTTGGCGCGCCCGAGCACGGCCGAGACCTGCACGGGAATATCGTAGACGGCGGAAAGATCGCCGGCGGTGCGCGGACGATCGCTGTCGTCGGCGGCGGCGGGAACGCCGGCCGCGGGCTGCTGCTTCGGCGCGTCGAAGATGGCGGTCGGGTCAGTGGTGTCGTTGTCGGCCATGATGGTCTCCTGGTTAACCGAGGGTTGCGGACGAAGGTGAGGCGCCGTTGCCGTCCGTCACCCGTTCGATTGCGGCGTCGATGCGACGCCAGAGTTCTCCGAGATTGCGCTCGGCGCCGCCGTCGGCCCATTCGACCCGACAATCCGTTTCGCTGAACTGTTCGTCGCCGAACAGCACGACCTTGCCCATGAAGCCGGAGGCGGCGGCCATGCCGTCGATACGGTCCTGCAGGGCTTCGATTACGCTGTCGTGCGCGCGAATGACGACGCGCGGTTCGTCGTAGAGAGAATGCAGGCTGTCGCGGACCAGATGCTCGATCTCGGCCAGGCCGTTGCGTTTGGCCAAGGCGGGGATCAATTTGCGCACGGTGGCGGCGACGACATCGACGCCGCTGGCGATCGCGCCCTCGCGAATCTCTTCAAAGCGGCCGTTCATTGCCGCAAGCTGCGTGCCGATCGCGGCTAGCGCGTCGGCGGCCGCCTGCTCGATGGCGCGCGCCATTTCGGCGTGGCCGGCGGCATGCCCCTCGCGGAATCCCTCCGCGCGCGCGGTCGCCAGCTCCTCTTCCGAGAAGGTCGGCGGCGGCGGAACGCCAGGATCGACGGCTTTCGCCGGATCGAAGGACGTCTCGAAGAGATATTTGGTGCCGTTGCTCATGATGCGTGCGACCTACCGGGCAGAGCCTAGTAGACCAACTCGTCCTCTTCCTTGTTCTGGGCGATGACGATTTCGCCCTTTTCGGCGAGATCCTTGGCGACATTGACCATGTACATCTGGGCTTCGTCGACTTCGCGCAGGCGCACCGGGCCCATGTCGTCCATTTCCTCGCGCAGCAGCTTGCCGGCGCGTTCCGACATGTTGGTGAAGAACAGATTGCGCAGCGCTTCCGAGGCGCCTTTGAGGGCGAGGGAGAGCTTGGATTTCTCCGTGCCGCGCAGCAGCGTCTGGATGCCGGTCGGATCGAGTTTGGCCAAATCCTCGAAGGTGAACATGAGGGCTTTGATCTTTTCGGCCGATTCGTGGCTGCGCTCTTCGAGCGAGCCCATGAAGCGTCCCTCGGTGTTGCGGTCGAAGTTGTTGAAGATTTCCGCCATGATTTCGTAAGGGTCGCGGCGATTGGTGCGCGCCAGATTGCTCATGAATTCGGCGCGCAAGGTCTTCTCCACGCCGTCGAGCACGTCTTTTTGCACCATCTCCATGCGCAGCATGCGCATGACGACTTCCATGGCGAAGGACTCGGGCAGGGTGCCGAGCACGCGGGCGGCGTGCTCCGGGCGAATCTTGGACAAAACGACGGCGACGGTCTGCGGATATTCGTTCTTCAGGTAGGCGGCCAGCACCTGTTCGTTCACATTGCCGAGCTTGTCCCACATGGTGCGGCCGGCGGGACCGCGGATCTCGTCCATGATGGCGTCGACGCGCTCTTTCGGCATGGTCTTGAGCAATAGGCGCTCGGTGCTTTCAAAGCTGCCGACGAGCGAACCGGTCATCGACAGTTGCTCGACGAACTCGCCGAACAGGCGCTCGAGAACGACCGAGTTGATCGTGCCGAGCTGCGCCATCGCCTGCGACAGCTCCTTGATCTCTTCCTCGTCCATCAAGGAAAAGAGCTTGGTCGCCTGATCTTCATTCAAGGCGAGCATCATGATGGCGGCCTTTTGATGGCCGTTCAGTCCGCGGTAATCTTCAATCGACGTCGTCATGGCTCAGCTCGTTGCCTATCGGATACGGGGGCGGCGGCCCAGGTCGAGTATCGGGATTAGCTGTCGCGATACATCCAGTTGCGGATGATGTTCACGGCTTCTTCGGGATGCTTGTCGACGATCTCGCCGATCTTCTTGACCGACGATTCGCGCACGCGGCCCTCGACCTGCTGCATGTCGATAGTGGCGTCCGCGAGGGCGCCGCCCGTGTCGCCGGCCATGGCGGGAGAAAGGCCGAGCATGCCGGGGCCAGGGCTCGGCAATGCCGGTTTGGCCGCGGCGGCGCTGTCGGCGATCATCTGCTTGCTACTGGCGATGGCCTCGGGAAGCGCTTCCAGGAAACGGCGGACGATCGGGCGCACCACGAGCAGGATAACGAGGATGCCGACGATGCCGAGGGTGACCATTTCGGCGATGCGGATGTAATCGTTCTTGTCCAGGCCGAACAGCGGGCGCGGGCCGTCGTCGGCGGCGTCGGGGCCGCCGGCGAAGCGCATGTTGATGACTTCGACGCTGTCGCCGCGCTTTTCGTCGAAGCCGACGGCGGATCTTACCAAGCGTGCGAGTTGCGCGAGTTCTTCCGGGCTACGCGGCTGGTAGGCCCTCTGCGCATCGTAATTGCCGTCTACCGCCACGGCGACGGACAGGCGCTTCACGCTGCCGCTTTCGCGCACATGGGTCTTGGTCGTGCGCGAGATTTCGTAATTGACCGTTTCCTCGTTGCGGTTCGAGGCGTTGGCGGTGCCGGCGGCGCCGTCGCCATTGGGCGTCGGCTGCGTCGGGATGTTGTTTTGGACGGAGACGGTCGAGGCGGCCGATTCGCGCGAATTGGAGTTTTCGGCGACCGTTTGGGTCGAGCGCACCACTTGGCCGTCCGGATCGTAGGTTTCCGAGGTGGTGGAAATGCGGTCGAAGTCCATTTCGGCGGTGACTTCGGCGCGCACGCGGCCGGGGCCGAGAATGCGCTCGAGCATTTCTTCGACCATGCGCACGGCGCGCGATTCATAGGCCGTTTTGGCTTCGTCGCCGGTTTGAGCGCCGGCACCGCTGGCGGCGTCGCCGTCCTGACCGCGGGCAAGCAGGGTGCCTTGGCCGTCGATGATGGAGATGCGCGCCGGCTTGAGGCGCGGCACGGCGGCGGCGACCAGATTCTGGATCGCCAACACTTCGGATTTCTCCAGCCGGCGGCCGCCGTTCATCTGCAGGACGACCGACGCGGTCGGCTCCTGCTGGTCGCGCTGGAACAGCTCGCGCTTCGGCAGGGCGAGATGGACGCGGGCGGAGCGCACGTAGGCGAGAGAACCGATGGTGCGCGACAGCTCGCCTTCGAGGGCGCGCAGGTGGTTGATGTTCAGGACGAAGCTCGAGGTGCCGAGCGAGTCGGATTTGTCGAAGATTTCGTAGCCGATGTTACCGCCCGCCGGCAGGCCTTCCTGGGCCATCGACATGCGCAGGCGGAGAACCTGGTCGTTCGGCACCATGATGCTGGTACCATTGCCGCGCAGCTCGTAGGGGACATTCAGGGATTCGAGCTTGCTGACGATGCGGCCGCTGTCGCTGGTGCTCAAGTCGTTGTAGAGCAGCGCCATGTCCGGCGCCGTCAGGCGCGTCATCAGGAAAAAGAAGAACCCGACCACGCCGGCGAGCACGCCGGCGATGGTGAGAAGACGGATGGGTCCCAGATTGCGGATGGTTTCGATCACGGCGCACCTTGAGCCAAGAAGCGGTCTGCGGAGCCGGTGCCGGGTTTTTCCGGCGCTCCGATCTCACCGCTTTTAGGCGTGGTCCGGTGAACAACTGGTTAACGGTGGGCAATAATTGCCGAGGGCTGGGAAAAAGCTGCCGGGCATAGATAAAAAGCTGTGGATAAATGCATCGCGCCGCAGGGACGAATCCCTGCGGCGCGATGGATATTCGGATCGTTCGTCCGATGGGCGGACCGGGGCTTAGCGGGTGATGCGTTCCGGCGGGCGATAGTCCTGGACGCGGGTGGCGCGCAGGCCGCGCACGCCGTGATCTTCCAGCAGGCGCTGCCAGGACAGGAATTCGTCCATCGACAGGGAATAGCGCCGGCAGGCGTCTTCCAGGCTGATCAAGCCAGAGCGCACGCCGGCCACGACTTCGGCCTTGCGCCGGATGACCCAGCGCTTGGTGTTCGGCGGGGGCAGATCGTCGAGACTCATCGGCCCGCCGCTGCGCGGCAGGCGCTGAGACCGATGATTGCGCGATTTGATCATCGCCAAGTTACTCTCCACAACAACTAGGCCGGGCGGGTTGCAAGGGGCCGCCGCGACGCGATGGGTGACTTTAGGCGTCAGCCGTTTAAAGAAACGCTAAAGAAAATGGTTAATTTCCCGCGAGATAGGAACGCCAGCCCGGTTTTTTCCGGACTGGCGCCAAGGCCTTATACGAAGGGCTAATCGTTAACGCTTGATGTTGACCAGCTCGCTGAGCATGTCGTCGGCCGTGGTGATGATCTTCGTCGCCGCCGAATAGGCGCGCTGGGCGACGATCATGTTGGTGAACTCGGTGCCGAGGTCGACGGTGGAGTTTTCCAGGGCGCCCGAGGCGATGGCGCCGGCGCCGTCGCTTTTGGCTTCGCGCAGGATGGGTTCGCCGGTGGTGTCGGACGCCGTGTAGATGTTGCCCGTTTTGGCCAGCATGCCGTTCGGGTTGGCGAAGGTGGCGAGGGGAACCTTGAAGATCGGCAGGGTTTCGCCGTTGTCGAACAGGGCGACGACCAAGCCGTCGTCGCCGATGCTGACGCCGCTGAAGGTGCCGAACTGCACACCGTTTTGGTTGTTGAAACGGATGCCGTAATCGGATGAGAACTGCGTCAGGCCGTCGAGCAGGCCGGCGGTGCCGAGATCGAGTTCCATGGCGCTGTTGCCGGCGCCGGATACCCAACCGCCGACGTTGACGTTGGCGACGTTGAAGCTGGCCGGGGCGCCGTTGCTGCCGCTGAAGATGACGGCCGAGATCGGCGTCGGCGTATAGGCGTCGACGGTGAAGCCGCTTGCCGGGGTCGCGCCGGTGACGCCGCTCGCGTCCACGACCATGTCCGCGCCGATCAGAGTCTGGTCGAAGCTCATCGTCGTGCCGGTCGAGGTGACGCGCGCGTCGCCGATCGCGGCGACGAGAGCGGCCATGGAGGCGGTCGCGCTCGCGCCGATGGTGACGGCGGTATTGCCGCCCGTCGTTGCCGCGTTGTTGTCGAATTCGTAGGTGGTGCCGTTGAAGACGAAGGTATCGCCATCGGCCGGCTGACCGGAGAAGTTGACGGTGCCCGACGGCAGGGTGACGGCGCCACCGACGGTGATCGCCGCGACGCTGAAGGCGCCGCTGGCCGACTGCGTAACCGCGCCGGTGCCCGTCGGATCGACGGCGAGGGCCGGCCAGCCGCGGATCTGTTCGATGTTGAGCGTACCGGCGCTGGAGGTGATGCGGGGATCGTTCGCCGCGGTGACCAGATTGGCGACGCTGGACGCGACATCGGCGCCGATGGTGACGGCGGTGTTGCCGCCGGTGACGCCGCCGCCGCTATTGAATTCGTAGGTCGTGCCGCCGATGACGATGGTGTCGCCGTCGGAGGGCTGGCTGGCGAAATCGAGTCGGGCGGCAGAGTAATAGGTGTCGCCGGCGTCATCGGTGAGGTTCAGCGTGGTCGAACCGGTCGGAACGTCGACGCTGAGGCCCCAAGCGTTGAGAGTGTTCTTCGTCCAGGTGAAGGCAAGGTCATGCGTGACGCCGAGCGAGTCGTAGATCTGCACGTTGGTGATATAGCTGTCGCCGACGGCGGCAGCGCCCGGCAGGTTGACGCCGAGCGCGATTTCCGTCGTCGGGGTCGCGGTGCCGGCGACGCCGGAGACGTTCACCGCTTCGAGCGAGGTCAGCGCCGTGGTGTTGGCCTGCAGCGGCGCGCCGGTGGCGTCGGTTTCCCAACCCATCAGGTAGTAGCCGGCGGTATTGCGTAGAAATCCGGCCTGGTCGGGGATGAAGTTGCCGGCGCGCGTGTAATAGAACGGATCGGCCGCACCGGCGTCGGTGACGCCCTGCACGACGAAGAAGCCGTCGCCGGAGATCGCCAGGTCGGTGGCCGACGTGCTGGATTGCAGCAGGCCTTGGGCGTCGATCTGCGCGACGCGGTTGAACAGCACGCCGCCCGGCGCGTAGCTGTGGGTCAGCGACTGTTGCGTCACCAGAGTCGAGAAACGCGAGGCCGTCGACTTGTAGCCGGTGGTGTTGACGTTGGCGATATTGTCGGAAATGACGCTCATCGCCTGGCTTTGGGCATTGAGGCCGGACACGCCGGCGTACATCGCACCATAAAGACTCATATCGGATCTCCTTTAGACGTCTGCTGCGCAGATTAAGTCGGTGATTTCAATTCAAGAGCGGCCATCCGCCCGGGATTAGCTGTCGCTCGGATTACGCAAAGTGACGATATTTTCGAAGGGCACGGTGATCGAACCGATCATGACGTTGACGCTGTCGCCCGACATGTCGGCGCCGTCGATGGTGCCGACCACGAAGGTCGTGGCGGTGCCGGACTTGCCTTCGCCGTCGGTCGTGGTGACGCTGACCGAATAGGCGCCGTCCGGCTGTTGCGCGCCGTAGGTGTTCTTGCCGTCCCATTTGAAGCTGTAGGTGCCGGCCTGGGTTTCGCCACTGCCGGAATAGACCACCTGGTTCGCCGAGTTGCGCACGACGATGGTGGTCGAGGCCGATTGCTTGCCGATCGTGTATTTGAACTCGGTTTCGCCATCGACCAGCATGTTGACGTTGCCCTTGGCCTCGACGGTCTTGCCGATATAGCTGAGCGCCGTGGCGGCCTGGTTGGAGCGGGTCAGGGTCAGCAGCGATTCGAGGTTGCTGTTGGTGTTGATGCCCTGCTCGACGGTGGCGAACTGCGCGAGCTGCGAGGTGAACTCGGTCGAGTCCATCGGCGACAGGGGATCCTGATATTTGAGCTGCGTGGTCAGCAGCTGCAGGAAGCTTTCGATGTCGGACGACAGGCTGGTGCGCGCGACATCGGATTTCGTCTGGGCGCTATTGGCGGTGGAAGCGACGGCGGAGGTCGTCATGTTGTTGTCCTCGGTCAGACGCGGATGTCGACGCCGCCGACGGCGGCGCGCGCGTTGAGATAGCCGCCGATTGCGGGAACCGGCTCGTCGGCGCCTTCGGTGCCGCCTTGCCAGCCCGCACGGCCGGTCGTTTCGTCGCCGGCATTGCCTTGCGACAGGCCTTGGTCGCGAAGATTGAAGCTCATGCTCTGCTGATCCATTTGCAGGCCGGCGTCGTTGAGCGCGCGTTCGAGACCGCGCGCATCGCGCTGCAAGAGATCGAGCGTGTCGGCGCGGTCGGCGGAGACGACGACCTGCACGCGACCGTCGGCAGCGATGTCGAGCTGAACGTCGACATGACCGAGGCTGGCCGGCTTGAGCTTGACGTTGATTTTATCGACGCCGTCGGCCGAGGCTTTGGCGATATGCACGGCAACCTGTTCGGTCGCCGGATGGGGCAGCGGTGCGGGCTTGGCGGCTTGGGCGGCGCTTTGGGCGGCATTGGCCGTCGTCGCCGAACCGGAGACGGCGACCGATCCGATCGTCGGGGCTTCGCCGGCGGTCGCTTTGCCGGCGGCCGGTAGCGACTTGTCGTTGGCGGTTTCGACCAAGGCGGCGAAGGCGGGAGTCGCGCTTTGCGTCAGGGACTGCGCAGCCGGCTGAACGTCCGGCGTATCGATGGTGGCGGTCGTCGGAGCCGCAATGCTGTCCGTGGCCGGTGCGGCCGCGGCGGTTTGCGTCGTCGTCGCGGCTTCGCTGTGCGCCGGATGGCTCATGCCGTTGGCGAGCGAGACGGGCGCCTTGAGCGGCTTGGGCGCTTCTTCGCTGCTGAGCTGCACGGCGACTTGCATCGGCAGAGTCTCCAGGCGCTTGCTCATATCGGCGGCCTGCGCGTTCGCGGCGGAACTGGCGGTCTGAGTCGGCTGGACGACCGGAACATCGTCGGCCGCGACGGTGCCGCCGTCCGTCGTCTGCATGTGCGGCGCGGGCGCCTTGGTCTTTTGATCGGTTTTTTCACTGAGGGCGCCGGCCAAGGGATCGACGGCATCCGTCTGCGCGTTGCTGTCGGCGGCGAGATCCGCGGAGGCGGCGGCAACGCCTGCGAGGGCATCGTCGGTTCCAGCCGCCTGCAGGTTCGAGGAGGGTTGCGGAGCCGGCTTATCTTCGACGACCACGACGACAGGTGCGGGCGTTTGCAACGCGAGGACCTCGACGGTCTGCTGGTCGCTCGCGTCGGCGGTCGTGTCGCTGGGGGCGGCGTCGCGCGCGGCCTCGGTGTCGGCGTTGTCCTTGCTGCTGGTTGGCGCGCTGGCTACGTCTTCGCGCGTCGGCACCGCCTCGCGTTCGACGGTTGCGGCAGGCTTCACTTTGGCGGCGACCGGCGCTTTGCTGCGCGGGGTCTTGGCCGCTTCGTCGTCCTGAGCCGCTGCCGTCGCGCGCTCGGCGCGCGGACGGGCCGGCTTGGCCGCAGCCTCGGCCTGATGGCGATCGAACTGATCGAGCAGGCCGGTGAACGCGGCAGCGTCTCCCGAACGCGTCGGGGCGACGGGCGTTGTCTCGGGGGCGTTGAGCAGATCGGAGAGGGAAATGTTGATCACAGCGACTGACACACGAATGAGGGTTAGGGTCAGATCGGTATGAGCAAGTGCCGGGCCATCCGGCATGACCTTCTACCGCATTGATTATATTGATTTATTTTTCGAGAGCCGATCCCGCGCCACGGCAAAAACTGCGAAGGCGGCAAAAACTTCAGGGCAGCCGGGGAAGTTTGTGCCGCAGAACGTCATCTGCCCCGAAATGCGCATCGCCCCGGTTTGGGCCGGGGCGATGGAAACGACAGACGCTGCGGTGACGAGGGTTCAGGCCGACAGGGTGATCCGCTTGCCGTCGTCGGCCGGACCGGTGGGACGGGCCGTGTTGGCGTAACCTGCGCGGCCGACGGGGATCGATGCGGGCGGGGCCGGCGGGCTGGCCGGCGTCGCGGCGGGCCGGGCCGCAATCTCGCCGGCGATGCGGGCGGCTTCGCGCTGCGGCTTGTCGCCCTGTGCGGCCAACTCCCGCCAGGAGTCGCGCAACGGCTCCAGCAGGCCGATGACCTCGCGCGCGACCTGCGCGTCGTTGCGAAAATCGATACGCGGCAGGCGCGACAGGATATAGGTGAACAAACGGTCGAGATTCTTGGCGATCTCGCCGCCCTTTTCCATGTCGAGCGTCCCCTGCATGTGGGAGACGATTTCCAAGGCTCGGCTGTTGGCTTTCCAGCGGGCTTCGATCTGGTTGTCCTCGATGGCCTGAATCGCCTCGCGCAGCGAACCGATCGCCTTGTCGTACAGCATCTGCATCAGAGCGGCCGGAGAGGCTGTCATGATCTGTTGCGTCAGGTACTGCTGGGAAGCGGCGTTGGGCATTTGAAACTCCGAGGCGGATGCGATGAATACGAGCGTTGTTAGCTATCGCTCTTCGTCATGGCGGCGTAGGTGGATTTGATGCTCTCGAGCAGATTGTTCATCGTCGTCAGCGCCGTCTCCATGGCGATGAAGCTGTTGAGCAGGGACTGACGTTGGCGTTCAAGGCGCTCCAGCATCGTGTCGACGCGGGTCTGGGTCAGCGTATTCTGGTCGGTGAGGGCGTCGATTTCCGACTGGATGGTGCCGGTCGTCGGGTCGAGCGCGCTCTCCGCAAGGTTGTAGAGCTGCGTCGCGATGCCGACGGTGAAATCGAGCTGTACGTTCGCCGCGCTGCTGCCGGTGTAGATCATGCGCAGGCCTTCGGCTTCGCTCGCCGAGGTCACCGTGATGCTCATGCCGGAGATGGTGATGGTGCCGTTGTCGGCGCCGTTGGCCGCGCCGCCGATGTTGGCGCTGGTGATCAAGGTGCCGGTCGTCGTCAGGCCAAGGCTGGCCAGCAGGTCGCCGGTATCGCCGCCGACGCTAATCGCCTGCTTGGTCGAGCTGATGCGCAGCTCCTTCTCGCCGCTGTCGTTGGTGATCACGCTGGCGCTGATGCCGCTGCTCCCGAGTCCGGCGCTGTTGATCTTGCTGGCGATGGTGGCGAGGCTGTCGACGCCGACGTCGTACGTGATGGTTGCGCCGTTGATGGTGAATTGGCCCGACGTGGTGGCGCCGACAGAATTCGTCCCGTCATTCAGCAGAGCCGCGCTGTCGGCTATGCTCGAAGAGGTTTCCTGCGCCGAACCGATCGGCCCGATGTTCAGCGTATAACCGTTGGCGTTATAGGCCGTCTTGTTGGTGAAGCCGAGCAACGTCACGGACGGATTGGACGCCGAGAAATCGAAAGCGAACAGCCGGCGGACATCATCCGGGTTGTTGAGTAGGGCCGCATCCAGCTTGGATTCGTCGATCACCAAGGTGTCGGCCAGGAGCGGATCGCTCAGCGTGGCATTGTCGATGTAATTGATGCCGATCTGGGCCAGCACGCTGAAGGCGTTGCTGACGCCCGTGGTGCCGCGGCCGAGCAACTGATTGATCTGGCTTTCCAGGTTTTTCAGGGTGCGCGAACTGGTCAGCACGGCGTCTTCGACGGTCTTGCCGGTGTCCGGATCGATGTAGGTCTGGGTATTGATGAATTCCTTCAGCGCATTATAGGAATCGACGAAGGCGCCGACCTGAGTCTTAACCGCGCTCAGGTCGGCTTCGATGTCGACCTTCACGGTGGTGCCGACTTCCGCCTGGAACAGATTGAGCGTGACGCCGGTGAACAGATCGCTCACGGTGTTGCTGTTGCGTTCGATGAGCAGGCGGGCATTGCCCATGCCGAGCGTGGAGAGCGCGCTGCCGCCGCCGGTTTCGGTGGTGGTGAACGCGTCGCCTGTGCCCGTGAGTTTCAGGCGGACCTGGCCGCCTTCGGTGACGACCGAGGCGGAGATGCCCTTGCCCTGCAGCGTGCCGTCGCCATTGATCGCGTTGGCGAGATCGGTGACGGTCATGCCACTGGTATAGGCGAGATCGTAAGTGCCGTTGCCGTCGTCGAAACGGATGGTGCCGTTCGAGCCGAGGGCGACGCTGCCGCTGGTCAGGCGCGAACTCTCGTAGAGCTTGTTGCTGCTGTCGAGCAGGCCGTCGGCATACATCTGCGCGGTGCGCGGCGCCTGCAGCAGGTTTTTGACGGCGCCGCCGCCGGTCAGGAATCCGCTGGTGGCGAGCGGGGTGTTCGTGGTTTCGCTGAGGGAGATGGCCGAGCCGGCGGTGGTCTTGGTCAACACGAGGTAATTCTGCGTCGCGCTGACGGAGACGATGCTGGCGCTGACGCCCGTCGGGGTCGTTCCGGTATTGGCCGCGTTGATCCGATCGCGCAGGCTCAGCAGCGTATCGCCGGCGGACAGCGTGATGGTCGTGCTTTCGATGGTGAATTGATCGCCATCGGCAAAGCCGAGCGCCGTCGAGGTGCTGGCGTAGGCATTGCTGGAAATCTTATGCGCGGCGGCGGTCTGCAGCACTTCGATGCTGTGGCTGCCGGCGGCGGCGGTGTTGGTCAGCGAGACGCCGATTAGATTGGCGGCAGCCGAGGGCGTGCCAGCGTCGCTGCGCGAGACGGAGGCATAGGCCTGCTTCGCGGCGAAGGCGTTGGCGCTGTTGTCGAGGGTCACGGCGCCGCGTAGATTCTTCAACGAGCTTTGCGTCGCGGTGATTAGGCTGTTGAGGCTCTTATAGGCGGTGATCTTGGCGTCGGTATCCGTCAGGCGCGTCTCGAGCCTGTCGATCGGGATGCGCTTGGCCTTGATGATCGAATCGACGGCGGCCTGGTAATCGATGCCGCTGCCGAGACCCGACAGGGACACGCGCCCCGAGTCGTCGACCGTAAAGTTGCTGGCGTTGACCGCGTTGACCACGCTATCGCCTTCCGAATTCCATAAGCAGGCCTAAGAGCCGGAGGCGTCTAAGCCTTTTTGTTCAACAAAGTGCCGAGCAGTTCGGCGTTCCGGGCCATCAGATGCATCATCGCTTCCGTCGGGATCTGTTTGACGAGTTCGCCGGTCTGCGGATTGACGATGCGGCCGATGACGGTCCGGGTGGTCTGGTCGATGTCGAGCTGTAGCTCCATGACGGCCGGCAACGACCGGCTGGGCATCGTCTCGATGTCAGAAAACTGTACGCGGTCGGGCTGAGCCCCACCGCCATTGCCGGTGCGGATATCAAACCGGTGCGTGACGGGAGCGGAGGCGGCCGGCGCGGAAGCGCTCTGAACGTCCATCTCGATCTCCTCAGTCCGAAAAGGGTGGACGGAGGGATTTTACCCCTCCGTCCGTTAGCAAAAGCTTACTGGAACAGCTTCAACAGGCTCTGCGGCATCTGGTTGGCCTGGGCGAGCATCGCCACGCCGGACTGCACGAGGACCTGCTTGGCGGTGAACACGGTCATTTCAGACGCGACGTCCAGGTCGAGCAGGCTGCTGCGGGCAGCTTCGGTGTTTTCGATGGTCGAGGCCAAGTTGTCCGACGCGAACTCGAGGCGGTTCTGCGCCGCGCCAACGCCGGCGCGGGCATTGCTCAAGCGGTCGATGGCGGAGCTGATCGCGACCGACGCCGTATCGGCGTTGGCCTTGGTCAGGATGTCGCCGCCGTCGATGCCGAGCGATTCGACCGAAACCGAACCCACGGCGATCGTCACTTCGTCGACGTTCGCCGTCGTGCCGGTGCCCAGCTTGAAGGTGAAGCTGGTGGTATCCGCCGTACCCGCGGAGCCGAACACGGAGTTGGCCAGCTGGCCGCTGATGTTCAGGCTCGAGTCGTCGGTATCGTTGGCGAACAAGGTCGTGACGTCGAAGCTGACGGTGACCGAGTTGCTGTTCGAGTCGGTCAGCACGA